>WNFX01000001.1_pt1 | contig 195327 bp, 170 predicted proteins | sample 5400111 | NCBI WGS metagenome assembly WNFX01 (sample SAMN13153363, study PRJNA577476) | soil metagenome | isolation source: 40 cm soil or saprolite under grassland replicate 1 | place: USA:California | collected 2016-06-15
CGTCGGCGAAGGCGGCTCGCGTGAACTGGTCATCGTTCATGGCGCAGGCAGCTTCGGGCGCCAGGTCGCGGATGGGGCGGAGAAGATCGGCCGCCAGCTCGGCATCCGCACATCACGTGCCGATGCCGACGGCCCCGTTCCCGCCCCGGTTGGCGTGCGGGAGGAGTGGGATCTCTTCAGCGCTGGCGTCTTCGAGCAAGATGCCGATCTCGTTAGCAAGGCCCTCCGGTCGCCACGGCCACCGCGGCAAGTCTGCGCCATCGCGGCGGGCGTACGCGAGTTCGGCCGCGTCGTCAGTGACCCAGAAGGCGTGTTCGGGATAGCTCAGTGGTTCCCTGGCAGCAGTCACGAGGTCTTGCTCGGACCGGCCGAGGATGACTTCCTCCGCGCCTACCCAGGAACGACGCCGGACTACCCGGCAGTGCAAGCCGCAGCGGGCGCGATGATCGCGGCTCATTGCGCGAGGTTGGCGGGCGGGATTGCCCGTGATGGCCTGTGGGCGGCGGCAGCAGCCCTGGATACGTCGACCTTGTTTGGCGGTTTCAGGATCGATCCTCGAAGTGGGACGCAAGTGAAGCATCAAACCGTGCTCGTGCGCTGGGCTGCCGGCCAGCCCTCAGCGTGCCCAACTTGGCCTGCGTAGTCGAGCATGGACCCGGGGCGCCGCTGCGACCGGGCATGACCATGAGCCGCCGCTGGCAGCGGTCGCACCAGATGAGCCCTTTGAGGTAGTGGTTGTGGGTGCGCTGCCGGGTTCCGGCCCGGCGTTCGTTGAACAGCACTCGCTGTACCCGGTCGAAGAGTTCTAGGCTGACCAGCGCCTCATGCCGTCTCTGGTACTCCACGCCGTCGTAAGTCACGATCCGAGGTAGTAGCGGTCGCGCAGCAGTTCCCCTATCTTGTGAATCGAGATAGGCCGGGGAGTGAGCACGGCGCCATCACATGATGCCCATAAGGCGCTGATAGATTGCTCACACCGGCACGCCTGACAACAGCCCTGTCATTCTGCCTCAATGAGCTCAACCTCTGTCAGGCACCGCCGAATCTCCCCAGCTCGCCCCTGCTGATATTGTATATCCCCATCAGCCTTCCTTGCCCGCACAGCTCAACCACCTGACCGACCGTCGCAAACCCCACCCATCCCCAAAACCAAGGCTTCAAAAGTCATGCGTGACAACAGTGGCCCTAAGCACCAATCGCACAGTCCCGACTGATCAGATGCATGAGTCATCTAGCTCCCTACCCGCTATTGAAGTAAGAACCGTGCCCGCATGCCGAACCAGGCAGCACCACCCATGCAGCACCACTGGCTGACCTACTCACCCACCCTGACCACCAGCTCGCACCACACCACCTTCAAACTGGTACTCACCCGCCGGTATCCCCACCGATTGCTCAGCGCCTCAATGACCATGAACCCCCGGCCATGCTCTGACCGGTCATCAACCCGCCGAGGCCGCGGATCATCCGGGTTCTGATCCCACACTTCAATCACCAGCCGCTGCCGATCCGCCAACAGCCTGAGAGCGACTAAGCCAGCTCCCTGCGCAGATTGTGAAGCCCTGATCGCGTTGGTCAGCAACTCGCTGACCAATATCTCAGCATTATCAGCCAATTGATCAAGCTTCCACTCCCAGAGCACTTCCTTGGTATGCACCCGTCCACAGGCCGCAGCCGTCTTCAGTGCCGCCAGCTCCAGTGAGCTGACATGTGGCCAACCACGGAGAGACGGAACCGGCACCGGAGCCTTGCTCTCTGCGGCACGACGTGCTCCACCACGCCAGTCCGCTGGTACAGCGCCGGCGGGGGCCGGGAGCACCCGGTCCCCATACGGCACCGGTCCCACCGCTGATGGGGCTAGTCACTGCCCGCTCGCAGCGCAGCCGCGGACTGGCGAAGGACAACGGTGAGTCGTTCTGCGCATCTCGCTTCCGATCTGTCAAGGCGTTTGCCCGCCTGCTGCGGTTCAGGCGTGGCATGCTCAACGCCTAGTATGGAGCCGCATGTTCCATACATGCAACGTGCATAGTCAGATCGTGCAGAAAGAGAATCGATGCCACCAACCCCCAGCCCGACCGCCCGCGGCCGACGACTCCGCCACGAGCTGCGCCGTCTCCGCGAGGAAGCTGGCCTGACTCACGCCAAGGTCGCCAGCCGCCTGGAGTGGTCGGCTTCCAAGGTCAGCCGCATCGAGACCGGGCAGTCTCGCGTTCAGACCGGCGATGTCCGCGACCTGCTGGATGTCTACGGCATCACCGACGAGACCACCTGCGAGGCACTGGTCCAGCTCGCTCGCGAAGCCCGCCGCCGTGGCTGGTGGACCCGCTACACCGATGTGCTTGGCAGCGGCACCTACGTCGGCTTGGAGGCTGAGGCCGCCACCTTGCACACCTTCGAGGCACAGTTCATTCCTGGCCTGCTCCAGACCGAGGACTATGCCAGTGCCATCATCCGCGCCGGACAGGTCAGACCTGACCCCGAGACACTTGAACGCCGTTTGGCAGCTCGACTGGCCCGCCAGGAAATCCTTAGCCGGTCAGACCCACCCGAGATATGGGCCGTACTCGATGAACCCGTCGTCAGCCGGCCAGTTGGCGGCCCGGACATTATGCGTGCTCAGCTCCAGCACCTGATCGAGCTGAGCACCCTGCCGAACACGCCGCTCACCCTCCAAGTCCTGCCGCTCTCAGCCGGTGCACACCCCGGCATGAACGGCCCGTTCGTGATCCTGACCTTCCATAGCCCTACTGATCCGCCGATGGTCTACCTGGAGACCGCAACCGACGGCCTGTATATCGAAGAGCCCTCCGACATCGAGCGGTATAACCTGATGTTCAGTCACCTCGTGGCTCGGGCCCTCGGACCCGACGAGTCACGCACCATGATCACCGGTCTAGCCGAACGCATGACCTGACCAGCGGCACGATCAGCCCTTGGGAGGTACGGGATGGTCGCTCACCACCCAGACCTGACCCATGCCCATTGGCGCAAGAGCACTCGCAGTTCCTCATCCGGCCAGAACTGCGTCGAGGTCGCTACGAACCTGCCCGGCATCGTCGCCGTGCGCGACTCCAAGGACGCACAGGGGCCGGTGCTGGTGGTCAGTCCTACAGCCTGGCAAGCGTTCGTCGCGGGTGTGCGGGAAGGGAAGTTCGGCTCCTGACGCCAGCCGCAGGCAACATGCCGGCAGACTTCCTGGCCTTCATGGTGTGACAGCGGTAGCTTGGCGCTTCGCGAGACCTCGGACGAACCTCAGGGGAAGGCACGCGCGGGGCACACCCAATACCTTCAATTTAAGGATCGTCCGGGTACCGGCAAGGGCAGCATGACCAGCGTGAACGGCCCGCGGGGCTTCCCGCGCTTCGCCGGATCGGCGGCCCTGGCGGGGTAACGGTGGCTGCGCTTGGCGTGGCGGGGGTTGTCCCGGCCGGGCCGGGGGTGCTGGTGACGGAGGCGATGACGAGCAGCGATGCCATGCCGATCAATTCGAACATGTCTTAGAAGCGAGGGTGACTGGTTGGGTCACTGGTTCGATCCCAGTTGCGCCAACCAGGTGTCGGAGGCCTTTGTCGGTTCCTGGGTCGTCATGGGGGGTAAAGAGAAATCACGTGTCAGCCCACGGTGAGTTCTCTTAGGATCATCGCCTCAGTCAATTGCTGGAACGAATAGTGATGGGTCAGCAGGCCAGGCACGACGATCTTGCGTCGCAGGCTGCCGTCGGTGTTCATCAGGTCGAGCGTTGACACAAGGTTGCGGGAGAATGCGATGCGCCCATCCCCAGTGTCCGCAGTGACGTTCGTCGTTACGTTCCGGTAGTCGAGCAGCCCGGACAGCTCGCGGAGAATAGCGGACTTGATGACGCCGCTCTGCGCTTCGTCGGCGACGAACTGCTGAAGACCGGCATCGAGCTCCGTCAGCGGGAACAGGCTCGGAGGTCCGCTGCCGTTCGAGAAGCCGAGCTTGACGTCGGTCAGCACCACCAGTCCGAGATACTCCTGGAATAGCTGGAACACGCCGATGTTGATGGGCTTGTCGGATGGGTTCTTCACGGACTTGGTGAAGGTGCTCTCGGTCTCCGTGTGCTCGACATCGCTGCCCGCCTCGACTCGCGTGGACTGACGCCGATTCTGCTCGGTCCTGCTGACTTGCTTCTGCACGGCGTTTCGCGCAGCTGTCGCCGCGGCCTGGCGCACGTCGTTGGAGCTGCCTTGGAAGTTGAGTGTGGCGTCGACCGAGCCACCTAGACCTGTATAGCTCAGGTCCCCGTTGAAGCTGGAGTCGAACTTATAATCGTATTTGTCGCCTGACTGCGATTTAGAGGATTCATCGTGCATCGACGAGTTCAAGTCATCTAGCAGTACCTGATCTTGGCTCTCGAGGACTGTGGTGGTGTCCGAAATCGTCTGAGTCTCGGAATGGGACACGATGACGGTGTACGTCTCCTCCTCGTGCGGGTCGAGGCTGCGGCCGCCAGCCTGCGGCGCCCCAGCCGTGACGTCCCCGAAGTAGGTGCTCACCGACAACGTTTCCACCAGGAACAGGCCAGGATGCCTCATGAACGGAGACAGGAGCGGAAATCGACCCGAGATCTGGCTGACCGGACCCTGCGCCACGTCTTGCGTCAGATCGTAGGGCAGGCACTCGTCGCCGCGGAAGAAGTAGATCAATCTGCTGTCCGCGCCACTGCCCGACACCGCGCAATCGATTGACGTGAAGTTCTCCGGCCAGCCGCGGAAACCATCGACGATCGGCCGGGGACCGAGGTCTACCTGATTCGAGAGATTGTTGAAGCGTATGTAGTTCGAACCTTTGAAGAACCATCCCATCCCTTCAAAGGGACCGCGTCCCTGGATCGCCGCGTCGACGCCTTCGGCGAAGGAGTCGGGGAAGCCGTGCCAGTTGCCTGCGATCGGAGCGGGACCGTCGAGAAGGTCTGTCGCCAGGTTGTAGCGGATGTAGTTCGGGCCTTTGAAGAACCAGACAAAACCCGGCTGGTTTGTGAAACTGATGGCAGCGTCCACGCCGCTCGCGAACATGGCCGGCCAATTTCCTGACCCCCAGTTAGCGGCAATCGTTTTCGGCCCGGCCAGCGTCTGGTTCGCTACGTCGTAGCGGACATAATCCTCTCCCATGAAAAACCACGCCACACCGGGAATCGTTGTGCCGCCGCCGACCGATGCGTCGAATGTCTTCGCGCTCTCGCTGCCGCGAAATTCCGGCTTGAACGCGCTCGACGGGAGGCCGAGCGAGATGAAGGTTGGTTTGAGGTCGAAGGCCTCAACCTCACCCCGCTGCGCGGAGACCGTGCTGAACACGTGCTCCTGGCCCGCCTGTCCTGTCATGTCGATTGTCTCGTCTGACGACATGAGCGACCTCCTCCTTGTCACTGACCCGTGGTAAGGGACTACTCCGATTGGCTGACAGCAGAACTGAAGCCATCCCGCTGCCGCGCTATGCGGCGCGGCGGGACACTATTGCAGGATCAGGAACTCGAAGCTGTCCGGTGCTGCAGTGGCGTAGTGCGCGACGCCGACGTCGCCTGCGGCGTCCTGATGCTCGGAGAGGTGCTCGACCGCCTCTTGATAGGCCGCCCAGTACCCGAAGTTCAGCGTTCCATGCCAGTAACCGTTGTCGAAGAACCAGTCACCGGTACCCGAGTGGTCGGAGCGACGGCACAATGCCGTGAACACGTCACTCTGCCCGATATTCCCGCACGCGTTCTGCAGCGCGTTCTGCATCTGGTCCGTGATGGTCGGCGGGGGCGCCGACTCCAGCGACAGCAGGAGCAGAAAAATGCTGATCGGCAGCGCTCCGAGCTCGAATGCCCCCTTGCCAAGCGCCGCCACGAACTTGTACAACTCGACGGTCGTCATGACCGCCTCGCCAGTGGTGTCAGCGGCGTGCAGGATCACCACGCCCATCGCCTCGGGCTGCTCAGCACCGGTCGGGTTCAGCGGTGCCCGGAAGCCGTCCTGCTGACCATCGGTGAAACCAGCCAGGGCACCCTCGGACCAGATGGTCCCCTGATCGGACTCAAGCACAAGCGGCGTCGGCGGGACGCCGCCCGGGCTAGCAATTCCCGAGTCATAACCCGCCTGCCACTGCGACTCGTTGTCGGTTCCCGAGTAGGGATTATCCGTAGCCATCGTCATCCTCCACACTGCCGGTTGGTATCGTCCGTCACCCAAGCGGAGGAGCGACCGCCACCGCAGATACAAGCCCTGGCGGTGATCCTCACAGCAGGCGCGCTGATCCGGATAATGAGTCATGCCGCGCCGTGACCTCGGCGCCGAGCAGGTGTGGGACGGACTGGCGCTGCTCGATCATGCCTTCGTCCCGCATTAACCAGTCACCGGGGCATCCTGAGACATCCGCCATGGAGCTGGTTGTCGCCCGCTACCTGGCCGACGGAACCGCCTACCGGGCCCTGCACGACGGAGAGGTACAGTCGATTACAATGAGTTACAGGTCGACCGCAAGTTGGTGAAGGGGGTATGTCATGAGCCGCATGGTCGCCGACTGCCGTAACTATCCGAGCGAGTCCGGCTGCACGCTGACCATCGCCGGTGAGCAGGACGAAGTCATCACCGCCGCCGCCCAGCACGCGGTCTCGGTGCACGGGCATCAGGACGACGCCGAGCTGCGCGCCTGGCTCCGCGAGAACATCACGCCCGAGGTCGCAGCAGGCACCTGAGCCCGGGTCCGCGCCAGCACCTTCCACGACCTCGACATCATCGACGACCGATCCTGACGAGGCCGCCGGACCTGCGGTGCGGCGCACAGCAACGGAGTCCGCCCGCGCGCAGGTCACCACGAGATGGCCTGCCCGCGCAAGGCCGCCCGGCGCCAGCCCGCCCGGCGCAAGCCCGCCCGGCGCAAGCCTTGCTCCGAGCCTGCCATTGCGCAGCGCACTGACCTGGTGTATGCAGGCTTGCGCGGGTGGCCCGAGCTTTGCGGGTCCCTGGACGTATCAGCTCTGGGGTGCGGTCCTCCGATGCTATGAGGGCTAAGGCTCGCAGGGGACACTGGTCTGAGCGCGTTCGCGAGCTAGGCCGGGATCGGAGCGCCGGTGCGAAGTGGGTTGATGAACGATGCCTGAACAGCCGACAGGGCAAGGGTCGTATGCGAGGCTACGCGACCGCGACTATTTCCACATCATGCTGAATCTCGACTCCTATCAGGATTTCCTGCCGACCGCCTGGTCGCTCGCCTGCCAGTTCCTCGACCGGGCCAGGAAGAAGCAGGCGGATCCTCACCTGGAGGCCGAGTTCCGCCCGTTCCGCTACGCCAAGGGCGATTTCGAGGCCCGCCTCGATCAGGTTTATCAGGGACTGGTCGAGGACGCGGATCGTTACGAAGCCAAGCACGGCTGGGCGCTGCGGACCCGAGACGACGTGGTCGAGTGGCTGCTCCAGATGGCGCCGTTCAATCAAACGGACGGCGCCTGGCTGCGGAACATCGTCCCCGTTGGGCCCATCGACGAGGTCCGTTCCCTGCTGGTCCGCATTCTCATGGAAGAGGTGGGTGGCGGCGACCCTGAACTCAACCACGCCAACATCTACACGGCGCTGCTGAACAGCGTTGACATCTACCTTCCGGACATCCGCATGCGGGAGTACGCGGAGAATCCCGATCTCCTGGACTCAGCCTTCACCGTGCCCCTGTTCCAGCTGGTCATCTCGGAATTCTCCCAGGCGTTTTTCCCAGAGCTCCTAGGGATGACCCAGTACCTGGAATGGAGTTCTGTCGAGCTCAAGAACATGGTCCTGCTCAACGAGCATTTCGGCCTTGACCCGCACTTCTACGAGATGCACGTGGCGATCGACAACGCTGCCACCGGTCACGGCGCAATGGCGCGGCGAGCGATTGAGCTCTACCTGGAGCAGACCCGCGCGGAATTGGGCGAGGACGCGATGCAAGCCCAGTGGGAACGAGTCTGGAACGGGTATGTCGCGTTCGCCACAACCGGCACGCTGGCCAGCGACATGCTCAGCAAGCGCCTGCACCCGCCCACCTCCGCGGACCAGGTCGCCGCCATGGTGCGGGAGCGAGCGCCGAGGGCTCGGGTCAACCACGGGCAGAAACGGCTCGGCGGCCAATTGCTCAACGACCTGTTCGCCGATCCAGCCAAGCTCATGGCGGCGCTCATCGACGGAGGGATGATCGTTGCCGGCGACCCAGGCAACAGCCCGTTCTTCAGTCTGCTCACGCCTGGCGGGCCGATGTACAAGGTGTTCACCGACACGGAGATCGGGACCTGGAGGACCTGGGTCCGCTCACTGCCGGGCAGCACGGACCGCCAGGCCGACGCCAGCCAGGCCGCGCCGCCCTTCGCCACGGCGGCCGAGCGAATGGTCTGCCTGATCGACACCATGCGCCGCCGCCAGGAGGGCCAGCCCGCGCACCAGGCGGCGATGCTGACCGGCCCGGATCCTTCCGACCCCAGCCAGAGCGTGTCCAGGCCGGTCGCATGGTGGTTCGGCCAGCCAGCGGAGGCTCTTATGCAGGCGCTGGCACATGAGGACAGCGGCTGGATCGCTCGTGGCGATGCTCAGCGCAGCCGATTCGTCTCCGATCTGCTCCGGGGGAATAACGCCATGGCGCGAGCGCTCGGCGTCACGGCACCTGGCGCAGGCGGCATGACCTGGGCGGCCATCGCCATCGACTGGATCAACAACGGCTGCCCCCTGCCTGACCGGGACACCGATGATGCGCGGCCCATTACGCTCTTGTCGCCGCCGGACCGGGTCGCAGCTCATCCCACCGGCAAGATCCACGGCACCGGCAGCGCCCACTGACGCAGGGCGCAATGGGGGATGATGCGGACGGATGCTCAGGCTGGGGCCTGCCGTGACGACGCGGGCGGCGCTTCCGGGCTAACCGGCGCTGGAACGGCATCGCGTGGACGATGGCGCAGCTAGCCGGGAGGGTCCCGGTCAGCTGACCGGCGGGGACGATCATCTTGAAATGAAAACCGTTTTCATTGTAGCTTGGGATCATGACACGGTCACGGTGGTCAGCCTGCGCGGTGCTGCTGGCAGCGGGCGCCACGCTTCTCGCCGCGTGCTCGACCGCCGACGGCGCCCTGTCGCAGAGCGGCGGACAGCGGGTTGTCCAGGTCGTTGCCGCGGAGAACTTCTGGGGCAGCATCGCCAGCCAGATCGGCGGCCCGCACGTGCATGTCACGAGCATCATCACCAACCCCAACGCGGACCCGCACAGCTACGAGCCGACGGCTGACGACGCCCGGACCCTCGCCGAAGCCGGCCTGGTGATCGAGAACGGCATCGGCTATGACCCGTGGGTATCCCGGCTGCTTGCCGCTAGCGGGGGACAGCCAGCGGTGCTCGATGTCGGCACCTTGCTCGGGATCGCGCCAGGCGGCAACCCGCACCGCTGGTACAACCCAGCCGACGTGCAGGCCGTCATCACCGCGATGGCCGCCGACTTCAGCCGGGCCGATCCCGCCGACCGGGCCTACTTCCACAGGCAAAGGGACCGGTTCAACGCCGTGGCACTGAAGCGGTATGACCAGCTAATCGCCGCCATCAAGGCCAGGTATTCAGGCACTCCAGTCGGCGCGTCTGAATCGATCTTCGCCATGCTCGCGCCGGCGCTCGGGCTCAAGGTCGTCACGCCCTCCTCGTTCCTCAAGGCCATCAGCGAAGGCACGGAGGTAACGGCCGCCGACAAGCTCACCATCGACCACCAGATCCGCAGCCACCTGATCGGGATCTACGTCTACAACAGCCAGAACGTCACCCCCGACGTCCAGGCCCAGCTCACCGAGGCCAGGGTGGAGCGCATCCCGACCGCCACCATCACCGAGACACTTGTCCCTGCCACCTCGACCTACCAGGCCTGGCAGGTCATGGAACTCCGCGGAATCGAGGCAGCGCTCACGCTGGCCACCGGCCGTTAGGGCGGCGCGGATGGCTGTCCAGCGCAGGCACACTCTGTCCAGCCGAGCGCGCGCCGCGGCGACGCGATCACAGGAACGCGACTACGGGAACGCGACTACAGGAAGTTGTTCGGCCAGATCATCGTCCGCCACATGTGCGCCACCGGGGAGCCATCGAACCCGAGCCCTTCCGCAGGCTGCCGGAAGTTCCTGCCCACCACATCCTCGAACTCGGCATAGTCCACCACGACATCAGGGTCGAACGAGTAGACATCGTTGACGGTGACGAGGCGGGATGTCATATACCAGCGGTGCTGGCGCGCCGCCTCGTGCTCGCGGCGGAGGTACTCAGGCGGGCTGTAGTCAGCACCGAAGTAGTCGATGTAGGCCTGCGGATAGCTATATCCGACGGACTCGTCGGGGTAATAGCGCAGCGCCTCGTGCTTCTGGATGGCCCAGGCGACTTCCTCATCAACATACGGGCCGACCATCTGCGCGGCCCAGTAACCATGATTGGCCGACAGCAACCCGGCGATCGCGATGTCGTGCAGCAAGCATGCCATGATCACCGTCTCGCCGAGGCCGTGCTCCTTCGCCAGCTTGGCGCTCTGCAGCATGTGCGCAACGCCGGTCTTGCTGAGCCGCAGCCGGTAGAAGTCCCGCAACGTCGGCTGCTCCGGCATCGTGGCCAAGGCCGGGTTGTCTCCCATCATGACCACCGTGTCCGGGCGCCTGGCCTGCGCCATCAGGGCACCGCGGTAGGCGCGCGCCGGGGTTCCCATCACCGCGGCCTCCGGGGGGACGATGACGCGGCGCCGGCGATCGACTGCGTCATCCAGCGGCTCGCGGATCCAGTCCGCCAGGCCAGAATCGCGCAGCGATGCCGGCAGCTCATGGGGGAGTACCTGGTTCGAGGGCCGCCCGGAGCCGACCAGCTCAGACATGTGACCACCGTCCTTTCCGCGGGATACCACGCCGACTGTCAGGCCAGGGCGGCCTCGTCGTAGCCAGCCGGAGATCTGAGCGGGTCAGGAAGGATGTCATGGGCCTGTGTCCACTGCTGGGTGGCGGCGAACACGTCCGGGGTATAGGGCAGGAACACGATCCGCTCACCTGGGCCGAAAGCCCTGACATCGACCTGATCGCGGTATCTCGCCGGCACGGCATGCAGGTGATGATGCTTGTGCAGCTCGGGATGCACATCTATGTCCGCTTGCGCACGCCGGAGAGCGGCAAGGTACTTGTCCACGTCAGCCTTGCGCACATCATGCCCGGTCACCAGGAAGCCGATCATGAAGGTGGCATCCACGACCTTACGGAAGCCGAACGCCTCGGCGATGTAGCGCGGGACGCCGAACATTGTGGCGGCCTGAACCTTCCGCTGCAGTAGCGCGTCCAGCCGCTCGTTGGGCGGGCCCTGGAAGGTGAGCTTGAGCCGATCTGCCGGCAGCACCGCGTCAAGTGCCTGAACGGTGGCGAAATGGCTGCCGGAATGAAAGCCGACGCCGATCTCGACGTCGGCCAGATCCTCTGGCCGCCGGACCTCTGACTCGGGCGGCACCATGATTCCGCAGGGTGCCACCGAGTAGGCAGAGGTCACCAGCCGCCCGGCCCGCTCGCTCGCCGCGGCGTTCGTCGCCCAGTGGCAGGCACAGCTCACGTCGGCACCGTCGCGGCCGACTCCGAACGTCTCGAACGCGCCCGTTCTGACTTGCCCGGCCGCATCCCGTTCGTCGGCGCGGACTCCGTAATCGCCCTCAGGCACGAAGCTGTATTGGAGTCCTTCGGCCTCGAAGTAGCCGTTCTCCTTGGCGACCCATTCCTGCAGCCGGCCGTGCGGCATGATCTTGAGCGCCATCGTCAACCTCTCAGTCCCTGACGGCCGCGCCCGGGAGCCAGCCGATCGCTGGCGCCCCGGATCGTCGTGCGCCCTCACGTTTACTCTACGGCTGCGCTGGCTGCTACTTTACGGCTGCGCTGGCTGCTACTTTACGGCTGCGCCGGCTGGCCGGCCGCCCGGCAGCGGACGCGTTCCGATCCGGCCCCGGCCGTGGCCGTACGGCCGGCCGCGGCCGTGACGGCCGCGGCCGACATGGTCCGCCGCCAGGCCACCGTCCTGGCCGTCGCCGCCGCCGTCCGGCCGGATCGCGCCAACGACCAGGACCTGGCTGCCGACCGGGACCCAGCCACCCGGCCTGACGGACAGCACCCGGCCAGGTGGCTCAGCGGAACTCGGGCGCCATCTGACCTGGACCGCCAGCCCCAGGTGCCGCAGCTGGCCGCGGACCGCGCTCACCGGGCGGCCCCGCAGTTCCGCTGCGCTGACGTTCACCATGGTCGCCCTGGAGGAATCAGCCGCCGCGGGAGGACGCGGACCTGGATCGAGCACGCTGAGCAGCACCAGCACGACCAGCGCGGCGGCCACGGCCGTCGCCGGCAAGAGGACGTGCGGCCGCTGCCGGCTCCCGCCGCCGGTCCGCAGCGGGCGGGTAGCCGGATCCGGCTGGCAGGCTGGCTCGGGCTCGCCTCGCTGCTTGGGCTGGCCCGCCGGCTGGCCGACCAGATCCGGTTTGGCGGCCAGGTCCGGTTTGGCGGCCAGATCCCGCTGGCTCGCCAGGCCCGGCCGCGCCGATGCCGGCCACGAGCCCGCGCCCCGCACGGCTGACGACCGCCCGGCAGCTGAGGCGATGATGGCATCGCGCAGCCTGGCCGCCCTGCTGGCGGCCTCACCGGCACTGCCCAGCCGGTCCTGCGGGCGCTCGGCGGTGAGCTTGGCGACCAGCTCGGTGACGGCGGCGGGCACAGCCTCGGGCAGCGGCGGCAGCGGCGCGCCCTTGGGCGCCAGCGTCGCTTCGATGTGTGTTCCGGCGGACGGCAGCTTTCCGGCGAGCAACCGGTAGGCCACCATGCCAAGCGCATACAGGTCGCAGGCTTCGGTGCCGCGCTCACCGTCGAGCCGCTCAGGCGCGGCATACCCAGGGGCACCGAACGCCGAACCGCCGCCGGTGACCGGCGCGGAAGTCGCAGCGCAGGCCATCCCGAAGTCAGTCAGCTTGACCACGCCATCGCCGGTCAGCAGCACGTTTTCCGGCTTGATATCGCGATGGACCAGGCCAGCGGCGTGCGCCGCCTGCAGCCCCGCGGCGATCTGAGCCACCAGGTCGAGCGCCTGCACCGGCTCGGCTGGCACGTCCTCCAGCAGTTCGGCGAGCGACGGCCCATCCACGAATTCCATCACCAGGAACGGCGGGTCAGGCGAACCCGGCTCGTCGTAGTCGTAGACGCGGGCGATGTTCTCGTGCGCGACCGCCGCGGCATGCCTGGCCTCGGCGCGGAACCTGGCCAGCGTCCCCGCCTGCTCGGCGAACTCGCCGCGCAGCAGCTTGACTGCTACCTGCCGGGCGAGTAGGACGTCAGTAGCTCGCCACACCTCGCCAAATCCGCCGGAGGCGACCGGCTGCTGCAGCCGATAGCGGCCGGCGAGCACGCCAACTCCACTCGCTACCGACATGGCGGGCCAGTACCCGGCTCGGCGGCGCTTAACCATCGGCCGTGGCTGGACCTCCGGGGCCTGATCAGGGAGGGGCGGCCTTGAGAAAGCGCACGCACCAGCTGTCCCAGCCAATTCGCTAGATGCAGGGAATTCGACCGGTTCGGCGGGCACAATAACTCGCCATGACCGACACTTACGATCGCTGGCACCGCTGGCTCCTTGATGGCCGGTTCGGCGGCGACGCTGACCACCGCCTGCGCGATCTCACCGAATTTTTCTACCCGATACGAGATGCGCTGCTGCGCAAGGCGCCGCTACGAGAAGACGACACGCTGCTCGACGTTGGCACAGGAGACGGGCTCATCGCATTCGGCGCTGACGACCAGTTCGGTGCTGATCTACGTAAAAGACAAGGCAGCCGCGCTGGCCGAGTTCTACCGCGTGCTCAAGCCAGGCGGGCGGATCAGCCTGTTCGAGCCCATCTATTTATGGATGTCCAGCTGTGATCCCGATTCGTTCTCCGGCTACGACATCGAGCCGGCGGCGCGGGCAGACAGGATGATCATGCAAACCGGGCTATAGGCACCTAATTGATTCGCCACCGGACGCGTCAGCAGGTAGGTTCGAAGGTCGCCGGCACGGCTCGGCGGGACCATGACGCGGATCGGGGCGGATCGGGAGGGTGCGGTGGGACAGGTCAGTTCTGGGCCGGCGATCATGGTTGAGGGCCTGGTCAAATCGTTCGGTGAGGTGCGTGCCCTGCGCGGCATCGACCTGTCGGTGCCGCGCGGCACGGTGCTCGGCGTGCTCGGCCCGAACGGGGCTGGCAAGACGACGGCAGTGCGCATCCTGACCACGCTGCTGCTGCCGGACGCCGGCCGCGCCTGGGTGGAGGGCCACGACGTGGTCAGGGAGGCCGCCGCGGTCCGCCGGTCGATCGGCCTGGCCGGACAGTCGGCCGCCATCCAGGAGGAACTCACCGGCCGGGAGAACCTGGAGATCATCGGGAGGCTCTACCACCTCAGCTGGCCGCAGGCACGCACCAGGGCCACCGAGCTGCTCGCCCAGTTCGACCTGCTCGACGCGGCCGACCGGGCAGCGAAGAACTTCTCCGGCGGCATGCAGCGGCGGCTTGACCTGGCGGCGAGCCTGATCGGCAGGCCCAAGGTGCTGTTCCTTGACGAGCCGACCAGCGGCCTTGACCCGCGATCCAGGCTCGGCATGTGGGACATCATCAGGTCCCTGGTGCAGGGCGGCACCACGCTGCTGCTCACCACCCAGTACCTGGATGAGGCGGACGAACTGGCCGACCAGATCGTCGTGATCGACCGTGGTCTGGTGATCGCGGCCGGCACCGCGGAAGAACTCAAGGGCAGGATCGGCGGTGATGTGCTCGAGTTCACGGTGCCTGACCGGAGCCGGGTGGGCGAAGCGGCCACGGTGGTCGCCAAGCTCGGGGACGGCGAGCCGCACGTCGACTCGGCGGCCGGCGTGATCAGCATGGGCGTCGGCAGCCGTGGTTCTGAGGCTCTGGTGGAAGCGGTACGTAGCCTGGACGGCGCCGGCGTGGATGCCCGCGGGCTCACCCTGCGTCGGCCGTCGCTCGATGACGTCTTCCTGGCCCTGACCGGCCATGCCGCGCAAGACGACGATGGGCCGCAAGACAGGCGCGGACGCGGTCGGCGGGGCGGGCGCGGCGGGCCAAGAAACCGCGGCGGCGGCGAGGCCAGCGGGAACGGCGGCAGGAAGTCGGCCAGGGACAAGAAAGGGGCAGCATCGTGACGGCCATAACCGCACCGGCGCCCGCATCTGCCGGGGAGCCTGGCCTGGCCACGCAGGCACGGTGGGCGGTGAGCGACACGCTGACGATCACCAGGCGCAACCTGCTGGTCTGGATGCGCGTGCCCGCCTACATCGTGTTCACCGTGATCCAGCCGGTGATGTTCGTGCTGCTGTTCAGGTATGTGTTCGGCGGCGCGATCCCGGTGCGCGGCACGAACGGCTACGTGAATTTCCTGATGCCGGGCATCATCGGGCAGACCGCGGCGTTCGCGACGTTCGGCACGGCCATCGCGCTGGCTCAGGAACTGCAGAAGGGCGTGATCGACCGGCTGCGGTCGATGCCGATGGCGCGCTCCGCGGTGCTGGCGGGCCGTCTGGTAGCCGACACGGTTCGGATGCTCATTACGATCCTGATCATCGTCGGGGTGGGCTACGCCGTGAGCTTCAGGTTCAGCAATGGCTTCGTCCCCGCAGTCGCGATGGTCGCCCTCGCGACCGTGTTCGGGCTGGCGATCTGCTGCGTGGCCGCGTTCACCGGCCTGGTGATCGGTGACGAGGAGTCGGTGCAGGCGTTCGGGCTGATCTGGCTGTTCCCGCTGACGTTCGTCAGCTCGGCGTTCGTGCCGATTCAGACCATGCCTGGCTGGCTGCAGGCGTTCGCGAACAACCAGCCGGTCACCTACGTCATCGACACGATGCGCGCGCTGGCGCTTGGCGGGCCGGTCACGGCCAGCCTGTGGAAGAGCCTGATCTGGCTGGCTGCGATCTTCGTGGTGTTCGCGCCGCTGTCGGTGCGCGCCTACCGGCGGGCCAGCTAGACCGGACGATGTCGGCCGAGCCGACCGGGTGCCAGCTGGACCAGATCCGTGAGGACGGCCAGTAAAGTTCGAATATCGGCCCGACGAATGATGACAGTACGAATAGCGTGGGATGTGGGCAATCCCGGTGATCTTCGTGTTCCAGCTGCCGCTGGCGCTGGCCTGGGACGAGCTTAGTTCGCACTACCCGCTGACCGGCGGCATCTACCAGTGGGCGCGCCAGCTGGCCGGGGACTTCCTCGGCTGGATGACCGGCCTGTTCTACGTGGTGGCGATCATCCTGGTCATGCCGGCCGTCGGCACGGTGATGAACGTCGTGCTCTCCGGCCTGTTCACCAGCCTGCCGCTGACGCTCACCAGCCAGGTGATCGTCTCGGTCATCACGACCGTGGTCGCCGCGATCGTGATCGCCACCAGCGTGCGGGCGGTCTCGATCATCAACAGCACCGGCGTCGTACTTGAACTCGCCGTGCTGCTCGGCGCCGCGGTGGGCCTGCTGTTCCACACCCATCAGCCGATCTCGGTGCTCGGCAGCACCAGCGGCGTCCAGGGCCACGGCAGCTACCTGTACCCGTTCCTCGTGGTCATCGCGCTCGTGGTGACACAACCGGTCGGATTCGAGACCGCGAGCGCGTTTGCCGAGGAATCCCACAAGCCAGGATCACGCCGAGCCAGGCGATCATCGCCGGCCTGGCCGGAACCGCGCTCGTCCTGTTCATCTTCGACTTCGCGCTGCTGCTTGCCATCCCTGGCGTCAGCAAGGCGATGGCCGACCTGGGCCTGATCCCCGATGTGGTCACAGCGGCGCTCGGCTCCGGTTTCGCCAAGGTGTCCCTGGCCGGCGCGCCCTGATCTCGGTGTTCTGCACGGCCATCGCGACGCTGGCCACGATCGTCAGGATGATCTACGGCATGGCGCGGGCGGCGAGGCACTCGACGGGCTCTGCCTGTCCAGCCCGATCGGCCGGATGATCACCCCGGAGCGGGCTGCCGCCCGGGTGCCCTGGGAGCAGCGGATCAGCTGCCGCCCGCTGACCGCGTTCAACGAATGACCTGCTCGCTAGCGTTCACCCCGCCGCCGTTGCGGAGCGTTCTCTCCGATAGTCAGCGGCGCTCACGAGATAGCAGGCGGCTGCCAGCTGGGGCCAGATGTTCGGCCGAGCGGGTCTGGATCGTCGGAGGCCAAGGCCGAGCGGCTGGAGGTCTGGCCGGCCGACGGCAGGTCTGGCCGGACGGCTGGCTGGCTGGCTGGCTCTGGCCGGACGGCTGGCAGGGAGGCCGGATGATCGGTCGGCCGCGTACCGGCGATCAGGCCGCTGGATAACTACCTGGCTGAACGGTGCGGGTTCGGTCAGCCGGCGTCGTCCAGACCAGCGTACCGGGCTCGGGCTGGGCAAGCTGCCAGCCTGGCGCCTGCTTCGCCCGGTGATGACGGCGGCACAGCGGCTCGTGCTTGTGCTCACATGTCCCGCCAGTGAGTTCGCGGCACTGCGCTACTGGGCTAGGTTCCGCCCGAGACGAGCGTGTCGAGCATCTTCCGCATAGGCTCGGCGTCGCCGCGCATGATCGCGGCGGAGGCCTCGATGTTTCGGGCGGCGTCGAGGTGCTGCCAGGCGAGTGTGAACCCCGCGTCGCAGGCAAGCTGCTCGAAGAAGGCGCGCTGGGCCCGCCCGTTGCCCTCGCGGAACGGATGGACCGCGTTGACCTCGCCCAGGTAGTAGGCCAGCCGTGCGACGAACGCCTCCCGGTCCAGGTCGCGCAGGAAGTTCTCGCCGCGCAAGGCGCGGAAGATTTCGACCACCGACGTCTCGATGTATTGGGGCAGGCAGAACAGGCTCCCCTTGGCAATGGCGACGGTCCGGATCTTCCCGGCCCAGTGATAGATGTCGCCAAAGATCCTCCGGTGGATCGCGCACACGTGCGGCAGGTCGTAGCTGGGCCGAACGGGCGACTCCCTGAGCAGAATGAGTGCCGCGTGGGTGATCTCCCGTTCCGCGGCCTCCAACTCTCCGGCTGTGCTCAGGCCGAGCTTGTTGCGCAGGACTCCCGTAAGCGGGTCGGTGTACGGATCGTCCGCCACTTACGGCCGCCGGTAGCGGGCGACGGTCCTGCGGTACAGTTCCGCGGCGCTTGTCTCCCCATCCACGTACGCCGAGACCTCCCGGTCATGATCAGGGCTGAACGGCCCCGGCAGCTCAACCTGTACAGACTGCGCCGCTGAGAGAGCGAAGTCGAGGCGCGCACGCTGGCGCGCGAGCGCTTCGTACCGCTCGTAGACCTCGTACGGCAGGAGGACGGCCTCGGGCTTGCGGTGCGATCCGAAGGCTACAGGCTCGGCTGCGGGGCCTTCGCGGCGGAACCGCGCGAGGATCCCTGAAAGCCGCTGTCTGACCTCCGACAGTGGGTGGACCTGCAGGACCGCGGGACGAGTCATACTCATAGTGTACTGAAACTTGTACAGGATTTGCTCGGCGGAACAACATGTGTAGTGATCGCGCACATGCTGGATTATGGTGCCACTTGCAGCACTGCGGCGAAGCTCAGGAAACGTGGCCAGCATGGTTACGGAAGTCCGCTGGGTCAGGGCTCTGCCGGAATTAGCCGTTGCCACGCTCCGCTGCGACTTGAGCCTGCCACGCTGAAGCGGTGTCCCTGAGCGTCTCTGCCACTGCGGCTCGTGCGGCGGTGGCCGTCGCCGCCGACCTTGGTGTCGCCGGGTAGCCGAATGCCGCCAGCGAGCAGCCGAACTCCTGGCCACCTGGCGGACGCCATTCCACCGATGCCTGGCCGCGCGCGCGAATTTCGCCGATGACGCGCAAATTAGTCATTTCGGCGTGCCCGCTCTGGAGACGATTCAGCATGCTGATCGGTCGCAAGAATCATCGTCCTACTAGCCTTCGGTGGCACGCGGTTACTGACCCTGGCGGGGCGGGCTAAATTCGGCACTTACCCGTGCGGCTCTCGAACCGCCGCAGGCGCCGGCTTGCATGGGTTTCGGGTGGCGGGCCGCTGGGCTTGTTGGGATGGCTCGCTGCCGGGGTGGCGGAGGGCGAATCGGTGGCTGGGCTGGAAGTAGCCATCGCCGCGGGCTCGTGTGGGTGTGGCTGACGGGCGGGGCGCCGTCGATCGTCATTGACCAGCCTGGGTCAAAGGCCTTTTGATCTGCGGTAAACCGCGGCGAACGTTGGCGCGTCTGTCTGGTCGGATAGCCGGAACTGGCATGAGTTAATGAACGTGTGTTCAGCGTTGGGGCCCGGTCGCGGGCGATGGCCGCCGGAGCTTTCCGCGATGGCGACGTGACCAGGCATGGCCGGCTGTCGCGGGTGCGGCCCGTTCTATCCCGTTCTGTTTGCGGAGGTACCAGCGGTGAGCATGCGTTCTGCGGCGGCGTTGGCCAGGGCACTTCGGCTGGGTGTTCGTTTAGGTAGTGCTCGCGGCGCCGGGGCCGGGCTGGTTCGGGTGGCGGCGCATGTGGCGGCGTGGAGTCCGTTCCTGGTGTCGGTGGCTGACTCGCTGCGGGGCGGATGGCATGCGGTGGGAGATGGCGCGCTGATCGCCCTGGGGTCGTGGGCGACGTTCAGCCGCCACGTTTATCTGGTCGGTCAGCCCACTGAACTCCATCGTGGGCTGCATGACCTGGGGCCGCTTGAGTACTGGCTGCTGGCGATCCCGGTTCATCTTGACCCGGCGCGCGGGCTGTTGTGGGGGGCAGCGTTATTGTGCCTGGCCGCTGTGTCGATGGCTATCGAGGCGGCGTGGTCGGTTCTCGGCGAGGTTGGCGGCCTGCTGGCCAGCGGGGTGATTCTCGCGATGATCGCCTGGATGCCAACGCTGGCGCTCAGGCCTTACTGGAATCCCTATTTCGCCGCGGTGTGGTTCCTAGCCGCGGTCGCTGCGGGCTGGGCGGTCATGTCCGGTCACCGCCGATGGTGGCCTGCGCTTGTCGTCTCGGCGTCCATAGCAGCTCAAACGCATTTGATGTTTGCTCTCGCCTCGGCGGGGCTTGTCCTGGTGGCCCTGATCGTCGCCGTGGCGAACCGGTCCCGGGTCAGCACGGGCTACCGGTGGGTGATAGCTGGCCTCGTCGTCGGCCAGGCCTGCTGGGTGGCGCCTTTCTACCAGCAGCTCACGCATTCGCCGGGCAATATGTCCGCGCTGATCCACGCCGGGACCGCGGGGCGGCAGGCCGGGCTGGGCTTTGCGGTGAAGGCTCTGGCAGCCTTCACCGAGCCGCCGCCGATGTGGTGGCAGGGGCACCTGGGCCAGCGGCCGGACCTTTACCGCGTGATCGAGGCCAGGCCGGCCGGTTTCGCTGTCGCGGCTTTCGCGATCGCGGCAGTGGTCTTGACCCTGGCAATTGTCAAGCTGCGGTGCCGCTGGCTGGCCAGCCTGGCCGCGGTGAGCCTGCTGGTCAGTGCGGCCGCTGTGATGACGTTCTCCGGTATTCCCCTGATCGGCCGTGTCCTGGGCCGTGTGTCCTATCTGATCCTTGTCATGTTCCCGGCCGGCGTGCTGATCTGGCTCACCGCTGGCTCAGCGATCGTGCTCATCGTCTGGAATCTGATCGCCAGCCGGCGGGCGAGGACCGCGGGACGCGCGCCGGCACCTGCCGGGCAGCCGGGGACGAGCCGGACCCGGCTGGCCGCCTATGGTGCCTGGGCCGCGGCAGCGGCGCTTGTTGTCCTGGCGTCGCTGTTCGGCGTGGGGCGGGCGTCCGGCTATTCCGGCGCCGACCTGAACTCAGACCAGGTAGGCGTCGCCGCCCGGGTGATCGAGCGGGCGCTGCCCGCCCGGCGGATCATCGCCTTGTCCGTTGCCGCGGAGAGCCGGTCTGAGCGGTACAAGGTAACGATGGGCCTGCTCTGGGCGCTGACCGGGCAGGGATATGACCCAGATATCAGCCGGCTCGGACCTACGCGGCCGATACCGCAGGTGGCAGTTCTGGTAAGAGGCAGCAAGGTCACCGTGCATATCACGCCGCGATTGCGGCGATCGGTCCGCAGTGGTCGCCGGGCGCGGCCGCGGCCGCTGCCAGATGCCGCGTGTCACCGGGTGGCGTCATGCGCCCGGGCCCGGAGGTGACCCGCCGGGTTGCCGCTGCAGGGTGCCTGGCCGGAGCGGACGGCAAAGCCGCCGCAAGCGAGGTGCTCGCAGGTGCCGGCGATCTGGCCGGGTCCCGGGAGCTGCGCTGGCAGCGGACGGCAGATCGGCGGCTGGGCTGGAAGTAGCAGTCGCCGCGGGCTGGCGGTGGTGCTGGCTGGCGGGCCAGCGGCGGGTTAGCCAGGCGGTAGCCAGGAGAGCCGCCGCGGCGAGGGCGAGTAGTTCGGGGTAGCCGCCGAATCCGGTGTAGCGGAAGCTGACGTGGTGGGTGCCGGGCGGTACGGTGACGCCGGTCAGGGCCGGGGCTATCATCTGGGGCGCGGCTGGCTTGCCGTCGATGGTCACTGACCAGCCTGGGTCAAAGGATGCGCTGAGCACGACGACTGCTCTTCTGCGCAGGTGCACTGTGGTGGTCGCGGTGCCGCCGGCCAGGTCGGCGTGCTCGGTGATGACGGTGCCGGGCGGTCCGGCGGCGCGGGTTCCGGTGGGCAGCGTGGGCGGGGCGGGGCGCGCGCCGGCGTAGCCGACGGTGAGGTACCTGTCCTGACCGGGCAGGGCGCTGTTCAGGTAGGGGGCGGTTTGGCTGCCGATGTCGGCGCGGCTGGCGGTGATGCCGCCGACGGTGTCGGCGACCCGGATGTAGGAGTTGCCGGGCAGTTCGAAGACGCTCAGCAGGTTGTCGCTGAGGATGAGGACCGCGCCGGGAGGGGGCTGCTGGGAGGCCTGCCCGGAGGGGAGAATCAGGTAGCGGATGCCGAACAGGGTGTAATCTCCGGGGTTGCCCGGGTCGAAGTTGTATTCCGGCTGGCTCATCAGTGATGCGGTCCGCAGCGTGTAGCCGACCTCGTCGATGTCCAGGCTTTCCAGGTAGGCGTACATGGGCACGAGCCCGACGGCCGGGTACAGCTGCGTGTTGTATTGCGACCCGGCGTAGACGCGGCCCGGGCCGTGCCGGAGGATCGCGGCCTGCAGGGCGGCGATGGCTTGAGCGTCCGTCTGGCTCGCCTGGGCAGATCGCTGGGCCTGGACGGCGGCTGCGTTCGCCGCGTCGCGGGTGCCCAGGTAATGCCATGCGGGATACAGGCAGGCCAGGCCCGCGACCGCGGCGGCCGCAGCGGCGGCAGGGGTCCAGGCAGGCCCGGCCGGCCGGTAGCGGGCGAGGCGGCGGGCGCAGCGGCCTGCCAGCGCGAGGCCCTGCCGGGCTGTGCTTGCCGCTCCGAGACCGCCCAGGTATATCGCGGCGAGCTGGGTACCCATCAGGAACCGGCGGAAGAAGATATCGGTGCTGCCGGGGATGATGCCGGTGATGCCGCCGAAGGTGCTGCGGCCGAACGACAGCAGCAGGCAGGCGGCCAGCATCACCGCCAGTGCCCGCTGCGGCCCGGCGCGGCGCCAGCTGACCACGGCTACGGCGAGCCCGGCCGCTGCGAGCAGGGTGATGACCGGCAGGTGACCGTCGTCGAGCACCTTCCCGGTGATCAGCCAGCCCAGGGTCACCCGCGCGCCGTAGCCGTTCGCCGACGGCCCGGAGGCCAGGGCCTGGTTGATCGCGGCCCACCGCGAATACCGCAGCAGCGGTATCACCACCCAGGCGCTGGCCAGCAGGGATGCGGCCAGGAGCCATGCTGCGCGTCCCAGTCGCGCCAGGATGCCGCGGCGGATCAGGAACGGCATGACCAGGACCGCGCCGAAGGCCAGGTACCCGGTCTCGTAGTGGAACGCCGCGGTCAGCGCCACCAGCGCGGCGGCCGGGGCGATGAGCCGCTTGTCCGCCATGGCCCGCCAGGTCAGCGCCCAGGCGAACGGCAGTGCCCAGGAGCCCCAGAGCTGGGTCCACACCCCGAAGCCAGCCCAGAGGTAGGCATGCTGCTCGTAGCCGATTCCCAGGGCGCTGTGCAGCAGCGGCGCGACCGCCGCCGCGCCGGCCGCGGCCGGCCGGCTCAGCCCGAATACGCGCGCCGAGCAGTAGACCGCCGCCGGCCACAGGCACCACAGCAGGTACACCGACCACCGGAACGCCGTATCCGGCCCGGTCACCAGCCCGGCCAGGCCCGTCAGGATCGCCGGGGCGGCCTGGTAGTGCAGGAACTGCGGTGACCCCAGATTGAGGTAGGGGAACCAGGACGTCAGCGGGTCATCGCCCGCCCGGAGCACGGCGGTCGCGAACCGCACCATCTGCTCATGAACGGAGCTGTCGTTCAGGTACTGCGCCGGCAGCACCGTGGCCCGCAGCTGCCACAGGTTCCAGGTAACCGCCAGTTCCACCGCCGCCCACGGCCAGGCCCAGGCGGCCGGGCCGGCGCCTTGCCGGGGCTGGGCCAGCGGCTGCCCGGCCGGGCGGCGCAGTGCCAGCGCGGCCGCGGCGCAAGCCAGCGGCACCGACGGAAGGATGTACCGGTAGGCGTATTCGTGCCCGGCGGCCGGGAAGATCATCAAGATCACCGCCGAGACCCACAGGAACGTGCCCTCCGCGGTCCGCCGCCGGCGTGTCAGGCAGCTGGCCAGCCCGGCCAGCACGATCAGCGCGAGCACCGGCCCGGGCAGGAAGATGAACCGCTGGTACACGTGCATGACCGCCGCGTACGGCTGCTGGAGGCGGGTGCCGAGCCCGGAACCAAGGTCTCCGGCGATCCCCTGGCTGGTTCCCGTGTAGGCCTGGATCGCTCCGATCGCGTAACCGCGGTCCGCCGGGGGAAATAATGCCGTGCTTGGCTGATAGCCGGGGAACCGCAAAGTGCTGGCGATCGCGAAAGACTGGAGACTGTCACGGGCGACGACGCCGAGGTAGGCGAGGGGCTGCGCCCCGATCGCCCGGATGGCGAACCGCAGAGCGCGCCCGTTGTTGGCCGCCGTGAACGCGGAGGTGCCGGGCACGAGCCCAGGCGGCGGATGCTGCCACTGCCAGGCGCCGTGATCCCACAGGTAGCTGATGGGCGGCGGCCGCAGCGACGGCGCGGGCTGCGCGAGCACGCCCGGCTGAGCGTCAGCGCACAGCGCGCGCAGATCCGCGGGCGGGCTGATGACGGCGCAGTTGGCAAAAGACATGGTCCGCGACCACAGGAACAGCCCGTTGCTGTCGGTCATGTTGAACGTGCCTTGCATGGCCGCGAACCAGGCCATGTAGCCAAGGACAGGAACCAGCCCCGCCGCCAGGGCCACGCCGCCGCGCAGCCGGCCCCCGGCCCGCCGCCATCCGGCTCCGCGTAACAGCAGGTAGGCAGGGACAAGCAGCACCAGCGGCAACACGGTCGGGCGGACGGTGGCCGACGCCCCGATCAGCAGCCCGGCGGCCACGGTGGCCGGCCACGACAGCACCCGGCCGGTGAGCAGCACCGTGAGCCCCGCCATCATCAGCGTCATCGCCAGCAGATCAGCCATGACCAGCTGCTCCGCCAGCAGCTGACCAGGATCGAACAGCACCGGCGCGGCAGCCAGCGTGGCACCCCAGCCAGGCAGGCCATAACGGCGCAGCAGCGCGTACACCAGGCCGGCCACGCCCAGGCCCATCACATGCTGCACCGCGACAACCACCACCAGCGAGTGCAACGGCAGCAGCAGCCACAAGAACACCGAGTAGGCACTGACGTTGATCAGGTTCGGGGACAGATGCACCGCCCCCCGCAAATAGTCATAGGAATCCAGCCGCAACAGCAGCGCAGGCTGGAAACCCAGCATCGCCACCACCCGCGGCAGCACCGCCACCGCCGCGGCGACAGCGAACACCCGATGCCGCCCCGCCAATGCCCCGGCTCCGGCCACCAGCCGCCCCGGCCACCCCGCCCGCCAGCCCCCCGGAACAGGAACCCGCCCGTCACCCGCCGCGTCCTCGCCCACGCAACGGTCTTCCCCGGGCTGACCCTGGCGCGGCGAGGAACTCACCCGCCGGCACCTCCGCCCGGCGGACCCGCCCCACCGGATTTGCCTTAACCCCCGCACCAGACCGCCCAATCTCACCATCAGCGCCGCCTCCGGCCACCGTCCCGGTTGTGCGCTGCCTTCACGATAACGACGCCCGGGCCGCGCCCCCGGGTTACACCCCGGGCGGGCGCGCACAGTTGCGGCGACGGGTTCGCCGCAGTTTCTAAAATCCGGTGCGTAAAGTAAACTGTGCCTAAAGTAAACTGGGTGATTGCACCGGACGTCTAGTCAGCAAGAGCACGCACCAGCGAACGCTTGATCTTGTTCCTGAGGACCGGATGCGGGTGCCGGATGCCTGCAAGCGCACCAGCTAACGGGGTGGCCGCATGAAGCGAAGTTCGATCGCGTCCATAACCTTATTAGGAATTGTGCCCATATCGGTCCTGGCCGGGTCATACGTGGCCACCACCATTCTGGCAGGCCGTCTGTCCTATGACAGCGCCAGCTGCGGCTCGGGCAACTCCGGCTCAGGCAACTCCGGCTCAGGCAACTCCGGCTCCCCGTGCGGCTCGGCAACATTCGCGGTCTCCTCGGTCACCGTCAGTGCCACCCCTGACATGACAGCGTCAACGCTGCCCGCCGACGTCATCGATGACCGGGTAGGCCTGGCCGCGCTGACTATCGGCGAGTTCGATGCCTGTGGCGTGAGCTCGGTCGCCCAGTGGGTGGACTGCAGCCCGGCTTTCCCCGACGGAAAGCAGGAGAAATCATGGCCGGTTGTGTTCCAGCGCGGCACGAACGTGACACTTAGCGAGGTCCTCCTGAAGATCAAGAACCCTTCTAAAGCTAGTCTCGACGGCTCCACCGTCACGGGAACGGCGGACGTCGGGGGGACAACGCTCACCTTCGCCTCTGGCCCGGTCAATCCAGCAGGCGACGAGTTCGTGATCACGAATCTGACATCTGACAAGACGCTGCCCGACGTAGTCAACAACTTCCAGATGGCGATTCAGTGGACTGTCAAGCACGGCACGTCCACCTTCAATGCCGGCGGCAGCACAATACCGATCTACCTCACCTATGCCGCAGCGGGTTTCCGCGCCTACCTGTCCCTGGAGGCTCTGACATCAGCAGCCGCGGCGGGCCAGACAACCGAAGCCGGCGTCTTCGATAGCATCTGGACGAACATGTTCTCCGCGCAGGGACCCTCGGCGCTGCACATCCACCCGCAGCAACTGGAACCGGTGTCCGGCAAGGTCACCGCTACGCAGAACACTCTGCAGTACTGGACCCCGTGGACCCTCGCGAACGACTACGTCCTCCTCGATCCGCCGACGACCTGCCCGCACCTGAAGACGCCTGAACTCCTGGAATACCTGACATCGCGCTGCGGCGACTGGGCGAATTTCTTTGCGGACACCATGGCCGTTCAGGGCATCACGACGGTCCAACCGGAAGAGGTCAATGCCGGTCCCGTACCGGGCGTCTTCCCGGCCTTCCCCGCGACTGCACCCCCCAAAGGGACACAGATCTGGGGAGAAGCGATGCTGATCAAGAACTGGGCCTGGCCAGGACCCGCGGCAGGAGGAGACCTGAACTTCCCGTACATCACCACTGACACGGTCAAGCTGAACGCAGACGGCGATCCGATCCCTGACACCGGAACGCTGGGAGCTAGCCCTGAGTTCAATGACGCGCCCGGCACGCCCGGCCAGAACGATGCGAACCCTCCCGGATGGTTCACTTACGGCGACCACATCATCGATGTCTACAAGAATATGATCTATGACCCTTCGTACGGTCTCGGGCCATTCCCCAACATCGGTGCCTGGGCGTCCAACGCACTGGCCGGCTTCGCCTACATCATCGCCACCGACGGGACGGACTCCGCCGGCAAACCGATCCGGACTTACACGCTCCACGGCCATATGGGCCTGCCCTAAAGGGCCAGGATGACAGGTTGATGATGATGCCGACTCATACTTCGTATAAGAGCAGCAACACGCTGATGTTGCTGCTCTTATCGTAATTTACATGACTACATGACGTGCAATCAGGGAACGCCCTTCACCTGCTCACGGCACCATCGCCAGATTGATCAGAGGCTCATCAGGGGAATTTCGGTCTAATCGGTCATGGCCGACTGCGCCGTGCCGTGCGCCGCACAATATTCCACGACGACGACCGACTGCTCGCCGACGCGCTCCTGGTAATCCTGAATTTATGCATGCAAGAGTCCTGGCATCCAGCCTGGGACGGGACAAGCGAGCTGCCGGCGGGGAACCTGCCGTCGTTGGCCTGGTCCATGTCGGCTCCTTCTGAGAGCCGCTTGGAAAACCTGTGTGGTTCTCGCAGCATCGGCGGCTTGCGTCAACGTTGCCAGGTCGCGGGAAACTGGTAGTGGTCTACTCGGGAAACAGGTATCCACGTATTCGGGAGACAGGTACTCTCGGGTAGGTGAGTGATCTGTATGTGCAGGGAGAACAACTTGTTGCGCCTATAGTAACCGGCAGGTACGACAATTTCGCTGCTACATTCGAGCGTGATGCAACGCCGGATCAGTGGATCCAGGAATTATCTCGCGCAGTTGCCAGATGCTGGCCTTCCCGTTCGCTGCGTGAGGCGCGTCCGACGGCGCCGGGAGTCAGCTCCCGGGCGCAGCCGGTCCATGCCGCGACCAGCGAGATGATCACGCCAGCGCAGCGCCAGCGAACGGGCCGACACCGAACGCAGCCGCCAGGTGGCTGCGCCGCTAGTCAGCTCGGCTGTCGCAGACGAGCCACGCCGCCACCAGAGAGACCGCCACGCGAGCGCACCACCAAGAAGCGGCCCAATACCGAGCAAGCGCACCACCAAGAAGCGGCCAACACCGAGCAAGCTACCAGGCACTGGCGCTCAGTGCTGCCGACGACCAGTCAGCTGGCTCCGCCAATCAGAACCACACCAGCCGGGGTGCCTACATCAGCCGGGATACCTCTGCCGGTACGCCCGCTCGGCGGCCTGGAAGCATTCGATCGGGGCGCGCAGGATGCCGGCGCCGACCTGGCCGCCGTTCTTTCCGGCCAGGCCGCCATCGATCACCGGCGTGATCCCTGACCGGTTGACCTTGATGATGTCGATGCCGACCGGGGAGCCGCGGAAGCCGAAGTAGGGGATCAGGAAGTCCGGGTGCTCAGCGACCGTGATCTGGTACATCAGCGAGTTCATCCGCACCATCTCATCCGCCGAACCGCCCTGGTAGGCCTGCAGTCCGAACGCCGCTGCCTGGGCAAAGCCGCCGAGGCCGACGGTCTCGGTGATGTGGCTCTCGCCGCCGATCCATTCCACGTCCTGCGCGGTGAAGCCGTCGAAGAGCTTGCAGGACACCTCGGGCAGCGGGCCGAGGAACCACTCATCGTCCAGCCCGCTGACCCGGATCGCGAAGTTCGCGCAGCTGATCGTCATCGCCGTCACCACGCTGGAGGCGGGAACGCCTGCCGCCGAGTCGGCCATGGCCTTGGCGGCAGCCATCGACAGCCGAAGGAACGAGTAGTCGCTGCCCAAGAAGAACCGCAGCGTGCTCAGCGCCCGGTCGCGCGAGGTGCCGACCGCGTAATCGATGAGATGCGGCGTGAGCTCCCTGATGAAGAGCGTGGTGGCCGCGGTGTTCCTGCTGTGCAACTCATCGCCCATCCGCAGGGCCCGGCCGATCAGCGGCTTGAGCGGGATACCGCCAGCGGCCCTGACCACGGCGGCCAGCACCGGCGCGAGTTCATCGCGAAGGTAATCGAGTCCGCGCCTGACGTCGTCGTTGTACGAGCCGTAGTTCAGCCGGTGCCGCGACTCGCCCTCGTAGAAGTTGCAGTATGCGCGGGCGCCCCCGGTGCCGTTCTCGACCACGAACACCGGCATCGACGCGGTGTAGATGCCGGCCACCGAGCCCACGCAGCCGTGGTCGTGGGTAGCGCTGATGACAATCCTGCCGTCGCGCAGCTTCGCTTCGGCGTCTGCCGGATCGTCGGCCAGGCCCTCGTAGAGTGCGCCGTAGATGATCGCGTTGCGCTGGCCGCCCCGGTAGCCGGACCACGGCATCGGCGGGCCCGAGGTCAGGATGGTTTCCGGCGTCATCCGGGGAACGGCGTCACCGGCTGGCCGCACATCGACAAGAACCGGGTCGGCTCCGCTCATCCGCCGGACTGCCTCCTGGTTGGCCAAGATCCTGGCCGCCTCGCCCGCCCCTGCGCCATCCGGCCCGGCCCCGCCATCCGGCCCCGCCCCGGCATCTGGCCCCATCCCGCGATCGCGCACCATCACGCCATCCCTCCCATCCGGCCCGCCCTACCACAACCGCAGGTACCTGGCCTGCTCCCACTCACCGACGACCGTGTTGTACTCCTGCCACTCGGCCCGCTTCAGCTCGGCGTACGACGCGTGCAACTCGGTGCCGAGCACCTTCTGTACGAAGTCGCTCTGCTCGAACGCGCCGAGCGCCTCGCCGAGGGTCCAGGGCAGCCGCCGCACGCCCATCGCCGCCAGTTCCTTCTCGCTGACCTTGTAGGTATCGATGTTCACCGGCTCAGGCGCGGCCAGTTCGCGCCTGACCCCGTCCAGCCCGGCGGCCAGCACCAGCGCGGCAGCCAGGTAGAAGTTCACCGCGCTGTCGGCCGTCCGCACCTCAAGGCACCGCCGGTTCATCGGCAGCCGGCACATCAGCGTGCGGTTGTTGTAGCCCCAGGCCGAGAACACCGGCGCCCAGGAGATCTCCTGCATCAGGCCGCGCGGCATCAGCCGCTTGTAGGAGTTCACTGTCGGGCTGAGCACCGCCATCAGCGCGTCCGCATGCGCGAGCACGCCGGCCGTGAACTGGTACGCGACCTGGCCGTAGGCCGCCTCGTGCGGGATAACCGACATCGATCCGGCCGCCCCGCCGTCGAAGAGGTTACGGCCGGTGCTGATATCGGCCAGGCTGACATTAAGGTGCGCCCCGGAGCCGAACGAGGTCTGGAACGGCTTGGGCATGAAGGACGCGAAGCAGCCGAGCGTGCGCGCGACGTGCTTGGCCATCAGCCGGAAGATCAGCATCCGATCCGCCATCCGCAGCGCGTTGGTGTACCCGAAGTCGAATTCGTACTGGCCGTCCCCGCCTTCATGATCGAAGGAGTAGACATCCCAGCCGAGCGCGTTGATGTACTCCACCATCGGTTCGAGGAACCTGTCGGCCAGCATGGTGGTCTCCAGGTCGTATCCGCGGGTCGGCGGGTTGGCCAGGTCCTCGGCAATCCAGGGCACCGGGCCGGCTGGGGTGTCGCGCAGCACGTAGAGCTCGGGCTCGACCCCCATGTTCATCTGAAAGCCGAGCGCGGCTGCCTGCTCCATCTGGACCTGCAGGATCCGGCGCAAGTCGTGGCTGTAAGGCTCTGTATGCAAGAACAGGTTGGCCGGGGCGATCGCGTAGCGCCGGTCCCAGGGCAGGATCGTGATCTCATCGGTGTCCGGGACGCCGACGCACTCGTCCTCGTTCGGCCCGAGATCGCCCATGCCGTCGAGGGCTCCCACCGTGTAAAGCTCCGAGCCTGCCGCCGCGTCGGCCAGGTGCTCGATCGGCACGCACTTGGCCTTCGGCACGCCATGCACGTCGGTGTACGCGCCGAAGAAGTACTTCACGCCCTTGGCCTGCAATTCCTGCCTGAGCTCATCGATATTGCTCACCCGTGCTCCTCGCTGAGCGGACCCGAGTTTGTCCCTGCTGCCGTCCCTGCACGCCAACCGACGCCCCCTGACCTGCCCGCCTGCCCGCCTAACCGCCTAACCGCTGACCGCTGACCGCCTAGCCGCTGACCGCCTAGCCGCTGACCGCCTGGTAGCCGAGCAGCCTGCCTTCCTCGACCGTGACCAGCACACCGCGCAGCACGCCCTCGCCATACTCGGACCCGACGTTGATCGCGGTGGTCCTGCCGATCCTGACCGAGCCGCCAGATTCGTGAATGTGACCGTGCAATCCGAGCAACGGCTGAACCTGCTCGATCGCCTCCCTGACCGCGACCGAGCCCACCGGCGCGGTCATCACAGCGCCAGCGGCCGTCTTGACCTTCAGGTCCTGGCCGAGCAGCGGGGCGGTGTCCAGGCGGGAGTTGTACGGCGGCACGTGGATGTTGAAAATGGCGGTCTCCGGCCGTTCCAGCCGGGCCGTCATGGCGTTCAGGTGCTCGCGGATCTGCTGCTCTGAGTACTCGCGGTGGGTATTCCACGGGGTGACGTTCGTGTAGCCGGTGCTCAGCATCTCCACGCCGGGGGCGACCTGGACGATCTCGCCCTCCACGAACCGCACCCGGTCGTCGCCGTGGGTGAGCAGCACCTCGTCGACCGCCGCCGGGTCGTCGTTGCCCGGCGCGTTGTAGATCATCACACCGCTGCCGTCCAGCTTGGTCTTGGCGTACTCGACCCACCGCTGCACCGTCCGGCGCATCACCCGGTCGAACAGCTGCTCGACCTCGCCGGGATGGTCGACGTAGTGCCGGTACTCGTCGGGATCCATCCGCTCGGTGTACAGGCCGCTGTTCCATGCCCGGCGCTCGAACTCATCGACCGAGGACTCATCGAGCCTTTCCTGGTGACCGTGCAGCTCAGCCCGGTAGCCGCCGTGGCCGGACCTGACCACGGGGACGACCATCTTCGCGCTGATGTCGCCCCCGAGTATCAGGACATCGGCGGAGTAGAACTTGGCCGCGGCGACGAACTTCTTGAAGCAGATCTCAGAGCCGTGCAGGTCGGAGGCGAAGAAGAGGGTACGGGCGGCCGCACCGCGGGCGGCGGCCCGCTTGCCGCGCAGCAGCCCCATCAGTAGGTGGCCTCCTTCTCATCGACGTCCTGCCACCACTGCTTGCGCTCGCCGATCCGGTCCCGCAGCCGCCAGGTCCGGCTTTTGGGCTCGGCATCGACGGCGGCCAGCAGCGCGGCCGCCGCCTCGTGCACGCCGGCGTTGGCCGCCTGCCCCAGGTCCACGCTGGCGCCGTCCCCGACCGCCTGGCTGATCCGCCGCAGATTCCCGGTCGCTGTGTGGTGGAAGCCCCAGTCCCTGGCGAAGATGGCGGCGATGTGCCGGCCGTCGATGGTCTCAAGGTCGGCCTGCGCGTCGCCAACCCGGTGGGTGGCCAGGATCACCGCCACGTCCATCAGGTCGGTCATCGTCGGCTGCACGATCTGGAGCTTGGCCAGCAGCAGTTCCTCGACCGGCAGCGTCACCTGGTGGCGGTGCAGCCGGCCGGCCAGCTCGATCGTGTGGCAGAAGCTGAGCCGCTCGACGAAGACGTCGATCTCGGTTCCGTGCTCGGCGTGCCTGAAGCTGTACCTGGTGCCCTCCATGGCGATCAGCAGGTCCCTGTCGATCAGGTAGCCCCGGCCCTCGAGTAGCCTCCGCATGCCCTTGCGGTGCTTCTCTGGTACCACCAGGTCAATGTCCTTGGCCGGCCGGCCTAGGGCGTCCATGAGGCCGCCGGGCGCCGCGCAATGCAGCCGGATCCCGGCCGAGCCGGTCACCCGCAGCGTCACTCCGGCCTCCCCGGCCGCGGTGACGATGCTGACCGCCTCAGCTTGCAGGCCTGCCCAGTTACTCAATGGGGATCTGCTGGAAGGCGAGGCTGATGTTGATGCCCTGGCGCTTGCGATAGGCCTTGACCCATAGGTACCAGCCCGCCCCGATCACGATGGCAGCAACCGTGATCCAGAACTCCACCGGCATCTTTGATGGCTTGAACAACGGTCCGGCCGCGATCGAGTCCTGCCAAAGCAGCCAGATCATCGCCGCCGAGAAGACCGCGGCGACCGCGCCGGCCACCGGCATCACCGGAATGCCGGCCAGCCGGAAATTCTTCGCCGGCGAGGACTCGTACAGCTGCCTGCGCCGGGCCGGGAAGATCACGGCGGCCACCATCACGGTGCCCCAGACCACGAGCAGCACCTCGATGAAGGTGAGGAAGGCGACCGCCTTGAACGCGATCAGCCACATGAAGACGATCGCGCCTGCCGTCGAGACGCCGATCGCCACCACCGGGGTGTGCAGGGTCTCGCTGACGAAGCCGAGCTTGTCCGGCGCCACCCGGTCGAACGACCAGGCGATCATGCTGCGGGTGGTGTACGCCATCTCGGCCGGGATCCAGAACCAGATCCAGGCCGCGAAGGTGGCGAGAACCACCACGGAAATGAACACGTTGTGCCCGAGGATGCCGGCCAGGACGGCGAACCACGGCGCGGTCGAGGTGGTGGCCGGGACGCCGCTGACCGCGTTGAACGCGACCGCGCCCTGGAAGGTGTAGCCGAAGTCCTTGTTAGACAGCACCGCGAACAGCGCGATCACCAGCCCGGTCGCGAGCACGGCGCCGACCATGCCGAGCAGCTGGGACCTGCGGACCTTCTTGACCTCACCGCCGATGCCGACCGACTGCACGGCGCCGAGCAACGGCAGCAGCGGCCAGATGATGAACTTCCAGCTCGCGGACAGGCTGGTGCCCGCGGTCACGAAGCCGTGCTTGCGCGCGGCGGCGATGACCTGGTCGTAGTGCAGGCCGGTGAGGCTGGTCAGGCTTGAGCTGAAACCGCTGCGGCTCCCGGTGAGCATCACCACGGCGATTACGGCAAGGCCAAGCACCGCGACGACGAACAGCACCCGCTGGAAGGTGAAGTACCGCCGGGTACCCGACGCGAGCAGCGCCCCGGCGGCCACGATGATCAGGGTGCCGATCCAGAACACTCCCTGCGGCTTGGCGATGGTCTGGCCCCAGCTGGTGAGCGTAGCGTTCGCTGCCACGGTGCCGACAGCGCCGAAGAACGAGGAGAGCCCGACCTGGACGATCAGCCCGGCGGCCAGGGCGGCGTAGTAGAGCAGGATTATCGTCTCGATCAGTGACATCACGAACGCCACGCCGGGGTTGATGGTCCTGGACAGGAAGACATACACGCCGCCCGACCTCGGGAAGACCACCGACCAGCAGTAGAAGGCAGCCGCGACGAAGATCATCCCGGCCGCGGCAAGCAAGGTGGAAATCCACGGCTGCGCGCCCGGGTACAGGCTCGGCCCGTAGTACTGGTTGTACGCGATGGCGATGCCGACCGAGACCAAGCCGACGTTAAAGATGAACACGTCCAGCGTGCTGCCGACCCGGACCAGTCCTGAGGCCTTCCTGGAGAAGACCCCCGGGCTCCCCGTCGCCCCAGCCGCGACTGTCTCGGCCATAGAGCCCTCCCCGTGATGATGAGGCTGTTGCGATGGAACCTAGAGTTGTGCTAATCGGATGTCAATGCATAGCTAGTTCTATTAATCGAATTATGATATCCACTAAGTAGAGAAGAACGATATTCGAATCACGGAGCGGACTATGACTGGCGCGCCACGAGCGAGGAAGCTGCCCAGGCGTGCCGCCGCGGCGGCGCAGGGGCCCGGCACCGGGGAGTACGGCCCGCCCAGGCCTGCCCGGCCGCAGATACTCGACGAGATCGACCACCGGGTGATCAAGATCCTTCAGGTCGATGGCCGGACAACCAACACTGAGATCGCACGGCAGCTGCGGGTCTCGGAGACCACGATACGCAAGCGGATCGCGCAACTGGTGTCACACGACCTGATCAACATCGTGGCCGTGCCGACGCCGAAGGCGGTGGGCATGAACCTGTCGGCGATCATCGGCATCTCGGTCACGCTGCCCAGGTTGCGAGCGATCAGCGACGAGCTCAAGCGGCAGCAGGAGGTGCGCTACGTCGGCGTCTCGACCGGCAGGTACGACATCATCGTGGAGGCGTTCTTCTTCGACCAGCAGCATTTCCTTGAGTTCATCTCCAGCAAGCTCAGCCGGATGGAAGGCATCACCGGGCTGGAAACCTCGATGATCCTCGAGGTGGTCAAGTTCTCCTACGAGTGGGAGATCGCCTAGCCGCTCGGCTGTCGCCGTTGCTTGTCTCTTCTCCCCGCCTGCCTCGGCCCCCGCCGCCTGCCTCGCCCGGGCAGGCAACGCTCGCGACCGCAGGCTCAGGCCCACGCCAGGCTGACCGCGGCGGCCCGCTCGGAAGCCGCAGCGCGCTCGGGGACCGCAGTGCGCTCGGAAGCCGCAGTGCGCTCGGAGGCGGCAGTGCGGCCGGCGCCGGCCACCTGGAGCCTGGCGGGAACGGCCTCGCCGTAGGCGGCGACCGTCTCCTGGCCGATCCTGTCCCACGAGTACCTGGACCTGGCCCGGTCCGCGGCCGCGATCCCGAATGCCTGGAGCCTGACCGGCAGCGCGAACAGCCGCCGTATCCGGTGCGCGAGCAAGTCCGGCCTGCCCGGCGGCACCAGGATGCCGGTCGTCCCCGCTACGATCGCGTCGGTGTTGCCGCCGACCGCCGAGGCGATCACCGGCGTGCCGCATGCCATCGCCTGGATGGCTGCCAGGCCGAACGGCTCGTACCAGGCGACGCTCACCATCAGGTCGGCCGACCGGAGCCAGGCCGTCAGATCCGCTTGGCCGAGCCTGCCGGTGAAGATGATCCGGTTCGCCACTCCGTGCTCGCCTGCCAGCTTGACCAGCCCTGCGTAGCCGGGATCGGTGCTCAGCCTGGCTCGGCACGGGCCGCCGACGATCACCAGCTCCGCGCCAGGCACCTGGGCAAGCGCGAGCACCGCCGTGTCCAGGCCGTGCTCAGGCCGCAGCGGCGCCACCGCCACCAGCCTGGGCCTGCGGGTCCGCTGGACGGCCGGGCCGTCAGGCGTGAAGGCCAGGGTGTCCACGCCCCAGGGCACCACCTTGATGGCGGACAGGGACACGCCGAGCCGCCGCAGGTCGGCTGACTCCTCCCTAGAGCTGGCGAGCACGGCACGGACGCTGCGCGCGATCGACGCCTCGAGCTTGATCCTGCCGTCCGGACAGCTGCCAGGTACGTGATGCCGCCGCTCGGCGAAGCCCAGCGAGCTGAACGTCTGCACCACCGGGATACCGAGATCCCTGGCGCCGGCCAGGGCGGCAAGGCCGCCGGTCCAGAAGTGGGCGTGCACCACGTCAGGCGGCCTGGACTGCCAGCGTTTGGCCAGCCCGCGGGCAAACTGCGGTATGTGCCTGACCAGCTCATCGTCCTGGACTCGGGCGGCCGGGCCGACGGGTATGTGCTCGACCGTCACCGACGGTGCCACGATCGCCGTTTCCGGCAGCGAGCGCGCGTCCTTGCGGGCGTAAATGGTGACCCGGTTGCCCTGCCGGGAGAGGGCACCCGCCAGCGAAGACAACCTGGCTGCCTGATCGGCTGCACAGGCGTCGGCGGCCTGGCTGACCGGGCTGCCGTCCTGCGCGACCAGAGCGATTCTCATCCTGATGCCTCCTGCTCGATGCCGACGCGGTCACGGCGTCGTCGCAGGGAGGGCCAGGTCCGCGGTCCTAGGCTGGTCCGCGGTCGTGCACTAAGCGAGAAAGCTCTGAGCGAGAAAGCAGAAAGCTCTGAGCGAGAAAGCACTGAGCGAGAAAGCGCAACAGGCACACCCTTGATCCCACCGTGACGGTGTAGGGGCGTGCCTGCGTCGTAAGCACTGAAGCCCACGATAAGCGGCAGGTGCTCGCGGGTCAAGGCGGCCGGCTCGGCCGTGCCGTGGCCCGGCGCGGGCCGGCGGAGGTCTGGCCCGGCCGATTCAGGCCGCCAGCCGCATCTGCACCCTGACCTGGGTCCCGGCGGGTCCGGTTCGCAGTTCCACCAGGTCGCAGACCTGATGGACCAGCCAAAGGCCATGCCCGGACCCGTCAGCGGGCCTGCGGATCCGGCCGGCCAGCGGGTCGGCGATCCAGCCACGGTCGGCGACCTGACAGATGATCTCGGCACCGGTCTGCCAGACGTGCAGCGTGCCCTGCCCGCCGGCGTGCCGCAGCGTGTTCGCGGCCAGCTCGCTCACCGCGAGCACGAGATCCGCCACGCGGTCCGGCGGCACTCCCGCCGCGCTGGCCCGCCGTGCGACCAGCTCCCGTACCGGCCCGAGGTCGGTCTCGTACCTGATCATGTGCGCGTCGGCCGATGGTGCGGTCAGCGGCTGATCGCATTCTGGCGGTACCTGGCCATCGGCCGCATCCGGAGCGCCGGGGCACGGCACTCCATCGCAGATCAGCACGGGATGGGTGCGCTCGGCTGAGCCGAGCGCACCCGGGTCGAGGCCGGCCGCGTCATACGGGCACAAGATATCCACCGGCAGGCCGGCGAACGCGATGTTAACGAGTGCCTCATGCCTGACGGCCTCGCGCAGCTCCGCGGCCGAACGTCCGGGCCAGGCCGGCTCGCAGACATAGCGGACCCGCCGCACGGGGTGGTCGCCGATGAACCCGCGCACCCGCGGAATGATCCGCCCAGGGTTGAGCCCCATGTCGCACATGTCGGCGTAGCGAACCGCACCCCAGCCGTCAGCAAGCTCCTCGGCGATGAGCCGTTTTCTGTGGCCAGGGACCGCGACGAAGACCTGCTCGCCGCCGTCCAGCCCGGCACGTATGAACTCCGCTACCCGCGCCTGATACTCGCCGTCATCGCGGTACAAGAGCGCGGCATGACTGAGGCCTGCGCCGTACTGAGCAGCCGCGCCAGGTGAGAGCGCGCTTGCGGAAAGCGCCTCAAGCATGACCCATCCTCACCCCACCGGGCTTCGCCGGTCAGCCTGCCCCCGGCCCGCAGGTCACGGCGGCTCAGGCGCCACCACGCCGGACACGCGGCTATCCGGGTCAGCCTAACATCGCCGCCGGCCGCCAGCCGGAGTGACCGGCCCAGGCGGCCACGCCTTACGATGGGGCATCTCACATTCCCGGCCCAGTGATCTCGGAGCGCAGGTGGCAGAACTCCGCTTGTCGACACATCGGCGGAACGGCAGCGTAGTCGTCACCGTCAGCGGCGAGCTTGACGTGGTCACCAGCCAGCCATTCGACGAGTGCCTTACCGAGGCGTGCGCGCTCAGCGACCGGGTGGTCATCGACCTTTCCGGCGTGGACTTCATGGACACAAGCTCGCTGGCCGTCATCGTCGGCCACTGGAAGCAGCTGATGGCCTCCGGCGGCTCGCTGATGCTCGCCGGCGCACGATACCGGCACACCAAGAGCCTGTGGATCACCGGGCTCGCCGACCGGCTGCCGATGTATGCAGACGTGGACGACGCCCTGGCGATGCGCGAGAGCGGGCCAGGCGGCCAGGAGGCCGGCTAGGCACGCCGGTCCCTGGCCAGGGCAAGCACGCACTGGGCACTGCCCGGTGCCAGAGCGAACCGCTCCACTCTGGCTATTCTCCAGCTCATGCCGCCCATGCCAGGATGGATGTGCCATGCCGGAGCGGTGCGGCTCATCGGCAGCCGGCCATACCAACCTGGCCGCGGGCCTCACCGGCCGCGCGGTCATGCGGGAGCAGAACGGAGGCGGCAATGACCAGCGCGGATCTCGCCCAGGACGCCGCCAGCCTGCTGCGCCTGTCCAGTGCCTCGCAGCCCAGGTCGCTCAACCAGCTCGCCGCGCTTGCGGCGCGCAAGGTTCCCGCCTGCGCCGGCGCCACGGCTGCGCTGTGGCGGGACGGCGAGCCGCTGCTGATGACCGCCACCCATCCCGACCTGCCTGGCCTGATAACTGCTCAGCTCAGCTCGGGCCGCGGGCCGGTACTTGACGTGCTCGCCGGAGCCGGCCCGGTCAGCAGCACCGACACGCTCCTTGAGAGCCGCTGGCCGGAGTTCGCCGCGGCAGCGCTGCGCAGCGGAGTGCGCTGCTGCGTCGCCTTCGCCTACCCTTCGGGGTCCGAGGCGATCACCCTGTCGATGTACGGCGCCAGGCCGCGGGTGCTGGTCGCCGATCAGCTTGAGCTTGCCGAGCTGCTCGTTGCCTTCGGCGGCGCGGCGCTTGGCAACGCCGCCAGGTACAGCGACGCCCACCGCGCGGCGCTGCAGCTGAGGGCGGGCGCCGAATCACGCGCGGTGGTCGACCAGGCCAAGGGCATGCTCATGCAGGCATTCGGATGCAGCGCCGATAGCGCGCTAACGCGGATGCGGCGGATCTCGCAAGAACGCAACATGAAGGTGACCGAGGTCGCCAGGCGGGTCATCAACGCTGGGGGCACCGTTGCCAGGCTCTAGCGTGCCGCGGCCGGCCGAGCCCGGGTCCGAGCTGGCTGGGCCGCGGGCGCGGGCGGAGGCGCTCAGGCAAGCCGCGAAGCTGGCCGGGGCCGCCCCCGCGCTGCTCGACGCCGCGCTCACCGAACTGGACGGCGCGATCGAGGCGCTGGATGCCGCGGCGCGGCGGGCGGGCGGGCGCAGCACGGAGGCGGCGCACGCCGAGCGGCGGCTGCTGCACGCGGTGTTCCACCAGGTGCCGCTCCCGTTGTTCCTGCTGGGGCACGACGGCACGATCCGCCGGGCCAACGCCGCCGCCGGGGACCTGCTCGGCTCGGCGCCCGGCTACGCGACCGGCAAGCTGCTGACCACGTTCGTCGACCTGCCGGCCCGTGCCGCGGTGCAGACCCAGCTCGCCGCGGCGGTCCGCACCGGCAAGCCGCGCCAGCTGAGCTGCCCGCTAATCGGCGCCGGCCCGGTCATCGAGCGCATGCTCGCCGTCCAGCCGGTCAGCATCAGGGGCGCGGCGACCGATCAGCTGCTCGTGGCGGTCGGCGAGTTCCGCGGCCCGAACGGCCTGGCGGGCGGCGCCGCGAGAGATGCCGGCGCCGTCGGGGATAACCGCGCCGCCAGGCATACAGGCGCCGTCGGGGATAACCGCGCCGTCCAGTTCGATGGCGCGGCGCGGCGGCCTGCTGGCAGCACGGGCACCGACCTGATCGCGGCCATGACCCGCAGGATCGACCTGGTGACCGCAGCGACCAGGATCCTGCTCGAGAACATCAGCTACAGCGAGCAGGTGGCTCTGCAGCAATGTGCCAGGTTGCTCGCGCGCGAGCTGGCGGCCTGGACGATCATCGACATCGAGCGCCGGTCGCGGCTCCGCAGGCAGATTGTCACCGGGCCCGACGATAAGCATTCCGACGAGCTGAGCAGGCTGATAGCGGCGATCGACCCTGAGCCGCCATCGGCGCCCTGGCAGGTGCACGAGTCCGCCAGCTCGCTGCTGCTAGCGCACGCCGACGACCCGGACGTGCTCGGCGCAGGGCCCGGCGGCCTGCCGCTGCTGATGGCAGTCGGGGCGACGTCGGTATGCTGCGTACCGCTGACCGACGGCGAGCGGTGCTTCGGGGTACTGACCCTTGCCAGGCAGCCCGGCCAGCAGCCGTTCGGGATGGCCGATCTTGGCCTGGTCGAGGAGCTCGGCGAGCAGCTGGCCCTGGCGATGCGGCTCGACCGGATCTTCCAGCACCGCATCGAGGTGGCCGAGGCGCTCCAGACCAGCCTGCTGCCGCGCGAGCTCAGGCAGATCCCCGGCACGCAGATCGCCGCGGCACACGTCGGCGCATCCGATATCGACGAGGTGGGCGGTGACTTCTACGACATCTTCCCGGCAGGCGACGGCTGGGGGATAGCGGTCGGCGACGTGTGCGGGAAGGGATCGGACGCCGCGGCCGTCACCGCGGCGGCGCGGCACGCGATCAGGGTGCTCGCCTACACCGAGCCGGACCCTGCGCAGGTGCTCCGCAGCACCAACGAGCTGATGCTCAGCGAAGAACTCGGCGGCCGGTTCGTCACCGCCAGCGTAAGCCACCTGCGCTGGCACGGCGGCGTGCTGCAGCTGGTGCTCGGCAGCGCCGGTCACCCGCCGCCCATCCTGGTCAAGCCCGACGGGCGGACCAGGGTCCTGCAGGGCGGCGGCCTGCCGCTGGGGATATTCGCCGACGCCGAACCGGCCGCCCAGGAACTCAGGCTGCGGGCCGGCGACACGATGTTCTACTTCACAGACGGCCTGACCAGCGCCTGCGGGCCAGATCAGTGCTATTTCGATGACCGGCTCGCCGATGAGCTTGCCGCGCTGGCGAAGACGCCGCCCGCTGGCATCGTGTCCAGGATCCGCGAGGTCGCGCTCAAGTTCTGCGGTGGCGACCTGCGGGACGACATCACCATGCTCGCGCTGCGCGCCGGGCGCCAGCCCAGGCGGTGAGCCAGGTAGCGCGCCGGGCTCCGGGTGCCTTCAGCCCGCGCACGCGGTGCCTGGATCAGGCTCAAGCAGGCACTTGCGCAGGTAGCTGAGCGCGCCGGCGAGCAGCCGTGAGACATGCATCTGGGAGATGCCGAGCCGCTCGCCGATCTCGGCCTGGGTCATGTTGCCGTAGAACCGCATCAGCAGCAGATCCTGCTGCCTGCGAGGCAGGCCATCCCAGTGCGTCCAGACAGCGTCCATATCAAGGCCGTGCTCAAGCCTGCTGTCCTCATCGCCGAAAAGTTCTGCCAGGTTGGCCGAGTCCTGGCCGTCCGACAGCGGCGCGTCCAGTGAATAAGCGCGGAAGGCAAGCTCCGCGCGCTGGGCGTCGACCAGTTCCTCGCCGCTGATGCCCAGGTGAGTCGCGAGCTCGTCGTCCCGAGGCGTCCTGGCCAGCTGCTGGGTCAGGTCCGAGCGCGCCTGCCGCAGTTCAAGGCGCAGCTCCTGGGCGGGCCGCTTCACGTGCAGCAGCCAGCGCTTGTCCCTGAAGTGCCGCTTGATCTCGCCGCTCACGCACGGCTGGGCATAGGCCGACAGGCTGCTGCCAAGTGAGGGGTTGAAGTTGTTGATCGCCTTCATCAGGCCCACGTACCCGACCTGCATCAGCTCCTCCTGCGGCTCGGGACTGTGCCGGTAGCGCTGGGCGCAGGAGCGGACGAGTGACTGGTAGCGGGCGACCAGCCGCTCGCATGCGGCATCGCGCTCGGCGCTGCCCGCAGGCAGCGACTGCACCAGCTCCGCGAGCTGGGCGTCGGTGAGCTCGGCATCGGCTGATGGTCTGCCCCGCAGTCTGGTCACCGCAGCAGTCATCATGATCACCTCCGTGCGGGGTCGTTCCGCAGGAAGGGTTGTGCCCCCTGCGGGGCATCCAAACATGGAATGGCCAAGGACAGCCAGGTCCCGATGTTTGCGGCCTGCCGTGCGGGCAGAGGGAGCGGCGATGAGACGATCGCGCGCGCTTGCGCTGGTGGCGGTGGGAGCGATCCTGACGCTCGCCGTGACCATCCGGCTGCCCTTCCTGAACCTGCATGTCGCCGGAGCTATCCTGGTGGCGACCGGGCTGATCGGAATGCATCCGTCGAGGCGGGTGCCAGGCAGGCTCCGGCGCTGGCTGGAGCTGCTGACCCCGCTGCTCGAGCTGCCTGACGACCAGGTCGCGCGGATCAGGGTGCCGCTCGAGGCGCTGCTTCGGTCCAGGCATGAGCCTGCCGGCGGCGACAAGCAGCCTGCCGCTGGCAGCTGAATAGGCGCCACAAGCCGCCGCCCGGTGACCTGCCCCTGAGCCGCCCGGCCGGGCCCGCGGGACGCGACCTCGAGCCCGCATTGCGATGCCGCAAGGCACGTGGTAGTAATATCCGACCACGACCCGGACACTGGTCGTGACGGGTCCGGCAGCGAGGCCCTGTGCACCTCACATCGGCGCGGGAGCGGTGCATGTCAGGAGAACTCTGCCAAGTCAGCTGGATCGGCAAGATCGCCAAAGTCACATTGCCGGCCGAGGTCGACATCGGCGTGGCGGCTGGCGTCCGCGAGGAGCTTGTCGCGGTCGTCACGCAGGGCGCAGCCGTGGTCATCGCCGATATGGCCGCGACGGTCTTCTGCGACTCAGCCGGGGTGACGGCACTGGCGATCGCCCACAAGGAGGCGGCTTCGCGCGGCACCCGGCTGTCCGTGGTGACCGGTGCCGCGCAGGTGCTGCGCGTTCTCGAACTCACCGGCCTTGATCTGCTGATCGGCATCTACTCCAGCGAGGAGGAAGCGCTGGCGGCCTGGCCGTCCGAGGCCAGGCAGGGCCAAGTGCTTGCCGGGGAGGACCTTGCCGGGGGAAACCACGCGCTGGCCAGCGAGGGCTAGGCGCCGCCTGCCGCTCGGGCAGCCTGGCCGACCGCCGGCACAACGAGGACCGGGCAGGGCGCGTTGCGCAGCACGTACTGGCTCACGGTCCCGATCAGCATGGAAATGCTCCCGTGCGTTGCCAGCACGATCAGCTGCGCGTTCGCCTGGACGGCCGTTTCCACAAGCCGCCGGCCAGCCAGCCCAAGCACCGCGCGGCGCTGCACCACGCCCGCCTGCTCGCCAAGTGCGGCGCGTACCGCGTCGTGCAGCGCGGACTCGGCGATGGCCTGCTCGTCATCGGACGTCCTGATGGTTGCTACCGGCCGGGTGGCCGGCCCGCCGAGCGGGCCCTCCCCGCTATATGCCATGACGGCGATCAGCGGCGCAGCGCGATAGCTCGCCTCCTTCGCGGCCAGCCGGATCGCGGCGCGCGATCCGCCTGACCCGTCGACTCCGACCAGCACGGCACCTGCGTCTGGTACGTCAGTCATGGCTCGCCTCCTCCCGCCCGGCCGGGACGCCACCGCGAGCCGGCCGTGACCAGATGCCTTGCCCGACGCGGCGCCCTTCGGCGCCGGTGGCGCGGCGCGTGCAGCCATGGCTGCCCCGAACACGAAGCGGTAATCCTCGCGCGACCATCGGGCGGCCAGGCGAGGTGGCCAGGACGGCCGGCCCGGTACCTGAATCTCGCGGCCGGCTATCCCGCCGCCCGGCGGTGACTTGGCTGGCGATCCTGGCCAACCATCGCACCGGCTGAGCCGTCTCAGTCACTGAAGCTGATGGCGGCGGACACGTTCACGGACGTATTGCTCCGCTATCATCCCTAAGCCAGCATCCGGGACGGAAGCGAGAACCGTCTAGCCGAAGTATGATCCGGCTAGACGCGGCCTGGGCCGCAGCGATGGTGACCCGCCAGGGGGAGAAGGAGCAGTTCATGGGCATTCTGAACGAGGCCCGCCGCGAGTTCATCGCAGCGCCAGACGGTTCGAAGGGCCAGATCGTCTACAAGTGGCCAGACCACAACATCCGCAAGTTCGCCAGGGCAATCGTCGAGCCAGACGCGGTCGCCGTGTTCATCAACCAGGGCCAGGTCGGCGGAGTCCTGCAGCCCGGTCAGCACGTGCTTGACGCGACGGAGCTCCCGTTCCTCGGCCTGTTCGTTGACTGGGGGAGCAACAGCAACGCGTTCAAGGCCGAGATCTTCTTCGTCGGCGCCAGGGAGTACCCCAACCTGCGGTTCGGCGGCCGGCTTGACGAGGTGCAGGACCCCAACACTGGCCTCATCGTGACCTTGCGCACCTTCGGCGAGTACGCGCTGCGCGTGATCGACCCCGCCAGGCTGATCCTGAACCTGGTCGGCACCGTCGATGTGACCAACAACGACTCGGTGACCTCGTGGGTCACCCAGCAGCTGCTCAAGGCCACCCGTACCACCGTGACCACCCAGCTGATGTCCGGCGCCTGGCCGATCCTTGGCCTGTCCATGCACTCGCCGGAGATCGAGGTCGCCGCCATGGGCGGCGCCAACCGTGACCTGGCCGACTACGGCCTGACCATCACCAGGCTCGGCAACCTGGACATCAACCTGGACGACGATGACAACGCCAGGCTGAAGAAGCTCGCGGGCGACACCGCGTACAGCAGGCTGGCCGGCGGGTTCCTTCAGGCCGCACAGGCCGAAGCGCTGCAGGGCGCGGGCCAGGGACTGGCCCAGGGCGGCGGCGGCGCGGCCGCGACGCCGATCTTCTTCGGCGCTGGCATGGGCATCGCCAACCAGATGCAGCAGCCGCAGGCGCCGTACCCGCCGCCGCCGGCTCCCGGCTTCGCCGGCGGCGGGCCGGGCTTCGCGCAGGCTCAGCCGCCCCGGCAGGCGCCGACCCAGGCCGTAGCACAGGCGCCGGCCCCGGCGGCCACGGTGGAGTGCGGCAACTGCCACGGCCAGGTCCGCGCGGGCGCCAAGTTCTGCGACTCCTGCGGCACGCCCATGCAGAAGCACTGCACCAACTGCAGCGCGAGCCTGAACCCAGGCGCCAAGTTCTGCGCTGAGTGCGGCACCGCGGCGAGCCAGCCACCGGCATAACGCGTCGCGACGGCCCGCTCCTGGGCTACGATCTCACCCACATAATCCCGCAGTGTCTGATTGCGGCCTGATTGCGGGTCTGCAGACGAGACTCCAACGTCGCCTGATGAGAAAGGCATGCCCGGATGGATCGGATCGAGTGTCAGTGGTGCAGGGCTCAGAACGAACCGCAACGCACGAGCTGCAACACTTGCGGCGCTCCGCTCGACCAGCGGAACCTCGTCTCCGATTCCGGCTGGGCCGAGGCACCCAGGCTGCGGGACATGACCGAGTTCCGCTTCTCCAACTCCACCTGCCAGGTCGAGGGTGAAGTCGTCCCGGTCGCCGAGATCGCGCTCGCGCACGGTGATGCCGTGTTCTTCGAGCACCATGTCATGCTCTGGAAGGAGCCTGGCGTGCCGATGTCGGCGCTGAACACCGGCGGCGGCATGAAGCGCATGATGGGCGGCATGCCGCACGTGCTCAGCGTCGCGCACGGGCCCGGCCGGATCGCGTTCTCCCGCGACCAGGCCGGCGAGCTCGTGGTGCTGCCGCTGCATCCGTCGATGGAGATGGACGTGCGCGAGCACGCGTTCCTGCTCGGCACCCACTCGCTGAACTACTCGTTCGTGCGGATCAAGGGACTCGCCAACGTCCTGCACGGCGGCAGCGGCATGTACATGGACAGGTTCGTCACCCAGCAGATGCCTGGCCTGCTGCTGCTGCATGGCTACGGCAACGTGTTCCAGAAGACGCTGCAGCCAGGTGAGAAGATCCTGATTGAGCCCGGCGGATTCCTCTACAAGGACTCCAGCGTCACCATGAACACGGTGCAGCAGAACGTCAAGACCGGCATGCTGCGGCACGGCATGTACCTGGCGGAAATGAACGGTCCAGGCCGGGTCGGCATCCAGTCCATGTACGTGCACCACGGCAGCGAGTAGGGGAGCGGACATGTCGATGCCGCCGGGCTCCGCCGCATACACCTGCCCGTATTGCCGGATGCCGAGCGACGGCAGCAGCCCGGCCTGCCCGGCGTGCGGTGCTCCCGTCGACGTCCGGCTGAGGGTCAGCGACTCCGGCTGGACCAAGCAGCCGCCGATCCGTGACATGGCCCGCATCCGCTTCAGCCGCTCGACCTGCCAGATCAGCGGCGCCTACGTGCCGGTGGCCGAGGTGGCGCTGCATCAGGACGACTGGGTCTACTTCTCCCATCACGTGCTGCTGCACACCGAGCCGACCGTGCGCCTGACCACCATGAAGATGGCTGGCGGCTGGAACCGGGTCATGGCCGGGATGCCGCTGATCATGATGAACGCGCAGGGCCCCGGCCATATCGCGTTCAGTGCGGATCACCCTGGCGAAACGCTGGCCGTGCCGTTGCAGCCGAACCAGGCCGTCGACGTGCTTGAGCACCGCTTCCTGGTCGCGACGGGCAACGTGGGCTACCGGTGGCTCAACTCGGGAGTCTGGTTCACCACCGGCTCGGGGGACGACACCGAGTGGCATTACCCGATCGGCAGGGTGATCGACCGCTTCAGCGCCCAGGGCGGTCCTGGCCTGCTGCTGCTGCACGCCCCAGGCAATGTTTTCCTGCGCGATCTTGGACCGCACGACAGCATCCTGCTGCAGCCGACCGGCCTGATCTGGAAGGACCCGACGGTGCGGATGCATCTGCACTTCGAGTACCCCAGGGGTTCCTACTGGTTCAGCTCGGCCAGGTGGCAGGCCAAGTCCACCTGGCTGACCCTGCGCGGACCAGGCCGGGTCGCCATCCAGTCGGTTTTCGAGCGTCCGGAGATGGTCGGCACCGTCACCAACAGCTCGGGCGCCACCACGCAATACTGGTGACCGCGCGACCGCCGGCTCATCTTGGCGGCCTGTTCACCTCCGCCAGCGGGCGCGCGTCGGCGCGGTCACGATTGCGACAGTCACGATTGCGACAGAGGCTGCGCCGTGGCCGGCTCGCGCAGCCTGGCGAACCGTGACCGCTGTGACAGCAGCTCGTGCTGCCCGTCACCGGCCTTCATCCCGCTGATCAGCGGGGAATGCGCGAGCGAGAACGCGCCTGCGAACGCGACGAGCAGCGAAAGCGCCTCAAGCGGACCCGCGGCGCCGCCGGTCTGCAGGTTGTCGCCGAACAGCCCGACGCCGATCAGGATGCTGGCCAGCGGGTCAACCAGGACGATCGTGGACTGGGAGGCCACGATCGGCCCGGCGTGAATGGCGTTCTGGATCAGGAAGATGCCGAGCACGCCGAAGACGGCAAGCGCGTAGGTCTGCCAGTGCCGGTACAGCGAGGTCCAGTCCGATGCGGCGTAGTCGGAGACAATCTTGGTGCAGGCCGCGGTGAAGGCGAAGCTGATGGACGCCGCCGTTCCGAACATGGCCGCCCGCCACCAGCGCGCGCCGCGCCTGGCGAGCACGACGGCGACAGCCATGACCACCACGCACGACCCGCCGGTGGCAGCCCACTCCCACAGCGGCGGCGACAGCGTGCCGTACTCCGGGTGCGCGAAGTACAGGAAGCCGGACAGCCCGCCGGTCACGGCGATGGCGCCAAGCCACTCCCGCCTGCCCATCGCGAAGCCGAACCAGAAGGCCAGCACCACCGCGAGGAAGACCAGTTCGGTAGTCAGGATCGGCTGGACCAGCGAGAGCTGGCCGAAATGCAGGGCGATCGCCTGGAGCACGAACGAGACGATCATCAGCGCGAAGCCGAGCATCCAGATGCCGCGGCGCAGCGCATGGGTGAGCAGGCTGAGCCTCAGCGAGGCGTCAGCTGGCGCCGTTTCCACGCCCAGGCGCTGAAAGACGCTCGTCAGGGCGTTAGCCAGCGCAGCGCCAAGGGCCAGGACAAAGACCATCGACTTCCGTTCTCACCGCCATCGCCGATTCGCATCCACGCTGCTACGGAGCCTAGCCCAGCAAGTGCAGCATCGCAGGACCGGCCATGGCAATCCTGGTGATGGCCAGAACAACATGGTGATCAGGTCATCGGTCAGGTTCGGCAGGTACGTGCACGCCGCGTTCAGAGCTGATACCCGGGTACCGGTCAGCAACTACTACGGCCGCAACGGATATATCTTCCGTAACGACCTCGCCGGGCTGAATCTGACCACCATGCCGAAGGTCCTGATCGAGTGCGGCAACATGCACAATGCCACCGACGCCAGGATGCTGGTCCGGGCCAGGGTGCAGCGCAGCATCGCCCGCGCGCTCGCCGCGGCGATCGTGCGCTTCCTGACCGGGCACCGGCCGGGCGGGTAAGGCCGGCCTGGCCATCACCAGAAGAACGTGCGCACCACGTCGACGATCCGGTCCTGATCATCGACCGCGATGAGGTGCCGCCACCGGTCGAAGGTCGTGCACGGATGGGAGATGCCAAGGCTGACCGTGTCCGCCACCGCGAGCTCGCCGCGCAGGTCGCCGCCACCGCGCCGCCGCAGGCAGGCGTGCTGGTCGTAGATGCCGGCCAGGTACAGGTCACGGGGCTGCTGCCAGCCGCTTTCAGCGGTCCGGCTGAGCCTGCCGGTCACCGCGGGCAGGCCAGCGTCGGTGCCGACATCACGCCGGCCCGCGCCCACGATGGCCAGGTCGTGCTGCGGAATCGACAGCACGGCGGCCCGCACCTGGAGCGCTGGCAGGAACTGCTCGCCCTGGCCGACCAGCGGTGACCGCTCCCGCAGGTGACCGTGGTCATGGCTGACGTATCCGCCGCTGCGCAGCACCACAAGCGGCAGGCGGCCGTCGCGAAACGGACGGCCAAGGCGCGCAGCTACCCGGTCGAAGTAGATGCTGCCGGCGGCGGTCAGGATCACCGGCTCGCTCCTGGTGCCAGCCAGCCCCTCGCCGGCCAGCGCGTCGGCGGCGTCATGCAGCAGGTCGCAGAACGCGTCAACCCGCGCCAGGTCGGCGGCGGCACGGCTGGTGGTGATGACGCCTTCGAATCCGCCAGCCCCGCAGACCCGCAGCCCAGCCGCCGAGGCCCGGCCAGCCACAGCCATCACCTGGCCGATGGTGCGGCAGCCGGCTCTGCGATCCGCCGCGCCCAGCTCAACCAGCACGTCAAGCGGCCGGCCCGCCTGATGCTCGCGCAGGCCGTCGGCCAGCAGCGACACGCCAGCCTGGCTGTCCACATAGCAGATCAGCCGCGGACCTGCAGGCTCACTGAGCTGGGCCGCGAGCCAGGCGATGTCAGCGGCGTCGGCCACCTCGTTGGCGATGAGCACGACCGGCGCGCCCAGATCCACGCATACCTGGGCCTGGGTGCAGTTCGCGACGGTCAGCGCCCAGGCGCCTGCGGCCAGCTGACGGGCCATGATCTGGGGTGCCATCGTGGTCTTGACGTGCGGCGCCAGCCTGGCGCCCCGCTCGCAAGCCCAGCGCCGCATCAGGTCGATGTTGTGGTCGAGCGCGGACATGCGCAGCACGGCGAGCGGCAGGACCAGCCCGGCCTGCCCGACCGTCTGGCCGGCCCCGGCCAGGGCCCTGGCGGTCGTCGGGCCGCACCGCAGGAAGCCCTTGGCGGTGCGCGGGATCGGCTCGGCGGCCAGGGCGGCCAGGTAACGGCCGACGGCGGACTCCTGGCCCCCAGCGCTCATCGCCCAGCCTCATAGCGCCGGGCGGCGGGCTCCTGGCCGTCGGTGTTCATCACCCAGCCTCGCTGAACAGGCCGCAGTCCTCGATGCTCGGACACTCGCAGCGGGCTGCGGCCTGCAGCCACCGCCGCGCCAGTTCCGCCTGCTCGATCAGAGCGGTCAGCTCAGGCAGCTTGTGCGCCGCGATGGTCCGCAGCTGCCCGACCGCGGCGGCATCTCCGCCCGACATGGCTTCGACCAGCGACCCGATCTCATCGAGTGCGAGACCGGCCCGTTGCGCCGTGCCGATGACCGCAAGCAGCCGCACCGTGTCCTGGCGGTAGCGGCGCTGCCCGCCGCGCCTGGCCGGCTCGGGGAGCAGCCCGATCTCCTCGTAGTAGCGGATCGATGACGTGCGGCGGCCGCTGAGCCGCGCCAGCTCGCCGATCGTCAGCAAATCGTCCCGCATCAGGTCATAGCCCTTGACTTCAAGCCGGCTTGAACTCCCAGCATGGTAACCGATTCATCCCGCCCGTCGCAGGAGGCATCAATGCGGCAACCCCCGATCGCATGCACGCTGAACACCGGCGACCTCGCGGCGCGGCAGCGGCGCTGGCGAACGCTCGCCGATCACGCGCTGATGGATGTGGCGACCGCGGGCGACGGCCTGCTGCTGCGCTTCCGCCCCGGCCCGGATGTGCTGGCCGAGCTGCGTGAACTCGCCGCCGCGGAGCGCGCGTGCTGCGCGTTCGCGCAGTGGGCGGTGCATGGCGACGATCAGGCCAGCGTGCTGCGGATCAGCGGCGGCAGCGCGGCAGCGGTGACCGCGATCCACCAGATGCTCACCGATCTGCGCCCGTCGCCAGCAGGTGATCGCTAGCTCACCGGAACGGCGCCCTGCTGCCGGGACCAACGCACGCAGGCAGGTCACCGGCCGCGATCGGGACGTAGGACCCTGGCGTGTCATCCTGGGTCCCTGGCACCGTGGTGGTGCACGCCGGGCAGCTAGCCGAGGAGCGGCGATGAACCTGCACGAGATGGCGGTCGATCTGCGCGGGCGCAGCCTGCTGAAGGAGACCGACCTGACCAGCGAGGAGTTCGGCTACCTGGTGGAGCTCGCCAGCCAGGTCCGCCAGCAGAAGCGCGACGGCATCGCGCCGACCAGGCTGGTCGGCCGCAGCATCGCGCTGATCTTCGAGAAGACCTCGACCAGGACCCGCTGCGCGTTCGAGGTCGCCGCGCACGACGAAGGCGCTCACGTCACCTATCTGGGCCCGGCCGAATCACAGCTTGGCCGCAAGGAGTCGATGAAGGACACCGCGCGGGTGCTCGGCCGGATGTTCGACGGCATCGAGTACCGCGGGTTCGCCCAGGAGTCGGTCGAGATACTCAGCGAGTTCGCCGGGGTGCCGGTCTGGAACGGGCTGACCGACAGCTGGCATCCCACCCAGATGCTCGCCGACATCCTCACCATGCGCGACCATGCGGGCAAGCCGCTGGCCGACGTCTGCTACTGCTACCTCGGCGACGGCAGGAACAACACCGCCAACTCATTGCTCGTCACCGGTGCGCTGCTCGGCCTGGACGTGCGCATCTGCGCGCCGGCCTCGTTCTGGCCGTCCGCGCAGGTGCAGGAGATCGCGGCGGACCTGGCCGCCGGATCCGGCGCCAGGCTCACCGTGACCAGCAAGATCGCCGAGGCCGTGCCTGGCGCTGACTTCCTGTACACCGACGTCTGGCTGTCGATGGGCGAGCCGCCTTCGCAGTGGGACGCGAGGATCGACGAACTGCTTCCTTACCAGGTCAACGCCGACGTGATGGCTGTGGCGGAGAACCCGGCGGTGAAATTCATGCACTGCCTGCCCGCGCTGCACAACACCGAGACCGAGATCAGCGAGCGGATCCACACCGCCCGCGGGCTCGAAGCGCTTGAAGTGACCGAAGAGATCTTTGAGTCGCCCGCCTCGGTGGTTTTCGACCAGGCGGAGAACCGGCTGCACACGATCAAGGCGCTGATGATCGCGACGTTGGCCGGCGTATAGCGGCCAACGCGATTCGCCGCAAATCGCGTTTAGCTCCGAATCGCACCTGATACGGCATAGCGAGGACCTACTACACCTGCTCGTGCTATTGTTCTGCATTGCTTGCCTGGTCGGCTGAATTGCCCCAGCATGCACCCAGACCTGAGCCACGAGCACGAAGGAACCCGGGGGGACAACCGTACCGGACATGCCGCGATGCCTAAATGGGCACTCTGTTTCGCACGGTATGGCATTCTGCGCGGTCTGCGGCACACGGGTTCCTGGCACCGATGCAGTAGCAGGCGGTCAGCTCGGCAGCCGAACCTAAGGAGATTCCGATGTGCCCGAACTGCAACAGCCCGGTCAGGAGCGACCAGGATTTTTGCACGATCTGCGGTGCCGCGCTCAGGGGCCAGCAGCCAGGCGGCCCGGCACCAGCGGGCGGCCCGACGATAACCGGCCCCGCGGCGGGCGGCCCCGCGGCGGGCGGCCCCGCGGCGGGCGGCCCCGCGGCGGGCGGCCCCGCGGCGCCTGGCCAGTTCCGGCCCGCCGGGTCAGCGCCGACATACCGCTTTGACGTTGCCAGGCTCGACACTGCCGACCGGGTCATCGGCGGCGCCAGCATCGTCGTCCTGATCTCGCTGTTCCTGCCATGGTTCGGCGTACTCGGGTTCACCGTGAGCGGCATCGGCCTGCACGGATACCTGGCCATCTCGCTGATCGCCGCCGTGGCTGTCATTGGCTACCTGGTCTTGCGTGCGGGCTGGGAGACGCTTCCGTTCCGGCTGCCGGTCGCGCACGTGCCCCTGCTGCTCATCGGCACCGGCGTGCAACTGCTTTTCGTCCTCATCGCGTTCGCGTTCAGGCCGTCGGGTACGAGCTGGGAATTCGGGGCCTACCTCGGGCTGCTCGCCGCGCTGGTCGCGTGCGGTGTCGTCGCGGCGCCTGCCATCAGCTCGATGCAGGCGGCACGGCAGCGCTGACCCGTCAGTCAGAGCTTGACGCCGACCAGATGTTGATGCCGGCCTCGACCGCGTGGCTATCGATCGCGGCCAGTTCTTCGCTGCTGAACTCCAGGCGCTCCAAGGCGCCGAGGTTCTCGTCCAGCTGCGCCACGCTGCTCGCTCCGATTAGCGCCGAGGTGACCCGCTGATCCCTGAGCACCCAGGCAAGCGCAAGCTGAGCCAGCGACTGGCCGCGGGAACGTGCGATCCCGGCCAGTGCCCGCACGTGCGCCAGGTTCGGCTCGCTGAGCTGGCCGGCGGACAGCGACCCGTCCCGGCTGGCGCGCGAGCCTGCCGGGATCCCGGTCAGGTACTTGCCGGTGAGCAGGCCCTGGGCGAGCGGTGAGAACACGATGCAGCCCGCGCCTTCCTGCCCGAGCACATCGAGCAGCCCGCCTTCGATCCACCGGTTCAGCAGCGAGTAGGACGGCTGGTGGATCAGCAGCGGCGTGCCGAGCTCGCGCAGGATCGCTGCCGCCTGCCTTGTCCGCTCCGCTCCGTAGGACGAGATGCCCGCGTAGAGCGCCTTCCCCGACCGGACGGCGGTGTCAAGCGCGCCGATGGTCTCGGCCAGCGGGGTATCGGGGTCGAACCTGTGGCTGTAGAAGATGTCCACGTAGTCCAGGCCCATCCTGGTCAGCGACTGGTCCAGGCTGGCCAGCAGGTACTTGCGTGAGCCCCACTCGCCGTAAGGCCCTGGCCACATGTCGTACCCAGCCTTTGTGGAGATGACCAGCTCATCCCGGTATGGCATCAGGTCAGTGCGCAGCAGCAGGCCGAAGTTCTCCTCGGCGCTGCCGTACGGCGGCCCGTAGTTGTTCGCCAGGTCGAAATGCGTGATGCCACGGTCGAACGCCCGCCTGACGATCGCACGCTGCAGGCCGGCCGACCGGTCGGCGCCGAAGTTCTGCCACAGCCCGAGCGAGATCTCCGGCAGCTTCAGCCCGCTCCGCCCGCAGCGCCGGTAGCTGAGCACGTCATAACGGTCGTTCGCGGCAAGGTAGGTCATGCCGGCAGTCTTTCACCGGCCTCCCGCCCAGGCCCTGCACGGGCTCCTGGCCCGGCCGGGGAATCCCTGCCTGGCAGCGGCTAGCCCTCGCTGAGGTGGCGCAGCCCGGCACCGGTGTAGATCTGGCGCGGCCGCGAGATCTTCTGCTCCGGGTCGGTGATTCCCTCTTCCCACTGGGCCAGCCAGCCGGGCATCCTGCCGATCGCGAACAGCACGGGAAACATCTCCACAGGGAACCCCATGGCCTGGTAGATGATGCCCGAGTAGAAATCCACGTTCGGGTAGAGCTTGCGGGTGACGAAGTACTCATCGGCGAGCGCGATCCGCTCAAGCTCGAGCGCGATGTCCAGCAGCGGATTGCGCCCGGTGACCTTGAATACCTCGTCCGCGACCTCCTTGATGATCTTGGCGCGCGGGTCGAAGCTCTTGTAGATGCGGTGGCCGAAGCCGGTCAGCCGCAGCTGGCCCTTCCTGACCCGGTCCATGTAGTCCGGGATATTGTCCACCGAGCCGATCTGCCTGAGCATCTTCAGCACCTGCTCGTTGGCACCGCCGTGCAGCGGGCCATAGAGCGCGGCCGCCGCTGCGGCCGCCGCCGAGTACGGGTCGGAATGCGAGCTGCCGATCGCGCGCATCGCGCTGGCCGAGCAATTCTGCTCATGATCGGCGTGCAGGATGAACAGCACGTCTAGCGCGTGCTCAAGAACCGGGTCAGGCCGATACCTCGGCTCGCTCATCTTGGCCATCATGTTCAGGAAGTTGCCCGCGTAGGACAGATCGTTGTCCGGGTACGAATAAGGCTTGCCCATCGCGTGCCGGTAGGCGAACGCGGCCAGCGTCGGGGTCTTCGCGATCAGCCGCTCGATCTGCTTACGCCGGCTCTCGGTGTCGAAGATGTCCTTGGCATCGGGATAGAAGGTGGAGAGCGCGCCCAACGTGCTCACCAGGATGCCCATCGGGTGCGCGTCGTGATGGAAGCCGTCGATGAACTTCTTGACGTTCTCGTGCACGAACGTGTGCCTGGTGATCACCCGGTCCCAGTCCGCCGCCGCGGCGGCGCTCGGCAGGTCGCCGTTCAGCAGCAGGTAGGCGACCTGGAGGAACGATGCCTTCTCCGCGAGTTCGGAGATCGGGTAGCCGCGATAGCGCAGGATCCCGCGGTCTCCGTCGATGTAGGTGATCGCGCTGCGGCAGCTCGCCGTGTTCAGGAACGCCGGGTCGTAGGAGAGCAGGCCCGCATCATCCTGGCCGGCCTTGATCTGGCGCAGGTCGGTCGCCCGCACCGTGCCATCGCTGATCGGGATCTCATAACTGCGGCCCGTTCTGCTGTCGGTGACGTGCAGAGTGCCGCTCTGGGTGCCATCGCCGTCATTAGGGTTCATCGTCGTAGTTTCTCAGCTCCTGATACCAGGCCGGCCAGGGGTAGTCGCAGCGGCGCCGGACATCGCATCGGTGATCTCCCCGGCGTTCGCGACCATCGCGGCAAGGCCGACGCCAGGGGAAAATGAACACGTTGTTGGCCTGCCCAACGAGCCGCGTTCCATGCCTGCGCGCACCGGCTGGAACGGGCTGCGGGCCGCGGCCGCGGCCGGCACATGGCCGCGGCCAGCACACGGCCACGGCTCCCTGGAGGATGTCAGCCGGCCTGCCAGGCCGGCGGGCGCCCCTTGGTGCCAGACCGGCGTGCGCGGTCTTACAGTTTGTCCATGACCGGCGATGCGGTGCCGCGCAACAGCGGCGACGAAGTGGTCCCCGCGGCGCAGCTGCGCGCCTCGCACGAGGACCGGGACCGGGTCGTCGAGGTGCTCAGGGTGGCGGCAGGTGACGGCAGGCTGACCGCCGAGGAACTTGACCAGCGCCTTGAGGTTGCCCTGACCGCCAGGACCTACGGCGAGCTGACCGCGCTGACCGCTGACCTGCCCGCCGCCGTGCTGCCGGCCGTGCCCGCCGCCATGTGCGGCCTCCCGGCGCCGGCCAGGGAGGTGGCGCGGATCGACTGCCGAAGCGGCAGCGCGAGGCGGGACGGCCGCTGGGTGCTGCCGCAGCGCATCGAGGTGCGGGTGACCAGCGGGAACGTCAGGCTCGACTTCACCGAGGCCGTGCTCACCGTTCCGGTGATCCAGGTCGAGGCCGAGGTGCGCAGCGGCAACCTGATCATGATCACGAAACCCGGCGTCGTGGTGGACGCCGACGAGGTGACCGTGCGGAGCGGCAACGTGCGAGTCAGGGAGCCATGGGGCCGCGACGTCCCCGCGACGCTCACGGTCGTCGTCAGCGGCAAGGTCGACAGCGGGAACATCGTGGCGCGGCCGCCGCGCCGCTCATTCGTGGCCTGGCTGCTGCGGCGGCCGAGGCGCTACGCGATCGCGGCTCCGCAGCGCCGCAGCTAGCGGACCCGCGGCCGGGCGGCCGGCGGTCCTGGCAGGTTGCCCGCCTTCTCCACCGCGGCCTTCAGCATCCGCGCGTAGACCAGGCCGCCGGCCGGCTGCGGGTGGATGCCGTCGGACCACAACAGATAGGTGCGGTGCTCGACGGTGGCGTACCAGTTCGCGAGCTCCACATCGGGGTGGTCCCTGGCGGCGGCCGCGAGCGTGGAGTTGACCTCGTACTCCCAGGACCTGTCCTCGAAGGTATTGACCAGGACCAGCCTGCGGTGCTTGCCGATCTCGGCGAACAGCCGGCTGATCTCGGCCCAGGTGACCGTGCCGTTCGTGCCGAGGTCCACGACGACGATCCGGCGCAGCAGCCCGCGTGCCTTGAGCGCCGCGATGACCGACAGGCCGGTGTAGAACTGCCGGCCGACCTGGGCGTCGATGTAGATCCCCGGCAGCGCCTGCTGCAGCGCCGGGGTCGAAGCCACCAGCACCGAGTCCCCGACGGCGGTCACCGCGGAGCCCGGCACGGCATGCCAGCTGGAGCCGGGGGAGGCGGGGGAGGCGGGGGAGGCGGTCACCGGGCGGCGCGCCGGGTGGGCCCTCGCCATGCTGGTGCTGCCATCCGGCGAACGGCCGGCCACCGGCGACGGTCTGGCGCTGCGCGCCGCTCCAGCGATATCGGCTCGGGCACCGAAATTGGTCGCGGCGGTGTACGAAAAAACCCCGGCTACCACGCACGCTCCGGCGATAACGGCAAGCGCGCCGCCTCGCACCGTGAGCCCCGCGGCACCGGGCCGCCAGAGCGAGCGGGCACTGCGCTGCTGTCTGTGTTTCGCCATAATTCCCGAGGTAGGAGTCAGGGACGGTCACGTCGATTGCTCACCCTACCCTGATGCCGCCTTCTTATTGAGCATTCGGCGGGCAGCGCGGCTTCATCACGGGCAGATCTCGGTGAGATCTCGGATATTTCCAGATCCGGCCCGGTGAAGTGCGGCTAGGCGAGGAAGGAGAGCCTGACCTGCCGCTGCGCGTTGTCCACGTTCAGGTCCACCAGGGCGACCGACTGCCACATACCGAGCGCGAGCGACCCGCGCAGCACAGGCAGCACGGCAAACGGCGGCACGAACGCGGGAAGCACGTGCGACCGCCCGTGGCCGCGCGAGCCGTGCGCGTGCCGCCAGCGGTCGTCGGCAGGCAGCAGGCCCGCAAGGACGGAGAGCAGGTCAGCGTCACTACGGGCGCCAAGCTCGAGCACCGCGATGCCCGCCGTGGCATGCGGCACGAAGACATGCAGCAGCCCGTCGCGCTGCTGTGCCGCCTCGCGAGCGAACCGCTCGCACTGCGGCGTGATGTCCTGCACGCTCTCGCGGCTGCCGGTGCGCAACTCGAACGTCATGGTCTCCATGTCGACAACAGTGCCGTAGCCGCCTGCCCGGCTAGGCGGCGGCCCAGCAAAGTCGACAAGTCGATGATCAGGTGCCGCCGCCTTGGCCGCTGCCCTGGCGGGCAGGCAGCTAGCGGGTGCGCGAGGTGGCCATCCCGTTCTGCCAGGCACTGCTGCCCGCCGCCGTCGCTGCCGCGGTGGCCGCCCTCGCCTGGGCGATCTTGCGCTTCATCACGGCGGCTGGCGGCTCCTGCTGCGCCCTGACCCAGCGCCTGACCGTGTTCACCAGCACGGTGCCGGTGATCCCGATGCCGCACATGCTGATCAGGCCGCCGGTCGCTACCAGGGCGAATCCGACAATCATCGCCTTCGAACTCATCTGGACGCCGGTCGTCGACGGCCGGTTACTCGTCATGGTCTCCCCCGATGTCGGTAGTGCTCAGCTGACCAGCTTTCCCCGGCTCGCGGCGGCCGCCTCACCCGTGCCGGGTGATCTGGCCGGTTCGCGCCAGGCGGGCGGGCCGCCCCTGAGGCTGAGCGAAATCCGGCCGGGCGGGCGGGGGTAGCCGCCGGCCAGCCGATCATGGCGGCATTCCCCGTTGAGTAACCAACTATTTCCGCAAAAGGGTTGTGCAGGGTCATCTACCTGCGCAATGCTGTTCGGCGGTTACAGACAGTCAAACCGGTTTGGCAGGGTCTCAGTAGCACATGGCAGTTCGCTCGTTGGCTCGCGCGTTGGCTCTAGGGTTCACGCTGGTGTTGTTACCAGCCGGCTGCGGCTCAGGTTCAGGTCCGAGCGTGCAACTGCCGGCCAAGCCAGCCGTTGCCACCTCGCTGCCCGGCAGCGGCACGCCGCGAGCGCACCCAAGCACCCGCAGCGTGGTGCTCGCCGCATACCAGGGTTACTGGCAGGCGTACGGGGCGGCCGCGCGCACTCAGGACATCACCGCCGCACGGAAACTGCTCAGGGCGTATGCCGACGCCGCGTTCGTGAGCGAGGTTACCGCGGCGCTGCCGCGGTTGTGGGCGGCTCATCAGATCGGCTACGGCTACGCCGTCACGCACGTGCTCAGCGTGACCCGCGGCGGCGCGTCTGCCCTGCTGCACGACTGCCTGGACCTCAGCCATCTCGGCACGCAGGACGCCAGGACCGGACGGGTCCTGCCCGGCAGCTTCGGCCTGCCGACCGTCAACTTCTACGTGACGCTCACCCGCTCCGGCGGGCGCTGGGTGGTCAGCAAGATGCAGCAGGTGGAGGTACCGTGCACGCCCTGACTCGGCTCCCGGCCGCGCGCGCGGCAGCATTTGCGGTCATCGTCACGGCGCTTGCCGCGGTGGCGCTTTCCGCGGTGACCCTCGCTCCGCCAGCCGGCGCGACCACAGCCAGGCCGCAGGCCAGCGCCTCGGGCTCGGCGGCTGCGAGCGTCGCCCACCAGGCCCTGGCCACTGGACCGGGCAACGGCTGCTACTACAAGTTCGTGCCGCCGAGCAGCTGGATCGAGGTCTGCCAGAACGGCGGCGGAGGCGGCGGCGGAGGCGGCGGCGGCGGCGGAGGCTCGCTGGTGTGCACCACGCACAAGCTGACCAACGCCGAGATCGCGGCGCTTGGCCTGCCTCCGGCCCCGCCCGGTCAGCAGTGGGACTTCATCAACTGCCCGGCCCTGCAGATCCCGATCGGCAACGTGATCCTGGTATCCACCAACGGCGGACCGCCGGTGACGCCGCAGGAGCTGCTGCAGATCGCGCTCGGCGAGATCACCGTGCCGCTCCTGCGGCCACGCAGCGCGCCGCCGCTGAACCGCAGGGCGCTGGTCGGGCTGCCGGAATTCTTCTGGATACCAGCGGCGCAATGGCATCCCATCTCCTACACCGTCAGCGTCGGGCCGGTGTGGGCCAGGCTGACCGCGACGCCGGGAACGCTGACCTTCGATCCCGGCGGCGGGCTGTCCGGCGCCAGTTGCCAGGGGCCGGGCACAAGCAACATCGCCGGCGCCGCGGCCAAGGACCCATGCCAGTACACCTACACGCAGTCGTCGGCATTGCAGCCGGGCCGGGCATACCAGGCGGCGGTGACCGTCACCTGGATCGTGACCTGGACCGGCTCTGGCGGTGCCGGCGGCACGATCAACGCGGGGTTGCAGATGCCTTATCCGTTCTCGCTCCGGGTGGCCGAAGGCCAGGCCCTGGTGACCGGCCCGTGAGCGGCAACTCGCAGGCCGGAAGCCTCGGCACGGTCTTCCACCCCGAACCTGACCTGGATGTCACTGGCAGCAGGCTGCCAGGCCCACCGCAGCTGCGCAGGCTGCCGCGCCGCCGCAGGCCGGCCATGGTCGCACTGGCCGTGGCGCTGATCGGCGTCGGCGTGCTCGGCAGCGCGGCGCTGTATGTCAGGCAGAATCACCAGGTGCCCGTGCTGCTCGTGATCGAGCCGGTGCCCGCGGGCTCGGTGATCACCTCAGCTGACATCGGCACGACAAGCGTCGCGGCAGGCCCTGGCGTGCGCGTCATTCCCGCCAGGCAGCTGCAGCAGGTCGTCGGCCTGGTCGCTGCCACCGCGCTGCGGCCAGGCACGCTGCTTGCCGCGTCCGAGCTGACCACCGCCGAGCCGCCCGCTGCCGGGCAGGCGCTGGTGCCGATCGCCGTCCGGCCCTCGGCGATCCCGGCAGGCGGGCTGGCACCTGGCGATCATGTTCTGCTTGTGGCGACCACGGGAACTCCGGGTACCGGCACGCCGGCCGCCGGATCCGGCACGCCGATCCTGGTCAAGCCGATCGCCGCGGTCGTCCAGCAGGTCGGCGCCGGACCCAATCAGGACGGCCTCGTGGTGGTCGACCTGCTGGTCACCTACCATGAGGGGATACCGGTTGCCCAGCAGGCGGCGACCGGCGATATCGCGCTGATCGTCACCCACCGGAGCCGGTGATGGCGCTCTACGCCATGGTCTCTGCAGGCGGCTCGCCCGGCGTGACCACCTCAGCCCTGGCCCTGGCCCTCACCTGGCCTGGCCTGGTCATCGTCGCCGAATGCGATCCGAGTGGCGGCGACGTCCTTGCTGGGTTGTTCGCCGGCCATCTGGCTGCCACCTCAGGGCTGCTGCCGCTGGCGATGGAGGCTGGCGGCAGCCCGGAGTCGATGGCCACCGCGCTCTGGCAGCAGGTGATCGATCTCGACGGTGAACGCAGCCGCCTGCTGCTGCCTGGCCTCACCGATCCCCGTCAGGCGACCGGCCTGACACCATCCTGGCCGGCGCTGGCTGGCGCGCTCGCCGCGCTGCCCGCCGATGTGATCGCCGACTGCGGGCGGCTGGATCCCTATCCGCCGAGCGCGCCCATGCTGGCCGCGGCCAGGGTCGCCGTTCTGGTGCTGCGGCCCAGCCTGCGCCAGGTGAGCAAGGCGCGGCAGCGGATCGAGATGCTGGCCGAGATCCGCGGCGGCAAGCAGCAGCTCGTCCTGCTGCTCGTCGGGCGGGATGGCCACTCCGGCCGCGATGTCGCCGACGCCCTTGGGGTGCCGGTGGCCGGCTCGCTGACCGAGGACCACAGAACGGCGAGCGTGCTCTCCGACGGCGCCGGCAGCCGGCGGGGCCTGGCGGCCAGGCCGTTGCTGCGTTCGGCCCGTCCGATCGGCCGGATACTGCGCGAGACCATCCCCGGCGCGCTCCAGGTAAGCACCGTGGCGGCCCAGGGCCGGCCCGCGTGACCGAGCTGAGGACGCCAGGCGCGGCACAACACGCCCAGGCGGCCGCCTATCCACCGCAGCCGCCTGGGCACCCGTCGCAGCCGCCGGCCCACCCCGCGCCTTTGGCTCAGTCAGCACAGCCGCCAGCTCAGCTGCCGCAGCCGATAGCTCACTCGTCCCAGCCGCCCTGGTACCCGGTGCCGGCGGCGCACCGGCCAGCCGCTGAGCACCAGGTCGCGCTGCATCCCTCGGCGCACCGGCTGGCGAGGGTCGGCGGCCAGCCGCCGTGGTCTGCCGGGCCGCTGCACGATGCCAGGCTCCGCACCGCCGTGAGCGAGGTGCTGGCCAGCGTCGCCGACCGGCTCTACGACAACGCCGCCCAGGTCGACGTGCTGCCGATGATCAGAGACGCGGTGCTGATCTGGGCCGAGCGCCAGGTCAGGGCCGGGATGCCGGTGCCGTCCCCGGCCGACAGGGAGGCGCTCGCCCTGGCCGTCTACGACCAGCGCTACGGCCTCGGCCAGCTGTCGGCCTACCTGCGTGATCCTGAGGTCGAGAACGTCGACGTCAACGGCTGCGATCAGGTCTGGGTGAGCTATGCGAGCGGTGAGCGGGTCGGCGGGCCGCCGGTCGCCGAGAGCGATGACGAACTGATCGCGATGATCAGGGGCTGGGCCGCCAGGGGCGGGCAGACCTCCCGCGACTTCTCCGCCGCCTCGCCACTGGTCAACGTGGCCCTTATCGGCGGGGCGCGGCTGACGGCGACGATGTCGGTGACGCCGAGGCCGTGCGTTTCGCTGCGCAGGCACGGCCATCTCGACGTGAGCCTGGGACGGCTGATGCAGCTCGGCACCATCGACGCGACGCTCGGCGCGTTCCTGGCGGCAGCGGTCCGTTCCCGCTGCAACATCATCGTGACCGGCGGCGTGAATGCCGGGAAAACCACCATGCTGCGGGCGCTGGCCAGCGAGATCCCGCCGGGGGAGCGGGTGGCCACGCTGGAGTCCGAGTACGAGCTCTTCCTGCACACGATGCAGTCGCACCCGGACGTGATCGCGTTCGAGTCGCGGGAAGCCAACTCCGAGGGGGCCGGCGGCATCAGCCTGCACGACCTGGTCGCGCACGCGCTGCGGCACAACCCGCAGCGGATCATCGTCGGCGAGGTGCGGCGCACCGAGATCATGCCGATGCTCGAGGCGATGAACTCGGGCCAGGAGGGCTCGATGTGCACGCTGCATGCCAACTCGCCGGAAGAGGCGTTCGACCGGATCCTGATCCTCGGCCTGCGCGGCGGCCTCGCGCTCGCCGAGCGCGCCATCCACATCCTGGTCGGGATGGCGGTGGACCTGATCGTGCAGGTGCGCAAGCACTACGACGGGCGGCGCACCGTCCGGTATGTCAGCGAGGTACTCGAAGTGCTGCCGCCGGGAGACACCGAGCGTCCGGCAGTCAACCGGCTGTTCCTGCCCAATGGCGGCGGCCCGGCGGCCGCCGCGCACACCCCGTCGCCTGGGCTGATGGAGCGCCTGGTGGCGGCGGGCTTCGACCCTGGGCTGCTGAGCAGGCCGCAGGCTGGCAGGCATGGTGCGGGGGGCTGGCGATGATCCTGCTTGCCGCGCTCGGCGGCGCCGCGGTGGCCGGCGGCCTGGTGCTGCTGATCATGGAACTCACCAGGCGCGCGCCCCCGCCTGGCACGCCGCCACGCCAGGTGTTCGGCGCGCTGTCGGCTGCAGCACGCCGCCGGGCCGGCCTTGGCGTGCTTGCCGGGCTGGTCGTCTTCGCCGTCAGCCGCTGGCCGGTGGCGGCGCTGGCCACCGTCACCGCCATCGTGCTGCTGCCCAGGCTGACGTTCGTCAGCAGCCAGCGCAAGCGCACGGCGATGCTCGAGGGCCTCGAGCAGTGGGTCAGGCGGCTTTCTGACATGCTCACCGCCAGCCGCGGCCTGGAGGACGCGCTTGGGCTGAGCGCGAGGACGGCGCCCGCAGCGATCGCCGGCCCGGTCAGCGTGCTCGCCGCGCGCCTGCAGGCAAGGACAGGGACCGAGCAAGCGCTGCGCGCGTTCGCCGCCGAGATCAACGACCTCGCCGGGGACCGGATCGCCGCCGCGCTGATCATCGCGTCCGGCCGCCGCGGCGGCGCCGCGAGGGACGTGCTGAGCGCGCTGGCGGCGCTGCTCGCCAGGGATGTGGCCGCGCGGCGGGAGATCGAGGCCGAGCGGGCGCAGCATCGCACCACCGTGAAGTGGATCGTCGCGTTCGTCATCGGCTTCACCGTGTTCGCGGTGCTCAACCACTCCTATTCGGCGCCGTTCGGCACGGTCGCCGGGCAGCTCGTGATGGGCCTGGTGGCGCTGCTGTACGCCGCCGGATTCTGGTGGCTGCACCACCTGGGTGCCATGCCGACGCCTGGCCGGTTCCTCGATACGCCGGATGAGCGGTCCGGCATCGCCGGTGCGCGGAGGCAGTCATGAACCTCTGGGTCATCGCGGCCGGCGTCCTGGCCGGCCTCGGTGTCTTCGCGCTGGTCAGAGAACTGCTCCCCGGCGCCGTACGGCTTGATGCGGCGCTGCGCAGGCTCGACCCTGCGGCGGGCTGGATGGGCGCGCCAGTCTCGCTGGGCTTCGCCGATTACCCGGCGGCGGCCCCGGCCGATGGCCAGGAGGGCGATGCGGTACGCCGGATCGGCGGGCAGCTCGCCGCGCTGGCGCCCTGGCTGCCCGTGCCTGCCACCGACCTGGCCCTGCTCGGCCGTGACCGCGAGTCCTGGCTGGCCAGCAAGCTGGGGTTCGGCCTTGCCGGGCTGGCCATCATCCCGCTGGCCGCCGTAGCGCTTGCGCTGAACGGCGCCAGGATCCCGGTGGCGCTTCCTGCGTTCGCTTCTGTGCTGCTCGGCGTGGGCATGTTCTTCCTGCCCGACCTGTCGGTGCGGCTGGCCGCCCGTGGCCGCCGAGCCGACTTCCGGCATGCCCTGGCCAGCTACCTGGATCTGGTGTCGCTCGAGCGGGGCGCGGGCGCTGGCCCGACGGAGGCGCTCGAGGCGGCGGCCGAGATCGGCGCCGGCTGGGCCTTCCAGCGGATCAGGGCAGCCCTGGACGCGGCGCGCAGGTCCGGGCGGGCGCCGTGGACCGCGCTCGCCGAGCTGGCCGCGGAAACTGGCGTCACCGAGCTGGCCGACCTTGCCGACATCGCCGAGGTGGCCGGCCAGGAGGGCGCGAAGATCCTGCAGACTCTGGCCGCCCGTGCCGAATCGATGCGGGCCGAGGCGCTCGCCGCCGAGCGCGCGAGCGCAGGCGCCAAGAGCACGACGATGGTGGTGCCGATCGCGCTGCTCGGCGGCGGCTTCCTGATCCTGATCGTCTTCCCGCTGATCTACCGGATGCTCGGTTCGGGATGAACCCGCGCCGGGCCGCCCGCCTAAGGAGGAACGAATGAACCAGCTGTGGTTGACTGCCAGGTACCTGCTGGACATGGCCTATGGCCGTGCCAGGAAGGCGCTGCGCGGCGAGCCCGAGTCCGGCGCGCTGTCGCTTGAGTGGATCGTCATCGCCGTGCTCGTGGTGGGTGCGGCCACTGCCGCAAGCGTCCTGATCAAGAACGCGATCACGAACGAGTCAAATAAGCTACCGTGACCGGGCTCAGGGCATCAGAGCGGAATGCCGGGGGTTGGGCGACTGGCCAGAATGATGGCGGCGCGCTCTCGCTCGGCTATGTGATCATCTTCCCGGCGTTCCTGCTGGCGCTGATGCTCATGATCCAGGGCTCGGTCTGGTACCTGGCCAGGGAAGCCGCGCTGGCGGCCGCCAGGCACGGTGCCGACATCGCCAGGGTGAAAGGCACCTCGCCGGCCGCCGGAGCCAGCGCGGCCATGCAGTTCGTCCGCTCGGCCGCGCCTGGCTTCCTGCACTCGCCAAGCGCGTGGCCGCTTTGCCCCTGCTCGCGCACGGTCACGATCACCGTCAGCGGGCATGTACCGGTGATCTTTCCCGGGTTCACGCTGACGGTCACCCAGTCCGCTCAGGCACCCATCGAGAAATTCACGATTCCCTGAACCGGGAGCGCACGACCCATGCCGGACACCGACGACAGGCCAGACAGCTCGGCCGGGAACGCCCCGCTCGAGCTCGTGATTCTCGCACCGGTGCTGCTGGCGCTGATTGCCCTGGTGATCGCCGCAGGGCGCACGGGGCTCGCCCAGAACTCGGTGGCAGCCGCGGCCAGGGACGCGGCCAGGCAGGCATCGATCTCCCGCACGCCAGGGGAGGCCAGGGCCAATGCCAGGACCGGGGCGCTGAGCGAGCTCGCGCAGCAGGGCCTGCACTGCGCTCCGGCCACCGTGCACCTGAACCTGGCCGGCTTCGGAGTAGCTCCCGGCGTTCAAGCCAGCGTCAGCGCCACCGTCACCTGCCGGGTCAGCCTGGCAGACCTGGCGCTGCCCGGGGCACCGGGCACCAGGACGCTGGTGGCCACGTTCAGCTCGCCGCTCGATCCCTATCGCGGACGGTGATGTCACAGTGACTATCACAGCCAGGCAGCACAGTCGGAACTGTCAGGTTGATCAAGGCGAACCGCGGCCACCGGCCGTGCGGCACGGCGGCACCGAGCACGGCAGGGAGCAGCAGATGGGCAGCAGCGGAGGCCTGCGCCGCGCCTGCGGCGAGCGCGGCTCCCTGACGCTCATGCTGGTCACGATGTCCGTCGCGCTGCTCGCCCTGGCCGGCCTGGTCCTCGATGGCGGTGCCAAGCTGAACGCGGCGAGCACGGCTGCTGCCGTCGCCGAGGAGGCGGCCAGGGCCGGGGCAGGGCAGGTCAGCAGGCCGACCGCGTACTCATCGGGCTCCTTCGTGGTCAGCGCCGCGCAGGCCCGCAGCGCGGCCAGGCAGTACCTGAATGCGGCCGGCTACCGAAACTACGACGTGCAGGTGCTTCCGCCGCGCACCATCAGGGTGACCGTGACGGTCGTGCAGCCAACCAAGATCCTGTCGCTGATCGGGATCGGCTCGTTCTCCGTGTCGGAGTCGGCCACCGCCACGCTGGTGGCCGGGGTGACGGGACCAGGGTCATGAGCCCGGTCCTGACGGCCAGGCGGCGTCGCGGCGCCGGCGGGCGGCCGCCGCTGAAGCGCCCGAGCAGGCTGCCTGCCGCGCTCCGCGGCCTGGCCGCGCTGATCACGCTGATCGCGCTGGTGGCCGGCCTGCCGGTGCTGCTTTACCGGCTTGGCGGTTCGCCGATCCCCGGCCATCTGCCCGCCCTGCGGCAGATCGTGCACGCGCTTGAGCGCCGCGATGACGGCACGCTGTTCCTCGCCACCGTCAGGGACATCGCCTGGCTGGCGTGGGCGGCGTTCCTGGTCGCGGTGGTCGCCGAGGTTCAGGCCGTGGTGCGCGGCAGCGCCGCGCCGCGGCTGCGGCTCGCCGGAATGCAGGCGGTCGCCGGCCGCCTGGTGGTGCTGGCGATGCTCGGGCTCAGCGGCCCGACCGCGCTGGCGTCCGTGGCCGGGGCCGCGCCGGCGGCGCTGGCGGTCACGGACCATCCGGCGATTCCGCCTGTCCGTTCCGAGCCGGCCGACGCCGAGCCTGCCCTGGCCGCAGGGCCGGCCAGCCATGAGCTCGCCGACGCGGGGCGGTCGTCCGCCCAGGTGATGACGATGAGCCAATACCGCCTGGTGACCGTCCGGCCTGGTGACTGCCTGTGGACGATCGCCGAGCACTATCTGGGGGACGGCGACCGTTACCCGGAGATCGCGAGCCTCAACCTGGGCCGTGACATGGGCGGCGTCATCTTCGCCGATCCTTCGGTGATCTGGCCTGGCTGGGTGCTCAGGCTGCCGGCCGCGGGCCAGCCGGGTACTTCAGACGGGGCGGCCGGTCATCGGGCCGGGCACGGCGGCGACGGCGGCAGTCACCGGGCGGCGGGCGGGCACGGCGCCTCAGGTCATGGCAGCACCGGTCACGCCGGCGGCCAGCATGCCTCGCACCCGGCCCGCCACCCCTGGTTCCGCAAGCCACACCCGGCCGCGTCGGCCACCCGGGCGCCGGCCGACGGCAGGGGCACAGCCTCCGGCAGGCACGCCTCGCCCGGCGACTCGTCGCGGCGCGCCGAGATCCCGCCGATCGCGATGTTCGCCGCCGGCATGCTGGCCGGCGGCGCGGCCGCGAGCCTGAGCAGGATGCGGAATAGGCAACGGCAGTCGCGGCGGCGCGGACGGCGGATCCCGCTGCCAGCATCGGCTCCGGTGATCGCGACCGAGCAGCGGCTGCGGTCGGACGCCGGCCTGGGCCTGGTGCCGGCGAACTGGCTGCGCGCCGCGCTGAGCGAGCTTGGCGCTGGCCTGGCCGAGACCGGCCAGCAGGTCCCCGAGATCGCCGCGGTGCGGATCCGGCCGCAACTGATGGAGATCTTGCTTGCCAGCCCGGCCAGCGAGCCGCCGCCGCCGCCGTTCACCGTGCCTGCCGGGCGGCAGGGGATGACCTGGCAGCTGTCCATCCCGCAGGACGCGCCCGAGTACCCGACGGCGCCTGCGCTGACCGGCGATCTGGCTCCAGGGCTGGTGACGATCGGCGTGGCCGATGGCGGATTCCTGCTGGCCGACCTCGAATACCTGGGCGTCACCGTGGCCTGCGGCCCGCCAGACGCCGTCGATCAGATGCTGGCGACCGCGGCCGCCGAGCTGGCTACCTCCGAGCTGGCTGGCTGGTACGACCTGATCCTGATCGGCTTCCCCGAGCTGCGCCCGGTCGGCAGCCGCGCCACCTGCTGCGACGACCTGTCCACGGCGCTTGACCTGGCAGCGTCCAAGGCGGTCACCCTGCGGCGGCGGCTCGGTGACGCCGGCCCGGCCGCCGTCCGCAGGCTGCGGGTCGCCGACCCGGGTGATGAGGACTGGGCGCTGACCTTGCTTGTCAGCAGGATCCCGCCGACATCGGCCGAGCTGGCACTGCTGACCGACCTGGTCAGCGGGCCTGGCGGGGCGGCTGCGCTGCTGCCAGGCGGTGACGCCGAGCCCCAGTCGCCAGGCATCGTGGACCTGGAGATCGACTACGAGCCCACCCAGCCGGGCGGGCTGGTCGCCCGGATCATGCCGCTGAACCTGCAGGCGTATCCGCAGCCGCTCACCGATGCCGATTACCGCGCGCTCACCAGCCTGTTCGCGGTAGCCGCGCAGGACGATGACGTGGCGCCAGACGATCCGCCGTACGACGGGTCGTACTGGCCGCCTGTCCCGCCGCCTGGCCTGCCTGACGGCGGGCCGGACGACGTGGAGCCTTCCTCTGGTGCAGGCGAGGACGCCGACGGCGATCCGGCGCCTGGCGACGACAGCGCCCCTGCCTACGCCGGCTGGCAGCTTCCGCCCGTGGACGGCGAGCAGTCCCCCCTCGCCGACGCCGCCAGCGTGCCGGACGCGAGCTGGCGGCGGGCCAGCGCGCCCGAGGAGCCAGAGCCGGGCGCGGCGGCTGATCCGGCCGCGGCGCTGCGGATCGGGCTGCTCGGCACGCTGACGGTCAACGGCCAGCCTGGCGCGCTGCTGCCGGCCCAGAGCCAGCTGATCGTCGCCGTCGCGCTCAACGGCAGGGAAGGCATGTCCAACCGCCAGCTGTGCTACCTCCTCGGCGCCGATCCCGATCATCCGAGGCCGCCTGACTCGCTCAGGCAGCTGATCGTCCGCACCCGCAGGCAGCTTGGCCTGGCGGCCGACGGCCGGGAGTGGATCGAGCACTTGGGCGGCGGCCAGTACGCGCTGCACCCAAGCACCAGGGTGGACTGGCTGGAGTTCCGCGCGATGACATCGAAGGGCATGAGCACCAGGGATGCCCGGCTGCTGTCGGACGCGCTTCGGATGATCCGGGGCCAGCCGTTCACCGGTTGCTACTACTGGTGGCTGGATGTCGCCCTGATGGAAACCGTGCGGGCGCAGATCGTTGACGCCGCCGAACTGCTGGCCGAGATCGAGCTCGCCGAGGGCAACGCCGCGGCCTCTGCGCGCGCGGCCAGGATCGGCCTGGCCGCCGACTCCGCCGCCGAGCAGCTCTGGCGCGCCCTGATGCGGGCCGAGCACGCCGCGGGGAACCTGGCCGGCGTGCGTGAAGGCTGGATCAGGTGCCTGGAGGTCATCGCCGAGATCGCGGCCGACGGCCAGCCGCACCCGGAGACCGCGGAGCTCTACCGAGACCTGCTCGGTGGGTCATCTGCGCGTTTTCCCGGCACGTGGCCTCGTGACCGATAACATGCTCGGCAGCCGGCCGCCCTGGCCGGAGGTCGCTGCCACGAAGACCTGGCGGGCTGGCGAACTGCTACAGCGGCTATGCCAGGTTTGGATGCAGGTGAAACGATCGTCGGATGAGGTCGCGTCGAGAGCCGCCGCAGCTTGCGGCCAGGGCGGCAGCGGCGCGCGCCGACGGCGCGGCAGGGCCTGAAGGCAGCACGGCGCCCGATGACAGCACCGGGCTGCGGGTCGATGATCATCTTGAGCCCAGGGTCCGTATCCCCGCCGACCTGGTCCGCAGCGTCATCGCCCTGATCGGCATCGCGGTCCTGGTCGTGCTTGCCGTGCTGGCCAGTGCGGCCGCTCAGGGCGTCGCGACCGACGTGGTCGGCGCGAGCCGCTTCGCCAGCGAGCAGCTTCCCGGCCCGCTGCTCGGGATCCTCAGCTTCGCGGTGCGAGCGGGCTTCCTGATCCTGCCGATCATGCTCGCCGTCCGGCTGTGCACGGTCAGGCAGTTCCGCAGGCTGACCGAGGCGATCGTGGCCGGCGGTGTCACCGTCGGCATCGTGGCGCTGGCCAACCTGCTGCTCGACCAGCGGGCATCCAATCCGGTCGCGCTGTGCGCCCTGCACTCCACCGGCGCGGCTGCCTGCCTGCTTGACCGGCTGCGGTTCGCCCTGCATTCGGCGGGCAGCACGGTGACGCTCGACGGCTACCTGGCCGGGCTGATCGCCTACGTCACCGTCGTGGGCCTGGGCGGCAGGCCGCACTGGCGGACCGCGTTCTGGGCGGCGGTTGGCTTCTACGCGGTGGTGACGCTCGCCAACAACGACGCGACCCTGCTGGCTTTCCTGATCACCCTGCTGATCGGCCAGGCCATCGGGTCAGGGCTGCGGTACCTGATGGGGACGAGTTCAGGGCGCCCGACCGCGGCCGAGATCGCTGCCGCGCTGAGCTCGCCCGGTGCTCCGATCGTCGCGATGCGCCGGATGGGAAACGGCGGCTCGGAGGTCCGCAGGTACGCGGCAGCCCTCAGCGACGGCAGCCGGCTCGATGTCACCGTCTTCGACCGAGATCAGCAGGCGGCTGATGCCTTCTACCGGCTGTACCGGCGGCTGCGGCTGAAGGCGCAGGTCTCCCGCAGCGCTCCGCTCACCCTTGAGGGCGCGGTCGAGCGCCAGGCGCTGCTGGCCTACGCGACGCAGAACGCTGGCGTGCTGACGCCGCGGCTGCACGCGGTGGTGCGGGTCGGGCCGGACGCCGCCGCGCTGGCCACCGCGCACGTCAGCGGAACGACGCTGGCCACGATGAGCGCGCCAACCGACGCTCAGCTCAGGCAGGTCTGGGATACAGTTCTCCGGCTGCACGCGCACCGGATCACGCATCGCGCGCTGACCGCTGACCGGATCCTGTTCCCTGCCGACCATGGTGACGTGGTGCTGCTTGACCCGGGGAACGGCGACGTCGCGGCGACCGAGCTGCAGGTCCGCCTGGACCTCACCCAGCTGATCGCGGCGACGGCGCTGCTTGTCGGCCCGGACCGGGCGGCCAGCCTGGCGATCGAGAAGGTTGCCACGCACGAGTTGCCTGCCCTGGCACCGCTGCTGCAGCGGGTAGCGCTGCTCCGGTCGACCAGGGCGGCGCTGCGCCGCCACAAGGGAGTCCTTGCCGAACTGCGCCATCGGCTGGTGGCCGCCGCGCCAGACGGCCAGGTCGAGCCGGTCAAGCTCGAGCGGATCAGGCCGAGGACCCTGATCACGCTCATCGCCGGCATATTCGCCGCGTACCTGCTGGCCGGCCAGCTCGCCGACGTCAGCTTCGGCACCCTGTTCGCGCACGCCAACCTGGGCTGGGCCCTGCTCGCGCTCGCCCTGTCCGCCAGCACCTACTTCGGTGCCACCATGGCCCTGTCCGGGTTCGTGCTCGAACGGCTTAACCTGTTGCGCACCTTCCTCGTCCAGGTGGCCGGATCGTTCGTGATCCTGGTGACCCCGGCAGCGGTCGGCGGCGTCGCGCTCAACCTGCGCTACCTGCGCCGGTCCAGGCTCAGCGCGGCCAACGCCGCGGCCAGCGTCGGCGTCAACCAGGTGGTCTCGTTCCTCGTGTACGCCGTTCTGCTGCTGATCTTCGCGGCCATCGCGGGATCGTCGCATACCCAGATCGTGCACCTGCCTGGGTGGGCCCTGATCGCGCTCGCCGTCGTGGCTGGCCTGGCACTTGTCCTGCTCGCCCTGCCGGTCGGCCGCAGGCAGCTGGTTGCCAGGCTAGCCTCCGCCGTCGGGCAGGTCATCCCGCGGCTGCTCGACGTGGCGCAGCGGCCCGCCAAGTTGGCCCAGGGCGTCGGCGGGGCGCTGCTGCTGACGATCGCGTACATCGGCTGCCTGGACGCCTCGGTCCGCGCGCTCGGGGTGCCGACCGTGCAACTGGCCAGCATCGCGGTCGTCTACCTCACCAGCAGCGCGCTCGGCTCGGTCGTGCCGACTCCTGGCGGCCTCGGGGCGGTGGAGGCGGCAATGTCCGCCGGGCTGACGGCGGCCGGCCTGCCCGGCGGCAAGGCGGTGGCCGCCGTGCTGCTGTTCCGCACCGTGACCTTCTGGCTGCCGGTGCCAGCGGGCTGGGTGGCCATGCATTTCCTGCAGCGCAGAGAGGTCTTGTGAGGCCCGGCCCGGCGCAGTTCGGTCACGGTGTCGGTCGCCAGATTGGTCACCCAGATCCGGTCCCGCCAGCCGGTTATCCCCGCCGGGCTGGCAAGGCCATACCGCTCACCGGCCAGGAGCCCGATCAGCCTGCCGGTCAGCGTGTCCACCTCGGCGACCGCGTTGCCGGCCGGATCGGCCACCCACAGGCGGCCGCCTGCCAGCGCCATCGCGGCGGCGCTGGCAAGCCCGTACCGGCTGCCGGGCAGCACCCGGACCAGCCTGCCGGTGCGGGTGCTGATCTGGGTGATGGCTCCGCCTGCCGCACTGCCCACCCAAAGCCCGGACCTTCCGGCCAGCTCCGACACCGGCTCGGCGAACCTGAAGGCCGCACCGTGAATGGTCGCGATCCACGCACCGGTTGCCGCGCTGATCTCGGTGACCGAATTGCCGCCGGCATTGGCCACCCAGATCCGCCCGTGGCTGGCCGCCAGCGCGGCCGGGCTGGCAAAGCCATATCTATGACCACGGAAAATTGCGGTCAGCTCGCCGGTAACGGCGTCTATCTTGGCAATCGAGTCGGAAGCCGCATTCGCCACCCACAGGCTCGCGCCCGCCACGAGCAGCGCATCCGGGCTCGCCAGCAGCGAGCCGGCCGTGATTGTCCTGATGATCCTGCCGGTCGCCAGGCTCAGCTCGGTGATGAAATTTCCCGGCCTGCTTGCCACCCACAGGTGGCCATGTCCGGCCGCCAAGGCGCCCGGTCCCCAGAACGGCTGGCCGGCCGCCGGCCGTACCACCCGGTGCCTGCCTGCCCGCCAGTCAAGCTCGGTGACCGAGTCACCGAACGAGTTCGCGATCCACAGCTGCCCGCCAGCGACCGTCACCGCGGTCGGGCCCCGGAGCCCGAGCATCGCCGCCGAGCGAACCCTGACCTGCAGCGCAGCGTCTCCAGGGAGGGCTCTAGCTGGCGCGCACCCGCCATCCGCCGCGCTCGCGCCGCATCGGCCGCGCACCTGGGCGTGCCAGAGCGCGGCGACGGCAGCCGCGCCGGCGAGCAGCGCGATGGCGCAGCCGACCCCGGCGGCGGCGCGCAGCCGCCGGTATCTGGCCGGCCGGCCGGAAGGCGGAGCGGCGTGCCGGGGAGAATACCCGATATTTACTGCTTGCACGGCCTTCATCAACCCTTATTAGTCATTGACCAGCGCTATTAATTCCGGGCAGCATCAATGGCCGACATATTACCCCGGATAGAAATCGACGGCGAGTTTACAGCGTTGATTAGGTGCGCCGGCCGGTCGTTATGCCGCGGCCAGGCGCGGTTGCCGGGCCGCGAACTGGATAAGGGGCGGGCGGCAATCCGCCTTATCCGGCTGACCGCATGCGCCGCCAGCCGAATGCGGCCATTGCCAGGCCGGCCAGCGCCACCAGGGGGCCGATAATGGCCCAGACGGAGTCACCGGACATGAAGCTGCCGCCGATGACGCCGAATCCCTGCAATGCCCAGATGACGCCGGCGATGGTCAGCAGCGCGCCGGCCCCGACCAGCAGGTTGTTCCTCACGATCGTGCCACCTCTCCTGCGACGCCCTGCGCGGCCCAGGGCCGGCAACCTCTGTCACGGTCTCCAGCCGCTCGCGGTTCAGCCATCGGGCTAGCCAAGCCTGGCGACCGCGAGAGCGGCGGCGAGCAGGACCACGCCCCAGGACAGGGACCGCAGTGCGCGCTCCAGCGGCGCCAGCAGGCGCCGGGCGTCGATCGCGGTCACCTGGCCGTCGGTGAGCGCGATGCTTCCGGTCACCGACGCGGTCCTGCGCCGCAGCATCCTGGCTGGCGTACTCAGGTAACGCTGGCCAGCGGACAGGGCCATCGCCGCGCCCGCCGCGAGCACCGGCGCCACGGCCAGCCTGCCTGCCTGCGCCACGTAGCCGGTCAGCACGGGAAACGCGCCCCAGGCGGCGGCGAAACCAAGATCGGTATGAATGATCCCGCCGAAGAGCTCGGCGTTGTAGCCGACGACCAGCGCCGGCCCGATGATCATGAACGGCAGCAGGACCCAGCCGACCCTGGTGATGCCAATCCCGCCGAGGCCGACGGCGCCGGCCAGGCCGGCCACGGTCACGGCGACGAGCAACGGGCCGGGAATGGCCGTGCACAGCGGCCTGCCCTGCAGCTCATCAAGCGCGTGTGCCGCCAGTCCGACGGCGAGGAAGAAAGCGATGAGCGCCGCGACCAGGCGGTCGAGCCGCACCTGCGGAGCGAGCATCGAGCCGAGCACGACGTAGGACAGGTGCCAGGCTGTGAAGGGCGGGTGCAGCAGGGTCCACCAGTCCCGCAACGGGCCCGGGCCTGCCGCGTAGTAGGCGGGCCTGACCTGCTGGTCAGCCACCTGCGCGGGTTCCCCACATGACGAGCCCGCCGCCCAGGCTCATGACCCGCACCCCGACGCCGGTGAACCCGGCCCGGCGCCAGGCCGCAACGGTCCAGCTCACCGGGTAGCGGCGGTAGTGGCCTGAGATGCTCGGCCCGAGGAACCGGCCGACCGCCATCCATTCGCGCCCGCCGGCCGCCAGCCCGCCGAGCGGCAGCAGCGTCCTGGTGTACAGCCACCAGGCGGCGTGCCAGAACCTGGACCGCGGTGCGCCGAACTCCAGGCTCGCCACCGTCGCCCCTGGCTTGACCACCCGGGCAAGCTCGGCCAGGGTGGCCTGCGGATCATCGACGTAGCGCAGCAGGTAGGTAAAGGTCAGCGCCTCGAAGGTGGCGTCAGGGAACGGCAGCTGCTCGGCCCGCCCGGCCAGCAGCCGGATCCGGCCGGCCAGCCCGGCCCGCTCGACGTTGCGCAGGCCCCGCGCGAGCATCTGCTCGGTCAGGTCGATGCCCACCACCGTGGCCGTGGTCCGGCGAGCCAGCGCGATCGCCACCCCGGCGGTTCCCGACGCGACGTCAAGCGCCAGCCGGCCGGGCCGCGGCTCGATCTTGCCGACCATGGCGCGCCGCCAGCGCCCGTTCTGGCCGAACGAGAGCAGCTCGGCCAGCCGGTCATAGCGAGCTGGCAACGGGGTGAACAGCTGCTGCGCGAAACGGTTGCGCTGGGCTGGCGTCGAGACCGGCACTGGCATCTCCTTGTGGGCTCGCAGAATTTCACCGTACGCCCGGGCGCGGAGATACTGAACCACGGCCGGTTGCCGCGTCCGCGGCGGCCATCTCGCGCCCCTCCTGCCGCGGACGGTTACGCTCGGTACATGGGCCAAACCAGTAGGCCAGCGGGATGATCGAGCCGCCGGCCGCGCTGACCCCTGTGCATGGTGCTGTGGACAATCCTGGGACTGCCGCTGGACACGGTGGATAAGCGTCGCATGTCCTGTGGATGAGCAAAGAAATCTTGGAATTACTTGCCGAACGCCTTGTGCTTGCGGCTGAAGTCGCAGTAGAACTTCTCTCACCACTGAGACGGGCTCTTCCCGGAGGCAAACTCGCAGGGAAAGTGCCAGGAAAGCCGGGAGACCGGCGATCCGGCCGGGCCCAGGATCTGGTGGCTGGCCAGGCAGCGTACCGGCCGCCGAGTCATCGGCTCGCTAGCGCGCCCAGGCCGGGCGGGGTCCCTGCATCTCATACATGGAGGGACCCCGTTCCATGTCTGCGGGCAGGTCCCATCGCGCCAGGCACCGCGGCCCGCGCTCTCTCCCTGGCCCGCACGCTGCGCGCTGGCTCGCGCACTGCCAGGCGGCTCCGGCAGCGAGCTGGTCGGAAGCGGGCCCACAGGCTGTTACCTAAAGCGAAGCCCTGATGGCTCAGCGTGTTTAACTCTCGCGGATCTGATTACGATGCGAGACTGGCGATGACGGTTCGCGCATGCCGGGGCCGGAGACCCCTCGATCACCGCAGCGCCGGGTCGCCGACCGCGAGAGGAGCATCAGGCGCGTGCACATCCAGACCCGGCCGGAAGGCTCCGACGGCGCGCGAGCGCACCCGGTCAGGCGCGAGCGGCCTGCGCGGGGGAGTGACTGGCGCTGATCACCGAACAGGACGGGCCAGCCGACGGCTACGAGGCCGTCACGGTGCCGTCCGCGGCAGGGCTGACGGGTGAGCTTGGCTCCGCCGTCTTCGTGCGGCGGTCAAGCCGGCCAAGCCGCCGCGCCGTCCTGCACCTGCATGACCTGACCGACTCGTTCGCGCCGACCGACCTGGCCCGCTGGTACAACGAGCGCGCATTTCACTTCTACGTCGCCGACCTCGACCCGCGGCAGTCGCTTGAGCCGCCCAGCCGCCGCCGGCCGGCCAGGTCGCGGCAGTCCTGCTTCGCCGAGCTCGACTCGGCCTGCGCCTACCTGCGGGAGGCCGAGGGCATCGACGCGATCATCCTGAGCGCGCACGGACCGGCCGGGCCGATCGCCGCGCAATGGTGCGCCGCGCGGCGCGACCAGCGCCCGGTCGGCGCCCTGATCCTGTCCGCTCCGAAGTTCGGGCGCGGACTTCCCGGCAGCCTGGACATCGACTGCCCGGTGCTGGTGATCTGCCCCGCGGGCGGCAATGCGCCTGGCAGGCGCGGGCGGCGATCGTCAGCGGCGATCCGGCTCGGCCAGCACGTCACCTGGCTGCATCTGGCCGATGCCGCGGAGGGAGATTCGCCCGCCGATCGCAAGCGGCTCTTCGACGAGATGGGCCGCTGGCTCGGCGCCTACATGTACGGGCAGCTGCGCGACCAGCTGCTGTAGGCCGCCGTCAGTGGAAATACAGGTAGATCACGATGATCGCCCCGACCAGCGCGAACGGAATCAGCGACCGGATCGCCACCGTTCGCTCGCGCCGCCTGGCGGCGCGAATTTCTGCCTCGTACTGCGCGCGCCCGCCGCCGGCCTGGCCGGCCGCGGGCTTAGCTTCCTCGCCCGGAGCGCCGCCCCCGGTCATACCCGAACCTTGATATTGCCGACCTTGTCGGTCTTCTCCCACGTATTATCCGCCCCCCGGATTTCCTTGACGTATGTGGCCAGCGTGATCGCGCATAGCAGGGAGCCATAACCGGCCAGGTACAGCAGGAGCATGCTCAGGTACCTGCCTGGCCCGCTGTCCCGCTCCACCCGCTTGGCCAGGTAGGCCACGGCCATGGAGCCGGATAGCCAGAGGTAGCTGAACAGCGTCTCGCCCCGCAGCACCAGCGGGCCCGCTGGCAGGCCGATCGCGGCCAGGGCGTGCACGATCAGCCACTGGACCGGCGCGGTGATGACCACCTGCGCCATGATCAGCAGGCTGATGATGCCGGGGAACAAGATTCCCTGCCGCCACGTGCGGCGGCCGGCCTGCGGGTCGATCAGCAGCGAGTAGCAGGTGATGAAGGCATACGCGATCACGTTGACGATCCACAGCACCAGGAATGCGCTGTGGCTCACCTGCGGATCCACGAAGTAGAGCGTGACCAGGGACGCGCAGGACAGCAGCAGCAGCACGGGGAGCAGGAACACCGAGAACCAGATCGCCCCGAACCCGATCCCGCCCAGCCGGCACCTGGTCATGTAGTTGCCGGGGCTGCTGCCCTCCTGGATGTACCCGGTGACCGCGCCGACCTTCTGGTCGGCCAGGTGGCGGGTCATCGCGCGCAGCGAGTCCCGCTCGTAGATCACGTCGGCGTCCATGATCAGCAGCGCTTGCATCCAGTCGTCGCTCATGATCTCGGCCAGCCCGTGGTTGAGCGTCTGCGCCTTGCCCTCGCCGCCCGATTCCCTGCGCAGGTGCACGACATTGCCCGGGTAGTCGGCGGCCTTGGCCTGCACCACCAGCGGCGTGTCGTCGGTGCTCGCGTCGTCCACCACATAGATCCGCAGTGCCTCGCGCGGGTAGTCCAGCCGCATCAGCCGGTCGATCGACGCCTCGATCACGGCCGCCTCATTCCAGGCCGGGATCAGGATCGCCGTCCGGGGCAGCGCGGGCCCGCAGTTGGCATAGTGCAGCCGCAGGAAGTGCGCGATCACAAGCAGATACTGGTAGATGCCGGTGAGCAGCGGCAGCGTGCCGACCATGACGAAGGCGACGAGCAGCCACGCCAGGTCGTTTCTTGGGCTCGCCAGGTTCATGGCACGGCGTTCATGGCACGTTGTCGGCGTTCATGGCACGGTGTTAGGGCACGTGGCCTGCAGCCACCGCCTCGATCGCGTCGAGCGCCGCGACCTTCATGCCGCCGCCCGCCGCATGTCGCGTAGTTCCACGACCCGCTCGTCGAGGAACCTGACCATCGCGATCTCACGGAACTCGGCGTGCTCGGGCACCGGCCTGCCCCGCAGCACATCCATCGCCAGCCGCGGCATGTCCACGCCGCTCGCGATCGTCAGCGCCACCGATCCAGGCACCCGCGGGTTCACCTCGAGCAGGCACGGCCGGCCACGGGCGTCCCTGCGGGCCTGCACGTTCGCGGTGAACCTGAGCCCGGAAACCTCTGCGACCGCCACGCCGAACCGCTCAAGGCCAGGGTCGCGGACCGTGCGCCCGCCCACCGAGACGCCTGAGTCGACCTTCGCCCGCAACCTGGGGACCGCGGCCACGACATGACCGACCCGGTCGGCGAACACGTCGATCGAGTACTCCTCTCCCGGCAGGAACTCCTGCACCAGCAAGTCGGCTGACCTCGGCACCAGCTCGGCCAGGGCCGAGCTGGTGCCGATGACCGAGAAGTCCCGTGACCCGCTGCCTGAGCGGGGCTTGACCACCACGGGGAACGTCCAGGAACCGGGATCAAGGTCGTCGTCGAGCGGCTCGGTTCTCGGCACCCGGACGATGCCGGTGCAGTGCCTGGCCAGGGCCAGCTTGTCCAGCGTGACGCTGAGCGCAGCCTGCGGTGCCAGCATCAGCGCGATCCCGGCCCTGGCGAAGGCCGCGCGCCGGGCGGAAAGCGGCCGTAGCTCGGAGTTGACGGTAGGGATCAGGACGCTGATGCCCAGCTGCTGGCAGCGGGCAAGCACGTGCTCAGCGAATCCGGGCTCAGCCCCGGCCGGGATCAGGATGCGATCATCGGGCGGCACCAGGTACAGCCCGGCCGCCCAGGGATCCATGTCGGCCGCGATCAGCCGCAGGTATGGATCGTGCCCCAGCGATCTCATCACCGCGATCGCGGCTGGGCCGCCGGCTCCCGTCACCAGGACCCGTGCTGGCGCTGGCCTGACTGGTGGTGAACCGGTCATCTGCCTCACCACTTCCCCCCGTGTCACTGGCCGGCCAGTGACCGCATCCCCGTGCCGCCGGCCGCCGCCAGCCGCCGACCCAGCACCGCGATCGGATGATGCGCCTGGTCAGGTACCTACCCGTCGGTGACAGGCAACAACCAGGACGGCTTCAAGGTCGCCACGCTGGTGGCCAGAGCCTGCCCTAGTCCTCGCTGACGGTCAGCCCGAGGCGGCGCAGATCCTGGCGCAGCCTGGCCGCGGTTGTGTACCGCAAGGCGATGATGCCGACTTCGCGCGCGGCTGCCACGTTGTTCGGCATGTCGTCCACGAAGACGGTACGGGCCGGCGACAGCCGATAGCGCGAGAGCAGGATCTCGAAGATTCTCCGGTCCGGCTTGGCCACCCGCTCGACGCCGGAGATCACGCAGCCGTCGAACCAGCCGAAAAAGGGGAACCTGGTCCGCCGCAGGGCGAACCTGTCGGCCTCCATGTTGCTGAGCGCCAGGCACTGCACCCCGGCCGCCTTCAGCTCGGCCAGCACGGCGACGCCGGCGTCGATCTGGCCGCTGACCATCTCCTCGCCGCGTTCGGCCCAGGCCATGATCAGATCTTCGCAGCCTGGATAAGCGCGGGCCAGCTCGCGGCATGAGCTGGCCGTGTCCGCGCCAAGGTCGTGTGACCTGTGCCATTGCGGAGTGCAGATCCTGGTCAGGAAGTCCGTCATCCGCGCCTGGTCGTCGAACAGCTTCCGGTACAGGTGCCGTGGATCCCAGTCAAGCAGCACGCCGCCGATGTCGAACACCACAGCCGAAACATTGCCGCCAGTCACCGCACCGACGGTAACATCGCGCCCAGTTCGGGCCGGAGCGGGGCAGATCGGGGCGGCGGGGCGATCATCCGCCGACGGTCACGTTCACGACCGGATAGCCGGTGGCCCCGTTCGGCTCGGGCGGCGCGGTCAGGGCTGTCTGGGTGTACCCGGTGGCGTCGGTGGCCCTTGCCTGGATCTGGTGAGTGCCCTGGGTGGCGTTCCAGGGGAGCATCCACTGCCGCCAGGTGTCGATCCCTGGCACCGCCGCCAGCTTGGCCTGGGTCCACGGGCCGCGGTCGACCCGCACCTCCACCGCGTCGACGCCCTTGTGCTGCGCCCAGGCCACACCAGCGATCACCGTGCGGCCGCTGGTGACCGGGCCCTGCCCGGAAGGCACGTCAATCCGGCACTCGGTCTTGACCGGCGCCCGCGGCGCCCAGCCGCGCTGCACCCAGTAGGCCGGGTTGGCCGCGTACGTGGTCACCTCGATGTCGGTGATCCACTTGCACGCGGAGACGTAGCCGTACAGGCCGGGTATCACCGTGCGGACGGGGAAGCCGTGAGCCACCGGCAGCGGCTGGCCGTTCATCGCCACGGCGAGCAGGGCATCGCGGCCGTCCATCGCCGTCTGCACCGGCGTGCCTGAGGTGAAGCCGTCGGAGGAGGTGCAGTAGAGCTGATCGGCGCCCGCCTTGATGCCGGCCTCGCGCAGCAGGGCGCCCAGGCTGGCGCCGAGCCAGCGCGCATTGCCGATGTACGGCCCGGCAACCGGGTTGGATACGCAGCACAGCGTGATGTAGGCCTCGGTCAGCGGCCGCCTGAGCAGCTCGCCGAAGCTCAGCGTCAGCTCCCTGCCGACCATGCCGTGGATGCGGAGCCGCCAGCTAGACGGCGGTATCTGCGGCAGCACGATCGCCGTATCCACCCGGTAGAAGGCGGCGGTCGGCGTGATGAACCGGCTGAGACCGGGTATCCGCAGATCGCTCCCGGCGGGCAGCGGCGGCGCCGGCCTGGCCGGCGCGGGCAGGTGCAGGGCGCGCTCGGCGGCCGAGACGCTGGCGTGCTCGCCGAGCAGCCGACCGCCGGCGTAGGCTACGGCCGACGCTCCAGCGACTGCCGAGCCGATGGCCAGGAACCGCCGCCGCGGCTCAGCGACCGCCAGGGATGCCGTCCTGCGCGGTGCGGTCGCGGCAGGCACTGCGGGGCGCCCGCTGCCTGACGACCCACTCCCGCGGGTCCTGCTGCCTGCGCCCGCGCCGGCGGATCCGCCGTCAGCTCCTGTCGCGGCCTCGGCCGCCGCCCCGGCAAGCAGCATCAGGGTCAGCGCGGCGGCGGCCGAGCCGACCAGCGTCGGCAGCACGGCGGCGGCCGTCGCGGTCGGACGGCTTCCCGCGGCGACCAGGCCGACCGCGGCGAAGACCGCGATCCCGATCAGTCCTGACCTGATGCGCCTGATCGCGAGCAGGCCGATCAGCGCGGCGAAGGCGGCCAGCAGCACCAGTACCCCGATCTGCAGCGCCAGCTTGTCGTGCGCGCCGAACTCCCTGATCGCGAAGTCCTTCACCGGCGGCGGCGACAGATCGATGGCCAGCTCACCGACGGCCACCACCGGTGAGCTGGCCGGCCCGGTCAAGCCGGCGATCAGGTAACTGACGCAGACCCCGGCCGCCCCGGCGAGCAGCCCGGCAGCCAGCCCGCGCGCGGCCATGCGCCTATCAGCGATCACACTTGTAATTCGGATCAGCGCAACCCCTGGATTGGCGGCGCGGCGGTCTTCGCTGCGGCGCGGCGGAAACGGCAAGCCATCTGGCGGCCGGCCACGAATATAGCTATGTGGGCGGGACAGAGGGCGAGCGGCGGCGGGCCGGGCGGGCGTTTCCCGTGCTCCCCGCGGCGGGCGGGGGGCCGCCGCCGCTTGAAGTCCTGCTGGCACGGGTGGCGCGCGGCGATGAGCGTGCCTACGAAGCGGTGTATGACCAGACCTCAGGCTGGGTGCTTGGCGTGATCAGGAAGGTGCTGCGCGACCCCGCCCAGTCCGAGGAAGTCATGCAGGAGGTGCTGCTCGAGATCTGGCGCTCGGCCGCCCGCTTCGATCCGGCGCTGGGCACCGGGGGGTCATGGGTGATGACCCTCGCCCACCGCCGGGCCGTCGACCGGGTGCGCTCGGAGCGCAGCCATGTCAGCCGCGAGCTGCGTTCCGCCGTTGCCGAGATCGACTACGACGACGTCATCGAGGCGGTGGAGGCGAGCCTCGAGCGGGAGCGGGTGCAGCATTGCCTGGCCTCGCTCACGGCGCTCCAGCGCGAGTGCGTCAACCTCGCCTATTACGGCGGTTACACCTACCGTGAGGTCGCCGAGTTGCTCGGCGTGCCGACCGGCACGGTCAAGACCAGGATGCGAGACGGCCTGATCAGGCTCCGTGACTGCCTGGGGGTGGAATGAGGGCGCCAGGCAACGGCGAGCTGCACACTCTGGTCGGCGCGTACGTGATGGACGCGGTGAGCGACACCGAGCGCACCAGGTTCTCCAGGCACCTGGCCAGCTGTCAGGAATGCCGCGCCGAGATCCGCGAACTGCACGAGGCGGCGGCACGGCTCGGCACCGCCACCGCGGTGCTCCCGCGCCCGGAACTGAAGGACCAGACAATCAGGGCGGCCAGCCGGATCAGCCAGTTCCCGCCCGCCCGGCGCTCCGCAGGGCGCCTGGCGCGCCGCGCACTGGCCGAGCCTGCGCATCCGGGCGGCGGTGGCCGCGGTTCCGGGCGGCGGTGGCCGCGCGCCGGATGGTCCAGGCTGGCGCTTGCCGCCTCGGCCGCCCTCGCCGCGTGCGCTGTGGCGCTCGGCGTCCTCACCCAGGACACGATGCGGCAGCTTGATCACTCCCAGCGGCAGGCTCACCTCATCGCGGCGGTGCTCAACGCGCCTGACGTGGTGATGCTGACCGCGGCGATCCGCACCGGCGGCACCGCGACCGTGGTGATGTCACACCGGCGGCGTGCGCTGGTCTTCACCGCCCACGGGCTGCGGCAGCTGCCTGCCGCGCAAGCTTACGAACTGTGGCTGATGGGACCCGATGGCACCACGCCGTCCGGCCTCCTCACGACGGCAGGGGGCGGCATGGCCGGGCCCGCCATCGTGTCCGGGCTGGCTCCAGGCGAGATGGTCGGCCTGACGGTGGAGCCGGCGGCCGGATCACGGCAGCCGACATCGCCGCCAATCGTGCTTATCGTGCCCAGAAAGTAACTAGCACGATATTCGCTTTTCGCCGCTCGGAATACGCGCGCCCTTAGTTGCGGGTAATTTAATCTCACGTTGCTCGGGTTCGGGACTCCGGCAGCAGCTGCGCGAACGTCACCAGCTGGGCACATCCCGTAATCCATCTGGATTTCCGGGCTTTGCCGACGGGAAATGCAAGGGGAAATGTCATGCGCTCCACACTCTCGCCCGCATCCCGGCGGTTCCGCGCCGCAACAGCGGGCGCGCTGCTCGGCGGCATATCGCTGGCCGTTTCGGCATGCGCGGCCAGCACCGCCGCGCCAGGGATCGCCAGAACGCACCGGCCGGCATCGCAGTCAAGCACGGCACCGGCCGACACGTCGGCCCCGGTCGGTGCTGGCTGCGGCATGTTCTGGCCAGCCGGGGCCGGCCGCACGCGCACGATCAGCATGGACAAGGTAATCACGGCGGCCGCGCGCGACCCCAGGCTGTCGCGGCTGGCCACGGCGGCGGCCAGGGCGGGGCTCACCGCTGAGCTCAACTCGCTGCACCCCATCACGCTCATCGCCCCGGCCAACAGCGCCTTCATGCATGTGCCGATGAAGACGGCAGCCATGCTGCGCGGCAAGGCCAGCCTCGGCAAGGTGCTGCGGTACCACGTCGTCGCGGCCGCGATCAGCCCCGCGCAGATGGCTCACGGCATCCGGGCATCCACGCTGGAGGGCAGCGCGCTGACGTTCTCCAAGAAGGGCTCGGCCTACCAGGTGAACGGCGCCACCGTGCTGTGCGGGAACATCCATACCGCAAACGCGAGGCTCTATATCATCGACAAGGTCCTCACGCCGCCGCGGTGACCAGCCGCTGGCCGCATCGGAGCCAGGGGACAGCGACCAGGGGGCCAGATGGCCGAACGCGCGGCAGGCCCAGGATCGGCCGGCCCGGGTATGCGCATCGCCGCCAGGCGCACGCATCACGGCGCCGACAGGCTAACGTGGCCTCGTGAAAGCATCGCCAGAGGCGCAGCTGCGGCTGCTTGAGCTAGCGGATACCGATGCCGAGCTTGGCCGGATCTCCCATCGCAGGCGCGGGCTCCCCGAGCATCAGCAGATCACCGAGCTTGACGGCCGGGATGCCGCCTTGCGTGACTCGGTCGCGGCACTGACCGCGACCGACAGCGACCAGCGCCGGGAGCAGGTCAAGGCAGAAGCCGACGTGGAGCAGGTGCGGGCGCGGATCGACCGCGACCGGGCACGGCTGGACGCCGGCCAGGTTCATGCGCCGCGCGAGCTCGAGAACCTGCAATCGGAGATCGCGTCGCTGCTGCGCAGGCAGTCTGACCTGGAGGAAATCGTCCTCGACGTGATGGAAAGGCGGGAGGCCACCCAGGCCAGCCTGGACGCCGCGGCTGCGGAGCGGGCCCAGATCGGCGGGCGGCTCCAGAAGGTCACCGCCAGCCGGGACGCGGCACTGGCGGGGCTCGACGAGCAGGCGGGCAAGGCCACCGCCCGCCGGGCCGAGATCGCCGCTGAGATCCCGGCCGAACTGCTCGAGCTGTACGACAAGCTCAGGGCGCAGCAGGGCGGCGTCGGCGCCGCCGCCCTGCGCCAGGGCCGCTGCCAGGGCTGCCATCTGACGCTCAACACCGTGGACCTGAACGCGATCAGGGCAGCCAGCAGCGATGCGGTACTCCGCTGCGAGGAGTGCCGCCGGATCCTGGTCAGGACCCCCGAGTCGGGACTGTGACCGGGAGCACGCAGGCCGGCTCGCGTGGCCAGCAGGACCAGGCCGCGGGCTGGGGCGCCGCCCTCGGCCCGCCGACGACCACGCTGCTGCTCCGGCATGGCCAGACGGCATTGTCGGCCGAGCGCAGGTTCGCCGGCCGCGATGACATCCCGCTCACCAAGGAGGGCGTCCGCCAGGCCGCGGCGGCCGCCCGCCGGCTGGCCAGATCCGGCGTTGACGTGATCGTGAGCTCGCCGCTGCAGCGTGCCCGCCGGACCGCCGAGGCGGTCGCCGAGGCGACGCGGGCGGCCATGCAGGTCGACAACGATCTCGCCGAGGCCGATTTCGGCTCCTGGGAAGGGCTGACGTTCGCCGAGGCCGGTCGGCAGTGGCCGGACGAGCTCGCCGCGTGGATGGCCAGCCCCGACGCCGCGCCTCCCGGCGGCGAGAGTTTCGCCATGGTCGCGCTGCGGGTGCTCGCGGCGCTCGACCGCCTGCTCGCGGCCCACCAGCACAAGACTGTGGTCGTCGTCAGTCATGTGACCCCGATCAAGACACTGATCTGCCGGGCGCTGCTCGCGCCGCCTGACGCGATGTTCCGCATCAACCTCGATGTCGCTTCGCTGTCCAGGATCGACTGCTTCGACAGCGGCGCGGCCCTGGTCCGCTCGCTCAACGACACGGCGCACCTGCAACGGTGGCGCTAGCGAGGGGAACGGCTTGACCAGGGTCCGGCCGCCCGTTCCGGTCCAGCGCCTAAGCTGGGATCAGCGGCGGGCGAGCTGGCCGGGCGGCCGCGTCGGTTCCGGGTGTCCGGGGCCGCCGAGGAAGGTCCGGGCTCCGAGGGCAGGGTGGTCGGTAACACCGACCCGGGGTGACCCGCGGGATAGTGCCACAGAAAACAGACCGCCGCCGGGTTCAAGGCCTCGGGCCCAGCCCGGCGGTAAGGGTGAAACGGTGGTGTAAGAGACCACCAGCGTCCGGAGTGATCCGGGCGGCTAGGTAAACCCCACCCGGAGCAAGGTCAGAAGGGCTTGCGGCTTCGGCCGCCGGCCTGCGCGAGCGATTGAGGGCGGCCCGCCCGATGCTCGTGGGTAGACCGCAAGAGGCTGTCAGCAATGGCAGTCCTAGATGGATGGCCGCCGGCCCGCGTGACGCGGGCGCACAGAACCCGGCCTACAGGCCAGCTCGCCCGCCGCCCCGCCGCTCACCTGCGGCGGGGCTTTGACGCTCAGTTGCTGGCGCACATCGGGCGCACATGACACAGACGGGCTCACCGGGGAGTAACCTGCCGGGGCCGCGGACCGGACGGCTCAGGCCGGTGCTAATGCTCGATCAGGCCGCGGAGGTTACGGCCGGAGGCCAGGTCGGCGTAGCCCGCCGAGATCTCATCCAGCGAGTACCACTTGCTGATCAGCTCGTCCAGCTTGAGATCGCCGCGCTGGTAAGCGCGCAGCAGCAGCGGGATGTCGCGGACCGGGTTGCACGAGCCGAAGAACGAGCCGAGTATCCGCTTCTCGGCGGCGGCCAGCACGGTACCTGGCAGCTGGACGTTCAGCTCGCGCGGGTCGTGCGACAGGCCGGCGATCACCACGGCGCCGCCGCGCGCGCAGGCACGGAACGCGTCGGTCACCGTCTGCGCGGTCAGGTTGCCCACGGCGACGATGACCGAGCTCGCGCCGCGCTCGGCGGGGTTCGCGCTGGCGGCCAGCTTCGCCGCCTCTTTGGTGGTGGCGACCGCGTGCGTGGCGCCGAGCGCCAGCGCCAGCTCCTGCTTGGCCGGCACCGGATCCACCGCGATGATGGCCGCCGCGCCCGCCATCCTGGCGCCCTGCACCGCGTTGATCCCGATCCCGCCTGCCCCTACCACTACCACCGTGTCGCCGACCCTGGTGGCCGCTGTCCGCACCGCGGCACCCCAGCCGGTGAGGACGCCGCAGCTCATCAGCGCCACGACCGGGAGCGGAACGTCCTGGTCGACCCGGACGCAGGAATCCTGCGACACGACGGCGAACTGGGCGAACGTGCCGAGCCCGCGGTAGCCGCCGAGTCCGTTGTCTGGCTCGGCCGAGACGGCCCCGTGAAACCTGAACGTCCCGTCCGCCATCCGGCCGCTGACCAGATCGCGGCTCTGGCAGAGGTTGGCCCGGCCGGTCACGCACCAATGACAGCGGCCGCAGACCGCCACGAACGTCAGTGCCACGTGGTCGCCTGGCCGCAGGTCGGCGCGGACCCCCTGGCCGGTCCTGACCACCACCGCAGAGCCCTCGTGGCCGCCGACCACCGGCAGCGGGCCAGGATCGCCGAACCGCAGGTGCTCGTCGGAGTAGCAGAGCCCGGCGTAGGCCATCTGCACCAGGACCTCGCCGTCGGCGGGCTCGTCCACGGTCAGCTCGTGGATACCCCACTCACCGCCAGGCGCGGCCAGCACCGCCGCGCGCGCCCTGGTCATGCCCCATCATTTCCCCGCCCGGATCGCGGCCGCAAGCTCGCAGGCTGGTGCGGCTGGGCGGGCCGGTGAGACCATGAGGGCATGCCAGGGAGCGGCCGGCTGGACCGCGTCACGTGCGTCGAGGATCTGCGGGAGATGGCGCGGCGCAGGGTGCCGCGGGCGTTCTTCCAGTACGCCGATCATGGCTCGTACACCCAGTCCACGCTGCGGGCGAACCGGGCCGGGCTGGACGCCGTCATGTTCCGGCAGCGGGTCGGGATCGACGTCGGCACGCGGGATCTGTCCGCCACGATCGCCGGGGAGCGAGCCGCGCTGCCGATCGCGCTGGCGCCGGTCGGGCTGTGCGGCATGCTGTTCGGCGACGGCGAGATCCTCGCCTGCCGGGCCGCGCAGGCGGCCGGGATACCGTTCTGCCTGAGCACGATGTCCATCTGCTCGATCGAGGATGTGGCCGCCGCCGTCAGCGAGCCGTTCTGGTTTCAGCTGTACCTGATGCGGGACCGCGGCTTCGTCCGCGAACTGCTCGAGCGCGCGACCGCCGCACGGTGCAGCGCGCTTGTGCTCACGCTGGACCTGAACGTGCTCGGCCAGCGGCATTGCGATATCAAGAACGGCATGTCGGTGCCGCCGCGGCTGACCGTGCGGAACGTCATCGACACGGCCGTCAGGCCGGCCTGGGCGCTCAGCATCGCCAGGGGCAAGCGCAGGACCTTCGGCAACCTGGCAGGCCGGATCGCGGGTGCCGGCGACCTGAAGTCGGTTGCCGCGTGGACCTCCGCGCAGTTTGATCCGACGCTGAACTGGGCGGACGTCGACTGGGTCAGGAGCATGTGGCCGGGCAGGATCATCGTGAAGGGGATCACCGACCAGGCGGACGCCAAGATCGCGGCCAGCCTCGGCGTGTCAGCGATCGTGGTGTCCAACCATGGCGGCAGGCAGCTGGACGGCGCCCCGGCAGCCGTCTGCGCGCTCCCGGCCGTCGCCGACGCCGTCGGCGCCGATACCGAGGTCATGTTCGACAGCGGCATCCGAACCGGCCAGGACGTGCTGCGCGCGCTCGCGCTCGGCGCCAGCTCGGTCATGATCGGCCGCGCGTACCTCTACGGCCTCGGCGCGGGCGGCGAGGCCGGCGTAGCCAGGGTGATCGAGATCCTGCGCAAGGAACTCGACGTCTCGATGGCGCTGACCGGCATCACCTCGATCGGCGCCGCCAGGCCTTCGATACTGGCCGGCTGAGGCTCGTCGCCGACCCGCGCCCGGCGCGGGATGGTGAGCGTTAGCGCGCCGATTCGCCGCGCGGGCACCGCCGCGCGCTGCGCAGTCGATCCGGCGCGTGGCGGTCTCGCTGAGCTCACCGACCCGGCACACCCGCATCCAGGGCATGGTCAGGAGCCATGGTCGCCGATCCGCGCCTTAGAGAACGGCTGCCCTCCGATGCCCCACTCGTCCTGGCTGACCTCGTAGATGGCGACCCTGACCCGCTCGATCGGGGTGCCGAGCGACTGGGCCACGGCCGCGGATACCGACGCGATCAGCGCGTGCTTCTGCTCGACCGTACGGCCCCTGACCATCGTCACCTGCACCAACGGCACCGGATTCTCCCTCCGCTCACAGCGGCCGCCTCACCGGCAGGCCAGCTCGATTGTTCCGAGCCGGTCGAACCGCGCGACGACTACGTCACCTGGCGCGACCGGGATGGCCTCGGTCAGCCCGCCAGACAGGACGACCTGGCCCGCGCTGAGCCCGCGACCGGCCGCGGCAAGCGCCCGGACCAGCCAGGCCACCGAGGCCGCGGGATGACCGAGCACCGCGGCTCCGGCGGCGGTGGCCACCACCTCGCCGTTCTTCTCCAGCACCGCGCCGACCAGGCGCAGGTCGATGCCGGCCGGGCTGGTCGCCTGGCCGCCGACCACGAACCCGGCGCTCGATGCGTTGTCGGCGATGACATCGGGCAGCGTGAACGAATAGCCGGCGAACCGGGAATCGAGCAACTCGATCGCCGGGTGCACCGCCGCCGTCGCCGCGAGCACCTGCGCCGCGGTGACATGCGGGCCGGCCAGATCGGCGCCGAGCATGAACGCGATCTCCGGCTCGCAGCGCGGCTGGATATAGCCGTCACAGCGCACCGGCTGGCCGACGTCGATCGCCATGTCGCCGGTGAGCCACCCGTACAGCGGCTGGTCGACCTTCATCTGACGCTGCTTCGCCACGCTGGTCAGGCCGAGTTTGGCACCCACGACGGCTGCGCCGCGGCCGGCGATCACCGCGTCCTGCACCTGGTAGGCGAGGTCGACATCCAGCGGGCCGTCGGCCGAGGTGAGCGGCTCGACGGCGGTACCAGAGCGCGCGGCGCCGATCAGCCGCGCCGCCAGTTCTGCCGCGTCCTTCATGCCCGCACCGCCTCGCCGGCCGCGTCCGCCACGAGGCCGCCGGCCGGCCAGCCCGCGGCCTTCGCCCTGGCCGGCAGATCCTTCATCATCAGGTCAGTGCCGATGTTGCCCGACCCGGTGATCACGCACCGCGCTGTCAATCTCTGCCTCCCGCCCGATTGCCCGACCGTCAGATGACCCGCAGGCCGACCGGACCGAGCCGGTCGATCTCGGCGCGGTACCGCTGGCCGGGAGCGATGTCGACCGCGGCGTGCAGCGCGCCGGTCATCACGAACTGGCCAGCGGTGAGCGACTCGCCGAGCCCGGCGAGCGTCCGCGCCAGCCAGGCGGTCGCCTGAAACGGGCCGCCAAGCGCCGCCGCGCCCGCACCGGTCGCTACCACCTCTCCGTCTCTGGTGAACACCATCCCGGCCAGCCGCAGGTCGGTGCCGTGCACCGGGGTGACCGCCGAGCCGAGCACGATCGCGCCGCTGCTTGCCAGGTCGGCGATCGTGTCCGCCAGCTTGATCCGCCAGCCGCAGATCCGGCTGTCCACGATCTCGATCGCGGTGACCGCGCCAGCCACGGCCCTGGCGACATCCAGTGCCGTGCAGTCAGGCCCGGCCAGATCCGCGCTGAGCACCAGCGCGATTTCCGCCTCGACCCGTGGCTGGATAAACGATCCGGCAGTGAGCTCGGCACCGTCGGCGTGCACATGCGAGGCCGGGACCGGCGCGAAATCGGGGGAGCCCACCCCGAACATGCGCTGCATCGGCAGGCTGGTCAGGCCCAGCTTGTAACCGACGATCCGGTCACCGCCGGCCAGCAGCCTGGACACCAGGTCGCGCTGGATCCGGTAGGCGTCGGTCACCGACATGCCAGGGTGGCTGTCGGTGAGCGGCTCGATCGGCACGCCGGATTTCCTCGCGGCATGCAGGGCCGCGGCCAGCTCGGCGACAGTGGCATCGGACAGGCCGGTCACCAGGGCACCTCCAAGGTACGCGCCAGGTCTTCCCGGCCAAGGTACGCCGGTCCCAATATGCAGGACACCGGATCTACCTTCCCAGCTAGCGCCGCTGCGATCCTGCTCGCCTGGCAGCAGCGCCTTCAGCAGCTCGCGGATGCCTTCGCTGATGCTCTCCTTCAGCGCGGACATCCTGGCCCTGACGGCCGCACCGCGGCCGGCCAACCGGGACGCGGATCTTAATGGTCATTACCGTGACACGCCGCGGTGAGGCTTTGGCCGCCGGGCGGCCATCCCAATCGCTAGGGTCGTGGTCGGCAACCTTGAGCCAGCTTGGCCTGGGGTGGGAGAGCTGGCCGGGGGAGCGGTGTCGTTCATCTGGCCAGCGGCTTAGTTGTTCCATGAGGAGTTCGCCATGCGAAGATTCTGGCAGGTTCACCGACCGACGGCCCTCGCCGTGACGGTCACTGGCGCGGTGCTGGCACTGGCCGGGCAGGGGCTGATGACGCTCTCGCCCGCTGCCGCCAGCGTGCCGAAGCCGGTCAGCAGCATGGGAGTCAAGCCGCGGGCGATCGGCGGGCTTGACTGCAACGGTCTCAGCCCGATCCAGCGGCCAGCCAAACCCGGGCTGCAGTGCGCCGACCCGCATGGATCCGATGGCGGCCGGCTCGTGGACAACGGGCACTACATCGGGCACGACGAGCCGTCCGTCCGGTTCATCTCAAACGCCGCTGGTTCTGGTGCTGACACCAGGTGGACCGAGCGGCTGCCCAGGGACCCCAAGGCACTGCCGACCGTTGCCCACCCGGGCAAGGACGTCACCCACTGGTTCGAGCTTTCCCTGGCTCCCTGGTTCTCCACCACGGTCTGCGACCCGCAATCCGCACCGCTGCTGCCATGCAACCCGAGGTCGGACGCGAACGCCCCGCACGGCCGGTACCCGGGCGGCGGCGCCGCCTTCGTTGAACTGCAGTTCTACCCGCCTGGCTTCGCGCCGTTCGTCGACAGCATCAGCTGCGACAACAAGCACTGGTGCTCGGCGCTCACCATCGACAGCCTGGAGTGCACAGGCAACGGGTCTGGACCGTGCAACCCGAACTGCGTCGAGCCGATCAACTTCGCCTTCATCCAGACCAACGGAGTCCCGGCAGGGCCGCCTAGCCCGCAGCTTGCCGACCTGGCGACCGATACCCCTAACTCGCGCACGCTGCTGATGAATCCCGGCGACAAGATCACGATCCATATGTTCGACGCCAAGATCCGGGGCGGTCATGCTCTGGAGGCGAAGGAGACCGATCTCACCACGGGACGCAGCGGCTTCATGATCGCGTCGGCCGCCAACGGCTTCATGAGCACCAACCCGTTCGACTGCTCAGGAACTAGATTCAACTTCCAGCCCGAGTACTGGACCGCGCGGGCGCAGAACGTGATCCCGTGGGGTATCGGCCCCTACATGATCAATAACCAGTTCGAGATCGGCCACTTCGAGGCGTGCACCTCGGTCGGCGGTCCAGCCACCACCACCATCGGCAGCTTCACCGATGCCTACTTCAAGCACTGCGCCGGCCCTTACGAGACCGGCGGCGAACCGCCGAACCTGGAGCCCGACGACTCTCCGTGCTTCAAGGCCGGGGATACCCACGGCGGCGTGGCCGCGCCGAACCTGGTCACCGGCTGCGACGTGTTCTTCAACGCCATCGGCGACCTGGACTGGGACGGCACGCCGTACTACCCGGACTGGCCGAAGTCACTGACCGCTGGCCCGTTCCCCGCACCGTTCCTGCAGCGGCAGCCCACGTCCCCCGGCGGGCGAAGGTACCCGTCGATCCAGTTCGTGACCGATGCGAGCGCCAGTGAGCTGAACACCAACTGCGACCTGTTCAGCGGCACAGGCTGCGTGCTGCCGCCGAAGGGCCCTGGCCACTTCTACCCGTACTGGTCGCTGGCGAAGGTCGGCGGCCGGTGCGTGTGGGAATTCGGCAACATGCGCAACGGCAGCATGTTCGGGCGTGACGGGCAGTACGGCCGGGTCGGGCCGAGCACCATGGGAGCGTTCGCCGGGCGGATCCGGCCCAACCCGAAGAGCTGCTGACCGGGCAGTGCCGTCCAGTCCTGGGCCGCTGCGCGCGCCGCGCAGCGGCCCAGGCTGTGTCCGGCCCAGCGCGGGCGCGGGGTGGTCAGGCAAGCCCGGGCCCGCGGATCGGAGCACAGATCAAGGCAGCCACCAGGTCTGGGCCTTGGCGTTGACGCACCGGGTGACGATGACCTGGGTACCTGCCGTCAGGCTGGACCGCGGGTCGGTGAGGCACTTGCCGTCCGCGGCATTACGCAGTTCGGACCGGCCGTATTGCCGCCAGATCTGCGAGCGTGACCGGCCGCAGCGGCTCAGCACGATCTTGGGATCGCCGGATCGCGAAGCGATCGTGGCGCAGACAGACCCGGCCCGCAGCTTGCCGCCGCCGATCGTCCACCGCTGGGTCACCGCGCCGGTGCCGCAGTTGGCGATCACCACCTCCGCCCCGCGAACCGGCCTGGCCTGCGCCAGGCACTCACCGAGCAGGGCGCTTGTCACCGTGCCCGCGGTAAGCCTGGTCACCGCCGCCTGGACGGCGTCGAGGAAGGGCCTGGCATAGGTGTCCTGGTCGTAGGAGGCCCAGGGCGCGAAGGAGGTCCCGCGCCCGGAAAAGAGGTACGCATGCTCCGCGTTGCAGAGCGGGTCGAAGGCGCACCTGTCGTTCACCCCGGCCGCCGCCTTGCTGTTCAGCTGCCAGAGGCCGCGATCGTAGGAAGTGGTTCCTGCCGGGCAGCTGACCGGGGGATAGGTGCCGCTGCCGACGACCGCGCCGTTCTCGTCGCAGACATACAGGCGCGGGCTCCCTGCGCTCTCCGCGACGCAGATCGCGGCCGCGGTGACCAGGTCACCGCCGAAGTACCCGTTGTTCGGCCAGCCTGCCCGCGTGGCGTAGGTGGCGCAGGTGGCCGAGGCCTGGCCGGCCTGCACCGGGCCCCCCGGGCCGCGCCCGGGCAGCGGTGCGATCAGTTTCCGCGAGACAACCGCCATGGTGCCGGCGGGCGCCGCAGCGCCTGCTGCCTGGCCGGCGGGCGTCGGGCGGCCAGCCGATGCGGTGGGCCGCCAGGAAGCCGCCAGCCCGGGTGATGCCATCGCGGGGACGGCGACCGTCAGGCCGGTCACGGCAACCGGAAGCACGAACCTGGTCATGACATAACTCAGCTGACTGGCCAATGGCTGTCCTTTCAGCTCCGCGCCTCCTGAGGCCGGCAAGACCAGCTAGGCGCGCTCGAATTCCACCTCATCGCCAGGTGCCAGATCGACGGACACGGCAAGCACCTCGTCGGCGATCCAGTCCTGGTAGCCGAGGAGATCGGCGTCGGACCTGCGCAGCGACAGCCTGATCCGGTCGGACAACCCGAGGCCGACGTCCTTGCGCATCGAGTTCACCAGGTGGATGATCTCGTAGACCCGGCCTTCCCGCCGCAACTCATCGTCCAGCGTCGTGTCCAGAGCGACCGTGACCCCCGCATCGGCGGCCACCGCCCAGCCGGCCTTCTCCAGCCGCTCCACCAGGACCTCGGCGGGTTCCAGCAGATAGCCCATCACCTCGAACCTGCCGCCATCCCGCTCGGTGAACTCGCCGGCGTCGAGCGCCTTCTTCACCAGCGGCATGTCGCGGCCGAGGCGCGGCGCGACGACCGGGAAGTTCGGCTTGACCCGAAGCCCGGACGCCTCGATCCGCCCGACAGCGACTTCTTTGACCCTGAGCTCATCGGCGATCTCGGTGAGATGGTCCCCGATCCCGTCGGCGCCCTCGACCAGCAGCTTGCGCAGCGGCTGGCGCAGCCGCAGCTTGGCAGCGGCCCGTGCCCGCCGACCCAGGTCGACGACCTGGCGGACGGCCGCGACGTCCGCGAGCAGCTTGTCATCGGCCTGGCCGGCCCGCGGCCAGCCGGCCAGGAACACCGACGCCGGTGCCTGCGGGCATGCGCTCACCACCAGGGTCTGCCACAGGTGCTCGGCCAGGAACGGCGCCACCGGAGCCACCACTCGCAGCGACTGCACCAGCCCGGTCCACAGCGTGCGCAGCGCGGCTTGCTCGCTGTTCCAGAACCGCCGTCTCGACCGCCTGATGTACCAGTTCGACAGGTCATCCAGGTACGACTCGAAGGCCCGCAGCACGTTGACGGTCAGGTACCGCTCGTAACCTCGGGTCGCGTCGGTCACCAGCCTGGCCGTCCGCGCGAGCAGCCACCGGTCGAGTGTCTGCGAACCGGCCGCTGGCGGCGAACCGCTGCCTGGCCCGGCATCCGGGCCGCCAGCGGCCAGCCCGAGGTCAGCCAGGTCAGGTACGTAGCCCGAGGTGTTCGCGTAGCTGACGAAGAACGAGACGCTGTTCCACAGGGTCAGCAGCTTGCGCTGGATCTCCTTGCCAGGCCCGAACCCGAACAGCAGATTCTGGTTCGGCGGCTGCTGGCAGTACTGCCAGCGCATCACGTCAGCGCCCATCCGGCGGAACGCCTCGTCGGCGTCGATCGCGTTGCCCCACGAGCCATGCATCTCGCGGCCGCGCTCGTCGAGCATCTTCTCGTAGCCGAGCACCTTCCGGTACGGCGCCTGGCCGGTCAGCGTGACGGACATGAAGAGCTGAGAGTAGAACCAGAGCCGGATCTGCTCGCGCATCTCCGAGACCCACGCGGCCGGGAACCACTCATGCCAGTAGGCGTCGTCCGGCAGGTCAGCGGTGGTCAGCCCGCGTGCGGCGCCGGTAGCGTAGCCCTCGGGCACCCACTGAGGGTTCTGCCAGCCCAGCGTCGAGAACGGCACGATTCCGGCGTCCAGCCAGACATCGCCGACCTCGGCGATCCGCTGCACCTCGCGGTCGCAAGCGGCACAGCGGATCCGCACGGCGTCGATCCACGGACGCCGGAGTTCCTTCAGCCCGGTCAGCGGTCCCATTGCCCGCTCGGCCAGCTCAGCACGGGAGCCGATCACGTTCAGGTGCCCGCACGGGCACGGATAGAACGGCAGCGGCAGCCCGTAATAGCGGCGCCGGGAGATGTTCCAGTCCGACATGTTCGCCAGCCAGTCGTCCATCCGGCTGCCCATGTAGGCGGGCGTCCACTCCACGTCGCGGTTCGCCTCGCGCATCGGCTCCCTGATCTGCTCGACCGAGATGAACCAGTCGTCGGAGATACGGAAGATCAGCGGGGTATGGCAGCGCCAGCATTCTGGATAGCGGTGCGTGATCTCGCCGGCCGCGACCAGCAGCCCGCGCTGGCGCAGATGCTCGATCACCCGGCCTGCCGCCTCAGAGGTGGAAAGGCCAGCCAGCCACCCGTACTCCGGGTAGAACCTGCCCGACTCGTCGACTGGGGTCAGCACCGGCAGGCCGTTCAGCTTGCCCAGGTCGAAGTCCTCGGACCCGCAGCCCGGCGCGATGTGCACGATGCCGGTGCCTTCATCCATCGACACCTCATCCCAGCCCACCACCCGGTGCTCAACTCCGGCACCGGGTGCCAGGTCGTCGAACGGGCCGCGGTACCGCCAGCCGACCAGCGCCGAGCCAGGCAGCGTCTGGGTGAATGCCCGCCCTTCGGCCCGCCGCACCGCCATCCAGTCCCCGTCCGGCAGGCGGCCGTACTCCGCGTCAGGGCGGACAGCCGCCGCCACGTTGGCCGGCAGGGTCCAGGGCGTGGTGGTCCACACGACCAGTGACTCGCCTTCGCGGTCGAGCAGCGGGAACCTGACGAACAGCGACGGATCGGCGCGCTCGACATAGCTGCCGACCAGTTCATGCGCCGAGATGGACGTGCCGCACCGCGGGCACCACTCGGTGGGCCGGTGACCGAGGTACAGCCAGCCCCGCTGGTGGACGATGCTGAGGAACCGCCAGATGAACTCGATGTTCGTATCGGCGAAGGTGTAGTAGTCCTTGCCCCAGTCCATCCACTGACCGAGCCTGACCGACCCCTTGATCAGCTCGGCGGACGACCACTCGACTACCTCGCGGCACTTCGCGGCGAAAGCCTCAAGGCCGTATTCCTCGATTTCGCGCTTGGAGTTCAGGCCGAGTTGCCGCTCGACGCCGACCTCGATCCACAACCCCTGGCAATCGAACCCGTTCTGGTAACGCTGCCGGAACCCACGCATCGCCTTATAGCGCTGGAAGACATCCTTGAGCGTCCTGCCCCACGCGGTGTGCACGCCGAGCCTCTTATTCGCCGTCACCGGCCCATCGATGAAGCTGAATACCTGACCCTGCGCGTTGCTGGCACGGACCTGCGCGAAAATCTGCTCGCGGTCCCAGAAGTCCAAGATCGCAAGCTCAAGCGGATCAGGATCTGGCTTGTCAGGCAGGGCTGGGAACATGGCGGGGAGTCTATCGCCCCGCGCGGCTTGCCCCCGCCCGATATTTCGGCCGCTGAGCCTACCCGCCGCGGATCAGACCGCGCAGGTAGGCCGCCTGGCCGGCGTGCTGCAAGTCGTCGGCGAGCACGCTGACCAGCCTCACCCCGAGGGTAACCGGCGGATCCCAACGGTCGTCGACCACCCGGTCAAGGTCGGCGTCGGTGATGCCGCTCACCAGCTGCAGCGCCTGGTCGCAGACGGCATCGTGGTAGCCGACCAGCAGGTCCGCCGAGGAGACCCCTACGGTGGCGACGTCACCGGGTCGGTGACCGTAGCCGGTCGCCTCGTCGGCGAACGGGAGCGCGAACCGGCGCGCCCAGCCCCCGGACATCCAGGCCTGCTGCACGCCCATCGCTGCCGCGAGGTGATCATCGGTGATCCTACTAAGATGCCAGATCAGCCAGGCAACCGAGTTAGCGGTGCCGTCCGGCCGGAACGCGAGCTGGCGCGGCGTGAGGCCGCTCACCGCTTCGTGCACGACCTCGCGGATCCGGCCGAAAGCGTCCGCCAGCAGTTCTGCTGTCGTCATTCCTGGTTCCTCCCCGTGATCAGGCGGTCGTCGGTGAGCGGAAGCGCGCCCCGGAGCGGAAGCGCGCGCCTGGAGCGGAGCGCGCGCCTGCGCAGCCCGGTCGCGTCGAAGATCGCGTTTGCCGGCCCGCACCTGCCCGTCCCGTTGACGGCCGGACTCTCCGGCTGCTCTCGGCCGACCACATCGCCGTGCCAGTCGGCAGCACCCGCGTTAGATCCAGCCTCGGCAGCGGCCATGCGATCGCCCGGCCGACGTCGGCGCCGACATAGCACCATCTTGGCGCGTTTGGCACGGGCCGGCGCCGGCGGCCGGTGACCTCAGCCGCCGGCCATCGCACCAATGATCAGCAGCGGCTCAGCGCCGCTCTGCACCGCCTCGGGCAGCGGGACGTCCGTCGACTCGTGCGACAGATCCTGCTGGCATGCGAAGAACCGCACGAACGCCCGCCGTTTGCCGGATGCCTGATCCCTGATCGTGCCCTTGAGCACGGGATAGCGCGCCTCAAGGACACCGAGCACCATGCCGAGGGTCACCGCGTCCTGCGCCGGAGCCCGGTCTGCAACGTCAAGATTCACCTCGCCGCCGACACCTGCCAGGGTGCGCAGGTGCGCGGGGAGCGCCACCCTGATCATGACAGTGTCTGGACTTCCACCGACAGGACCGCAGGCAAATCCCTGACGATCGCCTTCCAGGTGTCACCGCCGTCGGCTGAGGCGTAGACCTGGCCGCCGGTCGTGCCGAAATACACGCCGCAGTCATCGAGCGAGTCGATGTCCATCGCGTCGCGCAGCACGTTGACATAGCAGTTCTGCTGCGGAAGCCCGGCCGTCAGCGGTTCCCACTCGTTCCCGCCGGTCCGGCTCCGGTAGACCCGCAGCTTGCCGTCGGGCGGGAAGTGGTAGGAGTCGCTGGTGATCGGCACGACGTAGACGGTGTCCGGCTCGTGCGCGTGCACGGAGATCGGGAACCCGAAGTCGGTCGGTAGGTTGCCGCTGATCTCATGCCAGTTGTCGCCGGCGTCGTCACTGCGCATCACGTCCCAGTGCTTTTGCATGTACAGCACGTTGGGCCTGGACGGATGCATCGCGATCCGGTGCACGCAGTGGCCAACCTCGGCTTGCGGATCCGGGATGCCCTCCGAGCGCAGGCCATGATTGATCGGGCGCCAGGTCGCGCCGGAGTCGTCACTGCGGAACGCGCCGGCGGCCGAGATCGCCGCGAAGAGCCTGGCCTGGTTCACCGGGTCCTGGATGATGGTGTGCAGGCACATGCCGCCCGCGCCTGGCTGCCAGCGCGGGCCGGTGTCATGGCCGCGCAGGCCGGAAAGCTCCTGCCACTTCTCCCCGCCGTCGTCGGAGCGGAACAGCGCCGCGTCCTCGACCCCGGCGTAGACCGTCTCCCGGTCGGTGAGCGAGGGCTCTAGGTGCCACACCCGGGCGAACTCCCACGGATGCGGGGTCCCGTCGTACCACTGGTGGGTGCCGGGAACGCCGTCGTAGCTGAACTCCTTGCCGACCGGCTGCCAGCTCTGACCGCCATCGTCCGACCGCTGGATGAGCTGACCGAACCAGCCGGTGGATTGGGACGCGTAGAGCCGGTCATGATCGACCGGCGAGCCCTTCAGGTGATAGACCTCCCAGCCGGGGAACTCTGGCCCGGAGACTGCCCAGTCGTCGCGTTTGCCGTCGGAGGTGAGGACGAAGGCGCCCTTACGCGTACCAACGAGTACTCGTACTCTGCTCATCAGCTCTCCTAATGCTGCCGCTTTCCTGCGAGTCGCTTGCGCCAAGGCAGGCTATCTGACCCCGGCCCGCTGACCCCGGCCCGCGCAGTGCCAGTGCCGGCGCTAGTGCCAGTGCCGGCGCTAGTGCCAGTGCCGGCGCTCGTGCCAAGTGCCGACGCTGGTACCACTGCCGACGCAGGTACCACTGCCGGCTGTCCGCCGCGGCAGCACCAGACCGGCCGGCACCCGGCCTGCCTCAGACCGACCTTAGACGGAGGGTCTGACAACGCCGCAACCGGATGCGCCAGGCTCTGCCGTCGACTGGTCAGATTCCGCCGTCGCGGTATCCCTGGCCGCCGTAGGGGTCCATGCCGTAGGGATCGGTTCCCGGATATCCGCCGAGGTCACGGCCTGCGGCCGGATGGCCGGCAGGCTCGTAAGGTGCCGGGTGGAATTGCCCGGCCTGATACCCGTCGCCAGGGGCCGGCAGGCCGGCCCCCGATGGCAGGCCGGGCCCGGCCGGATAGCCGACGCCGTACCCGGCCCCGCTCTGGCCCTGAGGCAGCTGAGCGGCGGGCGCGGCATGGCCGGTTCCGCCGAGGTGACTGGCTGAGCCTGCGGCGAAGCCCTGATATCCGGCTGACGACTCGCTGCCAGGGGCCGACGCCATGCCCCGCGGTGTCGCCGGCAGCGGGGTGTCGATGCCAGGCAGGTAGCCGGACGCGGCGCCGTCGATCGGCGCGCCCGGGTAGTAGGCGGGAAGTCCTGGCCCGGCCGGGACCGGCCGGCTGGGCAGCGCGGCGGAATGCCCGCCGGTCGATGGCGATGCTGGATAACTTGCCGCGGGCGGCAGGGAAGCCGCGGGTGGCAAGGAGTAGGCGATGGTGTTCGCGTCAGCCGGGTAGCCGGAAGGGACCGGCGGCAGCGGCCGGTCAAGCGGGCCAGGTCCAGGCCGGTGGCTTCCCTGGCCGGTCAGCTGGCCGTTCCGGCCCTGATTGTGCTGATCCTGGGGGGCCATGCCCGTGCCAGACTGATAGCCAGGCTGGTAATCGCCCGCGGTCGGCACCGGAGTCGAGTAGACCGGCGTCGCGTACTGATGCGTGGCCGCGTGATCCTGATAATCGGCGGGGCCGCCAGCTGATGAGGCCCGTCCTCCGGCGCCCACGGCCAGGTCAGGCAGGCCTGGTGCGCTGGTGGCTGGATAGCTGCCGGTAGCCGGGTAACCGGCAGGACTGGCTGCTGAATGCTGGTAGCCGCCCTGGCTCGGCGATCGGTAGCCACCGCTGTCCGATGAACGCTCGGGTGCGGGATAGCCGGTGCGGCCGACGGGCACGGATGGCGCCGACCGGTACGGATCGGCGGCCGGTGCTGCCGGGTAGTCCGGTGCTGCCGGGTAGTCCGGTGCTGCCGGGTAATCCGGTGCTGCCGGGTAATCCGGTGCTGCCGCGTAGTCCGGTGCTGCCGGGTAGCCAGGCAACGATGCCGCTGGCCTTGGGTACCCGCCAGTCGACGGTGCTGCGCGGCGCGCCGTACTGTCGAGGCCGGCCGCCGGCGAGCCCGCTGACGGCCGGCTGGGAAAGGCCGCCGGCTGGCGCTGGGGAACGCCATCGGTCAGCTGAGTGTCCTGGCCGTGGCCCTCTGGCCGGCTCCGGCGGTAGGACCTGCTGTCATCGGCCGTGATCCGCGGAAACGAGGGGCTGGTCAGCGGATCATCGTCGGCGCGCCCGCGCGGCCTGGAACCTTCACCGTCTGATCCCATGCTTGCCAGCATGGCCAGAGTGGGCTCGCTCGCCGCCGCCCGCCGCGGTCTTGGCAGGCTGTATTCGCCGCTGCCCGAACCGGGCACCGACGCTGCCCTGACGGACGTCGCAGGCAGCGAAGCAGCTGGCAGCGGGGCAACCGGTGCCGCAGCGACGGGCGCCGGCCCGGCCTGGCGGGAGGCGGCGGGCTTGCGAGCCTGGCGAAGGGCCGGCCCGGAATCCTGGCCTGCGGTACCGGGCCCGGCGTGCCTGCCGGATTCAGCGGCGCGACCGCGACGCGGGCCGGCATCTGGTCGCGATCCGAGGTCGCGCCTTGGCTGTGAGCGATCCTGCCGGTCGGCCGACGCGGCAGGCTGCGCGGTAGTGGTCAGCGGCCGGTCTGAGGCGAGTTCGGCCCAGTAATCGACGTCGGAAAGCTCGTCCCATTCACTGCTCGGCCACTCACCATCGCCGTCGCGCTTGCCACGCCCCTGACGCGGGCGGACCGGAGGCAGCAGGTCGCCGCGCCGCGACTGGCCGCTGTCATCCCTGCGGGGATCGTCTCGCTGGTCACCCGAGCGCGGGTTGCCACGGCCACCGCGTCTGCCGGTCTCCTCCCGAGCTGCGCTGAACTCCTGATCGCGACCGCCAGGGAGCGGCCGGGCACCGCGCCGGTCGGCGGCTTCTTCGTAGTCGCGCGGCCCTGCGGCCCGGCGGGATGGCCGGTCGCCGAAGTCGTCCGGCTCGTGCCTGCCCGCGCGCTCGTCGCGGCCCCTGGCTGGCCGCGGGCTGGCGGCCACGGGCTGATCCGCCTCGTCACGGCCGCGCCTGGCTGGGCGCTGCGGGTGGCCATCACCGAAGACCCACTGATGCGGCGACCTGCCGTGCGCGGCACGGCTGGGCTGCGCACGCGAGTCAGGGGGCAGATCTGCTGCCTCCGGCCAGCCGGGATCGTCGCCGCGGCGAGCCCGGCCCCGCCCTGCCGGGATGTCGTCACCTGCCGGACGGCCAGGATCGGCGGACTGGCCATCGAAGTCATCCTCGTCGTCTGCGCGCAGGAAATGCATTCCGGTCACGACGACAATCACGATCAGAATGACTACGGCAGCAAGAATGATCAGGACAGTCTTGCTCATCGCACCATCCAACCCGGCATGGCCTCGGTGAGGCGCTTACTAGTCCCGCGCGGCCACCGACGCGAGCCTCCCTGGGTGCTGCAAGCGCCATGGACAGTTCCCAGACGATCGCCTGAAGTTCGATTCTGTCGGAGCGCTATAGCCTGTGTCACCAGATTCGAGAAGTTTAGCCAGCTCTGTCTACACTCAGTAATGCTCCGGCTACGGTTCGGCATACGACGTCAGCCTCCCGATCCCGATGACGTGATGGGCGATCGCCGTCCATGTCGCGCGCAATCCGGCTCCCGCCGGGAGATTCAGCCTGACATTGAGCGCATAGACGGTGAACCGATACAGATGAGGGCCACCGGAGGGGCACGGCGGGTCGTATCTGGCCTGGCCGCGGCTATTCAGCACCTGCCGAGCGCCAGGCGGCAGCTCGTTCTGCGGTATGGCGCTCGTCGCCGGGCTGATGTTATAGACCAGCCAGTAGATGTACGGCGTGATCGGCGCCTGCGAGTCGTCCACCACGATCGCGAACGACTTTGTCGGCTGCGCCGCCCCCTGCGGTGCGCCCGACCAGTACAGCGGCGGGCTCAGCCCGGCTCCATGGCAGGTGTACTGCCGCGGAATGCGCACATCGGCACTGAAGACCGGGCTGGTCACCGTCATCGCTTGCGGAGCGCCGAGCCGCTGGGTGGTCAGGCCGCCGAGCAGCCCGCAGCCGCTCACCAACACGCAGGCGAGGGCCGCCCCGAGCGGCACCGGGCAGGGCCCGGCCACCCGGTACCCCGGCCGGCTGCGCCAGCTCACAGGACCCGCCACCTGGCTGTGAGGTACATGCAGCCGCTAGTCGCTCTGCCGGGAGTTACCGAACATGATCTCGTCCCAGGATGGCACCGATGAGCGCCTTGACCGGCCGCCAGGGGCCCGCCTGGGCGAGGCAGGCGCCGCCGCTGCCTGCTGCTCAGCCGCCGCGGCCGGGGCGGCGGCGCCCGGCTGCTGCCCGGCCTCTGGTTCCGTGCTCGCTCCGCCTGCCCCCTGGCGACCGTCCGCGCCTGCCCCCTGGCGATCGGCTGGCAGGTCGCGGCCGGCGGTCCTCCCGCGGGCGGCGGCTGGCGCCTCGCGGGCGGTCGGCGCTTCTCGCCCGGCCCGCACCTCGCGGGCGGCGGCAGGCGGCGCCTTGACCGGTGCCTGCCCTGCCCGGCCGACCACTGCCTCGGCGGCCGCATCCGCCCTGGACGACGGCGCGTTGGCCCGGCCGGCTCCAGCAGGCGCCAGCGCGACGCCAGCCGCCTGCCGCGATGGATGTGCCGTGCCGCGGCCGCCATGGCGGTCGGCGTCCTGGCGCTGCTCGCCCTGATGCTGGCCGCCAGCGGCGGCCCACGAGCCGATCGGCGTGACGGTCGCGGTGGCTGCGCCCCTGCCGCCCGGCCCGGCGGCCGGCCAGTCGGCCTCAGGCAGGCTCAGCCTCGCCGCCTGGTCGTCGTCAGCGGTGACGTGCTTGCTCCGCGGGTCAAAGACCCATTCGGCCAGCTGCAGCCGCCCGGCCACCGTATAGGCGATCTGCACCTGCCAATTGCCGTCTGGCCGCTTTCGCGAGTCCCATTCCACGTCGTCGGGCGCGGCGCCAAGCTCGGTCAGCCGCTGCGCGACGATGTCGCCAAGGCGCGGGCCTGGGCCGGCGCCTTGGTGCCCGCGTACGGTCGCGCGCTGCGCCTCCTTGGCACGGAATTCCCGCTCGGCCAGCACCGGGCCCTCGAATCTGCGTATCAGGTCGACGGGCAGGCCAGCGGCATCGGCGATATCCTCAGCCGTCTCGCCAGCACGGATCCGGTCCTGGATCTCCTTGGGTCGCAACGGACTCTCCACTTCGATCTCGTACTGGGCGAGCCGGGAGAACTGGCCCCGTGCCACCGTCCTGAGCCGCTCATCGATGGGCAGCGCAAAACGCCCGCTGCGGCCTGGCACCACGAGGACCGCATAGCTACCATCCTCGCTCACTGCGACGAGGCGCAGCTCATGCATCGGCGTCCCTTCCGCGCTGCCCGGCCGCGCAGGGGCGAAGCTCGGACCTCCCCAGAGGATGAGTCTGGCTGGCGTGACCGCAACTAGCCAGTACCGGCACCGGCATGTCCCGGATCAGGCCGCGGTTTTCCGGCCGGAGCCCCGATCAGGCCGCGGTTTCCCGGCCAGAGCCCCGATCAGCCCGGCTGACTGCCGCGGCGCCCGTGGCCAGCACTGATCCGCAGGGTATTCATCTCCTGCGGCCAGGGTCCGCCGAACCCGGATACTCGCCAGCCGGGGAGCGCTATTCGCACCCGCGCCCTGGGAAGCGTCGTGCCCGAAATATCCGCAACGGCGGGCGGGCCAAACGGGGCCGCGGCGCCGGCGGCTGGGGGGCTCTACTACGCTCGCGGTCATGCATGTCGACGCGATTTTCGGTTGGCTGGGCCGGTTCAGCGTCCGTTTTCGCTGGCTGATGACCCTGGCCTGGATCGTCGGAGGCATCGCCGCCGTGCTCGGCCTGCCATCGCTTTCGAGCGTGACCCAGAGCGACAACACCAAGTTCCTGCCGGCCAGCGCACCCGTCGAACGGGCAGCCGCGCTTGCCGCGCCATTCGGCACGGCCAACCTGATCCCGGTTCCCGTGATCTCCGCCAGGACCACCGGGCCGCTGACCGCCGCCGACAACGCCTCGCTCGGCGCCCTGCAGGCCAAGCTGAAGGCCGTGCCGTCCGTGCGCCGCGTCATCGACCTCGGTCACTCAGCGATCAATTCCTCGCCCGAAGGCCAGGCCGATCAGCTACTGGTCCTGGTCACCCAGGTCGGCGGCAACCAGAGCGCGGTGACCAACCTGGTGGATAGCCTGCGAGCGGCGATCGCGCACGCCGAGCTGCCCGCCGGGCTCCAGGCTCACCTGGCAGGCGGCCTAGCGGTCAATGTGGACCAGCAGAAGGCGAGCGGCAACCAGGGCAGCAGGGTGCAGAATTTCTCCTCCCTCTTCATCATCGTGCTGCTCGTCCTGATCTTCCGCTCGCTCACGCTCGCGCTGGCCACCCTGCTGCCCGCCATCTTTTCCGTGCTCATCTCCGGTCCGCTGGTCGCCGAGGCCGCGCAGCACGGCCTGCAGGTATCGCCGATTGCCCAGCTGCTCATGATCGTGCTTGTGCTCGGCGCTGGCACCGACTACGGCCTGTTCCTCGTCTTCAGGGTCAGAGAGGAGCTGCGCGGAGCTGGCTACGACGGCGGCCCGGCCGATGCCGCCGCGGCCGGCGGGCTCGGCCGGGCGCTCTACCGCGATCTGCGCGGGCCACGGGAGCCGGCCAGGAACGCGATCGTGACGGCGGTCACCAGAGTCGGCGAGTCGATCACCTTCTCGGCCGCGACTGTGATCGCCGCGGTCCTGACCCTGCTGCTCGCCTCCTTCGCCTTCTATGCCGACCTGGGAATTCCTTTCGCGATCGCGATCGCCGTGACGCTGGCCGCCGCGCTGACACTGCTGCCCGCTCTGCTGTCGATCAGGCTCTCCCTGCTCGGTGCCAAGCGCACGCTGTTCCAGGCGTGGTCCGGCAGGCCGAAGCTGCTGCCATGGGACATCCAGGGGGCCGGCAAGTCCGGCATGTGGGGCAAGGTGGCCGGCCGGATCGTCCAGCACCCGGTGCCGACGCTGCTGGCAGGCGTGATCTGCTTCGGCGCGCTCGCGGTCGGCGTGACCGGCTACAAGGGCGCGGGCTTCGGCGGCAACACGACGCCGCCCGCCGGCAGTGACTCGGCGGCCGGCCAGACGCTGCTGAAAAAGTACTTCCCGCAATCGTCGGCCAATCCGACCGATCTGATCTTCCGGTTCAGCCGGCCCGCCTGGGCTGACCCTGCCGTGCTGGGCACGGCGACCGCGCGGCTGAAGGCGAGCAGCCTGTTCACCCAGGTGGCCGGACCGCTCAATCCGGTGGGCATAGAGCTGACGCCACGCCAGTACGCGGAGCTCCATGCCGCGCTCGGCTCGGCCAAGGACCTTCCGCCGACGCCTCCCACCGGGGGCAAGATTCCGCCGCTCGCCTATCAGCTCTACCGGGCCACCGGCAACTACGTCAGCTCAGACGGCCGCACCGTTCAGTTCTCCGTCGGGCTGCAGGCCGGCGATCCAGGCAGCACGGACGCACTCAACGCCGTGCCGGCCATCCGGGCGGAGACCACGCGCGTGGCCCATGCCGTCGGCGCCAGCGCTTCCGGCGTCGGCGGGGAGGCGCCGGCGCTCTACGACATCAACAGCATCTCCAATAGCGACCTGAAGAAGATCATCCCGGTGGCGATCCTGGTGATCGGCCTGCTGCTCGCCATCGTGCTGCGCAGCCTGGTCGCCCCGCTGTACCTGATCGCCTCCGTCGGCATCTCCTACCTGGCGGCCCTTGGCCTGTCCGTGCTGCTGTTCGTCAAGCTGGGCGGCTCAGGCGGCCTGGTGTTCTTCCTGCCGTTCCTGATGTTCATCTTCCTGCTGGCACTCGGCGAGGACTACAACATCCTGGTGATGACGAGAATCAGGGAGGAGGCGCACAAGCTGCCGCTGCGCGCCGCGGTATCCCGCGCCATCGGCGTCACCGGCACCACGGTCACCTCTGCCGGGCTGGTGCTGGCCGGCACCTTCCTCGTGCTTGCCATCGTCGGCGGCACCGGAGCGGCAGGCAGCAGCCAGATCCTGGACATCGGAGTTGGCCTCGCGCTCGGCATCTTGATGGACACGTTCCTGGTCCGCACCCTGCTGGTTCCCTCGACCGTGGTCCTGCTCGGCCGATGGAACTGGTGGCCATCGAGGCTGACCATCGACCGTGCAGACGATTCCGCCGATGTCGGCCTGGACTCGGTCACCGCGCGGGCCGATCAGGCCGGCTGACGGCCCGGCCACCGATGCCGGGCCCGCCACTGATCAGCGTGGTGCTGCCGGTCTACCACGTGCGCGAGTACCTCGCTGAGTGCCTGGACTCCGTGCTTGCCGAGCATGAACCCGCGATCGAGGTGATCGCCATTGACGACGCTTCGCCGGACGGCTGCGGCGCGCTGCTCGATGACCGCGCCAGCAAGGACCGGCGGCTGACCGTCGTGCACAGCGATCGCAACCTCGGTCCTGGCAACGCGAGGAACGCCGGGCTGGCCAGGGCGAAAGGCTGCTACGTCTGGTTCATCGACCCAGATGACGTGCTGCCTGCCAGGACGCTGCCCGCCATCGCATCCCGGCTGGCCCAGCAGAGCCCGGACGTCCTGCTGATCGGATACGAGCAGCTCTACCCCGACGGCAGCACCGCGCCGAGTGAGGACTCCTGGCTGCTGGGCTCGGCGCCGCCGGGCACCTTCTGTATCGCTGACGCACCGCAGTTGGTCAACCTGACGATGACGTCCTGGAGCAAGGTGCTGCGCCGAGAGTTCCTGATCGGGCTGAACGAACCATTCAGGCAGGGAATCCACGAGGACGTCCCGGTCACCTGCGCCGCCCTGCTGGCCGGGCGGCTGGCCGCCTTCGCCAGGGTCTGCTATCGCTACCGCAGATCCCGCCACGGGTCGTTCATGGCCACGAGCGGCAGGAACCACCTGGCAATCTTCGATGCCTACGCGGACGTTTTCGGCATGGTCGGCAAGCGCCTGGCGGCCTGTGATCCGGCGATCACGCCAGAGGTGCGGGCCGCCGTGTTCGAGCGGGCGATCTGGCACTACGCCTCGGTGCTCCAGTCTGGGCGCGGGGCCGGCCCGCTGCGCTGGGGCGGGATGGTGCCTGGCAGGGACCGCCGCGCGTTCTTCCGCCGGATGCATGCCGACTTCATCAGGTACGTACCGGCGGGCTACCGACTGCCACCAGGGCCGCGCGGCGCGAAGCTGCGGCTGATCGCGCGCGGCGCCTACCGGACATACGAGCTACTTGAGCCGCTGAACCATTTGCGGATAGCCGCCCGCCGGCCGCGGAGCCGTCGGTAATGTAACTCGTGGCTGAGCCGAGCACCGGCGGCGGGAAGGAGCCATGGCCGGAGCGCGGCTGCGGGTGCTGCCGATAGGCAGCCGCCTGCTGACCGGCAATTCCTCGCCGGGCCGGCGGGCGCAGGGGAGCCAGGTCCTTTCGAGGCGACTGTCGATCGGAGGGTTGTGGCAGATGCGGCACCTGATTGGTCTTGTTCTGGCTCTGGATATCTCTGCGGCACTGTTCTTCGGCGGGGGATGGGGTGTCTGGCGGATCACCACGGTCCACGAGGGCGCCGGGCTGGCTGACGCATCCGCTCTCGCGAGCACGCACAACCTGCTCCCAGTCCTCGCCCTGGCTGGCACCGGCCTGCTGCTCGGCATCCTGCTCGCCGTCCGCCGCATCTCGCCGCTGGCCACCGGGCTGCCAGGGCTGGCGCTGCTCGCCTGGTCGGCGCTCGTGCTGATGCGCGGCAGCTATGCCATCAGGTTCGTGCCGCTCGCCGGCGAGCATTACGCCTCCGGCTTCGCCGCCATGCTCGGCAGCGGCGCGGCAGCCATCATCGGCATCGCGATGATCGTCCCGCTGTTCCAGCCATCCAGGTGGCGCCGCAGCAGGCCCGCCGATGACGGCTATGACTACGAGGACATCGACGTGCCCGCCGAGCTCGGACTTGTGCCGTAACCCGCGTCAGTGCGCTCGTCAGTGCGCCGCGGCGAACTGGTCGGCCTCGGTCGAGCCAGCAAGCGCGGTGGTGGACGCGCCCGGGCTGATCGCCGACGTCACCAGGTCGAAGTAGCCGGTGCCGACCTCGCGCTGGTGCCTGGTGGCCGTGTAGCCCTCAGCCTCCGATGCGAACTCGGCGTCCTGCAGCTTGACGTAGGCAGGCATGCCTTCCTCGGCGTAACCGCGAGCCAGGCTGAACATCGAGTGATTCAGCGCGTGGAAGCCGGCCAGGGTGATGAACTGGAACTTGTAGCCCATCGCACCGAGCTCGCGCTGGAATTTGGCGATCGTCGCCTCATCCAGGTTCGCCCGCCAGTTGAACGACGGCGAGCAGTTGTAGGCCAGCATCTGGTCGGGGTAGACGGAGTGGATCGCGTCGGCGAACTCCGCCGCCACCGCCAGGTCAGGCGTCGGGGTCTCCATCCAGAGCAGATCGGAGTACGGCGCGTAGGACAGGCCGCGCGCGATGCAGGCGCCGATCCCGTTCCGCACCCGGTAGAAGCCTTCCGCGGTCCGGTCGCCGGTCACGAACGGCTGGTCCCGCTCATCGACATCGCTGGTGAGCAGCGTGGCGGCCTGCGCGTCCGTCCTGGCGACGATGAGACTCGGCGCCCCGCAGACATCCGCTGCCAGCCGGGCGGCGGTCAGGGTCTTGATGTGCTGACCGGTCGGGACCAGCACCTTGCCGCCCAGATGACCGCATTTTTTCTCTGACGCGAGCTGGTCTTCCCAGTGCACGCCAGCGGCGCCCGCCGCGATCATCGCCTTCATCAGCTCGAACGCGTTCAGCACGCCGCCGAAACCGGCCTCGGCGTCGGCGACGATCGGTGCCAGCCAGTACCGCCCGGCCTCGCCAGACTCGGCCCAGCTGATCTGGTCGGCGCGGAGCAGCGCGTTGTTGATCCTGCGGACCACCTGCGGGACCGAGTTCACCGGGTACAGGCTCTGGTCAGGGTAGGTCTGCGCCGCCAGGTTGGCGTCCGCAGCGACCTGCCAGCCGGACAGGTAGATGGCCTCAAGCCCGGCCCGCACCTGCTGCACGGCCTGGTTGCCGGTGAGCGCGCCGAGCGTGTTCACGTAGTCGCGCGTGCGCAGCAACGACCACAGCCGCTGCGCGCCCAGCCTGGCCAGCGTGTATTCCTCCTGTACCGAGCCGCGCAATCGGATCACGTCAGCGGCGGTGTAGATCCGCTCGATTCCCGCCCAGCGCTTGTCCGACTGCCAGGCGTCGGCGAGCTTGGCCGCCTGCTGCTCGAGGCTGCTTCCCGCGTAGCCGCCGGCTCCCGCGGTGCCGTTCTTGCTGCCGTCAAGGCGACGATCGTTCACGGGATCCTCCTGATGCATAGCTTGCCCGGTACTACTTCCAGTGTGCGCAAGGCGGACGGCCCAAGGTAGGGACACAGGTGCTGAAGAATTTGAGAAATTCGGATATCATCAACTTGTGACGACCTTCATAGCGAAAGAATCTCCGACCTTGCCAGGAACGGAGCTTGATCTCGTTCTCTTCGGCCAGCGGCTCCGCCACCTGCGGCGGGCACGCGGGCTGACGCTTGCCGAGCTAGGCGCACGTGTCGGCCGCGCGCCATCCGTGCTCTCGCTGCTGGAGAACGGGCGGCGGGAGCCGAAATTGTCCATGATCGAGGCGCTGGCTGGCGCGCTGTCGGTATCGCCCGGCGAGCTGATGCGCCGCCAGGCGCCAAGCCGCCGGGCGCAGCTGGAGATCGCGCTTGAGGAAGCGCAGCGGGATCCGCTGTACGCCGGCCTCGGCCTGCCGTACCTGCGCCCAGGCGCGCGAGTGCCCAATGACGTGCTCGAGCACGTCCTCGCGCTCTACGGCGAGCTGTACCGCCAGCGGGAGCGGCGGACGGCGACCCCTGAGGAGGCGAGGACAGCCAACGCGGACCTGCGCGCGATGATGCGGGACCGCGGCAACTACTTCGCCGACATCGAGCGGGTGGCAGCGGCCGCGCTCGGGCCGGTCGGCTATTCGGCAGGCGCGCTGTCGCAGGGCATGCTGCTCTCCGTGGTCAGCCATCACGGCTTCGCCGTGCGGTATGTGCAGGACCTGCCCCGCTCGGCCCGGTCCGTGACCGACCTCCGCAACCACCGGATCTACCTGCGGCAGGAGTCACTCGGCATGCACACGCCGCGCGCCGTGCTGCTGCAAACGCTCGGGCACTTCGTGCTCGGCCACAGCGCGCCCGCCGACTTCGCCGACTTCCTGCGGCAGCGGGTTGAGGCGAACTACTTCGCCGCCGCGGTCCTGGTGCCAGAGCACACCGCCGTCACGTTCCTGCGGCACGCCAAGGACGCCAGGAACCTGTCGATCGAGGACGTGCGTGATGTGTTCTCCGTGTCCTATGAGATGGCTGCCCACCGGTTCACCAACCTGGCCACTCATCATCTCGGCCTTACCTGTCATTTCGTAAAGAACGACGCGAGCGGCATCATCTACAAGGCGTATGAGAACGACGGCGTGGTCTTCCCCGCCGACGCCGCCGGGGCGATCGAGGGCCAGCGGATGTGCCGATTCTGGTCGGGCCGGCGGATCTTCTCGGCCGCCGACCGGTTCAGCCCGCACTACCAGTACTCCGACACGCCGTCAGGCACCTACTTCTGCGTGGCTTCTGTCGATCCAGGTAGCGAGCGCGGATTCGCCGTCACGCTCGGCGTGCCGTTCGACGACGCGCGCTGGTTCCGGGGCCGGGAGACCACCAAGCGCACCGCCTCCACCTGCCCAGACCCGGCCTGCTGCCAGCGCCCGCCCGCCAGGCTTGCCGCCCGCTGGGACGGGATGGCCTGGCCGTCAGCACGAGCCCACTCGCACGTGCTCTCCGCGCTTCCTTCCGGCAGCTTTCCTGGCGTGGACGAGTCCGACATCTACGCCTTCCTCGAACGGCACGAGAAGGAGTGAAGCGGGCCCGCTGCCCGGTACCGCCCCCTATTTGGCTTTAGCGACGAAAGGGTGTCCCGCGCGCTCGCTTTACCAGATGGCAAGAGCTGAGTATCCAGGTTATCCGCCGAAAAAGGGAGGACTCGGCAGTGCTGACAACGCGGCGGCAATCGCTTAGCCTGGCACTGAATCCCGTGAAATCGCACGCGCTCTTCGGGGAGGAAACGGGTCATGGAAAATGCGGCGCCAGCCGTCCGGCTGAGCGAAGTCCAGGCCAGCTCGGGCATCGCCGACCTGCGCGACGTCCCGCTCCGCGAGCTGCCGGCAGATGCCGACTTCAGGCGCGTGGTACGCGGTGACCTGAGCAGGCAGAGCAGGAGAACCGGAATCGACGTGGCGGCGTTCAGCTCCGCCCTCTAAGCCCGCGCGATGCCAGGACTTACGCGATGCCAGGACTTATCAGCCAATATGTGCTGAAAGTCCATAGCCGGTGCGACCTGGCCTGCGATCACTGCTACGTCTACGAGCACGCCGACCAGAGCTGGCAGGCCAAACCGCCTGCCATCTCGCTGGCGACGGTGCGGCGCGCGGCGGCGCGGATAGCGGAGCATGCCGCCGCGCACCGGCTGCCCGCGGTTCGCGTGGTGCTGCACGGGGGAGAGCCGCTGCTGCTCGGCGTGGACCGGATGCGCCAGGTGCTTTCCGCGCTGGATGACCGAATCAGGCCAGTGACCAGGCTGGATCTGCGCATCCACACCAACGGGGTACTGCTTGACGCGCGGTGGTGCGCATTACTCGGCGAACACGGCGTCAGGGTCGGCGTGTCACTCGACGGTGACCGCGCGGCCAACGACCTGCACCGCAGGTTCGCCAACGGCCGGAGCAGCTACCGGCAGGCACAGCGGGCTCTCGCGCTGCTCCGCCAGCCTGGGCACCGGCACCTCTACGCGGGCATCTTGTGCACCATTGACCTGGACAATGACCCGATAGCCGTGTACGAGGCGCTGCTCGCCGAGCAGCCGCCCGACCTGGACCTGCTGCTGCCCCATGCCACCTGGGAGCACCCGCCCGCCGGACGGCACGGGCTAGCTGAGCCATACGCGGCCTGGCTGCTCGCGATCTACCGGCGCTGGACTGATGACGGGCGGCCGGTGCCCATCCGCCTCTTCGACTCGCTGGTCTCGGCCGCCCGCGGCGGACCGAGCCGGAGCGAGGTAGTCGGACTCGAACCAGCCGACCTGCTGGTCGTCGATACGGACGGAAGCTGGGAGCAGCCGGACTCGCTGAAGACCGCCTACCACGGCGCACCGTCCACCGGCATGGACGTGTTCTCCCACCCGGTCGACGCGGTCGCCTGCCAGCCGGGATTCCAGGCCCGGCTCGGCGGTCTCCTTGCCCTGTCGCAGGTCTGCCGGGCCTGCAGCGTCGTGCGGATCTGCGGCGGCGGGCTGTACGCGCACCGCTACCGGGCCGGCCGCGGGTTCGACAACCCCACCGTCTACTGCGCGGACATGAAGGTACTGATCAGCCAGATGATGCCGGAACCTGCCGGGCAGCCGGCGACCCGCGCCAGGCACAGGCTGCCCGACGGGGCCTTCGACGCCCTCGCGGCAGGGCCGGGAGACGTCGGCGCGGTGCGGTCGCTCGCCGACATGCGGCTCTCGGTGACCCGTGCGCTGGTCGCAGCCGTGGCCACGGACGGCACCGGCTGGCGTGACCGCCGCTTGCGTGACGCCGCCGCCGAGGGCTGGGCGCTGCTGTGCGCCGTCGACGCGGCGCAGCCGCAGGCGGTCAGGGAGATCTTCGCCCATCCGTACGTGCATGCGTGGGCCGTGCGCTGCCTGCATCCGCCGGCAGGCTGTGACGCCGACCTCGACCGGGCGCACCTGGCCGGGCTGGCCGCCGCCGCGGCGCTGCGAGCCGGGCTCACCGCCAGGCTGCCGCTGCCCGTCAGGGACGGCAGGCTGCACCTGCCGACCGTCGGCGCGCTGCGGATCGGCACAGCCGAACCGCGCACGGCGACCGTATCGATCGCCACGGGCAGCCTGCTAGCCGAAGGCTATGGCGGCAGGTGGCTCAAGATCCGCCGGGTATCGGGCGGCACGATCAGGGTCACGGTGGAAGACCTCGACCCGTTCCGTGACTGCCAGCGGTGGCCGGCCGCCGGCCGGCGTACCGCCGCGCAATGGCGCGCCTGGCCGCAGGCACTGCACGCGGCAGGCGCTCGGCTCAGCGCCGCCCTACCCGGCTATGCCAGCGTGCTCGGCGCTGGGTTGCGCACCGTCGTGCCGCTGCGGCCTGGCGGGCCGGGGAATCGCAGCGCAACCGCTCGGCAGGCGTTCGGTGCCGTGGCCGTCGCCATGCCGCGGCGCGGCGCCGGGCTTGACGCGCTGCTGCTGCATGAATTCCAGCATGTCAAGCTGCACGCGCTGATCGACATGCGGGAGCTGTTCGACACCGCCGACCCGCGCAGGCTGAGCGTGCCCTGGCGGCCCGACCCTCGCCCGGTGGAAGGGGTGCTGCACGGCGCCTACGCCTATCTCGCTCTCACGCACCTGTGCCGCTCCAGCGGCCCGCCTGGGCTTGGCAAGTACGAGCAGTACCGGTCATGGGTGTGCGGCGCGACCGCGGCCCTGTCCGGCATGGGCGTGCTGACCAGAGACGGCGAGCGCTTCGTGGCCGGCATGCATGCAGCCGCACAGGGCGCGGGCCGATGAGGACGAGCACCGCAAGAACGCTGCAGGCTCAGCTGGTGGCGCTTGGCGTACTGCCGGGCCAGGACCTGCTCGTGCACTGCTCCATGCGGCGGGTGGGACCCGTCGACGGCGGCCCTGCGGCGCTGCTTGCGGCGCTGCGCACCGTGATCGGGCCGAGCGCGACCCTGGTGCTGCCCGCCCAGACCGCAGGGAACTCGCTGTCCTCCAAGACGTTCCTGGCCGCCACGGAAGGCCTGAGCCAAGCGCAGCTGGCTCAGTTCGTGGCTGGGATGCCCGGTTTCGATCCGGCGACCACGCCATCGAGCGGCATGGGCGCGTTCGCCGAGTACCTGCGAACCAGGCCCGGAGCCAATCGCAGCGCCCACCCGCAGACATCCTTCGCGGCGCTGGGATCGCGGGCCGCGGAATGCACAGCCAGGCATGACATCGATTGTCACCTCGGCGAGCGGTCACCTCTCGGCTGGCTCCGCAGGTCAGGTGCGGCAGCGCTGATGCTCGGCGTTGGCTATGCGAAGTGCACGGCGTTTCACCTTGCCGAGTACCGGCTTGGCGGAACGCCGGCCCGCTGCGAGTACCGGTGCTATACCAGCGAGCAGGGAACAAGAAAGGAGCACGTCTTCACCGACCTCGACCTCGACGACGGCGACTTCGCTGAGCTTGGCGCACGCGCCGACGGTGAGCCATTCGTCCGGCGCGGGCTGGTCGGGGCCGCCGATTGCAGGCTGCTGCCGATCCGCGCGGCGGTGGACTTCGCCGTCTCCTGGCCCCCGTTCCGGCAGCGGCGAAGGCCGGGGTCATGCTAGAAAACGATAAGAATGATCCCAGAGCGCCGCTTTTCTTCCTCAGCTACGCGCACGCGGCAGAACTGCGGAGCCAGGGAGGAAGGGAACGCAACCGCCTGGTGATCAAGTTCTTCCGAGACCTATCTGAGAACGTCGGGTACCTCGTCAGCAGGCCAGCCGGAGCAGACCCGGGTTACCTGGACCGGTCGATAGCAGGCGGCGCGCATTGGACCGCCGAACTGCTTGAGGCCATCGGCACCAGCCAGGTCTTCGTCGCCCTGCTGTCCGCTCAGTACTTCACGAGCGAATGGTGCAGCAAGGAATGGCACGCATTCTCCCAGCGCGACGTGATCAGCTTCGCGGGCGGCCGGCCCGATCACCAGACCGCCATTATCCCGGTGGTCTGGGCGCCGGTCCCCGATGATCGGATTCCGCCCGTCGTCGCCCAGGTCCAGAGATTCTCGCCGGCCGCGCTGCCGCACACAAATATAGCGGCTCAATACAAAGATCACGGAATCGTCGGTCTGCTCCAGATGCGCCGGGCTACCGCATATCAGGGCGTGGTCTGGCAGCTCGCGCAGCATATCGCCAGCTTTCACTACAATCACCGGGTCGAGCCTCGCACGCTGCGGGAAAGCGATCTGCGCGACATTTTCCTGGAGCATGAGTAATGAGCGGCACAGACAGGTCCGCCGACTGGGCCGGGCAGCGTAGCTACTTCTTCCTCAGCTACGCGCATTCCCCGCCGCTGGCCGGCACCTTGCAGTCCGATCCCGATCGCTGGGTGCGCAGGTTCTATCGCGACCTCGCCGACTCGGTAGATCGCCGGGCATCGGAACCGCGGATCGCTCCCGGCTTCTTCGACCAGGACATCCCGGTCAGCGCGAACTGGAAAGCCTCGCTCACCCGGGCGCTCGGCGCCGCCGAGGTCTTCGTGCCGTTGCTGTCGCCCGGGTACTTTGCCAGGTCCTGGCCAGGCCGGGAGTGGGCATGCTACCTGCAGCGCCTGGAGCGGGCGGGGGTCAGGCAGCCCGATCGCCGGTTCGCGCCCGTGCTGTGGATACCGCTGCCAGGAGATCAGCACCGGCCAGGACTGCGCGACGCGCTGGCTCTCGGCGAGCCCGAACCCGAGTACGCGGAAAACGGCCTGCGGGCACTGCTGCGGCTGGCTCCCTACCGGGCGTCCTACCGGCTGATTGTCGAGCGGCTCGCCGCCCGCATAGTCGACCTGGCGCAGAACGAGCCGCTGCCCGCATCAGGCGCACTGGACATCGATGAGGTGCCGAGCGCCTTCTATCACGGCACGGACGCCGCAGTCTTCGCGATAGCCGTCGCCGCGCCGACGGCTGCCGATGTGCCCGCGGCCCGCCCGAGGGCCGGCTACGGCAAGCGGAGCATCGACTGGCGAGCCTATCCGGACGAGCAGGAACTTCCGCTGGTTGAATACGCGGCGCAGGTCGCCGAGCAGCTGGACTTCGCCGTGGCGGTGACCGACAGCGAGAAGATCGCCGATTTGCCAGCCACCGTGCCTGGCATCATTCTCATCGACCCGTGGTTCGCGTCGGACGAGCGCGGGCTCGAGGCCATCCGGTCCTTCGCCAGCGGGCTGCCGCCCTGGGTGCTGCCCTTGCTGGTGCTTGAGCCCGTCGCCAATGCCCACGCCGTTGATCTCGCCGAACGAGTACGGGCTATCCTCAGCCAGGCGGAAGTGGTCCGCAACCAAACCTCCAAGCTCGCCGTGCGAGGCGTGACCTCGCTGAAAGAATTCGTCTCGCTCATGCCCGTACTGGTCGCCGAGGCCGAACGCCAGTATCTTCGCCATGGCCCCATCCGCCGGTATACCGCACGACCAGGTTCCCGGCCGCGGCTGGTGGGCGAGGAATGGCCGCACAAGCTGTCCGCACGCTCGCCGGAGGAGAAGGATGACTGAAACGCACGCAAACGCGCGGCCTGCCGCTGGCGATGGCCGCATCGTCACCTTCTACTCCTATAAGGGCGGGACGGGCCGGACGATGGCGCTGGCGAACGTCGCCTGGATTCTCGCCGCCAACGGTTACCGGGTGCTCGTCGCCGACTGGGATCTGGAGTCGCCGGGGCTGCACAGGTTCTTCCATCCGTTCCTTGACGAAACCGAGGTCAGCGAGGCCTCGGGCATCATTGACCTGATCCGCGATTACGAATGGGCCGCCGCCAGGTCGGCTGGTGACGGACAGGTCAGGGAACTGATCGCCGAGCGAGCCAGGGTCCAGCGCTATGCGCTCTCGCTGGACTGGGAGTACTTTCCTGACGGCGGCGGCCTTGACTTCCTGTCGCCTGGCCGCCAGAACGATGCATACGCGGCGACGCTTGGCGCCCTGGACTGGGACAACTTCTACGAAAAGCTCAAGGGCGGCGAATTCCTCGACGCGCTGCGCGCGGACATGAAACGGCACTACGACTACGCGCTGATCGACAGCCGCACCGGCCTGAGCGACATCGCCGAAATCTGCACGGTGCACCTGCCCGACATCCTGGTGGACTGCTTCACGCTGAGCACGCAGGGCATCGAGGGCGCCGCGCAAGTGGCCAGGCTCATCGAGACCAGGCACAAGGACCGCGGCATCCGCATCCTGCCGGTGCCGATGCGCGTCGACCCCGCGGAGAAGGAGAAGGTCGAAGCCGGGCTCGCGGTGGCCGTGCAGTGTTTCGCCGGCCTGCCGGCCGGCCTGTCGCCGACGCGACGGCGAGAGTACTGGGCCGGCGTCGAAGTTCCTTACCGGGCGTTCTACGCCTACGAGGAGACCCTGGCGGTCTTCGGCGACCCGCCAGGCTCGCCTGCCTCGCTGCTGTCCTCGTTCGAGCGCGTGGCCAGGCACATCACCGGCGGCGCGGTGAGCAGCCTGCCCGCACTTGACGATCAGTTGCGCAACCACACCAAGGCGATGTTCACCAGGCAGTCCCCGGTTGCCGACGGCGAGCTTGTGGTGGAATTCGTCCCCGAAGACCAGGTTTGGGGAGAGTGGATCGCCGACGTCATCCGGTCGGCGGGCCTGACCGCGCGAGAACGGCGGCTGGACGAATCCGCCGGGGAGGCCAAGGAAGCCGCCGGGCCCGCCAGGGTCCTGACCGTGGTATCGGGCACTTATATCGCCCGCTACGGCACGGACGACGCGCCGGAGCTGCCGGTCTACGTCACGGCAGCACGGCCTGCCGGGGCTCATTCACGACCTTATGCGTCGATCGCCGGAGCCTCGGAACGGGAGGCGATCGAGCGACTGCACAGGCTCATCGGCGTCGCCGGCAAGCCAGCGGCGGTGCAGCAGGCAGGCCGCCGCTACCCGGGCGTCGAGCCTAAGATCAACACCGCTCCGGTGCCCAATATCAGGTTCACCGGCAGGGAGAACGACCTCAGGCTGCTTCGCGAGCAGCTCAGGGCCGCAAGCGGCACGGCTCGCCCGTTGAACATTCAAGGGCTCGGCGGCGTCGGCAAGACCCAGATCGCCATCGAGTACGTGCGCAGGTTCAAGACCGACTACGACCTGGTGTGGTGGCTGGACTGCGGCCTGCCGCAATTCATCGATGCCTCGCTGGCCGACCTTGGGACGAGGATGCAGGACGTTCTCGGCGTCGGCATCCTGGCGACGGCGAACGCGGCCGAGGTGGCCCGCCAGGTACTTGACGTGCTGTCGCGCGGCCAGGCTGTGCCGCGCTGGCTGCTCATCTACGACAACGCCGAGTACATCGACGCCGTCAGGGAGCACCTGCCAGCCAGCGGCGGCGATGTGGTGATCACGTCACGGCACCGGGACTGGGCCGATCATGCCACGTCGCTTCAGGTCGATGTCTTCTCCCGTCAGGAAAGCATCACCCATCTGCGTAAACGCGTACCGACTATGGCCGAGGCCGAGGCAGGCCAGGTCGCCGAACTGCTCGGTGACCTGCCGCTGGCCGTCGCGACGGCGGGTGCCTGGCTGGCGGAGACCGGCGTCTCGGTGTTCAGCTACATGCTCGAGCTCCAGCGCCGGGCCCCGCACGCGCTGGCGCTCCGCCAGCTGGCCGAGTACCCCCAGACCGTGGCAGAGACCTGGGGGCTCTCGCTCACCCTGCTGCGGGACCGGTCACCCGCGGCGGCGCGGCTGTTCGAACTGTGCTCAGTGATGGCACCGAACATCGCGCTCGACCTGCTGTACAGCCCGGCCATGGCGAGCGTGCTTGAGCCACTCGATCCAGAGCTTGCCGAGCCGATGGTGATGGGCAGGATCATCAGGGAGATCGACAGGCTTGCGCTGATCAAGCTGGACCACAACGCCAAGCAGATACAGGTGCACCGGCTGGTTCAGACGGTGGTGCGGGATCAGATGAGCCCGGATGAGGTCGCCGCTGCCCAGCGCCAGGTGCACGAGGTGCTGGCGGCGGCGCGGCCAAGCCGTGGCATCGACAATCCCGGGACCTGGGACCGCTTCCGGATGCTGTGGCCGCACCTGGGTTACGCGGACGCGATGCACTCGTATTCCGAGCCGGTCAGGCAGTTGTTTGTCGACCGGGTCCGCTACCTGTGGTTGCGCGGCGATTTCGAGCGCGGACGCGAGCAGGCCATGGAGGTGGACGCGGCCTGGCAGCAGTTGCTCGACTCAGCTACCGAGGCGCCGCTGGCCCAATCGATCCGCAGGCAGCTGCTTCATCTGCGCTTCGACCTGGCCATTATCCTGCGCGACCAGGCCAGCTTCGAGCAGGCGCGGGCGCTGGACGAGAAGGTACTTGCCGAGCAGCGTGAGCTGCTCGGCCCCGACCACCCGCATACCCTGATGACGGCCGGTGGCCTGGCGGCCGACCTGCGGGCGCTGGGGAATTACCGCGAGGCGCTGAATATGGATCAGGCGATCTACCCGGCCTGGACCGAGCTTTACGGTGAAAGCCACGGACGCGCGCTGCGGGCGGCCAATAACCTCGCGGTCTCCTACCGGCTCACCGGCAACATCAGCACCGCGCTGCAACTTGACGAGCACGCGCTCCAGCTCAGCCGCACCACCATGGGGCCGCTGCACCCGCACACGCTGCGGTCGGCGTCCAACGTGGTCAGGGACTTGATCGAGGCAGGCAGGTACGCCGAGGCGGTGCTGCAGATCGAAGTGGTGCGGCAGCAGTGCGCCGACGCCTTCGGTGCCGACTCCCGTGACGCGCTCAACGCGGCGCTGCTGCACGGGATAGCCGTGCGCAGCGCCGGGCAGCCGCAGCTCGCCGAGCCGCATTTCGTTGCCGCACGTGACGGGCTGACGGCCCGGTTCGGCAACATGAACACCGAGACGCTGGCCGCCAGGCTCAGCCATTCGGTGAACCAGGTGGTGATCGGGCACAACGAGGATGCCGAGGCCGAGATCGATGAGGTCAGATCCATTTACGAAGGCCGGCTCGGGCGGACCCACCCGCATTCCCTGGTGTGCCTGCTCGACCTGGCCTGCGCGCGGCGAACCGGCCAGCCACACGCCGCGATGCGATGTGCGGAGTCAGCCGTCAGCGGGCTTGATGACCGGCTGGGCGCAGAGCATCCATATACGCTCGCCGCGAGGGCGGTGCTTGGCGTGCTGCTCGCCGATGCCGGGGATCTGGAGAACGCGGAGAAGACCGAATCGGCCGCCGCGACCACGCTCGCGGCGACCCTGACCCCGCTGCATCCCGATACCCTGCGCACGCAGGCCAACCTGCTGCTCACCCGGCGACAGCTCGGCGCGGCTCACGCGGAAGCCGAGCTTGAGCAGATCATCGAGAAGCTGGCGGCGATACTCGGCGAGGGCCATCCGCACATCGCGACCCTACGTGGAAAGCAGCGCCTGCTGCATTTCCTCGACCCGCAGCCCTTCTGACCTGGCGGCTTCCTTAATCCAGGCGAGCACGCTCGGCAGGATCTCCACCGCGCCGAAGTGGGCGAATCCCGGTTGCACATCCACGGCGGCATGCGGAATCTGCCTGGCGAGCCAGTAGGTGTGCTCCACCGGAGAAAAGACGTCCTCCTCGCCATGCCAGAGCAGCAGCGGGGAGGAGATCACCGACGGATCAAACCCCCACGGACGCCGGAATGCCAGGACGTCGTCGATCCAGCCGTCCGCGCTATCTCGCAGGCCCTCCGCATAGGCCTCAGCCAGCAGCTTGCGGATGGCGACGTCGTGCACCACCCGGCGATCGGGACGGGTCAGCTCCGGCAGCAGGGTCTGCAGCAGGCTCTCCGGGTCGTCCCTGATCCGTGCCGCGTACCTGGCGAGCCTTGCCTCCACCGCCGCCTGGTCGGTGCCCGCCGCGCTGTACTCCTGGATATTCGAGTCAGCCATTCCGGCGAACCAGTTAAGATCCTTGGCATCCGACGGTGCCAGCCCGACAAGGACCGCCGTGCTCCGCACCCGGCCGCCGAGCAGGGCCGCGCAGGCGAGCGCGTGCGGGCCGCCGCCTGACCGGCCGACCACGCCGAATTCCTCGATTTCCAGGTAGTCGGCGATCGCGCGAATATCGGCAGCGGCCTCCTTGACTGCCCTGCCAGGATGGCGGCTTGACTGGCCGTATCCCGGCCTGTCATAGCTGATCAGCCGAACGCCGAGCCGGTAAAGAAAACTCGTGCGCGGCCGTGGCCCGCTGCGGCTGCCCGGGGTGCCGTGCAGCAAGAAGATCGGCATGCCAGCCGAGTCGCCCCAGCTCTCCACGGTCACGCTGCGCCCGCCCGCAACGCGGACCGTATCCGTCACCACACCCTCCGGAAGCTAGCCGATGCTCCGGGCCGTGGTGGACCCGCAGACAGATAGGCGCCCTCAGCCAATCCCGCTAAGTCGGCCAAGAGTAGCGTGCCGACGCAAAGACTGCCCACCTAATGAGCGTATCTCGCAACCGCAACTGCGGCGGGCCGGCTGAGCTAGTTTTTTGCCGAATCGTGACCGAGCCATTGGCACGTTCTCCCAGGTCAAGGCCGCTCAGGTCGGCGGAATCTCGACGTCGCACTCGGCGCGCCGCCGCTATCGAATTCAGCGCCTCCGTCTTTCCGGCTTTCAGGGCACTACGAACGCGGGGCGCCGACGTCCGATGACGGTCCCGGCAGGTCAGCCGAATCGCGGCGGCCGCTTCTCGCGCAGGGCGGCGGCGCCCTCGGCCAGGTCGGGACCCATGAAGGTGAGCATCTCGTAAGCCGCCGACTGGTCGAAGATCGGGCCGGCGGCGCGCAGCCAGCTGTTGAGCGCCCGCTTGGTCAGCCGGATCGCGAGCTGGGAGCCCGCGGCCAGCTCGGCGGCCACCCGGCGTGCCTCCGGCAGCACCTCCTCGCGCGGCACCGCCTTGCTGACCAGCCCGATCCGCTCGGCCTGCTCGCCGGTCACCATCTCGCCGGTGAGCAGGTGGTAGCGGGCCCTAGCCATGCCGCACAGCAGCGGCCAGATGATCGCGGCATGGTCTCCGGCAGCCGCGCCCAGCTTGACGTGCCCGTCCCCAAGCTTGGCGTCGGCCGCGCAGATGCTGATGTCGGCGAGCACGCCGATCACCAGCCCGGCGCCGACGGCCACGCCGTTGATCGCTGACACGATCGGCTTCTCGCAGTTGATCATGTTGTAGACCAGGTCGCTCATCTCGCTGAGCATGCGCGTGACCGCGTCGTAGTTCCCCGCCATCCGCTGCACCATGGCCAGGTCGCCGCCGGCCGAGAACGCCCTTCCCGCCCCGGTGATGATCGCTACCCTGGTCTGGTCATCCGCTGATACATCGGCCCAGACCCTGGACAGCTGGCTGTGCATCAGCTCATCGGCCGCGTTATACACATCGGGCCGGTTCATCGTGATCAGCAGCACGCCGTTGCCGAGTTGCTCGAAGAGCATGCGATCGTACCTGGTGTAGTCCATGCCGGTGCGGCTCCTCAGCCTCGGCGGCCGGTAGATGCTGGAATGATGACATGACCGCGCTCCCGCCGCCCTGGCTGCTGCTGCCCGGGGTGCCGGACGCCGCACGATGTCACCACCGAGGCCCGCGTCATGGCTGCGCCAGGTGGCTGGCCTGGCACCGCCGGGACATACTACTGTGGAGTAACAAGAATTTTCTGGAACCGGCGCAGGCCTCGCGGCGGCAGGAGCGGCATGAGCGACGGCGAGCAGCCCAGTCCGGTCTTCTGCCTGGACATGTCAGAAGATGTGCGGCAGATGCGCGACTGGGTACACGAATTCTCCCAGAACGTGATCCGGCCAGCGGCGGCCGAATGGGACGAGCGGGAAGAGACACCCTGGCCGATCCTGGAAGAGGCCAGCAAGATCGGCCTGTACTCGATCGACTTCTTCGGCCACTGGTGGCTGGAGCCGACCGGGCTCGGCACCCCGGTCGCGTTCGAGGAGATCTTCTGGGGCGACGCCGGGATCGGGCTTGCGCTGGCCGGCAGCTGCCTGGCAGCGGTCGCGGTGAGCAGCAACGGGACGCCAGAGCAGATCGGCGAATGGCTGCCCCAGATGTTCGGCAGCCCCGGCGATATCAAGCTCGGGGCGTTCTGCTCCTCAGAGCACGGCGCGGGCAGCGACGTCGGCGCCATCAAGACCCGCGCGCAGTACCGCGCGGCGACCGACGAATGGGTGCTGAACGGCACCAAAGCCTGGGCAACCAACGGCGGCATCGCCGACGTGCACGTGGTCGTCGCCTCGGTCGAACCGGCCCTGGGCAGCCGCGGCCAGGCCACCTTCATCGTGCCGCAGGGAACGAAGGGGCTCTCCCAGGGCCAGAAGTTCCGCAAGCACGGCGTGCGCGCATCGCATACCGCCGAGGTCGTCCTTGACGACGTCACGGTTCCCGGCCGCTGCCTGGTGGGAGGCAAGGAACGGCTCGACGCCCGGCTGGCCAGGCTGGCCGACGGCGGCGCGGCGGGGGAGCAGGCGGCCATGAAGACGTTCGAGGCCTCCAGGCCCACCGTCGCGGCGATGGCCGTGGGAGTGGCCAGGGCCGCTTTCGAGTTCGCCAGGGACTACTCCACCATGCGAGTGCAGTTCGGCAAGCCGATCGGGCAGAATCAGGCGGTCGCCTTCATGCTCGCCGACATGCAGGCATCCATCGACGCGGCCAGGCTGCTGACCTGGCGGGCCGCGTGGATGGCCAGGCAAGGGCGCAAGTTCACCAGGGCCGAGGGCTCGATCAGCAAGCTGGCCGCCGCCGAGACCGCGGTACGGGTCACCGAACAGGCGATCCAGATCCTCGGCGGCAACGGCTATACCAGGGATTATCCGGTCGAGCGGTGGCACAGGGACGCCAAGATCTTTACGATCTTCGAGGGAACATCGGAGATCCAGCGGATGATCATCGGCCGCGCGGTCACGGGCTTGCCGGTACGGTAGGCGGCCCCGGGCCGCGGCCCGCCTTGACCGGCCCTGGCGGCCACAGAAGGAGACCGCGTGAAGACCCCGATCTGTGACATGCTGGGGATCGACCTGCCCCTGGTGGCTTTCAGCCACTGCCGTGACGTGGTCGCCGCGGTCACCAACGCCGGCGGCTTCGGCGTTCTTGGCGCGTCGAGCTACTCACCCGAGCATCTGGAACGCGAGCTTGCCTGGATCGACGGCCAGGTGGCCGGGCGGCCGTACGGAGCGGACATCCTGGTGCCGGAGAAGTTCGCCGGCCGGGGAGAGCAGCTGGACGCCGCCGCGCTCGACGCCATGATCGGCCAGCGGCAGCGCGAGTTCGTTGACGCCCTGCTGACCAGCCACGGCATCGCACCGGCCGAACCGGCAGGCCGGCCAGGGCCGACTGCGGTCAGCATCGGCGACGAAGCCGGGGAGCAGTTGCTTGATGTCGCCTTCGGGCATCCCATCCGGCTGATCGCGAGCGCGCTCGGCACCCCGCCGCCGTACATGATCGAGCGGGCGCGGGCCGCCGGAGTGCCTATCGCCGCGCTCGTCGGCACCAGGGAGCACGCGATCAAGCAGGTCAGCGCGGGCGCCGACATCCTGGTGGCGGCAGGGACCGAGGCCGGGGGGCATTGCGGCGAGGTGACCACGATGGTGCTTGTGCCCGAGGTGATCGAGGCGATCAGAGCGCTGCGGCCGGTGCCGGTGCTCGCCGCAGGCGGGATCGTCACCGGCAGGCAGATAGCGGCGGCCATCGCGCTCGGCGCCGACGGGGTATGGACCGGATCCGTCTGGCTGACCACCCAGGAAGCCGAGACCGCGCCGTACACCAAGGAGCGGATGCTCGCCGCCTCGTCCCGCGACACCGTTCGCTCGACCAGCCGGACCGGCAAGCCGTCCAGGCAGCTGCGGTCGGACTGGACGGCAGCCTGGGATTCGGCGGGCGGCCCAGGCGCGCTGCCGATGCCGCTCCAGTCGCTGCTGAGCGAGCCCGTGCTGCGGCGCATCGACAAGCTCGCCGAGCAGGGCAATCCCGGTGCGCAGGAGCTGGCGACCTACTGGGTCGGGCAGGGCGTCGGGCTGATGACCAAGGCCACCACGGTGCGCGAGGTGATCTACGAGATGGCGCAGGATTTCGCGGCCGCCGCCGAGCGGCTGGCCGACGCGCTCGCCGGGTGAGCGCGCCGATTCCGCGTTACTCAGGTCGGTGCGTAACAATGATTCATGAGCAAGCAGCCGATTCCGCCGCCACCCGGTGACAAGCCGAGCCCAACGGCACCACCCCCGCCACCCGCCTGGCGGCACTGGCTCTGGCCAATCGCGCTCCTGGCGATGCTGGCGCTCTACTTCTTCCTGCCGGGAAGAAGCTCGACCACGACTGTCTCCCTGAGCTACTCGCAGTTCATCACCGACGCGACCAGCCACCAGGTCAAGACCGTCGTCTTCGACAGCCCGGCGAGCGGCTCCAACGCGACGGTGACCGGCACCCTGAGGAACGGCAAGAACTTCACCACGGTAGGGCCGGCCGACACCTCAGCGCTCGCCACCACGCTCAGGAACGACGGCGCCCAGGTGAGCTTCGCCACGCCGAGCACCGGACTCGGCAGCCAGCTGCTGTACTTCCTGCTCCTGCTCTCGCCGCTGATCTTCGTCATCTTCCTGTTCCGGCGACTGTCCAGGGGCGCGGCCGGGCAGCTGCAGGGAGCGCTCGGGGTCGGCCGGTCGAAGGCGAAGATCTTCGACGCCGAGCGGCCGCAGACCAAGTTCGCCGACGTGGCCGGCTATACCGGGGCGAAGGAAGAGGTCGGCGAGGTGATCGACTTCCTGCGCAACCCTGGCCGCTACCAGCGGGCGGGCGCGATGGCGCCGCGCGGGGTACTGATGGTCGGCCCGCCGGGCACCGGCAAGACGCTGCTGGCCAGGGCGGTGGCCGGCGAGGCGTCGGTGCCGTTCTTCTCGGTGACCGGGTCGAGCTTCGTCGAGATGTTCGTCGGCGTCGGCGCCGCACGGGTACGCGACCTGTTCGCCGAGGCGCGCAAGCGGGCACCCGCGATCATCTTCGTCGACGAGGTCGACGCGATCGGCCAGCGCAGGGCGGGCTCGGGCGCCATCGTGGCCAACGACGAGCGCGAGCAGACACTGAACCAGCTGCTGGCCGAGATGGACGGCTTTGACATGACCCAGGGGATCGTGGTGCTCGCCGCCACCAACCGTCCTGAGGTACTCGACCCGGCCCTGCTGCGGCCCGGCCGGTTCGACCGGCAGGTCACCATCCCGCTGCCCACCCTGGACGAACGCGCGGCGATACTCGCGGTGCACTGCAGGGGCAAGCGGCTGGCCAGCGATGTCGATCTGCAGGTGGTCGCGCGGGGAACGCCCGGCTTCTCCGGTGCCGACCTGGCCAACCTGGCGAACGAGGCGGCGATCTTCGCGGTCCGCGGCAACCGCGAGGTGCTGACCGCCGCCGACTTCGACAACGCCAGGGACCGGATCCTGCTCGGCCGCCGGGAGGGCTCCAACGTCCTGCTGCCCGAGGAGAAGCACGCGGTCGCGGTACACGAGGCTGGACACGCGATCGTCGCTGCCCTGTCCGAGCACGCCGACCCGGTCGCCAAGGTCACGATCCTGCCCGCTGGCCAGGCACTCGGCGTGACACAGCAGCTGCCGCTGATCGAACGGCACCTGTACGGCGAGGACTATCTGCACGACTCGCTCGCGGTGCGGCTCGGCGGGCGGGCCGCCGAGCTGGTCGAGTTCAACCAGGGCTCGACCGGCGCGGCGAACGACCTGTCCACGGCGACCGACATGGCGACCAGGATGGTGCGCGAGTTCGGCCTGTCGGCCGCCCTCGGCCCGGTCGGCTACCCGCAGGGCGGCTCGGTGTTCCTCGGCGGCGGAGGTGGCAACGGATTCTCCAGCCGGCCGTTCGCCGAGGCCACGCAGGCAACGATCGACCGCGAGGTCGCCAGGCTGCTGCGCGAGGCCGAGCAGACGGCCGTCGAGCTGATCCGCGCGCACAAGCAGATGCTGGACGAACTCGTCGGCCTGCTGCTCGACCGGGAGACCGTGGACGGCGCCGAGGTCTACCGGATCGCCGGGCTGCCGGTACCCGAGCACAGGCCGGACGAGATCGCGATCGCGCCACGGGCCAGCGTCGGCACGATCGCGGCTTCGACGCCTGCCGCGCCGGCCACCACCGCCGCGGACACCAGGTGAAGCTGCTTGTACTGTCCGCAGCCGCCGTGCATGAGCTGCTCGGCTATCCGGCCTGCGCCGACGCGATGCGGGAGGTGCTCGCCGCCCGCGCCCGCGGCGAGGTGTTCCAGCCGCTGCGGTCGGTGCTGCGGCCGGACGGAGCGGCCGGGCTGATGGCGCTGATGCCCTGCTACCAGGCGGGCGACAACGCCGGGTACGGGCTCAAGGCCATCTGCATCACCCCGGGCAATCCTGCGGCAGGCCTGGACAGCCACCAGGGCATCGTGCTGCTCTCCAGCTCGCGAACCGGGGAGCCGCTCGCGCTCATGAACGCCTCCGCCGTGACCGAGATCAGGACCGCGGCCGTCTCAGCGGTGGCCACCTCGCTGCTGGCCAGGCCGGACGCCGACGTCCTCGCCATCATCGGCACCGGGGTGCAGGCCAGGGCACACCTGCTGGCCATGGCGGCCACCCGGCAGCTGGCACAGGTCAAGGTGGCCGGCAGCAGCCCGGCCAAGGCCGCCGCATTCGCCGCTGGGGCCGCGCGGCCCGGCCTGCCGCCGGTGGCTGCCTGCGGGTCGGCGCGCGATGCCGTCGACGGCGCCGGGATCATCGTCACTGCGACCAGCTCGGCCACCCCGGTGCTGCACCGCGACTGGCTGGCCGAAGGCACGCACATCAACGCGGTCGGCGCCTGCCTGCCGCACATCCGCGAGATCGACACCGGGACCATGGCCGCCGCCGGGTTGTACGCGGACAGCCGCGAGTCCGTGCTTGCCGAGTCCGGTGACTACCTGATCGCCGCCGGCGCGGGCGCAGTTGGCCCAGTCCACATCCGCGCCGAGATCGGCGACCTGCTGGCCGGCCTCGCGCCAGGGGCTGGCCGCCGCGACCAGCGGGAGATCACCGTGTTCGAGTCGCTCGGCCTGGCGGCGGAAGACCTGGCCGCCGCATCCGCCGCCTACCTGGCCGCCAGCGAGCGCGGCGCAGGCGCCTGGATCGATTTCTGACCTCGGCAGCGCGGCCGGGCAGGAACCGGCAGCCCCGGCGGTGCGTCAGAGCGGCAGGACATTTCCGCACACCTGGAGACCTGCCATGACATTCACCATTAGGCCCGGCTACCGGGCACCGGCAGCCGGGGTGGCGGCCGCCGCGCTCCTGATCGGCTCCTTCCTGCTCGGCACCGCGCAGTCCGGCTCTGCGGCGAGCCGGACGCCGTCGGGCAGCACCGCCCCGGCCAGGCTGCTTGCCTCACCGAGCGCGGGCGGGAAGATCACCGTCACCGGCACGGGCACCTGGACCGGCACGCCCGACCAGCTGACCCTGAGCATGGGCGTCCAGGTCAATGCCGGATCGGTGTCGGCGGCGCTGCGGCAGGCCAACCAGGCTGCCAACCGGGTGATCGCCGCGCTCAAGCGCGGCGGCGTGGCCGCCGCCGACATCCAGACCTCGGGCCTGTCCATCAGCCCGAACTACCGGGGCAGCGGCCAGGCGCCGGTCGGTTACGGTGTCAGCGAGCAGCTCACGGCCACACTGACCGAGCTGTCCAGGGCAGGCAGCCAGATCCAGGCGGCGGTCACCGCTGGCGGCAACGCCACCACGGTAGGCGGCGTGTCGCTGAACCTGACCGACACCAGCGCGCCGCTCGCCAGGGCCCGCGCCGCGGCGGTGCGGGATGCCCAGGCCAAGGCGGCGCAGTTCGCCCACGCGCTCGGACAGCCGCTCGGCCGGGTGATCAGCGTCTCCGACCAGAGCTCGGCGGTCCCGGTCGAGCCGTACGCCCTGGGACTGCCAGCCGCGTCGAGAGCCAGAGTGCCGGTTTCCCCCGGCTCGCAGCAGGTAAGCGTCCAGATCACCGTGGTGTACGCGATCGGCTGATACGCTGCTGCCATGACCACGACGAGCCAGACCGCGCGCTGGTGGCGCCGCCGCTAGGCGGGCCTGGTTCGCGTACTCCGCAGTTCCACGAAGGCGACCGCCCGGCTGACCGGCGGCCGCCTTCGGGCGTCTCGCCGCAGCCTGGGCATGACAAGGCGGACAGACAGATGCCAGCAGCACACGGCGTTCCAGACTCTGGGGTAGATTACCCGGCGGACTTCGGCAGCATGCCTCCGCTCGGGCTGACCGAGTACCTGACCGCCGGCGGCATCGCGGTGACCAGGACGGCCACGCCATTCGAGCCAGCGCAGCTGGCCGCGATTACCCGCCAGGTCGACGAGCGCAGGGGCGGGGTGTTCAGCTCGGGCATGGAGTACCCGGGCCGGTACAGCCGCTGGCACCTCGGCTACGTGGACCCGTGTGTCGAGTTCCTCGCCCGCGGCAGGCAGGTCACGGCGACCGCGCTCAACGAGCGCGGCGCCGTGCTGCTCCCGGCGATCAGCGATGCGCTGCGCCGCGCCGGGGAACCGGCGCCCGGCCCTGACGGCGGCAGCGCGACGGTGATCATCGGCGAGCCCTCCGGCGGCGCTCCCGAGGAGGAACGCAGCAGGCGGCCGACGGTGTTCAGCGCGATCAGGGAGGTCATCGCGCTGTTCGCCGGGCCGGATGAGCACCTCGGGCTGTTCGGTGCGTTCGGTTACGACCTGGCGTTCCAGTTCGAGCCGATCCGGCTGCGGCACCCAAGGCAGGCCGGCCTGGACGCCGAAGGCCCGCAGCGTGACCTCGTGCTGCACCTGCCGGACGAGCTATACGTCATCGACCGCAAGCGGGAGACCGCGCTGCGGTACAGCTACGACTTCGCCGTCGCCGGGCGGTCCACCGCCGGGCTCGACCGGGCAACCAGGGCCGGCCGGCCGGCCGCGACCAGTGAGCTGCCGCCTGACCCGGAACCCGGCGGCTACGCACGGGTGGTCGAGCGGGCCAGGGACCGGTTCGCGGCCGGAGACCTGTACGAGGTGGTACCGAGCCACGTCTTCTGGGCGCGCTGCGGCTCGCCTGCCGGCTTCTACGAGCGGCTGCGGCGGCGCAACCCGGCGCCTTACGAGTTCTTCCTGAACCTGGGCGATGACGAGTACCTGGTGGGCGCGTCGCCGGAGATGTACGTCAGGGTGACCGGGGACCGGGTCGAGACGTGCCCCATCGCCGGCACCGCGCCGCGCGGCGCCGGGCCGCTGCAGGACGCGGAGAACATTCTCGGGCTGCTGTCCTCGGCCAAGGACGAGTCCGAGCTGACCATGTGCACGGACGTGGACCGCAACGACAAGTCAAGGATCTGCGTGCCTGGCAGCGTCAAGGTCATCGGGCGCCGCCAGATCGAGATGTACAGCAGGGTGATCCATACCGTCGACCATGTCGAGGGCAGGCTGCGGCCCGGGTTCGACGCGCTTGACGCCTTTCTCACCCACATGTGGGCGGTGACCGTTACCGGGGCGCCGAAGACCTGGGCGATGCAGTTCATCGAGGATCACGAGGTCAGCCAGCGACGCTGGTACGGCGGCGCAGTCGGCGTCCTGCACTTCGACGGCGCCATCAACACCGGGCTGACGCTGCGCACCGCGCACATCCGCGCTGGCCTGGCCGCGGTGCGAACCGGCGCCACGCTGCTGTTCGACTCCGACCCAGCCGCCGAGGAGGCCGAGACCCGGCTGAAGGCGCGGGCGCTGCTCGAGGTGCTGACCGACGCGGAGGATTCCGGCGGCCACGAGGAAGACAAGCCTTCTCTGCAACGCAATTCGCTGGCCGGCTCGCCCTCTCCGCCGCTGGTCCAGGCTCGGCTACTGCCCCCTGGCGCGGCGCCGCGGGTGCTGCTCGTCGATCACCAGGACTCCTTCGTGCACACCCTGGCGGGGTATTTCAGGGAACAGGGCGCGCAGGTCACCACGCTGCGGGCCGGCTTCGGCGCGGCAGTGCTCGACGAGTACGCGCCGGACCTCGTGGTGCTTTCACCGGGCCCTGGCCGTCCGTCCGACTTCAAGTGCTCGCAGCTGCTCGATGAAATCGATGCCCGCGGGCTCGCCGCGTTCGGCGTGTGCCTGGGGCTGCAGGCGATGATCGAGCACGCGGGGGGAACGCTCAGCCTGCTCCGCGCTCCGGCGCACGGCAAGCCGGCCACGGTCCAGGTCACCGGCGGTGAGCTGCTCTCCGGGCTGCCCGCCGAGTTCACCGCCGCGCGGTATCACTCGCTCCATGCCACGCCGGATCAGGTTCGCGGCGGCTTCGCGGTCACCGCGGTCACTGCCGCGAGCCAGGGGCAGCGGCACACGGGCCGCCCAGGCCCTGCGGACCAGGCGGAACGGTCGCCGACGTGGCCGGCGGAGATCGTGATGGCGATCGAGGACAGCGCCGCGCGCAGGTGGGCGGTCCAGTTCCACCCCGAGTCGATCCTGACCGCGTCGGGCGATACCGGGCATCACGTGATCAAGAATGTGCTGCGCCTGGCTGGTCACGATGGCAACGGTTAGCCGGACGAATCGTTACCTGTTCGTTATTTATCGCGGGCGGAGGCCAATATAGCGTCAAAAGCAAACCGTATCGTTGCAGGTCAGGGTGCTGGCAAGGATCAAGACGCATCGCAGGGATTGGTGGTGAGCGGCTGGCTGGTGTGCCCTGGGTTGCTTATTGAGGCAAAGGAGCCCCATGAGACGCCGATTGTGCCTTTCCCTGTTAACACTTGCCCTCGCGGCCGGCTCGCTGCTCGCCGCGGCCGGCGGCGCGTCCGCCGCGCCGATGGCGGCGCATCCGGCCGGGCATCACGTGACGCTCAGAGCTGGCTTCCGGCCCGGCGGCCTGATGATCAGGCCAGGCGGTGTCAGCCGGGTATCGCACCACGGCCGGTTCACGACCGCGCTGTCGACCAACTGGTCGGGCTACGCGGTGACCGGCGGCAACGGTGCCTTCACCAGCGTCTCGGCCAACTGGACCCAGCCGAGCGCGACGTGCCCATCGAGGAAGTCGCAGTACTCCAGCTTCTGGGCTGGCCTGGACGGCTTCAACAGCAACTCGGTGGAGCAGACCGGCACAGACGCCGACTGCTCAGGGCACACGCCGGTCTACTACGGCTGGTACGAGATGTACCCGGCATTCCCGGTCAACTTCTCCGACCCGGTCCGCCCCGGTGACGCGATGAACGCGTCGGTCACCTTCAGCGGCTCGTCGACGTTCACGCTCTTCCTGCACGACGCCACCCAGGGCTGGTCCCACACCATCACCGTGAACCAGACCGGGCTGGCCCGTTCCTCGGCCGAGGTGATCACCGAGGCCCCGTCGTCGAACCGGGGCGTGCTGCCGCTTGCCGACTTCGGCACCGTCACTTACTCCGCGTCCAGCGCGAACGGAACCTCGCTGGGCACCCAGAATCCGATCCAGATCATCATGGTAAACAACAGCGGAACGCCGAAGGACAGCACGAGCGCGATCAACAACGTCGGCGGCTTCAGCAACACCTGGATTAGGTCCACCTAATTCCAGCGAGGCGCAATGTGACTGCCCGGCGGCTGCCAGCCGCCGGGCAGCGTGCCGGATGCGTGCTGGATGTCGGTGGCCGCCGGTAGTGTGCCCGGAATGAAGAGCGTGCAGCCCGAGGTCTTCCTGGTCGCCCGTCCGCAGATCGACTATGACGCGCTGGCCGCCTACCTGCGCCAGGTCGGCGGCGAGAGCTGGCTGGCGAAGCTGGACCGGGGGGAGTTCGACGACGCGCAGAACCTGGCCGAGTTCGCCGGGAAGATCTGCTACCGGGCCTGGGAGCCCGGGCTCAATCCGAACATCGTCAGGGTCCGCAACGACCAGCCGGATTACCTGCGCAACATCTTGTCCCAGGCGCACGGGTCCGTGCTCGAACATGCCAGCTTCAGCTTCGTGCTGCACAACGTCAGCCGGGTGACGACGCACGAGCTGGTGCGGCACCGCCCGGGGACAGCCGTCTCGCAGGAGTCACTCAGGTTCGTCCGGCTCGCCGATATCCCGTTCTGGTTTCCCGCCTGGGCCGCAGCAGACGCCGAGCTGATGCGCCGCGCGACGGCGCTGCTCGGGCAGATGGAGGAGTTCCAGCTCTGGATGGCCGGGCACTTCGGCCTGGACGAACACGGCGTCCCGTTCGCCGAGAAGAAGCACAAGACATCGTTCATGCGCAGGTTCGCTCCAGACGGGGTCGCGACCGGATTGCTGTGGTCGGCCAATATCCGGGCACTGCGGCACACGATCGAGGCGCGTACCGATCCGGGTGCAGAGGAGGAGATCCGGCTGGTGTTCGGCAGCATCGGGGAGCTGATGCGGGCGGAGGCACCGGCGCTGTTCGACGATTTCACGGTGCAGGACGGCACCTGGATCCCGCGCTGGCGCAAGGTGTAGCCGTACCCGCACGGCGCGCGGCGCGTGAGATCGTAAGCCGCGTGACCGACATAACAATTCCGGCCGCCGGCCGTACCTTTCCCGGCTACCTCGCGGTTCCCGGCGACGGCCCGGGCCGCTGGCCAGGCGTCGTGGTGATACACGAGGCGCTCGGCCTCAATGCCGGCATCCGCGCCAAGGCGGACGAACTGGCAGCGCATGGGTACCTCGCGCTGGCACCTGACGCGGCCGACTCCTGGCGCCGGATCTACGCGTTCTTCGGCGAGCACCTCAGCGACCAGGTAGCTCCCCGCTAGCCGAGCGCCGCGCGGCTCGCAGCGCGTGCAACGGGTCGTAGTGCAGTCGCTCGGCGGGGACCCGCCTGGACAGCGCCCGCGCGGTGCTGCTCACCATGCCCCACGGGCCGCTGATGTAGACGTCGGTATCGCGGAACGACGGGTGCCTGCTGACCACCTCGGGCAGGCCGCCCACCGGGCCAGAAGCGCCAGGCAGGTGACCGGTCACCGGGATCAGCGTCAGCGAGGGGTAGGCCTGCTGCAGCGTGCTGAGGTCGCGCATGTCGTACAGGTCTTCCGGCCGCCGGACGCCGAGGTACAAGCTGATGTCCGGCCGCCTGCCATGGCGGGTCGCGCAGACCACCGACTCGATGATCGCCTTGAGCGGCCCCAGGCCGGTGCCCCCAGCGACGCAGACCAGATCCTGCTCTGAGTCGGCGACGACCTGCATGTCACCCCGCGCGGCGCCGAGCACGAGCGTGTCGCCGGTCCGGCTGTGGCCGACCAGCGCCGTGCTGATGACGCCGCCAGGCACCGCCCGCACATGGATGTCGAGCAGCCCGTTGTCACGCGGCGCGTTCGCGATCGAGTAGCTGCGCCAGACCCTCGGCCATCTCGGTACCTGGACCGGCAGGTACTGGCCAGGCAGGTAGTGCAGTGGCTTGTCCGGCCGGATCGTCAGTACGGCGATCGTCGGAGTGCGCTGGTCATGCTGCATGATCTCGCCGACCCACCAGGCGGGCTGCGCGGTCGCGTCCAGCGCCGCCGACGCCCGCATGACGGCGGCGAAATAGTCGAGCGCAGCCTGCCAGGCCGCGGTCGTCTCCGCCGTCCACGCGGCTCCGGCCAGCTGCTCGATCGTCACAAGCAGCGCGTCGAAGAACGGCCGGTAGTGCTTCTCCTTGACGCCGAACTTGCGGTGATCTCTGGCCAGGTAGCCGAGCAGCTGCTCGCAGGCCCGCGGGGAGTCGATATTCCAGATCAGCCCGGCCAGGGCATCGAACACCGCCAGCCGCGTCTGGGTCATGGCCAGCGGGAACAGCACCCGGATCTCCGGGTTCGCGGCGAACAGGCGGCCGAAGAAGTACTCCATCGCCTTGGGCGGATCGGCCATAGCCAGCGAGAACGAGTTCTTGATCAGCCGGGCGCTGAAGTCGCTGAGCACGGCTCGGCTCGGCTCGGGACCCGGCTGCTGCCATGCCGAACTCTCGGTGCGCGCGAACTGCTCAGGGACCTGGCGGCTGGAGGACTCCCCGGCCGGGCCGGGAAGGCCCGGGTCTAGCACGGTAGCCACGCCGCGAAGTCTGTCAGCTACTCACCGGCGCCATCTACCATTCAGCGAAAGCGAGACCGGGCGGCGGCACCGGGCGGGCGGCGGCACCGGGCGGGCGGCGGCGCCTGCGGTCAGTCCCGGTGCCAGTGCCAGGGGGCGGCAGATCGGGCTGCTCTACGATGAGGCAGTGACATCTGGCTACCTGCGCTGGCCGCACCTGCATGGCGACCTGCTTGCGTTCGTCGCCGAGGACGACCTCTGGCTGGCACCGGCCACCGGCGGCAGGGCATGGCGGATCTCGGCCGATCAGGCTCCGGCCGCCGGTCCGAGATTCTCCGGCGATGGCACGCTGATCGCCTGGACGAGCTGGCGCGATGGAACACCCGAGGTCTACCTGACCCCGGCGGAAGGCGGCGGCGCCGAGCGGGTCAGCTACTGGTCGGACCGGTCCACCCGCGTGCTCGGCTGGAGCCAGGAAGGCGAGATCGTCGCGATCACGGCCGCCGGCCAGCCGTTCAGTCACAGCACCTGGGCACACCTGATCCCGGTGACCGACGGGTCAGCCGATAGCGCCGGGCAGCGCAGGCTGCCCTTCGGGCCGGTCGGCGATGTGGCGATGGACGCGCGGACCACGGTGCTGCTGACCGGCACCCGCGGCAGGGAACCGGCGTTCTGGAAGCGGTACCGCGGCGGCACCGCCGGACGGCTGTGGATAGCCGGGCCGAGCCAGCAGGGCAGCAGGCCATGGGATCGGCCGGCCGCCGCCAGCGATCCGCTGGTGACCGACCATGAGCCGCGGTTCCGGCGGCTGCATGCCGACCTGCCGGGGCAGTTCTTCAACCCCATGCTCGTCAGCGGGAGGCTGGTGTTCGGCTCTGATCACGAGGGCACGGCGAACCTGTACTCGTGCGCGCTTGACGGCAGCGACCTGCGGCGGCACACCGACCACGACGGCTTCTACGCCAGGAACGCGAGCACCGACGGCCACCGGGTGACCTACCATTGTGCCGGTGACATCTGGCTGCTGCCTGACCTGGAACCGGGCACCGATCCGGTCAGGCTGGACATCAGCCTGGGGTCGGGGTCGGCCGGGCGGGCGCCGCGGCTGATCTCAGCGGCCGATCACCTGGGCGAGCTGAGCTGCGACCTGACCGGCCAGGCGAGCGCGATCGAGGTGCGCGGCACCGTGCACTGGCTGACACACAGGGACGGCCCGGCCAGGGCGCTGTCGGAGATCCCTGGCCCCACGGCCAGGCTGCCGCGGGTGCTCGGCAGCACCGGCCAGGTCGTCTGGGTGACCAGCGCCGAGGGCGCCGACGCGCTGGAGATCAGGCCGGCGGACGGGCGTGCCGCTGGCGATGGCGACCGGCGGCGGCTGGCGGCTGGCGCGATCGGCTGGGCCGCCGACCTGGCCGCGGCGCCCGACGGCAGCACGGTCGCCGTGGCCGCGCACGATGGCAGGCTGCTGCTTATCGACATATCGACCGGCGCGGTCACCGAGCTTGCCAGATCGGATAACGGCCCGGTCACCGGGCTAACCTGGGCACCGGATTCGGCCTGGCTCGCCTGGTCGCATCCCGGGCCTGGTCCACGGTGCGCGCTGCGGCTGGCCCGCCCGGCCGACGGCCAGGTGACCGACGTCACCGACGGCCGGTTCATCGACACCGACCCCGCGTTCACCGCCGACGGGCTGTACCTGGCGTTCCTGTCCTGGCGGAACTTCGATCCCGTCTACGACGCGCACTTCTTCGACCTGTCGTTTCCCTATGGATGCCGGCCTTACCTGATCCCGCTGGCCGCGGCCAGGCCCTCACCATTCGGCCCGCTGCCTGACGGCCGGCCGGTCGGCTCGCCGAAAGACAAGGACAAGGACAAGGACAAGGACAAGGACGGCCAGAACGAGGACCGGCAGGCCGGCTCACCAGGCGGCGAACCGGAGCAGGACGGCCACCCGCCGGTCACGGTCGACCTGGACGGCCTGCCCGACCGGATCGTGCGGCTGCCGGTACCGGAATCCAGGTACGCGTCTCTGCGCGCGGTGGACGGCGGGCTTGCCTGGCTGCGGGAGCCGCTCACCGGTAGCCTCGGCGAGGGCGGAGCCAGCCTCGACGATGATCACCCGCGCCCCGCCATCGAGTACTTCGACATCAAGCGGTCCCGGTGCACGGAACTGCTCGACGAGGCCGATTGGTTCGAGCCGAGCGGTGACGGCACCAGGCTGGTCGTCAAGGACGAGGCGAGGCTGCTTGTACTGTCGGCCACCAAGAAGGCCGACCAGGACAACGCCGATGACCAGGTGTCGATCGACCTGAGCAGAGCCAGGTACCTGGCTGACCCCGCCGCGCTGTGGCAGGCCGCCTACGAGCAGGCCGGGCGGCTGGTGCGGCACGAGTTCTGGGTGCCTGACCTGGCCGACGTGGACTGGGACGGCGCGCTGGCTGACTACCTGCCGCTGCTCGACCGGATCGGCACCGCCAGCGACTTCGCCGATGTGCTGGCCGAACTGATCGGCGAGCTCGGCAGCTCGCACGCGTACGTGTCTGCCGCAAGCGACGGCGGCGATCGTACCGGCCACTGGGCGGCGCAGCTCGGGGCCGACCTGGAACCTGGCCCGGACGGCTGGCGGGTCATGCGGGTCCTGCCTGGCGAGTCGTCGGACCCCAGGGCGCGCTCGCCGCTTGCCGCGCCTGGCGCCGGGATCAAGGCAGGTGATCTGCTGCTCGCGGTGGACGGCCAGCCGGTGAGCCCGGTCACCGGGCCAGGTCCGCTGCTGGTGGGCACGGCCGACCGGCCGGTGGAGCTGACCGTCGCGGAATCTCCTGGCGGGCAGCCGAGGCGCGCGGTCATCGTCCCGCTCTCCGACGAACGGCGGCTGCGCTACCAGGACTGGGTCGGCGAGCGCCGCGGGATCGTGCACGAGCTCGGCGACGGCAGGATCGGCTACCTGCACGTGCCGGACATGGTCAGCGAGGGATGGTCGGACTTCCACCGGGACCTGCGCGGGGAGATGCTCCGCGACGCGCTGATCATCGACGTCCGCGCGAACCGGGGCGGCAGTACCTCGCAGCTGGTCGTGGAGAAGCTCGCCAGGCGCGTCATCGGCTGGGACGTGTCGCGCGGCAAACTGCCGCAGAGCTACCCGCTTGACGCGCCGCGCGGGCCGGTGATCGCGGTGTGCGACGAGTTCGCGGGCAGCGACGGTGACATCGTGACCGCGGCGATCCGCATCCTGCACATCGGCCCGGTGGTCGGCACCAGGACCTGGGGCGGCGTCATCGGCATCGATTGCTGGCACCGCCTGGTGGACGGCACGGTCATGACCGTGCCCAAGGCGGCCGTGTGGCTGGACGGGTTCGGCTGGGATGTCGAAAACTTCGGCGTCGAACCGGACATCGAGGTTGTGCCGTCGCCCGATGACTGGGCCGCCGGAGCCGACGTCCAGCTGCTCGCCGCCGTGCAGCTCGCCCTCGAGGCACTGACCGAGCGGCAGCCTGCCGCCGCGCCGTCCACCTCGCGGCGGCCGTCTCGGCGCCGCCCGCCGCTGCCACCGCGTGCTGGCGTCCCGCGGAGTCAGTAGACCGAGTCGCCGCCGAACATGTCGCCGAGCCGTGCGGCGAGGCCAAGGTCGCCATCCAGCGCCACCTTGCCGTCCGCGATCAGCTGATAGACCGGCTGCGCCTGGGTGATGAGCCTGATGAAGTCGGGCACGCCGATGCTGACGGTCAGCGCCGGGCTGGCGGGCTTGCCCAGCCTGGCCCGTGCCTTGCCGTTGCGGACGTCGATGGTCCATGCCCGCCTGGTGCCGTCGGCGAGGCCGATGTCGTAGCCGATGCTGCCGGAGAATCCGGCCGCGCGCTCGGCCTCCAGCCTGGACGCCATCAGGGTGAACACGGTGCGCTGCGCGGTCACGCCGCCGAACAGCCGGTCCAGCCGCTGGTCCGACGCCTGGCTCACCGCCCGCCTGGTACCCGCCTGGGCGCGCCTGCGCACCGCGCTGGCCGCTGAGCCGCGGGCGGTGCGGGCTAGGTCGCGGAACCTGACCTGCCCGGTGCCGCTCGCCGCCGCCTGCTCGGCGTCCTCATCGATCAGGTAAGGCTCAGGCAGGCGGCGCTGGCCCTCGCGCCTGGCCAGCGCGCGCTCGACGGCGCCGGCCAGCCGTTCCGCCTTTGCCGCCTCCTGCTCCTGCCTGCCTGCAGCGAACCTGGGCAGGACTTCCCGGCCGAACAGCTCGATGGACTCGCAGATGTGCTCGTGCCGGTTGTTGCCCGCCTGCAGTATGAACATCACCTGGTCGACCCCGGCCTGCTGATATCGCCCGATGAGGTCACTGACCTGGGCGGGAGTGCCGATCGCGCCGCGCAGCGAGCCCAGCCCGGCCTGCAGCAGCCGGATTGCGAGCGGTGCGGCGGACGCCTGCACGATCTCCCTGGCGAATCCCTGCTCGGCCCGTTCCTTGCCGAAGCTCTGCCACAGGTCGGTGCCGCCTACCAGGTGCTTGCGGCCGTAGAAGTGGCCAAGTGAGTAACCGAAGAAGTGCGCGCCGTCGATGCCACGCTCGATCGCGGTGGCCTCATCGTGATGCAGCATCATCGGCAGCACCACTGCCACGTTCGGATTCACCGCGAAACCGCGCGGCAGGCACTCGGGCGAGTCGATCAGGTCGTAGTACTCCGACACCCAGTGCGCGGCGTCCTCGGGCTCGGCGAACGAGAAGGACAGCGCACCCATGCCGCTCCTTGCTGCCAGGTGGATGGTCTCCCGCCGGCTGCACGCGACCCACAGCGGCGGGTGCGGCCGTTGCAGCGGCTTGGGCACGACGTTGCGCGGCGGCATGCGGAAGAACGCGCCCTCGTAGCCGGCGAACGGCTCCTCGGTGAACATCCGGGTCACGGCGTCAACGGTCTCCTCCCACATGGCACGCTTCGCCTGCCGCGGCACGCCGAAGCCGCCGAGCTCGCTGGCCGAGCTCGCCTCCCCGGTACCGAACTCCACCCGGCCGCCGGAGACCAGGTCAAGTACCGCGATCCGCTCGGCGATCCTGGCCGGGTGATTGACCAGCGCAGGCGCCTGCACGATGCCGTGGCCAAGCCGGATCCGGCTGGTGCGCTGGCTCGCCGCGGCCAGGAAGACCTCGGGCGCCGAGGAGTGCGAGTACTCCTCTAGGAAGTGGTGCTCGACCTCCCAGACGTAGTCGATCCCGACCTTGTCAGCCAGCTCGATCTGCTCCAGCGAGTCGGTCAGCAGCCGGTGCTCGTCACCTCGCGCCCACGGCCTGGGCAGCTGATGCTCGTAGAAGATGCCGAACCGCATGCCAGCCTCCTAGCGGGTGCCTGTGCCGCCTGGGCAGGGGCCGCCCTAGGGACACCCTGGCACCCGCGGGGCGCGGTTGCCCAGTGGCTAGAGCGGCGGCGTGTAGCCGCTGGTCCAGTGAACCTGCAGCCAGGTGAGCGCGGTTGTCCATGCTCCGGTGACCTCGAGGACCCCCACGCCGGCCAGCAGGAGCCCGCCGATCCTGGTGATCGCCAGCGCATGCCGCCTGGCGAACCCGAACAAGGTCACGCCCCGCTCGACCGCGAATGCCACGATCAGGAACGGGACGCCGATGCCCAGCCCGTAGACGAAGGCGAGCAGGGCACCGCGGGCTGCCGTTCCGACGGTCAGGCCCAGGGTGAGGACGGCGCCGAGCGTCGGGCCGATGCACGGGCTCCAGCCCAGCCCGAACAGCACGCCAAGCAGAGGGGCGCTGGCCAGGCCCGCTCGCGGCCTGACCGTCGGCCTGATCACCCGGCCGGCGAAGCTGAACCGGTCGAAGACCCCGGCGAACAGCAGCCCGAGCACGATCAGCAGCGCGCCGAGCGCCCTGGTCAAGCCCCACTGGTGCCTGGCCAGCGCCGCGCCAAGCCCGCCGAAGGCTACCCCGTAAGTGGCGAACAGCGCGGAGAATCCGAGTACGAACAGCACCGCCCCGAGCACCGCGCGGCCGCGTCGGGTCTGGCTCCCGGTCACGCCAGGCTCGGCGCCCGAGCCTGCCTCGCCCGAGCCGGCCCGGCCATTTCCGGCCTGTTCATTGCCGGCCTGTTCATTGCCGGCCTGTTCATTGCCGGCCTGTTCATTGCCGGCCTGTTCATTGCCGGCCGGTTCATTGCCGGCCGGTTCATTGCCGACCCCGGCGGAGCCGGCCCTGTCATTGCCGGCCCCGGCCGAGCCGGCCCGGCCATTACCGGCCTCGCCGCGCGCCGCGCCCACCGCAGTTCCCGACATTCCGGTGATGTAAGACAAGTAACCAGGAACGAGCGGCAGCACGCACGGTGACAGGAAAGTCACGGCGCCTGCGGCGGCGGCAACCGGAATCGCCAGCAGCAGGGGCCCTGACGACATCAGGTCGGCCACGCCGCTCATCGAAGTACCTCCGCCGCCGGCAGCGCTCATTCGTTCTGTCCTGCCCGGCATCGATCCGGGCCGCAACCAGGGTAGTTTGCCTGCCCGATCACGAACCGCCCGGCCGCGCGGAATCGCCCGCCAGGCCGGCTCAGTGCAGGTCCTCGAGTGCGGCTTCGATGGCGCGGTGGAACGTCGGATAGGCGTAGATCATCTCCCGCAGCCGCTTAACCGGCACGGCCGCGTGCACGGCCAGCGTCAGCATGCTCAGCACCTCGCCGCCGGTCGGGCCCGCCGAGGTGGCACCGGCCAGCACCCCGCGGCCGGCGTCCTCGACCAGCTTGATGAAGCCGTCGTTACCCGCCTTGTGGATCCAGCCGCGGGCGGAGGACGGGATCGGCGCCATCCCGACCCTGACCGGCATGCCCTGCGCCTGCGCCTGCGCCTGGGACAGTCCGACCGAGCCGATCTCCGGGTCGGTAAAGGTCACTCTCGGCACGGCGTGATACTCAGCCTCGTGGTGCTCGGTGCCGAGGATGTCGGCGATCACGATGGCCGCGTGGTACATCGACATGTGGGTGAACGCGCCGTGCCCCACGATGTCGCCGATCGCCCAGACGCCGGGCGCCGCGCGCATCCGGTCGTCGACAGGCACCGCGCGGGCCGACTCGTCGATCCCGGCCGCCCCGGCACCGACCGCGGTTAGATCGATCCTGCGCCCGGTCGCGACGAGCAGCTTCTCCGCGGTCAGCTGCTCGCCGCCGTCGAGCGTGACGCTGAACACGTCTCCGTGGCTGATCCGCACGGCGGCGACGCCTGCCCGTACCCCGATGCCCCCGCGATCAAAGACGGCCGCAAGCAGCTCGCCGGCTTCCGGCTCCTCAAGGGGGAGCAGCCGGTCGGCCGCTTCGACCACGGTCACCAGCGCCCCGAACCTGGCGAAGACCTGGCCGAGCTCGGCCCCGATCGCGCCGCCGCCGAGCACGACCAGCGACTCGGGCACGGCCTTGGCCTCGATCGCCTCCCTGTTTGTCCAGAACGGCGTGCCCGCCAGGCCGGGAACCGGCGGCACCGCTGGCGACGTCCCGGTCCCGATCACGATGCCGCGGCGGGCCCGCAGCTCATCGGCGCCGACCCGCACCACGCCAGGGGCGATGATCCGGCCGGTCCCGCGGAAGAGCGTGCCGCCCTTGGCGGCGAACCGGTCGGCCGCTACTGTGTCGTCCCAGTTGTCGGTGGCCTCGCCGGCGATCCGGCCGGCCACCGGCGCCCAGTCAGGGCTCACGCTGGCCGTCCCGGCCATCCCCGGTATCCGGCGTGCCTCGGCGAGCAGGTCAGCCGCCCGGATCATCATCTTGGAAGGCACGCATCCGTAGTACGGGCACTCGCCGCCTACCAGGCGGGACTCTACCCCGGCCACGGCCAGCCCGGCCTGCGCCAGCCGCCCGGCCACCTCCTCGCCGCCCGGGCCCATGCCGATCACGACTACGTCGAACTCATGCTCGCTCATCGAAATCCTTCGCTGTCAGATGCATCTGTTAGGGATATAGGACAAGGAGACCAAGGAATGACCTCGGTCGGCCGATAGTTTGCAGATACATGCCGGTACCCGCCCGGACTCGCCTGGGGGATGGTTGATGCAGTTGCTCGCTGAAACTGCCGTCGCTGATCAGGAACTCACCGAAACCGACGCGGAGCGGCTGGTCAGGGCCATCTGCTTCAAGACCGGCCCGCCTGGGACGATCGGCGCCGAGCTCGAGTGGCTGGTTAGCGACCTCGCTGATCCGTCACTGACCGTCCCTATTGATCGTATAAAAGAAGTTCTGAGCGTTTTCGAGCAGCCGGAGTCGCTCCCTGGCGCCGGCCTGCTCACCCTCGAGCCAGGCGGCCAGGTGGAGCTCAGCACCGCTCCGGCCGCAGGGCTCAGCGATTGCCTCGCAGCCGCTAGCGCTGACATGGCCGCACTCCGCGAGGCATTCGGCTCGGCCGGGCTGGCTCTGACCGGCCGCGGGCTAGATCCGCTCCGCACCCCGCGCAGGGTGCTCGACCTACCGCGGTACGCGGCGATGGAAGAGTACTTCGACCGGCGCGGCCCCTGGGGCAGGCTGATGATGTGCAGCACCGCATCCGTCCAGGTCTGCGTGGACGCCGGGCTGGAAGCGGACGGCGCGTCCGGCTACGCGTACCGCTGGCAGCTACTGCACGCGCTCGGCCCGGTGCTGGTCGCGGCGTTCGCCAACTCGCCAATGCGCCGTGGCCGTCCGACCGGCTGGAAATGCACCAGGCAGCTGATCTGGTCCAGGCTCGACCCTTGCCGCACGCATGCGCCGCCCGGTGCCGAGCCGTCCGGCCGCCGCCGGGCCGGCGAACCGCAGTCTAGCCGCGCCACACCGGACGGTGATCCCAGGCGCGACTGGATCAGCTACGCGCTCGACGCCGAGGTGCTATGCCAGCGCGCACCTGACGGCGAGCCCTGGACGGTGCCGACCGGGATCACGTTCAGGGACTGGCTGCAGGACGGCGGGCGCCGCCCGACCGCCGAGGATCTTGGCTACCACCTGTCCACCCTGTTCCCGCCGGTGCGCGCGCGCGGCCATCTGGAACTGCGGATGATCGACGCGCAGCAGGGCGACGCGTGGATGGTGCCGGTGGCGCTGGTCGCCGCGCTGGCCGACGATCCGGCCGCTGCCCAGGCGGCCATGGCGGCGACCGAGCGGGTCTGGCACCAGCCGCGGTCTGCCGAGCGGGCATGGCGCCCGGACGACGGCCCGTGGCTGCGGGCGGCCAGGCTTGGCCCGGCCGACCAGGCACTGGCCTGCGCCAGCAAGGAATGCTTCGCCGCCGCGGACGCCGCGCTGGCTAAGTCCCGAACGGCGGCACTGGCCAGGGAACTCGTCGCCGCATTCGCCGACCGGTATGTGGACCGCGGCCGGTGCCCGGCCGATGACACGCTGGAGGACATGTCATGACGATCGATGCCGAGGCGTTGCGCGAGGCGATCGCGGGTCGGTTGCTGACTGCCAGGGCACGGACCAGCGGCCTGACCGACTGCCTCGATGACACGGATCTGACCTGCCAGCACTCGCCATTGATGTCGCCTCTGGTCTGGGACCTGGCCCACGTGGCGAACCAGGAGGAGCTGTGGCTGCTCCGCGGTGTCGGCGGGAGGGAGCCGATGCACCCGGAGATCGACCCGCTCTACGACGCCTTTGAGCATCCTCGTTCGACCCGCCCGACGCTGCCGCTGCTGGCACCCCATCTGGCACGGGCGTACGCGGGCGAGGTACGCGGCCGGGTGCTGGACCTGCTCGACACCGTCAGCTTCACCGGCGGGCCGCTGGTCAGTGAAGGCTTCGCGTTCGGCATGATCGCCCAGCACGAGCAGCAGCACGACGAGACGATGCTGGCCACCCATCAGCTCAGGCAGGGCAGCCCGGTGCTCGCCGCGCCGCCGCCCGAGCCTGCCCCTGCCGATGCGGTGCGGCTGCCAGCCGAGGTGCTGGTACCCGGCGGGCCGTTCACGATGGGCACGTCCACAGAACCGTGGGCGCTCGACAACGAACGGCCTGCCCACGCCGTCGATGTGGCAACCTTTTACCTCGACACCACGCCGGTCACCAATGCCGCCTACGCCGAGTTCATCGCGGACGGCGGTTACGACCAGCCACGCTGGTGGTCGCAGGAAGGGTGGGTGTACCGGCAGCGGGCTGGCCTGGCCGCGCCGCTGTTCTGGCGGCAGGACGGCGGCCAGTGGCTGCGCCGCAGGTTCGGCATCGTCGAGCCCGTGCCGCCAGCCGAACCTGTGATGCACGTCTGCTGGTATGAGGCCGACGCGTACGCGCGGTGGGCTGGCCGGCGGCTGCCAACGGAGGCTGAGTGGGAGAGGGCCGCCAGGCATGACCCGGCATCGGGCCGGTCCATGCGCTACCCATGGGGAGACGGCGACCCCGCGCCTGACCGGGCCAACCTCGGCCAGCTGCACCTGCAGCCAGCCCAGGCCGGGTCATATCCGGCCGGGGCCGCTCCGACCGGGGCCAGGCAGCTGATCGGAGATGTCTGGGAGTGGACGGCGAGCGACTTCCTGCCCTACCCGGGGTTCACGGCCTGGCCGTACCGGGAGTACTCGGAGGTGTTCTTCGGCAGCGAGTACAAGGTACTGCGCGGCGGTGCGTTCTCCGCTGACCCCGTGGTCTGCCGTGGGACGTTCAGGAACTGGGACTATCCGATCCGGCGGCAGATCTTCGCCGGCTTTCGCACCGCCAGGGACGGGAGCCTGCGCTGATGTGCCGGCATGTCGCCTACGTCGGCGAGCCGGTCAGCATCCGCGCCGTCCTGATCGACACGCCGCATGGCCTGATGACGCAGGCCTGGGCACCGAGAAGGCAGCGCCACGGGGTGGTGAACGCCGACGGATTCGGGATCGGCTGGTATGCGGCGGGCGACCCGGTGCCGGCCAGGTACCGGCGAGCCGGGCCGATCTGGTCCGATGAGTCCTTCATGGACCTGACCAGGGTGATCAGGACCGGCGCGGTGCTCGGCGCGGTCAGATCGGCCACCGCAGGAACCGAGCCTGGGGCATGCGCCGCCGCTCCGTATGCCGATGGCCGGTGGCTTTTCAGTCATAACGGTGCGCTCGCCGGCTGGCCGTCCGCCAGCGACGATGCGAGCGGCACGCCGGCGAAGCGCGGAGCCAGCGCCGGCCAGGCCGGCCAGGTGGTGCGCGAGCTCGCCGCCAGGCTGCCGCCAGCCGATCTGCTCGGCCTGGCCGCCCGCTGCGACTCCGCGCTGATCTGGGCTCTGGTCCTGGCACGGCTGCGCTCGGGCGCCGATCTCGCCGCGGCGCTGACCGGAACCCTCGGCGACCTGTCGGCCGCGGGCGCGGCCGGCCGGTTCAACCTGCTGCTCACCGACGGCGAGGCGATCGCGGCGACCGCGGCGGGTGACTCGCTGTGCTTCCGGCGTCAGCCAGCCGGGGTGATCGTGGCATCCGAGCCGTGCGACGACGAGGACGGCTGGCAGGACGTGCCGGACGGCAGCGTGGTGGATGCCACGCCAGGGCAGGTGACTGTCCGGCCGCTGCCCGGGCGCAGATGGGGGAGTGATTGAGGTTATGACCAGTATCCAGATCGACCGCAGGCTGCCTGAGCACTTCTTCGTGGCCTCGCTGCGCGCGGACGCGACGGCGGGCCTGACCGCCATGCCCAAGGCGCTGCCGCCGAAGTGGTTCTATGACGAGCGGGGCAGCGAGTTGTTCGACAAGATCACCTTGCTGGACGAGTACTACCCGACCCGCGCCGAGCGAGAGATCCTTGGCCAGCGAACGGCCGAGATCGCGGCCGCCACCGGAGCGAGCACGCTGGTCGAGCTTGGCTCGGGAACGGCCGACAAGACCAGGCTGCTGCTCGACGCCCTGGCCGACCGCGGCACGCTGGCCGAGTACGTGCCCGTGGACGTCAGCGAATCCGCTCTGGTGACCGCCGCGAGCAGGATGAGTGACCGGTATCCGGGGCTGTCGGTGCGGGCCGTCCTGTCCGATTTCACCGAGCACCTCGGCCTGCCGGACTCCGGCGGCCGCCGGCTCGTGGCATTCCTCGGCGGGACCATCGGCAACCTGCTGCCCGCCGAGCGGGCCGGGTTCTTCGCCAGCCTGCGGGCCGGACTGCGCGATGGCGACGCCCTGCTGCTCGGCACCGACCTGGTCAAGGACCCCGCGGTGCTTGTCCGTGCCTACGACGACCCGGCCGGGGTGACGGCGGAGTTCAACAAGAACATCCTCCGGGTGCTCAACACCGAGCTGGGCGCCGACTTCGACCTGGACGAATTCGACCACGTGGCGATCTGGGATCCGCAGGCCGAGTGGATCGAGATGCGGCTGCGCTCGGCCGCTGATCAGGTGGTGCGGCTTCCGGCGATCGGGCTCAGCGTCATGTTCAGCGCCGGTGAGGAGTTGCGCACGGAGATCTCGGCCAAGTTCCGGCGGGACGGGGTCGCCGCCGAGCTTGCCGCTGCTGGCCTGTCGATGCGGGCCTGGTGGACCGACCAGCAGGGCCGGTTCGGGCTGTCGCTTTCCGCCCCGCGCTGAGCGGGCTGCGCGGCGGGAGCCTCAGTCCGCGGGCCGGTAGCTTTCTCCCGCGACCGTCCTTGCCAGGATGCCCAGGGTGGCGCGGAGCGCGGACTCCGGTATGACCGGGAAGATCCCCGGCTGCTTCCAGGCCGGATCGATGTCGGACCAGTCGTAATAGGAGGTCACAAGCGTACCGTCGGCGGCCGGCTCCAGCCGGTACCCGTAGACGTGCCCGATCTGCGGGCGGATCCTGCCCAGGATCGTCCACGCGATCTCGCGATCCCGCTCGAACCTCACGATCGTGACGGTCACGTCGTACCTGCCGAGCGGATAATCGTTCAGCGCCTCGCGATCCATGTGAACCACGAAGCTGTCGCCGGCCGCGGAAACGGGCTCGCCGGTGGCCGCCATCAGCATGCCCGAACTGTCGATCCGCACATGTCCCTGCGGGTCGCATAGCAGCTGGAAGATCGTCGCCGGATCGGCGGGAATCGTCCGCTGGACCTCGAATCGCTCGGTTGTCACCACCACATCCTGGCACCGCGCCGGCCGCTTCCGGCCGCTTTAAGCACTGGATCGGGAATCGGCCACGGTGTTACGGTCCAGCGGTGTCATCGCCCAGCATCCGCTATCTACCTGGTCGCTGTGGAAGCGGCCAGCTGCGACTACATTGGGCTGGCGCGCATCTGGAATGACCCTGGCAGACCCCGGCTTGGCCTGATCGGCGTCTTGGGGCCCTATCGCCGCCGCGGGCGGCTCGATTGCGATGATCATGCCATGGCGGACCTGACCAGCCGGGCTGGCTGCCTGGCCAGCCGGGGCGTGGCAGGTATGAACACGGGCGAGCCGGGCAGGGCAGACAGGCAGAACGCCAAGCAGATCCCGACGACGGGCGAAGGAGAATCCGGTCGTGAACGCAGCGGTACCCGAGATCATGCTGAACAACGGCAATCCGATCCCGCAGTTCGGCATCGGCGTGTTCCAGGTCAGGCCAGCGGAAACAGCCGATGCCGTCAGCGCGGCCCTGAAGGCCGGTTACCGGCACGTCGACACCGCGCAGATGTACGGCAATGAAAAGGAAGTTGGCGAGGCTATCGGCCGGTCCGGCCTGGCCCGCAGCGAGGTGTTCGTCACCACGAAGCTCAGCAACGACAGCCATCGCCCTGACGACGCCCGCGCCGCCTTTGAGGCATCGCTGAAGGCCCTGAGCAGCGACTACGTTGACCTGTTCCTCATCCACTGGCCGCTGCCGACCAGGTATGACGGCGACTTCGTGTCCACCTGGCAGGCACTTGAGGAGTTCTACAGGGAAGGCCGGGCACGCTCCATCGGAGTCTCGAACTTCCAGCCGCACCATCTGCGGCGGCTGCATTCGCAGTGCCAGATCACCCCGGCGGTCAACCAGTTCGAGGTTCATCCGTATCTGACTCAGTCCGAGCTGCGCGGCTTCTGCGCCGACCACCAGATAGCCGTCGAGGCATGGTCGCCGCTCGCACGCGGCCGCGTGCTCGGTGACCCGGCGATCACCTCGATCGCCGGCCGGGTCGGCAAGACCCCGGCCCAGGTTGTCCTGCGATGGCATATTCAGCGCGGCGACATCGTGTTCCCTAAGTCGGTCAGCCCGGCCAGGATCAAGGAGAACATCGGCATATTCGACTTCGAGCTGACCGCCGACGACATCGCCGCGATCAGCGCGCTGAACAGGAACGAGCGCACCGGACCCGACCCGGACAGATTCGCCGGCTAGGCCACTGCACGCTGCGCGGCAGCGGGGAGGCCCATACGGCGCGATGAAGGCAGCGCTGCACGGCTTCGTCTACGATCTGGCGCCGGATCTTGGCCCGCATGGTGGCGCCGCCAACGCGGTCGCGCCAGGATTCGTCCCCGACACCGCGCCGCCATGGCCTGGGATGGACGGCAGCGGTACGGCCGTGTTTGGGCAGGCAGGCGACCAGACCGCGACCTCGGGGAGCGCATGGACCCGCTGGGCGCTAGGTGTTGCTAGGCGGCAGCCGTGTGGCTGGTGTGCGGCCATTGTGTGATACCGGCGTTGCGCGGGAACGGCGGCGGGACGCGGGCCGTAGCCCGTCCGTTCGCTGCCACGATGCCCGTCCGCCGCGCCCCCTCGCCCGTCCGCCGCGCCCCCCTTGCCCGTCCGCCGCGCCTGCGCGGCGTTATAAAGTCTTCGGTGCCTAAGACACCCAGACCATGGAGGGACGCGGATGGCTGACGGACTGACCGAGGCCGGCCTGGAGCGCCTGCATGCGGTGGCCGAACAGCACGTGGGCGATGACCGCGTGCCCGGGCTCGTGGCGCTGGTGGCCAGGGGCGACCAGGTGCACGTCGAAGCGCTCGGGCGGCTGGCGGTGGGCGGCGCGCCGGTCAGGCCCGACTCGATCTTCCGCATCGCCTCGACCACCAAGCCGATCACGGCGGCAGCCACGCTCGCGCTGGTCGGCGAGGGCCTGCTCGGGCTCGATGAGCCGGTGGACCGGCTGCTGCCAGAACTGGCCGACCACCGGGTGCTGCGGCGGATGGACGGGCCGCTGGATGACACCGTTCCGGCCAGCCGCCCGATCACCACCAGGGACCTGCTGACGTTCACCTTCGGTTTCGGCATGGTGCTGGAGATGTTCATGGCGGGGGAACCGTGGCCGGCGGTCGCCGCCACCGAGGAACTCAAGCTGGCGACCATCGGGCCGCCGGACCCCGCCATACAACCCGACCCGGACACCTGGATCGCCCGGTTCGGCACCTTGCCGTTGCTGGCACAGCCCGGTGAGCGGTGGATGTACAACACCGGAGCCTCGGTGCTTGGCGTGCTGCTGGCACGCGCAGCCGGTCAGCCGCTTGCCGATGTCCTGCGGACGCGCCTGTTCGAGCCGCTCGGCATGCGCGATACCGGTTTCTGGGCGGCGGATACCGATCGTCTCGCCACCGCTTACCAGCCCACGCCGGAGGGCCTGGTCGTGATCGACGAGCCGACCGGAAGCTGGAGCAAGCCCCCGGCCTTCGGCGACGCCGCCGGCGGGCTGGTCTCCACCGCGGCCGACCTGCTCGCCTTCGCGAGGATGCTGCTCCGCGGCGGGGAACCTGTGCTGTCACCCGAGGCGGTGCGGGCGATGACCACCGACCAGCTGACCGGAGAGCAGAAGGCACGCGGCGGCCTCGGACCGGACTTCTTCAGCGGGCGGTCGTGGGGATTCTGCCAGGCCGTGCTCGACAGCGGCGCGTTCGGCTGGGATGGCGGCCTCGGCAGTTCCTGGCTGGTCGATCCGGCCCGCGAGCTGACGATGATCGTGCTGACCCAGCGAATGTTCGAGAGCCCCGCCGCTCCCGCGGTGCACCGGGACATCCAGGCCGCGGCCTATGCGGCGCTGACCTGACATTGACTATGCCCGCACCGGCCAGACGCCGCCGCGGTCGCGGCCCAGGGCCGGCCGGGCGGCCGTCGACGGGTGAGCCCGTCCTGCCTAGGCTGGAGGCGATGACGAACGTGTGCACCACACCACATCAGCGAGGGTCCGGGCCGGCGGCACGCGGCACGCGATCCCGGCCGTCTGCCCGACGCGCGCCAGCCGCCCGCGCCACGGCGCTGTGCCTGCTGGTTGCCGGGCTGCTGTCCTGCTGTGTCATCGGCGCGCAGCCTGGCAGCGCGGCCCCGGCCGCGCCCGGGTACCGCCTGGATACCGGCACGGCCGCCACGCCCGATGTCGTGCTGATCAACCAGCCAGCCAGGTCGGTGTGCGTCGGGCGTACGTTCACGGTCGGCGTGTGGTACCAGCGGCTGTCCGGCGGCTCCCGTGCCTACCGGGTCGCGGTATACGGCCCCCGCCGGATCCGGTTCTTCTACCGGCACGGCCTCGCGTCGGCGGCGCACTGGCGGTTCTGGAAGATCCGGGCCGGACGCGCTGGCTGGTACCGCATCGTCTACTCAGGCCACCGGCCGAATTCGAAGAGGTGGAGCAGGTACGTCGCGTTCGCCCACGCCCGGCGGTGCTAGCTGCCCGCCGGGCGGGCTCCGGCCTGGTGGATGCGCACCACCATGTCTGGGATCTGGCGGCTCGTCCGCAGCCATGGCTGGACCTGCCCGGGCACGAACCGCTGCGGCGGCGTTTCGCCGAATCCGATCTGCGCCCGGCGGCGGCGGCTGCCGGGGTGGTCGCCACCGTGGTGGTGCAGACGGTCACCGATCCCGCAGAGACGCCGGAACTGCTCGCGCTCGCGGCCGCCAGCGATCTGGTCCGCGGCGTCGTCGGCTGGGTAGATCTGGAGGACCAGGCGATAGCCGACCGGCTCGCCGGGCTGCGGCACCGGCCGGACGGGAACCTGCTGCGCGGCATCCGCCATCCGGTCCTGATCGAGCCAGACCCGCACTGGCTGCTGCGGCCGGCGGTGCTCCGCGGTCTCGCGGCCGTCGGCGAAGCCGGACTCTGCTACGACCTCGTGCTGCCGCCGGACGTGCTGCCGGTCGCTGTCCGGGCGGCGGCACGCTGTCCCGGCCTGACGTTCGTGCTTGATCACCTCGGTAACCCCGGCATCGACCAGCGACCGGATGAGCGATGGGTGCGGGCGGTGCGGGAACTAGCCGCGCTGCCCAACACGGTCTGCAAGCTCTCCGGCATCCTGGGCGAACCGCCGCCGGCCGGCCGCGGCCAGACAATCCCCGGCGCAGGCAACGCCGTGCCCGCGGCACCTCCCGGCGCCGATGTCGCGCATCTCGTGCCGTACTACGAGACGGTGCTCGCCGCGTTCGGGCCCGCCCGGCTGATGTTCGGCAGCGACTGGCCGGTCTGCACCCTCACCGCGCCGTACGGCACGGTGGTTGCGGCCGCGCGGGCGCTCACCGCAACACTGAGCCAGACCGACCGCGCCGCGATCTTCAGCGGCACGGCGCGCAGGGTATACCAGCTCCCAGGCACAGGGCCATGTGCACAGCCATGCTGAGCGTCGAGCCGGGCCTGCCCGTGCTACTCGCCGGGATCAGGGACGAGCTCACCGACCGAGCCTGGCAGCCACCCGGCTGGCACTGGCCCGAATACCCGGGCTTGATCGGCGGCCGAGACCTGCTGGCCGGTGGCACCTGGCTAGCCGTCGCGCCGCGGGACAAGCGGGTCTCCTGCGTCCTGAACGGCCGCGGCCAGCTGGCGCCAACCAGATCACGACGCTCCCGCGGCGTGCTGCCGCTGCAGTCCGCCGCCGGCCAGTCACCGCACCGGGAGGCACTTGCCGGTTATGACCCGTTCCACCTCCTTACCGCCGGGCCTGGGCGCGCCATCATGCACAGCTGGGACGGCCAGCGCCTCGCCGAACGCGAACTCGGACCCGGCCTGCACTTCATCGTCAACAGCGGCCTTGCCAGCGACCTGGCCAGCACCGGCCGCGCCGGGCCCCGAGAGCCGGGCACCGGAGAGCCGGGCACCGGGCAGCCATGCCACGCGGACCTGCCCGGCGCACCCGGGCCGCCGGTAGCAGGCGCACCCACTTTCACAGCGCCGGCCACAGCAGCCGAGGCGGCCAACGGACGGGAGCACGAACTCGCTCGAATCGGCCATTTCCTGCGGCGGTTCGAGGCCGCCATCCGCCCCGAACCTGAGCCTGGCGCTCCGATCGCCCAGGCGTGGGGCGCCTGGTTGCCGCTTCTCGACGGCAACGGCATCGGACCCTATGACCGCCGGGCGCTTATCGTCCGCCGCGTGCTGCCTGATGGCCGGGTCTGGGGGACCACATCCATTACGCTGATCGCGCTCTCGGATGCGGCGATCCGCTACGACTTCACCGGTGTTCCCGGCGACCCAGCTGCCTGGCGGGAGATCCTGTGAGGCCCCCCGTCAGGAGGCGGCGAGCCAGGCCAGGCTGCCGGGTGATCGCGCAGGATCGGCCCCGGCGTCGGGCGGCCTGCTATCCCATCGACTTCGCGCCGTCCAGGGCCTCCCTGATGATGTCGGCATGGCCGGAGTGCTGGGCGGTCTCCCCGATGATGTGCAGCAGCACCTGCCTGGCCGACCAGGACGCACCAGGCTCGAACCAGGGTGCCTCGGGCAGCGGGTGCGGGGCATCCAAGTCCGGCAGGGTCGTGACTAGTGCGTCGGTGCCGACCGCGACCTGGTCGTACTGAGCCAGCAGACCTTCGAGTGTGTCACCGCCGACCATCTGGAATCCGCCAGCCCACGTCACCGCGTCGGACTCGCCGAACGACATGGCCGACGTGCCCTCCACGATGAACCTGGCCCACTGCCGCTCGGTCAGCGCAACATGCTTGACCAGGCCGCCCAGGCACAGCTCGCTGACCGTGGTCCGCTTCGCTGCCTGTTCGTCGGTGAGCCCACGCACGGTGTATTTGAGAAAATGACGCTGCTTCGCCAAGGCTTTCAGCAGGTCGGCGCGCTCACCGGTTGCTGTCTGCGTTGCGCTCAATTCTCCGCCTTTCGTTGGGTCCATGCACCGCACGTTACGCGGTGGTACCGACAGCCGACGGCGTGCGGAGGGGATGGCGCCCACGGCAGGCAGCGGGCTCGCGCCCAATGACGCTGGCGGCTGGCCGGCTAACGCGGCGGACAGCCAGAGGGGATACGGCAAACAGGCGGAGGGACGCCGCGGACAGCCGGGGGAACGCGGCGGACAGCCGGGGGGAACGCGGCGGACAGCCGGGGGGAACACAGCGGACAGCCGGGGAATGCGCTGCTCGGGCAGATGGTTTCGGTCTGCATGCCTTCAGCCGTGATCGCCACCGCATACGGCGGCCCCGAGGTGCTGTCCATCGCCGATGAGCCGGCCGCGGAGCCTGGCCCCGGGCAGGCGCTGATCAGCGTCAGGGCCGCGGGCGTGAACCCCTTCGACTACAAGATGTACAGCGGCGCTTTCGGCGCCGATCAGGCGAAGCTGCCGATGCGGCTGGGATTCGAGGCGGCTGGCGTGGTGACGGCGGTCGGCCCTGGCACCGCGGGCCCGGCCGGCCAGGTTGCCGAGGGCGACGAGGTCATCGCCTACCGGGTGTCCGGCGGCTACGCGACGGATCTGGTGGCACCTGGCGAGGCGCTGGTGCCCAAGCCACGAGCGCTCGACTGGGCGCAGGCCGCCGGGCTGATGCTGACCGGCGCGACCGCCTGGCACGCGCTGGTGGCGACCGACATCGGCGAGGGCGACACGGTGCTGATCCACGGCGGCGCCGGGGGAGTGGGCATCATGGCGGTCCAGCTCGCCGCCGTCCGGGGCGCGACCGTCGTGGCGACCGCCAGCCCGGCCAGGCACGAGCTGCTGCGCGACCTGGGCGCCATTCCTGTCTCCTACGGCGCGGGGCTCGCCGACCAGGTGCGGAAGGCGGCGCCACTGGGCATCGACGCGGCGCTGGATCTGGTCGGCACCGACGAAGCGGTCGACGTCTCGCTTGAGCTGGTCCCTGACCGGTCCAGGATCACGACGATCGCCGCGTTCGGGCGGGCTGGCAGCGCCGGCATCAAGGCGATCGGCGGCGGCCCAGGAGCCGATCCCGGTACCCAGATCCGCGCGGCCGCACGGCTCGAGCTGGCCAGGCTGGCCGGTGAAGGAGCGCTGCGGGTGCTGGTCAGCAAGACGTTCCCGCTTGCCAGGGCCGCGGACGCGCACCGCACGATCATGAGCGGCCACGCCGCAGGCAAGATCGCCCTGATCCCCTAACCGGCTGAGGCCACTGAGGCCACTGAGGCCACTGAGGCTACTGCGGCCACTACGGCTACTGCGGCCACTGCGTGGGCTCTCTAGCCTGCGGCCAATACCGGGTGACCGGGTCTTGACGAAACCGTGATCTCGTGGTTACGTAAGCGGTTAACCAGAGTAACCGCTTAACCAGAGCAATCGCTTACTCGGAACCCGAGGTCCGGCATGGCTGACCGGTCGACGATCTACGAGGTGGCGCAGCGAAGCGGCGTGTCCACTGCGACCGTCTCGCGGGTGATGGCCGGGGGGAAGGGCTTCTCAGAGGCAACCCGCGAGCGGGTCCGTGCCACTGCGGCCGAGCTTGGCTGGGTACCGAGCGGGCAGGCGCGGGGCCTGGCCTCCCGCCGGGCAGGCATCGTCGGCCTGCTTTTCCCCGATCTTGGGCAGTCCGGCGCGGCCGAAGAGGAGTCGCCGCTCTACATCGACCAGGTCATCCGCGGCGCCGAGCGCGCGGCGACCTCCGTGGGAGACGCCGTCCTGATCGCGGCGACCCGGACGGAGTCGGGCCGCGAGCTGGCGTTCTCTGTGGCGGGGAAGGTCGACGGCCTGGTGGTCATGGCTCGCAGCCTGTCCGAGTACGACATCGCCTCGATCTCGCGCAGCGTGCCGGTCGTCGTGCTCGCCGGCCACAACGTCCGCGGCGGGCTTGACTTCGTGGCCGCCGACAACCGCGGCGGAGCCTGTGAGCTGACCAGGCACCTGATCGACGTGCATGGTCACACCGACCTGGTGTTCCTTGCCGGGCCGCCGGACTCACCGGACTCCGATGAGCGTTTCGCCGGCTTCCGGCAGGCGCTGAACGCCGCTGGGCTGCCCGCGCCTGACCATCCGGCGGCGTCGGGCGATTTCACCGAGGCCGGCGGCGAGCAGGCGATCAGGACGCTGCTCGGCCAGGGAATCCGGCCCCAGGCGATCGTGTGCGGCAACGACGAGATGGCGATCGGCGCGCTGATCGCGCTGCGGGCGCACCGGCTGCGGGTACCCGCCGACGCCTCCGTCACCGGCTTCGACGACATCGCCGCCGCCCGGCACGTCGCACCGAGAATCACTACTGTCAGGCAGCCGATGCGCGAGCTGGGCGAACGATCCGTCCAGGTGCTGCTCGAGCGGATCGCCGACCGGTCGGCGCCGCGGCACTCGGCCGTGCTGCCGACGCGGCTGGTGCTCCGCCGCAGCTGCGGCTGCCGTGATCGCCGCACTGCGACCCGCCAGCGGAGCATGGCATGACCGGCCAGGATGAAGGCCGCCATGGTGCGGGCCCCGGCGTCAGCGAGGACGCCGAGGCCCGTGCGGCCGATGCGCGGTCGGACTGGGAGCAGCGGATCTACCAGCGGCTTGACGACACGGGCGGCCAGGCCGACGGGGAGCTTGCATTGCCTGCCCCGACTGGCGTGACCGCCGCTGGCGGTGCCGGCCACGTGAGACTGAGCTGGGATCCGGTGCCCGGAGCCGCCGGCTACGTGATCGAGCGCACCGACGGCGACCAGCGGGAGCCGCACATCGTGCGGCACGGCGGCAGCGATGTCGCGGCCGTGCCGGGATCGCCGTTCGCCGACACGGGACTGGCCGACGATCTGCGCTACCGGTACAGGATCGGTGCCGTGACCGGGGCCGAGTACCCCGTCAGGTCCTGGTCAGAGCCGGTCAGGGCGCGAACGGCGGGAAACGGGCCTGGCCCTGTCCTGGTCCGGGTGGATGGCTCTGCGGTGCGCGGAAAGCTGCACCGGGTGTGGCGGATGATCGGGGCGGAACGGCTCAGCCAGCTCCGCCTTGGCACGGACGGCACGGGCGGCACGGGCGGCACGATCGCGGCCGGGTTCGCCTCGGCCCTCAGGCTCGCCCGCGAGGATCTCGGCGTCACCATGGTGCGCTCGCACGCGATCCTGCACGACGACAATGGCGTGGCGCGCCGGAATAGCGACGGGACGCTGCGGTTCAACTTCACCGCCGTCGACGCCATCTATGACCAGTTGCTCCAGATCGGGATCCGGCCCGTCGTCGAGCTTTCCTTCATGCCGGCCGCGCTTGCCCGCGACCCAGGGCAGACCGTGTTCAGCTATCGCGGCATCATCTCGCCGCCGCGGGACTGGGGCGAGTGGCGGCGGCTCGTGCACGAACTGGCCGCGCACCTGGTGCGGCGCTATGGCATTGATGAGGTCTCGGGCTGGGCGTTCGAAGTATGGAACGAGCCGAACCTGGCGGTGTTCTGGCCAGGCACTAAGCAGGAGTACCTGCGGCTCTACGACGAGGCCGCGCGAGCGATCAAGGCGGTCGACCGGCGGCTGGCTGTCGGCGGACCGGCCACCGCGGCCGGCGAGTGGATCGAGTCGATCGCGGCGCACGCGGCGCGCACCGGTGCCCCGCTTGACTTCGTCTCTACCCATACCTACGGCAACCTGCCGTTGGACGCCCGTCCCGCGCTGCGCAGGCACGGCCTGCACGGCACCAGGATCTGGTGGACCGAGTGGGGGGCAGGCTCCACCCACTTCGGCCAGGTGCATGACAGCGTGCTCGGCGCCCCGTTCGTGCTCAGCGGCATGCACGCCGCGCAGGGACGGCTCCAGGCGCTCGCGTATTGGGTGGTCAGCGACCACTTCGAGGAACTCGGCCGACCGCAGCGGCTGTTCCACAACGGCTTCGGGCTGCTCAGCGTCGGCAACCTGCGCAAGCCCAGGTACTGGGCGGTGCACCTGGCCGAGCACCAGGGCGACGAGGTGCTCGGCTGCGTGGTCAGCGGCGACGGCGCCGAGGTCCTGGTGCAGGCCTGGGCCACCAGGCACGCCGACGGCACGGTCGATGTGCTGATCTGGAACGGCACCATCAACGCCGGGCTCCTGCGCGGAGACCGGCGGCTCGACCGGAACGTGCGGCTGGCGGTCGATGGCCTGGACGCCGCCAGCTACCAGGTGCGCCTGGCCCGCGTCGACGAGCGGCACTCGAACGTGGTGGCCCACTGCCCGCAGGATGTGATCTGGCCAGACGAGGAGCTGTGGGCGCGGCTGCGGGCCCATGACCTGCTCGCGCAGGAGCGGCTCGCCGACGTCTCGCCCGCCGCAGGCACGGCCAGCTTCGACGTGGACCTGCCCATGCCGGGGATCGCCAGGATCCGCTTGTCTGCCGGCCGCGACGCGGCCAGGCCCCGATGAGGAGAACGATGATGGTAGCCCTTCCGCACATCAAGCCGGCGCTGGCGTGCGCGGCCGCGGCCGTGCTGCTGGCAGCCGGCGCCAGCGCCTGTACCTCAAGCTCAGGCCAGAGCACCGCTGGCGGGGGCGGGGGCACGCTGACGATCCAGGGCGACGCGGGGAACCCGGCCCTGGTCGAGAACTTCAATCCGTTCGTAGCGGCCACCGAACTGCACGGCACCTACCTGATCTACGAGCCGCTGGAGATCCCGAGCCCGGTGAACGGCGCCTATACGCCGTTCCTTGCCACCGGCTACCGGTTCGCCAGCCCGACCACGCTGGTCTACACGATCCGCCGCGGCGTCAAGTGGAGCGACGGGAAGCCGTTCACCCCCGCTGACGTCGTCTTCACCTTCGACCTGCTGAAGAAATTCCCTGCGCTTGACGGCAATGGCATCTGGTCGCAGGTCAGCGGCGTCGCGGCGGCGGGCAACGACGTCACCGTCACGTTCAGGGCGCCTAACGTGCCGTTCGCCGGCACGATCGCGCAGACGCCGATCGTGCCCGAGCACATCTGGTCGGCGATCGCGGACCCGGTCAAGTTCACCAATGACCATCCGGTCGGCACCGGGCCGTTCGTGCTGGACAAGTTCGCGCCGACCCAGTACACGCTGAAGAAGAACCCGCTCTGCTGGCAGGCAGCGAACGTCGCGCCGTCCCAGGTGGTCTTCCCCGCGCAGGCCACCAACCAGAGCACCAACCAGCTGGACGTGAGCAGCGGCAAGTTCGACTGGTCGTACACGTTCCTGCCCGACGTCAGGAAGACCTACGTTGACCACGATCCAGCGCACAACGTGTACTGGTTCCCGCCCGGCGGGACCATCGCGCTGTACCTCAACCTGACCAAGGCGCCATACCGCAACGTCAACTACCGGCTCGGCATCTCCCAGGCGCTGAACCGGACCACGATCGCCACGAAGGCGGTCAACGGCTACCTGAGCCAGGCCAGCCTGTCCGGCCTGATCCTGCCGAACCTGAGCAAGTGGCTTGACCCGAGCCTGCCCGCCATGGGGCTGGTCAGCCAGAACCGGTCGGCGGCCCTGGCCGATTTCGCCAAGGCCGGATACCGGCTGCGCGGCGGCAAGCTCATCGGCAATGGCGGCCAGGCCGCCATGACCATCGTGCTGCCCAACAACTTCAGCGACTGGGTGGCGGCGGCCACTGAGATCAAGAACGAGCTTGGCACGGTCGGCTTCAAGGTGAACCTGGACCTGCCGCAGTTCGCGCAGTACTCGCAGTCCATCCAGACCGGCACGTTCGACGCCGCGATCGGCGGCTTCGGCGGCACCGGCAACCCGTACACCGACTTCAACAACGCGCTGAACAGCAGCTTCGCCGCGCCCGTGCACACCGCGACGGCGAACAACTTCGAGCGGTTCTCCAGCCAGGCAGTGGACAAGGCGCTCGCGACGCTGGCCTCGGCCACGAGCATGCAGGCTCAGCTGCAGGCGACCTACAAGCTCGAGCAGACGATGTACCACACCGAGCCGATCGTGCTGCTGTACTACGGCGGCAGCTGGGGCCTGTTCTCCACCAAGCACTTCACCGGCTGGCCGTCGGCGGCCGCCCCGTACACGCTGCCGACCAACTACAACAACTCGCTGCTGACCGTGGTGACGCACCTGCGGAAGGCGTGAGCCTGGCGCTGGCGAAGCCGGGAAGGAGCAGGCGGTGCGGTACGCGGCGCGCAAGGTGGTGCTCTTCGTCATCACGCTGTGGGCGGCGATCACGCTCAACTTCATCCTGCCCAGGCTGATGCCTGGCTCGCCGGTCGACGCGGCGCTCGGCAAGCTCGCGTCGGCCGGCGTGCCGATCACCAACGCCGAGCGCAAGGCTATCGAGATCCAGCTCGGCGTGCCGCACGCCAGCATGCCCAGCCAGTACGCGGATTACCTGAAGAACATCGCGCAGCTGAAGTTCGGTACCTCGTACTCATTCCCCAGCCAGACGGTCGCGCAGACGATCGGCCAGGCCCTGCCCTGGACCCTGGTGCTTGTCGGCGCGACCACGATCTTCGCGTTCATCGTCGGTACCCTGCTCGGCGTCTACGCCGGTTGGCGTCGCGGCCGGATGTCCGACTCCACGGTCACGATCGGCGCCACCTTCTTCGGCGCCTTCCCGCCGTTCTGGCTCGGGCTGCTGCTGCTCTACCTGTTCGCCTTCCGGCTTGGCTGGTTCCCGATCAAGGGCGGCTACAGCCCGGGCACTTCACCAAGCCTGAGCCTGCCCTTCCTGTCCGACGCGCTGCGCTACAGCGTTCTCCCCGCCGTGACCCTGGCCATCACCACCTTGTCCGGCTGGGTCTTCGGGATGCGCAACAACATGATCAACACCCTGGGCGAGGACTTCATCACGTTCGCTGAGGCCAACGGCCTGCGCTCAAGGACCGTCGCGCTGCTGTACGCGGCCCGCAACGCGCTGCTGCCGAACGTCACCGCGTTCGGCCTGTCGCTGGGTGCCGTGGTCGGCGGTGCGGTGCTGGTCGAAGGCGTCTTCAGCTACCCGGGAGTCGGCGGCCTGCTCTTCACCGCCGTGATCAACCACGACTTCCCGCTGATGCAGGCGCTGTTCCTGGTGATCACCGTCAGCATGCTGGTCGCCATCTTCATCGTCGACCTGCTCTACGTCCGGCTTGACCCGCGGGTGCGCCGATGAGAGCCAGGCCCTGTCGCGCCAGCGGGAGGACGGCATGACCATCATCACCGCCGTGCCTCCGCCTGAGGCACCTGGCAAGGCGGTCACGATCCCGGCCGGCGGCGGGGGCGCCATCGGCGGACCGGTGCGGTTCATCGGGCGCGCCATCCGCACGCTGTGGGGGAACGCCAAGGCGCGGGCCGGCCTGGTCATCCTTGGCCTGATCATCGCCGTAGCCGTGTTCGCCCCGGTGCTCGCGCCGCACTCGCCGACCGCCACGACGTTCCCACCGTACCGCGGCCCTGATGGCGTCAACTGGCTCGGCACGACCGGCAACGGCCAGGACGTGTTCTCGCAGCTGATCTACGGCGCGCGGATCTCACTGCTGGTCGGCCTCGGGGCCGGCGCGCTGGCGACAGCGGTGGCCGTGACCCTCGGGCTGATCGCCGGCTACCGGCCCGGCGTGGTCGACGAGGTGCTCGGCTTCATCACCAACCTCGCGCTCGTGCTGCCCGCGCTGCCGCTTATGATCATCCTGGCCGCTTACCTGCAGGGCCGGTCCGTCTGGACAATCGTACTCGTCGTCGCCTTCACCAGCTGGGCCACCGGCGCCCGGGTGATCCGAAGCCAGGCCTCCACCCTGCGCACCAGGGAGTTCGTCACGTCCGCAGTGTTCTCTGGCGAGCGGCTGGTCCGTGTGGTGTTCAGGGAGATCCTGCCGAACATGACCTCGCTGGTCGCGGCCAGCTTCTTCGCCGCGGCCACGGCAGCCGTGCTGGCCGAGGCCAGCCTGGAGTTTCTCGGCCTCGGCAACCCGGCCACGGTCAGCTGGGGCACCATCTTGTGGTACGCGCAGCAGCAGAACGCGCTGCTCACCGGTCAGTGGCTGATGGTGCTCGCTCCGGGCCTGGCGATCGTGGCGCTGATGGTGTCGTTCACGCTGATCAATTTCGGGGTGGACGCGCTGTCCAACCCGCGGCTGCGGGAGAAGTGATGGCACTGCTCGACGCGCGCGGCGTCAACGTCAGCTACCGGCCGAGCCGCGGCCAGCGGATCTGGTCGGTCCGCGATGTCGACATCGCGCTCGAGCGAGCAGAATTCGTCGGGCTTGTCGGCGAGTCAGGCTGCGGCAAGACGACGCTCGGCTATGCCCTCACCGCGATGCTGCGGCCGCCAGCCAGGCTGGACAGCGGAACGATCATGTTCGACGGGGCCGACATCAGCGGCCTGCGCGGGGAAGCCCTGCGCCGCCAGCGGCGCAACGGCTTCGCGCTGGTCCTCCAGGCCAGCATGAACGCGCTGAACCCGGTACGCACGATCGGGCGCCACTTCAGCGACATCGCCAGGGCGCACGGGCGGACGGGCGATGACCTGAGCACGCAGGGCATCGCGAGCCGCGCGACGGATCAGCTCCGGCAGGTCAGCCTGGATCCCGATGTGCTCCGCCGGTTCCCGCACGAACTGTCCGGCGGAATGCGGCAGCGAGTCACGATCGCGCTGGCGCTCGCGCTCGAGCCGCGGATGATCGTCTTCGACGAGCCGACGACCGCGCTTGATGTGATCGTGCAGCGCGCGGTGCTTGCGACGATCAAGGATCTTCAGCGGCAAAAGGGCTTCACCGCGATCCTGATCAGCCACGATCTCGCCGCCGTGCTCGATGCCACCGACCGGGTCATGGTGATGTACGCCGGCCGGATCGTCGAAGATCAGCCGGCCGCTGACCTGGTGGGCAAGGGACCGCATCACCCGTACACCGAAGCACTGCTCCGCTGCTACCCGGACCCGCGTGCCAGCGAGATCCAGCTCGGCGGCATTCCTGGCTCCCCTCCCGACCTGTCCCTGCAGCCCGCCGGATGCCCGTTCACCCCGCGGTGCCCGCTGGCCGAGGAGATCTGCCGGGAGCAGGACCCGCCGCTGGCACCGCTCGGTCGCGGCCAGGCCGCCTGCCATGTCAGGACGCGTGCCACGCGCACCGAGGTGGGAGGCACAGAGGTAGGAGCTGGCCATGTCCAGTGATCACGGGCCAGCCACGGGCGGCCAGGCCAGTACCGCCGCGCCGCCCGCCAGGGATGGCGCGGAAAAACCGGCCGGGACCGGCAGCGATGTCCATGAGCTGACGCTTGCGAACGTGCGCAAGAAATACCGGGTCCGCGGCCGGGACGCCAGGTACGTCACGGCAGTGGACGACGTCTCCTTCACGATCGCGCCCGGCGCCGCCGTCGGCCTGGTAGGGGCAAGCGGCAGTGGCAAGAGCACGCTCGCCAAGATGATCACCGGCTCCGAGCGGCCAACCTCAGGCTCGATCACCTTCGGCGCTGTCGCGATCGAGCGGCTGCGCGCTGGCGGGCTGCGCAAGCTGCACCATCAGGTCCAGATGGTCTTCCAGGACCCGTACGGCGCGCTCAACCCGCTGCACACGGTCGAGTACACCGTGATGCGCCCCTGCCAAAACTTCCTGCGGATGTCCGCGGCGCAGGCTCGGGAGCGGGTCGCCGAGCTGCTGGAGACCGTGGGCCTGACCCCGCCGGGCCAGTACGCCGCCAAGCTGCCGCATCAGCTGTCCGGCGGTCAGCGGCAGCGGGTGGTGATCGCCCGCGCGCTCGCCTGCGATCCAGGGCTGATCGTGGCCGATGAGCCCGTCTCGATGCTGGACGTGTCGCTGCGGGCCGGGGTGCTCAAGCTGCTTGCCGAGCTTCGTAGCAGCAGGGGGCTGAGCCTGCTGTACATCACCCACGACCTGGTCAGCGCGCGCGTGATCACCGACGAGATTCTCGTGCTCAGCAAGGGGCGCGTGGTCGAAAAGGGCCCGACCAGGCATGTGCTACAGCACCCTGCGCACAGCTACACGATCCAGCTGCTTGACGCGGTGCCAAGCCCGTTCGCGGCGGCCGGTACAGGCAACGACTCAGGAGGCAGGTACGAGCCATGATCAGGTCACTGAGGTCAGCGACGTTGAGGTACCTCTGCGTTATCGCTGCAATTGCCGTTGCGTTGCTCGCGCCATCGCAGCAGGCGGGGGCCGCTGGCGGGAGCGGCGCAACCGGCGGAATCCCTGGGGCAGGGTCCCCGGTCGCCGGCTACTCCGGCCTGAACCAGGCGCAGCGGGCTGACCTGCTCGGCATCGCCCGTGACACCTGGAAGTTCTACGGCGCCGACATCGACCAGGCGACGCACCTGCCGATGGACAACCTGACCTTCGCTGGCGGCTCGGCCACGCCGACCAGTGACGGCAGATATACCTCGGCGTCCAACATCGGGGTCTACCTGTGGGCGGTGGTGGCCGCCAGAGACCTCGGGCTGGTGACGGGCCCGCAGGCACGCGCCGACGTCCGCGCGACGTTGACCGAGGTGGCGAAGCTGAAGCGGTTCGACGGGTTCCTCTACCAGTGGTACGACACCACCACCGGCGACGTGATCAGGAATCCTGGCGACATCGACTGCACGACCGAGACGGCGCCGGCATTCGACAACTGCTACTTCATCTCCAACGTCGACAACGGCTGGTACGCCTCCGGACTGATCGTGGTACGCCAGGCAATGCCGGAGCTGAGCCGGCTGGCGGACAGCCTGATCGCCCCGATGGACTTCGGGATCTTCTACGACGGCAGGGCGCAGACGCACTGCAACACCAACCCGGCGATCCCAGGCAACCAGCCGACCGGGCAGATGTTCGGCGGCTACTACGTCGGCCTGCCGCCCGATCAGGGCGACAACTGGACGCACTACTACCACAATGGCGCGTTCTACAGCGACCCGAGGATCTCCGCCTACATCGGCATGGGCCTGCACCAGATGCCGGGCAACGTCTGGTGGCGCAGCTGGCGGGTGCTGCCTCCGCCCGCGCCGTTCGCGGACTGCCAGAGCACCGACCCTGACTTCTCCTGGCAGGGCCAGTGGCCGATGGCCGGGCATTGGCAGACCTTCGCCGACCCGCAGTCCGGCCAGGAGTTCTCCGTCTGGGAGGGCCACTACACCTACCCGGGCTCGGGCCTGACCTTCATCCCGACGTTCGCCGGGGGGATGTTCGAGGGCCTGATGCCGAACGAGGTCGTGCCGGAGACCAGCTGGGGCCCGCGCAGCTTCGGGCTCGCCGACGTCCGCACCGCCCAGGTGCAGATCAAGTATGCAGCCGGGCAACTGCACTACCCCGTCTGGGGAATGTCGCCGTCGAGCACCGCTGACGACACCGGCGGCTACGGCGGATTCGGCGTCGAGGGCCTGACCTTCCCGTACTTCGGGACCGGCGCGGACGCGAGCCACCCGAATCTGGGCCTGTCCCAGTGCCATGGCTGCGCGACCGAGGACGTCGTCACCCCGCATGCCTCGTTCCTGGCACTTGACGTCGCGCCGCAGCAGGCATTCGCCAACATCTCCGCGCTGCGCAGCCTGTTCCCCGGCCTGTACGGGCCGGACGGATTCTTCGACGCCGTGAACCCGGTCACCGGCGCGATCGGCCACCGCATTCTGGTGCTCGACCAGTCGATGATCATGGCCGCGCTGGACAACGCGCTCCATGACCGGGCCATCCAGCGCGACTTCGCCAGCGATCCGGTCTCCTGGGCGGCCCGCACCTATCTGGCCGCGGAAAACATGTCCATTTCCGGCTGACCAGCGAAGTACCAGGGCATCCGGCCCCGCAGCGGCGGGCGGTCCGGCGGCCGGGCTAGGCCGGTCGCAGGCCGCGCGGCAGGGTCCGCACCGTCACCGATTCCAGGCGCAGCCCGCGGATCAGGTGGTTGATCAGGACATCGCCGTCGATCGCGCCGCAGCTGAACAGGTCGATCGCGATCAGGTGTTCCTCCGGCCAGGTGTGGATGCTCAGGTGCGATTCGGCCAGGACCAGGACGAGTGTGATCGCGCCGTTAGGGAAGACCACGTGGGACAGGTCGAGTACGTGCCCGGCTCCGGCATCGACGGCAGCCGTGGCAACCGAGATCAGCGTGTCCAGATCCTGCGCCGACCCCTCATCAGGGCTGCTCGCGTCGATCGCGTAGAGCACCTTGGGCGAGGCAGCCTCCTTGCGCCGCAGTTGCGTATACCGGCTCGCCAGCTCTCTACCGGGCATGATGTGGGAGGATACCGCAGGGCTTGACGGTCAGCCCGCCTGCACAGCGCCGGTAAGCTCGCTGGCGGCCGAAAACCGACGAACCGCGGCCTGGATCGATGAATCAGCAGATGGACATGGACGCGATAGCCGCCGATGTCGCCGTGGCCGTGGGCCTGGCCGAAGGCGCCTGGGGGGTCCGCGATGTGCTGCGCGCCATCGCCATCGGTGAGCCCGTCGCGACCAGCAGGCCGATGCGCAGGCGGGCGCGGTGACCGGCAGGCCGGCCGCTGGCGATCACGGGCCTGGCGGCCAGGCGGCCGCGGAGTACGCGATCCGGGCGGCGCGGCCAGATGACCTGGACGCCATCGCCGGCTTTGAGGTCGAGATCGCGCTCGCCTCGTTCGGCGCTGAAGCCATCACCGATCCGCAGCTGCACCGCCGCCGGGTGGCCGGCGCGCTCGGCAAGCCAGGCGAGATCGCCATCGTCGCCGTTCCCGCGCGCGGCAGGAACGGCGGAACCGCGGACGCGCCGGTCGGCTGGGCGTGGCTGTCGGCCCGCACGAACTCGCTGACCGGCGCCAGGTACGGCAACTTCCGCTCGCTCGCCGTCGCCGACCTGCCCGAGCGCAGCAAGATCGGCGAGATGCTGATGACCGAGATCCTGGCTGCCGCCGCGCGCGCCGAGTTCACCCAGCTGACCGGCAAGGTGAACGCCGCCAACCTCGGCATGCGCACGCTGTACCGTGCCTTCGGGTTCACGGCAACACACATCACGATGGAAAAGCGGCTCGGGCATCCGCCGGACTCGCCATGACCGGTCCCCAGCGCGGCCCAGCCTGGCCCGCCAGCGCGGCGCGGCCGCCCGGCCAGCCCGCTGCCGTCCGTGCCACGCCGATCAAGTGCGTGATCTGGGACATCGACAACACGCTGCTTGACGGAGTGTTCCTGGAATCGGCATCCGATGGCCAGCCAGGATGGCGCCTGCCGCCGGCCGACCCGGCGATGACCGCGGCGCTCGCCGAACTGGCCGATCGCGGCATCCTGCACGCGCTGGCCAGCCGCAATCCGCCCGCGGCAGCCGGGTACGCGGCCCAGGTGACCGGCCAGCGCTTCGCCGCCGCCGAGTGCGGGTGGGGCCAGAAGACTGACGCGATCCTGCGGATCTGCGCCGAGCTCGGCCTGGCTCATGACGCGGTCGCGTTCGTCGACGATGAGGCGCTAGACCGGGCGGAGGTGTCATTCGCCCTGCCCGAAATCACGGTACTGGCCCCCGAGGAGATGACCGAGGCACTCGGCTGGCCGGCGTTCCGGCCGCCGGTCATCACCGACGAGGCACGCGGGCGGGCAGAGGCGTACCTGGCCAGGCAGCGCCGCCGCGAGGAGGCCGAGGCCTTCGCCGGCTCGCGCGATGACTTCCTGCGCTACTGCCTGACCCGCGTCGAGATCGGCGCCGCCAGTGCCGCCGACCTGCCGAGACTGCACGAGCTTTCGGTTCGCACCCGCCAGTTCAACTCGGCCGGCCAGCCGGTCAGCGAGGTAGCGCTGGCCGGCCTGATCGGCTCGGCAGACCACCGGGTGATCACGGTCAGGCTCGCTGACCGATACGGCGACGACGGCCTGGTCGGCGGCGCGGTCATCACGGCGGCCTGGGAGGTACCGCTGCTGATGATGTCCTGCCGGGCGATGGGCAGGGGCGTCATCGAGGCACTGCTTGCCTGGATCTGCCTGGCCGCCGGGCGGGCAGGCACCCAACTGGTCACCGTGCCTTGCGTGGTCAGCCCGCGCAACGTCCCGCTGCGGATCGCGCTGACCGCAGCTGGCTTTCGCGCCGAGACCGGCGGTGCGGGCCCGCGGCCAGCGCTGGCGGGCCAGGCCGGCCAGCCCGCTCCGGCCGAGTCAGCCGCGCCTGCCCGCTACGCACGCCGGCCAGATCAGCCGGCGCCCGAACTCCCTGACTGGGTCACCGACCGGCCGGCCAGGCCGCCCCGGCCTGAGGTGAGCAGCGATGACCAGCCAGGCTGACATCAGCGGTCAGCTGCGGCAGATCATCGCCGGGCTGACCGGGGACCAGACCGTGCTCACCGCCGCGCCGGACACGCCGCTGCTGCGCGACGGCATCGGGCTCGACTCGCTCCGCGGCGCGTTGCTGCTCGCACAGGTCCGAGCCGAGTTCGGCGTCGACGTGGCCGGCCAGGACCTGAACCTGGACAGCCTGGCGACGCTGGGAACGCTCGCCGCCTACCTCGCGGCCAGGACGGCCGGCTGACGCACGGCGCCCCGGCCCGGCGGAATCCCGCTGGCGGCCGCCAGCGGTCATGAGGATCGTGAACAGCACCCGCGGCATGAGGAGGCCGGCCGTCACCCCCTACCCGGCCGGCCCGAGAACATCCAGCGCCGCGGCCGCCTGGATCGGCTCAGGCCCCGGCGACCGCCAGCACACCGTGCAGGGTCCCGATCAGCACGAGCCTGCCGGACAGCGAGGGAGAGGCGAAGTGCGGCAGCGGGGACCCAAGCGGGAGCTTGTGCATGACCGCTCCGCTGGCCGGGCTCAGCTCGAATAGCACGCCAGCCGAGTTGTCGGTTACCCAGACCGCGCCGCCGCCGACGACCGGAGAACCGTCCGCCGACGACGGTCCGCGCCAGAGCACGCGGATTCCGGCGGCCGAGACGGCCACGGCAGCCAGCCCGCCAGAACCGCACGGCACGTAGGCGACCGCCCCGGCAACCGCGGCGCCGCCGAAGGCCGCGCACACGCCAGCCTGCGCGAGCTGACCGCCGATCCCGCCGAGCGCGCCTGACCGCAGCAGGTACCCGGTGCCTGCCTTGCCGACGGCAAGCATCAGGCCGCCAGGCAGCAATGCTGGTGTCATCGAACCCAGATCGCGGTCGGCGCTGTTGTCCGCGGCCCAGCTGGCAGGGGCGAACAGGCCGATCCTGCGCAGCGTGGGCGAAAGCGCCGTCACCGAATCGCTGCCGTCGTAGGGCGGCGACCCGGCGGCGCCATTGCCGATGCTGACGTAAACAGTGCCGTCCCGGCCGATGACCGGCCCGCCAGGCGCCCAGATCCCGCCCTGCCGCGCGGTGGGCACCAGATAGGTCAACGGCGGGCCTGCGCCGGCCGCCGGCATGCCGACCACGGAACCGATGTAGCTGCCGCAGTCACCTGCGTGGCCGCCGAACGTGACAAAGATCCGCCCGCTCCCCGCCGCCAGCGCCCCCCGCTGTTGGTCGTCGGCGGGGGAACGGTCAGGCGAGGGGACCTGCCGCAGGTACCTGACCAGGCCGGTCCGCGGGTCGAGCCCGGCAAGCAGGTGCCCGGTCCTGCCAGTCTGCGCCAGCGCGTACACCAGGCGGGTGGCCCGGTCGTAGACGGGCGTGCTTGTGATGCCGAGCGGGTCGATGTTGCCGCACGGCTGGCTGCTCTGCGGCTGCGGGGCGGCCAGATGAGTCCGCCATCTGATCCGCCCGGTCGGCCGTGCGAGCCCGTAGACGGTGTCGTTCTCGGTGGCCGCTATCACGAGGTTGCCTAGCACAAGCGGCTGGCCGTACACCGCGCCGTCCAGGCGCCGTGACCAGCCGATCGCCAGCCGCCCGGCAGCCGGCAGGCCACGGACGAAGCCGGACCTGGCGGGGCCGGCGTGATACGCCAGCCAGCTCGTGGCCCGGCCTGGGTCGATTCTGGTAGCAGGCCGCTCCTGGCGCGGGGCCGGCGGCGCTCCCGCGCAGGCGGCGGCGATCAGCGCCGCGATCGCGGTCACCGCTAGCGTCCGGCTCACCTGGCCAGTGTGCACCCGTTGCGCAGGCGGCGCGGCGGCGGCCACGCCCGGGTGGCGGCCAGCTCCGGCCGTATGCTGGACTGGCTCTGATCTCCAGGAAACCGGTATGCGGGCCATGACTGAGGCGCCATGACACCACTGGGCGGGCGGGACGCGCAGCGGCAGCGGATCTTCAACATTCCCAATGCCATCAGCTTTGCCCGCCTGGCCGGCGTGCCGGTCTTCCTCTGGCTTGTGCTCGGCCCGCGCAGCCAGGCTGGAGACTGGTGGGCGGTCGGGCTGCTCTTGGCCGCTGGCCTGTCGGACTGGCTGGACGGGAAGATCGCCCGCGCGCTGAACCAGCAGAGCAGGCTCGGGGAACTGCTTGACCCGGCGGCTGACCGGCTCTACATCGTGGCGACGCTCGTGGCGCTGGCCGTGCGCGGAATCATCGGCTGGTGGCTGGTGGGGATCCTGGCCGGCCGCGAGCTCGTGCTCCTGGTCGTCCTGGTGGCGCTGCGCCGCACCGGCTACGGGCCGCTGCAGGTCAGCTTCGTCGGCAAGGCGGCGACGCTGAGCCTGCTCTATGCGTTCCCTTTGCTCTTCGTTGGCTCGCACCAGACGTCCTACGCAACGGTCGCGCGCGTCTTCGGTTGGGCGTTCGCCGTCTGGGGAACTGCACTGTACTGGTGGGCCGCCGTGCTCTACGGCGAGCAGGCTCGCCGGCTGATCGCCGCGGACCGCTGGCACAACCAGCGATCGGGTATCGGCGCAGGCCACCCCGGTGACGGCGGAGGAAGCCCGGTTGGCGGAGGTTCAGGCGGCGGCCACGCGGGCAGCAGCGAAACGACAGCGCGCTCGGCGGGCGGCGCAGCGGCCAAGGACTGAGGCGCCGCCACGGGCGGCTACCTGACCTGAAGGGAGCGCTGGCAACGGTGAGGGCTGTAGTCATGGCAGGGGGCGAAGGTACCCGGCTGCGGCCGATGACCGCAAACCAGCCCAAGCCCCTGCTGCCGGTCGTGAACAAGCCGATCATGGAACACGTGCTCAGGCTGCTGCGCAAGCACAACTTCGACGAGACCGTGGTCACGGTCCAGTTCCTGGCCTCGATGGTGCGCAACTACTTCGGCGACGGCGAAGAGTCTGGCATGAGCCTGCAGTACGCGACCGAGGACATACCGCTCGGCACCGCGGGCAGCGTGAAGAACGCCGAGGACGCGCTGCGGGACGGACCGTTCCTGGTGATATCCGGCGATGCGCTGACCGACATCGACCTGTCGGATCTGGTCCGCTTCCACAAGGACAACGGCGCGCTGGTCACGGTGGCGCTCGCGCGGGTGCCCGACCCGCTGGAGTTCGGCATCGTGATCGCCGCCGAGGACGGCAGGATCCAGCGCTTCCTTGAGAAGCCGACCTGGGGACAGGTCTTCTCGGACACCGTGAACACCGGCATCTACGTAATGGAGCCCGAGGTGCTCGCTCAGGTGCCATCCGGCCAGGTGGTGGACTGGTCGGCCGACGTCTTCCCGCGGCTGCTCAAGCGCGGCGCTCCGGTGTACGGCTGGGTGGCCGACGGCTACTGGGAGGACGTCGGAACCCACGAGGCTTACCTGCGCGCGCAGGCCGACGTCCTGACCGGCAAGGTGGCGGCCGACATCGACGGATTCGAGGTGTCTCCAGGCGTCTGGATCGCCGAGGGAGCCGAGGTGGATCCCGACGCCATCCTGACCGGCCCGCTGTGCATCGGCGACTACGCCAAGATCGAGGCCGGGGCGCAACTGCGCGAGCTGACCGTGATCGGCAGCAACGTGGTGGTCAAGGAGGGCGCGTTCCTGCACCGCGCCGTGGTGCACAACAACGTCTACGTCGGGGTCGGCAGCACCCTGCGCGGCTGCGTCATCGGCAAGAACACCGACGTGATGGCCTCGGCCAGGATCGAGGAGGCGGCGGTCGTCGGCGACGAGTGCGTGATCGAGTCAGAGGCGTACGTGTCGGCCGGGGTCAGGGTCTACCCGTTCAAGACCATCGAGGCCGGCGCCGTGGTGAACACCAGCGTGATCTGGGAGTCACGCGGCCAGCGCACCCTGTTCGGGCCGCGCGGGGTATCGGGCCTGGTGAACGTGGAGATCACGCCCGAGCTTTGCGTGCGGCTCGCCAGCGCCTACGCCACCACGCTGAAGAAGGGCTCGGCGGTCACCACATCGCGTGACGTCTCCAGGGCTGCGCGCGCGCTCAAGCGGGCGGTGCACGGGGCGCTCAACGCCAGCGCGATCAACGTCGCTGACCTCGAGGCGCAGCCGCTTCCCGTCGCCAGGTTCGAGACCGCGCGCAGCGAGTGCAGCGGCGGCATCGCGCTGCGGACCACACCCGGCGATCCGCAGTCCATCGACATCATCTTCCTCAACGAGCACGGCGCCGACCTGTCCGGGGCGGTGCAGCGCAAGGTGGAGCGGGTGTTCTCGCGGCAGGAGTTCCGCCGGGCTTTCCCAGGCGAGATCGCCGAGCTGACCTACCCGCCGCGGGTGATCGAGGCGTACACCAGCGAGTTGCTGCGGTGCGTGGACATGAGCGGGGTCAGGGCGGCCGGCCTGAAGGTGGTCGCTGACTGCGCTGGCGGCACGGCGTCGCTGGTGCTGCCCGGGTTGCTCGGCCGGATCGGCGTGGACGTGCTGACGGTCAACAACCGGCTGGACGAGGCCACCCCCACTCAGTCGGTCGCCCAGGTCAGGGCCGACATGCACCGGCTGGCCGAGCTTGTCTACTCCTCACGTGCCGCGTTCGGCGTCCGTTTCGATCCGGTGGGCGAGCGGATCACGCTGGTCGATGAGAAGGGCGCGCTGGTCAGCGACGACCGCGCGCTGCTCGTCGTGCTCGACCTGGTCGCCGCCGAGCGGCGGACCGGGCGGGTCACGCTGCCGGTGACCACCACCAGGGTCGCCGAGGATGTCTGCCGCTTTCACGGGGTGCAGGTCGGCTGGACGCCCACCTCGGCGCACGGGCTGTACGAGGCCACCGCCGACGAGGACGTGATCTTCGCAGCGGACGGCAAGGGCGGCTTCGTGGTGCCCGAGTTCTCCAGGTCCCTTGACGGCATCGCGGCGTTCACCCGGCTGATCGGGCTGGTCGCCAGGACCAGGCTGACGCTCAGCCAGATCGACGCCAGGATCCCGGCGGCGTACCTGCTCAAGCGGTCGGTTCCGACGCCGTGGACGGCCAAGGGCAGCGTGATGCGGACAATCGTGGAGGCCGCGGGCGACCGGGCCATCGACACCACAGACGGGGTCAGGGTGATCGAACCCGACCAGGGCTGGGCCCTGGTACTGCCCGATAACGCCCAGGCGATCACCCACCTGTGGGCGGAGGGCTCGGACCCCGACAGCGCCCAGGCACTGCTCGATGAGTGGGCCGCGGTGGTGGAACAGGCCGGTCGCGACCGGCGCGCGGAAGGCTGAGGCCACCGGGTCACGGTGAAGGTCGGCGCGGCACCCCGTCGACGTGCGACAATTGCCGTCATTGGGGTGACCGGCCGGCGGTCACCGGATGACAGCTCCGCCTCGGAGGTGCAGCGTGATCTGGCGGAGGCGCCGCGGCCGCGCGCGGGTGGCCGCCCGTACCGCCCGCTCTGCCGTGCCCGGCGCACCGCTGGAGCAGGAGGCTTCCGGCGGCCTGGTCGTCCGCGGGCAGGCGCCGCCGCGGGCCAGCCAGCATGCCGCAACGGGCTCCTGGCGCGCGTGGCGGGTGGACCAGCGCCAGAGCGGGCCGGTAGCTTGGGGCGCACCGGCGGATGTGGCACCGGCTGGTCCGGCTCCCGATGTCCGCCGCACCGCTACTGCGCGGCCGACGAACGGGAGGCTAGGCAGCCAGATGCCGAGCGTCTATTGCACCGGATGCGGCGAGGCCAACCCCGAGACTGCGCGCTTCTGCTCGCAGTGCGGCAGGCCGCTCACCCGGCAGCCTGGGGAGCGGGCCACCGAGACCACCTCCATGATCTTCACAGGCACCGAGCCGGCCGAGGCCGATGGCGGCGAGGAGTCGGTTGATGTCGCTGGCGCGCTCGAGGCGCTGCCGCCGGAGACGGCGCTGCTCGTGGTCAGGCGGGGGCCGAACGCGGGCAGCCGGTTCCTGCTCGACAGCGAGGTGACCGAGGTCGGCCGCCGGCCGGACAGCGACATCTTCCTTGATGACGTCACGGTCTCGCGCAGGCACGCGGAGTTCTACCGGCAGGGCGGCCGGTTCGTGGTGCGCGATGTCGGCAGCCTGAACGGCACCTACGTGAACCGGGAGCGGATCGAGGAGGCGGCGCTCACCGGCGGTGACGAAGTCCAGATCGGCAAGTTCCGCCTCGTCTTCCTGCAGAGCCGCCGCTCGTTCGCGGAAAGCGGCGGGTAGGCGCGCGGGACGGGGATGAACGCTCAGTTCGCGCACGCCTATCTCGGCATAGGCGAGGTGCTGGTCGAGCTACGCGATGAATTTCCTGATATCAGCGTCTCCAAGATCCGCTTCCTGGAGTCGGAGGGCCTGATCGCGCCCGCCAGGTCACCGTCGGGGTACCGCAGGTTCGGGCCTGCCGACGTCGACCAGCTTCGCTTCATCCTGACCGCGCAGCGGGACCAGTACCTGCCGCTGCGCGTGATCAGGGAGCGGCTGGCCCGCCGCGGCCAGCAGGCAGCCGCCCGTGCCGGGGAGCAGGCGGCGGCCGCCAGGCGCACGGCTGGCCAGCAGGCGCAGCGAACCGGCCAGGACCGCGGCGAGCTGATCAGCAGCCGCAACCTGATGGAGCGCGCCGGCATCGATGACCAGCAGCTGGCCGAGCTCGAGGCACACGGCCTGGTGCGCAGGACCGGCAGGCTCTACGGCCAGGACGCGGTGCAGGCAGCGGCCACCGTGGCGGCGCTGGCGTCCTACGGCGTGCAGGCCAGGCACCTGCGCACGGTCAGGACCGCGGCCGAGCACCAGACCTCGCTGATCGAGCAGGTGGTGGCGCCGACGCTGCGGCAGCGCAGCCCCCAGGCGAGGGATGCGGCGGGCCGCACCGCACGGGAGATCGCCGCGCTGCTGCTCAGCCTGCACCAGAGCTTGATCGAGTCCGCGCTTGCTGAGGCAGGTCTGCAGCCAGGCGAGTCATCCGCCGATGCGCGCGCACAGCGCGATGACGGGCAGCCAGGGTCCGGCCAGCGCGAACCCGGCCTTGGCCGCCGTGGCGTCGGCGGCGCAAGCGCGTGAGCCGGCACTCGCCGGGCAGGCAGGCCAGGCACGGACACGGGCAGGAGCGGATGCCGGCCCATCAAGAAAGCAGGTGTACGTTGACAAGGAATGCCCGTGGCGCGGTACGGGAACAAGGCTGACATGAGGCACAGGTGAGGACGGAGTCACCGTGAGAGAGATGGAGGTCGTAGGCGTCCGGGTCGAGATGCCCACGAACCAGCCCATCGTGCTGCTCAAGGAGACCAGCGGGGAGCGCTACCTGCCGATCTGGATCGGGCCGATGGAAGCGACGGCTATCGCGTTCGCTCAGCAGGGCATGGTTCCGGCCCGCCCGCTGACTCATGATCTGATGCGTGACATCCTGCAGGCGCTGAACGCGGAGCTGAAGCAGATCAACATCACCGCGCTGCGGGACGGGATCTTCTTCGCCGACCTCGTCTTCTCCGACGGCACGACGGTCAGTGCCAGGCCGTCAGACTCGATCGCGCTGGCGTTGCGTACCGGCACAGCCATCTTCGCCAACGACGACATACTCGACGAGGCGGGCGTCTCGATACCGGACGAGCAAGAGGATGAGGTCGAGAAGTTCAGGGAGTTCCTCGACAACATCACGCCCGAGGATTTCGGCAGTTCGACCTGACCGAGCGACCTGACCGAGGCGCGGTCTCTGCCGGTTCGCAGTCCGCTCGCGACGCGCCGATGCGGATCGTTGACGATGTCCGGCGACGGGCCTAACGTGCAAAACGTGTACCCGGCGGCCTGGTGCCGGGCCGGAGGTGGGCGTGGCGGTGATTAGGGGCGACGGGCCTGACAGGCGTGCCAGGCAGGTCGCTGCCCAGGCTGCGGGCGAGCAAGGTCTGCTCTTCGATGACGACCTGGCCCCGCTGGCCGAAGAGCCCGTTGGCTATCGCGGGCCGACCGCATGCACCGCGGCAGGCATCACCTACCGGCAGCTGGATTACTGGGCGCGGACCGGCCTGGTCGAACCGAGCGTCAGGCCCGCCAGGGGCTCAGGCTCGCAGCGGCTGTACGGCTTCCGCGACATTCTCGTCCTCCGGGTCGTGAAGCGGCTGCTCGACACCGGGATCTCGCTCCAGCAGATCCGCTCGGCGGTCAGCTACCTGCGCGAGCATGGCGCGACCGACCTGGCCAGGGTCACGCTGATGAGTGACGGGGCCAGCGTATACGCGTGCACCTCGCCGGACGAGGTGGTGGACCTGCTACAGGGCGGGCAGGGCGTGTTCGGTATCGCGCTTGGGCGGGTCTGGCAGGAGGTCGAAGGGTCGCTGGCCAGGTTCCCTGCGGAGACCGCGGATGGCCAGACCGACGGCGGTGCTGGCCGGGCCGAGCCGGGCGGCGCGCGAACCGACGAGCTGGCTAGCCGCCGGTCAACCAGGGCAGGCTAGCCGCAGTACCGGCAAGCCTGCGGCTGCCTGCGACATCTGATACGCATGTCCCGGTAGGCTCAGATGACCGCTAATGACATCGTCCGGGAGAGTCCGCTCGCAGCCCAGCGCGCGGCGCCGAAGGGGCAACCTCCCCCGGAACCTCTCAGGCAGCAGGGACCGGGCGGGCCATGCGGCTCTGGAGTCTGCGCGGCGACAGAGGGGGAGACGGGCGGCTGCGGCCTCGGCCGTGATCACCCGTCGGCAACCCGACCGATCGCCAGGCAAGGAGGCTCCGGTGAACTTTTCGCAACGGCACATTGGCCCGGCCGAGTCCGACCAGCAGCGGATGCTGGCCGCGCTCGGCTATTCCTCGCTCGACGAGCTGACCACGGCGGCCCTGCCAGCAGCACTCGCTGACCGGGAGCTGAGCCTGCCCGAGCCGTTCAGCGAGCAGCAGGCGATCGCCGAACTGCACCGGCTGGCCGGCCGCAACCAGGTACTCAGGTCGATGATCGGCCTTGGCTACTACGGCACCATCACCCCGGCGGTGATCCGCAGGAACGTGCTGGAGAATCCGGCCTGGTACACCGCGTACACCCCGTACCAGCCAGAGATCTCGCAGGGCCGTCTCGAGGCGCTGCTCAGCTTCCAGACGATGATCGAGGATCTGACCGCTCTCCCGGTGGCCGGCGCTTCCATGCTCGATGAGGCGATCGCGGCGGCTGAGGCGATGACGCTGGCCCGCCGGGCGACTGGGCGCGGCCGGATCTTCCTCGCTGACGCCGACTGCCTGCCGCAGACCCTGGCCGTGCTCGGCACCCGCGCCGAGCCGCTCGGCATCGAACTGGTGACCGGGGACGTGACGCCTGAGCTGATCGAGGCACAGCCGGCTGGCGAGCTGTTCGGCGTCCTGATGCAGTATCCAGGTGCCAGCGGGGCGATCAGGGACCTGCGCCAGGCGATCGCCGCCGCCCATGCGGCTGGCGCGCTCGCCGTGCTGGCCGCCGACCTGCTGGCGCTCACACTGCTCACGCCTCCCGGCGAGCTCGGCGCGGACGCCGCGGTGGGCACCACCCAGCGGTTCGGCGTGCCGATGGCCTTCGGCGGCCCGCACGCTGCGTACATCAGCGTGCGCGATGAACTCAAGCGCCAGCTGCCTGGCCGGCTGGTCGGGGTGTCCGTCGACGCCGATTCGCATCCCGCCTACCGGCTCGCGCTGCAGGCCCGTGAGCAGCACATCAGGCGGGAGAAGGCGACAAGCAACATCTGCACCGCCCAGGTCCTGCTCGCCGTCATCGCCGCGATGTACGCGGCCTATCACGGCCCTGGCGGGCTTACCGCGATCGCGCGGCGGGTGCACGGCGCGGCCGCGAGCCTCGCCGAGGCGCTGGCCGAGGCCGGATTTGTTACCAAGAGCGCTGCCTATTTCGACACCGTGCAGGTGATCGTGAACAGCGGTGCCGAGGTCGTGGACCGGGCCAGGGCGGCCGGCGTCAACCTGCATCTCGCCGCGCCCGACGTGGTGCAGATCGCCTGTGACGAGACCACCACGGAGCAGCACCTGCGCGACGTGCTCGCAGCGATCACCGGCTCGCAGCGAGACGGCGATCCGCTGCCCGCCTGCGCTGAGGACCTCACCGCGATTCCCGGGGAGCTCAGGCGGACCAGCGAATTCCTCACCCACCCGGTATTCGGCTCCTATCACAGCGAGACCGCGATGCTGCGCTACCTGCGCAGGCTGGCGGACTTCGACCTGGCGCTTGACCGGTCGATGATCCCGCTCGGTTCGTGCACGATGAAGCTCAACGCGACCACCGAGATGGAGCCGATCAGCTGGCCGGAGTTCGCCGACCTGCACCCGTTCGCCCCGGCCGGCCAGGCGGCCGGGTACGCCGAGCTGATCGGCAGGCTAGGGGACGCGCTCACCGCGATCACCGGCTATGACGCGGTCTCGCTGCAGCCGAACGCCGGCTCTGTGGGCGAGCTGTCCGGCCTGCTCGCGATCAGGCACTACCACAGGTCAAGGAACGACGACGGCCGGAATATCTGCCTGATACCCGAATCCGCCCACGGCACGAACGCCGCCTCGGCCGTGCTGGCCGGCCTGCGCGTGGTGGTGGTCAAGTGCGGCTCGGATGGCGCCATCGACCTTGGCGACCTCAGGGCGAAGCTGGCGGCGCACGCCGGGGAGGTCGCGGCGATCATGCTGACCTACCCGTCAACCAACGGCGTGTTCGAGGCGACGGTCGGCGACGTCTGCGATCTGGTCCACGCGGCTGGCGGTCAGGTCTACGTGGACGGAGCGAACCTGAACGCGCTGGTGGGGCTGGCCAAGCCAGGGCGGTTCGGCGCCGACGTGTCGCATCTGAACCTGCACAAGACCTTCTGCATCCCGCACGGCGGCGGCGGGCCAGGAGTCGGGCCGGTGACCGTCCGCGCCCACCTGGCGCCGTTCCTGCCAGACCACATGGTGCACGACGCGGCGACGGCCGGCGGGCTGTCGGCGGGTGCGGCCGGTGGTGAGGCGGCGGGCGGCGGGACCGGCCCGGTCACCGCCGCTCCCTGCGGCTCGGCCGGCATCCTGCCGATCTCGTACGCCTACGTCGCGATGATGGGCGCCGGCGGCCTGCGGCTGGCCACGCAGGTGGCGATCCTGAACGCCAACTACATCGCGCACCGGCTCGGCCCGCACTTCCCCGTGCTGTACACCGGCCAGGCCGGGCTGGTCGCGCACGAGTGCATCCTGGACCTGCGGCACATCACCACCCAGACCGGCATTACCGCCGAGGACGTGGCGAAACGGCTGATCGACTACGGATTCCACGCGCCGACCATGTCGTTCCCCGTCGCCGGCACGCTGATGGTCGAGCCGACGGAGAGCGAGAACGCCAGCGAGCTCGACCGGTTCTGCGATGCGATGATCGGGATCGCAGGCGAGATCGCCAAGGTGGCGTCCGGTGAGTATGACCGGGCCGACAACCCGCTGAAGAACGCCCCGCACACCGCGTCGATGGTCACCGCTGACGAGTGGCCGCACCCTTACCCGCGGGCACGGGCCGCCTATCCGGCGGGCGGCGACCGGCGGGGCAAGTACTGGCCGCCGGTGCGCCGGATCGATGCCGCCTACGGCGACCGCCACCTGGCCTGCTCGTGCCCGCCGCCCGAGGCGTTCGAAAGCTAGCGGGCCGCGGCCGGTCAGCCGCGCAGGCCGTCGCGCGGGATCGTGCGCCCCTTCCACTCGCCGCCGCGGCCGGCGTGATGCCGCGCGGCCGAGCTGATCGTCATCGCCGCGTACAGCACGGCGATCAGCGGCAGGCAGGGTGCGCGCAGCGGCGACAGCCGGTAGAGCCTGAGCATCGGCAGGTAGGTCAGGCACATGATCAACCAGGCTGCCAGGCCGATCGCGGCCAGCCAGGCCGCCTGCCACAGCCCGGCGCCGCCCGCCGCCCGGCCGGCCAGCAGCGCGAGGCCGGCCACCGTCGCAGCCACCGGGAGCAGGTAGAGCCACGCCAGCCCGGCCACGGTCCCGGCCAGCGCCGGAGGCGAGTAGTGCAGCTGCGTGTAGGCGCTCCTGGCGACCATGTGCCACACGTCGGCGAACCTGGGATAGTCCCTCGTGCTTGTGACGTCGGTGCTGAACCCCAGCCAGCATGCGCCGGCGGCGTTGCCGCGCTTGAGCAGCCGCCCGAGCGCGACGTCATCGATCCTGGCGCCTGCGATGCGCTCCAGGCCGCCCGCGGCCTCCAGGGCCGCGCGGCGCACCAGCATGCACCCGCCGGCCGCCGCCGCCGTGCGCCCGCCTGGCCGGTTCACCCGGCGGAACGGGTAGAGCATGGCGAAGAAGTACACGAACGCCGGAACCAGCAGCCGCTCGGCGAAGGCGTGCGCGCGCAGCAGTGCCATCTGCGAGACCAGCACCCGCCCGCTGCCGCGGGCCGCCAGTACCAGCGCGGTCAGCGTTCCTTGCGCATAGCCGATGTCGGCGTCGGTGAACAGCAGGAAGTCGGTATTGCCAGCGGCCCGCGCGCCGCTGGCCATCGCCCACACCTTGCCTGCCCAGCCGGGCGGGGCCGGATCGGCCGCCACGATCCGGAGGCGGCCTGGTCCGCCGCTCAGCCGGCGGCTCAGCGCGACCGCCAGCTGGGCGGTGCCATCGGAGCTCTCGTCGTCTACCAGCACGACGGCGAACTCGCCTTGGTAGTCCTGCCCGAGCAGGGTGGGCAGCGTCTGCGGCAAGACCTCGGCTTCGTTCCTGGCCGGCACCACGGCGACAACCCGCGGCCAGGCCGCCGCGGCCAACTGGCCAGGCGGCAGCCGCTGGTCTGTGCGCCAGTACCCGCCATGCCCGGCCAGCAGGTACAGCCAGGCCAGCAGGGCGAGCGCGCTGGCGATGACGGCTATCGGCACCAGCACAGCCTGGCACATGGCGGTCCAGGTGGCGCAGGCGCCGCAGCCGTGCCAGTCTCGTCGCGGGATCCGCACGACTTGTCGCCAGGGAGGCACCGATGGACGTCATCGCGGGCGCTGCGAGCTTCACCGCGCCAGCAGGCGGCGGCTCGACGCACTGGATCGAGCGCCTGCGGGTGCCCGATCTGAGCGTCGGCACATACTCGATCCGCTGCGGCGGCACCGACGGCCAGTCTCCGCACACCGAGGACGAGATCTACGTGGTCACCGCGGGGCGCGCGGTGTTCGAGGCAGGCGGCGACCTGGTCCCTGTGGGCCCTGGATCGGTGCTGTACGTACCGGCCGGCCAGGCGCACAGGTTCGCCGACGTGACCGAGGACCTCGCCGCCGTGGTGCTGTTCGCTCCGGCCGAAGGATCACGCGGCTAGCCCGCCTGGTGCAGCCGCCCGACCGACCTCACCGGCGAGTGGCCGTACCTTCGGCACGCATAGAGTTGCTGCGTGACAGATCCGGCGACCTACCGTCCGGCTCCCGGCTCGATTCCCGAGTCGCCGGGGGTCTACCGGTTCCGCGACTCCCGCGGCCGGGTCGTCTACGTCGGCAAGGCCAAGAACCTGCGGGCCAGGCTGAATTCCTACTTCGCCGATTTCGCCAGCCTGCACCCGCGCACGCAGTCGATGCTGCAGGACGCCGCGGGCGTGGAGTGGACCGTGGTGAGCACCGAGGTCGAGGCGCTGCAGCTCGAGTACTCCTGGATCAAGGAGTTCGACCCCAGGTGGAACATCAGGTACCGGGACGACAAGAGCTACCCGTACCTGGCCGTGACGATGAACGAGGAGTACCCGAGGGTCACCGTGCTGCGCGGCGCGAAGCGGCGCGGCGTCAGGTACTTCGGGCCGTATTCGCATGCCTGGGCCATCAGGGACACCGTCGACACCCTGCTGCGGGTGTTCCCGGTGCGCACCTGCTCGGCCGGCGTGTTCAGGCGGGCCGGCCAGATCGGCCGTCCGTGCCTGCTCGGCTATATCGGCAAGTGCTCCGCACCGTGCATCGGCCGGATCGGCGAGGACGACCACCGCAGGCTGGCCGAGGAGTTCTGCGACTTCATGGCCGGGCAGACTGGGAAGTTCACCAGGCGCCTGGAAGGCCAGATGCGCGAGGCCGCGCAGGCGGAGGAGTTCGAGCGGGCCGCCAGGCTGCGCGATGACCTCCAGGCTCTGCAGCGCGCGCTGGAGAAGCAGGCCGTCGTGCTGCCCGACGGTACCGACTGCGACGTCATCGGGCTGGCGCAGGATCAGCTTGAGGCCGCTGTGCAGGTCTTCTACGTGCGCGGCGGCCGGGTGCGCGGGCAGCGCGGCTGGGTGGTCGACAAGGTGCAGGACGTGGGCGCCGCCGAGCTTGTCGAGCAGTTCCTCGGCCAGGTCTACCGCGACGACCCGGTCGTCAGCGGGTCGCCCCCCCGTGCCAGCACGACCGCGCGGCGGGGCCCCGACCAGCGGGGGCAGGCTGGCCGGGCGGAACGTGGGGCGGTGCCGCGCGAGGTACTGGTACCGGCGCTGCCGCCGGACACGGAGTCGATGCAGGAGTGGCTGGCCGCCCGCCGCGGCGGGCGGGTCAGCCTCCGGGTGCCAAGGCGCGGCGACAAGCGCACCCTGCTTGACACGGTGACCAGGAACGCGGCCGAGTCGCTTGCACTGCACAAGACCAGGCGAGCCAGCGATCTGACCACGCGCAGCCAGGCGATGCACGAGATCCAGGAGGCGCTCGGGCTGGCCGAGGCGCCATTGCGGATCGAGTGCTTCGACGTGTCCAACCTGCAAGGAACCCACGTGGTGGCTTCCATGGTGGTGTTCGAGGACGGGCTGGCGCGCCGGTCTGAGTACCGGAAGTTCGCGATCAAGGGCGCCGACGGCACGGACGACCTCGCCGCCATCTACGAGGTGATCACCCGCCGGTTCCGCCGCTACCTGGCCGAGCGGGCCGCCGAGCGGGAGTCCGCTGCCGCCGCGCCGGACGGGCCGGGCGCCGACCAGGCGCTCGACGAGATCGCCGAAGGCAACCGCCGCAAGTTCGCCTACCCGCCCAGCCTGATCGTGATCGACGGCGGGGCCGGCCAGGTCGCGGCCGCCATCAGGGCGCTGGCCGACCTTGGCATCACCGGCATCGCGGTGTGCGGCCTGGCCAAGCGGCTTGAGGAGGTCTGGCTGCCCGGTGAGGACGGCCCGGTCATCATGCCGCGTTCCAGCGAGGGCCTGTACCTGCTGCAGCGCGTGCGGGACGAGGCGCACAGGTTCGCGATCACCTATCATCGGGCGAAGCGGACAGCGGCCCAGACCGAGAGCGAACTTGACGCGATACCGGGGCTCGGGCCGGCCAGGCGGGCGGCGCTGCTGCGGCACTTCGGCTCGGTTCGCAGGCTCTGCCAGGCTACCGCCGAGCAGATCACCGAGCTCGAGGGCTTCGGGCCGCGGCTGGCCGAGATGATCGTCGCAGCCCTGCGCGGCCCGGGCGCCGCCGGCCTGGACGCCACGATCAGGCACCCGCCCGATCATGATCCGGCTGGACCTGCGGAGGAGTCCATGGATCATCGGCAGGCCACCGAGCACACCGCCGGCGGCGACGGCGGCCTGGCATGATGCCGCGCGGCGGTGCCCCGGAGATCGTCATCATCACCGGGATGTCCGGTGCCGGGCGGTCCACGGCGGCCAAGTCCCTTGAAGACCTCGACTGGTTCGTCGCCGACAACCTGCCGCCGGTGATGCTGCCCACGATGCTGGACCTGGCCCGCAGGGCAAGGGGGCCGATACCCAAGATCGCCGCGGTGGTTGACGTCCGCAGCCGGGCGTTCTCCAGCGACCTGAAGTCAGCTATCACCGAGCTGAACGCGCTTGGCGCGAACCCGTACGTGGTGTTCCTCGAGGCCAGCGATGAGACCCTGATCCGCAGGTTCGAGAACGTCAGGCGGCCGCATCCGCTTCAGGAGAACGGCAGGATCAGCGACGGAATCGCCGCCGAGCGGGACCAGTTGCAGAGCCTGCGGGCGCAGGCCGATCTGGTGGTCGACACCTCAGCGCTGAATATCCACGAGCTCAGGTCGCGGATGCGGGACGCCTTCGGTGACGAGGACGAGACGGCCGTCCGGGTGACCGTGCTCTCTTTCGGGTTCAAGTACGGCCTGCCGGTGGACGCTGACATGGTCGCCGACTGCCGTTTCCTGCCCAACCCGCACTGGGTGCCAGAGCTTGCCCCGCAGACCGGCCAGGACCAGCCGGTCAGGGACTATGTGCTTGCTCAGCCGGGCGCCGTGGAATTCCTGTGCGCGTATACCGACGCGGTGCGGATCACGCTGGCCGGCTATGAGCGGGCGGGCAAGCACTTCGTCACCCTGGCCGTGGGCTGCACCGGCGGCAAGCACCGCAGCGTCGTGATCGCCGAGGAGCTCGCCGCCCGGCTGGCCGGGTCATGGCCGGGCGTTCAGGTAGCACATCGCGATCTTGGGCGTGAGTAAGACGAGCCAGGCAGCATCATCGGGCGCGTCCGGCCGAGGCACACCGTCGGGCGGCGCGGCCTCCGCATCATCGGGCGCGGGAGCGTCCGGCCGAGGCACACCGTCGGGCGGCGCGGCCTCCGATCGGCCGGCCGGCCGCCCGGCCAGGCGCCGGGTCGTCGCCCTCGGCGGCGGTCACGGCCTGTTCGCCTCGCTGTCCGCGCTCCGCCGGGTGAGCCGGGATGTCACGGCGATCGTGACGGTGGCAGACGATGGCGGATCCAGCGGCAGGCTGCGCCGGGAGTACGGCGTGCTGCCGCCAGGCGACCTGCGGATGGCGCTGGCCGCCCTGTGCGGTGACGACGCCTGGGGCACCACCTGGAGCAAGGTCGTTCAGCACCGGTTCACCGGCGACGGCGAGCTCGGCGGCCACGCGGTCGGGAACCTGCTGATCGTGGCGCTCTGGGAGCTGCTCGGCGACACTGTGCAGGGGCTGGACTGGGTGGGCAGGCTGCTCGGGGCGCACGGCCTGGTGCTGCCGATGGCATCGGTGCCGCTGGAACTTGAAGCGGAGGTGCAGGGAATTGACCCGGAGTTTCCGCTCCGGGTCAGCACGATTCGCGGCCAGGACGCCTGCGCGAAGACGACCGGCCGGGTACGGTCGATGTCATTGGTTCCCGCGGACCCGCCCGCCTGCCCCGAGGCGCTGCGGGCAGTGGCGGAGGCGGACTGGGTGGTGCTCGGACCGGGCTCGTGGTTCACCAGCGTGCTGCCGCACCTGCTGGTACCCGAGCTGGCCAGTGCCCTGGTCGCTACCGGCGCGCGCAGGGTGGTGACGCTGAACCTGGCGCCGCAGCCCGGGGAGACCGAGGGGTTTTCCCCGCACACTCACCTGGAGGTGCTTGCCGATCATGCGCCGCAGCTGACATTCGATGTGGTACTTGCCGACCGGGCGGCGGCCGGCGGGACCACGGCAGAGCTGCGCCGGGCCGCCGGCCAGCTCGGCGGGCGGCTGGTGCTTGCCGACCTGGCCATGGCGGGACGACCAGACCGTCATGATCCGCGACGGCTGGCCGGCGCGTTCGCGCAAGTCTTTGAGGGGGAGTGAATGTGGTGGCGCTGACGCACTTGGTGAAGGACGAGCTCAGCCGGATCAGCGTGCTCAAGCCGTGCTGCAGGAAAGCCGAGGTGTCGACGCTGCTGCGGTTCGCGGGCGGCCTGCACCTGGCGGCAGGGCGGATCGTCGTCGAGGCCGAACTCGACACCGGCGCGGCGGCACGCAGGGTGCGCAAGGACATCACCGAGATCTTCGGGCACTCATCCGAGCTGATCGTGCTGGCACCGAGCGGCCTGCGCAAGGGAAACCGCTACCTGGTGCGCGTGCACAAGGAGGGCGACAGCCTGGCCAGGCAGACCGGGCTGGTAGACGGCCGCGGCAGGCCGGTGCGAGGCCTGCCCAGGCAGGTGGTGGCCGGAAGCACCTGCGACTGCGAGGCCGCTTGGCGCGGCGCGTTCCTGGCGCACGGCTGCCTCACCGAGCCCGGCAGGTCGATGGCGCTTGAGGTGACCTGCCCGGGCCCGGAGGCCGCCCTGGCGATGGTCGGCGCCGCCCGGCGGCTGCGGATACAGGCGAAGGCGCGCGATGTCCGCGGGGTGGACCGGGTCGTGGTCCGCGACGGCGACGCCATCAGCGCCCTGCTCACCAGGCTTGGCGCGCACGACAGCGTGCTGGCCTGGGAAGAGCGCCGGATCCGCCGGGCGGTCAGGGGGACGGCGAACCGGCTGGCCAACTTCGACGACGCGAACCTGCGCAGGAGCGCCCGTGCCGCGGTCGCCGCTGGCGCCCGGGTGGAGCGTGCGCTTGAGATACTCGCTGACGACGCACCGGACCATCTGATCGCCGCCGGGCAGCTGCGGATCAAGCATCGCCAGGCCAGCCTGGAGGAACTCGGCCAGCTCGCCGATCCGCCGCTGACCAAGGATGCGATCGCCGGGCGGGTCAGGCGGCTGCTCGCGCTGGCCGACAAGCGGGCGACCGATCTCGGCATCCCGACCACCGAGGCGCACCTCCCCCCGGACATGCTGGCCCCCTGACTGTCAAGGGCCTACGGCCAGTTCGCGGCGGGCATGTCGGCCCTGCGGCCCGTAACCGCCCGATGTTATGGTGCGCGTGGCGCATGATCAGCCCGGCCGCCGGGAGCTGCGCGGCCGGCTGGGTTTCTGGTCGGCTCTGAGCCAGGCGAAGGGGAGCATTCCGTGACTGTGCGGGTGGGTATCAATGGATTCGGCCGAATCGGCAGGAACTTCTGGCGAGCCGTGTACGCCAATGGCAAGGCGGCGGCCAACGGGCCGGATGTGGAGATCGTCGCCGCCAACGACCTCGGCGACATCGCCACATTCGCGCACCTGCTCAAGTACGACACCCTGCTGGGGACCCTGGACCTCGACGTGAAGGCGAGCGACGGCGCCATCCGCGCTGGCTCGCAAACGGTGCAGTGGTTCGCCGAGCGGGACCCGGCCGCGCTGCCCTGGGCGGATCTCGGCGTGGACGTCGTGATCGAGTCGACCGGCCATTTCACGAAGGCGGCGGACGCTCGCAAGCACATCGAGGCGGGCGCCAGCAAGGTGATCATCTCCGCGCCGGCCAAGGGCGAGGACATCACGATCGTGATGGGCGTCAATGACGATGTCTACGATCCGGCTGCGCACCACGTCATCTCGAATGCCTCGTGCACCACCAACTGCGTCGCCCCGCTTGCCAAGGTGCTGCTCGACAGCTTCGGCATCGTCAAGGGCCTGATGACCACGATCCACGCCTACACCAACGACCAGGTGATACTCGACCTGATGCACGAGGACCTGCGGCGGGCCAGGGCCGCGGCGCAGAACATCATCCCGACCACGACCGGAGCGGCGAGGGCGACCGCGCTTGTGCTGCCTGCCCTGGCCGGGAAGCTGGACGGGATGGCGATGCGGGTGCCTGTGATGGACGGCTCGGTCACCGACCTGGTCGTTCAGGTGGAGCGCGAGGTGACCGCCCATGAGGTGAACGCCGCCTACGCAGCCGCGGCCGCCAGCGGCCCGCTGAGCGCCTACCTGCACTACACGCAGGACCCGATCGTGTCATCGGACATCATCGGCACGCCGTACTCGTGCACGTTCGACTCCGAGCTCACCATGGCGTCCGGTGACATGGTGAAGGTGATCGGCTGGTACGACAACGAGTGGGGCTACTCCTGCCGGCTGGTGGACGTCACCAGGCTGGTAGGCGCCGGCCAGCCTGGCCGGGGCTGATCGGCCGCGGATGAGGCACATCGCCGACCTCCCCGTCAGCGGCCAGGTCGTCTTCCTGCGGTCGGACCTGAACGTGCCGCTTGACGGCGCGGTGATCACCGACGACGGCAGGATCAGGGCCAGCCTGCCGACGATTCGCGAGCTGACCGGCCGCGGTGCCCGCGTGCTGGTCTGCGCGCATCTCGGCCGCCCGAAGGGCGAGGACTACCCGCAGCGCGCGGCCGGCGGCCCGTCGCTGCGGCCGGTCGCCGACCGGCTTGGCGAGCTGCTTGGCCAGCCGGTGGCGCTCGCCTTGGACGTGGCAGGCCCGTCGGCGGCGCAGCTGGCCGCGTCATTGGCCGACGGCCAGGTCGGGATGCTGGAGAACGTCAGGTTCGAGCCAGCCGAGACCAGCAAGGACGACGTGCAGCGGGCCGAGTTCGCTGCCCGGCTTGCCGCGATGGCTAGCAGTTATGTCGGCGACGGCTTCGGCGCGCTGCACCGCGAGCACGCCAGCGTGTACGACGTGCCGCGGCTGCTGCCGCACGCGGTCGGCGAGCTGGTGCGGGCAGAGGTCACCGTGCTGCGGCGGCTGACGCATGACCCGGAGCGGCCCTATGTGGTCGTGCTCGGCGGCGCCAAGCCGTCGGACAAGCTCGGCGTGGTCGCCAATCTGCTGGCCACGGCCGACCGGCTGCTGATCGGCGGCGGGATGTCGTACACGTTCTTGGCCGCGCAGGGTTTCCAGGTCGGCCGCTCGCTGCTGGAGGCCGATCAGATCGGCCAGGTCCGCGAGGTGCTCGCGCGGGCGCGCGAGCGCGGCGTGGAGATCGTGCTCCCGGTGGACCTGGTCGGCGCAACCGGGTTCAGCGCGGACGCCGAGCACGAGGTGTACCCGGTGGGCAGCTTTCCCGCTGACCGGGAGAGCCTGGACATGGGCCCGGCGACCCGTGAGCTGTTCGCGAGCAAGCTGGCCGACGCGAAGACCGTGTTCTGGAACGGACCGCTCGGCGTTTTCGAGTTTCCCGCGTTCGCGGCCGGCACGCTCGCCGTGGCCAAGGCCATCAGCCGCGTGCACGGGCTCACCGTGGTCGGCGGCGGTGACTCGGCGGCGGCTATCAGGAAGCTGAACTTCCCCGACGATGCGTTCAGCCACATTTCCACTGGCGGCGGGGCCAGCCTGGAGTACGTGGAGGGCAAGAAGCTCCCTGGGCTCGAGGCACTCGCGGACTACGCATGAGCCGCGGCACGGCCGCGCGGCGCAAGCCGCTGGTGGCGGGCAACTGGAAGATGCACCTCAATCATCTTGAGGCGATCGCGCTCACCCAGCAGCTGGCGTTCCGGCTGACCGACAAGGACTTCGACGCGGCCGACGTGGCCGTGCTCCCGCCGTTCACCGCGCTGCGCAGCGTGCAGACCCTGGTGCAGGGGGACAAGCTGCGGCTGAGTTACGGCGCGCAGGACATCTCGGCGCACTCAGATGGCGCCTATACCGGCGAGATCTCCGGCCGGATGCTGGCCAAGCTCGGCTGCACGTTCGTGCTGGCCGGGCATTCCGAGCGCCGGCAGTACCACGGCGAGGGCGACGCCCTGGTCAACGCGAAGGTGAAGGCGGCGCTTGCGGACGATCTGGTGCCCGTGCTTTGCATTGGCGAACCGCTAGCCGTCCGGGAGGCCGGCGGTCATGTCGAGCATTGCATCAGCCAGCTCGATGGCGGGCTGGCCGGGCTGACAGCGGCGCAGGTGGCCGGCCTCGTGGTGGCCTACGAGCCGGTCTGGGCGATCGGAACCGGCAAGGTAGCCAGCCCGGAAGACGCGCAGGAAGCCTGCCAGGCCATCAGGAACCGGGTTTCCGGCGAGCATGGTCCGCAGACGGCCGCCGGCGTGCGTATCCTTTACGGGGGATCAGTTAAGCCCGACAACATGCCAGCCATCATGGCGCGGCCAGACATCGACGGCGCGCTGGTCGGCGGTGCGAGCCTCGAGTACGAGGGATTCGTAAGGATCTGCCGGTATCGTGAGGCTGCCGCGACCGCCTGATCAAGCACCCGGAGGGACGAGCACAAGTGGTCATCGCGTTTTCCGTCCTGCTGATCATCTCCAGCCTGCTGATGGTGCTGCTCGTGCTGCTGCACAAGGGCAAGGGTGGCGGGCTTTCCGACCTGTTCGGCGGGGGAATGTCGTCCTCGCTCGGCTCATCGTCGGTGGTCGAGCGTAACCTGGACCGCATCACGATCTTTACCGGAATCTTGTGGTTTGTCTGCATCGTTGCGCTCGGCCTGCTGCTGAAGTAAGCAGCGCAGGCGCAGGGCGCCGGGCACGCCCCGGGCAAAGCATCAAGGTCACCGCTTCAACGAAAAGAGGCGAGCAGTGAGCAGTGGAAACGCCATCCGCGGCAGCCGTGTCGGCGCCGGGCCCATGGGGGAGGCGGAGCGAGGCGAGGCGGCACCGCGCATTCGAGTGTCATTCTTCTGCTGCAACGGTCACGAGACGGTACCCAGCTTCGCGAACGACGCTGCGATCCCTGAACTTTGGGACTGCCCGCGGTGCGGCGTTCCGGCTGGCCGCGATGCGGCCAGCCCGCCCAGCCCGCCGCACGCCGAGCCTTACAAGACCCATCTCGCCTACGTCAAGGAGCGCCGCTCGGCTGGCGACGGCGCCGCGATCCTGGCCGAAGCGCTAGAGCGGCTACGCAGAGGCGCGTAGCCCGCCGACAGCCGGCCCGGCAGGCCCGCCCGTTGCCCGGCCCCCGTTGCCCGGCCCCCGTTGCGGGGCCCCCGTTGCCCGGCCCCCGTTGCCCGGCCCCCGTTGCCCGACAGTCGTTGCCCGGCCCCCGTTGCGCCCGCTGCGGGCGATCGCCATTGGCGGCTTGCCCTATGTCGGCCGCGACTGCTCGCGGACGTATCGGAGCAGGAGGTACCAGCCGTCCTGCACGACGCTCACCAGCTCCAGCCCGATAGGCTCCGGGCCAGTCCACCCGCCAACGCCGCCGGGAACGATCGAAGCGCCCGACGCCACTGAGTTGCCGGGAACCGTGGCAGTCACAGCAGTGCCAGCTTCACAAGGGCCAGCTTCACAAGGGCCAGCTTCACAAGGGCCAGCTTCACAAGGGCCAGCTTCGGCATTGCCAGCTTCAGCATTGCCAGCGTCAGAACCGGTGAGGTCGGGATCTTCAAATCGGCTGACAACATTGGTAACACTGGCTACATGGGAACCGCCAGACCCGATCGGCATGCTAGCCGCAGCAGGCGCCACTGCGCCGGGCACGGCGGCAGCGCGCGCCACGGCGCCGGGCACGGCGGCACCGGGCACTGCCGGGACTCCCGTGGCGGCCGCCGCGCCTGTGCTGGCCAGCCACCCCGGCGCGTCACGTGGATCCGCGTGCCCGGGCGGCAAGATGATCCGCCCGGCCAGGCCGCCTTCCATCAGCGGGCTGATGGTCAGGCAGAGCTCGTCGAGCAGATTCGCTGCCACCAGTTGCCCGAGCAACGTCGGGCCGCCCTCGACGAGGATAAGGCGATGCCCGGCAGCCGCCAGCGATGCGATCACCGCCGACGCCGATGCCGCCTGCGCGCCAGCGATGACCACCTGGGCGGTCCTGGCTGCCGCCGCGCGCCGGTCAGCAGGCGCGGCCTCGGTCGTGATCACGATCGTCGGGGCCAGGCCAGCCCCGGCCGCCAGCAGCGGCCCGTCGAGATCAAGATCAAGTCGCCTGGTCGCGACCGCGATCGGCGGGGTGGCCGACCGACCCTCGCGCAGCTGCGGCCACGCCTCGCTGGCGCGAACCTGTCCGTAATGTTCGGCACGTGCGGTGCCTGCGCCCACCAGGATCACGTCGGCCATGCTCCGCAACACCGAGAAGACAAGCTGGTCGGCGGCCCCGGACAGCCCGCCAGACCGCCCGCGCAACGTGCCAGCGCCATCAGCGCTTGACACCATGTTCGCCCTGACCCACATCCCGTCACGATCGCCAGCTGCACCAGCCGCAGCACCAGCCGCACCAGCCGCACCAGCCGCGCCGGTCGCGCCGGTCGTCCCAGCCGCACTAGCCGCAGCACCAACCGCACCAGCCGCACCGGTCGTCCCAGCGGCCGGCGCACCAACCGTCCCAGCGGCCGTCGCATAACCTGCAGCGTCGGTGTCACCGGCATGTCCACGCAGATCTGGGTGGGCGTAGATGCGGGCTATCTCGGCGATGGCTTCCCGAACGGCGGGGTCAGCAGCGGCCGCCGGGCGCAACCGGTCGCCAGCGAGCAGACCAGGCGGGCCGATCAAACGGCCCGCCGCTCCGTCACCGCGTGAATAGATCAGCCGCATAGGACAGACGCTAGCCTGCGGGCGATCCGCCCCAAGTCGGCGCACCGAGCTTTGCGGCTGTTGGTGGGGCCGGCGGAGCTGCCGCACAGGCTCATCTGGCCCGCAAGAGACCGAGAATGTGCGCTCGGCTCGTCCGCGCGCAGTCTCCTGCTGGCCGGGAACCGGTGGTTGTATAAGTCCGATCGGTTGGGGACAATGGCGCGATGGCAGCGCAGTACGGCCCGTCTCAGGCGCCGAAGGACGATGACGACGACCGTGACCACACTGACGCGTTCCGCGGTGCGAGCTTTACCGGCGTCGATCTCACCGGCGCGAAGTTCCGCGACTGCGACCTGCGCCAGGTCAAGATCGTCGATTCGTGGCTTGTTAACGTCAATGTGGGCGGATTCGTCGGCGACTTCATTGTCAACGACGTTGACGTCACCGCGTTCGTGGCTGCCGAGCTTGACCGGCGGCACCCCGAGCGCGTGCAGCTACGACAGATGCAGACGGCCGGCGACTACCGGGCGATGTGGGACACGATCGAGCGAATCTGGTCGGAGACGGTCGCCCGCGCCGAGCGGTTGCCCGAACCGGCTCGCCACGAGCGCGTCGACGGCGAGTGGTCCTTCGTCGAGACGCTGCGTCATCTGGTCTTCGCCACCGACGCCTGGGCGAGCCGCACGGTCCTGGACGAGCCTATGCCGTACCACCGGCTAGGTCTCACCCATAGCAGCTATCCGCCAGCGGACGCGGCGGCGCTCGGCATCGAACTCGACGCGCGCCCGTCGTTCGCAGAGGTAGTAAAGATGCGCGCGGACCGGATGGCTCTTGTGCGCGGCATCGTCGACGGTCTCACCGGCGCCGAGCTCGAACGGATGTGCACTCGGGCGCCTGCGCCCGGTTATCCCGAGGAGGCGCGCTCGGTCGGAAGCTGCCTTCGTGTGATGATGGACGAGGAGTGCGAGCACCACCGTTACGCAGTACGCGACCTCGCGGTGCTGGAAGCGCGCTAGAACCCGATAGGTACCGGTGCCCGGACACGACCGCGATCAGCGCCGGCATGATCAGAAGAATCTCGCCAGTTGATGAATGTTATGTGGCCCGCCGCACGAAAGTCTGCTACAATCGAACGTAAGTTCTAGAGAGATGGCATTGCCGGGGCTGTCGTAGAAACTGTGCAGCTGGCTGAGAACTCCCTCGGGAGACCCGCCCCGGTGAGCGGCCCTCCAATCGCATGCGTGTTCCGCGTTTGCCGCGGTCCTGGGCTATGTCGCTGACATCGGCCGATCGATCGCCCTACCCCATGCTGCGAGGGAGGTGCTCCATGTGCGTTTCCTGCCAGCCCCGCACGCCGGGAACCCAGCCCCGCACGCCGATGTGAGCACGCTGACCAGTGCCGAGCAAGCCGGTTGCCTGCGGGAACTGGAACGGATTGGGTCCGCGCACCTGGCTGCCAGGTCCATGATGCTGGCCGGGTTCGACGCGGTATCTGGCTACACGGACGACGGCCAGGGTTCAGCGAGATCCTGGCTGCGCTGGCAGACCCGGGTGACCGGCGGTGCGGCTGCGGACGCGGTCGGCTGGATGCGCCGCCTGAGCGGCCATCGCGCGATTCGGGACGCGCTAGCCGAGGGCGAGCTTTCCTGCTCATGGGCGCGGGCGATCTGCGACTGGACGGAGCAGCTACCCGAGGACACCCGCGACGACGCTGACCTCATCCTGCTCGCCGCGGCGGCTGCCGGCGCCGAGCTGGCTGATCTGGGCGGTCTGGCTGAGGAGATGCGGCGCCGCGCGGCAGGGCCCGATACCGACGGCAACAATGATGGCTACGAAGACCGGTCTGTCCGGCTGGATATCCATTTCCGTGGCGCCGGAAGGCTCGATGGCGAGTTGACGCCGCGGTGCGCAGCCGCGCTCACTGCTGTGCTTGAGGCGCTCGGGAAGAAAGCCGGTCCCGAAGACACCAGGACACTCGTGCAGCGCCGCCATGACGCGCTTGAGGAAGCGTGCCGGAGACTCATCTCCGCTGGCTGCCTGCCTGACCGGGCCGGCCAGGCCACCCAGATCCAGCTCACGATGACCCTCGACCAGCTCGCCAGCCTGAACCTCGAGGCAACGGCCGCAAGCACTCCAGGATCGACGGCGGGGCCCGAAGATGACTGTGACGCCTCCATCGTCCCGGTGGTCACCGGCCACGTCGATCAGGAATTGCTTGACCGGCTCGCGGCGACCGTGCTCGGCCCGCACGCGGACCGCATGGCCGACCCGGCCCGCACCGCCACGCCGCCGACGGCGGGGTTGGCCGGGAGGGCCGCACGGGAGCTGGTGCTGGCACGTGCCTTAGCGCTGCTGTCCGGTCCTTCCGGGCTCGCCGCCTATCTCAGGGGCGCCGCGCTCCGCGGGCCGGCCGCATCGATCAGCCTGCCGCTCGATGTTGGAGCGGCGACCGAGACGATTCCGCCGCAGCTACGCCGCGCCGTCATCCACCGGGACAAGCACTGCTCGTTCCCTGGCTGCGATCAGCCGCCGGCCGGGTGCCAGGTACATCATGTGATTCCGCGGTCGGCCGGCGGCGCGACCAGGCTCACCAACCTGGCGCTGCTATGCACATTCCACCACCTGATCGCCGTGCATCGCTGGGGCTGGACGATCACGTTGCACGGAGACGGCACCGTGACGGCGACCAGCCCTGACCGGCTCCGGGTGCTGAACGGCCACGGGCCGCCCTGCCGGGCCGCATGAACGCCCCGGGCCAGCACGCTGCCCGACCTGGCCGGGCCAGCACCGGCCAGTCCGCCACCTCACCGGGCGGTCGTGACCCGCAGGTTGCCGAGTTCATCGACCAGCGCGGTGAAGCCAGGATGCAGCGGCACCGTTGCGCCGTGCTCTTCGATGATCACCGGCCCGGTCAGCCTGGTTCCGGCGGTGGGGCCTGGCCGCCGGCAGACGCCGGCCGGGATGCAGCGATAGCCCCGGGTACCATCGCACCCGGGGAACCCTGTTCCCCGGGGGCCGCGCCAGCCGCAGCCGTGGTACGGGGCGGCCCGCTTGCACGTGGCGCTACGGGCTGCCG
>WNFX01000030.1_pt1 | contig 183923 bp, 159 predicted proteins | sample 5400111 | NCBI WGS metagenome assembly WNFX01 (sample SAMN13153363, study PRJNA577476) | soil metagenome | isolation source: 40 cm soil or saprolite under grassland replicate 1 | place: USA:California | collected 2016-06-15
AACCTCACCCGTCCCCGCCGAGCCAGGTTTATCGCTGCAACCATGTCCCGGTCCATTACTATTCTACATTTACCGCACCAGAGCTTGCGTTCTAGTCTCTTGTCTGATTGGAGTCTCTCCCCGCATCTCGGACAAGTCAGACTGGATCCTCTGGTCTCGCTCCTAGACAAACGGATAACCGGTAGTCCAGCCCATCGGGCCTTGTACTCTATCTGTCGTTGAGCCTCATAGTAACTCCATCCGTTCATCCGGCCACGATACTTTCTACCTTGACCGTTACCCTTCCGGTAGAGTGATCGGATGCCCTCGATGTTCTCGAGAACTATTGCTGTTCTCCGCTGGACTGCTAGGGCGACGATTGTCCTTGTAGCGTTATGGAGCAGGTTACTAGTCCTCGAGGTCCTTCGCTCTCCATACTTCGACGCTATTCTCGTCCTTATCCTGGCATCGTCCCGTCTGAAAGAGGCGACGATACGAGTAGTAGTACCAGCTATTCTCACAGACTTTGAGAGGTCATAGTGACGGGTCTGATCATCGTTTCCAACGGTGAGATTGCGGAGATTTCGGTCCACACCCACGGTGGAGACGCATTCTATCATGGGAACGTCTCGGGCGATGCAGAGGCAGAGCTTGTTCTGTGTGAGGGTGAAAGAGCGAACCTTGACTCCCGATTGAGATATGACCTGTAAGGTATGGGTGGTCAAAGGTATGCTGAAACGTTTCCCTCTCGATACCGGAATCTCTAACCCATCGTTTGTTATCTTGAAGCCGTAGCAGGACACGAGCTGTGGTTTGACGGCGTACGGGGTCCTAGTCGGGTAGCCTCTCCTAGCAGACTTGTTCCTGGCCGCTAGTATTCCTGCGGCTCGAGAAATAGCACAGAGCTTGTAGTAGCTAGGGGAATGGTAGCGTGCGAGCTGGTTGTATGAGAGGAGTGAGAGCTTTCTCAGCGATGCCAGAGAGGCATCCAACGACAAGTTAACAGAGCCGCTGCTCGTAATCCTTTTGCCGCGGGGATGGGTTACAATAGGGGTAAGAGAGATTTTCGTGTCTCAACAACAGGATTTGAGCAACCTCAGGAACCTGGTCGGGGCAGAGAATATTCTGGCTGAGTGCAGAGGGGTGAACTATACGGTCTACGTGACGGACTCGAGGTTGCTAGTTGGGAAGAGGTTTGCTGTTGGGGAAAAGTACGTGAACGTTCCGCATGCCAAGGTGAGCATGCTGGAGCTGATAACTAAGAGTCTGATCCCGCCGCTGACATTTGCTGTCCTGGGCGCGATAGCGGTCTTTCTCGTTTGGTGGTTTCCAGGCCAGGCAAGGCTGAGCCTGCCTCAAGCCCCATTCGACCTATTACTAATCGGAACGTTCGCTGTGTTCTTAGCAGCCGTCCTCGCCACATGGTGGAGGAGAAGAGTAGCAGTGCTGAGAATTGGGATCTCAGGAACCGAAGAGCCCATCACGGTAAAGCTTGTTCCTGCCTCGAAGGCCGAGAGCGTGTTCAAGGCTCTGAAAGGCTAGTTTGGCCATTTTCACGAAGGGCGGACGGGTGCGCCTGGACGGTTGAACGTGGGTTCTCAGCGTTTTTCACGAAGGGCGGGGCGCGCGAAAAAAGACAACCCCCGGGAGTCGCATTTTAGTTAGCAGAAAAAATAGATACAAGAAAAGAAAAGTTACGACGAAAAGAAACGTTTGGAAGAAGGAACGTTTTGTTCTTGGAAAAAGTTAGGGAAAAAGAGAATCACAGTCGGAGAAAGTTACAGAAGAAACCGCCCCTTTGTGGAAGACACTCTATCTGTGTCAAGTCGTGATTGACATAGAATGCTTAATGGCTCTCGGTTTCGGAACCGTCCGTTGCCTTGAGCCGAGAGATTAAGCTGGGCGACCGGGTCTTGTTGTACCAAGACGTCCGGCGGAAGTGGATTGCAAAGGTGGAGCCGGGAAGATTTCATACTCATCGAGGCTACTTCGAGCTCATAGAATTGGTGGGTAAGGAGTACGGTGGGTCCATACGAACGAGCATGGGCCAGAACCTTGCAGTGTTCAAGCCAAGAGCCCTCGACATTGTCGAATCGTTTGATCGTCCGACCCAGATCTTGTACCCTAAAGATATCGGCTATGCGCTTTTCCAGCTAGGTATCGGGAACGGGGATAGAGTATTGGAGGTTGGGACCGGAAGCGGGGCGCTAACATCTGCCCTAGCCAGGGGGATCGCCCCAGACGGCCAAGTGTTCACGTATGAAATGAGGGGAGAGTTCTTGCGAGCGGCGAAGGCGAACGTGGAGAAAGCCGGGTTTGGCTCTCTGGTAACTTTTCACAACAAGGACCCGACAGAGGGATTTGAGGAGACGAGTGTTGACGCGGTTGTTGTGGATCTTGGCGACCCTTGGAGGATGGTTGGAGCTGCATGGAGAGCGCTGCTTGGAGGGGGACTGCTTGCAGGGTTTACTCCCACAGTAAACCAGCTGGAGAAGCTTGCAGTAGCGCTCCGCGAAGGAGGATTCATGATCTTAGAGGCTGTTGAACTTCTGATGCGTGAGTTCAAGACCGAAGCCGGAAAAGTCAGGCCGGAGACGAGGATGATAGGGCATACTGCGTACGTCACGATCGCGCGGAAGGTTCTTCCAGCGTCTGACGTGTGAATCATCTATATACGGGACCATTTCGGGAATACGTCAGTGGCTAGTGCGTTACCAATGGGCACAAAGACGACGATAGTAGGGACGGAAATACACGACATTCTAAGAGGCGTAGTGGTCGTGATCGCAGGCGCACTGATGATCCTTCCGGCTTATCTGAACTACGAGCTATTCCACCGACTTAACCTCGACATCACAGTCTCAATGTCGATCAGCCTCACATCCTTCGCTCTCGGAATACTCATCTTCATCCTTGTCGTGGGCAAGGAAAGAATCGAGGGAACAAAGAAACCATAATCGCACAGTGAGACCCGCCGTATCGTTTCTCGGTCAATATCCTTATCTTCGCCCCGAATTTCCGGGACCCTACTCATGAAACAGTACGACCTGATCATAATTGGTACGGGATCGGCCATGAACATCGTCGACCCGATGATCCAGGAGAATCCGAACATTCGGATCGCGGTCATCGACAAGGACGAGCCCGGAGGTATCTGCCTGACCCGTGGCTGCATTCCCTCGAAGATCCTGTTGTACCCTGCAGAACTGGTGAGAACGATCGAGAACGCGCGTGAGCTAGGAGTCGATGCGAAGATCGGTAGTATTAATTTTCAGATGGTCATGGAGCGGATGCGGACCCTCATCAACCGGGATATCGATCAAATAAGAGAAGGCTTGTCGAGCTCGAAGAACATAGACTACTACCATGCTCCAGCAGAATTCGTTTCACCCTACGCAATGAAGGTCAATGATACCGAGATTTCGTCTAAGATGATTTTTCTCTGTATAGGGTCGAAGATCATCATCCCAAGCATCAAAGGGCTTGACAAGGTCAACTACCATACAAGCGACACGGTCCTCAAGCTGACGAGGCTGCCCGAGAGTATCGCGATCATTGGCGGCGGCTACATCGCCGCCGAATTCGGCCATTTCTTTTCAAGCATGGGCTCGAAAGTAACCATTGTCGGTAGAAATCCACAATTCTTGCCGGAAGAAGAGCCGGAAGTCTCGGCGTTGGCGAAGAAGGATCTCGAAGGGCACATGACGATTCTGACGAACCAGGAAGTGAGAGAAGTCAGGGAAGTCGGAGACAGGAAGGAGCTTGTCGCGGTCGACCGGAAATCGGGAAAGAATACGACAATAGCTGCCAAGGAGATCATGGTCGCGACTGGAAGAGGTCCGATCACGGACATTCTCCATCCGGAGAAAGCTGGGATCCGGCTTACAAAGGAAGGCTGGATAGAGGTAAACGAGTACCTGGAGACATCGCAACCGAACATATGGGCGCTCGGAGATGCGGACGGAAAATATCCGTTCAAACACGTCGCGAACTATGAATCAAAGATCGTCTACTACAACGCAATACTGAAACAGAAGGTCAAAGTCGACTACCATGCAATTCCGCACGCGGTCTTCACCTACCCAGAAATTGCTAGCGTCGGGTTGGGAGAAAAGGAGGCGCTAGAGAAACTCGGAGAGGACAAGGTACTGATCGGGTTCCAGAAGTATGAGGACACAGCCAAGGGTGAGGCGATGAACGTGAAAGACTACTTCGTCAAAGTTATCGTCGAGGCAGAAACGATGAGAATCCTTGGAGCACACATCGTCGGACCGTACGCGTCAATCCTCATTCACGAAATCATACCGTTGATGTATACAGGTAGTGGATCGTATGAGCCGATTAGCGACTCGATCCACATTCACCCAGCTCTCAGCGAGGTGGTCGATAGAGCTTTCCAGTCTCTCGTGCCAGCGGAACACTATCAGCACATGAAGCAGCACTCTCACGAACTCGTCGCCGCATAGACTTCCAACATGAACGAAGCCGTCTGACCACTCTCACGTCGTGAAACGCTTGAAACATATTGGCTAGGAACGTGGCCACAAACCAGAATATACCGGTCTAGACTCGTCGTCCTGGGACAAGCTTGCGAATAAGCGCGGTAATACCGGTCTACAACGAGGAGGAGGTCATAGACGAGTTCTCCTCCAGACTCGTGTCCGCGCTCGAAAAGATCGATCCTGATTATGAGGCAATATTCATCGTCGAAGGAACAGACGCCACTCTCGTCAAACTCACCGCCCTATCGAAAGAGAATCCCCGGATTAAGATCCACTACAGTCAGGAAAGAATGGGACTGGGAAAAGCGATGAAAAAGGGATTCGGACTAATCGACGAAGACACCGAATATGTCGTCACGATGGACGCAGACCTTAACCACCAACCGGAAGAAATACAGAATCTGATGGCGGCGGCTAAGACTGCAGACATCGTCGTGGGAAGTCGGAATACGAGCAAGGGAATGGTCGAAGAACTACCCTTGGTCAAGAGAATGATAAGCGCCAGCACCAACTGGACAATGAGGAAGATCTTCCACATACCCTCAAACGATGTTACATCAGGATTCAGAGTCTACACATGCCAAGCTGTAGATGCTCTCAGAGACGAAATCGTAGCGAAAAACTTCGAGATTCAACCAGAACTCCTAATCCGAGCCAGAAAGAAAGGCATGCCCATCACCGATGTCCCGATCACATTCCTACCGCGACCGCGCGGAACAAGCAAGCTAAGCTTTGTCAAAAGCGGAATCGGATATGCAATGCTGATCATAAGACTCGGACTCTAAAGCCAACTCTTCAACGCCTGCTGATTAGACCTCGCATACTTTTGCAAGACCTCAACAGCTTTCTGCAGAGTCAACTGCTTGAACTCAATCCCCGACTTTGCCAGTGTAGACTGGGACCCCTTCGCAACACTAGGTGCCACTATCATTGGACGTAACTTCTTGCCCTGCGGAGGTGGAAGATACTTCAGATACTCCAAAAGTTGCTTGATCGCCGGGAAACCCGCGGGATCTTTCTTGATCTCGATAACGATCGTGTTGCCCTCACTATCAATTCCATAAACATCTACAAAGCCGGGAGGCACTTTCTTCTCATGGTCCAGAATCTTGAATCCCGGTTCGATGATTTCCGGCTGGAGAATGATGGCTCGCTGCATCTCCTCCTCACTTGCATGGAGAATGAACTCCGCGCTGTCTTGAAGCAGAAAAGTGCCGAGAAACTGAACCTGTCTCACCACGAGGGTCAAGCTCTCAAGCGGACTCGGACGAACCGCCTTCAGAACAAGAGTCCCATTGCCTGCATGGGCTTGAATGATGCACCCTGACGGCTGCCAGTTGACAGGCTGATAGTCACGTCCACGGTGAACCAGTATGCAACCATCTCCCTTCACAATTATCAACCGCTCACCCTCCCCCAGGTGACTCCCGGTCCGACCCGAGTACTCGACGGTACAGGAAGCAACCATGACCAGCAGCCTCCGAGCCTCAAGACCGATGACCAATTCCCTGCGAGCCTCCTCAAGGCTTGGGGAGATTAGGACCGGCAACTTGGTTAACCCGAAAGGTTCATTGCACTAACGGAGCAATATATCGGCATACCTTTGCCTGCCAAAGACACCGAAACTATTACGAAATGGTACGACGCTCTATCTGCAGGTTATGACGAGCTCTACGGCGAGGAGCAAAACAAGAAGCACGCGAAAGTATTGCAGGTCATCGGAAAAAGAGAGTTCAACATAATCGTCGACGTAGGATGCGGAACAGGCAAACTTCTCGAACTCATCGCCCCAAGAAGCAAACTTGCCTTGGGAATAGACATGTCCGTTGAAATGCTGCGCAAAGGCAAGCAGGGAAAAACAGGCCTTGGTATACAGTGGATCCGTGCAGATGCTTCTCATCTGCCATTGCAAGATCGTATTGTAGACGGAGTTACCTCCGTATCTATGACAGAGTCAGGTCCTGTCCTCGATGAACATTTCAATGAAATTTCGAGAATCGCAACCGAGGACGCCGTGGTAGCAATAACGATTTTCGGGGACAAAGATCGAACCTCTTGGAGACAATCGAAAGAAACGGGAATTGCACTCATTGACACGTTATCGGATAGGGAACAACTTTACTTGCTTGACAGGGCGAATCATCGAGTCAGGGCATCTCCCGAATCCTCGGCTCTAGTTTAAGAATAACCTGCAGCCCATTATAGTTGACAATAATGGCAGGATGTTCCCACCAATGGCGGGGAAGAGGACCGATGACGCGTTGTATCAGATGCGGAAAACTCAAATCCGAGTTTAGGAAAGAGCAACATACTCAAAAAATGATGGCTAGAGAGAACTCCGAATCGGAAGAATAAATCAGTCATTCGGCACTATTCATTTTTCGGTACCCGATCTCCTCGGGTCCGCTCGTTTTTATCCAAGAGTTTTTATGCCCTATAGTGGGTCGTCCTCGCAAGGCGCCAATTGGAACCCTCAAGAAAACCGCTGAACCTGCTCGTGCGAAAGTTGCAAGCCGACGTCTCGGTCCGACTGAAGAATGACGCAGAGTACAGAGGCAAAATGATTGACTGCGACAGCCACATGAACATCATCCTGGACGGAGCAAGAGAATACCGAGGAGGAGACCCATCCACGAACTTCGGCAGCCTAATTGTTAGAGGAAGCAACGTCCTCTACATTTGCGTAACCGAGCCTACGCCTTAGACCGACTAGAGTTAGGATTTCTCGCCCGCGAGCTTTGCCGTGGCAGGCGAAATCGCAGGAAGAGAATTTATCAAGTATCGAGAAACGGGTCCACCAATTAGTCCACCTGCTACCACTTGTAAAATGTCAAAGGGGACCTCGTAGAGACCAGCAAGCAGTCCGAATCCTAGTCCTATCCAGTTGGTCAGAAAGTATCCCCCTACCATAACCGTGCTGGCAAGGATCCAGGATAGAGTGCGCCGACTAAAGACGGTCTGGGATTTTGCAGAAGAAGGGACACTTCTGGCGATGTATCCCGCGAGCAATCCTTCTGTTCCCTTAATGACTAGAGTGAAAGGTGCAAAGGGACTCGGTATCGAGGCATCCGATAGTCCGGATCCTACGCCTCCGGCGAAGGCGCCGATACCCGGTCCAAACGTCCAGGCGACTGTAAAGATCATGACGTCTCCAAGATCGAACTCTTGACCATTGAACGCCGAAATCGGTACAGCGGCAAATTTTGTAACGATGAACACTAGGACAGTCGATACGGCGAGGAACGCGATTCGTAGTACAATCTTCGACTGTCGGGCGCCGGTACTCATGCCCGAAGATTGTGAGTTCAATGTCATTTTCTCGCTCGCGAAGATTGCGCAACTAGTTGTTCTGAGGTCACTTCCTGCGGTTCCGAGGCTATGCAAGCTCGAACGAATCCGAAGTAAGGTGGAGACGGGCGTCCAGGTCTGGACTTGAATTCCGCATGGAACTGTGTTGCAAAGTGGAATTTGTTAGATGGAACTTCAAGGATCTCCATCCTTCGATTAACATCGCTTTTCCCTGAGAACTTCAACCCGTTAGATATGAGTTCTGGAATGTACTTCGGATTTACCTCGTATCGATGACGGTGTCGCTCCCAAATTTTCCCCTTCTGGTAAAGGGATGAGGCCATTGTTCCTTCGTCCACTATGATCTCATGGGCACCTAACCTCATCGTGCCACCCTTCTCTAACACACCATTTTGTTCTGGCATCAGATCAATAACAGGGTTCTTTGAAGCCGGATTGAGTTCGGAGCTTGCGGCGTCTCCAATCCCTATGTGTCTCGCATACTCGACAACGGCTAGTTGGAACCCGTAGCAAATGCCCAAGAATGGAATGTTGCGGGATCGGGAATATTCGATGGCCAGAATCTTCCCCTCTGCCCCCCTTACGCCGAATCCCCCTGGAACGAGGACTCCATCGAACCGAGAGAGTAGGCGGACCCTTTCTGGCTGTTTCTCAAAGTCATCAGTTTCGATCCATTCTAGATGGACCTTGGCGCCTGCCGATGCTCCCGCGTCCTTGAGGGCATCATTGACGCTTACATAACAGTCGGCGAGTTCGGCATACTTCCCGCAGATCGCGACGTTGACTTGTTTGGCTGGTGTTAGATGCTCTTCAAGCATTTTCTTCCAAGAAGTCCACTGGGGCGTGTTCTCGGGCAACCTAAGACGGTGTGTGATGAATGTGCCGAGCCCTTGCTGGTCTAAGAGGAGAGGGGACTGGTAAATGCTGTCCATGTCTTGGGAAGTGTATACGGCGGACTCTTCCACGTTGCAGAATAAAGCAATCTTACGCCTCGGCTCCTGTTTGAGGGAGGCCTTGCTTCTCGCGACTATGATGTCAGGCTGCACTCCGATTCTGCGGAGCTCTTGGACGCTATGCTGAGTGGGCTTGGTCTTCTGCTCCCCCACTACATCCAAAACAGGAACGAGGGTAACGTGGACATTGAGAACGTTCTCGCCGCCCTCTTCCAAGCGAAGTTGGCGTGCAGCTTCGAGATACGGCAGGGATTCGATGTCGCCGACAGTACCACCTATTTCCACCAACACTAAGTCAACTCCTTCTTCCTTGGGAATCCTACGGAGTCTATCCTTGATCTCATCGGTTATGTGGGGGATGATCTGAACGCACTTACCGAGAAAGTCGCCCTTGCGCTCTCTCTCGATGACGGAGAAATACACTTGTCCGGTTGTTATGTTGTGACTCTTTGGAACGTTGATGTCTAGGAACCTTTCGTACGTCCCAACGTCCATGTCTGTCTCTCCTCCGTCTTCCGTGACGAAGACCTCGCCGTGGATGTACGGGTTCATCGTTCCTGCGTCGTAATTGAGGTAAGGATCGATTTTGACGGCGGTAACTTTGAGGCCGCGTACCTGAATTATTTTTCCGATAGAAGCGGCGATAACCCCCTTGCCTATTCCGGACATTACGCCGCCCGTGACAAAGACGTACTTAGTCAAAGGGTAACAGTGAGAGCAATCACAGGTTCCTCAAAAGGCTAACGCTCACCACGTACACGCGAGATCGTAGGACAAGAGCCCCGGTGGCAGGGTGCGGGACTCATGCTCGCTGAACTAGCGGTCTTGCCTTTGTGGGAAGAGATCCACGTCCAGGAAGTTTCAAACCGGCCTTCTGCCAATCGTCAAGAAAACGCTTCAGACCAATATCAGTAAGCGGATGCTTCACCATCTTTTCGAGAACATCAGGCGGCATTGTCGCGACATGGGCTCCTAGCTTCGCAGCATCAACTACGTGGACAGGGTGGCGAATGCTTGCCACCAGGACCTGGGTTTCGATCTCGAAATTTCGGTAAATCTGCAATGTATCCTCAATTACCTTCATTCCCTCGTGTCCTGCGTCGTCCAATCGGCCAATGAACGGGCTAACATATGTAGCTCCGGCTTTTGCGGCAAGTAGGGCTTGATTAGGCGAGAAAACGAGTGTAACGTTGGTGTTGATTCCTTCTTTGCTGAGCGTCTTCACCGCTACTAAGCCCGCGCTGGTCATTGGACACTTGACAACCACGTTAGGGCTTAGAGATGCCAAGTTGTGAGCCTCTTGTAGCATTCCCTCAGTGTTCTGACTCACGACCTCAAGGTTTACTGGGCCTTGCACGATCTCAAGAATTTCTGACACGAGCTCCAGAAAGTCTCGGTCCTCCTTCGCAATGAGCGTCGGATTAGTGGTGATGCCGTCAAGCACTCCCATATCTGCGAAGGTTTTGATCGAAGAAACGTTGGCCGTGTCAAGGAATATCTTCGAAATAGGTCACCTGGAATCGACGAGATGTTTCGCGGCGCGAGTTATTTCTTTTGAGGTCAGACCGTACTTGGCCATTAGCTCTTTGTGCTCTCCTGATTCTCCAAAGGTATCCCTTACTCCAATTCTCGAAACGGGAACTGGATATGATTCAGTAACAGCTTCGGCGACCGCGCCTCCTAAGCCCCCGATTATATTCTGTTCTTCGGCTGTCACGAGCGCTCCAGTCTTCTTTGCAACCCGAATAATTGTCTCGGAATCCAGAGGCTTCACGGTGTGAGAGTCCACAATCTCCGCCGAGACTCCTATCTTCGAGAGGGCTTCTGCGGCCTCCATTGCCTCATTGACCATTATTCCACAGGCTACGATGCCGACGTCCGAACCTTCCTTGAGGATCTTGGCCTTTCCAATCTCCACATCCTTGGAGGCCGAGTAGATCGTGGGGACACTGGGCCTGCTGAGACGAATGTAGAAGGGACCAAGGGCCCTGCACGCTTGTGCAACCAAAGATCTGGTGGAGGGAGCATCGGCAGGGACGATAACATGCATTCGGGGGACAGCTCTCATCGCTGCCACATCCTCTATCGTCTGATGCGAAGCCCCGTCTGGTCCGACTGTCAAACCGCCATGCGAAGATACGATTTTCACGTTGAGATTGGGATAGGCTATCGCGTTGCGAATCTGGTCGAGGCACTTGCCGGGCACGAAAGCCGCATAGGTTGTGACAAAGGGTATCTTCCCGGTGAGCGCTAGCCCTGCCGCTATGCCCATCATGTTGGCCTCAGCGATTCCAACATTGAAGAACCGATCAGGGTAGCGATCCCCAAACAGGCTAGTCTTGATGGATACAGACGTATCCGCGCCTACAACAACGACCCTAGAGTCTTCCTCCCCCAGCTCTAACAGAACCTCAGCGTACGCATCGCGCATCGAAGCGAGCTGGACGAGCATTAGGCTGGAACCTCTCCTATCGTCCTCTGGGCGACGGCTCTCATTTCCTGGAGAGCGGATTTAACATCACCTCTCCGAAAGATAGAAGCTCCTGCGACCAACACAGTAGCTCCTGCTTCAATTATTGCCGACGCATTCTCCAGGTCCACTCCCCCGTCAACTTCAACGTCCATTAATCTCGAGTTGGCGAGCTTTGCAACCCTCCTCACTTTGGGAAGAACGCTCGGCATGAATGACTGACCTGGAAATCCCGGGTTGACGGAGAGGACGAGAATAACGTCAAAAGGGTTCGTTTCCTTTCCTAGCCAAGATGGAATTGAGGTAGACGGCTTTAGCGCTAGACCAAGCTTCTTGTCTTTCCGGTGAACTTCCTTTGACAACTTGTTGAGAAATGAGCGGCTGGTAGCCTCTGCATGCACTGTTATGATGTCACTTCCTGCTGAGAGAAAGGGCTCGTAGAATTTCTCGGGGTTCGTTATCATCAGATGCGTGTCGAGAGGGAGTCTCGTCACTTTGCGAATTGCCCGGACAGTGTCTGGTCCCAGACTTATGTTGGGAGCGAAGTGTCCATCTGCAACGTCTACGTGAATCATATCAGCGCCAGCTTCCTCAACTCTGCTAATCTCCCCCTTTAGGTCCGCATGGTCGGCCGCCAGAATCGAGGGTGCGATCTTGACTCCTCTCATTCTTCCAACATCGTCTTGACGAGCTTGCGAACGGTGTCTTTGTCTGGTGCTTTGCCGTGATATGCGGGGTCCCATTCCATGAAGGAGACTCCTTTCCCTTTGACGGTATGGGCGATAATTACAGTTGGTCTGTTTCTCATGTTCTCCGCTTTTTCCAAGGCGTCGATTACTTGACGAAAGTCGAAGCCATCGACTTCTAGGACATGCCAGTTGAACGCTTTCCACTTGTATCCAACGGGCTCCATTGGCATGATTTGTTCCGTCAGACCGTCCTGTTGGATCCCGTTTCTGTCGATGATTGCGGTAAGATTGTCAAGTTTGAATTTCGGCGCGGCCATCGCCGCCTCCCAAGTTTCTCCTTCATCCATCTCGCCATCGCCGAGGAGGGCGTATACTCGATAGTCTTTCTTGTCCACCTTACCCGCGAGGGCCATACCTATTGCGGCGGAAAGACCAATTCCCAACGAACCTCCAGGAAATTCTACACCTGGGACCCTATGGTCGGGGTGGCCTTGTAGACGGCTGTTGATCTTCCGTAGAGTTTTGAGTTCGCTTGTTGGAAGATAACCAGCTTCTGCTAGGGTCGAAAAAAGGACTGGTGCAGCGTGTCCCTTGGACAGGACGAACCGATCACGATCTGGCCAGTCTGGGCGCTTGGGGTCATGTCGCATCTTGTAGAAAAATAATGAGACAAGGATCTCGACGGCCGAAAGGCTTCCGCCAGGATGCCCTGACTTCGCCTCTGCCACCATCTCAAGAATATGGGCTCGAATCTTAGCTGCTTTCTGTAGAAGCATACCGATGGGAATCGATTGCTCTTCCATAATCAGTGGACCGGAACCTGAACTATCTGCTCTGCAAGCTCAAGTGTTGAGTTGGCTTGAGATCGAAGATCGTTCAGGTCTACAACAACAGTGCCAAGATTGTCCGCATGCTGTGACGCAGCAAGTCCCGCGAGCAAGACAGCCTCTCCTATTGGTGCCTCACCAACAATGGACATGGCTAGAACTGCTGTCATGCAGTCCCTTACTCCGACGGCGTTGAACCCAGGCTTGGGACCCTTGAAAGGCGGAAAACTCGTAATATTCTTCTTCTCAAAGAGGATCATGCCTTGTTCGCTTCGGGTGAGAAGTAAAGCCTCACATTCCAAGCGCGTCATGAGGTTGTGGCCCATATTCCTTAGCGAAGTATCGTTGACCATGGAAACACCCGTCGCTATCGTTGCCTCGCGGACGTTAGACTTCACCATTGACACTCCCACGTAGTCGAGGTAGTGCCGGACTTTGGGTTGAGCGACGACTTTCTTCTCCTGGACTCGGCACCCCTCAACGACATTGCTTATGAGTTCAGGGGTGATGACCCCCTTGTCGTAGTCAGAGAAGACCACGCCGTCAGCATCCTCTAGTAGGTCATCCAAGGAGTAAAGGAACTGTTTTGTGACATGCGACTCGACATCCGTCCGTGATTCTTTGTCAATTCTAAGGTATTGGCGATGGTTCAGAATGAATCGGGTTTTCAGGCTTGTGGGGCGGCTGTTCACAACGGTACCTGAGATGTCTACCCCCTTCTTCTCCAGCTCCTCTTGGAGCCACTTTCCCGGCTCATCGTTTCCCACGACACCCAACACGCGGACTTTCGCTCCGAGTGCGACCAGGTTGTTGGCGAGGTTCGCGGCACCCCCGAGCACTAGTTCCTCGGAGATGAAATCTGCAACCGGGACAGGTGCTTCTCTCGAGAGTTTTCGCCCTTGAGAGCGAACATAGCGGTCGACCATCAGGTCGCCTATGACCAAGATTGTCTTATCCTGAAAGCCGTCGATTATTCTTGTCGGATCGGAGACGGCCAGTGTCAACTAGGGCTCTGAGAGGAGCGGAGACTAGCGATGTTATTTAAGATTGTCAGAAATGGGCATCCACACAGGGGCCCACACGCGGGCTAAGGTGATGCGTTACTTGACGTCTTCGGCCCGCTTTACCAGCCGCACTCTACACATGACATGGTCCCCATCTTTCACTCCGAAAATCTTTCGAATCTCTTCAGGGATCGTTATCCTTCCCCCAGCTATTACTTCGGCAAAGAAGGGAATGTCCTCCTCATCGACCTGAATTGGCAAAGCGATCGCCGCGCAGGCGAAAACATTCGGCCGGTAATATAACGTTTTGAGGTTCTACCTAGTGTTCGGTCTGTTTTTGCACTCGGCTTGCTCTCATCGACTCCTGGGATTACCGTCGTCGTCGGGTTCCCCTTCACTGCTTCACCTGAGAGCCCTTGCCCCTCAGAGACTGGTAATCTCTTCTCGACAGGGAACGGTCGAACCTCAACCGCCCCCTCACGCCCGTAGCGTGGTAGCTCGGCCCATTGCCAGGCAAGGATTTTACGGTGGCCAACCAGCCGGCTATCCCAGTTCATACCCGTCACATGGTCGGAGTCATTCCCCTCATCCCAACGTGACAGGCTCGTACGACAACCGCCCTGGCAATCATACTATGTCCCTAACTAATATTCACTAGAGATTCCAAAAACCATTGGTACGCGTCAACCGAAGATTTTACAGTGATCCTTTTTTTGACAAAACTCACATTAAGGACGAGGGTGACGAGAGATTGTTTCGATTGAAGACTGTTGTAGACTCGGGTAGTGAAGATCTCTCTAAGATGAATTTCGATGTTTCAGACGAACAAAAGCTTGTCCTAGACGAGGTTGACCGGGCTTGCCGGGAACTCCGCCCGCTGGAGGACCAGGCTTACTTGGCGGGAAAATTCAACGATCACCTTGTACCCATTTTCAAGAAAGCCCAGCTCCTCGGGCTTCCCATATCGAGACGCTACGGTGAGGGCCAAGGCGCCGACATTCTCACATATGCCCTGGCTTTGGAGAGAATTGGCCGAGAAGGAACTGGGGTCCGAACGTTTCTCTCCGGACACGTTTCACTAGGCCAGTTGACAGTGCAAAAGTGGGGCAATGAGGATCAGAAACAACGCTATCTTCCGCAGGCGACAAGAGGGGAAAAAATAATGTGTTTTGGGTTAACCGAGCCCACCGCGGGCAGCGATCCCACCTCGCTCCGAACCTCATTCGAGGACAAGGGAACCCACTACCTCTTAAACGGAAGCAAAGCCTGGATTTCCAACGGCAGCATATCCGACACCTCGGTAATATTCGCATACCCGAAAGGCAAGCATGATGGAATGTGCGCCTTCATAGTTGAGAAAGCATTCGAAGGCTACTCATCGCAACAACAGAAACACAAGCTAGGAATGCCAACCTCGGACACAGGCTCGATCTTCCTAGATAACTGCAGGGTCCCGAAAGAGAATCTTCTCGGCCCTCTTGGAAAGGGTCTGGGTGTCGCCTACTCTGGGCTAATGAGTGGCAGACTCAGCGTCGCCGCAGGGTGCTTGGGAGTCATCGACGACTGCATTACAGAAGCCGTCAACTACTCGAAGCAGCGAGTACAACACGGCAAACCGATCGGAAAACACCAACTCGTTCAACGACACATTGGAATCATGTCAACGAATCTGGAAGCGGCCAAGAACCTCGTTTACAAGGCAGCACTACTCAAACAACATAGTGACGAGGAACCAGAAAACAAAGAACTTCGCGAACACGCAGACATCACCATTGCCCAGGCAAAATATTTCGCCTCAAATGCATCATTCGACGCCGCGGACCGAACCGTTCAGATATTCGGCTCAAGCGGATACAGCTTCGAAACCCGAGCGCCCAGACACCTGGTTGACACGAGGGTCTGCCGAATCTACGAAGGAACAGACGAGATCATGGTCCAGAAGATCGCAGTGAACCGCCTCGGACAAGACTTCGAAGCATACCGCTAATTCCATACTCAGGGACTGCAGTAGGCACAACGCTAGTCCCATATGGACACACCACTTTTGGGCAGACTTATTTCCGAGACACGCCGATCTTACCCTTAGAGCCGCGCAGAGTATCGTTTCTTCAAGAGCTGATCAAGCACGATCCAAGTGTCCAGAAAAGCACTAGTGATAGGAGTTCAGTCGGCTCTGAACGTTTTCTTAGCCACATGGCTCTACAATGAATACGTTCACAACCAATTCATGCAAGACTACCTAGCCAGCACATTCTCATCTATGAGCTTCGCGCTACCTGTTGGACTACTTGCATCTGCTGCCATTGCAGGAGGCTCCCTCACCGCTTACTCCAGAAGACACCAAGTCACAAGAGGGCAGATCGCACCGGGTCTGAAGACAGAAGCGTTTGCTGGATCGGCTGAGAAATTAGCGACCCTAGATACATGTCCGTTCTGCAGCATACCGCTCAAGAATATCTCGGAAAACCGTTTCCAATGTAGGAAATGCCGTAGATACTTCAAGAAATAGGATTCTCTACTCTTCCCCAGAACCATCGACCCGAGAAAGCTTCTAAGGAAGCGTTCGTCAAACCTTTGGGAAACGAAGCGCGCACAAGAAATGCATAGACCTACAGTTCTCCTTGACGAACAACTGTTCGGGCTAGATGAATACCTGAGAGATCTCGGTTGGTCAACAACGAAGGTAACCCCGGGAATCACTGACGATGAAGTCGTCAACCTCGCGAAGGACAACAAATACATCGTGGTAAGCCTCGACAAGAAGCTTCTCAGCAGATGTAGAGTGATGGGCATCCCCTCCGTTGACCTCGGACTTGAGGTGCAAGCCAAGATCGTACATGAGTCCCTTCAGAGAATCATAACCAACCAGGTGCCTCCTTGAACAATTGTAAGTCACATAGGAGGCAGCTCCATCATTGAATGCTCAGAAACAAGACGACGCTTCTCAGTATCTTCAAGAAGCGTGTTACTATCTGCTCAAGAAGGGTCTGACAATTGAACAGGTATCAAAAGCGCTTGAGATCTCAGAGCAAGAAGCGACCCAGCTTCGTCAACAATTCGAATCAAGGCTAGCCACTGGCGACTCAGTCGAGAACGAAGTCGACAGAAACCTCTGGGAAGATGTCTACAACGACTCTGTCGGCAATGAAAAGATAACCTTCGTGAGGGACAAAGGATTCTATCATTGCAGACGAGACGACTTAGACAAAATGGAGTCTCCCGCGCTCATGGCAATTTTCGAAACAAGCAAGAAATTCCTGGACTTTGACATGTACAGAAGATACCTGGACAGCAAACCACCAGCTGGGTACGATCCGATGGCAATGCAGAGGCAGGTCAAAAGAGCTGTCGACTTGATCGAGCAGATATTGAAACAGAGATGGGAGACCGAAAAATCAAAAGGGAATGACAGCACGAAAAGCTGACTTTCGAGCCGCCGGAGATGGACCCAGAGCTAAACCCGAGGTTCTGTCGAGTCTTCGGTTCGTTTTGAAGACTAGACTTGCTCTCATCGACTCCGAGGATTACCGTCGTCATCGGGTTCCCTTTCATTGCTTCACCTGAGAGCCTTGCGCCTCAGAGACACGTGGTCTCTTTTCGGCAGGGAACGGTCGAACCTCAACCGCCCCCTCACGCCTGTAGCGTGGTAGCTTGGCCCATTGCCAGGCAAGGATTTTACAGTGGCCAACCAACCATCCAACTCGGTTCACGCCTCTCAGGCGGTCGGAGTCGCTCCCCTCATCCCAACTCGAGAGGCTCATATGACGAACCGCCTTACACGTAATGAGTCATCCCACGAACATAATCGTTAGAGATGACCGAAGCTGCGCCAAACAACAACCAACGCTAACCATGGCCATGGCGCCATGCTAAACCCGATAAACCCCACGACCAGCGCCAAATAGAGACAGAGTTGTCATTAGAAGGATTCGAAGTCGCAGTCGTCGGAGCAGGTCCGGCTGGAAGCGCAGCCGCTTTCACGCTCGCTCGAGAAGGGGTCCAAGTTCTGCTCGTTGAACGTGGAACGTTTCCCGGTTCGAAGAACGTCTTTGGTGGACGAATTTACAGTTACGCCCTAAGACGCCTCCTTGGAGACCGATGGAAAGACGCGCCCGTTGAACGCTTTGTGAGAAAAGAGGGAATCACCTTCATGACGGCTGACAGCTCGTTTAGCGTCGAATACGAATCGAAAGATCCGACGGGAAGCTTCACTTCTATCCGAGCCAAGTTTGACAAGTGGCTGGCAGAGCAGGCAGAGAAAGCAGGAGCCTCGCTGATTACAGATTCAAGAGTAGACGACCTAGTGATCGAGGGTGGACGAGTAAAGGGAATAATCGCGGGTCAGGACACAATTCCAACTGATGCTGTAATCGCGTGCGATGGAACCACGACGAGCCTCGCCCGAAAGGCGGGACTCGCGACGATGTTAGAGCCTCAAGAGGTGTCGATGGGAATGAAAGATGTTGTTGAACTTCCAGCCGACACGATTGAGGATCGCCTTGGGCTTGAGCCCGGAGAGGGTGCTGCCCACGTTTTTGTTGGTGACTGCTCCGGCGGACTTCGAGGAGGAGGCTTCCTCTACACGAACAAAGACAGCCTGGCTCTGGGAATGGTTGTCGGGGCTGATGATACTTCAACTAAAGCAGTTCCGTCCCACACACTGATGGATAAACTGCGAAACCACCGCAAAGTCCGACGGCTCATAAGAGATGGAAAGACGATCGAGTACGATGCTCATATGATCCCGGAAGCTGGGCCTAAGATGTTGACGAGACCCTACACAGGAGGCATGCTGGTAGCAGGAGACGCAGCTGGACACCTACTCAATAATGGTTACACCTTCAGAGGCGTGGACATGGCAATTGTCTCCGGCATTGCCGCAGCCCAAACAATTCTCGAAGCCCGCAAAAGAAAAGACTACTCGACTCAATCACTCCAAACCTACGAGCGAAAGCTGAGAGAGGAGCCGGCCCTCAAAGACATGTACACTTTCAGCAAAGTCCCAAGATACTTACGCAACAACAGGCTCTACAATGTCTACCCTGAGCTAGTTTGCAACGCTGCAGAAGCAGTCTATCGCGTTGATGGAAACGGAAAGCGGAAAATCTACAAGGAGCTTAGGGCGCAGACGAAAGGTAAGGTCTCGACGATCAGCTTGATACGAGACCTTCTTGCCGGAGCGAGGACATTCTAGAAATGTCCGCAAAACAAGAGGAGATGAGTCTCGACAAACGGTTGGCCCTAGTTAGCTTCAGCAGAGACCCCGAACCGTTCATCGTAGTAGACACTAAACTCTGCCAAGAATGTGAAAAGAAGCCATGTCTCTATATTTGCCCAGCTCAAGTCTACTCTTGGCAGGACCAGCTGACTTACAATACGGAAGGCTGCATGGAAACGGGCGCCTGTCTGATCGTTTGCCACAAGATTGGAGCCAAGGCCATAAGCTGGAAGTATCCCTCCGGTGGGAAGGGAGTAAGTTTCAAGCTAGGCTGAGCTTGGAAACCCTCTTAACCAGCAACCTATTGCCTTCGCAGTTAGGAGACAGGAATGAGCAGCCAAATGGTCGAGATCGCCCACGAACCGCTTAAGCGGATCGTCATCCGGGAACTTGTCAAATACGACAACCCCCAACAACTCGTGAATGCTTTATCGTTCATCATGAAGATGGGACAACCCGTGCTACTGACATGGGCAGATAGCATGGTGTTTGTATCACAGCCAATCCCGCCATCCGACATGCCGGAGGAATATGCCCGTGGGGAGCTCTACATCGCATCCATAAGCTACGCGCCGATGGCAGAATTTGTCCACAATGTGAAGGCAGGAAATGTTGAGATGCCTGTGATCGACGTTTCTAGGAGCCCGCTTAGCCAGGAACTTGCAAGATTCCTAAAATCGAAGCTCGACGACGTCTAACAAACCAGTTCAGTTTTTTCCGTAATACTTCTTCATCTCTTGAGTAAGAGCCGGGACGACCTCGAAAACATCCCCGACGATTCCGTAATCCGCGAACCCGAAAATCGGCGCCTCAGGGTCCTTGTTAATCGCGACTATCACTTTCGAGTTTATCATGCCTACTCTGTGTTGAATGGCTCCAGAGATGCCGCATGCGATGTAGAGTGTCGGGGAGACGGTTCTTCCTGTCTGTCCAACCTGGTCCGAGTGCGGCCTCCAACCGGCGTCGACAGATGCTCTTGAGGCTCCGACCACTCCGCCCATGACGTTAGCGAGTTCCTCGAGAATCTTGTAGTTCTCAGGTCCTCCCATCCCTCTTCCCCCAGAAACGATGACTCCCGCCTCGGTGAGGTCTTGTTTTTTTGCTCCGTGGGTGACGAACTCCTTCATTGTCATTTTGGTGGTTGGCTTCTCGAACGAGAGATGTTCGATCGACGGGCTGATTCCAGGAACTTTCTCCTTGGCGGTGAAGACGTTTGGGCGAAGGGTTGCAACCTTGGGAATTCCCTTCATTTTGATCTTAAGCAACACCTTGCCGGCATAGGCAGGGCGCGTTGCAACCAAATCATCGTCTCTGATTTCCAGCTCAGTGCACTCGGTCGCGACATCTGTGTTCAGATGGATTGCGAGACGAGGGGCTAAGTCCTTGCCAGTCGAGGTGGCCGGTAGAAGAATGACGCATGGGTTAATCTTCTTCGCCAAGTCGAGGGCAATCTGTCGATAGAAGTCCGGTTGGAAGAGCTTCAACGACTCGTCGTCGGCGACCGAAACCCTGTCAGCGCCGAACTTGCCGAGAGAGCCTGCCTGGTCCTTTATTCTGTGACCTATAGAAAGCGCGTGAACCTCGGTCTTGGATAGGTCGGCCAGCCGTCTAGCTTCCGTTACCGCTTCGAATGCGGATTTTCGGAACTCGCTCCCTGAAGACTCCGCGAAAACTAGTATGGGACCTTGCACTTGCTAGATCACTTTGGCTTCTTCGTGCAGAACTTTGACCAATATTGGAACAGCCTCTACGCCCCTCCCAAGAACCCTGCCCGGGGGTCGAGGCGGAGGATATTGAACTGAGACAATTTCAAACGTGCCCGGAAACGGTTGAGGCTCTTTGACGAGAATGGGTTTCTTTCGAGCCGCAACCAATTCTCTAAGCGAGGCGTATCGAGGGACTGTCAAGTCTTTTTCGGCGGTGAACGCAGAAGGCAGTGTTGTCTCGACGACGATTGCTCCTCCTTCAACTTCTCGATGAGCGAGCGCCTTGCCATCGGAAATCTCAAGTTTGACGACTTGAGTGACGCACGGGACTCCAAGAAGCTCAGCTACCATAGGCCCCACTTGTTGATTGTCGTCATCAACTCCCTTCTTGCCAAACAAGAGAACGTCGAATTCGAGCGATTTTAGTTCCGCAGCTATTGCCCGGGCAACAGCGCTTGGATCATCTGGAAAATTTTCGCTCCTAAGGTGAATAGCCCTGTCGGCGCCAAGCGCGAGAGCTTTCAGGATCACACTCGTTGACTTCTCCGGTCCGAGGGTGAGAACTGTGACTTCTCCGCCGTGTTTCTCCTTCAGCTGTACGCCTTGTTCTAGGGCATATTCCTCATAGGGGTTGATTACGAACTCTGCATCGTTTGTAAGAATCGACCTCCCGTCGGGCGCTAGCTTGATGCGCGTTGCTGTATCAGGGACGCGTCGTACGCACACGACTACCTTCAGTTCTTAGCCGCCTAGCCGGACACGGCTTGGGCCGAAGAATAAGGTTTCCTTGAACACACAGGGTTTTTGTACCAATCATGCAAACAGTCTCGTCAACTCATCGTCGGATGCCTCTCTGACTTATGATTAGGATTTTGGCTTTTGTCGTTTAATGTGTTGGCTGTTAAGTCGGTCTGGCAATACTACGTTTCATCTAACGATATTCTAGGCCTGCTGGGAGTGTTCAGGAGGATAGTTAACGAGTCTCTGCGGATAGGCATAGCCAACGATGCATCATCGCTGAGAAAGCTCTCACTCCTCTCCTACAACCAGCTCGCCCGTTAGAGGCGCAAGGCGGAGCAGTTGAAGCCGTGAAGGGGAACCCGACGCCTACGGCAATCCCCGGAGTCGATGCCCCGAAGCTAACTCAACCAAACAAGAGTTAACAGAACCGTAAACAGTTAAAGCTCGGGAGCGTAGACGCTTAAAGTGAGTTAAACATGGCTTTAACAGACCCGATCAACATCCTACTCGTACTGGGCGTTCTGGCAGTCATACTGATCTGGGGCCCACAGAAGATACCGGAGCTGGCAAGGTCTATCGGTAGAGCACGTAAGGAGTTTGACGACGCTTCTAAGGGACTGACGAACCCGACCGGATCTCTTCAGCAAGGGGTTTCCGCTTCTGACGCACTGGTAGATACCGCGCAAAAACTTGGGATCAGTACGCAAGGCAAGACGCGTCAAGAGATATCCGACGAGATCGTCGCAGCAAAGTCGAAATAGCTGAACTGATTCATATCGGCAACTAGGCCTAAGCGTCGCTTGCGGTGGGGCCAGTCGAGTATGAGATATGATCTTGTAGAGTCCTAGTCAGGCCTGCAGAGGACATCAGGAGCTCTTGCCCGAGGACGAGTCACACGAAAGAGTTCAACCTCTTTGGGACCACATTGAAGAGCTTTCGAGACGAGCGAAAGTTTGGATTTACTCTTTTGTAATTTCGACGCTTCTGTACCTCCTAATCCCAGCTGATTCTTCTTTTCTGCAAAACCCGTTTCAAGGCTACCATCCTATTATCACAGCCATCCTCCTCGGAATCAAAACAAGGCTGTTACCTTCACAATACATTCTGGTTGGAGGAACTGTTACAGCGCCTCTGGAAATAATCCTGGTGGCGGCGGCCGTGTTCGGATTCGCCACGAGCGTCCCTGTGCTTGCGTACGAGATCTACAAATTCATAGATCCCGCTATCAAGCCCAACGAGAAGCAATCAGTCTATCCGTTCGTCGCAGCGTTCTCAATTCTCTTCTTCGTAGGCGGTGCGTTCGCGTTTTTTGTCCTTCTGCCCTTTGTATTCTTCTTCTCTCTTCCCTTCTTCACCGGTCTCGGAATATCCCCGTTCATCTACGCGGACCAATTCTACAACCTGATTTTCTTCGTCATCGTTGCCGCAGGTTTCGCCTTCACGATTCCCGTGTTCTTTGTCCTCCTCGTCAAATTACACGTTCTCGGGACGAAGATGCTTACAAAGAATCGAAAATATGTTTGGGCGGTAACCTTGATTCTAACTGCGATCGCTTCACCCGATGGCGGCCCTCTCGCGGACATTGCCTTGTTTGTTCCGATAATCATACTCCTCGAAGGCTCAATCTGGTATGCAAAGAGATACGAAAAGGACAGCGGCAAAGAGGAACCGAAGATCGTCATCACTCTAACGACATGCACCTTTTGTGGCGGAGACATGGATGCAGGGGGCGTGTTCTGTGGCCGCTGCGGAAGATCAAGGCTCTAACCCTAACTCCATCCTTTCACCGGAAAACTTCCAGATCGGTTAAAAAGAGGGTGATTCGAGTTTGGACTTAGATGATGAATTTCCGCAAAACATGCGGACGGAGCGTTCTCAGCCGACGCAATGACGAACGACATCGGGCGGGCTGATAATTCAAGATTGTCCGCCCGAATCCTATTCTCACCGAGTTTTCATTCAGACATAATCGTCCTATTTCATAGGAGGAGTTGTCATGACAGATGTCCGATCTCAATATCAAATTCGACGAAATATTATAACGGGACGAAAGAGACAGAATTCGAACGTACTCGCTCAACATCGTGTGGACGATTCGATTGATAACGCAAAAGTCGCAACTGCTTCCTCAACTCAGTCGACTATTTCACGACATTCCATTCCTGCTGGCGACAGCAAAGGAAGACCCCAAGGCATCGCTCCATGGTGAGAAGTACCTCAAACGACTCCTTTGGTACCTGTTCGCAGGAACGCGAGGAGGGCCTAGCAGGGCCGAGATCATTAGGGCTCTTCAAAATCGTCCTTGCAACGCCAATCAACTTGCGCAAGTTCTTCATGTTGATTACAAAACAATTCAACACCACGTTAGGGTTCTCGAAGAGAATGGCTTGATCGTGCCATCAGACAAGGGAACCTACGGCGCTGTTCTCTTTCTTACTCCCAAGATGGAGGAGGCACTTCCAATCCTTGACGAGATTTGGAGTAGAATTGGAAGAAGAAAGATAAGCGAACAAAAAACGGAGTAGAGTGACCGAGCTTGGGTTTTGCATTGTGGGCTAGCGCGATAGTTGCTTTTGCAAACATCGCTATGACCCTCGCTTTGTTGGCAATTTACCTCGGGACATACAGAAAAGTCAAGTCTTCCTTCACCATGGGTCTCGTTCTCTTCGGTAGCTTTTTCGTAGTTTTGAACCTGGCAATTCTCGTATTCTGGCTCTTTCTATTCGAAAATGTCAGTTCAGCGGGTAACTTTGTGGATCAAGCGTCAACCTACATGCTCCTAGTGAATGTCGGGGAAGCCCTAGCTCTGGCTAATCTGCTTAGAGTTACCTGGAAATAGAAGCATGAAACCCGGTAGCCGGCTCTAGCTATCCCCGGGTAGAATGTGGGCTAGATTCCGGGGAGATTTGGAAAAACCGTTAAGAATCAATCCAGGCCATGTCAGCCAGAAATCCTTGAAACAGAATAAGAATACTGACGAGAAAACTGAGTCCGAACGCGACTCAAACAACAAGATATCTCGAAGAGACTTCTTGAAATTCGGCGTGGGAGCGGCCGCGGTGGCGGCAGGCGCCACAGCCCTCATGGGTAAGATCCCCATTCCGGCAGAGCAGCCGAAAACGCCTGCGGTAAACGACAGCGCAGAGCCGATTGTTGCCTCTGTAAGTGGTGATCAACTAACAGTCATGAGTGGACAAGTTTCTGTTAAAGTGAAAGATGCAGGGTTGGCCGCGCAGATTGCGGACAAGCTAAGGGCAGGGAGCTAGACGATGACATCGCACAGAGAAGCGCCCAAAATCTCTAGGGATCCAGTGGCTGACAACACCGACCTCTACGCCTTTGTTAGCCCGGACAAGCCTGACACTGCAACTATCCTAGCTAACTACATTCCGTTGGAGGAACCAGCGGGAGGCCCCAACTTCAACACCTTCGGGGACGACGTGCTCTACGAGATAGTAATAGACAATAACGGGGACGGAGTCGAAGACATAACCTACCAGTTCAGATTCAACACCAAGATCGGGAACCCTGACACTTTCCTCTACAACACCGGACCCATTGGATCCCTCACGGACCCCTCCTGGAACGTGAAACAATCCTACTCAGTCACAAAAGTGGTTGGACCCCGAAGGACTGGCGTATCCACGATTCTAGGCAGAAACCTCCCAACTCCGCCCGTCAACATCGGACCAAGGTCAACACCGAACTATGCGAATCTCGCAAACGCGGCCATAAACACTTTGAGCGATGGCTCGACCGTGTTCGCCGGCCAGAGAGACGAAGCGTTTTTCGTAGATCTTGGATCGATATTTGACCTCGGAGCTCTGAGACCTGTCCAGAATTTCCACCTCATACCCACACCGGCGGCGACAGGCGTTGACGCCACAAAGGGGTTCAGCGTTCATAGTATCGCAATACAAGTAGCCAAGAAGCAACTGACGTCGGACGGATCAAACCCCACTGACCCGCTGGGAAGGAATTCAACGATCGGAATATGGGCATCAGCAAGTAGACGAAGGGCAGCCATCCTTCCGACCGATGGAGACGACAACCAATCAGGCGACAACCAGTCTGACGGAGTCGTCACCGGACCCTTTACGCAAGTGTCCCGGCTAGGAATGCCTCTGATCAATGAGGTAATCATCCCGTTGGGGAAGAAAGATTTCTGGAACACTTCGCTCCCTAGGTTCGACTCTCAGTTCCTCAAATATTACCAGACACCAGAGCTTCAGAAACTACTCCCTGTGCTCTACCCCGGAGTTTTCCCGAACTTGGCATCTGTAACGGAAGCGCGCGCAGACCTCATCGCAATACTCCTGACAGGAATACCAGCGGGCATAATTGCAGGGTTCCAGAACTTCACAGGACCCCTACAGGCTGACTACCTCCGCCTCAACCTTGCAATTCCTCCGAATACGACGAACCCCAACCGGCTAGGACTAGTTGGCGGAGACCCCGCAGGATTCCCCAACGGCCGAAGAGTGCTGGACGATGTCGTGGACATTGAGATCAAGGCGATAGCCGGCGCGACCTTACCACTGGTAGACAAGAACTTCACGACAGACGGCGCAGTAAGTCTAGTGACGCAGGGCATCCCGGCAGGCAACCCTGTCCAGCCACCAAATACCGAGTCGTTCCTGTCGGTATTTCCCTACCTCCCGCACCCAGTCCCCGGCTACGAACACTCCCACGACCCATAAACTGGAACAAAGTGTGGCCTTTCTGGCCGCACTCACCATTGTTTCTCCAGCCAATTCTAGAAGCTACCGCGTCCCCCCTCTATGCCCGTTAGGTCGAGAGGCTTCTCATCCCGCACGCAATGATTCGGCAGATCGCAGATCTACGCTAGATCAGAACTAGCTTTCAGAGAATCATTTCAAAAGTCTTATTCTACCGTAGTTCTACTCTACTCGGAAACCAGTTTGCCCTGCACCGTCATTGTCGGCGGATTCTTCGGAGACGAAGGGAAGGGAAAGATAGCCGCCTATCTTGCAATGAAGGACAAGCCCGACTTATGCGTCAGGGGCGGGAACGGACCCAACGCCGGCCACACTGTGATCCACGGTGGAGTCCAGTACTCCCTCAGGCTCATCCCAAGCGGCTTTGTCAACCGCTCAACACGACTTCTCATTGGACCCGGAGTCCCCGTTGACCCGACCGTACTGCTCGACGAGCTCCGGAAAACCGACTCAGAGCGAAGAATCGAGGTTGACAATCAGTGTCCCATCGTTGAACCACGCCACAAAGAGCAGGAATCACGATCAGACCATCTCTCAAAGAAAGTGGGCTCTACCAAGAGCGGAGTAGGAGCATGTAACGCAGAACGAGCCTTGAGAATGGTGAAATTGGCTCAGCAGATTCCAAGCCTCAAACCGTATGTAGGCGACACAGTCGGGGAAATTCAGGAAGCGCTTGCACAAAACAAGTACGTTGTGATTGAAGGGACCCAGGGCACCTTTCTCAGTCTTTATCACGGAACTTACCCATATGTCACATCCAAGGATACGACTGCTTCAGCGGCTTGCGCTGATGTCGGGGTCGGTCCCACTCAAGTTGACGATGTCATAGTCATCTTCAAGGCATACGTAACACGAGTAGGCGAAGGACCACTTGAAGGCCAACTAGATCGCGAGGAAGTCGCACGCCGCGGTTGGACAGAGTTTGGAACTGTTACCGGACGAGAGAGAAGAGCCGCACCTTTCGATTTCAGGCTCGCAAGAAGAGCCGTTCAACTTAACGGGGCCACTCAGATAGCGTTAACCAAGCTCGACGTACTCTTCCCTAGCGCCAAGGGAGCCCACGAGTTAGCAGACCTTGACGAGAAGGCGAGGACGTTCATATCAAAGATCGAACAAGAGACAGGCGTGCCAGTCACTCTGATCGGAACCGGTCCGGCCGAGGCCGATATCATAGATCTGAGAAACTCGAACAAACCCATTAAGGCGAAGCCGTTGCTGGTTCAGCGAAGGTAAGGCTCAGAAAGCCCGGAGCTATTTACGAGCTCTCAATGGTATCAAAAGCCGTCCTGCAGGAACGAACTTCTCTAGAAAGATCTTGAACGCCTCGTTACCGACAAGTGCGACGGTTAGGAACCCAATTATGGTCATTTCAAACCATCCCTTAATCAAGACTGGAATGGCCAGGGCAGGGGCCCAGAAACTGCCCCCAGAGACGAATAAGGGAACGAGATTCTGGAAGTAGAACCACGTGAGCACCGCTTCTGGAATGAACCCGATCCACACGGCAAGGAGAACGACGTAGCTCCTCTGCCTGTAATCTGACTTGAGCGATTGAGCTATTATTCCGATCGCAAAGCCTGTTATCGCCTTTCCGACAGGAAATAGGATAGTTATCGGACCCGTGTTCGATGCGAACATGATAGCTGGACCTATGCCAGCGATCAGTCCGGTGAGAGACCCCAATCTCCAGCCAAAGAAAATAGCCATTACTACAATCGGAACACTGGAAAAATCGAGCGCGACCTGGCTAACGCCAGGAGTGGGAATCCGTCCCAACGCGACCGAAACGACCCCCAGTAGGTTGCCTAAAGCAGCCATTGACGCGACCAAGGCCAACGAGCTGATGGATGTTTTCCTTTCCAAGCCTACCGGCTCGGCAATGAGCTACTCATAAAAGAGTTTCTACCCAAGAATGAGTAGCAAGGCTGGTGCTGACCTACTTGGAGCTTCGGGCAAGGACGTGAAGCAATGTCATTTCTTGAAGACACTTTGCAGTGCGAGTTTTTCCATGAGGATCCTTTCTCGCTAGGGCGATCAGATCTTCGAGAGTGTCAACGTCGAACGACAGGCGCGGGTTAGAGATGGAATACACAGCAAATCCTGTCTTCTGTGCTGCTCTAAGATGTGTGCTAAAGCTCCATCTTCCATACGCAGGTGCTATAATGTTAGGAGGCTCTCGCACCATCACATTGGTTCCGCCCTTCATGGAAGGGGCCAAGATGACCTTCTCAGCGGGACCTCCGACCGAGTATAGCTCTTTCAAATCCCGTGGTTCTAGCATTGGGATGTCGGCTAACAGGACAGCCACAGACGATGCCTTCTCGCGCATAGCAAAGAGGGTTGACTGTCGGATGCCTGCGTTGAGCCCCTGTCCCTCTTGATGGAGAAATGTCCCGTGAGGTAAGTTTGCCTCTTTCTCGACATTGGGGTCAGGGGAGACAACTAGGACTCGGCTGAAAAGCTGAGACTCTTTGACTGCAGCTAACACGTCTTCCAATAGTGCAAGGATGAGTTTCTCCTTGTCTTCTGGACTAAGGGAGCGGGCAAGCCTGCTCTTGCTTTCGACCAGCCCTTTGACTGGAATGATTGCAAGGTTTCCCGTCAAAGAGTCTCCGCCAGCCTCAGGGTATCTTCTGCCAACCTGGCCCTCGCTGCCGATGAATCCATTATTGTCTGGGTCGATGCTACCTTCATTCCAAGGCTGCTAATCTTGGAAGCAACAGACTTGTCGACCTCATCGATCACGAAGCCTCTCAAGAGCCCCTTGTAGAGCTGGGCCACCCCGAGGGGCGAGACTTCCAATCCCAAGTGGCGCATGATACGATCCAATGGACCCTTTATCGACCTTCCCCCAACGATCGGACTGATACCGAGAATCCGGCCCTTGGTCTTCGCTAGAGCATTGCGAATTCCGGGGATGGCGAGTATTGGTCCGATGCTAAGGATGGGGTTGCTGGGGCAGAGTATGATGACTTCCGATTTTTCTATCGACTCTACAACGCCTGGAGCCGGTAGCGCCACGGTTGCGCCCTCGTAGCTCACATCTTCCACGTTATCCTCGAACTTTCTCTTGACAAAATACTCCTGGAAATCCAGTAGTCCGGCAGAAGTCTTGATCTTGGTAGCCACCATCTGGTCAGTCATAGGCAGGATCCTGACCTTCACGCCCAGGAACATTCGAATTTTCTCAGTCAACTCCGATTGGCTGAATCCCTGTTGGAGAAAGGCTGTCCTGAGAAGGTGCGTTGCGAAATCTCTGTCACCTATCCGGAACCATGTTTCCGCAGAATAGCGTTCGAGCTGCGCCATGCAGTTGTACGTGTCCCCTGCGATCCCGTACCCCTTCTCTTTGTCAACAATACCCGCGAGAGTGTAAGTGACTATGTCAATGTCGGGGCTAATGTGTACACCAAGATAATCAAGGTCGTCTCCAGTGTTAACGATCGCCGTGACCTTTTCCGGCGGATAGACTTGCGCAAGGCCGTCCAAGAAACGTGCCGCTCCTACCCCGCCTGCGAGGCATACAACTGATCTGAACATGCTGAAGCGCCTGCGAGAGGGCTTGCGCCAAGCCAGCCTCTAGATAAAGACTAGCGCTTCTTCGCACCAGCTTTTTCGAGAATATGGTGCGCTTGCCTCAACTTGTAGACCGTTGTCCTGAGATATTGGTACCCTTCCAAGGGAGATTTGCCGCGAAGCTCTGTCGCGTGACGCAGCGATTCCGAAGATTCCTTGACCAGCGGGATAGGCTCAGCGTTCCTCTTTCGCACTGGGGCAGGGGGATCCACGTCCTCAAGGTTGTATGTGAGGGAATAGAGGAGGCTACTGTATTCGGCGGCTTCCTCGGCCAACCAGACCTTCTTTTCGAGGTCCGTCCCATCTCTGGACACATGATCGAGAACAGCGTCGAGCTTGGCTCTCGCTTCCTCCAAAGCCTGGCCCGCTTTCTCCTCTAGCATTCGCTGTTCTTCAGCAGCATCCATCAACGCGACCTTTAAGCGACTATTCTACCGTGACGCTCTTAGCCAGATTTCTTGGATAGTCTGGGTCGTGGCCTAGAATTACCGACATGTAGTACGCTAGGAGTTGAAGGGGAACGACGTAGACAATTGGGGTTGCGAGGGATGGGAGAGATTCGGGTATTTCGATTACATCGTCAGAAAGGTTTCGGATCTCTGCATCCCCTTCTTCTATGATCGAGATTATTCTTGCTCCGCGTGCCTTCATCTCCATAATGTTGCCGATTATTTTCTTGTGAGTCTCATCCCTCGGGGCCACGAATACTACTGGAAATCCTTCTTCGACAAGTGCGATGAAGCCGTGCTTGCTCTCGCCTGCCGGATACGCCATTGCTGGGATGTAGCTTAGCTCTAGGAGTTTCAATCGTCCTTCCAGGGAAGTGGGGACGCTGATTCCCCTGCCGAGGAAGCAAATACTGGATGCGCTGCTACAGCTTTCGGCAATCTTTTTCACGTTTTCAACAGCCGTCGTCAACAAGCTCTGTATGATAGCAGGGGTTCGGTGGATAGCGTCTTCTAGTTCGCTGATCTCTTTCGATGAGACTTCCCCTTTCTTTCTGCCGATCGCGATCGCGAGTCTGAGGAGAACTGTGACCTGTGAAGTGAACGCTTTTGTTGAGGCGACTCCGATCTCCGGTCCCGCGTTCTGTCCGATATACACGTCGGACAATCGCATCAACGTAGAACCGAGGACGTTTGTTATGCTGACAATTGAGGCTCCCCTGGCCTTCGCGTCTCTAACCGCGTTTAGAGTGTCCATGGTCTCGCCGGACTGGCTTACAGCGAGGATTGCTGTTTTGGAGTCGACGAGGTCTAGGGCTTCGTCTGAGAACTCGGATGCCACTACGACTCGAACGTTCATTCCGGCTAGTTTCATGAGCGCTTGTGCTCCTACGAGCCCGGCGTGGTAGGATGTTCCGCAGGCGACGATGAACACTTTCTCCGCGTCCATCAGCTTGCTTGCGAGAAGATCATAGTAGATTTCGTGGGTTCCCACCGCATCCCTTATCGTATGCACTTGCTCGTGGATTTCTTTGAGCATGAAATGTGGGAAACCCTGTTTCTTGGCGGACTCTGGGTCCCAAGTTATTGTGATAGGATCTCTCTTCACCGCGACCCCGTTCTTCGCTTTGAGAATCTTGATCCCGTTCGGGTCGAGAAGGGCCATTTCTCCCTCTTCAAGTATCAACGCTCTCCGGGTCAAGGGTAGGAAAGCGGCTATGTCACTGGCGCAATAATATTCGCCATCTCCTAGTCCAAGGACGAGAGGGCTTTCTTGGCGGGCGCAGAGAATAGTTTTCGGTTTCTCCACACTTGTCAGGACGATGGAGTAGGCTCCTTCCAGACGATTGATGGTCTTCCTGAATGACTCTTCTAGGCTGAGTCCTTGGCTGAGATATTCCTCAACCATGTGGGGGACAACTTCAGTATCTGTTCGAGAGGCGAACCGGTGTCCCTTGGATTCTAGCTCGCGTTTGAGGTCGAGATAGTTCTCTATGATACCATTGTGGACGACGGCAATTCGGGATTTACAATCGACAAGAGGATGAGAGTTTTCCTTGACTGGCCTGCCGTGTGTCGCCCACCGAGTGTGTCCAACGCCCACTGGTCCCGGTAGAAGGTCGAGGTTATACTTGGCATGGACTTCGTCGAGTCGTCCGCTATCCTTCTTCACCGTCAGGGTCCCATCGGATATGGTCACCTCGCCGACAGAGTCGTAGCCCCGATATTCTAGGCGTTTGAGGGCGGCGTGGATGAGCGGAGCGGCTTCTTTACCGTCGTGGAGGACGCACCCGAATATTCCACACAAGGACGCTGCCCTAGGGAGGCAGGTTGGCATTAAGAGTTCTTGAACGAATCACGAAGGGCGCGGCGCGGGAAAGTCAGCTATCCCGGGGGGTCGCATAATAGTTAGCTGAAAACAGTAGTTACCGGAAAAGAAGAGTTAGCAACAGGAAATGTCTGCGAAATGAGTCGTGAGCAAAGTAGCATCTTTGGGGGCCATAGACCGATTTGGTTTCGAATTACCCCGGCATGTATCTTCAGCCCGCTCGAAGAAGGTCGGGGTAGAACTTCTCGTGCATGTTCGCAATAAGGGTGACAGTGCCTTGCTATAGGATATTTTCTACGAAAAAAAGTACAATGGATGTTCGAGTGGCATATCATAATAACCAGTCGCTTCAACGCCTAACCGGGTCCAGCATATGGCTGCTGATGCTACATTCATCGTTCTATTGATCCTCCATGTTGGCGCGATAGTAGCTTGGATGGGAGGCGCTGCGTTATTCGTCTCCGTGATTATTCCCTCACTCTCGAAAATGTCTCCGACCTCCAGAGCTGAATTTGTCCAGTCCGCCCTACCGAGGTACCTTAGGTTCATTACCGGAAGCTCGATCCTCGCGATAGTGGCCGGACTGGTCCTCTACGGGTATGCGACGACCCAGACAACAAGCTCATTTGCCCTTGCCGAGCCGGGACTCATGTACATCAATGCAGGGGCTGTACTAGGCTTAATTGTCCTCATCATTGCCCTCGGAATCCTAGTCCCAGCAGGCCGAAAATTCATTTCACTGACAAAGCAAGCTCAGAAACCTCCAGCACAATCATCGGCTCAAGATCCGATGGCAGCGCAACTCGCGAGCCTCCAGAAGAGAATGGGGATAGCTGGACGCTTGGGAGTGGCCTTGCTAGGGATTGCGCTGATCCTGATGGTCATCGGCGCCAGTATCTAGACACGATCGCAAAACCAGGAAAAACGCCCACCTTCTTCCTCTTCTCGAGACGAGGACGTGCGGGAACGGTTTCCATAACGCTAAATAAGCGGGCAGCCTAGTTGGAACTCATCTCTGGTGTGAACGGGGATGGGTGGTCATCTTTACTGGCATAAGCCTGCTCCAGAGACCCTCATCCAGGTCTAAGCACCAGAATCAGACTACCGTTTTCACAACAACCGAGCCGGGATACCGACCAACTAGGGCGCTGCGAAGGCGTCAACGCCGCCGCCTGATCATCGCAAAATTCGGCGGGTCCAGCCTATCCAACGGGAAAAAGGTCAGTCTCGCCGCAGAATCAGTTGCCAGAGAATACTCCAAAGGAAACAGACTAGTCGTGGTCGTCAGCGCCGTCGGGAGAACCACCGACGAGCTTCTCGAACTCACAAACCATGGCGCAGGAATAGTAGAGACCGACAGAGACGATATTCTCGCGATGGGCGAGAGAACCAGCGCCAGGATCTTCGCAGCATCACTGAAATCACGCGGGATACAAGCCCGCTACTTTGACCCATCGGACCGAGACTGGCCAATCATCACCGACCATGACTTTTCAAACGCCAACCCACTGAGAACCTCGAGCATTCAACGAATACGAAGATATGTAAAACCCGTAGTTGAAGACGGAATTATCCCGGTTATTGGTGGTTTCATAGGCCGGACCAGAGACGGACGAATTAGCACGCTGGGACGCGGGGGAAGTGATACCACTGCCCTCCTCTTAGCAACGGCACTCGGAGCAGACGAGGTCGTCCTAGTAACCAGTGCGCCAGGAATTCTTACGGGAGATCCGTTCCTGATCAGGAACGCTCACGTTCTCAGATCGATCGATATGAAAGCGCTAATCGGAATAGCGGATAGCGGAACAAAATTCATCCATCGAAAAGCGCTACGATACAAAGATCCAGCGATCAGCATCCGAGTCATACCCAGCGCCTCAGGCAGACTCGACGCGCAGGGGACGCAGATCACGGGCGGACCATTGCCCGAGTTGGAGGTGAAGATCCATAATCCAGACCCTGTCGCCTCTATCACACTGGTGGGAAGAGACCTGCCCCAGAATCCAGAACTTATCAGGAAAGTCACGAGGATTATCAGAACGAATCTGGTCGCTATCTCGCAAGACAGCGATAGCGCGATACTCTACCTCAGCCAGGCACCAAGCCTGCGAGGACAGATTTCCAGACTCCACGACGTTGTTGCAAAGGATCCTCACGGCCTTGCTCTTGCGGCCCGGATGGGCATGGCGCTCATCACCGTTAAGGGAGTCGGCTTGGAGGAGACGCCTGGAGTGGTTGCGAGAATAAGCGACGCTTTGCGGTCGAGTGACATCAACATATTCGGTGTCCTCACCATAACATCCTCCGTCCTTATACTCGTCGACTGGAAGGTCAGGAAACAAGCCGGAAAGTTGATCAGAGACTCACTGGAGAATAACTAGAATGGTGAACAGGAGAAAGGTAGCGGTCCTCGGCGCGACCGGAATGATGGGTCAGAAATTCGTCCAGCTACTAGCCCACCACCCATGGTTCGAGGTCAGCGCTGTTGCGGCGTCCGATAAGAGCGTTGGCAAAACATACGCATCCTCGATAGGATCAAGAAGAGAAGCAAACCTCCCCGATGAGCTCGGAGGGCTCGTACTTACAGAACCCAAGCCGCGAACCCTAGACGACCCGGACCTCGCCTTCTCCGCCCTTCCTGCCGAAGTCGCAGGGCCGGTGGAAGAAGATTTTGCCAAAGCTGGGATTCCCGTCTTCTCCAACGCATCATCCCACAGAATGGACCAGTACGTCCCGCTCCTGAATCCGGAGGTAAACCCTGAGCATGCTGTGATGGTAGAAGAACAGAAACGAAAGACGAAGACTGACGGTTTTATCGTCGCCAACCCCAACTGCACCACCGCCATCCTCACCCTATCTCTCAAACCCCTCAACGACAAGTACGGCTTAGAAACTGTCGTCGTATCTTCAATGCAAGCCGTATCCGGTGCAGGCTACCCCGGAGTCGCATCACTCGACATCATGCAGAACGTTATCCCGTTCATCAGGAACGAGGAGGAAAAAGTCGAACATGAAACCAACAAGATACTCGGAAGCATGTCGAAACCCGCCGGGATTACTGTCTCCGCGAGCTGCAACAGAGTCCCAACACTCCATGGACACATGGAGGCAGTCTTCGCCAAAACACGATCAGCCGCGACACCTAACGAAATCGTCAAGGCGATGAGAGAGTTCAAGGGAACTCCTCAACAGCTCAAGCTCCCCTCAGCACCCCAGCATCCGATTATTGTTCGGGAAGAGGAAGATCGTCCACAAACCCGGCTCGATGTCGATGAGGGAAACGGAATGACCGTAACGGTCGGACGGGTCCGGCGAGACCCGGCATTGAACGGCGTCAAGTACATGGCCCTCGGCCACAACCTCGTCCGCGGAGGAGCCGGATGCTCCATCCTCAACGCCGAACTCTTCCTCGCAAAGAAGATCATCAAGTGATCCAAGAAAAATGGAAACAGGAAAAACCCGCAGACTCAGACGAATATTCCGACAAGATGGGAAGACGGTCATGATACCCATGGACCATGGAGTATCCGTCGGACCAATCGAAGGACTCGCCGACATGAGCGACACCATCGACAATGTGGCCAAGGGAGGAGCCGACGCAGTACTCGTTCATGCAGGCATAGCCCAGACAGTTGACAATCAGGGAATGGGTCTCATACTCCACCTTTCAGGCGCCACACGACTAACCCGCGAGCCCAACTGGAAAACACAACTATCCACTGTCAGATTGGCCCTACGTCTAGGCGCTGATGCTGTATCAGTTCACATCAACGTTGGATCCGAACACGAGCAACACATGCTCGACCAATTCTCGCGAATACTAGACGAAAGCGACGATGTAGGCCTACCAGTCCTCGCGATGATGTACCCGAGAGGACCCGGAATCCAGAACGAACACTCCTACGAGGTGGTTAGCCACGCAGCTCGGCTGGGCTACGAACTAGGAGCCGACATCGTCAAGACGAACTATACTGGAGATGTTGAAAGCTTCCGAAACGTGGTCAAGGGCGTCAAAGCACCGTTGGTCGTAGCCGGTGGGCCCAAAGCAGACAGCGAATCCGAAGCACTCCAGCTCGTCTCAGACTCGATCAAAGCTGGAGCCGCTGGAGTATCCATAGGGCGAAACGTGTTCCAGCACCACGAGCCGACTTTGATGACCAGAGCCCTCGTCGAGATAGTCCACAACGGCAGCAGCCCCACGCAAGCACTCTCTATTCTCGGTGAAAGAAGTGAAAGAATTCTGGCTCGAGCCTAACCCCGATCTGTCTGCAGAAGCCATTCGCAAGATGGTTGTCGAAGCCAGGCCACACGCAGTCCTCACAGACACTGAGCTTACTGGTGTTTCAGCGAAAATCGCGTCGCGACTAGATGGAACGGACATTTTCGTCACATCAAACTTTGACGACGTGTCCTGCGCCAAGAAGAACATGACGCCAGTAGCGCTTGAGGTTATGATCAGCAATCAGAAGGACCTTGACAAGATATCTCAGGCACTCAAGCTGGGTCCCGATTATCTCCTGGTCAACTGTCCCAACTGGAAGATCATCCCACTCGAAAATCTGATCGCAGAGGCGAAGGGACGCTCGAAACTTCTTGCTAGAACCACAAGTTTCGACGAAAGCAGGATAGCGCTCTCAACTCTAGAACTGGGAGCCGATGGAATAGCCCTCGCTTCCCGCGACATAAGTGAGATTCTCAAGACCCGAGACCTGATGCTTGGAGACGTCGAGAAGATCTCGCTTTCGGTAGCTCAGGTCACAAGCGTCAGGCCCATCGGAACGGGAGCGCGAGTCTGCGTAGATACAACTGAGATACTTGAACCCGGCGAGGGACTATTAACCGGATCTTCGTCTCAAGCACTCTTCCTAGTGGAGGGCGAGGTACATCCGAACTCCCACGTGAACTCGCGACCATTCAGGATAAACGCTGGCCCCGTCTCGTCATACGTTCTAACGGCAAATGGGAAAACCCGGTATCTCTCCGAGCTATCAGCAGGAGAAACCGTACTCCTGATCGATAGGACAGGAAGAACGCGGAACGTTGACGTCGCCAGAGTCAAAATCGAACGCAGACCAATGATTCTCATCGAGGCAAACATTGGAAACCGAAAGCTAACGACGATACTCCAGAACGCTGAAACAGTCCGGCTAGTCGCGAGAGACGGGTCCAAGTCGGTTTCCGAGATCAAGCCTGGCGACGACATACTGGTCCGACATGAGGATGGCGGGCGGCACTTTGGAACAAAAGTTGTAGACGAGATGATTATCGAGAAGTGAACCCCAAAGTCTGCGTCTCCGTCTCCTCAACCGACACCCCCGAACTACTCGGCAGAGCGCAGAGAGCCGAGAGACTCTCCGCCGACCTCGTAGAAGTTCGTTTAGACAGGCTCCGGAGCTACCATGGGCTCACAAAAATAGCTCGAGCCGTAGAACGACCAATCATTGGGACCAATAGGCCCATGTCAGAGAAAGGGTCCTTCGACAGATCCGAGGCTGAGCGGTTGAAGATTCTGATGGAGGCAGTAGAAGGAGGATTCCAGTATGTGGACCTGGAGGTTACAACAAGCAAGCTCGACCGTGTCATCAAGACTTTCAGGGACAAAGGTGCAAAGATCATACTATCCCACCACGATCACTTCAGAACTCCAGATCCGGCGAAACTTGCCTCGACCCTAGCCCAACTCCAGAAGTTCAAGCCAGATGTCTGCAAGATCGTCACAACAGCACAGATCCCTGAAGACAATCTGACGGTACTCAATCTGTTGAAAACAAACCATCAGAACTCCCCACTCGTCAGTTTTGCAATGGGACAGACAGGAGTCTGGTCAAGACTACTAGCACCGTTCTACGGGGCCCATTTCACATACGCCTCGCTAGAAAGAGGGCTAGAAACCGCCCCGGGACAGTCGACTATCGCTGAGCTTCGCCGAATCTACGAGATGCTAGGCGTGGAGTAACAGCACATGATCAAAGGCGACACCAGAGTCCACTCTCTCTACGGATCACCAGTATCACACAGCCTCAGCCCGGTAATCTTCAACACGACTTTCGAGAAACTATCCCTCAACAGAACCTATGTTCCATTCGAGGTCAGCCAAGACAAGCTGAAAGATGCAGTGGAAGCAGCTCGCGCACTCGGGTTTGACGGCTTCAACGTTACGATGCCCCACAAGGCCACGATCTTGGATATGCTAGATCGGCTTGACAGGAGCACTGAGAAGATTGGATCTGTAAACACGGTCGCCCGAACCAAGAGCGGACTTGTGGGGTACAACACTGACGGCGAAGGAGCGGTCAGAGCACTAAGATCCTACGGTTTCGAACCCAACAATAAGCGCATACTAGTTCTGGGGGCCGGAGGAGCTGCCAAAGCGCTGGTCCATCGTCTTTCCAGAGACAAGAACAAGATCAGAATTCTCAACAGAACCTTAGACAAGGCCCGACAACTAGCGGATAACACATCTGGCCCCGGGAGAATTTCGTATGGAGAACTTGAAAAGAATACTTTGGAGAATTCTCTCCATCAAACAGATCTTCTTGTCAACTCGACTCCGATACGGACCTCGACTCTCTTCTTCCGACTCAAGATCCCACTCAGCAAGTTGAGGGATACAGACTGGGTCTTCGACCTCGCATACGACAAGTCCGGCGAACCGATTCCGGCAGGACGCGGCACGATAAGCCCGCTGGAGATGCTCGTGCACCAAGCTGCCTTGTCGTACGAAATCTGGCTGAATGAGACCGCTCCCTTTGCTCTGATGCGATCCTCCCTCATTGACCACCTGGGAAAGGATTGGAAGTGAAGGGGACCGGGCAGGCTCTTTCCCACGGAGCCATAAGCATTCTAAACGCGTTCCCAACGGGCAAGGGTGGTGCCCTGGGAGTTGACCTTTGGACCCGAGCCAAAGTCAGCCTACGCGAGGGACCTGGCCCGATCTCTGGATTTGTATCGTCGGACCCAGAAGAATCCGACAGGCTCGCAATCACAGTGGTCCAGAAGACCCTGCGGCACTATGGGTATGAGCGGAAGTTGCAAGGAGAAGTGATCACCTCATCAAACATTCCAGTAGCTGTTGGTCTCAAGAGCAGCAGCGCCGCTGCAAACGCTGTAGCCTTAGCGACCACCTCTGCCATTGATGAAAAGCGAGATGATGACACGCTCGTTGGCATTGGAGTAGATGCTTCCATAGAATCAGGGGTGAGTCTAACAGGAGCGTATGACGATTCGTTCGCGTCCTATCACGGCGGCGGTGTTCTGACAGATAACGATCGTAGAAAGGTGGAAAAAATTCTCAAGATCCCCCCGGATCTCAGGGTCCTCATACTTGTTCCTCCGCGAAAAACTCGAACTGGACAGCTGGACCGTTTGAAATTCGCGCCTGTCAAACGGATTTCAGAACTAGCCTACAACGAGGCCAACAACGGCCATGTCTGGGATGCGCTTACGCTCAACGGCCTCGCGGTCGCATCAATCCTCGGGGAGGACCCTCGTCCAGCTCTCTCGGCGATCGAAGCAGGCGCACTTGGAGCAGGACTGTCCGGCAAGGGCCCCTCTGTGGCGGCTATAGTTGACGAGAACAGCTTGAAACCGGCGCGACAGGCGCTCGCGAAATTTGACGGACGAATTATCGAGGCTAACCTGAACTTTTCGAAAGCGTTGATCGAGACTTGAGAGCCAGGATCAAGGGTCCGCAGGTGTTGCATGGAAAAGTGAAGGCGCCCGGGTCCAAGGCATACACCCACAGAGCACTCTTTGCCTCACTGTTGTCAGAAGGAAAATCGGTTATCGATGGAGCACTGGGCTGCGATGATACCCAGCGAACCGTCGAAGGGATGCAACGGTTGGGAGCGAAAGTGATTGTCAAGAAAACCCGGACAATTTCCTACGGAGTCAGGAGACCGACAACGACTAACAGGCCGTTTGATTGCGGTGAGTCCGGAGCAACCCTCAGGTTCCTGACCGCTATCGCGTCTACTTCCCTAGGAACTGTTAGGTTGACGGGCAGCCCGAGACTTGCCAACAGACCCTTGGATCCGCTTGTGAAGGCAATCAACACTCTAGGTGCCTCTGCCCGGACGTTTTCCGATAAGCACGGATTCGAGGTTCTTGTTAGAGGACCACTCAGAGGAGGAGAAGTCAAGGTTCGAGGTGACATCAGCTCCCAGTTCATCTCAGGACTCCTATTCGCCGCCCCCCTAGCGACAAGAGACGTCACGATAAACGTCGAAAGCACACTAGAATCGCGACCATATGTGAACATGTCCATCGACGTGCTGAGGAAGCACGGAATCTCTATCGAGGAATCTGAAGGAACGTTTAGGATTCCGGCACCCCAAAAGTTCGCATCAGCGTCTCATCAGGTTCCAGGAGACTTTTCGTCAGCAGCGTTCCTCATTGCTACGACCGGAGTTGCTGGAGACGAGATTACGATATCTGGCCTTGGCTCCTACGAGCTTGAACCTGATTCTGCCATCTTGAAAATTGCTCCTGAAATCGGGTTCGAAGCTCAGCAAAATGGGGATAGTCTGACAATCGGTAAGAGAGAGCTGCATGGGTTCGATTTTGACGCGAGTAATAACCCGGACCTTGTCCCGGCCCTTGAGATCCTAGGATGTTTCGCGGACGGCGCAACCAAGATCCGAGGGGTGAAGAGGCTGGTTTACAAGGAGTCAAACCGGTTGCAAACCCTCCCGACGGAGCTGGTGAAGATGGGCGCCAAGATTCATGTCGAAGACGACGTGATCAAGATTGAAGGAAACAGAGAACTGGTGGGAAGCGCGTTCGATTCACATAGCGACCATCGGGTCGCAATGGCGTGCGCGGCCGCATCTCTTGGAGCCGAAGGAGAATCAATAATACAAAATTCGGAAGCTGTTTCGAAATCCTACCCGGAATTCTTCCAAGACCTCACAAAACTGGGGGCACAACTAAGTGTGGAGTAATTCCATCGGCAAAGCCTTCGCAGTTACCTGTTTCGGAGAAAGCCACGGCCCCGTAGTAGGTGTTACAGTAGATGGCTGCCCCGCTGGATTACCATTGAGGGTCGATGTTATTCAACGGGCACTGGACCTGAGAATCCCACAAGAGAAAGAGGTCGTTTCTGCCCGACGAGAGCCTGACGTTGTGGAATTATTCTCCGGGGTATTCCAGGACTATACAACTGGCGCTCCGGTGACGTTGCATATCAGAAACAAAGACGTGAAATCATCAGATTACGAGCCTCTCAAAGACCTCGTTCGGCCTGGACACGCGGATTATCCAGCGAAGGTGAAGTATGGTGGTTTCAGCGACTACCGAGGAGGAGGAAGACTGTCGGGACGAATGACCGCAGCATTCGTAGCCGCGGGAGCGATCGCCCAGAAACTCCTCTCGACGTTCGGCGTGGAGGTCCTAGCCTACACCCAGGCTATCGACGGAGTTCACTTGGACAATTCTCCTAGCGTTGAAGCTATGAAGAAAATCACCTACGAGAACTCGATGAGATCCCCTGATCCGGCTATTGCAGAGAAAATGCGCCAGATTGTACTAACCGCGAAGGCTGATGGGGACAGCGTCGGGGGAATTGTCGAGTGCACGGCGCTAAACCTTCCAGTGGGCGTTGGCGAGCCGCTTTTCGATGCGATCGACTCTGAACTCGCCAAGATACTTTTCGGAATCCCTGCCGTCAAGGGAGTCGAATTTGGAGCAGGGTTCCAGGCAACCCGTCTCAAGGGGTCTGAAAACAACGATCAGTATGTGATCAAAGAGGGAAAAATTGTCACATTGACCAACAATTCTGGAGGAGTCTTAGGGGGAATGTCGACCGGAATGCCGTTGCTGCTTAGAGTCGCGTTCAAGCCGCCATCCTCAATCGCGAAGGAACAAAAAACCGTGAACATGTCCCAGATGGAAGAGGCCAAGCTTGGGGTGAAAGGGCGACATGACCCGTGCGTAGTCCCCAAAGCCGTCTCGGTAGTCCAAGGAATGGTCGCAATAGGATTGGCAGACTTGATGATCCGCGGCGGAATGATTCCTCGAGTCCTGAAGAGTTAACCCCTCATGGACGACGTCGATAGGATTCGTGACAGAATCGATGAGCTAGACCAAGAGATTGTTCGGCTTCTCAAAAACAGATACGAGAACGCAAGGCTCCTAGGCAGGATCAAACAGAGGAGAGGCCTCGAGTATCGCGATCCTGGGCGAGAGAAGGTCATCCTCAGAAAGATGGAACGCGCCGCGACGTCACTCGACATTGACCTAAAATTCATCGGGCCAATATTCGAGCAGATTTTTGCCCTAAGCGTTGAGGCTCAGCATGATCACCCTGAAAAATCAGGCAAGAAACTGGATCAGACAAGAATCCTGATAGTGGGCGGGACCGGAGGAATGGGACGGTTCTTCGCAAGGTTCGCCAGCCTCCAAGGAGCAAAGGTCAGGCTAGCAGGCAGAGAGATCAACAAAACGCGGACAGCGGCCAAAGAAATAGAGGTCGAACCGGGAACAATCCTGGACGCAGCCTCCTCGGACATTGTCATCCTGGCCGTTCCGATGGAGGAAACTGTCAGAGTTGCCACAGAAACCGCGTCCCTGATGACAAACGACAGCCTCCTTGCTGATCTCTCCTCGGTCAAGACGGGAATATCGGACAGGATCGCCGAAAAAATCCCGAAAGGACTGGAGTACGTGAGTTTGCACCCTCTGTTCGGACCCAGCATAGACCATCTTCACGATCAAACCATCATCGCCGTGTCTTACAATGCTGGCCAGAAATGGTCGAAGCTAGCCCGTGCATTGCATGGTGGCGGAGCGAAGGTCCAAACAATGTCGGCGACCCAGCACGACCGGACCATGGCCTACGTACAAGGACTCCATCACTTTGCCCTGATTTCTCTCGGAATAGGCCTCGACGGGATGGGAGGAGAGCCTAAAACTCAGTCTCTTAGAGAGACTGAAGGCAGGATTGCCAACATGCTGGACAATTGGGACACGATTGTTGGAATCCAACAGTTGAACCCGTTCCTCCCGGCTATCAGACAGAAATTCCTCGAAGTTGCAACCACCCTTGCCCAGACGCGATCGAAGCCGGCGAGTGGGGTCAGAAAGAGACTCGCGTCTAATGTACAGAAGTGGACACGCAAGCTATAAAAGCGACATGAGAGAAAGAGACTGACGGCGACATCCATGGGGTATAGTCTTTGGACAGCAACTGACAACGCGCCCCACCAGGCTAAACTATTTTCCCCTAGAAACTAGAAAGCAACCAATCGACGTTTTCGCAACTATCAGAAACAAGTTCGACACATGCTTCATTCTAGAGTCAGTCGAGGGACCACGCCGCCTAACAAGGTACACATTTCTCGGATTCGACCCTCAGAAGACGATTCGTACCTCCAAGAAACAGGCTGAGATCTTAGACCGGCAGAAATCAGAAAGACGCATCGAGAATTGCCAAGACCCTCTAGCACTTCTAGCAAGTGTCAACAACCCAGTCAAGGAACGAAGCCCAGGTGAGAGATACGCAGGGGGCCTTGTCGGATACGCGTCCTACGATCTCGTACGTTCCTTTGAAAAGATTCCCAGATTAGGAAACAAAGGCAACGGGTTCCCCGATGTAGAATTCGGACTCTTCGAAGACGGGATCGTATTCGACCATCTCAGCGGTAAGACGCACTACTTCTACCGAGAAGAAAACAGAATAGAGAGAGCGAAGGAACTACTAAACGAATCGACCCATACCGATCAAGTTAGTTTCGGTAAGCCAAAGTCGAACATTAGCCAGGAGGATTTCTGCAAGCAAGTCGAAGAGGCCAAGGACTACATTGAATCAGGAGATATTTTCCAGGTAGTCCTCTCGAAGAAGTACAAGATTCCGTTCAAGGGCTCGCTCCTCCGGTTCTATCGGGCGCTGAGGAGGATCAATCCATCTCCCTACATGTACTACCTAAAGTTCGGCGACAGGGAAATAGTAGGGTCCAGCCCAGAAATGCTGGCCCGCAAGATCGGTCGCAACGCAGAAAGCTTCCCCATCGCAGGAACCCGGCCCTTCACCGGGGATTCAGCTAGAAACAAAGCACTGGCGGCCGAACTGCTTCAGGACGAAAAAGAACGTGCCGAACATGTGATGCTCGTGGACCTATCCCGGAATGATCTCGGTCGAGTCTGCGATTATGGGACTGTCAAGGTCCCCGAGTTTATGCGAGTTCAGGGGTACAGCCATGTGCAACACATCGTTTCGAGGGTCACTGGACAGCTGAGAAAGAGTGCAACTAGCTTCGATTTGCTAAGAGCTGTCTTCCCTGCCGGCACAGTTTCGGGAGCCCCCAAAGTTCGTGCGATGGAAATTATCGAGGAGCTGGAAACCACTGCGAGGGGTCCTTACGCTGGAGCTGTCGGTTACTTCTCTGCAAACGGAAGCAGCGATTTCGCGATAACAATCAGGACTCTTTGCGCCCAAAACGGGTACTGCTATCTCCAGGCCGGAGCAGGGATAGTTGCTGATTCGGTCCCTGACCGGGAATGGATCGAGTCCGAGAGGAAGACAGCGGCTTTGTTCACCGCGATGGATCAATCCCAAGAGGAAGAACTTTGAAGGCTCTGATTCTCGACAACTACGATAGCTTCGTCTACAACCTGGCCCAGTATGTAGGCGAGATTGCCGACAAGGTTGTCGTGAAGCGGAATGATGAGATAGATGTCGCAGGTGTCAAGGAACTCTCACCTGACAGGATCATAATCTCTCCCGGCCCGGGCACCCCCAGTAAAACGCGATACTTTGGGACGTGCACAGCTATCCTCCGAGAAGTGAGTAGGGAGATCCCGACACTGGGCGTCTGTCTGGGACACCAAGGGATTGTTCAGGCGTTCGGCGGCAAAATAGTTCGAGCAAGGAAGCTACGCCACGGTAAGAGCAGCCCGATCAGACACGATGGAAAAGGGGTCTTCCGTGGAATCAAGAGCCCGTTCGAGGCTACGAGATATCATTCGCTTGTCGCGGACAGGAGGAGCCTGCCGAAAAGCCTCGAAGTAACCGCCCAGTCTACCGATGACAACGAAATAATGGGTGTCCGACATAGAGAGTTTCCGATTGAAGGCGTTCAGTTCCATCCAGAGTCCATCCTTACGGTGCCGGGGCATCGGATCATCAAGAATTTCCTGGAGGGCTAACTCGGATGATCAAAGAATGCATCCCGCTACTCCTTGAGAATCACGAGTTGACGCCTGACCAGGCGAAAACTACGATGAAGGAGATAATGTCCGGAGAAGCAACCTCATCGCAGGTCGCAGCGTTTCTGATAGGACTGAAGAAGAAGCAGGAAACAGCTGATGAAGTCATTGCCCTGGCGCAGGTAATGCGAGAGTTTAGCCGGAGAATCCACCCGAAAATAGACGGTTATCTGTTGGATACTTGCGGGACTGGTGGAGATAGAACGAAGACGTTCAATGTCAGCACCACTGCTGCTTTCGTAATAGCGGCCGCTGGCGTTCCGGTGGCAAAACATGGCAATCGCTCGTTCACGAGCAAGTGCGGTAGCGCAGACGTTCTCGAGCAATTGGGTCTGAATCTGAACATGGAAGCAGAGTTGGTCGAGAGGGCGATCGAGGAGATTGGAATCGGGTTCATGTTCGCGCCCAACTTCCACCCGGCCATGAAAAACGTGGCCTCGGTGAGACGCGAGATAGGCGTGCGCACCGTATTCAACATCCTCGGTCCCCTAACGAACCCTGCCGGAGCAAACGCCCAACTCATTGGAGTCTACGATAGTGAGCTCCTAGAACCGATGTGCCTCGCAGCGCACAACCTGGGAGCCAAATCTGTGATGACCGTCTACGGGCTCGATGGAGTCGATGAGATTTCCATGACGGGCAAAACAATCATTATAAGACGTCAAAATGGAAGAGTGTTTCGAGACGAGGTCGAGCCGGAGGATCTGGGCTTCAAGAGAAGCACAGCTGAGGACGTTGCTGGCTCGGACCCAGAGGAGAACGCACGCCTCACGGCCAAGATCCTATCAGGACATCTAGGACGTAATGATCCCCGCGTCCAAATGGTGTTGGCGAACGCGGCAGCAGGACTAGTCCTTTGTGAAAAAGCCGGAGACTTCAGGGAAGGAGTAGAGATAGCTTCCAAAGTTGTGAGCGACGGAAAACCGTTCCGAACGCTTCATCAGCTCGTAGAGTTCTCGGGCGGTGACACTCAACGACTGAAGAGAATGGCCTGAGATTCTTGATTGATCACTTGCCTGAGTTAGCTGCAAAAGCAAGGGCTAGAGTCAAACGAGGCTACTACGACAACGGTGGAGCGGCAGACACACCTCCGAAAGGCTTGGTAAGAGCAATCGAGGAAAGCAGAAGGACGCCGGTCATCACGGAGATAAAATATGCTTCTCCATCCGCTGGAAAGATCAGGGAGTCTGGAGACCCTCTTCAGATTGCGAAGGCAATGCTGAGCGGCGGAGCTTGTGCGATCTCGGTTCTCACAGATCCCGAAAACTTTGACGGCAATTTGGAAACACTGGTTACGATCAGCAAGGACGTGGATGCGCCGACAATAATGAAGGATGTCATTGTGTCAGCCAAGCAACTCCAGGCAGGAAAGAGAGCCGGAGCTAGTGCTGTGGTATTGATTTCTGAAATCTTCAGTAGGAAACTGTCCAATGTTGGGCTCGACAGCATGGTTCTGGAAGCTGATCGGCTTGGACTGGAGGTCTTGCTGGAGGCGAACAGCACCGGCGAATTTGAGAACTTGCGAAGATTCAGACCGGACCTCTATGGTATCAACAACCGAAATCTATCCACATTCCAATTGGACCTTTCCACCACGGAAAGAATCCTCGCAGAGAACGCTGACCTTGATAGACCGATCGTATCGGAAAGCGGGATAGAGTCTCCCAATGATATCAGACGACTGAAAACTGCGGGCGTCAGAGCATTTCTTGTGGGTACTTCGATAATGAAATCGTCGGACATCGAAGGGAAGGTAAGGGAACTGGTCAACGCTTGAAGAAACACGCCGAACCAAGGACGTATTCCAAGCCGGGAAAGTTTGGAAAATACGGAGGGCAGTATGTCCCTGAGACCCTGATGGAGCCGCTGAGAGCGCTTGAGGAGGCATACAATAGGTTCTCGCGTGACCCCTCATTCAAGAAGGAGTTGGCGGGCTTGCTGGACGATTTCGCCGGCAGACCTACGCCACTATACCTTGCTAGTAATCTGACTGGCCATGTTGGAGGAGCGAGAGTCTACCTGAAGAGAGAGGACCTCTTGCACGGCGGTGCCCACAAGATCAACAATACTCTAGGCCAGGCGCTCCTAGCCAAGAAAATGGGAAAGCGGAGGATCATTGCTGAAACCGGGGCAGGACAACATGGGGTTGCTACCGCCATGGCCTGCGCAGCTTTAGGATTACGTGCGGAGGTCTACATGGGAAGCGAGGACATGGACCGGCAAAGATTGAACGTTTACAGGATGAAAATGCTTGGTGCTAAAGTGCACCCGGTCGAGTCCGGGTCCAAGACCTTGAAGGATGCGATCAATGAAGCGTTGAGAGACTGGGTAACAAACGTTCAGGACACGTACTATCTTCTAGGATCAGTTGTGGGTCCGCACCCCTACCCAACGATGGTCAGGGACTTTCAGAGTGTGATAGGCAAAGAGGCGCGGAAACAGATCTTGCAACAAGAGGGCAGGCTTCCGAAAGCTGTCGTTGCGTGTGTCGGCGGGGGGAGCAACTCGATCGGAATCTTCCATTCGTTCTTGGACGACCTCGATGTTGACCTGTACGGAATCGAAGCGGGTGGAGAAAGCTTGTCTCCGGGACAAAACGCGGCGCCGCTAGTTGCTGGACGTGAAGGGGTCCTACACGGGATGATGACTTACGTTCTGCAAGACGAAGTGGGACAAGTCCAGGCTACCCGGAGTATTTCAGCTGGGCTTGACTATCCTGGGGTTGGGCCGGAACACGCTTTCCTGATGACTGCGGAGCGAGCCAAATATGTCACAGTGTCCGATGAGGGTGCTCTGGAGGCGTTCAAGAACCTCTCACAACTGGAGGGAATCATGCCAGCTTTGGAATCAGCCCACGCTATCAGTTACACGATGAAGTTGGCGAGGAGTCTCGGGACGAGGGATTCGATCATCGTCAACCTTTCAGGCAGGGGCGACAAGGATGTGGAGATAGTTGCCAAACACCTCCCGCAATGATGATAGAATAGAAGCGAAGTTTGGAGAACTCCGTGGCCTCAGAGAGGGAGCATTGGTTGCTTACCTAACAGGGGGCGACCCGGACCCGAAAACATTCTTGGCTAATTCTACCGCGTTGATAGAGGGCGGAGCGGACATCGTTGAGATCGGGATTCCATTCTCGGATCCAATCGCCGACGGACCAGTGATCCAGGCGTCTAGCATGAGGGCCTTGTCCAACGGAACCACCCCTCTAGGAATCCTAAACATGATCAGAGAACTCTCAACGCAGTTTCCGGTTCCGTTTGTCGTTCTGAGTTATTACAATCCGATTCTTGCGATGGGCTTGGACCGCTTCCTGCAGAAAGCTCGTGAGAGTGGTGTTGACGGGATCGTAGTGCCAGATTTGCCCGTCGAAGAGAGCGAGGAGTTCAGGAACCTATCTCTGAAACACAACGTCGATAACATCTACTTGGCAGCACCAAACACTTCCCGGACTAGACTCCGAACCGTTCTCGACAAGTCGAAGGGTTTCCTCTATCTCGTCTCACTCTACGGTGTTACGGGTCCTCGGGACTCGCTCAGCCCACAAGCGCTTGAGGCTGTCAGGGCGGTCAAGTCCTTGGCGAGGGGAAAGATTCCGGTTTCCGCTGGATTTGGGATCTCGCAACCTGAACACGTCTCCGCCGTCATACAATCTGGGGCTGACGGGGCAATCGTTGGAAGCGCTTTGGTCAGAATCGTCGGAAACCACCTCGACGATCCGAGTGAAGCTGAGACTCAACTGAAAAAAACCGTTCAATCTTTGAAGGAAGCCACGCGTCCAAGCTCCAACTAGAGTAGACGAAAATCTTCCTTTACTGTCGTTAAGACAATGTGAGTGTTAGTCCGTTCAACGAATGGCATCGCTAATAGTGCCTTGGTGAACCTGCTTAGATCGTCTCGGCTCCTGAACTTCGCAATGACCATCGCATCCGTGAGTCCTGTGACGTCATAGACTGCGAGGACTTGCGGCATCTTGGCGACCTCCTTTTCCAGTTCGAGGAGCTTGCCCTTGGCGACGCTGACCTCTGTGATCGCGGTGAGCTGGAATCCAATCTTGTCATGATCGAACAGAGCCGAGTAGCCTCGAATTATTCCCGCCTTCTCCAATTTCGCGGTTCTAGACTGGACAGTGGTTGTGGAGACGCCTAGCTTGTGTGCTAACTCCCTGTAGGAGAGACGAGCGTCGATAAGGTACCAGTGCAATATCTTCTTGTCAAGATCGTCGAGGGCGACCTCGCCGACCTTCGGCTCTTCTTTGGAACTTGTCAAGTTCTGACCTGTTCCAAACGAGACCGCAATAATTCGGTGACTTGTCGAGGGTCGGCCCGTCCCCGCACTTCGCCCATTACTAGGTTCATCATTCGTCCGAGGGCTTTCGATCCGTTTTCTTGAACGAGGGTCTGGTTAGATTCAACGACTTTGCTAATGATATTCTCTAGATCCAACTTGGTCAGCATTCGGAGGTTCAACATGTCCACCGCCTCTTCAGCGACTCCGTCTGGGTGGAATGCGAGCCATTTGAGAACGTCGATGACGGACTCTTTTGCGGTCGCACCCTTTGAAACAAGGTCGAACGCTCGTCTGAGCTGGTCTTCCTGCAAGTTTTCCACGGGAACCTGTTCCCTTTGCAGACTTCTCAGAGACTCGGTGAGGATCGTTGCGACAAAACTGGGCGCGACCCCTTTTGCTTGAGCGACAATTTGTTCGAAAAGGAGAAGATAATCGGAATCCACGAGCTGAGTGGCCAGCTTGGGGCTGAGACTATGGTTGGTCCCCAGTTCCTTGGCGAGCTCTTCTGGCATTCTGGGAAGGTTCTCCCAGAGCCGTTCAAGTCGGTCCTGGCCGATCTGAACCGGCGGGACATCGGTCTCAGGATACATTCTAGCAGCCCCAGGCCTTGGACGCAGATAGACAGTAGTCCCGTCAGGGTTTGCAGCTCGTGTTTCTTCTGGAACTCGCTCCACAGCCTCCCGGGCACGCTCTACGACGGCCCTCAAACCGTCTTTCGAATTCTCGAGACTATCTGCTACGATAACGAACCCATCAAGATCTCCACATCCCAGCTTCTTAGCGACTTCTTCCACGTGGTTTGAATCGATTCCATAAGCAGGGAGCTCGTCTGAATGAAATATTCCTCCGACTCTACCCCAGAACACCGCGCGTTTGGCCATTTCTGTTCCGAGCCGGACATTGGGAATGAGTTCGCGTTTGAGCAGGCCTTTGAAACTAGGAAGTTCGAGAGCCAGTGCTGCTCCTCCCTGGTTGAGAGCGGATTGAACGATCTTCGATTCTGAGTCCGAAAGGATGTCGGTGATGTCAACGAATTCCTCTTTGATATCTGAAGCTTTTACGTTTCTCTGTCGGAGTTCATCTCTGATCTCGAGGAGCGCCAGCTGCCTTTGAACTTCGTAGCCTACAGCCTTGGAAACGAGTTCGAGTTCCTGGACCCCCTTGACCTCAATGAGGGCGCCGTTCTTGATCGATACGTTGAGGTCTTGTCGTATGCTTCCTAGTCCGCGTTTTACCTCCTTGGTTGCCCGAAGGATTCGACCTATGGCGAAGGCAACTTTTCCAGCCTGTTCGGGATCATGGATTACTGGCCCCGTTGATACTTCTATTAGCGGAACTCCCAGCCGATCTATACGAAAGATTACCGAGGTCTTTGTGTCGCCTGTTTTTCGTCCAGAGTCTTCTTCAAGTGTTACTTGTTCTATCGGGACTTCTACTCCTTCCACAGTTATTGAGCCGTTGAGTGCGATGACCGCGGTTCGCTGGAATCCGGTTGTGTTTGACCCGTCGATGACCACCTTTCGCATGACGTGAACCTCGTCCATCGGTTTCGCGTGGAGAAGCATACTCATGGTCAGGGCGACATCCAACGCTTCCGGGTTCAACGGGTGGGAAGGTTCCTCGTCCAGCTCTACTAGGCACGTGGTTTCCGGATCTGCCTCGTAGGTGATCGTCTTGCCCTTGTGAAACTCGAAAAGAGCGGCGGGATCAATTTGGCCTAGCTCGCTTTGTGTGGGCCTAAGTCGCCGTTCGAAGGTGACTGTGGGCGGCTTTGTCGATAGAATGGTTGGACAATCGCAGAAGAGCTTGTGCTCAGTGTCGAGTTGTCTGTGTATCTCGACACCGACCTTGAGACCAACGGCGTGATAGTCTATCGGCGACTAGGAAGCCTCCACCAATGTCCTCGAAGTCATTTCACCTGCAATCGGCTGAAGCATCATGTCTCGAATCTTACCGGCTGATTTGGTCTGGGCTGCAACCCACATCAGCTTGACGACAGCCGTTTCTGCAATCATGTCTTCAAGAGGAGTGACTCCTAGGTTGAGCAGGTCGCGTCCGGTGTTGTAGACGTTCATATCGACGCGTCCCCAAATTGCCTGGGAAGTCATGAAGACTGGAACCTCCTGCTTCAACGCTTTTTTCACGGAATCGAATAGGTGCCCGGAAACATGACCTAGTCCCGTTCCTTCGAGGACTATTCCTCGAGCGCCAGTGGAAACCGCTGAGTCAATCATTCCAGGGTTCATTCCGGGGTAGAACTTGATCAAGCACGCATGTTGGTCAAAACGAGACTTCAAAACCAGTTTCCGGGACTTGTCTCTCTTCGCTACTCCTTTGCTGAGTTCGATCTCCCCAGTCTTGAGATCGTAGCTCGCCAGAGGGTTGGAGTTTATCGACCTGAACGCGTCTCTGCGACTCGTATGACACTTTCGGACCCTAGTGCCCTGATGAGCAACGATGATGTGGTCAGAGAGGTCTCGGTGCATGGCAACACCAACAGTGGCAATGTCGGCACGAGCGGCCAGGGCAACGGCCCCCGTGAGATTCGAGGCCGCGTCTGAGCTGGGACGATCAGAAGATCGCTGAGCTCCAACAAGTAGGACTGGAACAGGGATGTTTGCAAGGGCGAAACTCAAAGCTGCCGCCGTATAGTGTAGGGTGTCTGTTCCATGGCTTATGACAACCCCCTCTGCAACGTTGGCTATCTTTTTGGCGACTTCTTCGGCCATGCCCTTCCAATGGGTTGGGCCTATGTTTTCGCTGTACTCGCTGAAGAGTATGTGAGTGTCAATCTTTGCAATTGATGAGAGTTCGGGGACGACGCTTGCTAGGTCGGCAGCTGTGAGTGCAGGCTGCACGGCACCAGTGCGGTAGTCAACCCTACTGGCGATGGTCCCGCCAGTGCTGATAATTGCGACCTTGGACAACCCGGCATGATTCGCCGGTGGAGAAGGCTTGGTGAAATGAGGTTTCTCTCCCTCGCCGATGACCTCTAGCTTTTCTGTTCTGTCGAGAGAGATGCCCACGTTATAGCCGTTTTTCATTTTCAAAACTATGTGAGTGGGATCAGAATACTCGGACCGAGGAATCAAGGTCCCTTCGAACACTTCGCCAGATTTCGAAGTGAGACGAATTATGCTGCCGATCTTTGCCCTGGACTTCCTCAGCTTTTGCAGGACTCCTCCATGGTACCCCTCTAGGGCAAGAACGGTCATTCGTGCATCACGCCTTCAGGGTGAACCAGCAACTCGCGTGTCCGGTTAAGGATTCTTACACTACGCTCTTGGATACGTAAGGTCCATCGTGCGTGTAGCCGAAACGCGAGTAATACCCCTTGGTGCCGAGAGCACTAATCACTAGCATTTTTCTGCGATCGTATTCTTCGCGAGAGATTCGTTCTGCTTCTGCGAGAAGCTTGGACCCGTATCCCTTGTGTTGGAAGGCGCCTGCCAGCCTGTCTCCGACTGGAACTGTCTGCCCGAATACGTGGAGCTCCCTGATGATTGCAGTGTTCTGTTGGGCAATTTCAGGTCGGTGAGCATTCTCGGTGGGTATCCTGACTCGAACATATCCAACGAGGATGTCATGTTCGGGGTCCTCGAAGGAAAGGAAAATATCAGTTCCGCCAGACCCATCGTAATTCACTTTCTTGAGCTGGACTTGTTCCAGGTCTGGACTCTCGCCGTTCTTGAGGTAGGTAATCCCGACCTCTCGACATCTTATGCAATGGCATCTCATATTCCGATTCGTAAGCTCTTGTTGAACGAGCTGGCGGAGATTCCCGTGCTTCACACCGTCCGCAATCCCATCGACCGGTATCTCTCTCTGGATCCTCATGATCCTGACCCATCGTGGAACGTACTGTTTGATCTCGGCAATGAGACGGGCAGATTGTTCCGTGGAGTAGGGCGTGTACTCTCCTCTCTTCCATTCCTCATAGAGCTGTGTTCCGGGAGTAACAAGGCATGGATAGATCTTCAACATGTCGGGCCTAAAGTTCGGGTCTTCGAAGATTCTTCGGAACGCGTCCAAATCCCGTTTCGCGTCGCAGCCTGGTAGTCCGAGCATCATGTGATACCCGACTTTGATTCCTGAATCTTTCAGAGTCTGCGTTGCCTCAACAACGTCGGCGACTGTATGATCTCGGTGAATTTTCTCGTATACATCATCATAGAGGGTCTGTACTCCGATCTCAACTCGTGTTACCCCCATAGAGAGCATGTGGTCGACATGGCCACTTCGCGACCAGTCGGGCCGGGTCTCAACTGTAATCCCAACGTTTTTGACGGTTGCTGATTCAGCGCGATTCTTCGCTTCTTCCATGGAATCGGAATCGACCCCATTCAAGGCGTCTAGGCATCTTTTGACGAAGTCTTCCTGATATGTTCGCGGCAGAAAAGGAAAGGTCCCACCTACAAGGATCAGCTCCACCTTGTCTACTGGATGTCCCATCGCGTGCAGCTGAGTAATCCTGCTCTGAACCTGGAGGTAAGGGTCGTACTGATTCTCCAGAGCTCGCATGACAGCTGGCTCCTTTCCCGTATAGGCCCTGGGGACACCTACGTCAGGCCCACCTGGGCAGTATGTGCATTTTCCATGGGGACAGGCGTACGGCTTGGGCATCACGGCAACAGTGGTTACACCGCTAGCACTTCGAACCTGTTTTCCCATCAGGAAGGGCTTGAGCCTGACTAGTTCGGAGCCAGAGACGCGCTGGAGAAGATCAGAGTTAGGGGGAACGGTTGGCGAGCGGTGCAATCGGCAAACTTCGATTTTGATCCGGTTGATGTCCCCTCGAGAAGGATGGTCAAGACTGAGAAGGCGTTCGATTATTTCGATGGAGACGTTTTCGGCTGTCTGGCTCAATATACGAACACTCCCGTCGTGCTTTCTCAGGGAACTGGGGCCTCGAGCTGGCCAGTTATGGGTTTTCCGTATACTCGACCCTTCCACGAGAATCCCATTCCTAGCGCTCCTCTGACAGTGGAGTCGATACCGATTCCGATGTAGAATAGGACAGCGAATGGGAGGAGTAGCGCATAGAGAGGACTGACCCGGATAGATCGGTCAAGAATGATCAGTCCGAGCCATAAGAAGAAGGCCATGAATGCACCTGTGAGGAAATAGACGTTCATGGGCGTTGCTGGTGCAAGGTAAATCCCGTAGCCGAGTACGACAAAGGGCAGAACGAGAAATGCGAACAGAAGTACCAATCGGTACGCGGCTCGAAAAAGCGGATGATTTCCTGAGACCGAGTAGAAGTTCTTTCTCCATCCTCGCCAGATCTCTGGGAGGCTCGAATACATTCGGACGCCTAGCGAGTCAGAGGCTGTGACCATTCTGAGCCTGAGACCATTCGCTTTGATCAGCCTGCCTAGTGAGTAATCCTCAGATATTCTATCTCGGACTGCATAGTGTCCGCCGACTTTGTCGTAGGCCTCGCGCCGAAATAGCATGTACTGGCCATTTCCGAGGGCCCAACGCGGTTTGCTGTCGTCGTTGACCCACTTGCCACCAACGAACAACATGATCAGCCAGAAGATGGGGGGTTGGAGAAGTTTCTCCCAGAAAGTTCGAAGAATCGCAGCCGGAGCAAGAGTCACCAGATCCGCTTTTGTGAGTTCCAGATAGTTCACGGTCTTGGCGAGACTGTCGCGTGAGTGAATCGAATCGCCATCTGTGAACACTAGAAGTTCACCCTTGGCTTGCATGTAGCCTAGGTGGCAACCCCAGTTCTTTCCTACCCAGCCTTGCGGAAGAGGCTCTTCCTCGACAAGCTTGATCTTGCCATCGAAGGTCTTGAGGATGTCTTGGGTCCCATCAGTAGAATTGCCATCAACTACGATGATCTCTTTCTGAGGATAGTCTAATCCGACCAGTGAGGTCACGCATTCGGAGACTGTGTTGGCCTGATTTCGAACTGGAAGAATAATCGAGACGCTGGGACTGCTCATAGTGAATATGGATTTTTCTGGCAAGGCCGGGAAGTGCATCAGGGTGAGATACTCGTATCCAGCTAGAAGAAACACTAGGGTCGATTGAACGATAAGTAGAGTATCTATTACCAGAGACAACGCACGGAGTCCCGAAACTAGTTCGTGGACCCTTGTTGCACGGCGTTCTAGATAAGAGCTTGGCAGTTCGACTTTTGGTGGGCTAGTCTCTCCAGCGGCCCATCATACCTCTGCGACCTGCCCAGCGACCGGCATAGGTTATCCATAGGATCGCGAGGGCGGCAATTGCGATTATCATGGCAACCAAGACCACCACGATTTTTTGGAACAGATCGTAGTCCGAGGTGTAGAAGCCTACAAAGATTAGAGATCCGGCCAAGAAAGCCGCTAGGGTGACAATTGACGCTACGGCTCGTGCCATAAGTCCGCGCGGCATCTGATTGACCTCTTTTTCCATTTGAAATCGACGAGAAACCATCGGTGCCTCCCGCTAATAAGGTAGCAGCCTAACGATGACTGGAGCCGTGTTCTGCGGGATTAAGATGATAGACTCTAACGAGTCCTCATTTCTCTGATATAGTTCTGTCCTGGTTTTCTTCCGAGGACGAACCTCTTCTCAGAATTCCGCCTGACTCTCTCTCTCGGCGAGAGACCTGGCTTGTTCATCGCCTGGATCTTAGGAGTCTGCTGCCGAACCTTGCCCGCCTTCGTGAGCGATCCGTGTGTCGGTAAGGATGATCCCCTTTAGGCCATAAACGGCTCATTGCTGCGATATATTGGTTCTCCTACCTGATCTAATTTCACGAGGGCCGGATTCTCTTCGCTGTCCGAATCGTCAATTCCAATCTTTCCCTCTTTCGTCGAATGCTGAAACCAATCCTCTGCAGGTAAGTCTCGAGACTAGCTCTCGCGTACACTCCAATCGTGTTCCGGTATTTCTTGTAAAAGCTGTGTCTTATTCCAAGCCTAGTCAGGAGCCGAGAAATCTGTTTCAGTCCATGGTAGTTGACTGAGGTAACTGTAAGCCTACCGGAGGCTTTGTAAATTGGGTGACGGAAGAAGCTGCCCTCAGCATCAAAGAATCCTCTCAGTCCGTACCCCAGCGTCCGGAGTGGGACTCTATTCATCAGAAGCCTCATCAGCCATGGATTCAATCTCCATTTGCGGGATCCAAAAACAGCGTAACGATGCAAGTCGCGCCAAATATCCACAGATGAAATGTAAGCCTGAATGTTGTTTTTTCCTTTGTATAAGAGGCGAGGTCTCACCCCGTATTCTCGTTTGAAGTTCTCTGCCCACTCTTCAGCAAAGTCTCTATCTGGGCCGGCAGCGACGCCTATAATGTGGGTTCTCCACTTCGACTGGTCGGTCGGGCGGAGGTTGTCTCCCAGCATTGCGCATACCACATAAAGTTTCGACGCACCGAGATGCGATCGAATTCGGGGAGCGCTTCCATACCTCTGAATGAAAACCTGTTGCGACTTGCCTCTGATTTGGACACCTCGAGAAAGAAGAATCTCCTTGAGCTTACGCCATTCAACGCCATATTTTTGCACTAATCTGCTCTGGCTTGAACCGCGTGTGTATTCCGCCGCTATCAATCGTGACAGACGCCTACCGCGGTTTCCTTTCCACCGGTTGCGATGGCTCAGCCGACGACGAACGATGTTTCTAATGCGGAAGCTGCGCACGCTGAACAACGATCTATCAAGTAGGTTGGCTATTTCGCGATCAGTTTTCCGGCGCCATGAGTTCATTAGCACAGAGATCTCGGAAGCGTTCCAAGCTCGCAATTTCTGACCTGGAATTGCGGGCTGAGGACAAAGTGAAGAGAGATGGCTGAAACTACCTATGGCATTTCTCTTGCACATCTGCAGCGAGTGGCTCGGATGGACGAGCCCTAGACATTGATATTTGGCATGTTCAGGGAAGTACTCAGTGCCCCGCCCCTAGAGGAACTTTCTTGCCTGATAAGTCTCGTCGGGTCTTTCCGAACTCTGGCATGCCACTGAGCTCTCTTTCGGAGAATACTGGTCCGTCGTGGCACACGAGATATGGGCCGATTACGCAGGCGGCGCAGATTCCGATTCCACATTTGAATACTCGTTCAAGGCTGACCTGTACCGGGCATCTTTTTTGCATCGCTAGATCGTATACTAGTTTCATCATGGGTTCAGGGCCGCAGGTGTAGATGGCATCGAAGCGTCCTTCCTTCAATACATGTTCGACGACCTTTGGCACCTGGTTCTTCTCCCCATAGGTTCCATCATCCGTGGCGAAGAGGAGCTTGAAGTGTTGGTCCTTGCTTTCATTGAGGAGCCATTCCTTGAACAAGAGTTCGCTCGACGTTCTCGCACCAGTGATCAGTGTGACATCTCGTCCTCTCAGATGGACGAGGAAAGAGATCAGGGGAACAAGTCCTGTTCCGCCGCCTACAACGAGTAGTTTGTGGTGGTGTCCCACGCTGAAAGGATGCCCGTACGGGCCTCGGACCCAGAACTTGTCGCCAATTTTCTTCTCCCAGAGGGCAGTGCTGACCGGTCCACCCTTCTTGATTACGACGCCCGCTTCCGACCTTCCGTGAATCGCTAGTACGCTCATGGGAACCTCATCTACTCCTGGGACCCATACCATGGCAAACTGCCCAGGCTTTGCGCTGTGCAGAGTAGAATCGCTGAACCAGAAGGAACGGATTGAAGGCGTCTCGTCAACAATGCGGTCGAGTCGGACAGCTCTGGGAGTGTGAAGCTGCTGGGTTACGGACTCCAATTCTGGGAGTCGTGCCTAGTGAGGCGTACTAATGACTTACGAGAGCCACAGCCTCATCCAATCTCTTGATTTCGCGTTTGTCGTGATTATCAGACAAGACGAGACGTCGCGGCGTAAACTGGGCGTTCTTGCAGCCTGTCGACCAGTTTCATCATTTCATCGTAGTGGTGTTGTATGATCCCGGCGCCTTGTGGGCCCATCATCTTCTCCGCATTGCTTCTGCACTGGTTCATAGCCGTCAAGATTCCGTCCTTGGTGGGGTCCGTGTAGCTAGCGCCACAGTTGACGAAGACTGATTCTACGAAGTGTTTCACCTGTTGTTTCAGTTGTTCGTCCGTGACTGGTTGGTTGAGAAGCGTGGCGAACTCTCTATTCGCACTCTCGAAACAACTGAGTAGCTCGTCCCTAACGAACTCGGGCGTGATCCTTTCGCTTGGAACGTCTGGGGCTTTGTATGTCTGGGTCATGGGAGCCGTTTATGACATATGTTATAATAATAAGCCTATCCTTCTTCCAACCAGCGAGCTCTGAAGTCCTAGATCGGCGATCGCGCCTACTTATGTAGCAATCTTATGAGGAGAATTTCCCATTGGGTGGTTTTTGGAGGCTCGGTTTGCCATGGCTAAGCCCGCTACTAAGATCGCTACAATAGCCCCTCCTAGTATTCCGTAAATCATGGTTGGAGGAAGACCGAGGATCAGCGAGCTAGACGTGTTACCGTCTGGGGTTTCTTCTTCGTTAACTGCGATGGAAAGGGTTTGCGTGTGAATTCTTGACCCGCTCGTAGCCGTAATAATCACTTCATACGTGCCTGGCAAAATCGAACTACAAGAAAGTGTAGCGTTCCCTGAGGTCTCTATAATGTCAGGACTTGTTGCTTCGCATGAAACGTTAGATGGCGCTTCAACAGAGAGCCTCACCGGCCCCGTGAATCCATTGACGGGAGTGATTGTTATCGTCGACACAGCATGCTTCCCTGCGTCCACTGGCGCGGGTGAAAGGGTTGTGATAGTAAAGTCCGCCTCGGGGAGAGCAAAAGTTATCGAAACGGTAGTAGTATGAGTAACGCTTCTTGAGTCCGTATTGTACCCTGCCGTGACTGTCACGTTGTACGATCCGACGCCGTATGCTGTGCATGACAGTCTCGATGAGCTAGATGATGTAACCAAAACCTCGACTGGACTTAGACTGCAGCTTATGCTCGACGAGGAGGGCATGGTCGATTCACTTAATGTCACATTGCCCGAGAGTCCATTCATTACTGTGACGTTTATGGTCGACATGGCCGTTTCGCCAAGAATTGCTGACATCGTCCGTGGCGTTGAGCCTATGGTGAAGTCCGGACTACTGCTGGGGGCGAAACTGAGAAGTTCGGTGACCGCAGAACCGTTGACGGAGACAACCCCCTCGGATGGGGACGGATTGTATCCCTGCACCGGAGTGATAGAATACGGGTATGTCCCGTTCGGTTCAGTAAATCCAATACTGCTTGACTTGGACAAGATTGTTGACCCGTCAAGTGTTACCGACCAGAGCGTTCCGCCTGCCAGCCCCGTTTCGTTGAACATGACAGAATAAGTAGTCTGTGGTGGCCTCAAGACCACTAGTGTTGCATTGCCGTCGTTGTACACGTTCTGGTAGTAGCCAGCATTCCCAAGGGTGTAGTTTACTACCGACTCGGCAACAGAGACACTAGCGAATGCTTGGCCTATATCACGTTCAGCATTTTCCCAACTATCAACAACATGGTGGCAGAGTGGATTACAAACCAACTTATCATGATGAACAGCACCAATGCTCCAGGTTCCGAAGACAGGACTGTAACCCATGTCCCAGATTCGAACATGGTCTCGGGGACCAAGGCAAGGGAACCCGACAGAATCCACATGTTCCAGATCAGCGTTGGGCGTTGCTCCACCTATGGTCTTAGGCGTCGAGCAGTAGGCAGTATTGTCCCAGCCGACAAGGTTCTGGGCCAACCACCAAGACGGAGCATAACCCGTGAAGATCAAGTTGACAGGGTCGAGGCCATCATCGGTCTGGGTGGGAACAGAGGGAGCACTCGCGAATGATGAGTGAACAGGCAGAAAAAATACCCCGACCGTCATTGTAAGAGCAAACAGCACGATCGTCAACGAAGCTTTCGTGGAACGAACCTCCCGATCCCAAATACGCACCAAATCTTTGTTGGATACAGAGGTTCCTAGATACTAATATGCCCATTTACCCTTCGCGATGAGAGAACTGGAGGATGATTCTCCCCCTTTTTCCGTGTCGCTAGGTTTTGTATGGATCCAAGTAACCGTTGGCGATATAGTTTCCCGGTGCTGTCGGATACAAGTCGTACATGACATGGTTCCCTCCGTTCTCGTAATGAATGCTCGTAATAGGCACCCATGACTGTGTCGTTGCATCGAATAGCTTGTAGCCGATCTGCAACTGGGTAACGGGCAGTAAGGTCCATGTTCCGTTCGGCAGCATTACATACACTTTCTGGGCGGGGTTCTGGTCGACTATGAGGGGCTTACCTGTAGATGTCGTTATCACCATAGTGTTGTTTGTAGCAACAGTTACAAATCTTGTGAGTGTGGTAGTTACGTACTGGTGGGTCGCCATATCGTAGGAGAGTAACTGCATGCCCACTCTTAGGTTCTGAACAGGAATCTGGGTTCCGTCCGCCAACGTGATCAATGTTCCTGCAGCAACACTACCGCCGCCACCACCAGTACAACATGCAGAGACCGTGATAGTGAACGTAACCGAGCGAACTAGGCTGCCGCTCTGAGCGGTCACGGTGAGGATCCAAGTGCCAGTCTGCGACCCTGTTACGATAGTCAAAGTAGTAGCGATTAGCTGCCCGGATGAGAGAGTAACACTCGTGGGGCTAAGGGATACAGTCGTATCCCCGAGGGTCGTAGCCGAGAGGCTCAGCGTGACTGTTCCCGCGAATCCGTTCCGACTTTGAATGTTAATTCCAGTATAGGATTGTTCACCTCCGGTCAAGAGAGAATTTGATTGCGAACAGCAAACGCTGAAGTCTGAACTCGTGGTCTGGACATTTTCTCTGGTATTGGGATCTGTAGGGTCATAGATCAGTTGGCCGCCCCACCAGACCCGGATGAAAAACTGTCTAATACACCCGATGCAACCACTCGTCACAATTGCGGGCGTAAAGCTTTCTACGGTGACCGCAGTTCCCGAGCCAACTGTTACGGTCTGGTTTAACCAGGCGGCCGTTGAGTCCGAATAGAATACGACGTCAGCTCTGACTTCCACTGAGAGATGAGCACTCTGACTAGTTGTAGACGAAAGCGTAACCTTGACCGAGACCGGCAGACCGGCTAGAGCTATCACTTGGGCGCCGGAGACTCCCCCAGACTGTGTGAATGTTCCTGGAAACACATAGCTAGGAAGGGGTGGTGGCGCGGTAACCGAGGCGGTGGCCGACTTACTGTGGGAAAGATTCCCGGACGCCCCAGTGAAAGTGACCGAATAAGTTTGCTGGGGCGTCGTAGTCACAGTGGATATCACAAGGTAATAGGAAAAAGTCTGAGCAGGCCCAAGATTAACAATACCAGAGGCGGGCACTGTTGGCGCGTCTGTCGGCGCAGGAGTCACACTCTGGCTAAGACTGATTGTGCCAGAGAAACCGTTGAGACTGGTCAGTGTTACCAGAATCTGGCCGGTAGTCCCTGCTGAGATAGTGACTGAAGATGGAGAGAATGCTATGCTGAAGTCTGTAAAGGCGTACAGGGCGGTCGCCGAGTGAGAGAGAGCACCACTCGTCCCTTTGATCGTGACAGAATAGCTTGTTGTTGAGGACGAGCTGCAGGAGAGAGTTGCTGTCCCGAAGCCTGTAACACTAATGGGGGTAATGGCTCCGCAAGTGAGACCGCTAGGAAGCGTATCTGTGAGACTTACCGTGCCGGAGAAGCCGTTAACGGCTGACACAGTAATTGTCGAGGTTATGGAGGAGCCAACATTGCCTGAGGGGGAAGTTGCTATTACGGTGAATCCTGCAAAAGCGAACGTGGCACTTGTCGAGTGTATCAGCGAACCACTCGTGCCCTTTATTGTGAGAACATAACCTCCGGCTACTGTCGCGCTACACGATACTGTAGCAGAACCTGATCCCGTCACGCTGCTCGGCGAAATAGAACCGCAAGTCAAGCCTGACGGGACAATATCGGTCAGAGCTACCGTTCCAGCAAAGCCATTCAGGTACGTGATAGTGATCGTGGAAGTCGTTGAAGAGCCCTCATTCACCGTAGTGGGAGAGCTGGCTGAGATGCTAAAGTCTCGGACGACGTAGTTGACGTAGGCGAAGTGAGACAGACCACCACTCGTACCGGTTACACCAACTTGTGTAGTTATAGCGGCATTGAATGTACAAGACAACGTGGCGCTACCGGAACCAGTAACGCTTGTTGGAGAAACCGTGCACGATGAGGGGGTGGTAGTGACGAGATTTACAATACCGGAGAACCCATTGACAGCGGTAATCGTTACGGTGGATGTACCGGTGGACCCAGCGTTGACAGTAATACTCGTCGGACTAGTGACGATGGTGAAGTCCTGGACCGTGTAGCTGACCGTTGTGGAGTGGGATAGATTGTTGCCTGTACCGGTGACAGTTACAGAGTAAGTGCCAGCGGAACCACTACAGGACAGTGCAGACGTCGCTGACGCCGTCGTAGAGCTAAGGGTTACACTTCCAGGAGTCAATGTGCACGTAAGACCTGACTGAGACGGACTCGCGGCCAGGTTGACCGTGCCCGTGAAGCCAGAACTTGTTACTGATATTGTCGAGCCGGCATTTGATCCGGCTAGCGCGGTTACAGAGGTTGGATTTGAAGAGAGACCGAAATCTCCGATGGAGAATTGTTGCGAAGCCTGGGTAAGAGATGGATTCATCATGACAAATCCGTCCCAGTAGAAATTGCCACTCGAAAAGATAGAGGTGTACTGAACGTCGAAGCTGAATTGGTTGATGTTAGACCAACTGGGACATTGACCGGTTCTAGAATCGCACGAAGCTTGGAAGTTGTTCCCGTAGGGTCCGAAGGCGTATTGAAAAAGATGCCAGTTAGCATCATTAATCGCGAGGCCCGAATTCGAGTTGACGCCTTCAGGAAGAACATCACCAAGGAACCAGGAATATTGACCTGTCTGGAATACGAACTGAAATCCATATGGAATCTCTGGACTCTTTATCCAGACAGACACTACGGGCGGATTTCCTGAACTGCCCCACTTCGTCGTGTCCCAGCCTGCCCCCCCATTTCCCGGATAGCTCACGAAACCTGAACAATAGCCCCCACCACTCCAGCTTGCTTGATTGCTCGTGCTCCCAACTATGTGAGATGTCGATGAAGATATAGGGCACGAAGAGCAGTAGGCGCTGCATGACCAGTTGGAAAAGCCGTTTCCCTCGGTGAGGGAGTCTCCGTCACCGGGCAGCTCGAATGTGGTTGTTCCTCCGACATTTCCCAACCAGTCCTCAGACCAGGCGTTCACCCTACAAGCGTTTGCGCCATTGGACTGGCAGTATCCGGAACTGCCAACAGTAACAGTCTGAGTAGAGTTGCAACCGATGACTTGAGCAGGTAGCGCATTCACCCAACCTCCATTGTTATAATCGACGGACCAGAAGCATAGTGCAACCCCCGAACTCACCGGCCCATTTTCGAAATTGCTAAGGGAAACACTGAACGCGTTGTTCTCCCATGACCCTGACGGTGGTGTGCTTCCTACGAACGAGGCACCGGGTGGGTAGATGTCTTGTTGACAATTCGAATCCCAAAGTCCATGGGCGGCAGAGAATCCACCGAGTGGTTTTATGACTACTTGTCCGAACAATAGCGAGTTGCTCCTCCCAGGGAAAGACCCTCCGCTAATACAGGAGGCTCCGTCATTATAGCCCTCATTCGTCCCCACTGAGTACTCGTTGTCTACCAGGGCGTACTGGTTTCCAAACCATGATGCTTTCTCTACATTTGTCCATTGAGAAGTGGAGCTGTAGAGATATTTGGGAGCTCCTATGTAGGAGTTGAAAAGACCGATCGGGGTCGCCTGGGTCATCACGCCAAACTGAAACCGCTTAACGTTAAGTGTGATGCAGGGCGGGATCGCACATGGCAGATGACTATTGTAAGTGCCAACAGAAAAAACCGTATTCTGCTCACTTTGAGGAGTATACTGAAAGAGGTTATACTGAACTCCCCCAACGGTTGCATACCAAGTCAAACTAGTCGAGGTATAGGCCATTTCGAGCTGGATCAGATTCTGATAATTCAAACTCGTCAAGCAACTACATGTCCAACTCTCTCCAAAGACAAAGAGGGGAAACGAAGATGATGGCGCCGCGTCGCAAAATTCCCAAACTTCACCGATGACCTCGGGTTGATTTGAGGCCGTCAAATACAGCATGGCAAAACTTCCCCAGTCGTTGCACGTGACTTTGGAAAAGGACTCCGCGAACATTCCGACAGCTAGATAGTTTCCAGCTTGAACAAAACTACTTGGGGCTCCCGATCCTGGAAAAGCAACAAGCATACTCACGGCGCTAGCATAGGGATTGCTTACGGGGCTGTCTTGTAGATCTTGGTCCAGATAACCCGCATCCCAATAGGTTGGAGTAGGAGAAGCGTTGTTGTAGAGGCAATTAGTCACAGCCCGATTGCACATAGGGTTTCCTAGCAGGCTTGCAGAGTAGGAAGTGGAAGTTGTAGATGCTGGCGTCAAAGAAGTAGATGTTTGCTCTGAAACTTTGAATGTGCCATTAGCCCATGCGCTATCTCCAAGGTTAGTCGATGGTGTTGATGTCTTATGAGCGAGTGCATGAACCTGGAGGCCTGGGATACCTAAGACCACCCCCGCGAAGATCAATGTACTCAGTAGGGCAAGTTGCTTACTTTGCACTCTAGATCAACACCCACTGTCGCATCGAAGAGGAAAACATTAAAGTCGCACAAGGCTCCAATCTCGCCTCGTTTGTTGGTTCTGTCAAAGAGTCTCTTAGAGAGAGGTTCCACTCAGCGAGCCTATTTAGAGGGCCATGAATCTATCCTTCGGAAACTTAGTTTCTGCCAGACGGCCGTTGATCGAAGTTTTGCAATCAGGAAACTTCGGAAATAAACGGGCAGTCTGATACCAATGGACTTCACTTTTTCTAGCATAAAAAGGCCCACACGGCTTATATCGCACTCCTGTCCGGAAGTCAGTCCCTGCAAAGCGCTAGGGCAAGGAGCCGAAGGGATGCTCCGAGACTAATGCACGACATACTTCTGTTGCTGTCAAGGAGTAATATCACGAAGACTCAAGCCATTTATCTGACGAACACCAATTCGATCCTGATGGCACGATATTTGTCATTCCTGATCAGAGGAGGGTATCTTGCCCGAGAGTTTCGCGGAATGACTGAACATTACATTATTACCCCCGAGGGGACACACTTTCTCTCCCTTTTGATCGACGTGGAAAGGGCGATGAGAACATTCCGATACCGTTTGACTTCCTGAAAACTTCACTCTTGCAAGTTCATGCAAAAGGTTAGCCGTATGGAAGATCAGCAGATCTGGAGAGAATCATGGGCGAGAAGGACATACCGGGACATTCGAGAGCCGATACACACTAGACTAGATTTTAAGAGACAATAGCCTAAGTGCAAGATTGGTTGCGCCAGATGTCCAAAGTTCGCGTGCCGAAATCGTTCAATTCACACGGTTCAGGAGATGGTCCACTGCTCTCCGATGCTCGCGAGAGCGCCTATGGATCCAACACCTGATGGTCTTGTTCCTCTCAACAAAAGGTGGGGACGACCAAGCCGTCTCGGAAAATTTTGAGGTCCTGATAGCTTTCGCCCTTGGACTTTTCGCGAGTTTCATAGGTTACTTTTCGATTCCCGATCCGTGCAGACTATTCTACTCAGGAAGTGAAGCGTGCTTCTTGTCCGGATCCGGCGGCATAGAGTCGATGGCGATTCTAATAATAGGCCTATTTTTCATCTTCGTAGGAGTTGCTGACCTTGCCCTGAGAGCGCGCCGCTAACCCGGCGTAATCGTAGTTGGCCTTGAAGCTTGCTGAATCAAACAGAAGAACGATGACAATCAATCGTTTTCAAATCTTCTCCAAGACCGTCGAAACCGAGAAATCCATAATCGGTCCTCTGAGGCAATAAGCACTAAGAGCCACCTAAAAACTTGGTAAGTTCGAGACTAAACTAAGCCTATGGGATTTGAGTCGCTTTGTCGGCTTAGGCAGACAGCATCAGTATCGGGATTGATTTGTTCGACAATGTGAACACGTATCTCGACATCTTTCTTTACCGAAACAGAACCATTTCGAATAAAATTGTTGATCCATAGCTATCGGTGGAGGAGAGACATGCGAGCTGGAAGAGTTTCCTAGAGTCCTTTCGGATTGAAAATGATGCAAGATGCGAGATTTGGCCGAGGCTCGATTGACACGAACGAACCACGGAGGAATTTTGTGGACGTGTTTCGGAGCGCAAGTTAGTACTTTACAATGGAAAAAACTGGTCAGTTTGCATTTGCCGCAGGCTTAGAAAGCTGATCTTAGAACTGGATAAGTACGAAAGCTTTCCTGATCTAAACTCATAGTCTCGAACTCGGTTTTTGAATAGGCGACAAGAACCGAACACACGCTGAACCTGCGTGGTCCTCCATCAAGTTACGTCCTAATTTATTACGCGGCGATGGCCATAGTAGAGTTAGAGGACTTGGCACAATGTCAATCGGATTACAGTCCCTCCCTAGAAGAATCCCAAGTCCCCGCAGTTTCTTGGGGCAAGTAGGGGATAAGTTGGAAGTTTTCCGGGCTTTAGTTATATAAAGCCGTATCCCCCAATAGACGGATAAGGGATGCAAGAGACCGGGACAAAATCTAGCATTGATGAGACTCTTCTAAACCGGTTCCTTAGCGAGATCAAGAGCAGGGTTCCATACGTTCTCGAAAGAGAAGGAAGCGAGACCTTCGTCAATCCGACGCCCTTGGAAGATCTGACCGAGCCGCTCATTGAATGCGCCCGTGTCGAATATGGCATTGCAATACCTTCAAAGAGCATCAAGGTCTTTGGAAAATTCGATTCGAAGATTACAGGAGGCTCGGTCAAAGTTCGCCCAGCCGTCGAAATAATCGAGGAAGCAATAACGTCTGGCAAGCTAAGAACTGGTCAAACGGTCTTCGAAGCAACATCCGGCAACTTTGGTATCGCCCTCGGAATGCTGGAAAAGATCGGAATCAGCGTCGTTTTCCTAGTTTCTAGGAAGCTTCAGAGCGGGGTCCTAGATGAGCTCAACAAGAACTCAGCCAGGACGGTGAACCTTGACATCGACATCTGCCCTGCACCTGGGCTCGCTATGGACCAGAACTTGGTTATTGCCAAGGTGACTGCGAGCAACGTTCGCCAACAATTGGCGGATCTCGGGCTCGACACATCTCAGTTCGACAAGTCGCGAGTCGAGATTGAGGATCTCCTCGCGAGACAAGACGTGATCAACCTCGCTAAGCTCCTGGCCAAGATTTACGGAGGCTTCTGCCCTGAACAATACGATAACGAGCTGAACGTCAAATCACACGAGACTGTCACGGCACCTGAGATAGACCAACAGGTGAAAGAACGCGGCTTTTCGCTCGCTGATTTCAGAGTAATCTCCGCCTTTGGGACAGGAGGCACCTCAGCCGGCATGAGCAAATACCTCCAGAAAAAACACGGCAAGAAATCTGTGCACGTTGTCTTCCCGCTCAACCACCAAGACGTTGCGGGAATACGAACTAAGGACAAGGCCTGGGGCCTGAGATTCTATGATCCTTCCTTTTACGCAGGCCAACACGAGATAGACTTTGAGCAGGCTAGGCGGGTCCTCCGCTTCTTCGTCGGGAAAGGCTACGACATTGGCGAGAGTAGTGCCTTGGCCCTTTACGCTTGCTTACAGATGCTGAACTATGGAGTTGGCGACAAGTTCGTCGTGATACTCGCCGACGGAATCGACAAGTACAGAAGCACTCTCGGAACCGTGGCGCAAGCACCACCTCCACTCGAAGTCACCCTTCCACAGGCCAACTCCAGCGTAGCAGATTATGGCGAGGTTCTCTGGACCCATGGCATGTTCATCCCGAAAGAGGATGGCATCAAACTACTCGCATCATCCATTGGATGCGATGAGAGTAAGATCAAGGTCGCGCGAGCATCCGATGTGCAATCGTTAATCTCGACCGAGAAGATTCCCAATAATATCACCAATATTCTGCCCAAGGATAACCGCAAGGTCTTACTGGTCTGTATGGCTGGAGGTACGTCGTTGCGCGTTGCACAGATCCTTGCGGCGAACGGAATACTGGGTCAAAGCCTCACTGGAGGAATAATGAGTCTGTCCGAGAACAGCAAGAAACAGCCCTCCGACCTAGTGCAGATGGCCCGAGACTAAGCGAACATTACGCTTTCTGCCCACCACGAGCTGAGGACTAGTTGGTCCCGTTCCATCAAAAGACCAGAGATCTTCGTGCCAACTAGGAGAAGAAGAGTCGTGTCTCTCCCATTGTTCTGACGTCGAGCTGTTCCACGTCGACCATCAGAGGAAGGTCCCTGACAACATTTCCCAGTAGCAGGCACCGTCTTGTTGGTATTCCTCTGACAAGGTAGCGAATCGTGTCGCTGTCAGCCTTGGCGACCTTTCCGATCGCCTCGATGTCGTGCTCATTTGTGAAGTTGAAGATGAACACGTTGTCCGCTTGCCTGTAGATCGCCTCCTGAACCGTGTCCGGCTGGTTCGTGATGAAAGTGGTAAACAGTCCAATATGCCTCATTCGCGTAACAATATCGTCCCAGTAAGTATCCCGCAAGTACAAGTGAGCCTCCTCAGCGAAGAGAAACGCGGCCTTAAGCCAGTTCGACGAGAGAATCTTAGTAAGCTCTCCGAGAAATATCTCGACGAGTATCCGCCGGACGATCTGGCTCTGATTCTTCAGATTAACCACTAAAACTCCGCCTCCCTCAATAGTGTGGAGGATCCGTTCCTCGGTCAGCGGGTTCGCCTCGTCAAACAATCCGGATTCCATCAAGACTTGAAGCCTAGAGGTCAATGCTTCTCGGACACTGTCATGGCAACTCCACGACTGAACCGCCTGGATCACGGTTGGCAGAGTCAGATCCCCCCGAGCTTCAAGATCCTTCCAGATGGTCGTGAAGACCTTGGACGATGTTGCGGGAAGATCGAGAGCATGGCTCAAAACCCCTGCTACCGTTCTCAGTCCTAGTTTAGACATCGAGAAGTTTAGCCCGCTCCTCGGCGCGAGCACTGTCAGTCTAGCTGATGATTGTCGTCCGTCCCTTGATTTGTGGAGGTTGATGTATTCCCCGTTAACGTCCAGCACAATACAAGGCGCACCCCAACCTGCCATGGACAACAACAGTAGTTTTGCCAGGTGAGATTTTCCTGAACCCTTTCTTCCGGTGATTATGTTGAGACCGCCGTCTAGCCCGCTGGCGTCAACGCTGATCGGTTCGCCATCGTTGTGTCCGAGCTTGACTGGCATCTTTCCACCGTTCATTATGAGCCTGTTGACCGCGTAAGGTCGAATCTTTGATGAGGTACGCGATGGCAGCCATGAAGTGCTGGGCGATAGACTTCCATCCTGTGCGATGGTTCCGCGGATCTTGCAAACAGCCAGTCTCGTATCCTTCAATGCGTCCACCTGGCTCGAAATGTTCAGCGGGTCCACATCCTCTCCCGATAGTTCCCCATCGGTCATCACGTCCCGAAGAATGTCCTCTAGGACACCTGGAACGTTGGCGTATTGAAGGTCAATCGCTTGGACAAGCAAGCCTCTTGACTGAGCGGGATCCTCGATGACGAAATAATCGCCTTTCTGAACATGTTCGTCCGGGAAAGCGATGAGCTGCACCTCGTCAGCCTCCTTCCGGTAGATTCGCATCTAGGCCACGTACCTGCTTGTTCCGAAGGGTCCGAACAATGATCGTCGAAGATTCGGACGGGCCTGAAGGCTGACATGATGGTTGCTGGCAACGAATCGTTGGACCGCGAGAATCTCATTAGCGGTGAACGTGCTGAAGATATGGGCAATCCTCAACGTCTCGGGGTAGCCATGGAATATGACATCGGTCCCGGCAACCCGGCCGAGCGCGACGAGCGATTCTTGCTCATCAGCATCCCGGTCAATATCGGTTCGAAACAGGAAACCGTCTGGTGATAGCTTCGAGACGCAGACTCGTCCGAGGAATCTAATCGGATAAGCCGGATACTCGTTCTCGACAACCGATGTAATGTCGATAATGTGCGGGATCTTTTCGGCGTCGAAGAAGCCGAGAATATTCTTTCCACCAACCGTAAGCTGAGTGGATTTCGAGAGAGCGATCACAATGCTATTATTGTTGCGAGCAGCTGAGAGGATGCGCTGAACTCTGCTGGAAGGATTGTCTGGAGTACCTGCAGTCAACGACCCGTCCAGAAGCACAATACCATCCTTGAATGTAGTTGCGAGTTCTTCCTGAACCCAGCGTTCTACGTGATTCCTCAGCTTCGTCAGAACGCGGAGAGTCTTCACTGATAGTCCGCCGAATACCCGTGACTCGTCGTCTCGGTACTTTTCTTGTTGGCCATCGGAGTTTGGAATGTGGAAGAGCAATGGTCCCCAGCGCGTGAAAGCGATCCTCTCGGGTTGTCTCCAGACTGCGACCGCACGGATGGCGAAGATCATTCCAGTCTCGGTTTCGCCGATCTTGACGCTGGACGCGTCGCATGCGGCTATTGGTATAGTGTCTCTCAGTGGGTTGATGGGGCTGCGTTTCAAGCCCATGGCTATTGACGATGCCCCGATTTCGAGCTGCTCGTCAGAATCTCCATCGTCGAGTCCCATGTCCACGAGCGACACGGTTCGCGGGTTGAGTGTGGATCCGTGTAGCGATTGCATCGATTTTGTCGAGAGCTGTAGGAGTGCTTCGGGGATTGGATGTTGAAGTTCCTCCGGTATGCTTTTTAATTGTGCTAAAGGTTCAGTTAGTTCCTGGGTGCGGTGGAGCAAGGTTAGATTCCCCCATTATTGGGCGGGAGATCCCCTTCTCCCGCCTGTCCCCGCACCCTCTCGATTATCATCCTGGCGCGGTCACCTTTGTTTCATGCTGGGAAGTTGCCGCCCGCGCGGTCACCCCTCTCGCTATCTCGTGCGATTTGCGTATTCCCTGGATTGATAATCTGTAATTTCCTTCGTTGGTCCGTTCGACGATACCGGTCTTCCCCAACATCGCCAAGGTGTTGCGGACTGTCTTGACAGATTTTCCGATAGCCTTGCTGATATTCTCGGGACTCATATCGACGCTAGGTCGGGCCCCTACTGCATGGGCAACCCGAGTCGCTAGAAGGACGAGCGAGATTGAGTTTTCTGCCGACATTTCAGGCTTCAGAAAGACAGCCTCACCCTCAGGCGTGAGTTTGACCGTCTCGGAAAGATCGTCTACCATCGACGAATAGTCCGGTGCAAACGTCAGTTTCGATGCAAGTGAATAGTTGGGCAGGACCTGTGCTGCGAACCGCATCACCTCCTGCACTACCGTCTCTAGGTCGCCTTCGACTGTGTGTTTGATGTCTCCCCATTCGATCTGAACCTTAATCTTTGGACGCTCTGTCATTGCTTTCTACCTCTCCGGTAATTGCGCGGCTTTTGGCATCAGGGTTTGGATGACGATTCGTTGTCCCATTGTGGTCAATCTGTAGGAGCCTTTTCCGATTCGTTCTATGAGTTGTTCTCGGACTAGTTCGCTGAGCCGACCTGCTATGGTCCCGGTTACGCGCCCTGTGATCTTGGCCAGTTCTTCCAGTGAGACTGAATCGTTCTCTTTCTTTCCCATTAGGTAGAACATCCGAGCTCCCGCAACGTGAAGCATCATCAGCTCTCGATCCTTCAAAGCCGTGGTATCTTTCAGGATCACAACGCCCTCGGGAGAATAGGCGAGGACTCCAGCGCAGCTTTGGAGAAACTCCGCGCTGTCGACGGAGAGTACGAGCTTTGATGCTAGTTCAAGGGAAGGGTAGGCTTTCGAGAAGAAGATGACAAGTTCGCGAACAACATTCTCGGGGTTTCCGATGACTTTGGTCTCTGCCCCGTTGTGTCTAACCGTGACTTCTATCGTCCCGGTAGGCTGGCTGGGCTGAACTGAGCTCTGAACTGCTTCCAGGTCGGACAATTGTGCTCAGCCCGAGCGTTCCTCGTTGTAGATATATAACGATTTTCGGTCCCGAACAACTCTCTACAAGGTGTTACTCTGGAAAACGGGAGTGAAAGTGAAAGTGTTTCGCCGAAACAATAGGCTCGGGAAGTCATACAAGGTGTTACTCCCAGCCCTCTCAATAACACGCTAAGAGAATTCTCATGAATCGAATCTTCCACAATATCTTTATTTGATTAGTCCGGCCAGCCCTCGCACCAATGCACTATAATGAGCTCAAGATCCGCGTACTCAGCCTCTTCGAGTCTGCACAGGAGTTCGACAGTCTCAAAATCCGACAGCTCTTGGCCGCTGAAAAGACCCTCAAGTTGACGGACAAAGCGGTCGAGATGGCTCTCATGCGCTACTGGAGACAAGGACTCCTGAGCCGCACCCGTAAGTCAGGGATGTTCCATTACTCTCTTACCGAACGAGGCCTCGCTCGAAAGGAGTGGTTGATGAATAACAGATGAGTCCGACTTTAAGAAATCGTCTTGGGCTCTAATCTAACTTCAGAGTCATGAAGATCTCATCTACGTAGCCCTCCTGTAGCCATCCCGGCACTCTTCCGGATTCTTCAAAACCAGCTTTCCGATACAGGTTTTGTGCAGGAGTATTTCCGTCGAAGACGCCGAGCCAGATTCTTGCGAGATGCAACCTCATTGCCAAGGTTTTCACTGCGTCCATGAGCATCGTGCCAACCCCCAGACCTTGATACTCCGCCTTTACTACGATTCCGAGACTCATGGTGTGCTGCATTACTTCTGCTGAATCCTTGGAAAGATCGACTGTGCCGACGGGCTCGCGAATCAACTCATCCTCGCACACTATCGGAAAGACATGCCCAAAGTCAACTCGCTGTTGGTAACCCCCGAGCGGCCAAGGATACAGATCTTCGAATACTCCAGAGGCAATTCCCCGGATAACGTTGTGGTGGGTGATGAATTTGTCGAGAAGAGGGCGATCCTCCCGTTTGTACCCTCTAATCTTGAGTTTTGGAGTCTTCGCCTTCTCTACTTCTATCCGCTTGTAGAGACCAGGTCTCGCGTAGCCTCTCTGAGGCTTTGATTTGTACGCAGCTCCGAGATCTTTGAAGAGAATGTTGTAGTCAAACCTCCTTCCGTCCAGAGAGACCGTTCCCGGCAACGAAGCGCCAACAATGTATCCGAGAGCCTTCAGAGCTTGAAGCCTTTTTCTATCGTATCCGAAAACTGTGGTTGTTACAACCAGCTTCTCGCCCGCAACAGCCGTTTCTTCAACAACCCTAGTCGCTTCTTTGAGACCTAGTAAAGAGTCCGTTACGACCCGGAATCTCGCGGTCGGAACATGCTTGTCTCTTCCCGTGTGATAAGAAAACATCGCGTCGATTGCCTTGCCTTTCAATAGAAGAAAACTGCTGCCGATTGCAAAGTGCTCTCTGAAAGGACCGTCACCGACAGGAAGAATGTGGCCGATCTGTAAACTCCTGTCATTTAGATAGCCACGGGCCTGAACTGGATCGTGTTCGAGCGGGACGATTTTCAAAACATTCCCGCAGGCACTGTCAGATTCTTAAGACTAGTTGAGACCTGTCTCGAACTCAATCGCTTGTCAGGTTCTGAACTGGTTCAACCCCCAGCGCTCGGTGTTCTCTCCCAATCGTAAGGCAGAAAAGACTATGTCCTAAACGCCTTGGGTCAGCGGCCGTAGTCTAGCCTGGTCTAGGACATAGCTTCGAGCAGCGTCCAATGGGCTTCCAACCCAACGACCCGGGAAGCCGTCTAAACAACGGCTCGGGACTTCAAATCCCGGCGGCCGCACCAAACCTAGCCAAACCTCGTCAGGGACGAACAAAATTTGCGGAAATCGGGCAGCGATTTGAACCGAAAGGGTGGTGCACTGGTAGCGCACCGCACCAAAGCCGGAGAAACTCAGGTCAATTGCTATGGGCCGACTTGCCTTGAGTGTAGCTACGCCCATCTCCATTCACGGTTATGGCGAGGTTACGAAATGCGTGACTGACTGCGACCAAAATAGTAGAAGAAAGCTCCTGGACATAGAGGATCCACTCAGAGTCTGGGTAAAACATCTGAGTTGCAAGACAATCTCATAATTCAAAGACGCACACGTTAACACACGATATCGCATTTCACTTTTCCGACAGAATACTGTTCCAAACCTCTTAAGAATATAGCTGAATTGCCAGTTATTGTCTTATCTTGTCGGAAGCAGATTGCGTATCCTTATGGACGCCGGGTTATCGAACCGACCAAGTCGCCAAGACAGCTCTAGTGTCAGGCCTAATTCTCCTTACAGTTCTTGGATCCATCGGTACCGTTCTCCCTGGGATAATTCAGGCGTTGGCTCCTTTTTCATCTCCTTCCCCGACGACCCAGAATTCGGGATGTTCGACAACACCTTCGAACGCTACGACAGCATCGACCAGCTGTTCAACAGCGAATTCGGGATCGAATAATCCGCAAACCGTCGGCGCCGATGGCGTACCGAATATTCCTCTACCTAGAACAATTCTCTCTAACCTAGACACTCTGGGTGGAGGGAACGGATGGACTCAAGATTCTGCGCAGAACCTTACACTTCACAATTCTGCTATTAGCATGCGACTCCTCGGAGGGGCCGATCCCCACGATGTCCTTCTGGGAACAGATCCTCAGATCGCGCACTCGCGAATGTCTTGGAGCATTGAAGCAAACATTAACGATAGCTGGCTGCCTATCCCTCCAACTTCAAACTCGTTCCGTATCTTAGGCACCAACAAGACAGGTACGTATGCCCTCAGAAATATGACCCTGACCAGAGGAGCTTACTCCCTGGCCCTACTGATCGCATACGAGGCGACAGTTCTGGGACCTCTAAAATGGGACATTAGCTTCTTACCTGCTAACACACTCAGCTACCGAATAGTCTACTCTTGGTCGAATCTTCCGACATCCTCGAGCATCAATGTCGGATCAAAGACTCTCTCGGTGAGAGATGGTCTCTCAAACTATGCTTTCTCTTGGGCAGACGTACCTGCAACGTTGAATTCCACAACCTCGATGCTTGAGAATGGTTTCAGCCTCAACATCAATCTGGGATTGATCAGAGCGAACTCACGCATCAACATAGATCCAAGTCTCATTTCCACCAGCTCGTATTCAGGGGCCACGGACTTCCAGTTTCAACGGAAGATCTTTCAAGACTCGACTGGACGCTACTTCGTCTTCTACTATAACGGGTCTTCCGTCTACTATGCATCCTCTCTGGATGGGATTACCTGGTCAGCCAAGCAGTCGATGCCGACGGGTTGGCCCAGCTTCATCGACGCGCCTACATCTCTTCCCTCGATTGCATATTACGGCGGAAGAGTCGTAGTAGCGGACGGCGACTATCTTAGCAATAGCCTTTCTTACAGAACAAACGTCAGTCTACACCTGCGTTACTCCATCGGCACAATATCGGGTGGTAGCATAGCGTGGGCTACAACTGGGAATGCGACAGCGTCTGTCTATCACTGCTTGGGAACGTTTGGATGCAACGCAATACTGGGCGTAAGATACGTCTATGCCATGCTAGCGCCGAATGGAGACATCGCGTTTTCTTATAACGCCTACAACGGAACTACCAGTTGTTGCAACAACTACCAGTCAGTAGGCCTAATCTATCTGCGAGGAGCTTCGCAGTATTCAGCTCTGGTCAGATCTTACCAGGATTGCGGTAACGGACCAGGAGCCAGTGTCGTTGTTCCCGAAGGGGATCCTGGCAATGGTGTCGTACGCGTGGTCTACGAAGACCTCCCTGCAAACGGGACTTGCTTGGGAGGGTACCTGCAATTGTCTTCGGTTACGTATTCTTCGATTTCTAATCAACTGGGAAGCGTCGATCAAGCTGTCAGCCAGAACGTCCAGAACCACGTGTTCTCAGTCACGACAGACGCAGGGTACAATATTCACGTCGTTTACTTGGTAAACTACGGCAACTCTGGAGGACCCCCGCCTGTCTCGTACATCTACCATAAAGTAGGCTCGTCATGGACAAGCCCGGCTAGCCTTTTTCAAAACAACGTAAACATCGGGTTCACAGGAACAACGATAACCACGGATCTCTCGACAGATACCGTTTACGCGCTCGCATGGATTGACGAGGGTCCTGGGCCTCAAGGATATGAGGTGTACACGATGGTCATGACCAGCAAGACGCCAGCCCAGGACGTAGCCTGGCACGACTCTACAACAATCGCTCAATTCAGAAATCGAGTGATCAATCCCAGCACAGGCTCATTCACCATCGGATCAGCACTCGCGCAGTCAAGTTCTACAAACGCAAGCAAGATCTCGCTAGTTTGGACAGAGGGTTATGTCGCCCCGTACAACATAATGTTCGGAGCGATTCCCATCCAGACGGTCTGGTCACCGTATGCCTCTCCGAGTTATCCTTGGAATGGAAACGGGATAGCCCCCAACGGGCAATACTTCCGCAACCTCGATGAGGCAGTGTCTCCGAACACGGGAACTCTAACGATAAGCCAGACTGACTTCAACGTGCCTGGACGAGGCTTGAATCTTGAGATTACTCGCATCTTCGGAGGCGCGTCAAGAGCACCCGTGGGTATAGGTTGGGGGCTCAACTTTCCTCTTTACGATGGCACCAACAACGTGGTCTATCTCTGGAACGGTGAAAGCTACAAGTTCCCTGTAAACTGGCTCAACGGTTGCTATCCACATTGTTCTTGGGAGAATCATCAAGGAGAATACTTCAGGCTCGTCCAGAATTCAGACTACACGATCGATCTAATCACAAAGATTGGTGTTATCTACCATTTCGACAATACGGGCAACTATTTTCTATTACGTATTACCGACTCCACAGGAAACAACTCCGAGAATTTCAACTATAACGGTCTGACTATATCTTCGATCACTGACACTGTCGGACGTGTCTTCCTATTCTGCTATACCAGCTTCAACTACCTAGCCAGTATTGACCAAGTGTCCAGTGGCACTTGTAGCAGTGAAACCGGTTTTGTAAGGCGCGTATCCTATTCATACTCAAACCCGGCGGGAGGCACTTATGATCTGGCCAGCGTGACCGATCCTGCGGGACGGACTACTCAGTTCCAGTACAGTGCCCTCGCTGATTCAAGTGCTACTCGGTATTACATTTCACGAGTAACCTATCCCACAAGTTGGTATTCGAATTACACATATCTCGGCGACACAGTCTCGCAGTTACCTTACAACAACTTTGTCTACCGAGTCGCGAAACAAATAGTCTATTCGTCAACTGGAGCCATAATCCGTCAATTCACGTACTCGTATCTTCATGACCCAAACAGTGGAATGATGACGGCTGCCACGGTGACCGCGTATAATGGGACGTCGGTTGGAAACTACATCAACTATGCGTACTCGTTCGGAGTAGTAAAATGGAATGTGTCCGATCCTCAGCATCCTTTCGTAAGAGGAACTATCCAGACCTTCGGAGTCCACGGGGAGGTTCCCCAGGAGACTTTCCTTGTGACCGATGGGTCTGGAAATATTGGGAGCTACACCAACTATTACAGGTACGATTACTGGGGAGATTTGATCTACACGCGCTCCGCAATCAACCCTTCAGCAAAATGGTACCATGACTCTTTCAACGCATTCTACAACAACGGCTTAGCTCCGGGGTTCAACTCTTTCCAAGAAACCTTCAGCCAGCAAAATATTACAGAAACAGACAACTTCTGGTACACGTACAATGGTACTTGGCGCGTCAGAAACGGAGCGTACAACGGTACAAGCCCTTCCAGTAACCCAACTCATCAAGAAGGCTTTTTCGCTTGGACCAACGCAACCACCCCTTCCATATCCCTAATCGCGTCTATCTACATCACAAAACAAACGAGCACGTCGGATGCGAGAGTTGGTCTCATCACACATTATCCGGGACATGGGATGAGAAAATGGGCCCTGGTAATTCACAATTCGACATCAGGGGTCAAACTCTCGTTGTTAGACGAGTATGTCGCGTGGAGGGTGGAGAACCCTTGTACCCTAAATTACAACAGTTGGTACCGGTTTAACTTCACGACAAGCGGCAGCCAGGCATGGGGATCCGCAACCGCGCCGGGCGTATCATGCTCCGTATCAGGAACCTTCACATCAAACGACATATCATTAGCCACGGGCTTTGGCCTATACTCAGGAGGATATTCCGCACTCTTCGACAACGTCACCGCTACAACCGTCGCTCTAGGAATAACCGGAACAAGCTTCTCAAACTCTTTCTACCAAAATGGCGCTCCCGGCACGACAGTCCACGGACTCCCGGCTGGACGAGCAGCGCTCCAAAACGGGACGAGTTCGGCCCCGATCGAGACATACTATAGTTATTCGTCCTGGGGAGGGCTGAACCAGGCCAAAACCCGGCTGGGCACCGGGGGAGCTACTCAATGGCTGCAGACGTCAAGGACGTATGACGCATTCGGGAATCTGCTGTCTGTGATGGACCCTCGAGGCAATTACACTTACCTGACCTATTCGGCAGGCTATTTGTTTGCGTATGTGACAAATGAGACTCAAGTACTAAACCCCGGCTCAACGAAAATCACCCAGCTCTTCACTTATGACATGAACTTGGGTACGCTTAGATCTAGAACCGATCCGAATGGGAACATATCGACGTATCAGTACGACATTCTCGGACGTCTCACGAGCACCGACTATCCAACAAACAGTCCCGGTCAACCACAAATTGATGGCTCGGCTATCGCTGAGTGCTCCAACCTTACCCAGTCTTGCTCCGTGGCCTTCCAGACATCACACCCCAATGACATCATCATCGTCTTTACGTCTGAGACTCTTGACCAGGTCGCAGCAAGTTGTACTTTTTCGGTCTCTGACACTGCTGGTCTGTCTTGGACGCTCAGGGCCGGTGTGTCGGGAAGGAACGACGGAACCACTGGTAGCAATCGGGACCAGATTGCGGAGTTCTGGGCGAAGAGCACCGGCGCGTTGTCTTCTGACATGATTAATGAGTCGATATCGAACTGTGGACCCAACTACAACGGGCTCCAGGTCTTCGCGATTAGCGGTGCTAACTTCAACAGCCCATTCGACCCGAACTCAGCTCTACCGGGAACAGGTACTGACGCCATCAGCGGCCAACAGGCAACTACTTCAGCAACAATATCGACGACCAACTCTAAGGACTTAGTATTTGCCGGTGTTCAGCATGGCACCGGGGCGGTTGCGTCTCCCCAATCTGGCTTCACCTCGATAATTTCTATAGGGGGTTATGGTGCTGAGTACCAAATCGAAAACAGCATCGTCACCAATTTCGCTGTCACTTTCAGTTTCGGCGTTTCTTCGTATTGGCAGGAGATTGCTGACGCGATACAACTGTCGAACCAAGTGAGCTACCCGGACTACGTAAGGTACACTTACAACGACGCAGGAAATTATGTCGATGCGACAAACGAAATCGGATGGTTGAGTCGACAAGTCTATGATGGCCTCGGTAGAACTAGTACTCTACAGAAGTTTCTTGGAGGACTACCCTACTCCACTATATCGTACACGTACAACTGGCTAGGTGATACTATTTCCTCGACGGACTCGCTTCGGAACATCTACCAAGACGCATACGATGCACTAGGTAGGACAACAAGCTCGACTACGCCGGATAACAGGGTCGTCTCTCAATTCTACAACGATACCGCCTCATGGAGCCGCAGGACTGACCAAGACAACAATTATCGATGTTACAGCTATGATCGTCTCGGGCGCCTCCTCAGTGTCGTCGAATACGCCAATTCAAACTGTACAGCCAAGTTATTGAACGGCTACAGCTTCGTTACCAACTACATTTACGATGAGGTCGGAAACCTAGTGAAAATGACCAATGCAGCCACAAAATCAACAACATACTCCTACGACAATCTTCACAGACTATTGAGTGTAAGCTATCCGGACAGAACGACTGAAACCTACAGTTACGACAAGAATGGAAATCTCATCAGCAAGATCGACCGAGCATCCCTGAAGACTCTCTCAGCTTACGATTCGACGAATAGACTCACGACAGTTACTTTTTGCGGCGCGAACACCGGGTTGACAACCGGCAACAGTTACAGCTATGACAAGAACAGTAACATCGTGTCCTTACAGAACCAGAATGCGACTATCAATTACATCTATGATACCCGCAATCGAGTCCTGAATGAAACTTACAGGGTTAACCCAACAAGTCGAACTATCACGGATCTTGGATGTTTCGGTAGCGGGGGAACCATAACCCGTTCTGGAGGAGGTGTAAAGACCTACAGCTTCACTTTCAGCTACTCCGGCGAGGTCCTGAGCGGGCTAGTCTATCCGACCACAAACGTGCAGAAGCCAAACATCGCCGTCAATTACACCTACGATGGTGCTGGAAGATTGACCAGTGTATATTCACCCTACGTCGTTTTTGCCAAGTTCAGCTACTACCAGAACGATCTGACAAAGGGAATTCAGTATGGAAATAATCTCTTGATGAACTATACATACGATTCATTAGCCAGGACCTCTTTGGGGCAGCTCAATAACACCAGCACTCACACAACACTCCTCCGACTCGCTTACACATACAATAACACGGGAACAGTAGCCAGCTTGACGGGCCAAGATAACCAAGTCAAGATAAACGAACAATACAAGTACGACCCACTCCAGCGTCTTATCAACTCCAACGTAACTAGCCAAGGAGTCAACAGGGTACTATCTTACAGTTTTGACAATCTCGGGAACAGGCTCAGTCAAACGGTCAATGGCTCAATAACGAACTATAACTACAACTCGACGAACAATGAGCTTATCTCTGCCGGAACAACCACCTACTCCTACGACAACGACGGCAACACGCAGTCAAAGACTAGCGGGTCATTGAGATGGACGTATACGTGGGACGCATCCAATCGTCTCTTGAAGGCTGGAAACGGGACAACTCAAGGAGTATACGCTTACGATGGCAACGGGCGAATGATAGAATCAAGAGAAGCCTCGCAAACCAACTTCTATGCGTATCTGGACACGGCGACACTCTGGAAGAATGGCACGGATTATATCTACGCAGGAAATAGGCTGATCGCGTTCACGTCGGACAATCTTAGCTATCACACACCGAGATATTATCATACGGATGCACTTGGCAGCGTTCGACTAATGACTAAGGACGATGCTACTGTTTGGTACACCGACGGATACCAGCCTTATGGGCAGGACAACGGAACACCCACTTGTCCTACGTGCCCTACTCCTCCACCGCTAAAGTTCACGGGCAAACCGGCAAGCCAAACGACCGGTTTGTACTATAACTATGAGCGATGGTACGACCCAAGTATGGGACGCTTTGTTTCAATGGACCCCAGTTCAGGGTCGTTGCTCGAACCTCAGAGTCTTAACTCATACACTTGGTGCTTTGATAGCCCCACGATGTACGTTGATCCCAACGGTGCGAGCCCTGTTTACGCAGCGAGTGCCGCAATGGCAGCACTTTACGAAGCTCTCTCGTCCGCATCCTTGATGAGAATTCCCGGCTCATCGTTAGTCATAAGCTGGAACCCTGGTGCAGAGGCAGGAAAATTCCACACCCTCGTCGAGGTGGTCGACACGAGCCTTGTAGGAAGAGCCAGCTTGGCATGGAAACTTGAGGTTGGCCCCGAGACAAGTACTGGCTATCACGAGGGCGGGTGGGACCCCACTCTCGGCAAGTACGGAAGAATGTCTCATCCTCCTGGCGAGGGATATGACCCTTTGAAAGGGTCGGCAATGGAAGGGTACTCGGAACTCGCGAGTGGAGAGGACTTGCTTGGGTTTCTTGGCGTCGGATTAACTGCTTGGGATATTTGGTCAACAGCGACTTCGGACTACAACGCTGGACATGGCTACGATAGGACCATACATGAATCGGAAGTTCAGGCGGCGGGTTGGGTAGGAGCCTACCTTGGGGGAGAAGCGGGAGCGGCGTATGGAGCAGCGCTGGGCCTGGAATTCGGCCCTGAAGGTGCTGTTGTAGGTGGTGCGATCGGCGGACTTGTAGGATCCATAGTCGGATTCACGTATGGCGCGCAAGCTGTTCAAGACTGGGGTAACCCAACTGCATCTCATGGCTACAGCGGTCCTCCACCCTGCAATGCATGGGGTTTCAGCTCTGCCGTTTACTCGTCTTCTGGTTGCGGGAGCGGTGTCTCCGAATTGTAGAAGGGTTCATTTCTCACTATCTTGAGTGCTTTCGAGCGGGGGCTGACTAATTGGAACTAATTCTTACAAAGAAAACCATACCTCACGGGTGTGTAGAGGTTGATTGGTCTCCAGAAGATGACGAAATCTCATGGGTGAGCCTGTTTTACTCACCAACTGATCAGGACCAAAAAACAGGTTGGTCAGTTGGCGAGGAGTTGCATCAGATCTTCGTGGAGTTCTTAGGAACCTGCATGTCGCCGGGAAGTCACACCTACGCGTTCTTGAGTGCACCTCAAGATCACGAATACGAACGGATTGTGAGTGATGTCCGCAAGAGCAGTCTCCCTTTCGTCGAAGGAAAGAATTTGGTTTCCGGTAAAAGACGACTCAGCAATTGGCTACAGAAATCCCCACCAAAGTTCATCCATGTGGCGAACGTAGAACTCGCGCAGATAGATCATTGGTATTCCTCGTATGCAGGTTGGGAGGACATTCCCTACGTATTCGCTGTCACAAACAAGTCGCTCACGGATTGGGACAAACAATTATTCACGCTACATGATGATATTCTAAGAAAGGATTCTCTGAGGCAGATCCAGTGGTACATCATGAACCACTTTGAGCACGGAATCGAGGCCATAGGTCTCACTGCAAGAACCGACCGGTTCGAATCCACAGCAAAACATCTGTCTGAAGAGTTGAAGGTCCCCCTACTGATCAGGCAAACGGGCAATCCTTTCTAATCAGCCCCCTTCTGCTCGCGGGCCAGACAGGATCTTTCCTGGCTCGACTACGGGCCGAGAGTAAGGCCGCTTATATGTACCAGTAAACCGGTGCGCGAACCCACCCTAGTACATGGCCCAGTCCGCATTGGTGTAACAATCGGATTCGGATCTTTGCTTAGGAACTGACGCCGGAGATCGGTTCTCGCACGATCTCCTGCGGGTTGAAATGCTTCTGAGAAGTTGGGCGGTTTCGGGTTTGGCGTATGGGATTTGCACTTATAGTGTGGTGTTCGGCGGCCGCACCAGACCACAAACTATCCCGTCTTTCTGACAGGCCTAAAGGCAACGATTAGCCACCACACGACTGCTTGTCCCGCGATCGTTATCGCGGTAAGCTCTAGTCCGCTGATCGCAAATAGAGGAACGAAATAGGTTAGAATTGACGCTGAAGGAATGCTTGCAGTCCTTCTCGGAACTTGAGAATTCTTGTTCAGTACTGTGGGCAGACTAAACACGGCCAGCCCAGCGCTACCGATTGAGATCAGAAGGTCCACCAAGCTCACTCCTCGCGCCTCCAGTCCTTACGACGTTCTTGCTCGTCTCTCACAAACCGTTCCAAGACCGCCAAATCCAAAGTCGTATCTCTACTTCGAAGAGACGAATGTACTGACATTGTGTTACCATAGGGGACTTAGTCCGGGTAAAGTGATCGACCTCAACCCAAGACCGAGAGCGGCTTAAGGCTAGAGCCAGCACGCCAACCGTGGCAGACGACGTTTACTTTTCTTTCATAGAGAATCGGAGGCCGGACCAAGTCTTGTCGATCGAACAGATCTTAAAATCAACCATGCCTGCCGCGAGCCCTGCCTCCCTGACAACGGGCTGCCCCAAGTCTGTTTGAAGCTTAGACGACTGTTTCGGCCATAGAATCCATAATCCAGCGTTCTTTGAATACACTCTCATGTGTTGCAGTCTTTCTTCTAGCTCTCTTCGAGACTTTGCAAACCAGAGGGTTAGGTTGGACTGGCCTCTTACACCATCTCGCAACACCACATTCTCTGGTAATTCGCCCAATGTCTGTCGGAACTCTGGAGGTGCTCCGACAAGGGAAACGGTGTATCCCGGTCTGATTCCGAGCTTCTTGGGAAGTAACGCCCCCGCGTAGCCTTCTAGGCGTGACCGAGCTTTAGGAGGTCCTTCAGGAGGGTGCTTGATGACGTCTTCCAGCCTTTCGAGGATCTGATCCCAGTTTGTGTAGTGTGCGTCGGGAATCTGAGCCTTGACCATTTCTACTTTCTCGGGCTCTCCGTCGACAAAGGCCAAGGGTATTGTTCGGGTTGATTTGTAGGATTAGTGCCATTGCCACATCACGTCCCTGAGAAGGTAACCGGGACAGGTCAATGACCACAAAGTTTGGAGGATCTTCTCTTTCGCGAAGCATGCTTGGGGTGAACTGGTCGTATTCCACAGCATATCCGGCAGAGCGCAGGTGATCTGCTTTCTCTCTGGCTTCGGCTGCGTTCCAGTGAATGAGCCTCACACGGTACAACGGAGTCCCCCGTGTTAGGTTGCGTTTGGGATCTCGTTACGGCCGTTTGATGTTGGTTACTCTCAGTTTGAACTGTAGAGTCTTGCCTGCCATTGGATGGTTACCCGATTTTCCGTAGGCCTTCTCGGGAGGAATTACGACCTCTTTCTCCTCGTTGATCTTCATGCCGATCAAGGCTTCATCAAATCCTTGGATGACTTTTCCGGTTCCGAGTGTTACTTGCAAGGGTTTGTAGTCTCGGGCAGGGTTGTAGAGTCCTGCGGACTTCGCTTCTTTCTCCATTGAAGTGTCGAAAACCTTCCCACCTGGGTATCGTCCGAGATAATGTACGGATACGGTGTCTCCTTTCTGGGCCTTCGTCTCAAGGTTACTCAATGCCGGTCGCAGGTTTTCTGCTACGGGCTCTGTAAATAGCTAACGGTCTTGTCGCGGGAGGTTTCGGGCGCGGTTCTTATCGATTCGAATTCCTGTCTGAGCAGTCCAAGTACAACCAGATCGTGGTAGCGGTTGTCGAAGAATACGGCATCCCGTAGGCGGGCTTCTTCTTTGAAGCCTAGTTTCTTAGCCAGTTGGACGCTGACGTTGTTCTCGGCATAGGTCCACCATTCGGCTCGGTGAAGGTTCAATTGTCTAAACACCTCGTCCAGTAGTAGGTTAGCTGTTTCTGTCCCGTATCCCTTGCCCCAAGCAGTCGTCTCCCCCAGTGCCAAACCGACATCAGCGGTTGTCACCCTTCGTTGGAATTGGTGAATTCGAATTGTCGCCCAGCCGATCGGCTTATTGCTGGATTTCTCTTCGATAATGTAGGCTCTTCTTCCCGTATCGTCTCCTTTCAGCTCTCTCGCGAATTCGGTCTCTAGCGCTTCCTTTGAGATCACATGGTCGGGAAACGAGCGGGCCAAACGCATGATCTCTTCGTCGTTCTGCCACTTGTGGAGTGTTATCAGATCTTCTCGTTCCAGCGCTCGGAGAACAACAAGCATTCCGGAGAGCAAGTCAATCGTTCAATGTTCTGCTTTCGGGCAAGTAATAAGACAAGGCCCTCCAGGAGTAGGCTCTGTAGATGAAGGATTCATCTTAATACGCTGAGGTCGCTTTCTATTGTTCTTATGATGGCTGAGCGGCAGAAGTACAAGGCAAGGTTCACGAGCAAACTGCCTAATGGAGACTTTCTCGGACTCACCGTCTGGCCTGGAAAGAGTGACCCGACCGCTGAGGTGTTGACCATCCAGATCCGGCGCCAGGGTAGCGCTGGCTGGGAAACTGTTCATCGAGTGGCTATCTATCGGACCTCGGATGGTAGATATTCTCTGCTTCCCGAACGGACTCCACCTTCCCAACCCGTGAAAAGCGAGCCTGTCGCCAGCGACGAAACAGGCGAGTCTTTCGAGTAGATCTGCCAAGAAGAACTCAGGGTTATAACGGAGGGTCCGACAGGTCGTGGTAGGTTGGGAAACGGATTGGCTACTAGTGAGATTATTCTCGAAGAGGCACCTTACCTCAATCTGACTACCAAGGGTAGACGGACCGGCGTGTCTCGTACTGTCGAGCTATGGTTCGCCTTCGAGGAAGGTAAATTGTTCTTTCTAGCCCACGAAGATTCCAAATGGTGGAAGAATATGAAGAAGACTCCGAGGGTGGAAGTTGAAGTTGGAGAGATCCTTTTCGAGGGAAGTGGAAATCTCGTTCAGGAACAGCTAGAGCATGTTTTGAATCTATTCCGGCGGAAGTATGGCGATGATCAAACGAGTAGGTGGTATGGTGGTCAGAGGTCAAACCGTAGAGTCGTGGCGGTGGAGCTAGGGAAGGTCTTAGGAAAGAGGCCGTCTGAGAAGATGCGGCCGATTGAATTGGCCGCGTGACCCGATAGTCATAATAGCGGAACCGCCTGGCTCTAAATAGAAGCTGGATTTGCGATGGCTTACGGTTTAGCTGAGGGTTTCAGAAAGACCGCGATACGGTTGGGCGGCAAGAAGAAGAGCAGGGCGATTATTGTCGCAACATTCGGAAACCATTTCACCCTAAACGACGCCCTAGAAAAGTTCCGGAAGGAAGGGTTGCGCTTCGAGACCGAAAAAGGTCATATTGTCAAGATTTTCTTGGACAAGAATACAGAAGAAAGAGCTGAGCAGGTGCGTAAGATCATTCGTGAAGGTTTCGGCTACGTGGAACCCCTCTGACCTTCATTGAATAGAAAGAATTTCTCAAACTCTGCACTTTCCTGCAGAGAGGCTCCAGCCTGTCGTTATATCGTCTCTTTATTCATGACCCCGGTATGGAATCAAGTGGCTCGCTGAAGACGCCAGGTTCACTTTCGGTTCTCAAATATGCTGGGATCTTAATCGCAGTCCAAGTTCTCTGCCTGATTGGCTTGTCGCTCATTCCCCTACTCCAGAATGGCACTTTACCAGCTGGCTTTGTGATACCCACAGTCTTTGGAGACGGCAGCACAGCGATCTTCGCGCCCATTATCGCATACGCTCTTGGGCGTGGAGGGCCCAAGACCTGAGCCGCTAGTCTCGTCTGGAACAGTCTCGGACTGGCAAACTTGTTCTACGCGCAGACTTTAGCCTATGTCACAGGTGTCGACACATATCTTCTAGAGAATGATTTTGGTATTCTGCTCGGGGCGTATCTTGCCGCAATCTTCCACATCGTCACATTCATCTTTCTGCTGGAGAAGGGAACCATTAGCCATCAACTCAAGCAGTGACCCTGCCCATGACTTCAAGCCGAGCCTCCCGATTTGGCGTCAACATCCCTTGATTGGGTTTCGATCTTCTGCAGGGCGAAGCTGGTTTCAAGGACCAGATTCGCCCATTATCAGCCCTGATCTCGGATCTGGGAGGGACCCCCTAGACTGCCCTGCGAATCGTTAGTGAACCGGTTAAGATCTCTCGACTTCTTGCCTCAGCATTCAAGCCTGTATTGCGCCTTGTTCAGCCTGTCTCGCCGATAATCCTACCAGACAGGAAATGGTCCCAGGAAAAAGGTGGGTATGTCTCAACCGTTTTGCTCGGCGTGAGTGGTTTCCGCGGACCCTTACGAAAGTATGTCTCAGGTTCTCCCGAATATGTGACCGGTTTGTCCGATATCGCCAGGTTAGGGTTTTATCAGAGTCGATTCAATCCCCCTGTTCGCTCCGCGTCATGTCTCTTCCCAAGCCCGGCGACAACGTCAAGGTGACGTTGATGAGCGGCGAGACCATTGAAGGTGTCGTCGAATGGATCGACGGAGGAGGCGCCTGGGTGAAAGGTACCCAGAAGAACAGATGGGTGCCCCTGGAAGCGTTCCAACTAGCCCAGAAGACGGACGACTCGAAAGATGACGAGTAACTAATCCCTGTTCATTCCCCAGTCCGTGTACGGACGAGGCTATTTTATGAAGACGAGTCCTTTGCCCGAGTCTATCTCGAAAGTCTCTGTGTCGAGCTTTGACGTGGACCCGTTGAGCTTTCTGACCTTCAGCTCTCGCCCGTTCGGATCAGAATCGTCCTTGTCCAAGTCGATAACGCACGATGCAGTATCTTCCAGCCACTTGACAACATCCTTCGGCGCCTTCGAGAGATCCACCGTCAGAACCAGTGTCACGTTCGAGTCTCTCAGCTTGTCCAAGGTCTCCCCTAGTCTCTTGACAAAATCCTTTGAGGCAACCTTCACGACAACCTGATCGATCGAGTCGAAAAGGATCTTCGTCTTCTCGCCGATGAACATGGAACTGTTCTTGACCAGCGCGTCCTGTATCGAGTCAAAGTCAAACGCCTTCTCGACATAGTAAGGCTCGAAACTGAACGAGTCTGACTGGGCCGAAAACCCGTCCACGAGCAAAAACCGGTATTGAGACTCGGCCTCCGACGGATCAGCACCAATCTTCTTCATCTGATCCCTAAGCGCACCGGGCGCCTTATCGTAAGTTACGAACACGCATGGGTTTCCCCGCTTCAGAAAACTGCTCGCAAGGCCGGAACACAGGGTCGTCTTCCCAGACCCCTGAGCCCCATTCACAACCACAAGACCGGGAGAGTCCAAATTACCCTGCGTAAGCTCGAAGATATGATCGAAACTCTGAGAGACTTTTGAAGGGCTGGGACGTTTTGGAGCTTCTTCCCGGACAGGCTTCTCCGGCTTGTCCGATGAAGGTGGCGGATAGAACTTGGGCTGGAACGCCTCCTTCGGAGTCTGCTCCATGGGCTCAGAAGGTTTGACGAACCGAGCCGGAGGCGCTGGTGGAGGAGGCGTAGTGGTCGCTGGCGGTGAGGGAGTTGGAGCAGTTTTGTCTGTCTCAGCGCCTTTCTTCCCCCCTGGAATGATTACCATCGGCCGGCTCGTGGGCGTCGCTCTGGGTGGGACCCATTCCGAAAGACCCTCGGTCGTAAACGCTCTCGGCTGATCGCCGCTAATCGAGTTCGCGTCGGATGGCAGGTCTTTGAGAAGAGACTGTAGTAGTCTACTCAACGAGCTGTCCTCGTCTCCCTGCGGAGTAGCTGACCAGCTTCTCTGTGGTCGATAGAAGGTAGAAGCATTCACTGGTGCAGGGTTTGGAGGCGTAGGTGAACCTGCCGGAACAGGGGGAGTCTGGATCGGAATAGATGATGTTGAAGAGTCGGGTGTAGATGCGGCCATGGTCGTCGAGGCCTCTCCATTTTCTCCGTCTTCTTTCTCGTCTTTCTTCTTCTTCCCGAACAGGGTGAGTATTCCTATGACTGTGAACAAGGTCCAGATTGGATCCAGACTGGTAAGTTGGACTAGCATTCATCCAACCCATTTCTATTGATCATTCAGGTTCATCCAAGGATACTTGTCTCAGTAGTATTTCGAACAGGAGAACACAGCATGAGTTGTTCTTGGATAGGAATGATGTTACCCTAGTGAATAGTCAACGGAAACAACACGGGACACTTCACTCAAGAGCCGGACTCCGCATTCCCGGATTACCGAAATTACCTCTTTGTCTTCAGAATATCCGACTTTGTCAGAATACCAACAACGCTCTCGCCCTTCGCCACGAGGACGCCATAGTTACTCTGCAATAATCCCAGGACAAGATCAAGGGGAGTATCACTATTGACCACAGGAAACGGCGAATCCATGATCTCTCGAACCTTGAGGCCAAGCACCGACTCTAGGGACTCACCCCGCGCCGCCCGATCTAGAATCGTCTTCTCGGAAACACTTCCGACAGATCTTCCGCCCTCGAAAACCGGGAGCTGCGAATAGCCCCTCCGCCTCATCAAGTCCACAGCATCACGGACAAGTTGCGTTCGTGTCACGGAAACGACTGGCCGGCTGATCAGCTCATCCACCCGACGCGCAGGGCTCTCAACACCTGCTCGTTCTAGAGCGCTGAATAGTCTCTGCACTACCGAATAAGATGGATCCACAGAGCCGGCTTCGATCTTTGCGATTATTGACTGGCTTACTCCAGCAGATATGGCGAGTCTGGACTGCGTTAGTCCGAGCTCTTTCCTCTTCTTCGGAATCTCCCCCAAGGATGGAAGCATATCTTCCGGTCTGTCCGACGGTGCTCTTATTCCTATCGGAATACAGCAAGCCATATTCCTAACGGAATATGAGTACAACAGAACTTATATAATTAGAATAACTGGAAACACCAACGAAAACATGTCCCCTGATATCCAGCTTGCCGGAATTCACCCGCGGTCAGAGAAACTAATTGAGCTTACCCGCTCCTACGAACGGGCAAAAACCAGCTGGAGCCAAGTAGAAGTTCAACTTGAACAGGAAACAAAAGAACTCATCAAACTCCAAAAGAGTCTAGGCTTCGGCCATATTTCTGACGGAGCCCTCGGATGGCAAGATCAGCTAAGACCCATAACGCAATCCCTCAAAGGAATAGAGTCAGGGACACGATACTCAAGGTGGTTTGACACCAACACATTCTACCAAAAGCCCATCGTCGTAGGCAGGGTCTCGGTCGGCGAGATCGACCCGGAGAAATTTCTCCAAACCAAACTCTTAGCAGGAGAAAAGAACCGGAAAATCACCTTACCTGGACCATATACATTCTCGCAACTATCAGAAAACAAGTATTACGAAAAGTATCCTGACTTGCTCGTTGATGTAGCAGTTGCCGAGCGCGAGATTATCAAGAAACTCAGGGCTGAGGGCGTTTCGCTCTTCCAACTATCGGAACCGTGTTTGGTCTATCAGCCGTATCGAGCGACCTTCAGAGACGAGTCAGAGGTTGAACTCGCTCTCAGAGCAATTCGCTCCGTGGTCGAAAACAATCCCGGAGAATTTGTAATTCAGACCTATTTTGGCGATGCTTCCCCATTATTCTCCGAACTTCTGGACTTACCGGTTCGCGGTATCGGAATCGATCTGTTCGAAACTGACGTTTCCTCGCTTAGCGAACAGACCTCGAAAACACTCGTTTTGGGTCTCGTTGACTCAAAAGAATCCTACGTCGAGGACGCTCACTGGATTGCTGACACGGCGCGAAAATTCCGCGAGCAAGTAGACGTTCAAAACCTAGTTTTTGCTTCAAATTCAGACCTCAAGTTTGTGCCACAGGGAATCGCCAACCAAAAACTGGAAGCCTTGTCGAAAGCATCTGAACTGTTCGAGGAGAGCCGATAGATGTCGAAGCTCTTTCCGGTTCAGGAGATCGGAAGTCTAGCCAAGCCGAAATGGAGAACGAAGGGACTGCGACAACCCCTCTCCGCACAAGACCTTTCCGAGGCCGAAGAATGGGCTGAGAAGCTCGGGATTGATGACTTTCATGACCGAGCCAAAAGCATTCTCAAGACTAGCGACGACAAGACACGCGCAAAAGAGATTCTGGAACTTTCCACCCTATATGGCCTCCGTCTCTTCGAAACCGCTGGCGTAGATAACGACGGCGTAGGGGGAGAGCAGCAGAGAGTCGAAATGTATGAGCATGTAATCAAGGCGGTGCAGGGGATGAACCTGCTAGGCCATGTCCACTCGTTCGACTACAAGTACTTCAACAAAGGAGTCGCCGAATCAAAAGTCTCAAGAAAACGCCCCATCTACGCGCCAGAATTTCTAGACGTGAAGAGATACGCTCACCGAGCCGTGAAGGTTCCGATCACCGGCCCATACACACTGGTGGATTGGTCCTTCAGCGGATACTACATCCAGAAACAACACGGTTCGTCTCCTAAGGCTCGAAAGATCGAGGCAAAGCGAGAGTTCCTACTCGATATCGTAGAGCAAGTCGTACGACCTGAAATCCAAGACCTAGTCAACGCAGGCGCATCCTGGATCCAGATAGACGAACCGGCGGTGACTACGCATCCAGAACCTCATGAGATGGAACTGTTTGTCGAAGCGTGGAATGAGACGGTCAAAGGGTTCAGTTGCAAGTTCAGTGACCACACTTGCTACCCGTCCGAGATAGGATACAAGGTTCTCGCAGAATACGCGCCGAAGCTTGAAAAGTGCGACCAGCTCGCGTTAGAATTCGCCAACCGAGACACTTCACGTCTGGGAGTCGATGAGAGCTCACGAGAAGGATACAGCGACCTCAAACATTTCGTCGATGCAGGTTTCACCGGCGAATTCGGGCTTGGTGTCGCCCATGTGCATGACTTCACAGGAAGCGTGTCCTCCGATGCGGGACAGGCAGTTGGCCGAGATCTGATCGAGTCTCCGGAACTGGTGCGAGACCGGCTTCTCTTCGCCACGAAGATTGTAGGTGATCCAGCTAAGATCTGGGCGAACCCTGACTGCGGACTTAGGACAAGAGCTTGGGACATATCGTTGACGAAGCTCGCAAACATCACGAAAGGTGCAGAGCTAGCTAGGGAGACATACGGTTGAGACTGAGTGATCGCGCCAGGCATCATAACCTCGTTACTGTTGAGCTTATTCCGGACAGAGTCGTTCCGAGCGATTTGGCCCTCCTGAAGGGTAGAGTTGACGCTATTACGGTTCCCGCTCTGCGGAATGGTCACAATGACCCGAGTTATCCGAAGTCCTTCCAGGTAACTCCCCAGCATAGAAGCCTCGCAGCGGCCTCTATCATCAACAGGGCTGGCATAACAGCTGTTCCCTCTCTAACATGTCGTGATTGCCGGAGATCAGACTTGTCCACAATCTCGAACCAAGTGGAGGATGGACTTGGAAACGTACTGATCGTCTATGGAGACCCTTATCGAGAGCCGCGTCCCGGGACGTACGAGTTTAGTAAGACGAACGAGCTGATTCGAGGCATCTCTTTGGTAAACGGTGGATGCGACCCATGCATCGGGGCAGTGACAAACCAGCACTCTAATGACCGTGAAAGTGAAGTCTCCCGGACAATATCGCGGGTGGATGCGGGCGCAGATTTCATAGTCACAAACGTCGCCTTCGATTCCGAGAGTGTGCTCGCGCACAGAGATTCTCTTCTCGAAGCGGGATTGAACGTACCGTTGTTCATTCAAGTCTCGATTCCGATCAGCCTGGACAACGTGCTGTTCGTTGGGCAGAAATTCGACATTCCCGTTCCAGTTCAAGTCAGGAAGAAATTGTCAGAGGATCCGGTTGGAGGAAGTCTCGCTGTGGCGGCAGACGCCTACGAGGCTCTGCGGGGCGAAGCCAATGGTATCCACTTCTCATATCTTTACAGACACCGAAACCCAATCCCCACGTATCTCCACTTGCTTGAAACAGTTGGGATAGAGAGTCCAACGTTGGCTCCGATAATCGCTTCTGCCGTGAGGGCATAATCTATCCCCTAAGAGTTTTTTTGGACGATTAAGGTGTGATCAGAGTGTCAGTTTTCCGACTTAGTTGTCTCGATGGGTAATTGTGGGTCTTCCCCGAGCTGGAGTGCCTTCTTCAATTCCTTTTTCATGAGCGACTGGTCATGGTTGAGGTTGAAGTAGTCTGCAAATGTACTGGTCGTCCTTAGCATTCTCGTTCTCCCGATCCTCTCGTCGCTAATCAGGTCCATATCCTTCAGCTGTTTTACGTGACCATAGGCCAATTTTCCTCTGACGCGCACAACATATGACTGAGTGACAGGTTGCTTCAATGCAATGAAAGACAGAGTTCGAAGAGGCCCGGGTGTTAGAAGCGTTGCGATTCCCCGTATCTTGTCCTCTGATCTAGCGCCAATGACGGACCCGATCATCTTCAGATCTAGTGGCCTTCCGGAAACGTATAGCGCGGCTTCGCAGAGCTGCTGCTGGAGGTCAGTAGTTTTCAGCTGAGCTGTGCTAGTCGAAACTTGTTCTTCCATCGTTTTTCAGCTCGATTTCAATATCTCCGAACTCGAGAGGCTGGGCGAGGCCAACTCTTCCCTCTACCGCCAAGAATAGTAGCATGATGAACATTCTCACTGCGTCAAGAGGGTCCCCTTTTCCGAGGAGGTTTAGGAAGGAGAGTTTCTTACGTGTCGGGCCGGCTTCTGCGAGCAGTCTCTCGAGAAACGATTTGATGTTTTCTTCAATTTTGACGAGGAAATCGTCCACTTGTTCGAACACTTCGGGCGTTCTGAGGATCTGCTGTGCGCTGGGCGGAAGCATCCTCTCCGCCATCAGCACCTCAAGCAGTCCTTTGATGACCTCTTCGACAGACGTGGTTGTCGATTCATATCTGAGCGGGAAGGCTAGTGGTGGTGGGACGAAATCCGTGGGCCTCTCGAGCGGGGGCTTAGGCGGCTCTTCCATCTTGAGGATGAGTTCTGATTTCATACGCAGAAGAATTGCCGAGGAAAGGAGAGCCGTTCCGGACACGGAGAAATCGATGAATCCTCTGCCCCTCATCTCGTGGAGAAGCTCGTCGAGGAGGTTTGCGAGGTTTACGTCCCAGGGTTTGACGCGGTGAAGATGGATTAGATCGAAGAGGACTGCGTAAGGCGCTTTGAGCCAGTAGGCTTCTTCGTGGGCTGTCAGTTGTTCTCGCTCCTTGAGGGTAGGGACACGATCTGGCTACTGCCCTTGTCGATGAAGACTCCGAACACTCTCTCTGCTCTGGATATGGTTGTGTCCTTGAGCGAGATGACTATGAACTGGGACATGCTGCTCCTCGATCTGATAAGTGTAGCCAACCGTATCGCGTTGAGCACGTCTAGGTGAGCGTCGATCTCATCCATCACGTAGAATGGCATTGGATGGATTTGTTGAAGCGCTAGGAGGTAACAAACTGTGGAGACGGATTTCTCTCCTCCGCTCGCACTTCCGATGGTGAGCTCGGTTTTTCCTGGGAACTGTAGCAGGACATCTAGTCCGCCTTCGAATGGGTTTTCGGGATTGTCCAAGACCATTCTTCCATTTCCTTCACCTGTCATCTCGCGAAAAATGCTCTGGAATGTCTCGTTGACCTTGTTGTAGGCGCTCATGAAGGTGTCATGCTTCTTCGTCTCTAGTTCGTTCATGAACTCGAGAATAGCTAGCTTCTCTCGTTCGAGTTCTCCGATTCGGACTGAGAGGTGTTTGTATCCTTCTTTCTGTGATTCGTATTGTTGCGCAGCAAGTTGGTTGATAGCGCCTATCTCGTCCCGCTCCTGTTCGAGGACACGTTTCATGTCTTCAGCCTCCTTGATCAGGTCTGGATGAGTCTCAAGCGGTTTTTCGAAGCCGAGGCCCTTGAGTTGTCCTTTGAAGATTGTTATTTGAGCGTCCGCTTCTCTGAGGCCTGCCTTTAGATCGGTGACGTTTGCGTTGAGCGGGTCCATCATCTGCAGAAGTTTCCGGGTTGCCTTTTCGACTTCCACAAACCGTTCTTCGTACTTCTTTCTCTCATCTACAACGCTGTCCAAGTTTCCGACTAGGCGTTCCTTCTCCTCGTTGAATTGTTTCATCTCTTTCTCCAGTGTTTCGAGTCGCCCATGCGCTTCGTTCGCACGAGTCTCTTCACGGTGAATCTCAGAGTCAAGCGAGCGAAGCTGTATCCGGATCTGATCGATTCCCGGCCTCAGTGTCTCAAGAGTAGACTGTTGATTGGAGAGACGCGATTCCAGCTCGAGCTTCTCCCGAAGGATAGCTTGGTTCTCCGCGACAACTTGGTCTCGCTCCGTTTCGAGCAGAGAGAGTCCTGTCCTACGTGAGTCGATTCTAAGCTTCGTTCTCTCTTCCTCGATCACTACGAGGCGCCTCTTCATTTCTCCCTGTTTTTCCGCGGTCTCTTCTAGCAGTGCCCGTTCTTTTCTCATAGAGCTTTGAAGACCATCAATTCGTCTTGTAGTCTGCTGGAGGAAGGCTCTTGTTCTCTCGAAACTCTTCTTGGCAGTTTCTACGTCTCTCGCTAGGGCTTCTCGGGTCTTGCTCGCGGATACTCGGTCTTCCAAGAGCTCGTTCAGCTCTGTCTCGATCCGGTCAACGTCCGACCGTGAACGTTGTACAACCGTCTCCAGAGACTTGACTGTTTTCTCAAGAGTTTCAAGAGCAGTAGATCGGGGAACTATGTTGGAGATCTCGAGCGGGGCTCTGTAGTAACCGCTCTCCAAGCCTCCTCCAGGCTCGTAAAGATCTCCGCTTGTCACGACGCATCTTTGTCCTTTGGCTGCAGTTAGAAACGCTGCCCTCTGTGTTTTAGCGAGTATCGTATCGCCGAAGACGAATTGGACGGCGGGCGCGATGGACCTGTCGGACCGTATCACCTTTGAAAGAGGACCAATTATTCCTGGCGCCGGGTTAGCATCGAGATCATCGGTTGGGAGCTCAAGATCGTCTATGGGTACTATCTTGACTCGTCCGAGCTTGGTGCGTTTTAGGCTCTCGATGCACTTGATTGCGACTTCCAGATTTTTCACGACTAGTGCTTTCATCCAGCCCGCGCTGGCTGCTTGAATTGCCTTGCCATATTCTTCTGGAAACTTGACGAGGTCTTCGAGGCGTCCGTAGACGCCTTTCAGCGCACCTTCATCGGCCATCTCCTCGATCTTCTCGATGGCTCTGTCTTCTGCCCCCAGACTGTCGGCTAGGTTCTTTTGTGTGTTGAATTCGACTACTGTGACGCGTGCTCTCTTTGCGATTTCAAGGGCTTCGTCGATCTCTTTTCTTCGCTGGTCTTTGAGTTCGCCATAGTCCTTTGTTTTTTGTTCGATCGTTTCTAGTCGTTTCTCTTCTTCCTTCTGGAGCTTTTCCATTTCGCGGATTCTGCTCTTCAGTTCTTCTGAGAGCTGTGCGAACTCTTGTTGGCGTGCTTCGAGGGTCTGAAGGTGGCTGGCGGTTAGGTCGAGTTTTGTGGAACTGCCTTTGCTTTGGGCGGTTAGGTTTGAGAGTTCTTTGCCGAGACCATCAATCTCGTCTTGAACCTCTCGTAGTTTCTGGTTGTCTTGGTCGAGCGATACTCTCGAGACGGTGAGCTTTTGGCTAATTTTTTCGACCTTGGATGTGGACTCCTCCATTTTGTCTTCGAAGATCTTCTTGTGTGACTGGAGGCTTTTGATCGAGCTTGCCAGTGGTTTGATGGAGGTTTCCATCTCTTCTGCTTGTTTTGTGAAGGCGTCGCGTTGTCTCGTGCGAGTTGCAACTAGGCTCTTCGCCGTTTCTGAGGTTGATTTTGCTTCGACGATTCCCTTGCTGGCTTCGGCTATGCGTCTTTCGAGGTCGAAGAGTTCTTGGTTTCCTTGAGTGACTGTCTTTTCCTCGAAGCGGCGCCTCTCTTCCTCGATCGTTGCTCTTTGCTGTGTTAGGTCTTCTCGTTCACGTCTGACCTTATCTAGCTTGAGCTGTTCTTGGTCGAGGGTCTGTAGCATTTCCTGGTGTCGTGTTTCGAGTGATAGGATCTGCGCGGAGAGGATGCGGGCTTGTTGACTGTTTATCTCGGTCTTGAGAAGGTTAGACCGCAGGAGATCGTTTCTTTCTCTTTCAAGTTGTTCGATTCTCTGTCGGACCTCATCGACTCTTGCCGAGGCGACTTTGAGGTTCAAGTCCGCTTCGGACAACTGGACTCTTGCCTCGGCTTTCTTGGTCTCGAAGGTTCCGATTCCGATTAGGCTTTCCAGAATTTTTCTTCGTTCTTCGGTACTGATCTCCGCGAGCCGTGTGATCGCATGTTGTGAGATGAGGTTGAACCCGGTGACCTGGATGTCGGCCGAACTCATGATGTCCTGTACTTGTTTTCTTGAGAGGCGTCGTCCATTGAGCCGGTAGATTCCCTCTCCGCCCTTCGAGAACTCTCTCGAAATCGTTACGAGATCAGAGTCGACTGGCAGTTTCCGGTCGGTGTTGTCGAACTGGACGGCGACGTACGCGGAGCGTGCTCCTTCGCCCTGTGATTTGTGGACGAGGTCGGATAGGCTTCTCCCTCGCAGTTCTCTAGGGCTGAGTTCGCCTAGCGCGAATTTTAGAGAGTCAAGGATGTTGGACTTGCCGGAACCGTTGGGTCCGGTTATTACGGTGAATCCTGTGCCGAGGTTGATGGAGACCTTTTTGTTGAAGGTCTTGAATCCTCGGATGTCGATTCTCTTGATGAACACCAAGGCTGGGGCCCTGGACTCTCACTCGGAATCGTGGCGTGTTCTCATCGGCCGAATCTTCTGTAGCGCCTCTGGTAGAGTCTGATAGCCCTTAAGAAATCGATTCTTCGAAACTCGGGCCAGTAAACGTCTACGAAGACAAGCTCGCTATAGGCTGCTTGCCACAGGAGGAAGCCGCTCAACCGTTCCTCTCCCGATGTCCGTATGACCAGGTCCGGGTTCGGGTTCGGGAGGTGTGCGGTGTAGAGGTATTTGTGGAAGATTCCCTCGTCGATGTCTTGAGGTTTCAAGTGTCCTTGGTAGACGTCGTCAACGATCTTCTTGGTAGCGTCAACGATCTCTGCGCGTCCAGTGTAAGCGATTGCGATGTTCAGGAAGTGCCCGGAGTATTGGCTCGTCTCATCTTCAAGTTTCTTTAGCGCGTCTTGGAGGCTTTCCGGGAGGAGGTCTGTTCTGCCCAAGGCTTTGACTCTCACTTTCTGAGTGTGGAGGCGCTTGTCTCTGCCGAGTTTTCGTGCTTCTTCCTCAACGAGCTTGAGGACAGCGTTTACCTCTTCAGCGGGACGATCGAAGTTTTCGGTCGAGAACGTGTAGAGTGTTAGGGTCTTGATTCCGTATTCGAGGCACCAATCAAGCACTTCTTCTCCTACTTTGGCGCCGGTGATGTGCCCGTCGTTGGGTTGGAGGGCTTTTTGCTCCGCCCATCTTCTGTTACCGTCTAGTATGATTCCGATATGTTCAGGTAACGGTTTTCCTTTTACCTGTTCGGTCAGCCATTTTTCATAGGCGGTGTATACTCCTGCGATTCTGAGCAGGCTGTCTAACAGGTTTGTTCTTTGACCTCCGGTTTGTTCAATTGTGCTTGGGCGAGCGCTCTTCCGCAAGAGCACCCCTCTCTCGTGTCAGGTATCTTGCCTATAGCTTCTATGAGAATCTTGTTCAGAATCTGACCAGTTTCTCTTCCTTTCTCTTCTACCTCCTTGGCTGAGAGTGTTCTCTGGAGTCCGGCTGCCATGTTGGAGATGAAGCTGATGGATGCATAGCAGATCTCGAGCTCTCTCGCTAGGAAGGCTTCTGGGGCGCCGGTCATTCCGACGATTCCCCCGCCGATGGTCTTGAGCATCCGGATCTCTGCCGGGGTCTCGTATCTTGGGCCTTCCGTACAGGCCATTACAACATCTTTTCGGAGGTTTTTCTTGTTGTCTGAGCCGGCGCTGGCGATCGCGTTTCTGATTGTTGGGCAGTATGGCTCGGACACGTCGACGTGAGTGACTGGAGAACCGTCGTAGAAGGTTCCTCGTCGCGATTTTGTGAAATCGATTAGGTCTGAGGGTATGACGATGTCGCCTGGTGCGAGTGAGGTGTCTATTGCGCCGACGGCGTTGGTTGCGATTATGCGTTCTACGCCGAGATTCTTGAGTCCCCAGATGTTGGCCCGATAGTTGATCTTGTGTGGTGGAGAGGCGTGTCCTTCGCCGTGTCGTGGTAGATAGATTGCTTCGCGTCCCTTGACTTGTCCTATTGTCAAGGTTGGGGTTGGACCGTAAGGGGTGCCGATGATTTTTTCTTCGCCTTTGATGATGGATTTGACGCCTGAGCCACCAATTATCGCGATGGGTGGTTTCATTCTTCTTCCTCGTAGAGCGCTCCTAGCTCGTGGAGCGAGAGTTTCGCGCCCTGACTGAGCTTCTTCTTGGCAGTTTCTTTCAGGTTCTGTTTGTGGGTCTCTTCTTTTTGGCGCTGGCTCATCTTATCCGCTAGATCGATTGATCTCCGGACGACCTGGTATTTCTCGTCCGTGTCTTTGTATTCTCCGCGGAGCTGGTTTAGGGATTTCCTGACATCGTCTTGTTTTATCTTGAGTGCTTGGAACCGTTCGGAGAGTATTACAGTCTCCTCATGATGTTTCTGGCTTTCTTCTGCGAGTTCCTGGATTTTGGCGTGGAGCTTGTCTGCCTCCTCGTTATCTTTGGCAACCTCGTCTCGCAGTCTTAGGATCTTCTTGGACGCTGTCACCTGGATCTCGAGTGCTCGGATCTTTATCATCAAACGTTTCTCTTCCTCTTTGCCCAACGGGACTGATTGTACCTGCCATTCGAGCTGTTGTAGTTCGTGCTCGGCGGTTACCGATGCGAGTAGTTTGGGTGCTGTTTTCTGGAGCGTCTTGAGCTTTGTGATGTTCTGTCTGGCCTTGTCTCGTAGGTTGTCTCTTGTTTTCTTGAGGGCTCTAACGGTCTCGTTAAGCTCGTCGCGAATCTTCCGGCTCTCCTGGAGCTCGCTGCGGGTTTTGTCCAGCTTTTCTCTTGCTTCAGAGAGTTCTCCTAGAAGCTTTCTCTCGTCTGTTTTGATCCGCTGGCGCTCGTCTGCGAGCGTGTCAAGATTGGTCATAGCTGTATCCCGTTTGATAGCTTACGGGGTTCTGATCCTTGGCGTTGGGGAAGCCGCCTTATAGACGTTCAACTGGCTAGATCTGCGAGGAAAGTGATGGGCGTTGGAGAGGGTGGGGGCTCGCTTGTCCATGATCGGGACAGTGCATGTGGACCCTGCTAGCGCCACTGCTGTCCGAGATAGTATCGTCGCGTTGAAGCCTGAGGTTGTCGCGTTGGAACTGGATGAGGCTCGGATGATGGCTCTTGAGAATCCGAAGGCTCAGAGGGGGCGCGGCGCAGGAGTATCATTCCTGACTATGGCCTTGTTGGAGAGGTTTGCTGGGCAGATGACCGGGTCGCCGCCTGGAACGGAAATGTTGGAGGCGGCGAAGGCGGCTCGGGCTGTCGGGTCCAGAGTGGAGTTCATCGATCTTCCAATCACGAGTACGGGCGCGGCGTTGAGGAAGCTGCCGAGGAAGGAGAAGACGAAACTGGTGGTTGATGCGCTGCTCAGCCTTGTGGTCTTGCCATTCAGCCGGATAAACTGGTCGAAAGTCACCGAGGATATGGACTCGCAGATCGGAGCGTTCCGGAAGAGATACCCGGTCCTGAGCAAGATACTGATCGACACACGTGAGGAGTACATGATCAACCGGCTGAAGACGGTGATGGACTCGACGACAGGCCAAGTCTTGGCGGTCGTAGGGTTCGGGCATCGAGCCTCGCTGGCGCGGGCGCTGTCGGGCTACATGGAAGGACCAGGATTCGCAACAAGCTTCTCCTGGCAAGTGTCAACCGGCAACTGAAAGGACATCCAGCGTTCCCTTGGGGCAGGACCATTTCACGGAGGGTCACGAAGGAAGGAAGCATTGGCACGGACTGGTAAGCGTGGATTCCAAGCGTTTTTCACGAAAGGCGCAGCGCGGAAAAACCACTCAGGGGGGTCGCAAAATAGTTACAAAGAAAAGAAAAGTTACGATTCAAGCACTTTCTTGCCGGGCTTTCTTTGGCCTTTCGGGCCAGAATAAGCTGACTTTGATAGTTCGCGAAGGAGGTATGCGATGGCTTTGTCCAGTTTGGCGCGGGAAGCCGGGTCCACGCTGTAGACGTGGAGTTGAATTAGGCTCCGAATTCCGCCTTCGCGTCCGCGCGGGTGGGACTTGAAATAAAGACCGGGAAACGCCTTGCGTGTACGGTCCAGTGCGGGCGCGAGCGCTGACTCGACAATCCCAACCAGACCCACGGTGACTTCCTTAGGAGCTTCTGCCTCTGAAGCCCTCAGCATTGGAATAACCGAGCCGGTGAAGATCGCTTTCATCTCGGAAGGAACGCCTGGAAGGGAGACTAGCCTGATCGTGCCAACCTTGATCGTGACCCCTGGCGCGGTCCCAACAATATTAGGCAGAGGCTCTGCGCCCTCTGGCAGAGTAGCCATTTTTCTACGAGACCGGGTTAGCCCCGTAGAGGCTTCTAGCTTACTGTATCGGGCTTTGACCATGGCGAGAGCCTCAGGATTCAGCATGAGCCGCGTGTCAAGGGCAATGGCGATTCCCTTGAGAGTCATGTCATCATGCGTCGGCCCGAGACCACCAAGAGTGATCAAAAGGTCCGATTTTCTTCGAAGCGCACCTGTAACCCCGTCCCTAATGGCCGGGAGGGAGTCGCGAAGGACAGTGATCCTCTGAAGGGTCCAACCGAATCTAGTGAAACGTTTCGCGATCCAGTGGGAATTGGTATCCAGCGTATGCCCGATTAGCAACTCGTTGCCAACGGAGATTATCTCCGCCGTCGGCGATTTCTTCACTCAGCCATGCCCTCGAAAGAACCGGGACTAGTGTTTCTCCAATGAGAGAACAGCGGCCAGCGCCCCGGAGAGAGCGCGGTTCGCGTCCTTCCCGAAACCGATAATCACGAGGTCGTTTTCAGATGGATGGAAGAGTTCTCGAATTCGAGCGTCTTCACGTGGTGATAGTTCGGCAACCTTCTTGTTGTCAGGTGGAATCGAGAGCTTTCCGTTGACAACTGCTATGGTTAGGGTTCCTTCGGCGCCTACCTTGATAGCTTCGTCCCTTTGTGAGACCCCTGTGATCCCGGCCTTGTACATTTTCGCCAGGTGGACTCCTACCGAGACTTTGCCGGGGACGAGTTCTGTCTCATCTAGTGTTTTGATCTTGCGCACGGCTATCTGCTTGAGATATTTCTGCAATGTCTCTCGTCCTTGCCTGGAAAGCTTGACGCCCGTTCCTTCACCAACTTCAACCAGGTCTTGTTCCGCGAGCCTCTCCAACAAACCACGGGTAACACCGTCGTTGATCTGAAGCGCTTGGGCAAGAGCGCGGCGTCCAACAGGACCTTGTTCGTCGATGAGAACTAGGGCATTTAGAAGCTGGACGGGAGTAAGCTGGGGAAGCGGACCCCTCGCTCCACGACGCCACCTGTCAAGCATCTCCTCAAGCATTTAAAATCCGACTGTCGGACGATCCAGCCACTGGAAAGTTAACTCTTCCCAAGAAATGAGCAATGCCCATTCATCCTCCCTGTAGTGGACAGAAATTATAGACGAGGCTGTGCTGTGGCTCGTTGGTGGGAGAATGAGTGACCGACCTTCTGGTTAGGGCAACTCAGGCGTCGGAGCGCAACTGGGTTGAGTCCTTCATCAAGTCTCACTGGGGTTCAGAGATTGTCGTCGCCAAGGGCAGGGTCACTCGTCCGGCTGAACTTGATGGTTTTGCAGCTCTCCAGGGAGAGAAACCTATCGGTTTGTTGACATACAGAACGGAGGGTCCTGATTGCGAGATCGTTACCCTTGACAGCACCGTTCAAGGCAAGGGAATAGGAACGATACTCATTGACGCCGTCAAGCAAAAGGCCAAGGTGAATGGCTGTAGGAGACTCTGGCTCATTACGACCAACGACAATCTCAACGCCTTAGGTTTCTATCAGAAGAAAGGGTTCCGACTGGTCGCGCTCTACCCCAACGCCCTTGAGGCCTCCCGCAAATTGAAGACGGAGATCTCCTTGAAGGCGTCGAACGGGGTTCCGATTAGGGATGAGTTGGAACTCGAACTCGAGCTGCCAGGATAAGACGGTCCCTCGACGAACAGATACTGTCAGACGGGGGTTTCTGAGAAAACGATCGCTACGGTTTCTTCTTATCGCTGAGCCACCATTTCAGATAGTCTTTGTGGCGTCGTTTCTTCTCTTCATCCGCGGATTCCTCCGTGCGAAGCATCTTCTCTCTTCCTTCCAGAAGGTTTTGCTGGGTGAAGGTTAGGCCGCAGCTCTTACACGCGTATTGCTTGATTGCAGGGTCATAACTTAGGTTTCCACCGCATTCCAAGCAATAGTTCGGCAAACTTCTCCTCAAGAGGAAATTCGGCTCCAGAACCAGATAAAGATTCGGTTACTCAAACGGGCCAAAGACGAAAAAATCTGACGTTGCAGTTAGAAAATCGTCTGTCCCCATGTACTTGCCTGACGCAACGGACCATCCTCCAGTCGTTCACTTCAAGGATTTGACCGATCCCCATGGGAGGCTTGAAGATTCTGGAAGCGCGGCTCGCCTTAAGGCGAACGAGACCGGGAGCTTGAGAAGAATCGCATTCTGGCTCTGTTCAATTGTCTTGGATTAAATTATGGGTTCCTAGTCCGACCGTCTGAGAAAAACATGGCACAGGAAACACGTCAACCCATGACCTTTACCAAACCCGGCGGGTCTCTAAAGATACCGATAACCGGTGCAGGGGCACAAGCTTACGGTGCGCTGACTGTGAACATTGTTCTGGACCTTTCCTTCAAGAATAGCGAGATCCTGAGCAATCCGACGCTGAAGGTAAACCCCGTTGCTACGGCAGAAGTAGCCTAGCCCATGCTCCACTGAACAGCAATTCTACCACATCATCGATTCCTGAGAACAATGCCCTAGGTTAGTCTCCCCTCTTTTTCCATGTTGAACAATATTTACTCCTATGTGAAAAATTCATGGTCCCGAGTTCACAAGATCAAAATCGCGCTTGCCTTAGAGGAACGGTTAATATGCCGAATCCGTTGGTCAGAATTCGATTCGAATGCCTCGATACCATGGCAACATGCACAAGAAGAAAGCCACCGGTGGGGTCAAGCGCCCATGGCGCGGAAAACGCGCCTACGAGGCTGGTGGAGAACCAGTCGAGACGACACTAGGCAAGGTCAAGCAGAGAAGAGTTGGAATCCGAGGCGGGGCTCAAAAGATAAGGCTGGCATCAGCTGACTGGGCGGTCGTCACCGACAAATCGACGGGTAAGTCATCGAAGTCGAAGCTTCTACGGGTTGTCAAGAATCCAGCGAACGTCGACTATCAGAGAAGAGGCGTAATCACGAAAGGTGCGATCGTCGACACAGAACTCGGTCAGGCCCGAGTAACTTCTCGTCCAGGACAACACGGAGTCATAAACGCGGTCCTCGTATCCCAAGCCAGCAAATCCTAGGAAAGAACGAGTGGAGCCAGGGTGAAAAACCCGGGTCATATTATCATCTGGCCATTCCACATTGACAGCACAAAGACCAGAGGACAGGGAAGAAAACTCCCGATAGCCCGAGCGATAAAACAACCGAATCTCAGAGAGATCATCCAAGCGGCAACGATACTGGGTTATGTTCCGGAATCAAAGGAAAAATCGGCAATGCCAAGCCTTCACTGGGAGAAGGCGGGATATGTTAATGTCAAGAAGACTGCTCCGAAGGTTGCAATGCTGAAATCGATCGCGGGGGAGATCGTGAAGATACGACAGAAAGAGGCTCAGGCTGCCGAACCGAAGAAGGACCGGCGATAGACGGCCTAGCCGTGTTTCTTGTTCGGATACATGATGATCTTTCCCGACTGTCCAGATTTCATCAATGCAAAGGCCTTTGAGAACTCTTCAAGATCGAACCGGTGAGTTATCAGCTTGGAGAGATCAACCTGACCGGCCTTTAACACCGCAGCTGTCTTGTACCAGGTTCCGAAAAGCCGACGGCCAAAGACGCCGCGAACATGAGCATCTTTGAAGACAATCCAGTTGGCAACGTCTAGTTCGATTTTCTTAGAGGGCAGACCGAAGAGTATGGCTGTTCCTCCGGGACGAAGGACTTTGAAGCCTTCCTCGAAAGAGGGTTGCGCGCCTGACATCTCGAAGAACGCGTCAACTCCTCGCCCATCCGTCAAACGCATGATCTCCTTCACCACATCCTGTTGAGAACCGTTGATTAGAACGTCTCCACCCATGTCCTTCGCCAGCTTCAGCCGGTAATCGACGATGTCGACTCCGAAGATCTTAGTTGCACCGAAGGACTTGCAAAGTCCGATTAGACAAGCTCCGATGGGACCACAGCCAAAGACTGCGACGGTGTTCCCCGAGATTTCTGCCGCGGAGGCTGCGTGAACCGCGTTACCGAGCGGCTCTTGTGCAGATGCGACCTCTATCGGAATCTTCCGATCGTTGAGCCATGCGTGTTGTTCGTTTAGAACGTGATATTCTGCGAAGCAGCCATCCGTGTCGACTCCTCTGAGGAGCATTCTTTCGCAGATGTGAGCGTTGCCGGTTCTGCATTGGAAGCATTTACCGCAGAAGATGTGGGTCTCGCCCGAGACAATATCGCCTTCCCGGAGGTCGGAGACTTCCTTGCCTACTTCGATGATTTTTCCGGCGAACTCGTGGCCCATGACCATGGGAGGCTTGACTTTGTCTCGGATCGATTCATGCCAATCGTAGATGTGCATGTCCGTTCCGCAGATCGATGTGGCTTCTATCCGGACGAGAATGTCTCGGAGACCGGGTTTGGGTGTAGGCCATTGTTCGAAGACTGCGCCAGGACCGGGCGATGGCTTTACGACGGCGTGCATCTTTTCTTTCAACTGATTTCCCTGAAACTGGGTGTTAGCCGCGCAGGGAGCGCTGTAAAACGTTTTAGATTAGCAAGAAATTCTCGACCTTTGAGAGCATGAACCAAGAGTCCGGTTTGCAGAGAGCGCCGCTTCTGGATGCGTTGCGAGAAGAGCTTAGAGGACTTGACCAGCAGGATTTGCTGTGGCGTGTCAGGACTCTCCAAAGCCCATCTGCGCCGTACGCCAAAGTCGATGGTAAGAATGTCATAGTTCTTTGCTCGAACAACTATCTTGGACTAGCAAACCATCCCAAGCTCAAACAAGCGGCTATTGCTGCAACCAGAAAGTACGGAGCCGGGAGTGGATCGGTTCGAGTTATCGCCGGGACGATGGATCTGCACGTCAAGCTGGAAAAGGCTTTGGCCGATTACAGGGGAACGGAATCTTCGATCACTTTCCAGTCAGGATACGCCACGAATCTTGGAGTAATCATGTCTCTCGTTGACGAACGGGATTTGATCATCAGCGATGAATTGAACCATGGCAGCATCATTGATGGTTGCCGTTTGACGAAGGCGGAGAGACGGGTCTACAAGCACAAAGACATGGGTGACCTAGAAAGACAGCTTCAGGGTACGGAGCAGTTCCGGAGGGTCCTAGTGATTACGGACGGCGTCTTCAGTATGGACGGGGACATAGCGCCGCTGAAGGATATTGTCAAACTATCTCAGGAGCATAATGCGGTGACTTATGTTGACGATGCTCACGGCGACGGTGTCCTCGGCGAGAACGGCCGCGGAATAACCAACCACTTCCATCTCGAAGGAAAAGTGGACATTGACATGGGAACCTTCTCGAAGGCCTTTGGATGCGTCGGTGGATATGTTGTCGGCTCGAAAGACCTCTGCGTTTATCTTCAGAACAAGGTCCGAAGCTACCTCCTATCCGGGTCCCATCCGCCCGCCGTTGCGGGAGCGTGCATTGCAGCGCTGCAGATCGTCCAGAAACAACCATCCCTTGTCAAGAAGCTCTGGGACAACACACGCTACTTCAAGAAGGGTCTGCAAGACGCAGGCTTCGACACGGGGAACAGCGAGACCCCGATTACACCCGTGATAGTTGGAGACGCTGGTAAAGCTCGGGAACTAGCTGACAATCTCTTCAAGCTTGGAATATTCGTCCTACCGATCGTCTTTCCGATGGTGGCTCGGGACAAGGCAAGAGTCAGAACAATTGTAACCAGTGCGCATACCAGGAAGAATCTGGATACGGCGCTGGCAGTCTTTGAGAAAGTTGGCAAACAACTAGCACTAATCTAACGACTAGAGCTCTAGTTCCGGGTTCAGTTGACAACAAAGAAAAGAAAACTGGTGAAGAAGCCCCGAAGACCAGCGTTGACTGTTCGTAAGGCGACCTTGAAGGACCTTCCCATTCTGGTTCATCAACGCAGGGCCATGTGGCGTGAACTTGGGGCGAGAGAACAGACAGAGTTGGATAGGGCGGACAAAGTCTATGCAGGATGGGCTAGATCAAGGATGAAGAGCGGAACTCTGATGGGCTGGGTAGCCGAGAATGAAGGCAAGGTCCTTGGCGGAGGATGCGTGTGGCTGCAGCCCGTTCAACCGAGGCCCGGATACAAGCTCATGATCCAACCGTATTTGCTTTCAATGTACACGGAGCCTCGCTATAGAGGACTCGGCGTGGCCTCAGGAGTAGTCGAGAAAGCGTTGGAGTGGTGCAGGTCGAACAGGTTTCACCAGCTGCGGTTGCATGCTAGCGAGATGGGGCGTAAGGTCTACCTCAAGCATGGTTTCGAGCGTACTTGGGAAATGAGGCGCAGAATCAAGAGGCTCAGAGAAGACAGCTAGTGAGTTACTTGAGGAAAGAAGTTTAGCTATCCGGCCCATCGTTTGATTTCATCTTGTCACGTCTGGTTCCGAGATGCTCCTGCGGCGGGGAACTGGTGATCGTAGGAGAGAATCGTACTCCGGAAGGCTGGCGGACAGGATTCAAGCTTCAATGCAAGAAATGCAAGAAGAGATGGACCTACACTGGCGGAACCTACCGTGCAGACCAAGCGCCAGGATGACGGTAGGATGTCCATCGGGGCGATGGAAGAAGAAATCTCAAACCAAGCGCTGGACCTTCCAAGATTCGCTTCTCAACTTCGACAAAAACACCGTCCAAAGCTCGAATGGTCTTCACTCGTATTTGCAGGATCAGGCGACTCGTACGCAGCAGCTGTATTCGCCCAGGAACTCTCTCATGGAGAGGCTATTGCTTCGGACCCTTACGAGTTGCTCACGAACATCCAGCGAGTTAGAGGGAAAAACCTCGTCATCGTCTCGGTCGGTGGCAGAACGAGGACGAACATAGAACTCGCCAGAAAGGCAAAGAGAATCGCTGCAAAAATAATAGCCATCACGGCCAACCACGAGAGCCCACTAGCCCGTGAGTGTGACGAGACACTTCAGCTGAGGTATAGATACGCAGGAAGACTGACGTCCGGAACAGTCGCCTTCACGACCAGCTTGTTGGCCTGCGCATTCCTTCTAGGGAACCTACCGAGAGCCATCCAGTTAGGGACAACTCTTGCCGCTGCTAATAGGTGGACAAGAAACCTCAATCCTGGGGAAAAGAAATCGTTTGTTTTTGTCGGATCAGGGATAAACTATGCGCTATCCCTTTACGGAGCTGCAAAAATCAACGAGGTCTTGGGTGCCAAAGCGCAGGCAGCATACCCTGAACAACTTGGGCACGCAATGCTGTTCAGTGTGAATGAAGAACACGATCTCATTGTTTGCCTCTCCAATGGCCGAGACAAGGCGAGGCAGGTCTACGAGTTGCTGCGAAAGAACGACTTCCAGAGCAGCATACTTATGATTTCAGGAAACGATGCGGTCCTACAAAGCCTGAAGATCGCAATCTACCTGCAACATTTGCCACTCGCGATCGCCAAGAGAAAACGAATAGCCGAATGCGATTTCCTTTCGGAGAGGACGAAACTGAACCTCAGCAACAAGATGATCTACTAGACTTGTCTTGTTTCGGGGTGAGAATGGAGGAGAGGCTACGTAGGCGCCGCTGGGAAGTTGATGAAAGAAAAAATGGTTACTTGTTCTGGAACTATAGATCGGCTTGAATGAGCAGATCGTAAGCGTCGCCGCTTTCGCCATCAGCCTGCGATGACCTCCCAGACTCCCCTGCAGCATAGGTGCTCTTCAGCAAGGCTAGCTACTCTGAGGTGGATAGATGTCGTTCCAAACAGCGTTTCTCCATCATCCGTTCTGGTTACGCGAACTCTTATGCCTGTCACTTTTTCTTCAGTATCAAAGTTGAGGCGGAATTATTTACTGAGAGCGGTCGTGAAATCCATAGTCCCTACTGATATTTGTGAGACAAAATAGATTTCCCGAGTGCTTGTACTCCGCCCCCCTGAGGTCTGAATATTCCAAGCCACGAATGACCCATCGCCCCCGGTTGCCTCGCTTAGACCATTGATTGAAGATGTCTGTAAACGTCAAGAAGATCGTCTGTTTCTATGTGGTATGATGCTGATCCTTTTACCTTCTCAGTCTGAGCGTTCAGAGCCACGGAATATCGCACTATTCGAAAGACGGGAACGTCGTTAGTCCAATCGCCTACGTGTGCACATCTAGATGGAGGAATACCTGTCCATGTGCAATATTTTCGCAGCCCGAGTCTCTTGTCGGGTAGCGGCTCTATTTCGCCGGTGACGGTTCCGTCTTTGATTCCGACTTTGGATCCGACGTAGCCTTCGAAGCCGAACCTTTCAATCAAGTACGCGCATAGGAAATCTGGATTGTCTGTCAAGAGAATGACCCGGATTCCATGACCTTGCAGTTTCTCTACTGTTTCCCGGACGTTTCTGATGACCTCGACCTCTGAGACCGCTTGAAGAATATCGGTTAGTTTCATTCCTTGGAGAAGCTTGTATTGAGAGATCAGGAGTTCTCTCTTGTTGATTCTTTGATGAAGGAACATTTCTTCGAGCGAATCCCATTTCTCTCCGATTCCCAAGGAGCGGGATGCTTGGGTGAGGGCGGCTTTCCGAAAGATCGTACCGTCGACATCGAACGATACCATTGACAACGATGAGAGCGGCAGTATCCTTCCTCCTCAACCGTCAATAACTGACGGAGCGTTTGAACTCTTCGAGGTCAGGTATACTCGATAGTCTTGAATTCTTTCCGCAATCTTGTCGCGGCTCTGCGAACGCTACCCGGTTCTTCGCCCTTGTAGACTCTTATGATTAGTTCGGCAATTCTCTCCATGTCTCGTACTTTCATTCCACGACGAGTAGACTCGTTTGTTCCAAGCCTGATTCCATGATCGACGATCATGTTTGCGTCCTCCAACTTCTCTGAGAAACGGTTCACATTCTCCTCGCCGCTGATGTCGAGAAAAACCTGGTGCGACTCGGTAAAACCATAATCCGCGCACTTGACGGGCAGGCCGCCTTCGTGGAGCGCCTTGGCTAGAGCCTTAGCGTTTGCTACTACCTGAGAGGCGTATTTTGCGCCTCGCCTTCGAATCTCGTCCAATGCCCAAATGAGAGCCGCCATCCTGTTCCAGTGAGCATTATCGACCAGTCCAGGAAACTGTCTGTCTTTGACAAGTTCTTTGACCCGACTTGTTCCTATGATTATCCCTCCTTGTGGACCGAACAAGGTCTTGTGAGTGGATCCCAACATGACAGCTGCACCTTCCTTCAGTGGACGCTGGAACTCTCCTCCGCCGATCAGTCCTAGAACATGGGACGCATCGTAGGCGACTTGGGACCCTGCCGCTTGACATGCGTCTGCAAGTTCAGTGATAGGGTGGGGAAATAGAAAGTAGGATTGTCCGAAGACGACGAGAGAGGGTTTCTCGTCTTCGATAAGAGCTTTAGCCTTGTTCACGTCGATGTTCATTCTTTCTGAATCAAACGGGAAAAAGAGATTCTTCACATTGACAAAGGGTGGATACCCTTTTCCGCCGATGCCGTCATACCCCCCGTTGACAGGGTTAACAGAGAGGATCGATCCACCGGGCTTGGTAAGGGTGGAAATCATGATCATATCAGCCATATGTCCTGATAGCGGCCTCAGGCTCGCCCAGTCGGCGCCATATACTTCGCAGGCCAGTTTCTCGCCTAGGGCTTCGAGCTCATCGATGAAGCGTGTTCCCTTGTAGAACCCGTCGATGGCCGTGTATCGATGGCCCATGTCAATGCTGAGAAGTTGGCGAACTGTATGACTGGTTACGTTCTCGGATGGTATGAGGTTGAGGCATTCTTCTGCGCGCCAGCGTTGATGTTTGTCAACGATTCGTCTGATCTGGGACGCGTAGGACGTTGAAAGTCTACCCTAGTTGGGATCTAGACTCTGCGACCGCGTCGACCGCCGGGCCGTCGGGTCCCATCATGCGGAACCGGTGTAACGTCTTCTATTCTTCCAATTCTAAACCCGTGACGGGCAAGCATTCTGATGGCAGCTTGCGCTCCGGGACCAGGGGTCCTAGCACCGTGACCACCAGGAGCTCTTACTCGAATGTGTAGAGAGGTAATTCCTTTGTCTTTTGCTGTCTTGGCTGCTGCTGCAGCGGCCTGCATCGCAGCGTACGGTGTTCCTTGGAGTCTGTCGGCTTTGACGTGTTGTCCTCCGGCGCTTCGGGATATTGTCTCGGCGCCTGTGAGGTCTGTTATGTGGACCATGGTGTTGTTGAAGGATGAGTAGATGTGGGCGATTCCCCATCTGTCCGCCGGTGTCTTAGGCTTCTCTGCCATACCAGAATTACCTGATAGGTTCGGGCTTGAGCCCTACGCGAATTTAAACTCTCCCCGGCAGATGTTCTGGATAGTACGACTACAAGGTTGGGCGGATTCGCCCGTGTGACGCGTTTGATCACTCAGAAAGGCTTTGAGTTCCAGTTGAGATTCGCAATCCTCTCGGTCAGCGTAGGCCTACCGTTCATAAGCTCCGACGAGAATGGATAACCCCTGCTCCAAGTCAGACCCGCATACGAATCTACTAGTCCTAGGGCTTCCATCTTTTCCAGCACTCTCTCCAGAGTTTCTCTCCCGACACGCTCTGCTGCAAGCCTATCGGCTTCTAGCCTCAGTCGCCTTGAGAACCATTTGGACAGGAACCCACTTAGGAAAAAAGCAGGGAACAACCACGCGATGTCTAGGATCAGCAAAAGGTCGGGTATGCCTGAGGCTGGAGTCGAAACAGCAAATAGCTCCCACCATCCTAGCGCATCGATAATGATTGGGGTCGAAACTAAGATGGTTCCGAGATAGCGTTTGTTCCTCAGCTTCGCCTCGTAGATCAGAGAGGAGGCCAGTAGAGGCCGCCACTCTTCAGGGTCGAGTTTTCCCTTCATCGCGGTAGGCAGGAGGACTTTGTCCCAAGTGAAGACGCACCAGCCGATCGGGACATCTCGTTTGATGCTCCCGGCCATCTCCGGGAGGATGTTTTCGGAGTCGTGCATCGTCGACTGAACGTACTCGTCCCAAGAAACCGAGACTGGTCTGAAAATAGATATGTTGAGTTGTTCTATGAGTTCGTTTGCGATTCTAAGAATACGTTGTTCATCGGCGATGCTGGTCGATGAATCCAAACAGTAATCCAGCAGCTGACAGAATGGTATGGGTTTGAAGTAAGCCTTTCGGATTGCCCGATAGAATATTGTGAGGAAAGAGACCGCCAGCGAGTCGACGCTCCACCATCATTCTTGTTACACAACTCGCCGTTGCAAGAAACTTTACACAATCCCCAGGCTGATATAATCCCAAGTTGAGACTTGACTTCTGGCTCTTAGACCTCAACCATGAGGCTCACGAGGGCAGGTCAGCGATCTGGCTTTGGGGAGTCACGCATGACAACAAGCGAGTCCTAGTTATCGACGCCAACTTTCAGCCCTACTTCTATCTCCTACCTAAGAAAGACCAAGACATTAGTCAACTCAGGAAGAGGATTGAAACCGAGAAGCCTCATCCGTCGATTGAAAGAGCGATCATCGAAAAGAGGAAACGTCTAGGTGAGAAGAGACAAGTTATCGAAATATTCTGCGAAGATCCTGATACATTGGAGAAATACGCCAGAGAATGCGTAAAGCTGCTTGGTGTTGAGAGGAGTTTTGAGGAGAAGCTTCGTTACTCGATAAAGTACCAGAATGAGTTTGAGATCAGACCCTGCCAGTGGTACAGCGTCGAGGGAGCAGAATCAGACATTGACCCGGGAAAGTATCACGTAGACAAAGTCCTTGACGCAAGCGGACACCCAACTTCTATCCCGAGGGAAAATGCTCCTAAGCTAAGACTCCTCTCCTTCGCTATCCTAGCCGTCAGTCCGACTGGCTCTCCAAGCCCGCTTCGGGACCCTCTGGGACTCGTTGCATGGAAAAATAGCGAAGGCCAATCCGGCACCATCCAGTCAGAAAAGAATTCGGATGAAGAGATAATCGACGGATTATCGGAGATTTATCGGAAATTTGATCCTGACGTTGTCTTCTCGTTTGGCGGCAACACGTTCGATTGGCCCTATCTGATCAAGCGAGCTGATAAGACCAAGGCGAAACTTTCCGTCGGAAGAGACGATGGTCCAGCCCGCCAGAGTCTCTACGGCCACTTCTCGCTAACGGGACGGGCAAACGTGGACCTGCTAGATTTCTCAGGAGACCTCTACGATGTGAAGATCAAGACTGTTGAGAGTGTTGCGAGGTTTCTCGGAGTTGAAGCTGTGACTCCGAAAATTGACGAGACCGAATACTACGATCAGTGGACTGGTCGTGATCGCCCAGGCTTAGAGGGACAGATGAAAGCCCACGCGGCCTCAATCTTCAATGTTGGAGAGGACGCGCTCGATTATACACTGCAGCTCTCCAATCTCTCAGCACTTCCACCAGACCAGGTCCTCGCTGCAGCTGTTGGTTTCAGAGTTGACAGCTACCTAATGATGGAAGCTCACAGACTCGGAGAGCTGATACCAGTTAGAGAAGGGCTCAATATCATTCCATACAAAGGGGCAATCGTCCTTGAGCCAAGCGTGGGACTGCACGACAGCGTTGCGGTTCTCGACTTCTCAGCCATGTATCCTAGCCTCATGGTCAAGTACAACATCTCCCCGGACACGCTTGTCGATAAGGCAGGAGAAGATGTCTTTGAGGTCCCCGAGGTTGGACATCATTTCCGAAAGAATCCTCCGGGACTCTACAAGATCGTTCTATCCCAGCTCATAGCGAGCCGTCAGGCCGCGAAGATGGAAGCGGCTAGGACGCCACGGGGAACTCCAGAGCACAAGATCCTGAAGGCGCGTGAAAAGGCCACCAAGGTCATCACCAACGCCACCTACGGGTACGCTGGATGGGCCGGATCCAGATGGTACTCTAGAGAGGTTGCAGAATCCGCAGCCGCCCTCGGCCGCGACACCATCAACAAATCCATCCAACTCGCGAAGACCCTCGGGCTCAAAGTTCTGTATGGAGACACGGACAGCCTCTTCGTTGAGTACAAGGAGAAGATCGTCAACCAGTTCATCAAAGAGATCGACAAGAACCTGGGACTCGAAATCAATCTAGGACAATTGTACAAGCGAATCCTGTTCACAGAAGCCAAGAAGAAGTACGCTGGACTAATGGACGATGGCGAACTTGACGTTGTCGGAATGGAGGCAATCAGAGGTGATTGGTCTAATCTTGCCAGGAATGTTCAGAACGAAGTCCTCAGGCTAGTGCTGGAACATGCGAATCCAACTAAGGCAAAATCCTACGTGATGAACCTGACCAAGGACCTGAAATCTGCGAACGTCCCCAAGTCTTCGCTTGTGATATGGAAGACCCTCACTAAGCACCCAGACGAGTACGAGGTCAATGCCCCACATGTGGAAGTGGCCCGAAAGATGGCGAAGGAGGGTTGGCCAGTTTCCGTGGGAGACAAGGTCGGCTTCATTATCACAAAGAAACCGGGTAAACTATACCAGAAGGCAGAGCCTCACTTCAAAGTCTCACTTGATCAGGTTGATTACGACTATTATGTTCGCAACCAGATTGTGCCGGCTGCTGCTAGAGTTCTAGACGTCTTCGGTATAGCCGAGAAAGACTTGCTTTGGACGACTCCCGGTCAGGTTAGCTTGTGATCGTAGGGCCTGGGCTGAACGAGGACAGATCGCTGAGAGTCATGACGTTCACGTTTGGTGGCTTCTTTGCTCCGTCGGATACTCTGTCGCCGATAACAAATCGAATGTTCTTTCCGGCAGCAATATCTAACAATCTCTGAGTAACAACTCCATCGAAGAGAACCAAGTGCGCGTTCTCAACGCTTGGAATCTTTTCCGCAAGCTCGCTAACAGGCATTCTGCCAAGCTCCTTTCCTGCCTCATCGAATATCACTGCCTCCAAGGTTCCTCGAAGATCTTTCGCGACGTCAAACACCTGCGGTGCTAGGCTGGGTCTTGGAATGGGCGGCGCTTCAACCCGAGGTTCAGATGGACCGTACCCTCTTTCGTAGGGTCGCTCGTATCGTTCCTGTCTCTCAGGCCTCTCCTGGCGGACGAATTGTGGCCTCTCTGGCCTTTCGATCGGTCGAGCGAGATTGATTGGGACCCTTTCTCGAAGAGCCTTCATTATTTCCTTCGGAGTCAGTTCTTCGACTTCCTTCCCGAAGGATGCACGCGCGACATAGTCAATGTCGGCAACCTGTTGTAGCTCTTTGAGAATGAGGTCTCCAGCCCTGTCTCCGTCGAGGAAGGCTGTGACTTCCTTGTCCTTGGTGAGCTTGATGATGCTGTCAGGAACCTTGGTCCCGTTGAGCGCGACGACGTTCTTGATCCCCACCTTCATGAGAAGAATGACGTCTGCCCGGCCTTCAACAACTATCAGAGAGCCGCTCTCAACCTCTGGACCCGCTGGCAGCTTCTCGGGACCATACTCGATAAGATCCACGCCTCTTAGAGAAGATGCAACCTCCTTGACGACCTCTTCTGTGCTCGGGGATGATTCGACTACCCATTTGCGGAGAATATCCTTCGCTTTGGTCAGGATGGCGTTCCGCTTTTCTTCCCGGACATCCTCGACCTTTTCCAATGTAATCTTCGCTTCACAGGGGCCGATTCTATCGACGCTCTCGATCGCAGCTGCGATAATAGCTGTTGAGACCTTGTCTAGACTTGAGGGTATTACGATTGACCCTGTTGTCTTATCGCGTTTGGAATCGAGGTTAATCTCGATTCGTCCTATTCTTCCTGATTTTTGTAGTTCTCTAAGGTCAAGATCGGGTCCGAAGAGTCCTTCCGTTTGTCCGAAAACTGCGCCGACGACGTCAGGTTTCTCGACGACCCCTTGAACGTCGAAATGTGCTTTTACTATGTATTTTGTAGTCGTAGCGTACTGAGACTGTTCAACCATGAAAGTTTAACCTCCATAATTCATTACCTTCCTTCTGATACCTTCTCTTTTCGATTTGTAAGCGGTAAAGCTTGAGAGTGTAAGAGGTCCAGCCCTAGTATTAAAGCCCGTCTCCAAGCCTACGAATATCAAGGATTGCAAGTTATGTCTAAAGCGGTCTACAGGATATATCGCTACGACCGATCACGATCTTCAAGAAAAGCAGGTAGTACTCAATTTGCTCGGGCATCTTGTGCATTGGCCTCGTCTGTGTCTCGTTTTGATTTCACCTCTCGGGCGACATTGAGCAAAACGATTCCTACAATTACAAGGGCGATACCAGAAAGTAACGAGGCAACGAGCAGCCAATTTTGGGCTGGCAGTGAATAAGGCAGGCAACCGCCTGCTGGACAATATGCGCGTAGTTTGGAGCTATAGATGCCGATAAGGCCAACCGTAATCAGCAGGATTCCTAGAACAATGAGCGCACCTCCAAGAGTCTGAATCGTGTGCTTGGCAAACCGCTCCAGCAATACCCGATACGGTAAGGATGGAAGAGGAACCTCAAGAAAAGTTAACTGGTTTCTTGGAGACGATTAATTAGTCGCGTTTTCGCTTGTCTTCTCCCATAAGAGGGTCAGGCGACGCTGGCCCACCCGTCACTTTCTTGTCTCGTGTCAGTCAGCGATTAGTGTCTTCACCTCGTCGATGGGTCTAGGGGTGAAAGCCAACTCGTCTTGACTCGTATTACATATCTCTCCGCAGGCATTCCCATCTAGGTGGCGTTATGTCTAAAAGAAACCATCCTCAATCCCTGACACAGATGTGCTAGAATGCCCAAGCCTGCTGCTAGGGTGGGTGTGAACGGGTTCGGGGTCATCGGCAAGCGCGTTGCCGAGGCCGTGTCGAAGCAGAAGGACATGAAACTCATCGGCGTCTCCGACATCGTTGCAGACTATCGGGTGAAGATGGCGCAGAAGAAGAATTTCGTGATATACAGCTCCATTCCCGAGAAACTACCCGATATGAAAAGGGCGGGAATAGAGGCTTCAGGGGTTCTAGAAGACTTGATCAAAAAGGTCGACGTCATGATAGACTGCACGCCAGCGGGGCTGGGCGCGAAGAACAAAGCGCTCTACGACAAGCTCGGCGTCAAGTCAGTCTTTCAGGGCGGCGAGAAACACGAACTTACGGGATCATCCTTCGTTGCCCAGTGTAACTACGAGGAGAATCTGAACAAGAACGCCACGCGTGTCGTAAGCTGCAACACAACCGGAATCTGCAGAACCATCGGAGCACTTCAGGACGGGCTCGGGGTAAGAAAGGCGAGGGTTGTCGTGTTCCGGAGAGGAACAGATCCGTGGGAGAGCCACAAGAATGGACTCATTAATACTGTCGTCCCGGAAGCGCATATCCCGTCCCATCAGGGACCGGACGCGCAGACAGTTCTTCCCAAGCTGGACATTACAACTATGGCCGCGAAAGGACCCTTCAATATCGGCCATCTGCACTTTGCCATGGTCCAGCTGAAGAATAACCCGGAGAGGAAGGACGTTCTGAAGATCTTGAAGAACGCCCCTAGGCTGGCGCCTGTCAGGACGACTGATGGAGTTGACAGTATGAACGCAGTAGCCGAGATGATGCGAGACATGCTTAGAGCTAGGGCCGACATGTGGGAGGTAGCCTACTGGGAAGACATACTCAACGTCACAGACGGTGAAGCGAATATGGTTTACCAAGTCCACAACGAGAGCGTGGTCGTTCCGGAGAATGTTGACGCCATAAGGGCACTTACCGGCCTGGAAAGCGAAGGTCGAAGATCGATTGCAAAGACTGACGAGGCCCTAGGTATCACAAACAAGTTCCTTTAGCCCAGCCGAGGAAGAAAAGTTCCATGACTCAAGAACAGACAATCAAGAACGCAGTAAGAGACCGTTATGGTGCGAGAGCTAAAAATTTAGACAGCGCTAGTTGTTGTGGACCCTCAAACGTAGACGACCTATTGAGTCACGGCTATTCCCGAGAAGAGGTGGGACAGCTTCCAGAATCTGCAATCGTCATGGCTGCCGGTTGTGGTAATCCAACAGCGCTGGGGATGATTCGGACCGGGGAAACTGTTCTTGATCTTGGTTCCGGTGGAGGCATTGACGTTCTCCTAGCAAGTAAGAGGGTCGGTATGCAAGGGAAAGTTATCGGATTGGACATGACTAAAGAGATGGTTCAACGCGCGTCGGATAGTGCGCAGAAACTTGGACTGCAAAATGTCGAGTTCAAGCTCGGCGAAATCGAAGAAATACCGCTAGAAGGTGAGAGTGTCGACGTTATCATGAGTAATTGTGTAATCTGCTTGAGTCCTGATAAGAAGCACGTCTTTCAAGAAATGTTTCGCGTATTACGCAGAAACGGAAGATTAGCAATTGCAGATGAGGTCGCATTGAAACCGTTCTCGAATGAGGAGAAAGCCGATGCTGACAAATGGTGTTCCTGCTCTAGTGGAGCAATTACTGGACTCGAATATGTTAGAGGATTGGAAGAGGTCGGATTCATGGACGTACTGGTCAAGCCATTGGAACGAGGCGGTGGATATGCGGGCACTGGAGTCCTCAGCGCTTTTGTAAGCGCAACAAAACCCTAATTCAGGCATGCCTGTCGAGCTCTATCCGCTTCAATATCAGCTGAGAGGTTTCTCTCCTCAATTCTAAGGATCGGTAGCTATTTCGAAACTCCAAATCAAATATAGCTGCTGGGAGGCTGACCAGAGTTTCAAGTCTCGGAGACAGCCACAATGGAGTTACGTGAAAACGACATCAATGTTCTAAGAACTCTCAGGGACGCGGGCGGTACGGCCTCTGTCGAAGATCTAGCTCAGAAAACCGGCTTAGCCGATGCCGCTGTTGCGCGGGCGTCACTAACACTGTCAGAACTAGGCTTGGTCAAGGAACAGACGACGAGAACCACCGAGGTATTTTGCACGGAGGAGGGACATGATTACCTCGCGAATGGGTTACCGGAGCGAAGGGTCGCTACAGTTGTCCACGATGGAGGGGGAAAACTCTCCGCCAGCGAAGCCGTCCAGCAAGCCGGTCTACCTCTAGACTTTGTCTCAATAGTTACGGGCTGGATTGCCCGCAAAGGCTGGGGAAAAATCGAGAAGACAAGTTCCGGGGCTCTTCTAATGGTTTCGGAGAACCCCCCAAAAGACGAGGACGAAGAGCTTCTGGAGAGAATCGGTCAGATAGCCCTTCCAATAGAAGAGCTTCCCCCTAACCTGAAACATGCTGCCGATAGACTGCTCAAGAGAAAAATTCTGGCTTCGAAGGAGAGAACGCAACGGAAGCTAGAGATCACTCCTCTAGGACTGGACGCGATTCCCACTCAAGCCTCTGTCGGTGAAGTCAGCGGCTTAACAAGTGAGATGATTCTGTCCGGTGACTGGGAGAGAGTCCGTCTCCGAGCATACAATGTTTCCTCTCCCGTCCCTTCACTCAATCCTGGAAAATATCATCCATACCTGCGATTCATCCGGATGGTCAAACGAAAGCTCGTTGCTCTCGGGTTTAGAGAGGCTATTGGGCCTCTTGTCGAGACCGCGTTCATCAATGACGACTGCCTCTACATGCCGCAAGATCATCCTGCGCGAGAAATCCACGATCTCTACTATCTGAAACACCCATCCAAAGCGAGCCTGGAACCATGGAAGGATATCCTGGAGAAGGTAGCTCAGACACATGAGAACGGATGGAAGACAGGGTCCACGGGCTGGGGCTACAAGTATTCGAGAGAAGAAGCCTCCAAGCTAGCCCTCCGCAGCCACGGAACAGCCCTAAGCGTCCGGTCAATGATCTCAAAGGACCTGCAAATCCCCGGCAAGTACTTCGCAATTGCTCGCTGCTTCCGGCCGGAACTCCTCGATAGAACGCATCTGACAGAGTTCAACCAGGCCGAAGGAATAGTTCTCGATCCCAGCCTCAGCCTACGCAACCTACTAGGGGTCTTGGAGATGTTTGCACGCGAAGTCGCCGGAGCCGACAAGGTCCGGTTCAAGCCCGACTATTTCCCGTTCACCGAACCCAGTGTCGAGCTGCAAGCCTACAAGGAAGGATACGGATGGATGGAATTCGGCGGTAGCGGAATATTCAGACCCGAAGTCACAGAACCCCTCGGCATCAAAGTACCCGTAATCGCCTGGGGACTCGGAATCGACAGGCTCTACATGATGAACCAACAGATCCAGGACATTAGACAACTCTTCACCACAGATCTCGAATGGATAAGACAACAGAAGGTAGCCTGAGACGCCCTCAGTCCAATTCTCTCTAATGGATCTAGAGGATCTTCTTGGCCAGAAGGTTCCCCGGGACGAAGACGGGCTCAACCAGATGCTCGCTTATGTCAAGGGTGACGTGGAATCTCTCGACGAACAGAACGATAGTGTCAGCATCGAAGTCAAAGACAGCAATCACCCTGACATTTGGTCGGTAGAAGGAATCGCCCGCGCCCTCAGAACTCACCTCGGTCTCGCCAAGCCCAAAGCTCCCATTCTCTCGGGAAAATCAGTGCTGAGAGTCACAATAGACCGCAGACTGGGGCCCATCCGGCCCTTCATCGCAACTTCCATTGTGAAAAACGTCAAACCCAGCGAGAACGCTCTGAAAAGCTGGATAAGCCTACAAGAAAAAATGGACCTCACCTATGGTAGGAAGAGAAGACGAGCCTCCATCGGATTCTACCAGGCCGACCTGATCAAGTCACCTCTCCGCTACACGGTCGGCAACCCTGACAACACGGCTTTCGTTCCGTTAGGCTCAACCGAGAAGATGACGCTTCGAGAGATCGTAGAGAAGCACCCCAAGGGAATCGAGTACAGCGGAATAATCTCATCCTTCAAAGAATGGCCACTGTTGACAGATGGAGAGGGCAAAGTTCTCTCCCTTCCACCCATCATCAACTCCAACGACTTAGGAAAGGTCAGCACCGACACGAAGAATATCCTCGTAGAAGTCACAGGGACGAATGCCAAGACAGTGGGCAATACTCTGAAGATAGTGGTAGCCGCCCTCGCCGAGAGAGGAGGCAAGATCTACAGCTGCGCTCAAACCTACATGAATAATGGGGCCAAGCCGGTGATTACGCCTGACCTGAGATCTAGCTTCAAGGAATTCTCAGTCAGCTACGCTAATCGAATTCTTGGGGCCAGCTTCAAACCAGCAGAGATGATACGAGCGTTTGTTAGAGCCGGCCATCCCGCTCGACAAGTGAGTAAAGACATCCTGCGCGTGGAGAGCCTCTGCTACCGAATCGACATCATGCACCAAGTCGATCTAGTTGAAGACCTCGCGATCGCGCTAGACATCAACAAGCTGGATCCTGAATGGCCGAGAATCTGGACCCTCGGAGGACTCGCACTAGAGACGGAAAGAAATGATACTCTTGCAGAGGTTATGATCGGTCTGGGATACCAAGAGCTTCTGACATACAGTCTGACATCGCCAGAAGTATTCGTTGACAAGATGGGCATAGGGCATGAAAATTACGCAGAACTTCTGAATCCGAAAATGTCAACCCACACCGCAATGAGAAGCTGGCTTCTGCCAAGCATTCTCAACTTGCTCAAGGACAATACTCATGTCGATTATCCTCAGAAGGTCTTCGAAATTGGACCGTGCGTTCTTGTCAAAGAAAACGGCGAAGGTCGGACTGAAACTCGATACAAGATCGCCGCGGTGACAATCCACACGGCAGCCGGTTTCACAGAGATCCGATCATGCCTCGATACGCTCCTTGGCAGCATCGGTCTCCAGTTCCAGGTCGAGCCTACCACTCAGCCAAGCTTTCTCGAGGGACGAACCGGCGAGGTGATGTCAGGGCAAAAGCGAATCGGACTGGTTGGTGAACTGCACCCTAAGATAATCCGTGCGTGGGGCCTCAGCCTTCCCGCAGCAGCGTTCGAACTGGAGATTCCGCCAAGGGCAGTTGCCTAGGAAATGGTTGAAGAAAAGTTCGTTGTGACACCTTGGGAAGTGACGGGAGCAGTTGACTATGAGCGACTCATCCGCGATTTTGGAACCCAACCAATAGATGGCCCGCTCGCCAAGAAACTGGAAGAGATACTTGGAGACGCTGCCTACTTAATCCGCAGGCACATCTTCTTTTCACACCGCGACCTCAACCTCGTACTCGACGACTACTCGAAGGGCAAGGGGCTATTCCTGTATACGGGTCGTGGACCCAGCGGACCCATGCATATTGGCCACATACTCAGCTTCTATTTCACCAAGTGGCTCCAAGACAAATTTCACACAAATGTCTACATCCAGATAACGGATGACGAGAAGTTCCTCGAAGAGAAGCGGAACCTATCCTATGACGACACTCAGCGATGGGCAGTTGATAATATTCTCGAGATTGCCGCGGTCGGCTTCGATCCAAATCGGACTTTCATACTTCAAGACACGGAGTTCATAGGCCATGCGTATCCCTTAATCTTGAAGATAGCCCGCCGGGTTAATTTCAGCACCGCCAAGTCAGTGTTCGGCTTTACTGGCGAGACAAACATCGGTTTCTCTTTCTACCCATCGATCCAGATTCTACCAAGTCTCCTCGAAGAGCGACGATGCCTCATCCCGTCGGCCATAGACCAGGACCCGTACTGGAGGATACAACGGGACATCGCGGAGTCGATGGGGTACTACAAGGCGGCCGCTGTCCACAGCAAATTCCTCCCTCCGCTGACCGGGATGAAGGACAAGATGAGCTCTTCAAAGCCAGAGACTGCAATCTACCTCAGCGATGACGACAAAACCGTTAGGAACAAGGTGTACCGTTACGCCTTCTCCGGTGGACAAGCGACGAAAGAGGAGCACCGGAAGAAAGGCGGAGACCCCGACGTCGATGTTCCTTTCCAGTGGCTCTACATGTTCTTCGAACCCGATGACAAGCGTATGGAGCATATACGTGCCGAGTACAAGAGCGGCCGAATGCTCACAGGAGACCTGAAAGACATACTCATCGAGAAGGTGACAACATTTCTCAGCGAACACAGGCAAAGGAAAGTGAAAGCCCCCGATTTGGTGCATTTGTACAAGAAAGACGGGACACTTGCACGGGAAATGTGGAAGCGTGACTTCACCAAGTCATAGGTCATACGTCAGTGACGCGCGTTTACGAGCGTAGATAGGCCCAGCGTGGAATTATTGTACGACACAGAAGCTCTCAACTCCTTCCGAAAGTCAGGTCTGATAATCGCGAAGATTCGAAAAGAAGTTCCTGACATTGTCAGGCCTGGAAAGCCCGCGCTGGAGATTTGCAACGAAATTGAGAGCAGGATTTGGGAGCTTGGAGGAAAACCGGCCTTCCCAGTAAACATTGGGATTAACGAGATTGCCGCACACTACACCTCGCCCCCAGGAGATACGTTAACCATCCCCTCTGGTTCAATGGTGAAAGTCGATTTCGGGGTCCACGTAAACGGCTACGTCACGGACACAGCAGTTACGGTCTTCTACGATCCCAAGTTCGAACCGATGGTCAAAGCTGCCGATGACGCTTTGCAGAACGCTATCAAAGTCTTCAGAGGCGGAGTCAAATTGTCAGATATCGGACGGGTGATTCAGACAACTATAGGAAAGTACGGGTTCCGACCGATCAGCAACCTCACAGGTCACAGCATCGAAAGGTACAGCATACATGCAGGTAAATCCGTCCCGAACGTCCCGGTACTTGCCGCAGGAAAGGCGAACGAAGGCGAGGTGTTCGCCATAGAGCCCTTCGTAACCCTACCCGACGCGGCGGGCTCTGTCACAAACATTCTACCAGCCCAGATTTACCGCTACATCAAGTCCAAAGGCGTCAAGAGCGACGAGTCCAAGAAAGTCCTCCACGACATCTACACCCGGTTCTCAACCCTGCCCTTCGCACCCCGCTGGCTAGAAGACAAGTTCCCAAGAGAAACCGCAAGACGAGCGATGCTGGACCTAGTTCATACCAGGTGCGTGGGTGGGTACCCTGTTCTGGTGGAGGAGACGCGAAGACCAGTTGCCCAGGCAGAACACACGGTTCTGGTTGGACGGGACGACTGTACCGTGCTTACCGCAGAATGACCTGATTCCAAGAATCGCCCATTATCAGTCCTGATCCCAAAAAATGAGAGGGGCTCCCTACACTTCCCTGGAATCGTTCGGGGACACGCCGATAGAACCCCTATCTTTGCCTGCATCCAAGCATGAATTGTGCCCTGATCAGCCTGTCTCGCCCACAATCACTGCCAGACACCGAATCGTTTCCTTGAGGGGAGGGATATTGCACAGAGCATCTCGCGTCGCGTGAGACTACTTCTTCGGTGGGCCTTCGGTGTAGATTCCGTTGATTGTAAGGTCCCCGGTCGTGCACTGGGTGCATTTGCCGAGTGTCTTGAAGACAAAGTCTCCTATGGCGAAGTTCTTGATCTGTTTGAAGCTGCACTGGCCACACTTGACTATGGAGAGCACTTTAACGGGTGTGTACGCTCCTATCCTGATACCCCTGCGCATCCTCGTCAGTGTCAGAAGTACGAAAGTGAATGCGACAACTGCAATGGTGACATAAAGGATCATGATGTTAGGATCTGCGATGTCTCCACCAAAGACGAGTCCGATGAAGTAGAGGCCGACAACCGCCATGACAGCAGCTAGTATCGTGAGTACTAATGATGCGCCACTACGTGGCTTAGGCTGCGACACCTAAAGATCCCTTTATTGGCCGATACCGATGGTGTTGCCGATACCGGCGACTATTATAGTATCGCCTGGCTTGCTTCTTTCCAGGATGAGGCTCTTGATTCTCTCGATAACTTTCTCTCCAGCCTCCATGATCTCCTTCTTCATCGGCGTAATCGCTTCCTGAAGACTCTCCTTGACAATAACTGCGTATACTGGTATCTTGTGGAGAGTTGCTTCCTGTTCGATCTTGAACCGTTCAGTGCCGACGCCGCCGATTGCTGCGCCGATTCCTTCGCTGACTTCGCCTGAGTTTTCACCCTCGAACTTCACTGCCGCGTCCACCATGATCACCATCGAGACCTTGTCGACATTCTCTTCGATGATCGTCTTGATGGCGTCCCCCGGTTTCCCGACGTTTCCGCCAGGACCCTCCGCCTTCAAAGCGATAACTCTACGATCCTCCATCATCGTCTCAGCAACAACCACGTCCTTCTCGACCTTCCGTTGCACCTTATCCTTCATCAATCGCGACGCGACAAGCGGACCAATACCATCCCCTATCGGCTGGCCCTCGGCGAAAGCCTTCGCCGCGCCCAAGTATGCCTCCGCCTCCTGGATTATCAAAGGAAGAAGTGCTTGTAGCTGTATTATGATGAATATGCTGTTGGTCTTCTTTCCCATCAAGTAGAAGTGTCGAATAATCCTGTAGATCGTGTTAAGAGCCCATGACGCCTCGACCAGGTTCTCGAGATTCATGACCTGGGAAGAGTCAGCGCCCGGCGCAATTCTGCGAACGTCCTCCTTGAACTTCTCATCCCGGACATCCAGCAGATGATCAATTTTACCGACAATGCCAGCGGGATCCATGTCGACCGGCGAGATGAGGAACTGCTCCATCAAAACATTGATCGAGGGACCCGGATCAATAGTCGGCTTTCCGATCTCTTTCACAGTCTTCAGCGTCAGATCTTTCGCCGAGTTTCGGAACATGTCCAATCTGCGCAATCCCTTATCGATATCCCAGAGGAACTGGCGCATCTGCAATTTCTGACCGAAACCGAAGAACAACGCGATGAAAAGAACGGTGAAGAGTAGCTGGCTAATTGTGCCTAGATTTCCGAACAGCGAACCAAGAAGATCGTTCTCGTGGAGAGAGACAGGCAGCACTTAGAGGGCACCGGAATATGCTCAATATTCCCGTCTGATTGTTATAAACGTTGATCCCTAAGACTAGTCCCAACTAGACCGAAAGATATCCAGCAAACAAAAGATACATCTTCTCGAGAAAATAGAAAATGAGGTTGGCAGCGGTCTAAGCTTCGCGTGGGCGTTAGCACCACACTACCACAGAGATCGCATGGGAGATTCACTTCCGTGTTCGGAACGGGTACGGGTCCTAGCTCCCACCTATGGCCGCCAACCCCGTGAACAGTCCGCCGCGGAATCGGCTAGATAAGCCTTCTCCGAAATCGGGCCTGGAAGCGTATGATGGCGGTTCCGCTTCAACTGGATGGTAATACGGTGAAGTTGGCTCGCTCTTTCTCCGTGCGACCAAGGCAATTAAGACGACGAGGAATAGGAGAGCTATTCCAGCGATGAGGAAGATTGCGGGAATCCCGGAGACCTTCAGGTTCGTCAGGTTTGGAATACCATTCACGGTGACCGTCACGGTGTTTTGTCCGGAAGAGAACCCGGACTTGGAAGCTTGGATGGTGACTGTTGGGCTTGAGGCCTGCAGGGGAGTGCTGTAGATTGCAGTGTAGTTGCCGTTGCCGCCGTCTGTTGCGCTTGAGAAGCTTCCTCCTCCTGAGGAGGAGAGAAAGATGGTGGCCCCTGTTACGGGGCTGGTTCCATTTGTGACCCGAATCATCAGGACGATCTCGCCCCCAGGGGTGATCGAGGTGGGACTAGGTGCAGCCGCAACAGTCAACGGAGGGAACGGAGTGAGAATGATCGATGTCTGGGCGGAGCCGCTGAGAAATCCGGTCTCGCTGGCCACGACCTGAATTAACGTACTAACGGTAGAACTTACCAGAGGGGCTGTAAAATTAGAATAGTAAAGGCCTGGACTGCCCATGACTGGTTGTGTGAAACCGCCGTCAGCAGACGAGGTTAGAGAGAGCATGACGCCGGTTTGGGGAGCCGACCCGTTCGTCACCGTGATTGTCAGGGTGGATACTTGTCCCGGTTTGAGGCTTGTTGTACTTGGAAACACCGTCACCTGGAGGCTTGGTGCCGGTACCCCTAGAGCGTACACGTTATAGTCGTCAGAGCCGAAGAAGGCTCTTCCATCAGCAATTGCGGGAGAGGACCAGATCGGCGCTGCGGTCAGGTATCTCCATTGCCTGACGCCAGATGTCGCGTTTAGTGCGTAAAGATAGTGGTCGTTGGATCCGACGAGAATCATGTTCGAGCCTAGCGAGAGCGCGGGAGAGGATGAGACTGCTGCTCCGGTCGCAGCCACCCACTTTTGCAGCCCCGTGGTCGCGTTAACCGCGTAAATGTTGCCCTTGCCCGTTCCGAAATAGACAACCCCGTTACTGACCGCCGCGGAAGTGGAGTTCGAGTTTCCTGTGTTGAACGACCAATCGGTCGCACCGGTAATCTCGTCCAGTGCGAAGAACTTGGTTGCGGTGCCGATGTAAACCCGTCCATAGGCTATCGCTGGCGCGTTTCTGATCGTTACTGCTCCCCCGGGCACTACCCTCCATATTGCCTTGCCAGTAGTCTCGTTTAGCGCCGTGACGGACCCATCGTCGAGACCGAAGAATACCCGTCCGTTATGCACGGCTGGTGAGGAGGATACTGAAGCGGAGGGAAGTGTGGCGTTCGCCCAGACTGCGGCGCCTGTGTTAGCGTCAAGGGCGACGAATTGTCCGTTCTGGAAACAGCTCGCAGAGCACCAGCTGCTGTAGAATACCTTCCCGTCTGCGACGACAGGAGACGCGGCGATGAAGTAGTTGAGGTAGCCTCTCCCCCAGACCTCAGAGCCAGTCTGCTCATTGAGCGCGTATAGAATCCCCCCGTTCCGAGAGGCAAAATATACCATTCCGTTTGCGACGGCTGGCGAGGAGAAGATGACACTTCCGGTACTGAAGGACCATTTTTGCTGGCCACTGTACTCGTCGATCGCGTACGCGTGCGTGTCGTATGAGGTTACGAAGACGAGCCCGTCCGAAACGGCGGGAGATGAGTAGACGAAAGACCCTGTTGCGAATCTCCACATCTGGTTATTGGTACTCGGCGCGCTCGCTAGGGTTGTCCCTGCTCTAAACTGGTCGTAGTGGAACATCGTCCAAGGATAATCGGTCGATCCCAAGGGTCCCGCGGAATAAAGCTGGGGATGATTTGTTCCGGCACCGGGGATTCCGATAGCCAACATGAAAAGGGAAAAGATTGTGAAAACGGCTACCCTTCTCAAGTGAAACCCCTACAGCAACGTCTGGTCTAGCACTCTTCTCCATGGGAGGATTCGTGGCGTCCACGACTAAAGAGACATGTAACCCACGCTTCCATAATCGCAGATATGCTCCGGATCATCGGAGCTAAGCCGCAAACTAGATTAATCTAGACCCGGCCCAACGCTCCAGCAAGGTGCAACCGCCTGATATTCGCCTTTCTGATTTTCTATCGAGTGAGACCCCTATCCGAAGCAGACAAGAAGAAAGCAACAGCCGACTGGGCACGTTTCAAAAAGACGCTGTCCAAAGAGCTTGCCATAGTGGCAGAGTATGCCCATATCTGGGGAACAACCTACAACGGCATGATCCTGGTCGAGTCACGCGACCTATCAACATTCCACGACTTCTGGCATCGCTTCCGAGAAGCCACAAGATGGTACGTGCCTGAGACGAGAACTTACATCGCCCAGAAAGAAGAAGACTAAGGGAGATCAGTCACTAGTCTTTCGACTAAGCTTTATACCCAGAATTTCCAACCCCGCCATCCGGTGCGGCACCGCACAGAGCCTTCGTTACAACACGGGGCCGTAGTCTAGCCAGACCCGACCAGAGCACTGGGTCCTAGAAAGGAAAAGTCCAGGATCTGACCCTGCCTTTCACTTTGACCCACGTCTATCCTAAACAGGGCTATGCTCCAAAACAGACAATCGTGCTAACGGAACAGGAATCTGAAATCTTAGGCATCTTGCTTGGCGACGGATCCCGTTCGAGAACTGAACGCTCTGTCCGAGTCGCAATAACCGGGAACAAGGTTGATGATGAGAATTAGCTTCTTGATCATGTTAGAACTCTATTTCTGAACGTTTTCGACCTTCAACTCACAAGTCGTTACAGGCAAAGCGAAAGTACCATGCACCTCTACCGACATTCGAAGAAAATCGCATTCATCCTTCATTTTTGGGGAAATGCCTTTCGGTCTGAAGAAACCGGGATTCCTTGTTCCGAAACTGGAGCTGATTCCAGAAGCGTTCATCAGAGGCATATTTGATACCCACGGCTCCGTTTATCGCAAGTATGGTCCCTACGCGCAGATCCAGTTCAAAGCGGTTTCCAAAAGCCTCATGAGTTTTATCAGAGAGCATCTGGTATCGTTGGGATTCCATCCGACTCGGCTTCGGCCTGACGAAACAAAATTCAGGTTTTCACTATGCAGGCAGACTGAAGTCGACAGATTCTCCAGAACCGAGTCCCCCGTGAACCCCAAGCATGTGGAACGGCTAAAGCGAATCAGACACCCGGATTTGCCGATGGCCACGAGATAGCCTCTATCCTACTGCTAGGTTTTATAGCGAGAATTTCTCATTGGCCGATTTGGTGGGGCACTGGACAGGAGCTCATGGCAGGACCCAATCGGGGCCGTAGTCTAGCCAGGGATGACACTGAGCCCGGCGATCGTTCCAGGAACGTTGTCAGCTCAGCATTAGGACGGGCTCCAGAATCCACTACAATAGGATAGCCGACCTAGGTTAAGGGATGAGGAAATTCGGGAGCGCGTGAAGATACCCGTAGACGAGGGACTCGGCGGATGTCGTGGGTTCAAATCCCACCGGCCCCACCATGTGGCCTTGGGATGTTTGGAGTTTGTCCTATTCTTCGATAACGCAGTATGTGAGACGGTGAAAAATCATTCGCGACTAGAGGCGATCGGCAAGTTGCTGGAGTTGCACTGCTACCTCTTTCAGCTTTCCTTTTACAGCCGCCGTGTACCCGTCTTTAGCGATTTTCATCGCAAGGGTATTCAGCTCGGCTCTTAGAACTGTCAGCGGGTCTTTCTTGTCTGCCCGAATCATTCCCCCAAAACAAGTCTGGCACACCCACGCGTGGAAAAATGAGTCATATTCATGATAAGTCGAAGCTTCGCAGTACCGGCAGTAAGGATGGTTCGCATCGGAAGGCTGCGACAATAGAGGACGCTTCCCCTGTGTCTAGCTCTCCTGATAATAGCCAAGTCAAACCCAACCATGGAAAACACGGTGACAAAGCCATTCAACTAAGGCCCAAAATAGGAACCCAATCTGTAGGGCGTCTTATGCTCGCTTTGTCCCGTCTCCCGAAAACCAAAGCGCTCGACACCAAGCATTTGAATCGGCTGGGAAGTCCTGGTGCTCCTCAGGCTGTTTTTCGAGCTTGCCGGGCGATGAGGTATTTTGAATCGAGTTTCTTGGCCCGCTGTATGAGCTCCGCATCGACTCCAGTATTGATGGGGTGCTAGAAAACCATGCGTCCAAGATCTCCTTCGCGACAGCGGTTGATGTGCTTCTGAGACTCATAGCTAAAACGTTGGCATCGTCCCACAGGCGCGCGCCCTTCGCGGTTTCAGCGTCCCAGCATAGAGCAGCTCGGGTTCCGGGAACCTTGTTAGCGGCAATAGTAACTCCAGTTCCAGTCCAACAGAAGACGATCCCCTGGTCCGCTCTTCCGCTGCTCACTTCCATTCCGATTTTCTCTCCAACGTCAGGCCAGCCCATCGCCTCTCCTTTCAGCGGACCCGACAGAGTGATAGTGTGGCCTCTTCTCTTCAACTCCTCGACAACAAAGTCCGTTAGAACGGTCTTCTCGTCGCTTCCAACAGAGATCTTCAAGTCTCGATCAAGAACGAGGTGTCACAACATAGGTTTTGTTCTGGGAAAGCTAAAGTCTCTCTAGATTACTCGGTGAAGTGAGCAAGATGAGCAGGCCCTCGAAGCCCGTAAGCGCCTCCAAGACAATTCTCTCAAGTCAGATGATGCCTTTCGATGCGAACCCTATGGGAAACATCCACGGCGGGACAATACTCAAACTGGTCGATGAGGCAGCCGGAGTCACAGCCCTCCGACACGCAAGATCCGTTGTCGTCACAGCAAGCATCGACCGCATGGACTTCTACCATCCCGTCTACGTCGGAAACCTCCTCAGCCTCAAAGCCTCCGTTAACTACGCTGGAACGACCTCGATGGAGGTCGGGGTCAAAATAGAAGCCGAAGACTTGAGGACGGGCAGAATTACACACACCGGCTCATCCTACCTCACCTACGTTGCCATCGATGAAAACGGACAGCCCGTTGGGATCCCCGACGTCCTCCCTGAGACGCCTGAGGAAAAACGACGCTGGAGAGAAGGAAGACAACGGAGAGCCGAACGCCTCAAGATCCTACAAGACCGAAAAAGGAAAGGCAAGGCATAGGCCTGGTCAGGAATGAAGGTCGCGATTATCGGCTTCGGCATGATGGGACGACAGATAGCACAGGTATTCGCTCAACACGGACACGAAGTAGAGGCCACAGATGAAGACCAGCAAGCCCTGAAAACAGGAATGGACGAAATAGCAAACGGCCCGTACGGAATCCACGCATCTGCCTCGAAGGGAAAACTGACGCTCGAGCAGGCAAGGGGGTCTCTAGCCATGATCAAGACAAGCCCCACGTTAGACGATGCTTGCAAGAATTCAGATCTTGTGATCGAGGCCGCATTCGAAGATCTCCATCTCAAACAGAATTTGTTTCAGAAAATAGAATCGGCTTCACCACCAAACGCTATGATAGCAACGAACACATCGACCTTGAGCCTCGACAAGATATCCCAAAAAATCTCAAAGAGAGACAGAGCCCTCGGCATGCACTTCTTCAATCCAGCGCAACTCACGAAGCTCGTCGAGATAATTCGAGGATCGGCTACATCGCCTGAGACCGTCGAGAAAGGGTCCCAGATTGTCCGAGAGCTCGGCAAGACCCCTATCCTCGCCCAAGACGAACCTGGCTTCATCGCCAACCGCCTCGGGCTCACGCTTTACATGGAGGCTTCAAAACTGCTCGAAGATGGTATCGCAAGTCTTCAAGACATCGACACGTGCATGAAGCTTGGCTACAACCATCCAATGGGACCTTTCGAACTCGCCGACTTCGTCGGGCTCGATACCAGGCTCCGGAACATAGAATCACTCCAACGAGCTACGAACGACAACAAATGGATAGCGCCCAAGCTTCTGAGAGAAATGGTCCAGCAAGGATACCTCGGCGACCCTGCTAGAAAGAAGGGGAGCAAGGGCGGATACAACGAGTACCTGCAGATCAAACGCTGACAAAAATCCTAACCCTTTTTACAGAACACAGTCACGAACCAACTGATGGCGATTGCCGTACATCAACATACTAGTCGAGACTGAGCCGCCAATCGGAATCATTCGGCTAAACCGCCCGAAAGCGCTCAACGCCCTCAACTTCGAACTCATCAGAGAAACGGTAGAGGCACTCGAGGCCTTCGACAAAGATGATAGAATCAAAGCAACGATCTTGACAGGTGGGGATGACGCCTTCTCTGCGGGAGCAGATATCAAAGAACTGGCAGAGGCGACTCCTGTCACGTTGATCGAGGAGAACAAGTTCACGCTCTGGGACCGCTTGAAGAAAATCGCGAAGCCGATCATAGGAGCAGTCAGCGGCTACATCTACGGCGGCGGATGCGAATTAGCCATGAACTGCGACATCATCATCGCGTCCGAGACCGCACGATTCGCCCAACCAGAGATCAACATAGGAATAATGCCCGGAGCAGGTGGGACCCAACGTCTCACAAGAACCATCGGAAAGTACAGGGCAATGGAGATGGTTCTAACCGGACAACCGATGACCGCGCGAGAGATGGAAAAACATGGACTCGTCAACAGAATCGTTCCGGTAGAAGCCTACCTCGACGAAGCCCGAAAACTTGCCATGCAGATCGCGCAGAAAGCTCCCATTGCAACGCGCCTGGCCAAGGAAGCGGTTCTGAAAGCGCTCGACACGCCACTTGAAGAGGGACTGCAGTTCGAAAGGAAGAATTTCTATCTCTTGTTCTCGACCGAGGACATGAAAGAGGGCATGAAAGCTTTCACGGAAAAACGGCCACCGAGCTTCAAAGGACGATAAGCCTTGGCACATGAAACACTCATCATCGAAGAACACGACCATATCACCAAGATCACACTAAACCGGCCTAGTGCACTGAATGCGATAAACGACAAGATGGGAGAAGAACTACTATCAACTCTCAAAGAAGCGGAGAAGAGCGACACCGTCAGATGTCTAGTTGTAACTGGCGCAGGAAGAGCCTTCTCGGCAGGCGAAGATGTTTCAGGTCTGAAAGACCGTTATGGAGCAGGAGAACATCCCTCACTGGGAGATCATCTGCGGAAGAAGTATCATCCAATCATAACTCGCATTCGAAACATCGAGAAACCGATTATCGCCCGTTTGAACGGTATCGCGGCAGGAAGCGGGGCGAGCATAGCCCTCGCCTGCGATATCCGAGTGGCCTCCGAGGAGGCGGGCCTCAAACAAGCCTTCATCGGAGTAGGCTTGGTACCAGATTCTGGAAGCAGCTACTTCCTAACTCGAATGGTCGGTCCCGGAAGAGCCCTCGAACTGATCATGACCGGAAAGACAATACCGGCCAAAGAGGCTGAACAACTCGGCCTCATCAACAAAGTCGTCCCGGCCACCGAGCTTGACAGGCATACAGACGAACTAGCCCACCGGCTCGCAACCGGCCCAACCAAAGCGTTAGGACTGTCCAAGCGGATCGTCAACAGAGTCACAAGCCTCGAACTTCCCGACGCCCTTGAGTACGAAGCATACAACCAGGATATCGCTGGAAAAACCAGCGACCATCTAGAAGCAGTCAAAGCCTTTCTAGAAAAACGCCAGCCCAAGTTCTCAGGAAAATGAGACACCGCACGTTAACGGGTTTCACGTTTAAGTAAACGGCTCCTCAATCGCGAGTGTCGAACAACTGTGCCGGGCAAGAGCAAGAAGACACCTCTGAAACTCGACCTCAACATCTTCCCCGGAAACTGGACTGTTACGAACGACCGGATGTTCAAGGCCTTCGACCTATCCTTTGCCCAGAACTGGAATCCAGCCACTTTTGCCTGGGACGAACTTGACCAGAGGAACTTCGACTCGAAGGAACGAATAGCACAAGCCTACTGGATGTCCAAACTTGCCCTCTTCGAAAAATCCGGAATCGGAGCGTTCGGCTTCGGTGCCGTAAGAGCTGCTGAGCTAAACATGGAAGATCCCACGAAAAAGATGCTTGCCTCTATCACATACGATGAGTGCAGGCATGACGAGGTCTGCAGGAGAGCATGCGAGAAGCTCTGCCCCAACTGGCCATACGGATACAAGCCACAATCCGATTTCGAGACAAGAGCTCTGCGAAACATAACCGCCCTCTATGACGACGGCAGACGCTACTGGGAAGGGTTCCTGAAGGCATGGGAATACCTGCCGCCTGAGATCCTGTTCGCAGGCTTCTTCTTCGCGGAAATTGGCGCAGAAACCATCTTCAACGCGATGCGCCAGACAAGCAAACTCGGAATCTACCAGCAAACCTTCCGTAACATAACTAGAGACGAGACACGACACCTCGTCGCAACAATGGCTCTACTCCGAGCCATGGCCGAAAAGTTCTCCCTAGAACAGAAGGCTACCATCACACGCCAGATGAAACAAGGCTTCATCTTTCTCTCACCCCTCCTCTACCAGCACAAACCCGAATTCTGGCACCTCCCCGCAGACTTCGACAAGGTCGATCAAGAGATGGAGGAAGCAGCTAGAGAGGCTGGACTTGGAGTATTGACTCTCGAAGAGAAGGTGAAGTACTGGAGAGAAGCAATAGAAAAGAAACGGCCGGAGATCGAAGAGATGGGGATCAAAGTACCAGCCATACCCGAGCTCGGAGTTGAAGGCGAAGTGGTTCAAGTTAGGAAGAATGAAACAATAGCCACGAGTTTCTAGGAGAACACGAAAAATGACAAAGATCATTGTCCTGTTCGGACAGCCGAAAGATCCGAAGCTGTTCGATGAACAATACTGGAAAGATCATGTTCCGATGGCGAAGGCAATGCCTGGTCTGAAAAAATACACCGTTCACAAGATCGCCGGGGCACCTCGAGGAGAACCTGCCTACTACCAGGTCGTGGAGCTAGAGTTCGAAAACATGGACAGCCTGAAGAAGGCGTTGGAGAGTCCAGCTGGACGCGAGTCAGGCCGACACGGCATCAGGATCGCCACTGGGGGCATCACGTTCCTGTACGCGGAATCAAGAGAAGCAATGTAATAGGATGCCTTGAAATCCGAGTCTCCCTTACCTAACTACAGAAAACATTCTTCTAATGAGGAAGTAGGAACTCTACCCTAGGGGCACAGAAGTTATGGGCCGTGTTGGAATTGTCGGGGTTGGGCATTCAAAGTTTGGAAAGAGGAACGATGCTTCCCTCCGAGAGCTTGCCTTCGAAGCCTATGGCGCCGCGCTTGATGACGCTGACATGGATTCCTCGAACATAGACAGTTCAGTAATTTGCTCGGCCACTCACTACGACAAACAACGCTCACCAGCGGGCGTTGTTGCGGAATATCTCGGGCTTAATCCTCAGCCGACCTTCAATGTGGAGGCAGCTTGCGCCTCCAGCGCAGTTGGCCTTCGCACCGCCTGGGCACTTGTCTCGTCAAGACTCCACGATGTCATGACGGTCGTAGGGGTCCAGAAGATGACCGAACTCTCCTCGGAAGAGATCCAGGAGCTCATGGGCAGAGCTGGCGATGTCATGTGGGAATCTCCCTTCGGAACGACAATGCCAGCCTACTACGCAATGTACGCGACCGCTCATATGGCAAGATTCGGAACAACAGAAGAACAGATGGCACTTGTTCCGGTGAAGAACCGGAAATACGGATCCAAAAACCCGAACGCCATGTTTCAGAAACCGATAACCGCTGAAGAAGTTCTCAAGTCACGGCCCGTGGCATCGCCATTGAAACTCTTCGATTGTTGTGCAAACGCAGACGGCGCAGCATGCCTAATCATCGCAAATGCAGAGAAAGCTAGGAAGTTGACTGACAGACCCGTGTGGGTTGCCGGTCTCGGTCTCGCATCCAGCCCAATGTCGCTCGCGGGACGAAAGGGTCCAATGACGAGCTTCGAAGTTACAAAGAACGCCGCTATGTCGGCCTACCAGATGGCGCGAGTAAGCCCTAATGATATCGATGTTGCTGAAGTGCACGACTCGTTCTCGATCACCGAGATTCTGAACTATGAGGATCTTAGATTTGCGAAACCCGGAGGTGGAACTAGACTTCTTGAGAAAGGGGAGACTGAACTTGGAGGAAAGATTCCGGTAAACATTGACGGAGGGCTCATATCGAAAGGCCATCCTGTCGGAGCTACCGGCGCCTCCCAACTGTTCGCGCTGACAAAACAGCTCAGGGGTGAAGCGGGTTCGACACAGGTCGATGGTGCGAAGATAGGGCTCGCCCAGAATATCGGGGGAATAGGAATGTACTCCGCTGTGACGATCTTGAAGGCTTGACCTAGATGGGTTTCGAAAAGTTTGGTAGATTTGGTTATGTTTCCCAGACCAAGATCAATCCTTTGCTATCCTATCTGGAGAAAGGACAGATCGCTGCGACAAGGTGCAAGAAGTGTGGACGAACATACTTTCCGCCGAGAGCTGAGTGCCTGGACGATCGCCAGAGTGCGATAGAATGGGTTGTGCTGGATGGGAAGGGCAGTCTGATCACTTTCACGAAGGTTTTCTTCGCCCCACCCGCCTTTCAGCCTGAAACCCCATACATTCTCGGGCTTGCAGAACTCTCGAATGGGTTTCGCGTCTTCGCACCCGTCAGCGCCTCAGTAGACGAGAAACAGTTGAAACCTGGAAAGGAACTGAACCTTAAGGTTGCAAGAGGCTCGCGTGACAACCTGTTCTACTGGCTCGAATAGAGAACTCTTTCCCAGCGCGAACAAAAATCGCCCATTATCAGCCCTGAATCAAGATCTGAACAAGCAAGCCTAGAACAGGGAATAATCCGCGATGCAAACCCGGAAGTTCCCCTGACCTATCCAGCCCGGACCTTACCCTGATCAGCCTAGCTCGCCCATTATCAATGCCAGACAGCAGGTGTTCTGGAAAAAGGGGGTCTTGCGCAGCGGCTTTGCATGGCATGAGCGGAAAGTTCGGGCTTGCCCGAAAGTAAACTGAATCGCCTGGCATGAGTCGTGGTTTCTGAACTATTCGAGCCGAGGTAATCGGAGATCGTCCCCAGCAGTTCGATAGCCCAGCTTCATCGTCAAAGGAGGACGTCTCTTATGTTCCGACCTCAGCCAGCGTTCTCGAACCTTCCTTACCAATGCTGGCTTCAAGCCCGTTTCTTCCACTATCTCTTCGGGAGTCATCCATCGCTCGAGTCCCCAGAGAATCCTATCCAGCTTCTCATAGCTAAGTCCCAATTCTTTCTCCGCTGTCTGACCCGGCCACAGCTCCGGACTCGAGGCTTTCACCCGGATCCTTTCTGGAATACCAAGGTGTTTAGCCAGGTTACGCACAGACGTCTTGTAGAGATCCGCTAAAGGCAGAATGTCGCAAGCTCCATCTCCAAACTTGGTGAAGTAGCCCAGCATGATCTCGCTCTTGTCACCAGTTCCCACAACAAGACCATGCTCAGTGTTCGCGAAATAGTAGAGGACCATTGCGCGGAGCCGCGCTTTGACATTCCCCCAAGGAACTCCCCTCGCCTCCTCCGCACCCAACGTATTTCGAGAAGCTCCAATCATCGGTGTAATGTCCATGATCTTGAAGCGTATACGATACTTCGACGCGACCAACCTCGCATCCTCCAGAGCCTTGTCGTTCCTCGTCTCCTTCTCGGGCAGACTTATCCCCATAACGAGCTGGCCACCGAGAGCCCTCGCGCAAAGTGCTGCAGTCACACTGGAATCGAGACCGCCAGACATTCCTACAATAAGGCATCTTGCGCCTGTTTCTTCCAGGTGAGTTGTGAGAAATCTTTCAAGTCGAGTTACTGTTTCTTCAGGCTCCCGAATGGCAAAGGCGTCTTCGCCGAACCTGGAGGACATAGTCCTCCCCCGTCAAGCCGGTGTAATAAGCCGAGAGGTTTGTCTAGCTGAATATACGTGAGCCTCGATCTTCCGAGGCGAGGTTCTTGAACAATGGAAGCATCCTGTCCATCGTCACCCAGCGCTCGCCGGCAAACGAAGCTTCGCTCGCCGCTTCTTGGACAATGTTCTTCAGATCCCGAGGCGTCACAATATACTGTTCACGAACCGTAACTCCCCGCTCAGGAATCGAGGCCTCGTACAATTGCTTCCGGGACCTTATCGTACGCCATATTCCCTCAAATGCCTCATCAGTCAATCCTCCCTTGTAGTTCGAGATTGACGGGTCCAATTCGACCTTGGAACAATAGAAGTCCAACAATCGTTTCACTTCCTCCATTGATCTCGGTGGGGGAACGTAGATGATCCGTTTGATTCTATCCAAGAGAGCCGTATCTATCACACTCGGATAGTTCGTTGCAAATATTACGGACACGTTTCTGTTTACGTGGAAGCCTTCTCCGAGCTCGGTGAGGATTTGGTTGAGCATGCCTTGAACATCCCTTCCCGCGTCCGTCGTGGCCTCCATCCTTGCGCGTCCGATGGCATCAGCCTCATCGATAAAGAGGACAGTCGGAGCTGACTCCCGAGCCAACTTGAAGACCTCCTTGACATTCTTCGCCGACTCGCCCAGCCACTTCGACACTATCTCGTAGCTCTCTATTTTCAAGAAACTGGTCTCTTGACCCCTCTGGCCGATCGTCCCCGCAACCGCCTTCGCCATGTACGTCTTACCAGTACCCGGCGGACCGAACAAGAGTATGGACCCGGCCTCTTCCAGCATTCTTGGATCGCGGATGATTTGCTCACGTCGCGCTCGGACTTGAGGGTCAAGTATCCACTCGACAGCTTGTCTCAGACTCAGAAGCTCTTTTTCGAGGCCAACGACATCCTCATAGAAAACCTTGGGCGATTTCTCCACTTGATATTCTAAGAGCGAGCGTTCGCGCAACCGGTCAATTACGTCGACAATAACCCCCTTCGTAGGGGAGAGAACCGCATCAACCTCTGTCGACACTTTCTCCCTAATCTCAGGAGGTATACTCACCTGAAATGCCTGGCCGCCTGACAAGCGAACCAAAGCCATGTCTCCCTTGACCTCCTCAATAGTCCCAATCGGGCGCATGCCCTGCTTCAGCTCCTCCATGAGGTTGTGATATCTGCGGAGCTCGGTCTGGAGATACTCTATCTGACGTTCCTTTCTGGTCAGTTCTCTTTCGAGGTCTAATGCGGGAGTATATTCTGGCGAGTTTTGCTCAGCCATGCAGCTTCTGCTCTAACATACCCCTTCGGTGAATAAATAGATATGGGCTTGCCCTGCGACCCAACTTTATGGCCTTTCACGTAGAGACCAAATTGGAGACTCAACAAAGATCCCGGTTTTCAAGAAATTGAGAATAGATAGCAATCTTCGAGCTGGAGCGATCCGTAGTCGCAATTAGAGAACGCTTTTCGCGTCTAGCTACCGACCATCGTCCCTACGTTCGGCCTCTTTCGCAGAAACCCTAACCGCGGAAGCTGCAACCGAATCCCCACGCCACTTATGATGTCGAACCTTACGAGTCGTGGGATGATCTGTCGACGATCCATTTTCCTGACGAGCAGATATCGACGCAGCACCTGATGTTCCTCCACCATTCGAAGTTCCACCACACCGTCCACTAGACTTTCGACCTTGTGGAATAATTCTGGCTGCACGCTCCCAGTTGAGAGAGTGGCTATCATTTTTCCTCCAACCTTCTTGACTTTGGCGGCAATACTCTGAAGGAAGCTGACAGCATGTTTCGGCTCAGTTTCGCTGAAAATAGGCATCAATGAGTCAACTATGATAGTAACTTGGTGGTTCCCCATTTTTTCCATTAGAGACGTAAGATGGATGCTTACGTTGGTCAAGTCGAAAGGCTGCGGAACCACTCCCTCGGTAACCCCGGCAGTAGCCGAGTAGCAATCCATGATGCTGAGCTTGTTCAACAACTGGTACTTCCTTGGGTCCCAGCCAAACTGGCTCATTCTCTCGAGGATGTTGGCAGGAAACGTGTCATAGGTGACAATGATACAAGGCCTCGACCTCTGAAGTTCCTCATAGAGAATCTGCTGCGCAAGGGTCGTCTTCCCGCTACCCGGGTCGCCGGTGACCAGCACAGAGGAGGAGTCAGGCAGACTTCCTCCTATGAGCTCGTAGAATCCTTTGAAGGGGGAGGAACCGTCCAGTTGTGAGTTCACCTAGGAAAGTTAACCGTCGAAGCTACTATTTTCTGTCAGAGCCTATTCGGCGTATGAATGGGGATTGTAACCCATACTCGCATCAAAGAGTGACCGGGCCCGTGAGGCGCTTATATCACAGTCGGGTAGTCGATCAGCGATTCGTAATCACTTCTCAAGACCGCGAGCAAGGGAAAGAGTTCGGACTAAGTCGAGCTAGTCTAACTCGTTGCCAAAATGGCCTGTTTCATTTCTCAGGCGAAAATGTAGCTCAAGCAGATTCATCAACGTCGCGATGTCGTCGAGGTCTTCGGCCATATTGACCTGCTTGGGGTTTTCCCCTTCCATGTCGCCCCGACGCATGCTGTTTCTAATCGGCTGCGAGTATAAGGATTATCACTCTCGAAAGGATTAGCTCAAGTCGAGCGAGAACCCAGGATTGCGAGGACGTGAAAACAGATTATCGGACAACTAGATCTTTGGAGGAGGCGGTGGCTTTCGCACCTTGATCGCTAAGAGGATCAGGAAAAGTGCCACGCCGAATATTGTCAATAGTACGATGGCTGAGACGACAGGAGCTGAAGAAGTGCCACCGACATTTAGCGTGACGGTGCTGACCGAAGCGACTGAGGCGTCTTCTGACCATGTTCCTTGATCTGTACCCTGGTACGAAACATGAGCTGAATAGGGCCCAATTGGAATATCGCCTAGAGCAACCGTTCCCTGACTATTGGTCGTAAACTGCCTACTCGTTGTATTCGCGAAGGTAATCGTTAGGGAAGCTCCCTGAATCGGGTTGCTCAGGTTATCGACAACCTTGACCGACGCTGAGTAGGCGCTTATCGCAACGGCAACGGATGCGGAGCCCGAAGAAAGGTCAAGAGGGACTGGGGCAGGCAGAGCTCCCTGGTAACCTTCCCAAGTTGCCGAAGTAACTGTCCAGGAAGTAGCTAAGAGCCACTGAGCCGAATATGCTGAAGTTGTTATCGTAGATACGCTACTTGATAATACAACGGAGTTTGGAGCCGGAGTCAATGGTTGGCCAGCAGCATCCTTGAAGGTCAAAGTGTACTGGAACTGTTTGTCGAACTTCGCTATGAACGGCCCGCCGTCAGACGATCCTGTGTAATTGAAGAGCATGAAGGGAGTCTGCATCGCCAGAGTCGGCGTCCACTGCAAACTAGAGTGTGTCCATTCGTTCCAGACGTAGCGAGCTCCCGAGGACGAGGACAGGGTTGCGTTTAGAACGGTGAGAGTATGCTGGCTATCGTTCGCGAACGAGAATGTGTGTGGCAGCGAATAGACTGAGCCCGCATTATTATCCAACTCAACATAGACTGTCCCGTCCGCAGCTGGCACGGTCGTGTCAGCTCTAAGCTGGCAGGTAGTGATGCATCCGTTGGTTGCATGAACATCGACTAAGAATAGCGGAACGAATAAGACTGAAAATGCAAGTATTAGCAACGAGGCGTATGCCGCTTTCTTCAACAGATATGCCCACTAACGTTTGAGCAAACGGGAACCCTATGCTTTATGGAATCCTTAACCACGATCAAACAGTGCAGGGTACAACCAGGCTTTTCAACTGGGGTTAGAAGAAGGTCAAGTCTACGACTTTAGTCGAATGCCCCAGAGTCGAACTCGAGCCTCGCACCTCCCTTCTCTCTCCACGCCATAGTCTTGCCTTTTGACCGTGAGCTGTCGGCTTCCGAGGGGCTATGATACTTTGGACCCTCGACCCATCGTTCGGGACGACCCGTAGCGCGGGTTCGATCCTCGGTTCATAGTGATGTTTCTAGAGAACCAGAAGGGCGCTAGCTCCGACCGGTATAGAAAGTTAGATATTGCAGCATGCCGAGTATGATTCAGCTTTGGAGCTTGGAGATCTAGAGGCAGCGGTTCTGGGGACAGTCGTCCGCTTGGGAAATGCTTCTGCACGCCAAGTCGCTCAAGATCTTCATTCCACCCGCGGGCTCGCGTACACGACGATCAGTACGACGCTGGATCGGTTGTACAAGAAAGGTATCTTGGCTCGTGATGAGGCTGTTGGCAGAGGCGGGTCCAGGTATGTCTACCGCCTTCATTCCGAGGACAAGGTCAAGGGTCGTGTTGTGAAAGGATTCGTAGATAGGCTACTCACTGCTTTCGGACCTAGTATAATCTCTACCTTGCACGACTACATGGATGAGATTCCGAAGGAGGATCTGAAGAGGCTGGAAGAGAAAGTGCGAAGGGAGTCTGGGCAACGATAAGCCTGGAGCTTTACTCCGCCTATTTTCTTTCAATAGCGACCCTGGGAGTTGTAACAGTCGTTTTGATAATCCAAGCCTCCTCCTACATCGCTTACCGATCGAGTAAGGGAAATCCGCTACGAAGATCCATGGTTCTCTATCCAATTCTATCCTCCTCTGTTTTCTTTTGGTCTTTTCTCGGAACCAGCCTTGTCGTTTGCACTCTTTTCCTCGATTCGTATGAATGGCAAAGACAACAAACCGTAGAGCTCGTATTCGGAAGCTCGCTGCTCGCATCTCTCGGAATCGCGTCTCTTCTGTCAATAGTTGCGAGAAAATTCGCTTTCCCTAGGATGCTTGAGGGCATGACTGCGGGATCATTCTCAGGCTCTGCCTTGAGCAGGACATGTGCAATGCTTAGCAGAAAGATGAACATCGAGGGAGTTGATCTTAGAGAAGCAACAGTTGGAAATGCTTTTTCCCTGAGCAACAACGGACTGAAAGTTGTGGCAGTCTCTCCGGAAATGGTCACATCAATGTCCTCGGCAGAGGTCGAGGCGGTCATCGCTCACGAACTATCTCATTTGAAGAACAATGACTCTCAGGAAAAAGGATTCGCTAGGTTAGCCAAGTTGGCCTTTGCCTTTGATCCGATCCTACACCTTGTTGAGGCGGCAGTTCACAGGGAACGAGAACTCTTGGCGGACCAGTCCTCGGTCAAATACACTGAAAAACCATTGGCCCTCGCATCCGCTTTGCTGAAAGTTCATTCAGCCTATCATCCTTACTCACCTGGTCCTGGTGCTGGATTATTCGTGGGTCACAACTCAAAGGGCTTGCTCAGCAGGTATCCCGACCTTGATCAAAGAGTCCAGCTTCTTATCAACATGGCTCGCGAGATAAAGACGCAAACGATTCCTGCTTAGGGAAGGCTCTTTTATAGCCTCATCCAGCTTGGAATGCAGACTTGACTGTTCAGATTCAGAAGTACAAGATGATTATAGGCGGAGAGTGGAAGGACAGCTCAAACGGCGCTGTTTCATCAATCCTTGACCCTTCGAACAATGAGGTTGTGGCCGAGGTTCCACGAGCCACAAAACAGGATGCGAAGGCCGCAGTCGAGAGCGCGAGGACGGCGCTCGAGTCGACAGGCTGGGTCGATATCGATCCAAGCAAGAGAGGACGTCTCCTCACAAAGCTTACCGGTCTAGTCAGGGAGAATTCGGAACAACTATCTAGACTTGAGACTCTGAGCGAGGGAAAGACTCTCCGAGAGTCGAAGGGTGATGTCGCTTGGGCGGCGAGAGCGTTCGAATACTGGGCTGGATTGGCAGACAAGGTCGAAGGAGAAACGATACCGGTCCCTCCAAAGCGGCTGAACTACACTCTTCGAGAACCGCTCGGCGTAACCGTGCATATTGTTCCTTGGAATTATCCGATCGCGCTGGCTGCGAGGAGTCTGGCACCCGCCATTGCCGCCGGGAACACAATAGTCATGAAGCCATCTGAGATCACGCCACTGACAGCCATCATGCTGGGCGATCTAGCGCTCAAGGCCGGCATCCCCAAGGGGGTCATCAATATTGTAACGGGATCAGGCGCAGAAGTTGGCGGAGCCCTCGTTTCTGACCCGCGCGTAGACGGGATAGTTTTCACCGGGTCTGCTGAGACTGGAACGCAAGTAATGGAATCTGCTGCAAAAAACGTCACTAGAGTTCTTCTAGAACTAGGCGGGAAGAACCCTCACATAGTTTTCCCCGACGCCGATCTGGCGAAGGCCGCTAAGAGTGTGAAAGAAGGAATCTTCACCAACGCTGGACAAATGTGTTGGGCTGGATCTAGAGCCTTCATTCACGAAAATGTATACGACAGCTTCGTAAAGGATCTCGTTGCCAAGACTCGAGCGATAAAACTCGGGCCTGGCACGGACGAAACCAGCGAGATGGGGCCATTAGCCTCGAAGTCACGCCAAGATGTGGTTCTTAGGTTTGTCAAGGATGGCCTCGACGAAGGAGCTAGCCTACTCTGCGGAGGAAAGAGGCCGACTGACCAGAGATTGCAGAAGGGGAATTTCGTCGAACCCACAATCTTCGAGAATGTCAACGGGCAGATGAAAATTGGCTGTGACGAGATTTTCGGACCTGTACTAAGCATTACCAAGTTCAAGACCTTGGATGAGGTAGTGGCCATGGCCAACGAGACGGATTACGGACTCTACGGGGGAGTTTGGACAAGCAACCTGAAAATAGCTCATGAGCTCGCGGCTCGCCTCCAAGTTGGTGGACTGGCAGTAAACGAGTATTTGGTGACTTTTCCTCAGACCCCGTTCGGCGGCTACAAGGACAGCGGTATCGGGCATGAGAATGGGATACGCTCGTTGGAATTCTACACACGGACCAAGAATGTCTCCATAAACCTGGCATAGAAGCCTGCGCCGATTCACCGGCTCAGACATTTTTCATCCAAAATCGCCCCATTTTTGGCCCTGATCGCGATTCTGGGATGCCTTCTGATCGTTCACCGAAAAATCGTTCGGGACGCTCTGAAATAATGGCGAGTTTCGCCCTCGCATTCAAGCCAGTATTATGCCCTGAATAGCCAGACTCGCCTGTTATCCGTGCCGGACGGGAAATCGTTTCTGGAAAAAAGGGGGGATTGTTCAGCGGTTTTGCGCGGCATGAGTGGTCCTCGCCGACCATTGTGAAAGTAAATTCCACGGTTAGTCGAATGGTATTCTTCAAACCGGGAGAATCGTTCAGAATCAACGGCAGACAGGAAATCATTTCCTGAGAAGAATTCCAGTCGTTTCGCGACGCACGTACGCGAGTCGTAGCCTGCTAAAACTTTGGAACGGGTGACGTTTTCACGATCTAGGTAAGTTCGTCCAGCAGAGGCGTAATGTCGCGGTTGTAAATGTCCTGTTCGACAAAAGGCTTGTCTTTCAATGCGGGCATTCGCAGAGCCAGCTGGTCTTCGAATGTCGGTACTTCCATCTTGAAGAAGACTCCGATCGGTATCTTGTCACCCCACTCGAAAGACTTCACCAGGGCATTTCCCTTCTTCGCGTTAACCTCGTCGGTGACTGACGGATCAGCGACCACGCCATTGTATCCTGAATCTTCCAGCTTGTAGAGCCTCGGGGCCTTGACCGGAAGGTCCTCGCCCCCATACCACTCTTTCGTGTTGATATCATTGTACGTCGGGCATGTTTGTAGAACGTCCACGAACGCGCTTCCCCGGTGCTCTATTGCCGCTCGGAGAGTCTGCTTAAGATGGCGCACATCGAGAGCATAACTTCGTGCGACGAAAGTATAGCCGGAAGCTACAGCCATTGCAATCGGGTTCACTCGCTCAACAATGGACGGTCCAGGCATCGATTTCGTCTTAACGCCCTTCGGCAGTGTCGGAGAAGCTTGACCCTTTGTCAACCCATAGACCCCGTTATCGTACAGAACATAGGTGAAATCCAGATTCCTCCGTCCTGTGTTAACGAAGTGGCCCGCGCCAATGCCCAGCCCATCTCCATCCCCACCCACAGCCACGACCGTCAATCCTGGGTTAGCGAGGCGAGCGCCGGTAGCAATTGGAAGCACTCTACCGTGAAGAGTATGAAAACCGTATGCGTTCACAAAGTGGGGAGTTTTACCTGAGCATCCGATTCCCGAGAAGATCGCGACCCTATGCGGTTCCAGCTGCATTTCAAGAAGTGTCATCTGAATCGCGTTGACAATTCCGAAATCCCCGCAACCAGGACACCAGTCATTGTGAACCTGTGTCCGGTAAGTCTTCAGCTCAAGCATGCGATACGGTAACCTCCTTGATCCCGTTCTTTATTATGTCTTTGACACCTTCATAGATCTCGTTCTGGGAAAATGGTCTACCATCAAACTTCACTATAGTGTTGTCCATTCCAATGCCGGTTTTTTCACGGATCAAACCTGCCATCTGTGCCGAATAGTTATTTTCTATAGCAATTTTTCTCCTTGAAGCCCCAAGTACTTGCTGGACGTAGTTGGTTGGGAATGGGTTGACGTATCGCACCTGCAGGAAGTTCGTCTCAATCCCATCGTTCTTGAGGTCTTCCATACCGTCGAGGATCGCACCCTTCGATGATCCCCAGCCGACGAGTGTAATCGGAGCCATCTTGGGTCCGTGCAGAGTCGCCTTCTTTGAATCCGGAATAACTTGTCCCGCCAACTCGACCTTTCGCATCCTCTTCCTCATCATCTTGATCCGGATATCCGGCGCCTCAGTAATATGACCATACTCATCGTGCTCATCACCAGTTGTCCAGAATATTCCACCCTTCTGACCGGGAATAGCTCGCGGCGAAATGCCTAGTTCTGTCCAGCGATAGCGTCTATAGTCTGTGCCCGTCGCCAGGTCTGCTTCTCGGACCATGTCGCCGCGATCGACCTTTAGGCTGTCGCCGTTGAATGGAGCTATGTCCTGGTACGTGCTTGCCAGAAACTTGTCAGTTAGCAGGATTACCGGTACCTGGTAGTGTTCTGCATAGTTGAAAGCGTCGAACGTGTCATAGTAGGTTTCGACAACATCTCCTGGTGCGATAATTATTCTTGGAAATTCTCCGTGAGCAGCATGGAGAGCGAATCTTAGATCCGCTTGCTCAGTCCGAGTCGGGAGCCCTGTTGCCGGACCCGCCCGCTGGTATAGCACCACAACTGGTCCAGGGGCCTCAGTTATCCCCGCCCATCCCAAGCCTTCAGCCATAAGGGAAAATCCTGGTCCTGAGGTGGAGGTTGAAGATCTAAGGCCTGCGTGTGCGGCGCCTGTGGCCATGTTAATGGCCGAAATCTCGTCCTCCGCTTGTACAACAATCATGTTGTAGTCTTTTTGATGGGACTCCAGGTATTCGCTCTCGTCTGTCGCTGGTGTAATCGGGTAGTATGTTTGGAATCCGCATCCGGCTCTTAGTTTGGCTATGGCCACTGCTTGGACACCTCTGATCATCATTCGCTTTCCAGACAGCGGTTGCTTTCGCAGTTTTGTCGGAAAGGCGTCTTCTCCGAAACTCTTCTTTGCATAGTCGTATCCACGTTTTGCAGCGCTGACGTTCAGGTCACCCAGCGCCGCCTTTCGACCAGTGAATCCCTCTCTGATAGCTTCAGTGGCAAGATCGAAGTCATAGTCAGCTAGGCCCAGTGAAGCTCCGAGAGCGATGGTGTTGACCATAACCTGGTACTTGCTGAGCTCCTTGTCCTTCCCGAACTCCTTCAGAGCATCAACAAGTAGATCCATGTATGGAATTGGAAAGAGTTTGATATCGTCTCGCCCGAAAGAATCGGGTGTGAGGTTCAGGCTGCGGTCGTAGATTATTCCGCCGCCAGGGCTAACCTCGTGTCTGTGACCTCGATGAGTCGGGTGAGGCTTGTTCATATCGCCGAATATCGTTTCTCGATCGAGGGCTACCAGTAAGTCTACCCAGTCCACGTGGGAGTGAGGCGCTTTTGATTCTATCCTGAGCCTATAGTAGCTGTGTTCCCCTTTGATGTTAGAATGATATTCGATGTTAGCAAAGATGTGAAGTCCTCCTCTTATGCAGGCCTTTGCAAAATTCTCAGCAACCGAGTTAATACCACTGCCCTGAGGACCGCCTATCATCCAGGTGAAACTGTTGGTTACCGGCAAATTTCCGCCCTACTATGGGATCGTCTACCATAGAAAATTCTTTGCCCCAACAGAATGAATGCGCCTCTTTCGGGGGTCGAAATCGCTCAGCGACTGAAAACAAGCGCTATATACGCAGAGTCCTGCGAGAACTCACTTCGCCATGAACCAAACCGGACGCGCGGCATTAGCCGAGGCTTATGGAACCTTTCTTCTCACTATGATTGGTCCGGGAACAATCATAGCTGTAACGTTTCTCGATGGCTCGGTCACGAGCGCTGGTCTCGGCTTCATCGGCCTCGCCCATGGGGTGGCGCTTCTATTGGCGGTCTACACGATAGGCCAGCTAACAGGTGCCCACATCAACCCCGCGGTTACAATCGCTCATTGGGCTACCCGGAGGATCGAAACAAAGAAGGTGGCACCCTACATTCTCGGCCAACTTGCGGGCGCATCCATCGCAGGGTTCGTCCAGCTAGCATTGTGGACGTCCAGCAATAACAGAGGACTCGTTCAAGCCGCGCAGTCAACCTTTCTTGGAGATACCGTTCCAAGCCCTGAATTCGGCATCGGCGCCGTACTTCTGGCCGAGGTAATCGGCACCGCCATACTGGTCTTCACCATATTCGGCGCTACAAGCAAAACTGCGGACCCCAGCCGGGCAGGAGTCACCATAGGATTCGCTCTGGCCGCCATCGTCTGGATGTTTGGCCCGATATCCGGGGCGTCTCTCAATCCAGCTCGAACGTGGGGGCCGACATTTGCTTCAGCAGTCTTCAGTCTGACTCCGCTGGGGAATCTATGGATCTATATCATCGGACCAGTTCTCGGAGGATTGCTTGGAGCGTTCCTGTACGATGCCCTTAGGTAGAGCTCTAGCGAGGTTCTTGACATAAAAACTGAGCCCTCCTCTGCTCGAACCATGTGAGTATTCAGGGGCATGGTTCGAGGACGACTCACAGCGCACCATATTACCGGCCCAAAACAGGCGAAAGCCCATGGACAAGTAATGGATTCATCATCCAAGCTCCCCTCAGAAGGGGGTCCACCCGCGATGGGTGGCATCATCTTTCTTCCAAAGTGTAGTACCGGCCCTTGAATTTGACCGAAGGAATCTCGTCCTTCAACTAGGAAACGCTTGAGATGCCTTCGTGAATATCTTGGACGGAACACGGTCGGACGTATTGAAGCTCCGGCTAACTCACGTCTTCGATTGAGCAGGCGTTGCCGGCTGAACGGATGGGGGAGTGTAACCGGGGTTGACTCTCTGATTGATCTCGTTTGCGAGGGCGTGTCCGTGGAGGACTACTGTGACGTTCTTGACTCCTTCAAGTTTGGAAGTCAGTGTCCTTATGTTCATTCCTATGTCTTCTGCGAAAATAGGCGGACAGAATGGCGCAGTGAGATGATACTTGATGAGTATGTCTCCATTATCTTGGATGTTTATCTCGTCAACTAGATGCATCTCGGTAATTGGAAGCCCGATCTCTGGATCAACGACTTTTTCGAGTTCTTTCTCAACTGCTTCGACAGTGACCATCGCTCTCTCTCTCTTACAGTGCTCCTGTTTTGATTTATACATTCCCCGCGGAGATGCGGACCCTGACGCGAATAGGCATATGCCTCGGGTGCCTTGTTATACCGTTATGGGCAGTTATTGTGCGATTTTACCCGTGAGATCCCTTAGGCGAGGAAATATGACGTAAGTCATGTTTAAATAGATTCTACGGGCTGTTACTCGGTGGCACGTTATTGATCATTCCCTGCGAAGTTGCCGCGAAATCCGTTATTCCGGCGTTGAGAGCTATGGTTGCTCGCGAGCTCATCGAAGGTTACGGAATGAAACAGGAACGAGTAGCAGATCGCCTGGGAGTTACGCAAGCCGCGGTCAGCAAGTATCGACACCAAGTCCGCGGAGAAGCAGTTGACCTTGAAGCTGCAGAGGAAGTCCGCCAGATTAGCAGAGATATCGCATCCGCGCTGGTCGGAGACCCGAACCCACTCGACGTTTCGAGAAAATTCTGTCAAGCTTGCACCGACATCCGTGCGCTAGGCCTCATGTGTGAGACGTGCAGGAGGGTCGATCCCAGCTGGGACGTAGAGCACTGCACCATCTGTTTTGGGCACCACAGCTGTGCCGAGACTGTCAGCATCGAACCTAGCAGTATTGCGAAGTACAGAAAAATCCCAATTCAGCACTGACCCGGTGACTGGATTCGATGATGGTCATTCCTTATCGGCCAGTTCTCCCAAACTATCTCCTGCTTGATTAGGGTAGCAATCGACATGGGATAGGGTCGACGCTTTAAAAGTTCATTTCACGATCGAACAGTCTACAACTTGATGACTTTTCCGCTCTGAGACTTTCTATAAGGCCCCCTCTTCCGATGCCGAGCCTTCTTCTTTGATTCTCTCTGCCGAATCATCTTGTCTTCAAAACTCAATAGATATTCCTCCTATGGCCAGCTGTCTCGAACTCGTTCGTTGATGGGTTAATTCTTAAATTGCCCACTAAAAGAGCTTACGAGTCTTCAAACGGAGAAAACGGGAACACTTGAAGCTAGGCCTTCGAAAACCGAACCAGAAGGAGCAGTCTGAGGTCACAACGACCGAATCGGTTGCCTCAAACAGGCTTCGGGAACTTTGTGGCAACGACACGGAACTTTACACCACAATGTCGCGCCTCATGTTCTTGGACCCGAAAAAAATCATAACACCTCTAGACAAGACGCTTAGGGAAGCCCAAGATTACGAGGCCCAGGGAAACAAGCTGAGAGCCGAGATAGGGTACAGAATTGCAGGCGGAATCTCTCTGTCGACAGGCGACGTTGATGGAGTGAACAAGTACTTTTCGAAGGCAGCCTCAATAGCCGGAGATTCCCATCCCGAATACCAGATCATCCTAAAACGAAGCAGTGAAGCCGTGGCCGTAGCGAGAAAATACTACGCAGAATTTGATTCGGCGAATCCATAGGCGTGAGAAATACAGACGGACCTCGCTAATGGATTATCTTGAACCCGCGGAACTCGCCCTTGAAATCGGACCATTCGACTTCAACTCCATTAACCCTAGCACCTCGCGGACCAACATAGCAAAACTTCACGAGCTCTTCGAGCATCTCTCTCTCTCCTTCTGCGACGGCTTCGACTCTTCCATCAGGAAGATTTCGAACCCAGCCGGTGATTCCAATCCGCCTGGCCACATCTGTTATCTCTCGTCGAAAAAACACGCCCTGCACGAGCCCCCTGATTACGATTCGAGTACGTGCCTTCATTCTTGGACAGTTACAACTTCCTAACCGATATCATCGACGTTTTGAACTCTCACCCAAGTAATGGATGAGAGGACCAGCATTCTAGACTGCGGGTGCGGCTGCAAGCTGAGGAACAGGTTGTGGAACAGGAGGCTCCTTAGCAATGTCAACGATATCGTGGACTAGACTTTCCATCTTCAAGCCATTCATGGCAGAGAAGGCGTCAAGTGTCATGTAGATGTCACCTGCATCTTCGGCCTCCAACCTGAGGCCGTTCCTAACTAGTACCTCGCGAGTCCGCGGGAAGGCGACGAGAAGGTCTCCAATCGCGGTTTCGCCTCGTATATTCTGAATGGATATTCGAACAGGCTCTCTGGCAGGCAGCTCAACTCGAGTAAGTGGTTGAACGGGTATAGGGATCTCAGCCTTTCTGGGCTCGGACATTTTCGGGGCAGCCTTAGGCTTCAATCGCTTCGCTACTTTGGCCCTGATCCCTGCCTTCTTCTTCGGCTTTCCTCGCGCGGTCTTCTTCTTTGGTGCCATTAGGAAACCTCTAGCTCACCTTGCATTAGGCCGAACTTGTGTTAAAAGATTCGGGGTAGGCTCCTGACTTCCTTGAGAAGAAGCAATGGAGGGTGGTTACTGGCTTGGCTCAACGGACCAGGCGATCGGCAACCCCTGTGTGAGCTGTTCGACTTGTTTGGCAGCGCGAGTCCGAAGCTCATCGGCAATGTTCGCAATGATGGAACTAGAGTACTCCTCGATTCTACCTTGATCCGACAACTGCGCAACGGCCGGGTCAAGCGGGACAGCTCCGAGGAACGGCAACCCAAGGCCAACGGCGAGTTTCTCACCCTTCGCTTCTCCGAAGACATCGACCCTCTTACCGCAATCCGGACATTTGAGGTAGCTCATGTTCTCAACTAGACCGAGTATTGGGATTTCCATTTTCTTGGCCATGTTAACAGCTTTTGATACGATCATTGAAGCAAGTTCCTGTGGTGAGGAAACTACGATAACGCCGTCTAGTGGAAGAGATTGGAACACGGTCAAAGGAGCATCGCTGGTCCCTGGTGGAAGGTCCACGAGAAGATAGTGAAGATCGCCCCAATCGACGTCCCAGTATAGTTGCCGGATTACGCTGTTAACGATTGGACCTCGCCAGACCACAGGCATGCTGGGGTCATCCAGGACAAGGTTGATCGACATAACCTTGATTCCGGTTTTCGTTCTTAGGGGCACGATTCCTCCCCCGGGGCCCTTGTATGGCTTGCCAGAAACGCCAAGCACTTTGGCAATGCTTGGACCTGTTAGGTCCGCATCGAGGACACCTACCTCGTATCCGCGTCTCTTTAGCTCTGTTGCGAGCATGCTGGTGACAAATGTCTTTCCAACACCTCCCTTTCCTGAGATGACAGCGATAATACTGCGGACGCCTCGTCTTCCAAGACGTTCGATCCCAGGTCCAACCCCTGGCCCGCCTCTTGAGGGAGTTGAGGGGTTCGCTCGGGGTTGCAATTGTTGCTTCAACTCGTCCAATTCCTTTCTTGACATTGTCGTTGTTTCGACTCTCACCGATCGTACCTCCTCCAGCTTTCGCACTGCATTCTCGACATCTGCCTGAAGGGTCTTTGCAAGCGGACAGTGCGCAACGGTAAGGGCAATTTTCACGTAGACGTTCCCATCACTAACCGAAATGTCCCGGACCATTTTCAGATCAACGATGCTTCGGCCGATCTCCGGGTCCAGCACATCCCTCAGCTTTTCCAAGACTAGGTTCTTATCAACCAAACGATACGCCACAGTTCGAAACACGACTATGACGCCTTTCTCGCTATTTACACCCTCCTTCGATGGGGCGGTCTGAGGTCGTTTGCTTAGCTCGAAGAGAAAGAAGATGCGATGATGGTCTCTGAGACAACTAGGAGGGCACTGAAGGAATTCGGGCTCACAGAATACGAAGTCAAAGCGTACATTGCCTTAGTGGAATCTGGACCGTTGCCCGCGAGCCAGTTGAGTACTACAGCGGCCATTCCCTACTCGAAGATATACGAAATACTAGGCAATCTGGAGAGAAAAGGATGGGTGGAAAGCGAACAGGGAAGACCAAGTAAGTATTTTCCTAAACCTCCGAGTACAGCCCTCGAATCCTCCAGGGTAAGAATGGAGAACACGCTCAAGTCCAGCCAGACGGCCGTAATGTCGGAGCTGCAGCCTCTATACGAAGAGAAAAGAGTTCAAGAAAGACCTGACATATGGATCGTTAGAGGACAGAACAATATTCTAGATAGAATCAAGGAAACACTCGGCAGAACGAGGAAAGAGTTGCTCGTTGCCATGCCGATAGTTCCCGACTCTGTGATTTCGATGGCCACACCGTTACTTTCGCTCATGAAAAGTAGAGGTATCAAAGTCTCCGTCATGATTCCGAGCCTCATCGGCAGGGAGGTGACGAAGAAACTGAAAGGGCTGGCGGATGTCAGGGTCCGCGAGCAAATGTTCGGCGGAGGAATTATCTCCGACAGTAACGAGATCATCCTTCTACTCGGAGAAGAACCCGAGAAGGGACTTACTCTGGCCATCTCATCTGATCATGTGGGACTGGTAAAATTTGGAAAGAACTACTTCGAGTTCCTTTGGGAAAATTCCAAACCATCCTAGACGAGTTTCCGACGGACAAAAAGGGTAATAGACCATGACCGGGGAGTCCCGGGACGATGCTCCGGTGGTGTAGCCCGGTTTAGCATAGCGGCCTTAACCCGACAATAAAACACCACGGGTGGCCAGTCGAGCGAATAACCAGCCAGCGGCGGAGAATCGCAATCTCTAGAGCCGTTGATCGCGGGTTCAAAAGCGGTCATTTGCCGCGGAAACTCCCGCCCGGAGCACCATCACGCGGGGGTACCATAGCCAGGTCAAATGGGCAGTGGGCCACTGGAACGTGCCCGCCTCGGGCTTAGGACCCTGTGGCGAAGGCCTTCGTGGGTTCGAATCCCACCCCCCGCACCAACAGCATCAGACGATCTCTCTCTCCAGGAGGACTAAAGTCGCTCCCAGAGAAAATGATTAGCCGCATTCGCTATTGAAATTCATCTTAGGGCTCACCAATTGGCATGAATATTGGGAGCTAACTAAACGGGCTGCGACCAAGGCCGAAGAGCTTGGATTCTGGGGAGTTTCAATGCCTGACCACTACGTAAGGGCCGGAAGATTGAATGCTGGCACCCTGGACAGCTGGTTAGCTCTTACTCATTTAGCATCTCAGACGAGAGTGGTCCATGTTGGGACCATGGTGACCCCTATTCCGTTTCGTCCTCCTGCTCTTCTTGCAAAGATGGTTTCCACTGTGGACGTGATTTCCGATGGGAGGACTTTCCTGGGAGTCGGAGCTGGATGGTCGCGAGGAGAGTTCGAAGCTTACAGTGAATGGAACGATTCAAGCATCAGAGTGTCCAAAACCGAGGAGGGTGTGAGACTAATACGCGACTTGTGGACCAAAGAAAAAGTAGAATTCCAAGGGAAGTATTATCATTCTAAGGGAGGGGTTCTAGAACCCAAGCCCATTCAGAAACCTCACCCGCCCTTCTTGTTTGGGGGATCGAGTCCCCGCATGCTGCGACTAGCAGGGAAGTATGCCAACATCGTTTTCCTACCGCCAGATATGAATCTAGATTTTATTGAAGCAAAAACCATTGTCTTGAATGCAGCGAAGAAGAACAAGCGCACTTCCAAGTTTTCATTCGCCGCCGGATCCCCCATCAGTCCAGAAAAACACGGCCCTCCCAAATACGACTCGGAAAGTCTTCGTCAAGCAGTCCTTGAGGCCGACAAGAATGGATGCGAATATTTTGATTTCTCAGTTCCCGAAAATGGACTCCTTGATTCTATGAGCGATTTTGCTAGGAAGGTGATGCCTTCCTTCAGCTGATTAGGGAGCCCTCCCTCTGGTAGCGGTCACTCTACAGGGATTAGCAAAGAACTTGCATCACACCGAACCAACTGTTCGAAGACCTTGTCCCGAGTATATTCTGGGGATGTATTCTTTTGTTCAAATCCCATCCCCCGCACCAGATAACGGCGTGATCATGTGCGACGCTACCCAATGCTCTAGGCTCCAAGAAGAGTCCGGAACACGAAGGTACCTGTTAGGGATCCAGGGTGCCTTATCACCGAATACCTTGTTCAGCGATCTGCCTATAGTGTCACAGTTAGGGTAATACTGTGAGTTAAGCTACCACTAGTACCGGTAATGATAACGGTGTAGGTTCCGGGGTTGTTCGTTTCCAACAACAGGGTGGCCGAATCTCCAATATTAGCAGGACCTAGGCTTACCGTGGAAGGGAATACGGTGAGTGTCAAACCGGGCGAAGAGGTCGCAGAAAGATCTACAGTTCCGTTGAATCCGTTAACGCTACTCACAATGATCGTGTAGATTCCTTTCAGGGGCGGGATATATGGGTGAACAGACAGGGTAAAGTCAGGCGGGCCGACTGTTCCGTATGAACTAGCCGTAGTTGTGTGTGCGATGGTTACGCCTAGAGGGTCGAACACGGAGTCGAGGAAAGGAACGACGGGTGTGCCTTGTCCAGGCTGAACCTGATAGATTATCGAGAAGAGGATTCCTGTGCCATTGACATCGCCACTCAGCGACGCAATGCTGGAATGCACCACTCCTGGGCCATCGAAAATAGTGCACCCGAATCCGTTATCGTTGACGCAGTAGGTCGCATTGTAGTACAAGGAGAACAGCCCGCCTATTTTGATGCTAACGGGCAGTAGAACACTATCGTTTGTCCTGACATAAATGTCCCAGCCATCAAAAGCTGGAAAATCTGACACTTTCACGTTAAACGTGACAAGAGACCCCGGAGCCAACACACGGTAATGGTTGTGCGGCTGTACTGAGAGAACCGGACTCTTGCTATTTGCATCCGCTGTCACTCCGGCAGTAAGATAGGATGCCACCAGAAGGAGAGCTAGAACCGTGAAGAGACTGAGACCGTTCAATCCGGAGAGCTACGGGATCATCGAACCATATAGTTTTTGCCCTGGGCTCCCTTAGCCTTGAAGGACTTTCCCCCTGGTACCCTTCTAGGACAGAAAGCCTAGCGCTTTCAACTGACCAAAACTGAGACTATGGTCTTCGTTTCATCATACCCTCTCGAATCTGTGCTCGATCGCTTCGAGAAATTAACATCCGCGATCTGGAGGGTATCAGCGTTCGCCGTCCTCTTCGAAGCGTTTTTCCTTAGACGTGCTCTTGTTCCTGCGGAGTTGCTTTCCGCGAAGTGGATCGGCGAAGGTAGAGTACAGTTGCACCGATCGCACCCAAGATCGCGAGAGCTGGACCTGCGGAAGCAACCAGAAGCCCGACCTTGTTGGCTGGACGGGTAGTTCCTCCCACGGATAGGTCGGGATTAACAATAAATTTTCCAACCATTTGAAGGGGATGAAGGGCACAGTAATACGTGTAAGTGCCTGGGGTCAGCGTCACCTGGAAGATATAGGTTGTCGGGGTGGTGGCGAAAAGTGAAGAGCACGGATCTACCGCAGGGCAATCATCTTGATATTGGCCTCCGTCTCCATCGACGTCAATTAGAAATCGATGACTGATAGTGTCGCCACTACTCAACTTTAACGAGATCATATCATCTCGGGTTACGGTTATTGTCGGATTAGGGCTGGAAGTTGTCCCATTCCAGCCAACGTTAGGGCATGCGAACACGCAACCCGACAAGACTATTGTCACGTTTGCAGCTTGAACCTTGGGAATTGTAGGGAGAAGAGTAGGAGCAAAGACTCCGATTCCAATGCCCACAAGCAAGATCAACGTGACCGTTACTGCGGGATTGGATAATCTCCGCATAGGAACTCACTATTCGGATAGGACGTTTATAACATTATCTGGAGACCACATGCCCGGAGAAACCCGTAGGCGGCTCCTCAATCCCCTGATCACCCTTCTGGTGACCAACAAGGTGACAGAGAGAAGAATTGCAAACACGCTCAATGTAACCAGTTGACTACCGAACTGTTCGCGCGCCGATAATGCGGTATCGAGGGAGCTTAGCCTACCATGATAAGTCGGGTCCGGCCCTCCAGCATTTCCGACCGCCTCTTGAACAGTTTCCCCGTGGGCGAGAGATGACACAAAGTTCTGAGTCGCCCCGTCCGTGTACCTGGAACCGACAGCATTATCCCAACCAACGAAGTTACTGACTCCCTTGTTGACGAACGCTGTGGCGATGTAGTGGTCGCCCTGAAGTGATGAGCAGCCCATCTCAACAAGTATAGCACCTCTGAAATTACCTTGCATCGCGTCTCGGACAAAACCGGGAGTGATGGCGAAGTACGTATTTCCAGGCCTGACTATCGCCGGAGCAACCTGGCCTACAAGCTGCTCGTAGACATATCGTGACTCGGTATAGTTCTCCGAAGTGACAATGGAAATGCTGGTCGGTATGCCGTAGAATATTGCGGTGTGGGAACGTATGATCACGATCCTATAATCCTGAAAGGGAAGGTTCCTGAAGAGGGCCACCGTGACCTCGCGGGGACCATAATAGTCCACAGTGTAACCTGCACTATACAACGTGCGCGTCACGTTCCAGATGAACGAAGGATCCGGATCAGTCAAGGACAAGGAATCTAACAAGGCAGCTCTCCGACTGCCCTGACCCAACTGGATGAGCGAATGAAGCGTCTGGGAAGGCCACGCACCTATTGTGAAGCCGGAGAGTGCGATGATCAAGAGAAAAACCACAAGCATTACGCGTTTTTCTGATCGACAGGATCGAGCGACCGTTTGTCTCGAGACGCGTAGTTGCGTCGAAAGGCTTTGCTGGTTTCGAAGAAACTCAGCCAGGAAACTGTCTAGCTTAGGCTCTCTGCGGCCCCTGCGATACAAGCGAGTGCGCTTCTCTTCTTTGCTCAATGACGTTTCCTCTCCAATGAAGTCTCGAGAAAGGAACTCAGGCCACGCACGGAACGGGAGAATCGCACGTTTTGAAGGTGAAGAAAGCTAGTATACGATGACAACCTCCTGATGGCTGGAGAGTGGAAGCTAACCGACGCTTTCCGTGAATTCCCCGGATCGCATAGCATACCTATTTTTCGTATCGTGCTAGCCAATATGGAATCGACCTAGACTCGGGGAGAGGAGAGTTCTTGCCCGTTCTGTTTCAACTGTAAAGATGGCAGGCCACATAATGATCCTTCTCTACCTCCACTAAAGGTGGCTCTTCGCGGATGCACCTCGTATGGGCATAGGGGCAGCGAGTGTTGAACCTGCAGCCTGGAGGAGGGTTCACGGGGCTCGGTATCTCGCCCCCGATCACCTCAGTTCGTCTATAGCTTGGATCAGGCACGGGAACGGCAGCGATCAGGGCCTTCGTATAGGGGTGGAGAGGCAGATCGATCAGGTTAGTTGAGCTAGCCATCTCCATCATCTTGCCGAGGTACATTATTATGACTCGATCACACACGTGCTTGGTCACTGCCAAGTCGTGAGTGATGAAGACAACGGAGGCTCCCCTCTTCTTGACCAGGTCGATCATCAGGTTGACTATCTCCGCCCTGATCGAAACGTCCAGCATTGAGACCGGCTCGTCGGCTACGACAAACTTCGGGTCAAGAACAAACGCGCGGGCGACTGCTATTCTCTGTCGTTGGCCTCCGCTTAGCTCGTGGGGATATCGGCGCATGAACTCTTCCGGAGGCACGACCTCCACATCTCTCATGATCGCCTTAACCCGTTCTTCCACTTCGTCTTCGTTCTTGCAGACCTTCTGAACCCTCAAGGGTTCCGCGACAATTTCCTTGATGGTCATTCGCGGGTCGAGAGACTCGAACGGATCCTGGAAGATGATCTGCATGTCGCGACGCAGAGGTTTAAGCTCCGAGTCATTGAGCTTCGTAATATCAATCCCGTTGACCTCCATTTTGCCTTTGTAGAATTTCTGCTCGGACTCACTTAGCTTAGAGAAAGTCATACCGTTGAAGAATATCGACCCTTCTGTAGGCTGTACGAGGCGGAGGAGTAGACGGCCAGTCGTTGTCTTACCACTTCCGCTCTCCCCTGCTAAGCCAACAATTTCCCCCTTCTTCACGGAAAAAGAAATTCCATCCACAGCCTTGACGGTCATTACCTCCTTGGAAACGAAGGCTTCGAGGAAGCCCTTCTTGAGAGCAAAGTGTTTTTTTAGCTTGTCAACCTGGATTACGGTCTCCTCGCTCACTTTCCACCCTCCCCGTAGAGATGACAAGCGACGAGATGTTCTCCCTTCCCGGATTGCTGCAGTGGAGGAACGACTTTATGACAGATGTCCATGACGAAAGGACACCGGGGATTAAACCTGCAACCCGAGGGTGGATTCAAGAGGTCAGGAGGGGATCCAGGAATCGAAGTGAGACGTATTCGTTCTCCCTTGATACTTGGGAAGGCCTTGACGAGACCCTGAGTATAGGGGTGAAGTGGTTCCTTGAAGATGGCCTCGGCATCCCCGTACTCAACGATCCTGCCAGCATACATGATAGCTACCTTCTCGCATGTCTCTGCAATTATGGAGAGGTCGTGACTGATCAACACCATGGAAAGTCCAAGCCTATCCTTGAGCTCCCGCATCAACTTCAAAGTTTGAGCTTGCACTATCACGTCCAGCGCGGTGCCAGGCTCGTCGGCTATGAGAAGCCTAGGATTGGCAGCGAGAGCCATAGCAATCAGTGCTCTCTGACGCATCCCTCCGCTGAACTCGTGAGGATAATTGTCGACACGATCAGGTTCCACTCCGACCAGTTCCAACAGATTCCTGGCCCGGCTTAGAGCAGTCTTCTTGTCTACGCCGTGCTCATGTACCTGTATCGCTTCGATTATCTGGTCCCCTACTTTGAAAACAGGGTTGAGGGCATTCATCGCGCCCTGGAAAACGATTGCTATACCCTTCCACCGAATCTTCCGCATCTCTTCGTTTGAGAGAGAGACCAGGTCTGTGCCTTCGAAGAGAATCTTTCCCTTTCTGATTCTGCCACCTCTAGGAAGTATTTTGAGGAGTGAAAGAGCGACGGTGGTTTTTCCACAGCCTGACTCGCCGGCAATCCCGAGTGCTTCCCCTTTTTTGACGCTGAAAGAGATATCTTCAACGGCTCGGACCCAGCCCCTAAGGGTTTCGTAGTGTGTTGTTAGGTGCTGAACGTCGAGCACGGTAGACATTAGTTTTGGTCTGCTCTCTACGCGGTGAAGTTGAGGCATTCAAGGTCTTGGCGCAATTAAACTTTGGGGAAGAAAAACTTACGATCTTCCCCGATCACTAGAATATCAAATCAACGAAAGCCCGAATCAACCGGCGCCCCAAGATCCTGTTGACCCTTTCCCTCGGTTCAGACTGGTTTCATACGATCGATTTCCAGGCAAGCCATCAGAGAAAAGACCATCCATCTCACCGTCTTACGATTCGAAGCCACATTATCGGGCGCCTATACTGGTGTAGTCTTCGAGAAGACCTCCATCCGATTGCCTGACTGGGCTCAAAGAACTGTCGGAGCCACTACTTGTCTACTGGCGTCTGCGGAGCTTCGGGTTGAAGATCTCGTCGAGAGCGTACCCCATTAGGACGAAGGAGAGGGAGACAAACGCGATCGCGACACCCGGGGGTATTACCCACCACCAATCTCGCAAGGCATTAGCGGTCTCGGCGTTGTTGATGATCTGCCCCCAGGAAATGACTGTCGGCGCCCCCAGCCCCAAGAATGACAGGGCCGCCTCTGTAAGTATAGCGGCAGGAACAGCGAGAGCCAGGTTGACGTAGGTCAGCGAGACAACGTTGGGAAAGACATGCGATGTAAGTATCCTTCCCGTCCCGGCGCCTGCAGCCTTTGCTGCCTCTATGAACGGTCTCGAGGCCAGACTGAGCACCTGAGACCGAACTACTCTCGCGAAACCCATCCAGCCTAAGAAACCGATGAGTAAGATAATGTTGAAGACGCTTTGTCCCAGAACCGTGATGAGAACTAGCAGCAGTGGGAGAACTGGAAGGACGAGCATCATGTCGGTGAAGCGCATAAGAGCCTCATCAGTGAGACCCGCCTTGTAACCAGCAATTAGCCCGATGAGAAGACCTAACCCGATTCCGATAAACGCGGAGATGAGTCCTACGAACAGGGAGATCCGCGCCCCCCATAAAAGCTGGGCGAACAGGTCGCCCCCCTGCTGGTCCGTTCCCAAAAGCCCGAAAGAAGTCCCATACGAGGTGAAGCCAAGGTTTGTCAGGTTGACAATCCCAGGACCTGCGAAACTCACGGAGACACCGAACGTGTAGTCGGTGACCTGGCTAAAGATGATCTCTGGGAGACTGAGCCTATCGCTCTGCCGAAGACCAGCGGCCGCCTCAAACTGTGTACCACTTGAGTCGAGGACATATGGTGGGAAAGCCCAAGCGTTGTTCTTGGTCAGATTTGTCGACCAAAACGTGAAAGTCTTCTCGGATCCCCTGGTGAGAGACAGCGCGACCTGAATAGGCTGGGAAGGCGAAGCCCCCTGAGCCTCCACGTTGAGAGGTGGCAGAAAGAACCGTGACGGTGGGCCGTGGTATGGGTAATGAAATGTCTTGAAGACGGTTACGTTAAGGCCCGAGCTGGAACTGGATGATATCTCTAGTGACCCCGAAGGCGGGCTTGAGGGAGTGAGCGGTGACCAGGAGATCGAAAGGTAGGGGCTCTGCGCCTGGCTGTATCCATACGACCATTGCTGCAGAGCTGAGGGAGAAGCGAATGCTGGATCACTTCCAACGGCGAGGTTGCTGCTGAGATAGTACCCGTCCGAGAAGTACGTGACCCAGTGGGGTTGAGCGAAGTACCCGCTCGAGGAAGTCGTCTGGGGATTGCTAGGGTAGGCTATCGGCGCGATAAGGGCAGCGGTAACAGAGATGACAAGCATGGTCAGACCGAGCGCGGCCATACGGTTGCTGAACAGAAGACGGAAGAACTTGTAAAATCGTTTTAGATTGAACCCCAGGCTACTTTCTCTAGCGCTGTGCACTGGAGCCTATCCACGCAATCACTCGTATCTTATCCGAGGATCGATGATGCCGTAGATCAGGTCTGAGATGAAGTTGGCTGCGATTACGCTCAGAGCCAGGATGTAGAACATTGCCTGCATGACGGGAAAGTCCTTGTTGAAGATCGAGTTGAAAAGCCAAAGGCCGAGCCCGTCCAGGTTGAACACCGTCTCAGTAATAATTGCCCCTCCGAGAATAGTTCCGAAGCCGAGCGCGGAAGCTGTCACTATAGGAAGGGACGCGTTCTTGAGCGCATGCTTGTAGAGGACCACGCGTTCTTTCAAGCCCTTCGCCCTTGCTGTAGTGACATAGTCTTCGCTGAGGGTCTCTAGCATAGTCGCCCTCGTTAGGAGCAGATACCCCCCGTATTGGAAGAGTGTCAATACCAGCACGGGCAGGAATAGGTACTGTAGCCTTACAAGGATATACTGGGGCCAAGGTGGAGTCCCGAACTGGGCCCAGCTGTTAGGAACATAGTTCCCAGGGGGAAACCAGTTTAGGATGGCGGAGAATACGGTGATGAAGGTTATGCCCATCCAGAAGGTGGGGAGCGAAAAAGTCGTCAGGGAGGCCGTTACTGACAAGCTGTCAACTCTGCTGCCCCGACGGGATGCGGCCACGACCCCCAGCAGGACCCCGATTATTATGGATAGAACTACAGAAGATCCGATAAGGGTTAGTGTATTGACGAGTCTACCGGAATTGATCAAGTCGTAAATCACTGGTTGTTGAGTTTGGTAGGAATTCCCAAAGTGGAAAGTGAGCATGTCCCAGAAGTACGTCACAAAACGCTGGAGAGGAGGCTCATTGAGACCGTACTGCCTCGCATAGAAGTCGTACTGCTTCTGCCTGTTAAGGTTCGCCCCACCACTTCCCTGTAGAGACGATATGGCACCCTGAACACCAGGCATGGCCTGGAATATGAGCCAGTTAACCACAATCACGAAGAAGACGAGAAAGACCGTGTATACGAGTCTCTTGAGGATGAATCCGCGTAAACTCATGTATGACTAGACCAAGAAAGAAAAAGAGGGGGAGATTATTTTAGTCTTGCCGTGAGCCTATGTGACCGTTACCGTTATGGTGACGGTGTAGACGATCGTTACCCCGTTTCCGGCGGGGGTCGCAGTTGTGGCGGGCCATGTTTCGCTCGATACGAAGATCACTGTGTAAGTGCCTGCAGCGGCTGCGCTAACTGTCAGAGTGGCTGCCTGTGAAGGCGATGCCTGTGTCAGAGTGAATGGTGTTGGGCTTACTGATGCTGTTAGTCCTGTGGTTTGTACTGTTGAGAGGTTGACTGTAACTGATCCTGGACAGAGCTTGTCAGGCAGCCCTGAAACAGCTACCTGTACGCTTACACTGGCCGAGGTGCCGACGGTGGTGCTTATCGTTGTAGCGCTGGGGGATAGGACGTTGTTCTCGTAGCAATTGCCGTGATCAGCAAGGGTTTGGGGTGCTAACTGCACTCCCGCTAGGGAAGCGTAGCTTGCAACTCCGAAAGTCCACTGTCCTTTGCCGATCCATTGTCCGATCTGTGTGACTACGGGTCCAAAGTTGGTCGGGAGGGTTCCACGCCCACCTGCCCAATCTGTGGCAACGTTACAGTTGCCTGCTGTTGCTACACATATTATGCCTGTGTCTGCAGTGTTCCAGTGCTGGCAAGCAGCATAGGCAACTTTTCCACCAATTGCCGTAGCGCTAGCTTTGCAAGCGTTAATGGCACTGATAATTCCACCAGTCGTCGCAGCGTTACCGCTTGGATAAGCGGCCCACTGGAACTGCTGGAATTTCTCCTTTGAGCGGAAGTATGCCTGGTTGGGATCGAGCCCGTTGAGTGTCGCGCTGTTCTCGAACTTGCGTAGGACAGCTGTTCCACCGACCGGAACTGCTTGGCTTCCTGGACTGCCGTCAGCGTTGAACGTGCAACCACCACCGTAGACCGTGCCCGAAACGCCCAATTCGCCACTGGCACATACCCATGGGCCAGAGCCGATGAACTTGTGGGCAAGAATCGGGTCAGAGGTGGCGCCGCCCGTGAAAGCAGGGTCGACAGTACATGAAAGCGTTCCGATAGAGGTACACGGTGCAACGACTCCGTTGGACTGGACTGGCGCGGATGCCGAGACCCAGATACGCTGTGGTACAATTGGTACGCCGACGATGTCGTTGAGAGCCCACGCGTTGAGACTGTGCAGATAGATGAAGAACGTCTCAGTTACTCCCGCACCTGCAGCCCCACCTGAGGGACCGTAAGCAGAGGATGGTAACACGCTTGGGCTGTAGACAACATCGATAGTGTTAGCAGTGCTCGGACTGACCAGTCCACCTGTAGCGTTGAAGTTGGCGAAGCTGAACTTGACATCGCTCGCCGTTACAGTGTGCGATGTCAGGCATACAGCGTCGCTTGCCGCGCAGTTGTAAATGTCGTGCCATGGAATGTCACCTCTCATCACCATCTTCACACACGCACCGACGGCAAACGTGCCGCGGCCGTTCGTGTAGCTGGTGGGACAGTTAGTGCCCCCTCCAGGGATGAGCTGGTACGAGTTGACCATCCAGCCGATTACCTGAGTTGGACTGAACGGGTTCGTGACCAATAGACTGTCATAGACCTCAACGACAATATCAGCTTCGACGACCGTGTTGAAGGAGAATGGGTTCAGTGTAGTGGTAGCGTCTTTCTGTCCCCACCTGATAGTGGGACCAGAGACAACTGGGTTCGGGTTCCACATGTTCAGAAGGCTCCATACATTGCCTTGTGCGACGCCGATGCCGGCTGCATTGCTGACCTCTAGCCAGTTCTTAAGGTAGGAGTATTGGACTGACGGGGTCCATGTTACATCGATGATGGTGTGGTTGCCGAAAATGTCCATTGCTGTTTGTAAACTGGATTCCGCCGCTGCTGGTGTGCTGAGGAACTGGCTTTGTTCTTGGTAGATGTCCATCTTAGTGTTGCAGACGAAGTCGTAGTTGGAAGGCTCAAGACCTGGTTGACCACCGCAGAAATCGGAGGCAAAGCTGCTGTCGTATATTCCCCACTGATTGTCAGGGGTTGGAGTCGGGAAGAAGAAGCCTCCCGCGTACATGTTCCAGCCAGTGTTCGGACCAACAGTCTGGCAACCCGGCTCAGTAGCCGACTTGCAGCCTGTGGTGAAGACTAGTGGATGGGCTTGTGCCAACGAGATGATGGTCAACGAAACCTGTGTACAAGAGGGAGAGCCGAGATTGAAGAGTTCGCACATTGCAGCATCGAGACCTACGCTGAGATTGTGTCGTCCGAGACTGTTCCGACCATAGAAGACAATAGTACCACCGGACAATGCAGCGGTTTCGCCTGTGAGCTCGCACGCAGCATTCTTGCCGGTTGCGAGACCTGCAGCGATGAAGTGGTCAGCAGCACGACAAAAGTCGACCTGACCTGGATTTACGAAACCGAGCGAGTCAGTGGTGTCCGTGGCATAGTGGTATGCGGAGATGGCTGTGCCTGTAGCAAGTTTGTCCCAGCTGCTAACGCCTCCGACCGGAAAGGTTCCGGCTGGACATGAGCCGTCTGGGTTGCGAGGATAGTCTGTCACCGCGCCCGTGGTGACGCAGTAGGGGCCTGTAGGGTTGCATGCACCGCCTGCAGCGGCACCGCAGTTAGCAAGCCCTGGAGTACAACCACCAGCGGGAGCAACAGTGCATGGATTGTTATTGTCGTTCGGATAGCCGGAGTGCAGCACGTTCGAAGCCGGGGTCAATGGATTGTCCATTGGAGCCGCGCCGGGTCCGATCGCGCCTATGTCCGCGATAGTGACAGCTACCTTGTCGATGAGCGAGGAGATACCCTGACGGATGTTGATGGCTGCTTTTGTACAGTCGTTTGCTGGAGTTGCACCAGGACAAGTAGCGGCAATATTACCACCACCTGGAGCGTCAGGACAGACGACCGCGCCTGCGGTCACACCGTCCTTGCCATTGCAGAAGGTGACTCCCCAGAACGTGGCTGCATGGTTAAAGTCAACTTGCAACTGGCCCAACTGTTGTGTTGGGTTAGTTACCCAGAAACGAGCATCGCTGATAGCGCAGTTGGCAGTACAGCCTGAAGCAGGCGATAGTGCACTGCCGGGTATTGGAACATCAGGGATGTCGAGCGTTGGAACACAGGTGCTGGGTTGGCCAACGCACATAGCGTTGAGTTCGTCTGAGTCGCTAGTGTACATTTGGTATCGAATAACGCTGGAGGCGGGACCGGCAGGCACCCACTGGGTGGCTGGTGTTGTCCCGTTGGTCGGGACTGGATCGCCGTAGACTAGACCGGGCAGAGATGTTACAGAGAGTGTTAGTACGAAGAGAGCTAGAATTGGTATTATAGACTTGAAGTTCATTATTTTTCTTCGAAGAAGCGCTTCACCCGACATGGCTTAAAAGATTATCCCCACAGCCGAGACCGGCTCAATCCCGAGATATTCCCCGCTACCCAGAAGTGTCTACCAATTGCCCATAGCAGGATATAGAGGTCCTGGTCAATCGAGAGCTAACCTAGACTAGCTCTTGATTGGCTAGCAATCTCCGATTCCGACCTCGGCGTACAAGGTAGACGACGAAGCTCACCGCGAGCAGAGAGAGAATGACGATTCCTGAGAATTGTGTTATGTTGAGCGATAGGAGGGCTCCTGGAAGCAGGGGATAGATTATCCTCACGGTGAAGTACTCATCGATTCTAGTTGTATCAGTTTGATTGACAACAGGATCTACGTGGGCGTGCGCTGAATACGTGTCCGGTGGATAACCGGTCGTGTTCCAAGTAAAGATGAAGGCTTCTTGTAATTTCGGTGCGAGAACGCCGGACGGATGCGCCTGGAACGTCTTGTCTGCCACGGCTAGGGTGACGTTGAGACGATTTTCGGGATGCGTTCCAAAGTTTTGCAAATTCACATTGAAGGTGATAATGGTGCCGGCGAGAATGTTGTCGAACAGGGAAGAGGAAAAGCTGGATATTCCAATATCGTGCGCAGGTTTTTCATGAACAACGATAGTCTCGGAATGTTGCCGTGAGGGATGCCCAAGGTTGTTAACTACAATGAGAGTCATAGTCCAGTTCCCAGCATCTACAGGTCCAAAATGATAAGTCACATTTACACCCGTGAGATAGACGGCCGATTTCGAGCCCTGCGTCAGGGTCCAGTTATAATCGACAATCCTGGTACCGCCCGGTGTTGTGCTGTTGACTTTTGCGGTGAAGTTCGCCATGTCTGCTTCAAAAATCAACTTTGGGGCCCACTCGAAGCCCGCCTTTGGCGCTTGGGAGACATCTCCGTAATCTCCGCCAATCACAGTCACCCCAGGCATAGGATGTCCGAGCTGGTCGAAGAGAAGGGGCGTATTTCCATCGGAGGTAAACGCTTGAGCAAAGGTAAAGAACGTGTACGGACCCCCGACAGACTTGTAAGTTATGGTGAAAAGAGTCCCATTGCCAAAATCCCCACCACCCGTGGAGTAGACTTCAGTGTGAACTACACCTGGTCCATCTGGTGTGTTGGCGTTGCCACAACCAGGACCGACTAATACTCGACCATCAATGCACAAGACCTCCTGTGTCGCTCCTTGAAGGAAGGAGCCTAGCGTCAAGTCGATCGGATCAAGAATAGAATTTTCGTTTCTCTGTCCGGGAACCGCATTGGTGTCAACGTAAATAGTCCAGCCGAATAATGGATTCTCGTGGCTAATGTTGGTCACGTTTACGTTAACGGTCACTGTGCTACCAGCAGAAGCTAGAGGCTGAGACGCGGGATTGAATGACAATATCGGGCCAGATAGGGCATGAGCAGGAACGGTTGAGCGAATCGCTGCGAGACTGAAAATCGAAAGCGAGACGAGCAGGACTCCTAGTAAGCGCGCAGTGCGGAGCGACGGCATCTTCTCACCAGTGCACCTATTCGAGTCGAACAAAGTCCCCGCTCTAGAAAAGGTTATCGGGTATCCAATTCCTGCATTACCCTCGCGTTCGGATCAAGAGAAATTGTTTTCCAACCGCGGGTGTGATCCGAAGATTACTAATTTCTTCGAGCGCACCGCTGAGAGATGAAGAAGATGACGGCCGACGAGCCCCCGATGGATGAATTCAGGGTACGTTTGAATCGCAAACTGGAGTAAACTACTCGAACGCGTTTCTCAGTGGGCGTATCGTTGAGACAATCGATCTGTCCGGACGATGAAAACTTTGCGAACGGGAACAAAAGACTGCCTTCTCGCAGAGCCCACGATTTTTTCGGCCAAGGAAATTGTCTCGACTCGTAAAACCTCGGCTTTGTCGGCTAAAATCCTCGACTAGCCCCCCCCCAAAAAAAAACGCGGGCGGTTTGGCACTAGCTACCGCTCTATCGCACCGACAAACAATTCACGGCCCAAAGCCGGCTACAGTCTTTTTCCGTAGTTCTGGCCAGCGATGACGAAGTCTGGTGTTGTGATCTTGCAGTCTCGGTTCAGATCCGCGTCTTGTAAGAATCTGGGATTACCACATGTTGTTGCGTATGACTGGCCCATCAGGACGAAGTCTGGCGTGTTGACGACTCCGTCATGGTTTACATCACCGGCATAGAGTATGATGATAGAGCTGTAGCTCAGATTATTCCCGATGGCGTTGCCAAGAGTCTGCCCGGTGAGACGGGGGATCGAAGCTTTGACAGTATACTTTCCCGGATGCACGCCGGTGACATTCCAGGAAAAAGTGAAGACCGTAGACAAACCGGAAAGAATCTGACGGGTCTGAGTACTCGTCCAGAAAACGGTCCCGGTCTTGTTAACAGTCTGAACGGTGAGAGGCACGTTCTCGTTATAGTCTCCGGAATCAGAAACGGTTACGGTCATGGTGGCGATGTTTGTCGGCCGATCCCCGTAGGGATAGTTCATCGAAGGCGACACCCCGATACCCGTCACCACGACATTGTGGACAGGATAGATGGGGCTGGACTGGATGTAGTAAATATCATAGCCGAACGGTGAGAAGTAGGAGACAACGTCAGTCGCAAAGAAAACATAGATTGTAGTGTCGAATCCCTGGACGGCGAAGGGGCTTAGATTGTTGATAGGATTATTCACGTCCCCCCAAAGCGTCAACCGGTTAACCTGCGACCAAGTTCTTCCCGCATCGATCGAGGACACATCGTAGATCGTGTCCTGAGTGACAGTCGCATTGAGATGTACGCTCTGCGACCAGTACAGCCAGATCGTACCATTACGATCCTGTAGAAGGTTCGGAGAGAAAGATACTCCGGGGCTCGTTAACGCAGTGTCCGCGGACCAAGCGGTACCATTGTAGCTTCGATAGAATATGATATTGTTGCCCATCGTCGTGTTCCGAGCCCATACAACCCATATGTTCCCGTTGCGCAGGATGGTCGCGACAGGCTGCTGGTTCGCAGCGGAATCAGTTGTCAGCAAGGTGTCCGGTGACCAAACGTTTCCGAGGAGAGTCTTGTAGTAGACCTCGCGGATCGGAGCGGTCGTGGGCCCAGTACTGGTGTCACGTTCGAAGAAGACCCAGAGCCTAGAATCCCTCGCGACGACCGTCTTCGGAAGCTCGTCAGTGAAAGTGATGCCCGATGTGAGCTGGCTTACGCGACTCCAGATTCCGTTTGAATATCTCGAGTAGTATAGATGATCATCGTTTCCGTTGGTTCCAGCCGCCCAGACAAGAACTAGGGTCCCATTCGCCAGCTGCGCGAGCGATGGTGCAGAGTTGTAGCCGCCGGCTGAGATCGTTGCAGGAGTTGTCCATTGCACACCATCGTAGGTCTGGTAGTAGATCTGGAAGAAACCACCGCTGTCAGATTGCCAGGCAACCCAGAGATTCTGATCACTTGTCACCAGCGCTGCAGGAGCAAGATCGTTACCGTTGCCATAGTACGACCCATTCATAGGGGTAGGATCGCTGTAGTAGAAATTAGGCGTGACCAGGTTCAGCTGGGGTGACGATAGGGGAGGGTACGCGTGTCCTAGCGGGTAGACGAGAGCAAGTGTTGCTAGTAGTAGCGATGCGGCGGCCACGCGGTGCAATTACGGAGTCACTACTAGTTTGTTTGGGAAGAAAAGATGGGATATCAGGGAATCAATATTCCCTGATCTAGGCGACTACTGAGAAGCTGCCTGTTGAGGGCTGGCTGACGTTTGTCATAGTGGTCGGGCTGGAGCCGAAGAAGGCGTTGGCCTGGAAGTTGAAGGTCCGACCGACGTCGGCGCCGGTGAAGGTGTTGGCGGGTGTCTGGACGGTTATGTTGACTGTAGCGCCTGCGGCGACTGCGACCGCGGCCGACTGGGCGGTGAAGGCGTGCGCTCCGGTCGTTGATACTCCACTGATGACCACTTGGACGTACTGTGTGGTCGTTCCTGTGTTGGTGAGTCCGACTATGAATGTCTGGACGCCGCCGGAGGCGCTGACACTTAGCGGGTTGGTCTCACTGATACTGTTGATCTGGATTGTCTTGTTGGGGATGATGACTGTTATGGTGGTCGTGTGCGTGATTGATCCGCTCGTGCCTGTGACTGTTATGGTGTAGGTGCCTGCTGTAGCGTGAGGTCCGATGCTGATGAACAGGGTCGAGGTAACCTTGCCACCGCTTGGCACGGTCACACTAGTGGCGGAGAAGGATAGGCTGACCTTGCTGTTAGGTGAGCTGGTGGCGGAGAGGTTCACCGTGCCGCTGAAGCTTCCGACACTGGTTATTGATATTGTCGAGCTGAACTTGTTCTTTCCGTTCTGGCTGGTCCCAGTGAAGAAGTTGGGGCTTGCGCTGATCTTGAAGTCGGAGACTTGGATGATGACTGTGACCTTGGTGCTGCGAGACTGGAAGCTAGGTGACGAGCCGGTCACGATTACAGTGTAGGTTCCGGATTGTGTGGCGCTTACCTGTAGTGTCGCCGTGCCTGAAGTGGTGCCCGAGTTCAATGTTATGGTGGTCGGTGCAATGCTCGCTGTCAGGCCGGATGAGGGCTGCAGGGTCAGTGTTACTGTGCCGGTGAAGCCGTTGAGACCGGTTACTGTTATTGTACTGGATCCACTGGTTACGCCGAAGGGTGGCGCGATGGTGGATGGGCTCGCGGTGACTGTGAAGTCCGTGACTTGCACGGTAACAGTCAGGGAGTGCGTTGGGGCGTTTGGAAGACCCGAGGCACTTCCACTCACGAACACGTTGTAGTTCCCGTTCGTGGACGCGCTGAAGCTGAGTGTGGCGGTGGCCGTTGGGTTTGCCGAGCTCAAGCTTACAGAGGTCGGGCTGATGTTTGCCGTGAGACCTGAGGAAGGTGCCGAGCTGAGGAATACGGTAAAGGATGATGCTCCATAGTTGGCGTTCTGGGTGTTGTGAGCAACTGAGTTCCCGTTAGTGTCAAAGATCACGTCGTTGAATATGGTTAGCGCAGTGCTGGATGGTGTCACGGTGCTGATCGTGATCGTTGAGGTGCCTGTTTGTCCTGCGCCAAGGTTGCCTACTGCCGATGGGCTGGCGCTTATGCTAAAGTCGGCCGCACCCGCGATGTAGTTGATGGTGAACAATAGTCCATCGCCGCTGGCGAAGCCGGCTGTGGAGCTGCCTGCAGAGTGAGCTACGCCTGGACCGTCGCTTGAACCGCAGTTCAGGTTGCCAGGTGCATTCAAGGGGATAGAGTTTCCATGTCCGTCGAATCCGCCGTTTACGCAGTTGACAGTCTCGAAGAAGCCTGGAATCACGCTTCCCGAGGTGTCGATGGTGTTGGGGCTGAGAACGGCGTTGTTGGTCTGGACGCTGATATCATATCCCGCGAAGGTTGGCATGCTGACGACGCTGACGCTGTAGGAGACCGTGGAGCCTGGAGTCGCGAGACCCTGCGTCAGGGGGGTAATCAGGACAGTTGCTGGAGAAATGACGTGTACTCGGACGGCGTGTGACGGATAGCCTGTTGAGCTTCCGTTCACGAGTACCGCGTATGTTCCTATCTGGTCAAAGCTTACACTCAATGTTGTGGTCAGTGAGGTCGCACCGCCTGAGGTGAAGGTAAGGCTGGTGGGGGATACGCTGGCTGTCACGTGTGTGGAGGAGGGTGTCAACGCGAAGCGGATTGTGCCTGTGAAGCCTTCTAGAGCTGTCACGGTGATCATGGATGTGCCTGTGGCGCCGGGGCCTTGTGGACCGATTGTCGAGGGGCTGGCGCTGATTGCAAAGTCCTGAACGGTTACAGTCACGGTGACCTGGTGGTCGACAGTGACAACGTTTGCGCCGAGGTTACCGCCATTGACATTGACGTTAGCAGTAGCGTCGACGAGTACTAGATAGACGCCTGCAACGTCAGAACTCACGGTCAGAGTGCCGGTGCAAGTGGTGACCGTTGAGGTTAACGAGCATGTGCTCAACGTCAGAGTGCCTGTGGTGCCGCCTGGGTTTCTCGAGACGCTGACTGATGTTGAGATGCCGTTCAGACCTGTCACGCTGACACTAGTAGAGCCAACCTGGTTGGGACGCAGAGGTCCAACAGTCAGCGGGCTCGCTCCGACATTGAAGTCGACGACTGTTACGGTCAAAGTCACGCTTTGAGATGTGAGCGTTCCGAACGTGCCTGTAACTACGAGGTTGTAGTTGCCAACGAAGTTCGAATTCACAGTCACGGTGGCAGTGCCTGAGGCAGTGAAGCTGGTTTGGCTAATGTACGCGTTAAGACCTGTGGACGGGGTCAAAGTCAGGTTGATGGTTCCGCTGGAGACGCCGTAGTTTGCGCTCTGGGTGTTGTGAGCAATCGCGTTGCCGTTTGGATCCAAGACCGCATCGTTGAAGACGGTAACGCTCGTTCCGAATCCTAGTAAGCCGAGGTTAACGGTAGACGTGGCGTTGGGGGCTGCGTTTGTCCCGCCCGCTCCGTCAGAAGCGTTCGCTGGGACTAGTGGACCGAGGCTGGTCGGGTTCGCCGAGAGGGTGAAGATCTTGCCTGCGATATAGTTGACTGTGAACAGGACACCGTCGCCCGCTGCAAAGCCAGCGATAGAGGCACCTGCAGAGTGAGCGATACCTGGGCCATCGGTGGGACCGCAGTTGAGGTTGCCAGGCGAGCCGGACGGAATAGCGGCACCGCTCGCATCAAATCCGCCGTTGACACAGTTGACAGTCTCGAAGAAGCCTGGAATAATACTGGCCGAGGTGTCGATGCTGTTGGGACTGAGAACCGCATTGGTAGTCCGGACGCTAATGTCATAGCCTGCGAAGGCAGGCATGCTGACCACATTCACGCTGTACGAGACAGTGGAACCTGGAGCGGCAAGCCCCTGAGTTGTAGGAGTGACCAGAACAGTCGCTGGGGAGACGACGTGTACTCGCACAGAGTGGAACGGATATCCGGCTGAGGTGCCGTTGACGATTACAGAGTACGTTCCTAGCTGGTTAAAGCTCACTGAGAGCGTAGCAGTCAGAGAGGTTGCGCCACCGGAGGTGAAGGTGAGACTGGTTGGCGAGATGCTCGCTGTTACGTGTGTGGACGATGGGGTCAACATGAAACTGACGGTACCCGTGAAGCCGTCAAGCGCAGTCACGGTGATCATCGAGGTGCCAGTAGCACCCGCATTCTGAGGACCAATAGTGGTTGGACTGGCGCTTATAGCGAAATCCTTCACGATGACGGTAACAACGACTTGGTGGTCTACTGTGACAGTATTTGCGCCGAGGTCACCGCCGCTAACGGCAACGTTTGAGATAGCGTCGACAACGACCTGATAGACACCGGGCACGTCGGAACTGACAGTTAGAGTGCCGCTACAAGTGGTGGCTGTCGAGGTCAACGAGCAAGTGCTCAACGTCAGAGTGCCTGTGGTGCCGCCTGGGTTTCTCGAGACAGAGACAGACGTTGTGATACCATTCATACCAGTCACGGTCACGGTGGTCGATCCAACCTGGTTAGGTTGTAGAGGACCGATCGATAAGGGGCTAGCATTGACGTTGAAGTCGACGACGGTCGCTGAAACGCTAACGGAGTGGGAGAGAGTACCTGACTGACCCTTAACGGTGACAGCATAATTGCCGACGAAATTCGAGTTCACGGTAAGCAGTGCGCCGCCAACAGTCTTCGTAGAGGTGAGCGTGATGCTAGTCACGTTGAGATACGCATTCAGATTTGCAGAGGGCGTCAGAGTAAGGGTCACTGTTCCGGTGAATCCGTGGAGAGCGGTAACGGTGATGGTCGAGGTGGCGTTCGGGGCTGCGTTTGTCCCGCCCGCTCCGTCAGAAGCGTTCGCTGGGACCAGTGGGCCGACACTAGCGGTGCTGACCGTAATGGTGAAGTCCGGCGCCGCGAGCGCTACGGAGTGACTGACGATCTTTGACTGGGAGGGGCTTGACGAGTCGTGAACTGTCAGGGTGACAGTGAAAGTCCCGGCCGCAGTGTAGACGTGAGTCGGGTTCGCGGCTGTGCTAGTGCCACCGTCACCGAAGGTCCAGCTGTAAGTGTAAGGCGTCTTACCACCAGAGACAGTGGAAGTGAAGGTGACCGTCTGGCCAACATTCGGCGAAGATGGGGAGAAGGTGAAATCTGCTGCGAAAGGAGCGGTAACTGTCAGCGGTGTAGAGGCAGTCTTAGTCTGGGTTGGAGTCGAGGAATCCGTAACCATTAGAGTTACAGTGTATGTTCCAGGAGCGGTGTAGACATGTGTTGGGCTGGGAAGATTGCTAGAGCCGCCGTCACCAAAAGTCCAGGCGTAGACATACGGAGTCGTACCGCCAGTGACGGTTGAAGTGAACGTAACGGTTTGACCGATCGTCGGGCTGGCAGGGCTGATGGTGAAGCTGGCAACGAGTGCAGATGCGACAGTCACCGTGTGACTAGCAGTCTTAGACTGGACTGGAGTCGAAGAGTCGGTCACTGTTAGAGTGACGGTGAAGGTTCCAGCTGCGGTGTAGGCATGAGTTGGACTGGCAGCTGTGCTTGTGCCGCCATCACCGAAAGTCCAGCTGTAGGAGTAAGGACCTGTTCCGCCGGCGACGGTAGAGGTGAAACTAACAGTTCCACCGATAACAGGGTGAACGGGTGACGAAGTGAAGTCAGCAGTAAGTGGACCAGAAACAGTCACAGTGTGACTTGCAGTCGCCGACTGCGCAGGGGTGGAAGAGTCAGTAACCATCAGAGTAACGGTGAATACTCCAGCGGTAGCATACGCGTGTGTTGGGTTCGCAGCGCTGCTTGTGCCACCGTCACCGAAGGTCCAGCTGTAAGTGTAAGGCGCGGTACCACCACTGACGGTCGAGGTGAAGGTAACAGTCTGACCTGCGGTCGGAGCGGAAGGCGAAGAGGCGAAGTCAGCCGACACAGGTCCACCGAGCGTCACCGGGTGACTGGCGGTCTTCGATTGAGCTGGAGTCGACGAATCACTGACAGTCAGCGTTACGGTGAATAGGCCGGAAGTCGCGTACGCGTGAGTTGGATTGGCAGCTGTGCTGGTGCCTCCGTCGCCGAAGGTCCAGCTATAGGAATAGGGCGTTGTACCACCTGTTACGGTCGAGGTGAAACTGACGGTCCCACCGATAGTCGGATGAGCGGGTGAGGAAGTGAAATCTGCGGCCAATGTCGCCGCGATCGTTACAGTGTGGCTCGCAGTCTTCGACTGAACTGGACTCGAAGCATCGGTTACAGTCAATGCAACCGTGAATGTTCCTCCAGCGGCATACGCATGAGTTGGACTCGCAGCAGTACTAGTGCCTCCGTCGCCAAAGGTCCAGCTGTAAGAGTAGGGTGTCGTACCGCCGGAAACTGTCGAGGTGAAGGTTACAGCCTGGCCGACGCTTGGAGCGGCAGGTGAGGAGGTGAAGTCTGCTGCAAGAGCGGCTTTCACTGTGACCGGCGTTGTGCCGAAGCTGGACGTGTGGGCAGCATCAGGGGAGTAGGTGGCTGTAATCGTGTGAGTTCCGGTTCCTACGGCGGTTGGAGAGTAAGTCGCCGAGCAGGAGGAAGAAGGTCCAGAACCCGCAAGGTTGCAAGGCGAACCGCCAAAGCTGCCTGATCCAGAAGTGGCGAAAGCTACAGTGCCCGTTGGGGTGGAAGGTGTCGAAGAAGTATCAGTAACGGTCGCGATGCATGTAAGGGATGAACCTACTACGACCGGAGAAACACCGCAGGTCACGGATGTTGAAGTCGGATTCACCAAAGTTCCATATGTCCCGCTAACTTCAGGCACACCGGTAACGTTGGCTCCAGAAACATCGAAAAGCGAGTTGAGGCCGGTATTGCCTGTCGAGGTTTCAGGGAAGTTAACCCGGGTACCAGGGCCAGCAACGGCAGTGTAGGTTATCGTGAACAGGGTACCGCTACCAGAGGCGAAACCGAACGAAGCAAAACCACTGTGGACAATACCCGGCGCATCGTTCGCGTCACACGAAGTCCCTGCATTGTTTATGCAGTGAATGCTCTCGAAGCCAGCGGGCATGAAAGTGCCCAGAGCAAAGCTGACGGGGTTTAGAATCGTAGGGTCGCTGTGAACGTAGATGTCCCAACCGGCAAACGTAGACATGTTTGCCACGTTCACGTTGTAAATAACGGAGGAACCAGCGGCGGCAAGAGCTTGGCTAGAGGGTTGAATGAAGAGCGCAGGAGTGTTGACTCCGGCATGCGCATTCGGGATAGCTGGAGTAAACGCGACAACCGATACCGCCATCGCTACCAAAACTACTAGGGATAACAACTGTTTACGACTGTGAGAACTCACTCAATTACACCTGTTAGACTCGTTGTAGAACGCTAACCCGGTCCTGCCCATATAAGATTTGCTTGGTTCGTTCCTTCGCTGGATACCTATCATAAGCCAGAGATATTCGATTACAACTGTGGATACATGGCTACCTTCACAACCTCCTTCTATCGCTGGGTGCGGTCCGTTTTTCATTACGTTTGTAGAAAATCCAAGTCTCAGCGGCGTTGATATTAGAAAAGAATGGGTTCGCGCCGGCTCATCAGAGCACTTTTCCATCCATCAAAGGTGCCCACTCAAGAGTCAGCAATCTCCGGATAGATCTTTCGAGATTAACTGGTAGAGAATGGAATATTCTTGCGAGCTAAAAGAGCCCGAGCGGAACCCCAGAGGATGACGAGACAGGCCTGAAGAATCTTTGACACCCTATTGGATCTTTCTATCCGAACATATCCCTGAAAAAAAACGTTTCCGGCCAGCTCCAATTCCCGAAAATGGTAGAGCCTTTCCAACATTTGAGTGCTGGAGCGAAGTCGAGATCTGACTTAGCAGTCGCGGTTTAGGTCCAGACACTTTTTCCGTAGTTTTGGCCGGCGATGACAAAGTCGGGAGTGTCGATCTTGCAGTTGCGGTTCAGGTCACCATCAGGAAGGAACCTAGGGGTACCACAGGTCGTCCCGTATGATTGTCCCATGATGACAAAGTCTGGCGTGTTTACAACTCCATCGTGGTTGACGTCGCCAGCGTAGAGAATGATCAACCAGTGATAGTTCAAACTGTTGCCAAGAAAGTTACCAAGACTCTCACCGGTTAGACGCGGGATCGATGCTAAGACGGTATATCGTCCGGGATGTATTTTGCTCACGTTCCAGGAAAAAGTGAAAGTCAGAGATAAACCGGATAGAACCTGACTGGTCTGAGTACTAGTCCAGAAGACTGTACCGGTCTTGTTGATAGTTTGAACCGTCACCGGAACATTCTCGTTGTAGTCTCCTGGGTTTGAGACGGTAACAGTTATTGTTGCGATATTGGTTGGTCTGTCTCCATAAGGATAGTTTCTCAACGGAAAAATCGAGATACCCGTCACAGCCACACTGTGCACTGGATAGATGGGAGAGGATTGAATATAGTAGATATCGAAGCCGTACGCTGAAAACGGTGAGACTACGTCGGTTGCAAAGAAAACGTAGAGCGAAGTATCTCTGCCCTGGACGGCAAACGGGCTTAGATTGTTGATAGGATTGTCCGGACTTCCCCAAAGAGTAAGGTTGCCAGTTGAAGACCAAGTGTTTCCTACATCAGTAGAAGACACGTAACGGACCATGTCCTGCGTTACCGTAGCATTGAGATGTACACTCTCGGACCAGTAAAGCCAGATTGTCCCGTTACGATCCTGAACCAGGTTCGGGGAGAACAGGATTCCAGGACTGGCTAATGGTGCGCCAACGGACCATTGGGTCCCATTGAAAGTGCGATAGTAGATCGTGCTGCTCCCGCCAACAATCGTATTTCTGGCCCAAGTAACCCAGATATTCCCGTTTCGCAGAACGGCCGCGTCGGGTTGCTGGTTCGCGGCGGAGTCTGTTGTCAGTGGGGTCTCCGATGACCAAACGGTTCCGACGAGAGTCTTGTAGTAGACTTGACGCAATGGCGCAGTGGTGGGACCTGTACTGGTGTCACGTTCGAAGAAGATCCAGAGCCGAGTTCCATTTACCACGGCCTTTGGAAGCTCGTCGGTGAACGTGGTTCCAGAGGTCAGCTGGGCTATGCCGTTCCAGGCTCCATTCGTATATCTCGAGAAGTAGAGGTGGTTATCGTTTCCATTGGTTCCTGCCGCCCAGACGAGAACTATTGTGCCGTTCGCTAGTTGCGCGAGTGATGGTGCGGAGTTGAAGCCGCCCGCCGATATGGTTGCAGGGATTGTCCAGCTTATTCCATTGTAGGATTGGTAGAAGATCTGGTAGAAGCCAGCTCTGTTTGACTGCCAGGCTACCCAGAGAGTTCCGTCGCTAGTAACCAAGGCTCCGGGGGCTAGATCGTTCCCGTCGTTGGGAGCGGTGGAGCCGTCGAGAGGTGCTGGGTCATTGAAGTAGAAGTTGGGCCGGACTTGAGAATTGCGCTGAGACCCAGCGGGGAGAGGCGACGTGTTTCCTAGCGGGTAAACAGAGAGAAGCATCGCAAGCAGCAGAAGCCCTGTCAGCGCGTGGCGCATTGCAAGATCACTGAGACTTGATTTAGTAACAGAAAAGTGGAAGGGTAGGGAGCCGGCATTCCGACTCTCTACGCGACTACTGTGAACTGGCCTGAGTCTGGCTGGCTTACGTTGTTTAGAGTGGTGGACGTTGTCCCGAAGAACGCGACCGTTTGGAAGCTGAAGGTCTGGCCGACATTGGCAGAGGTGAATGTGCCGGAGGGCGTTGATACCGTGATGGTCATTGAAGCACCGGCTGCGACGGCGACGACTGAGGATTGAGCCGTGAATGCGTGGTCACCTACGTTAGCGACACCGCTTATGACTACCTGGACGTACTGTGTTGAAGATCCAAAGTTCTGGACCGTCACAAGCCAGGTCTGGGCACCGTTCGATCCTGATACGCTGAGCGGGTCACTCCAGGTCATCCCGGTGATCAGGATTGTCTTGTTGGGGATGATCACGGTTATTGTCACGCTGTGGCTTGTCGTGCCGCTTGTGCCTGTTACTGTTATCGAGTAGGTGCCTGTTTGCGCGTGAGGTCCGATCGTGATGAATAGTGATGCGGTCGCCTGGCCACCACTTGGAACGTTGACGCTGGTCGTTGAAAAGGATAGGCTGACCTTGCTGTTAGGCGAGCTGGTGGCGGAGAGGTTCACTGTGCCGGAGAAGCCTCCGACGCTGGTTACTGATATTATCGAGGTGAACTTGTTCTTTCCGTTCTGAGTGTAGCCAGTGAAGAAGTTTGGACTTGCGGTGATCTTGAAGTCGTTGCCGCATGAGATAATCACGGTGACTTTCGTGGTTCGCGATTGGAAGTTTGGCGATGAGCCCGTGACTATTACCATGTAGGTTCCTGACGCGCATTGTGACTGGCTTACGGACAGGAGCGAAGTGCCGGAGGTTGTGGTCGAGCTGAGGCTTATGGTGCTCGTTGAGAGCGTGGCAGTCAGACCTGACGAGGCAGCAGCAGAGAGCGAAACGGTTCCAGTGAATCCGTTGAGGCCGCTTACGGTTATTGTGCTATTGCCGCTTGTTGTGCCGCTCGGAGGCGAGATTGTGGATGGACTGGCGCTGAGTGCGAAGTCGGTAACTTGGACGTTGACCATTGCGTTGTGGCTTGGAGTGTTCGGTAGACCTGTGGCGCTACCGGTTACGCGTACAGTGTAGTTTCCTGCAGTTGCGGCGCTGAAGCTGAGTGTAGCGGTGACTGTTGGTGTTGCTAAGCTCAGAGTTACAGAGGTTGGTACGATGTTTGCAACAAGTCCTGAGGATGGTGTAAGGCTGAGGGATACAGTGAAGGAGGATACTCCGTAGGTACCACTCTGGGTGCTGTGAGCAATTGAACCGCCGTTCGTATCCATAATCACATCGTTGAAGACTGTGACAGTAGTGCTGGAAGGAGTCACGGTGCTGATCGTGATCGTTGAGGTGCCCGTCTGGCCTGCGCCGAGGTTACTGACGACTGTTGGGCTGGCGCTTATGCTGAAGTCGGCCGCGCGCGCGATGTAGTTGATGGTGAACAATAGTCCATCGCCGCTCGCGAAGCCGGAAGTAGAGCTGCCTGCGGAGTGGACTACGCCTGGGCCATCGGTTGAGCCGCAGTTCAGGTTACCTGGCATTCCGGATGGAATAGCTGTTCCGTTAGCATAGAAGCCTCCATTGACGCAGTTGATTGTTTCGAAGAATCCGGGGATAATGGTTGCAGATGTGTCGATGCTGTTGGGGCTGAGAACCGCATTGTTAGTCTGGACGCTGATATCATATCCCGCGAAGGTTGGCATGCTGACGACGCTGACGCTGTAGGAGACCGTGGAGCCTGGAGTCGCGAGACCCTGAGATTGTGGGGTGATTAGGACTGTTGCCGGTGAGATTACGTGAACTCTTACCGAGTGTGACGGATACCCTGTCGAGCTACCGTTCACGAGCACGGCGTATGTTCCCAACTGGTCAAAGCTGACGGACAGTGTTGCAGTTAGGGAGGTTGGACCGCTAGAGGTGAACGTTACGCTGGTCGGTGCGATGCTCGCCGTGACGTGTGTAGACGAGGGGGTCAGCACGAAGCTGACGGTACCGGTGAAGCCTTGAAGCGCGGTCACGGTAATCGTCGAAGTGCCGGTGACGCCGGGGCTCTGTGGACCAATAGTGCTTGGGCTCGCGCTGATTGCAAAGTCCTGTACGGTAACGGTTACGACTATCTGGTGATCTACAGTGACTGTGTTCGCGCCGAGATTCCCGTTGCTTTCAGCAACGTTTGAGGTGGCGTCAACGATTATCTGGTAGACGCCAGCAACATCGGCGCTCGCGGTTAGGGTACCGGTGCAAGTAGTGGTGGTTGGGCTCAATGAGCAGTTGCTCAAGGTCAGGCTGCTGGTCGTGCCGCCTGGGATTCTAGAGACGGCGACCATGGTTGTGATGCCGTTCAGACCTGTTACGGTGACGGTAGTCGAACCAGTCTGGTTGGGTCGCAGAGGACCGATGGTCAACGGGCTAGCGCCGACATTGAAGTCGACGACAGTTACGGAAACGGTCGCAGTTTTCGATACTCCTCCGGATGTTCCGGTAATGGTGACAAGATAGTTGCCCGGAGTGTTGGAGTTGACGGTGAGTAGTGCGCCGCCTGAGGTCTTTGTGGGGCTGAGTGTAATGCTGGTTACATTGAGGAATGCGTTGAGACCTGACGCGGGTGTTAGGCTTAGGATGACTGTTCCGGTGAACCCGTTGGATCCGGTGACGATGATGGTCGAGGTGGCGTTCGGGGCCGCGTTTGTCCCGCCCATTCCGTCGGAAGCATTCGCTGGAACGAGTGGGCCGACACTGGTGGGGTTGGCGGCGATGCTGAAGGTTGCACCGGCCGTTGTCACAACGTGGCTCGCGGTAGCGGTCTGGGCTGGGATTGAGGTGTCAGTCACCGTTAAGGTGACCGTGAATGATCCGGCGCTAGCGTAAGCATGAGTTGGATTCGCGACGGCGCTTGTGCCACCGTCACCGAAGGTCCAGCTGTAGGTGTAGGGGGTTACGCCGCCTGTTACTGTGGATGTGAAGGTTACTGTTTGACCAACGGTTGGTGTGGTCGGTGAGAATGTGAAGTCGGCCGCAAGTTTCGCGGAAACTGTAACGGTGTGAGTTGCTGTCGCAGATTGAGTTGGAGTTGACGAGTCTGTCACAGTCAGTGTAACCGTGAATGTCCCGGCGGTGGTGTATGCATGAGTTGGATTCGCGACGTTGCTCGTTCCGCCGTCGCCAAAGGTCCAGCTGTAAGAGTAAGGAGTCGTACCGCCGGAAACAGTCGAAGTGAAGGTTACAGTCTGACCGGTAGTTGGACTGGCTGGAGAGGAGGTGAAGTTGGCGGTGACGGCTGAGGCAACTATTACGAAGTGAGTTGCAGTGGCGGATAGGGCTGGAGTCGAAGAGTCGGTGACTCTCAGTGTTACAGTGAAGTTTCCGGAGGTGGCGTATGCGTGAGTTGGATTTGCAACGGTGCTTGTGCCGCCATCACCAAATGTCCAACTGTAGACGTATGGAGTTGCACCGCCAGTCACGGTGGATGTGAAGGTAACGGTTCCGCCGATAATCGGGTGGGCGGGTGAGGAGGTGAAATTGGCGGCGAGTCCTGCCGATACTGTCACGGTGTGAGTTGCTGTCGCGGTCTGGGTTGGAGTTGAGGAGTCAGTAACGGTCAATGTAACTGTGAATGTTCCAGCGGCTGCATAAGCATGTGTTGGGTTTGC